>Ga0185299_10000030_pt1 | contig 452791 bp, 375 predicted proteins | sample PaiPotPPA55metaG_FD_128002 | JGI IMG/M metagenome (GOLD analysis project Ga0185299, IMG submission 128002) | Iron sulfur acid spring bacterial and archeal communities from Banff, Canada, to study Microbial Dark Matter (Phase II) - Paint Pots PPA... ...
GCTGTCGGCGAACTCGCGACAGGATGGGCAGGACTCCAGATGTGCGGCAAGCCACGATCGCTCTGGATTTGAGGCTTCTGGGCCAGACAGAGAGATGAGAAGTCGCGCCCGTTGATGAGGATCGGAAGTCATAGCATCATTGTTTATAAAATCAGGGTTCACAAGCGGGCTCCTTTCACCCACGGTTCCAGAGCGGTTAAGCCGCGATAGATGCGCGATTTCACCGTGCCCAAAGGAGCGCCGGTTACGGCAGCAATTTCTTTCAGTGACATCCCTTCCTGAAAACGAAGCAATAGACTTTCACGGTATTCGGCTGAGATGTGCTGCATGCCTCCAGAAATCTGTTCGTTCTGCTCGCGTTGAACCGTCGCATCAAACGCAGAAGGCTGCCCGGTGGCGGGAAGGTCGAACGGGGCGGCAGCGTCTTCATCCGCCAGGCTGTCGAGGCTGGATGGCCGCTTGCGGCGGAGTTCGTCGATGACCAGATTGCGGGCGATGGTGAAAAGCCATGTGCTGAATTCATGGCGGCCGTCGTACTGGCTGCCGCGTTCGAGCACGCGGATCCAAGTCTCCTGGAAGAAATCCTCGGCCATCTCGCGGCGCCCGGTCAGGTATAGGAGATAGCGCAGAAGGCGGTGTTGGTACTTCTCAATGAGGTGGTCGAGGAGGTCAGGATCGCGACGTCGAAGGCCACGAGCGATCTCAGTGTTTTCGTCAGCCATCGCACTCACGAAATAGCAGGCAGTCGCGTTCATGCTACCGATACATACGCGGGAATGCCGAAAAAAGACGCAGGGCCGCGATATAAATTCTTCTTCGTTCTTCTTCGTTCTTCTAAGTCATTGATGTGATTGAAGAACTGGTACGGCGTCGGTGGATGAGGCCAGCGGAAATCCCAAATGGAAAGCCGATAGCTGTTCTTCTAATTTCATGTTCCCGAATACGCACGCGACCGGAGTTGGTTTGTTCAATTAGATCTGATTGGGTTCGGCCGGATCGTCAGGCTGAATGACGGGTGATCTCGGCAATCGTGGATCGTCGGGCGGCTCTTTGACTGGAGGAATCGTGGGCTCGGGAAATGGTAGTGGATTGGGGTCGGGGAAATTCGGTCCGGTCATAGGGCTTATGTGAGGTTATCCAAATAACCAAAATGCAGCAAGAATTTAGGCAGCCTTACCAGCCGCGCTTGCGCCTTCGACTTCCGTGAGTTTTCCGGAATGGACGTCGTACACAAACCCGTAAATTGGAATCGACCGCGGGATGAGCGGATGATTGCGAATCCGTGCCACATCTGCAATGACCGCTTGTTGTGGATCGCGAATCGTCAGCCACTCGATATACTCTCCTTCAGTCGAACCAGGCCCGCGCCCGACGTCGCGGAAACCTGAAGGAGTCAATTCAGCGGTCTCCAGGCTCGAAGCGAGCAGTCCACGCATGACCTCATTGGTGAAAGACTGCATACCGCAATTGGTGTGATGAATTACAAAAAACTCCCGCGTCCCCAGCAATTTGTAACTAATCACAAGCGAACGGATGGCATCATCACTGGCGCGCCCCCCAGCGTTACGGATCACGTGCGCGTCCCCCTCCGCGAGGCCCGCATATTTAGCCGGATCCAGCCGGGCATCCATGCAGGTCAGAATCGCGAAACCCCGCGCCGGCGGTGCAGCCAGCTTTCCTTTTTCTCCAAAGCTGGAACGGTACTTCTTGTTCGCCTCAAGCACGTCCGTAAGAATCTTGCTCATGGCATCCTCCTCTGTGAATTCTCTAATTCTAGTACGGGAGCCGGCGGCGCGAGTCCGGGGCTAAACCGCGCCGCGTTGATGCGGACGCGATTCGTTCAGTCAGTGTAATCGTGTTACAGCAATCATCGGTGAACAGTAAGCGACGAGGAAAAACTTTTTCCTGCTACTGCATCTTCGCGTACTCTGCAGGGGCTCCCTTCGGAACTGACGTGGACATCGCCATATTTCAGTGCAAACTCTGGTTCGTCGCCGCCCGCACCGCCTCCTGGCAAGCGCCAGCGGCTGTCAACAATTTGTCAAACGCTTTATCCGTACGAAGCTTGGCAAGCAGAGGGTCGTAAAGCAAATTTTCGTGTGCGCAATAGTTCTGCTCGACCGCGCTCTCGAGCAGATGCAGAGCAGCCTGCTTCTTGCCGCAGAAGGCGAAGATTGTTCCCTGGTAATACCACGTTTCAGGGTCTGGGTCGGTGGACAGATTGGTTTCCGCTTCCTGCGCCATCCGGTCCAGTTCCGACGCCGGACGCAATTGCAGGCAAGATTCCAACAGGTCCCGCCGATACTTGGGCGAAGTTGGCATACGTTTGACCGCTTCGCGCGCTTCGGCAACTTTGCCTTCGCGCAAAAGAAGGGAGGGCATTATATAGTTTGCCCACTCCGAGCCAGCATCCAACCGAACAAAATCCGCTGCTCGTTCGGTCTTGCCCAACTCCATGAACGCCCAGGCGCAAGAGCGAAAAGCATAGTTACCAGGATCGTTCGCCAGTGCGGTATTACATTCACTAGTGGATTCGTCAAGCATCCCGGCATAACGATAGACATAGCTCATCACAAAGTGGGCCTGGGCACTCCCCGGACGACGCTTGACCAGTGCCTGCGCCGCCTGGTATGCCTTGCCGAGTTCGCCTCGCTCCACCCGGTTGGCGATCAGTTGTCCAACCGCAACGACCCGATTCGGATCGAGCGCTATGGCCCGTTCGTAGGCTTTGTTCGACCGCTGGAACATCGTCTCGCCGCCGTCGGAATAATCCGCGTCGTAGTAGCAACGCACGCCTAGTTCCTCCCACGCCGGTGCGTAGGTCGGGTCGATTTCGACCACATGCTCTAGAACCGCGATTGCGTCCTTGTTCGGCATGGCATCATGGGGCACTGCGAGGCTGTGAAGATAGAGATTATAAGCTTCCGCGTTTTTCGGACCCGTGCCAGTATCAAGCGAACGGCCGCCCACTCCGAGCACCGGCAGGAGTTCTTGACGTATCTTCGCCGCCATCTGTGCTTGCAGTGCGATCAGATCCTGCGCGGGCTCGGTCACGTTGGTCTGCCACACCAATCGATTCCCCTCCACTTGAATCGCTTCTAGCGTAATTAGAAGTCGGTCGCCCTGCTTCAGGAAGTGTCCGGTAAGAATGTTGGCGACGTGGACTTCTCTTCCTGCCTGCTGCGGGTTGACATCGCTGCTGACGAACTTGCGCGTCATCGCCGAGGGACGAACGTCCAGCAAGGGGGTGTAGGTGAGCGTATTGGCGATTTCATCGGCCAGCGCGAAGCGAAGGAACTCCACAGAGATGTCGCCATTCATGTTCTGCAATGGCAGCACCGCAATCGTCTTCGGGCTGGCAGAATCAACAGGGGACACGGCGCCATGCTTAGACTGCCAGAAGAGGACGACGGTCACAATTGCGGCGATAACGCCAACAGCCCCCATAGCGACCCATTGGAGCCGTCTCTTGCGAAAAACGGGTGCCGATTCAATCAAAGCCGCCGATTTGTGGGAGTCCGTATCCCGCTTCAGCCGTTGCAGGTCGGCTCGCATCTCCGCCGCACCCTGATAGCGCAGGTTGCGGTCTTTCTCTAGAGCTTTGTTGATGATGTCTTCCAACTTAGGCGGTAGGTCGGGATTCAGCCGGACGGGATGAACAGGCGCTCGGCTCAGGATGGACTCGAAAATCACTCCCGAGCTTTCCCCGCGGAAGGGCAGCATCCCTGTTGCCATCTCGTACAAGACGACTCCGAACGAGAACAAATCCGTCCGGGAGTCTAATTCCTTGGCGCGGACTTGCTCGGGAGACATATAAGCCACGGTGCCTAGCGCGGAGCCGGGGCTAGTAAGATGGGACTCTACGTCAATGGTTGTGGCGTTTGCGCCCGCACTGGCTCCCGGTCTCACAGAAAGCTTCGCCAGCCCAAAATCGAGAATCTTGGCGTGGCCGCGCTTGGTGACAAAGATGTTGGCAGGCTTGATGTCGCGGTGGACGATCCCTTCGGAATGCGCGGCGTCCAGCGCATCGGCAACCTCGATAGCGATTGGTACAAGGGCTTCCGCCTCAAGGGGCTTCCCTTCGATGCGATGTTTTAGTGTCGCTCCGTCCAGAAACTCCATGGCGATGAACGCTTGCCCGTCCTGTTCACCAATATCGTGAATCGTACAAATGTTCGGGTGATTCAGCCCAGACGCGGCCTGGGCTTCGCGTTGAAAGCGGGCGAGTGCTTGCGTGTCACGGGCAACGTTTTCGGGCAGGAACTTGAGCGCGACAAAACGATGAAGCCGTGTGTCCTCGGCCTTATAGACAACACCCATGCCGCCGCCGCCGAGCTTCTCGAGGATGCGGTAGTGCGAGATGGTTCGCCCGATCATTGGCGCGAATCTTACGTCTGCAAAACGGGCCAGTCAATGAAGGTTATGGGGTTGGCGGTTGCCCCAAGAGGATTGCTGTTGTAACTTGCGATTCCACTAACGACCCGGTGGGCTGCGAATTCGATAAATCAGGTATATAACGATTGCCACGTTGACCACGAGCAGCGCTAACTTGGCCCACGTTAGATGCCGGTGAATCTCGTAAATCTCAATCGGTATTAACGAGCTCGTGATAATTACGGTGAGCCACTCCGCCCAGCCCTTGAGCAACCACAGACCTATCCCCTCGGTTAGAAACAACCCGGCATAGATAAAGCTGCCCAATCCAAGTTTCTTAACCTGTTCAGGAGTCAGATTGGATGCTTTGGTCAACACAGCGTCGACAAAGTGGTTGCCGGGATCGAGTTTCAACGCTTCGATCCAGTGCTCGACAACACCCGCCACATCCTGGTGGAGAAGCTTGAACGCCCCCACGCCCAAGGCGATCAGCAACCCGGCCTTGAGTAATTTGAATACCGCAATCAGCCTTATAAGCCGGTTATCGGATGATTTCATGGGCAGGAGTATCAGAATCTTATGATCGGACCAAAAGTCGCTCGAAAGTTATTGTGTCCGCCGTGATTAAAATAAATTTCGTCGCCGATTTCGAGCCGCAAACCAACCGGACCGAGACTAGCCTCTACCCCGCCGCCGGGATAAATTGCGCCGTTCAAACTAGAGGTTCGGAGGCCCAATAGTACGCTCGCAGCATCGCTATACGGGAGCAGGCCTGAGCTAAACCGGAAATCGACGAACCCGCCTTTCAATGTAACGAAGGGACGGAATGCGCCTCTTGGAGGTTTCAGGGTTGGTCCAAACAGACCGTGAGTAACACCAATGGATGTACGTGCAATTGCTGATACGTTGCCGTTCGCAATGTTGCGATACGCTTCGGCAAAATTAATTCCATAATCGTAAGCTACCTCTCCTTCGACCACGATAAAGCGATTGAAGCGGACTCCGAGGCGTGCTCCCAACCCGTAATTGTCGGTATTGGTCTGCGAAATGTTGAGGTAATCCACAAAGACTCCAGCTTCGACGCGCTCTTGGGCCAACAAACGAGAGGAACTTGCAAACACCAAAATCGTTGTAATGGTAAAGACGAGACAAAGCTTGGGCACGCGGGAAAGGATCTCCTGACTTTTTCATCCTAGGATGCGAATAGGCTCGTCGCAGTTGTTGCACTCGACTTTGTTGCGCTCTACTCTGTTGCACTCGACTAATGACGAGCAAGAGCGCGAGGATGAAACTCGCCTACTGCGATAAAATCCTTAAACTGGAACAACCCCGATGCTTATGGCCGAGTGAAGATGCCGACCTCTGACATTAAGTCCGTTGCGACGACTCTACCCGCTCGCTACTACACCGATCCTGATCTCTTCCGCGACGAACTGGAACGTTTTTATTGTCAAACCTGGATCTGCGCCGGTCGTTCCGATCAAATCCCCACGCCGGGCGACTATTTTGTGCGCGAGGTTGCGGACGAGAGTGTGATCATTACTCGCGACCGGAATAATTCGCTGCAAGCATTTTTCAATGTGTGCCGGCATCGTGGTACCCGCATTTGCCCTGGCGTCGATGGACACTTTCCCGGACGCATCCAGTCTGGCTATCATGGTTGGACTTATGGGCTCGACGGGAACCTCCTCGGCGCTCCCCATGCCCACGACGGATTCCGCCGCGAGGACTATCCACTCAATAAAGTGGCGGTTGATGTCTGGGAGGGACACATCTTTATCAACCTCACTTCAGACCCCGTCCCTCTTACCAGTCAATTGGAAGATTTGCCGCAGAAATTCTCGCATTGGAGAATGGCTGAGCTGCGCACTCATCGGCGCATAAGGTACGAAGTTAAGGCGAACTGGAAGCTGATCATGGTGAACTACAACGAGTGCCTGCACTGTCCCATTCTGCATCCGGCACTTAGTGCGATCAGCGACTACCTTTCAGGTGAGAACGATCCCCCTCATCGGGGATACATCGGCGGCTCCATGGATTTTCAGGACGGCGCTAAGACGATGACGAAAGATGGCAAACTGCGCCGCGATTACCTTCCCGGACTGACCGCCGACGAACGAAGCAGAGTTTATTACTACTCAGTTTTTCCAAATCTGCTGTTAAGCCTTCATCCCGATTACGTTATGACGCACACTCTCTGGCCGCGCGCCGTGGATCGCACCGATGTAATCTGCGAATGGCATTTCCATCCGAACGAAATGGCCAAGCCAAATTTTGAAGCCAATGATGCGATTGAGTTCTGGGACGTGACCAACCGTCAAGACTGGGGCATCTCAGAGCTCTCCCATGCCGGAATCAAGTCGCGCGCCTACAAACCCGGCCCCTACTCCCGCTGCGAATCGCTGCCCCACGCCTTCGACCAAATGGTGCTGGATCGCGAAAAAGAAGCGCTCAAGAAACAGTCTCGCTGAGCCACGTACCCGATCGTTACCGATGGCGTAGATTTCCGTGGAAACTAAAGCCGATTCATGTTCGCGCCGATGAACATGGTGTAGCACTAACACGCTTCACCGGTACATAACAGGAGCACGATGGAAGCGATAATATCCTCGGACACGCTTGAAACCTTGCAACAGGTGAATAAGTATCTGCATTCGGTGTTGCTGCGCCTTCGTCCGGAAAGAAAACATTCGTCGACGATCAAGCCGCAAGACTTTACCGATATACTTGGTCAGCTTGTTCGAGCATCAGAATGTTTGCTTCGTCCATCAGCAAAATCAGAACAGTCGCCAGCGGTCGAAAAAGAGACGGTCGAATACCGCAAGAATTTGGGGAAGTTGAGGGAATTTCTGCCCGACTTGCACGCGCGATTGCAAACCGAGAAGTTGCAACGTTCCGGCCGCTGAATTCGCCGCGCATCAGTCTATTTTCTGAAAATCCATTATCCTTATAGCAGACTATCTAGCGAACTATGACGCTCCTTGATGCGCGGCCTTACGACGTAGCGAAAGCGCGGAAACGTAGAATTCAGATACTAGTTGCCGTCGTGACCGTGATTGTTCTGGCTGTGCTCGCGTGGATGTATCGCAACTGGCCGGAAGAGCACAGCGTCGACAAGTTCTTCACTGCTATTCAGAATAAGGATTACGAAACCGCCTACGGCATTTATTTCAACGATCCGGGCTGGCGCCAGCATCAGCAGAAATATTCTCAGTACACGTACGCCGATTTCTATCGCGACTGGGGACCGGGAGGCGAGTGGGGTCTGGTGAAATCCCATCGCATCTATGGCGCCGCGAACACAAAAGGCTTGGGTGGCGGGGGAGTGGTGGTAGAGGTTATCGTCAACGAGCGCGCCGAGCACGCTCGCATGTTTGTGCAGAAGTCAGACAAGACTCTGACCGTCTATCCGTACTAAATTTCCGCTTCAAGCAACCATTGCTGCAACCTGAGTCAGCGTCTTCTGCAGTGACGCTTCATCCCCCACGGTCAGGGTGGTCTTGGAGCGGTCGATCTGCCGCATCAGTCCCCAAAGAACTTTGCCCGGGCCAACTTCAACGAACAGGCCCACTCCTTTATCAATCAAGAGACGGATCGACGGTTCCCACTTCACCGCACCAGTGACTTGGCGAATCAGAGCTTCGTGCGCAGTATCGGCAGAAGTAACAAGCTCCGCATCAACATTGCAAATCACCGCACACGTCGGGTTCTGAAAAGTCAGCACAGCCAGATCAGCGGCCAGGCGATCCTGCGCCGGTTGCATCAGCGAACAGTGAAAAGGTGCGCTTACAGGCAAGCTCACGGCTTTCTTTGCGCCGCGTTCTATCGCTAACGCAATAGCGCGGTTCACAGCACCCGTGTTCCCCGAAATCACAATTTGCTCCGGCGAGTTGATGTTGGCCGCCTGGCATACCTCTCCCAGCGCAGCGTCTCTGGCGATATCGTTTACTTGCGCGGGAGTCAGTCCGAGAATAGCTGCCATCGCTCCCACACCGACCGGTACCGCCTCTTGCATATACTTCCCGCGATTATGAACCGTGCGTAGGGCATCGGCAAAGGTCAGCGTACCTGCGGCCACGTGCGCGGAATATTCTCCCAAACTATGCCCCGCCACAAATTGCGGCGTCACACCCTTTTCCTGCAGCACACGAAACGCCGCAACCGACGTGGACAGAATTGCGGGTTGCGTAATCTCGGTGAGCTTGAGCTTTTCTTCCGGACCTTCAAAACATACCTGCGATAACTTGTAGCCAAGCGCCTCATCGGCCTCGTCAAAGGTCTGACGGGCGACCGGGTATTTTTCAGATAGTTCTCTGCCCATGCCGACAACCTGAGAACCTTGGCCGGGGAAGAGAAAAGCGATGGGGGGATTTGAAGTAGTCATTCCAATGAAATCCGATCAATGAAATCCAATCAATGAAATCCGATTCAGGTGGTAACGGCCACGCTCAGCCCTGCCAGTTCGCGCTCGATGGTTTCCGTTACTTTGCCCTCGGCGAATTCCGCTGCTACACGAACAGCGTTCTTGATAGCATTCGTGTTCGACGACCCGTGAGTAATAATGCAGACGCCTTTAACGCCTAGCAGTGGCGCGCCGCCATATTCCGTGTGATCGAGGCGTTTTTTGAAATCTGAGAATGCGTGACGCGAAAGGTATGCGCCGACCTGCCGTGTAATCGTAGTCTTCAAACTCTCCTTCAGCACCGCGCGCACGAGCCGGGCCACGCCTTCCGAAGTTTTCAGCGCAACGTTGCCGACAAATCCGTCGGCGACTATAACGTCCACATGGCCGTTGTATAAGTCGCGGCCCTCCACATTGCCAATAAAATTAATGGGGAGCCGTTTGAGTAAAGGAAAAGCCTCGCGTGTCAAGTCGTTGCCCTTGCCCTCTTCTTCGCCGATGGATAGCAATCCCACGCGCGGATGCTTTTTGCCAAAAATCGAGCGGCAATAGATATCGCCCATCACCGCAAACTGCGCCAGATTGTTTGCCGTGCAATCGACATTCGCGCCGACATCCAGCAGGATCGCCGCCGTATTCCCAGCAGTAGGAAAGGCCGCCGCAAGCGCTGGCCGGTCAACTCCGGGCAATGCGCCGAGCACGACCTTAGCCGTAGCCATCGCCGCGCCAGTGTTGCCAGCGGTTACGAAGCCTGCAGCGCGCCCTTCGCGAACCAGTCGCAGCCCCACGCGTAACGACGAATCGCGCTTGCCGCGAATCGCCTCCACTTTATCTTCCATGGTAATGACTTCGCTGGCGTGAACAACCTCAATCGGTAAACGCCGCGCGCCGGGATACCGCTCCAGATCGGCCCGCAGTCGTTCCTCCGGTCCAACCAAAAGCACGCGGACGCCGTGATGGCGCGCCGCCTGCAATGCGCCTTCAATCTCCGGCTTCGGCGCCTTGTCGGACCCCATCGCATCCAGGGCGATTACGCTAGGCATGGGAGGAAGAAAAACTAGGACTTCTCGTCGACCTCAAGAACTTCGCGGCCCTTGTAGGTTCCGCATTTCGGGCAGGCACGGTGCGGCATCTTGCGCTCGTGGCAATTCGGACACTCCGACAAGGAGTGTGTGGAGAGGGAGTCATGAGCGCGCCGGGTAGCGGTTCGCTTCTGTGAATGTCGTCGTTTTGGATTAGGCATTGATGTTCCTTATGGGGCTGTCAGCTTTCAGCTCTTAGTAAAACCTTAAAAACCTAAAACCTTTATTCCGTGAAGCTGACAGCGAAGAACTGAAAGCTGAGAGCGGTGTTACGGATTCAGTTTATCGCGTATCTCTTTCAGCGCCGACCACCGCGGATCCTCTAAATCGTCCACGCAGGAGCACTGATATTCGTTCATGTTCTTGCCGCAGTGCGGACACAATCCTTTGCAGTCCTCACGGCAAATCGTCTTCAACGGCAAGGCCAGCAGCACCTGCTCGCGCAAAGTGTCTTCAAGCAGCAAGCCGCCATTCCCGTAATACCCAATCTCGGCCTCGGCGTCGGTGACCGAAAGCTCTTCGTGTCCAGAGTCGGTTCCGAGCGGACGATACAGCAGATCGAAGCTGCGTTCCACCTGGTGTACGACAGGATCGAGACAGCGCGCACAAGCCACTTCCAGGCTCGTATCCAGCTTGCCCTTCACCCGGATGTCTTGCACCACTTTGTGCTTGCCGTGATGCTCCTCGACCAGATCCGCCCGCCCCTCGCTGCGCAACGGCGACCGCTGCCGCACCTCCGGACCAAGATCGATTTCACCGGCAGGAAATTCCTCCCGGAAATCGATCGGGTGAATCTCAAGATCTTTCAGTTCGATGAACATTGAAGCGTGGAACCTCCGCCGCCCCCACTAAAATTACCGCAAAGGCCCGCGGAAGTGCGCACAGAGACGAAAGTCTCTCAGGGAGCAATACGTAAGAATAAAGGGGGGAAGGAGGGGTGTCAAGGAAGGGCGGCCAATCTTAGCCGGAGCAACAGGTCAGGGAACTCGCGTGGCTGGAACGGCAAGTGAGAGCCCGCTACCGAGGGGGTGAGTGGGCTCTCACCCTGGGGGGAAGATTACTCGCCGGATTCTAGTTTGGCTTTCCGGGAACGCGACCAAGGTCTCGATCTTGTTACGATTTCAGGAATAATTGGCAGCCGACATGGGCGGCGAACCAGAACGAGACCTCCTCGCTGTTCGCCACCGCTGAGTTATACTGACGCACTGGCGATGGGGTTCGCCATTAACCGCCCCTTGGGCTGATAACTCCTACAGAACTTTGCCGCAGGAGCCCCATCGTGAACTATGCCTGGGTCAACTACATCTGGATCGCGCTCGGCGCCATCGCCGGAGCCAGCGCCCGTTACTTCCTCAGCCTCTTGATCGCGCGCGATTTCCCCTCTGCGTTCCCATACGGCACGCTTTTGATCAATGTCAGCGGCAGCCTTCTCGTCGGATTCTTTCTCGTCTTCTCGACCGAGCGCGTACTCCTCGATCCGCGCTGGCGCGTGCTGATCGTTATCGGCTTCTGCGGCTCGTATACCACATTCTCCAGCTACGCCTTCGAAAGCTTCGCGCTGATGGAGCAGGGACAATGGCTCCTGACCAGTATCAATATCGTGGCCAGCAACGCGCTCTGCCTAGCCGCCGTCGTGGCTGGCGCCGCCCTCGCCCGCGGGTTGTAAAATGAAAGCCGGCATTGTGGCGCCGTTCAAGGTTATGGCCGTTCAGGTCACCATCTATCTCACCGAGGGCGACTCCTGGCATCATCGTCCGCTGCATCTGGAGATTCTGAAATATCTGCGCGAAGAAAATGTCTTCGGAGCCGTCGCCTTCCACGCGGTAGCTGGCTTCCTCGGGTGTGGCAAAGTCCACACCGCCCATCTCGTCGAAGCCGGAGGCGAATTGCCCGTCGTGATCTTGTTCGTCGACACCGACGAGCACGTTGACCGCGTTCTGCCCAAGCTGCGAGAGATGGCCGTGCATCGTCTGATTGTGCGGGAGAATGTCGTGATCGAGCAGGGCAGTTTGGACTGAGGCCACGTACCTCCGTCCGGTCGTACCAGCCGAGTTCGATCCGAAGTACATCCCGGTTCCGACAAACGGGCAGTCTGGCACTCGTCCGAACGTTTTGGAAGCGGCACTTCTGAGAGAGGTCATATCCGCACTTTAGCGGTACTTTATTGCAGAGGCTCGAAGGGCTCTCCACGGCGCAAGCCTCACCATACAAGTAGAGGATCACTATGCCCGCTTCCAACGGTCACATCGCACGTCGCAGTTCGAGAGTACCGGTCAAAGTTCCCATTCGCGTCACCAGCATGGAGCCCAGCGTCCAGTTCTCCGAAATCTGTGAGACGTTAGTGGTCAGTGCGCACGGTTGTTCGCTCCGCTTCCCCCTAAAGGTGGACGCCGGCAGTGCCCTGCGCCTGCACAGCCGAGGAGGTCGGCAGGCTACGGCATACGTAGTTTTCTGCCAGTCCATGGGGCCCGACGGACAAGGATTCCGGCTGGGTGCGCGCCTCGACCGCCCCGAAAACTTTTGGGGACTGGAATCCTATCCCGATGACTGGCAAGTGCTTGAGATGCCCGCGCCCGCCACTTCACAACCTGCCAAGAAACTGTCGGCCGCCTCCGCCGTTCTGCCCAAACCGCAAACTCCTTCCCGGGTCCCGCAGGCCTTTCTCGACAAACTCGAAGAGCAACTTTCCGAAGACCGCTTGCGAGGCGTGCTGGCCACGCTCGTTCGGCCCCTGCAGGCGGAAGTCACGGAACTCCGCGAGAAGCTGGCCGCCAACGCCAAGCGCAACCGCTTCGAAGTATCGCTGGGATGTATTCCTCCGGAGTTGGAAGAGAAGTTATGGGAGCGCCTGCGGCAGGACCTGGGGACGCGCGTTCTGCAGGCGACGCGGGAGCAGTCCGCTGAGATGCTCGGATCGGCGAAAACTGCCATCGAGCAAAAGATCAGTGCGGCCCTGACCGAGTTTCGGCACCGCCTTGCAGGTGAGTTGCACGCCGTCGAACAGCGCGCACAGGTTTTGTCTCAGGAACTCACCACCACCGCGCAACAGCACCTCTGCGGCGGAGTCGAGAAACTGCAACGCCATGCATTGGAGACCGGAGCCCATCTCAACGCCCAGGGCGAAAAGCTCCTCAGTTCTTTGCAGGGACAACTTGCAGACTCACACACTGCTCATCGCCGCGAAATCCAGCAGATCCAGGCTGATGCCACTGCGAAAGCGTCCCAACTTCAGTCGGAGGTGTCGGAACTTGTCGGGCGGATCGCAGCGCTAAACGAATCCGTGCGCCGCCTGGAGTCGGACCTTGACGCGCACCTCGAAGGCATCGCCAGCGAAATTGTCTCCGAAGCGCGGACCCAACTCGAGAAAGCTGTCGCTCTGGCCCTCAAAGACCTGCAAGGGCGGGGCGCCAATGAAGGCGAAACCAGGCTCAATGAGATATGCGGCCACCTGAGAACCATCCAGAACCGGATTGAAAACTCCTTCTCTGGTTCTCTGCAGACCCAGGGGGAGGAAGCCGCGCACTCGATTGCACAACAATTCGAGGAACTCTCAAGACAATCCCTGGAAAGATGGCGCCGCGCAATCGCCAATGACTTGAGTTCGGTGGCGAAGACTCTGGGGCATCGACTTCGTCAGGAACTCGAACCCGAAGCCGGTCCGAACTAGATTCCAACGTTTAGATTCCAACGGCGAAAGGCCTGCCTGGAGTGGCTGGCAATCTGTCCGAGCAATTGCCTACTTCATCCCCAGCGCCCGAAGCACGCCGTCATCCGCCACCGCTTTCCCATCTTTCTTCGTGACCACGCCAAACGATCCCGAGTGGTCCCACATTGTCCAGCCAATCCCGTTGTGCTCGAAGGCGGTCCGCACATCGTGCAACCACGCCGCCCGGTCCTGCGGATCGGAATAGTCCCGATACACGCCAAACTCGTTGCACACGAGCGGCACCCCGCGCCGTCGCGCCCAGTCCGCCGCCTGCTTCATTTCCGATTCAATGCGGGCGGCATCCCAGTGTTCGGCGCCCATAGCGGATCACCTGCAGCCGGTCTACCTCATCCGGCACCAGCGCCGCCGCGCGCTCCGCCGACTCCGGACTCGACGGATATTTCAAGTCGCGCAGCCAGTGCCAGTAATACCCGCCCCAGGTCGCGCCCTGATGCGTGAAGATGTGCGGCTCATAAAAATGAAAGTTGTAAATGATGTTCGAATCGTGCAGCGGTTCCTGAAAAACCAACTCATCGTCATCCGACCACCGCGCTCCCGCCGCAATGATCGTGTGAGCAGCCGCGCCCTCCCGGATCGCCGCCGCCAGTTTCACTTGCACGCCCAGCCACCGATAGCGGTCCGTGAACTCTGGCTCATTCAGAATTTCCAGAAACACGCGGTCGGCATCCCACGTCGAATAATGCGGCGCCAGCGCCCGCCAGAAGTCGGCAAACTGCTCAACAAACTCATCGTCCTTCGCCAGCCGTGCCTTGAGATCGCTCTCCGGATGCAGGTCGATCACAACCGCCAACCCGTGATCGAGGATCATTTTCATGGCCGCATCGAGATAGCCGAGATACTCCGCCGGGATTTTATTCGGCTCGCGCGCCGTAAGCATTGGCTGCGGATTCACGCTCAACCGCACGTGATCGAATCCCATCGACTTAATCAGCGCGATGTCGTCGGCGGTCGTCCAAGTCTGAAAATGTTCCGGCGTGTACCCGCGCTTGTCATAGACCTGCGCGAACGACTCACTCGCGTTGATTCCCCGCCTCAATCTCCCCGCCCGCCTGAACACCAGCGGGGGCGCGTATACCGAACCACTTCCACCGGGGTGGCCAGTCTGCGCCCACGCACCGCAGACCACGAGACCCAACAGCAATACGACGGTAACCCGCACCGCCACTCGACTCATCTTCGCCCGACGCATCGTCGACAATCCTTTCTGCATCGATACACTAGTAGCCACAGACTAGACAGCCACAGACTAGCCCATGATTCCTTGCCAGCGCCATCTCTTCGACATCCCTGACGATGTCGCGTACTTTAACTGCGGGTACATGTCGCCGCTGCTGAAGTCGGCTAAGGAGGCAGGAACGGCGGGTCTTGCCCGCAAGGCGCGTCCCTGGCAGTTGACGGCCGACCAATTCTTCACTGGCGCGGAAGAGTTTCGCTCAGTGGCATCGCAGTTTCTCAACTGCACACCGGAATGTATCGCGATTGTCCCCTCGGCCAGTTATGGAATTTCGACCGCAGCTCGGAATCTTCCGCTCAAAAAAGGGCAGAGCATTCTTGTTCTCGCCGAGCAGTTTCCATCGAACTACTATCCTTGGCAGCGGTTAGCCGAAGAAAACGGTGGCATGCTGAAGGTCGTTCCATGGCCGGAAAATCATGACTGGACTTCGGCGGTTCTCAACGCGCTAACCTCCGAGGTCGCTATCGCGGCCCTCCCTAACGTGCAATGGTCGAGCGGCGGGAGGCTTGATCTCGTCCGCATCAGCCAAGCTTGCCACAATGTTGGAGCCGCGCTCGTCCTCGATCTCACCCAGTCGCTCGGGGCGCTGCCCTTCAGCGTTAGCAGTCTGAAGAGCGATCCGCAGAATGGCGTCCAGCCGGATTTCGCCGTCGCTGCGAGCTATAAATGGATGCTCGGGCCGTATTCCATCGGCTTGCTCTACGTGGCTCCAAAATGGCATAAGGGAAAACCGCTGGAAGAGAATTGGATTCAGCGCGCTAATGCCAGCGATTTTTCCAGCCTCACGCTCTACGATGAGAATTATGACGGCGGAGCGCGGCGATTCGATATGGGGGAGCGCGCCAACTTCGCGCTTCTTCCGGCCGCGGTTCGCGCCATGCAACAATTGCTGGAATGGGGCGTCGCGCAGATTTCAGAGACGGCAGGCGCGATTAGCCGCCAGCTCGCAAAAGCCGCTGTTGAATTCGAATTCTCGTCTCCACCCGAAGATCTGCGTGCGCCTCACTACCTGTGCCTGCGAAGAAAAGATGGCATCGCCCGAGAGTTTTCCGAAATGCTTGCGCGCGAAAAAGTGTTTGTGAGCGTGCGCGGCAGTTCCGTCCGCGTCACCCCGAATGTTTATAACTCGGCGGCAGACGCCGAGCGGCTGATTTCGTGCCTAAGGCAAACGGCTGGCGTCGCCCGCTAGCCGCCTCTGGCAAGCCCCGTAATCACTAAATGACTAAAGGACTATAACGCTTGGACAGCACCCTTTCGGCAGCTGTCCCTTAAGGCTCCGCCTCGCTAAAGTGGTGCAATCCCCTGCGTCAATTATTGGTTTCGAGAGGACAACTCTGCGATGAACCTGTTTCAATGGCTCAACCAGCACGCCGTCTCGTTCACCTTAGTCCTGGCCTATGTCCCGTTGATCGCAACCATCGTGACCACGGTCGTCAGTCTTGTGCTGGCGCGGGCCACAGTGCGCTATACGGCATCCAGCGATCGGAGTCTTGCTCTGGCTCGCGAACAGTTCGAGCGCGAATGGGCTCCGGAGTTGCACCTCAAACTGGAACGGATGGCGAATGGTGAGGCAAGAATTCTGGCCACGAACCTGGCGAAAATTTCCGTCCTGATGCAGATGGTGCAACTGCGCCGTCTATCGATGGCCGTGCCGTCTTTGCGATGCCTGCTCAACGAACCGCTGGTCGGCGGCGCCACCTGGAACGAGGAGCTAGGGAAGCGGTTCTTTGCCTGCACTGGGGAGGACTACAACGGCCAAGTCGCCGTATCGATAACATTTTATGCGGCCGGCCGCATGTACCGCACCGACTGGTTTCGTTTTCAAGTCGACGTACACAACGGCAAGATTCTGCGAATCGAGCCGGTGAATATCTCCGCACGCCGCGTGCGGGCACTCGAAACCCACGGCAACGGTAGTTCTCGCCGCGATCTTGTGAGGGATGTGGTGGACAGTGCGGAAAACAACGGAGATAAATCCGCTCCGGAGGTTGGCTCGCGTGAGCGATAGCGCGATGTTCTGCTATTTAATTGCGCCCATCCGCCGCTGTGCAATGGATGCTGCTTCCGTGGCGGGATTTTCCTTCTCTATCTGCTGGTAAAGCTTTTTCGCCTCATCCGATTTCTGGCGTGACTCATAGAAGCTGGCTAGTTCGAGCTGCGCGGTCGCTTTGCTGACCGTAACGGTGGGCTGATCAATCAGCTTCTTATAAATATCTATCGCCAGTGGATCCTTATTCTCGGTCCGGTAAACCGAAGCTAAAGCCAACTTGCCCAAGGCTGCCAGATCAGAGTTCGAGGAACGCGCGGCCTCCTGCAAACTTCGCTCGGCCGCAGCATTGTCCCCAAGTTGCGATGAAGCCAGGCCAACAAAATATCGCGCCATGTCGGCGGTATGAGTTCGCGGATATTTGTCGATGATGGCTTGAAACTGCTTGCGCGCCGCCGTGGCACGCTCCGAGGCAGAGGCGAAGCTCTCGGTTCCAGGCTGTGGAGGTACTCCCGCCGGGCGGACCTGCGCTTCAAATGTTCGCACTCCCGTCGAAAGCTCGGCGCTCGCTTTTTCGTCTTGAGAATTTACGTAATACCATCCGCCAACTGCGATACCCGCGATCACGACGACCGCAATCACCGCGGCAATAAGTTTCGCCTGGTGCTCTGCCGTCCAGTGGACGGTCTTCTCCGCCGCCTGGAATGTGACCTTGCTGAAGCGATCTTCTTTCAGTTGATGCCGGGCTTCTGCTCGCACAGTTTCCTTCTTGGGCTAAATATAAAATTGTGACTATTGAGTCTAACAGGCGGATTTCCAGAGCGTCAAAGCGGTTCGTTCATGAGATCGTCACTAGCCATCTGCGAGCTAGCCCATAGCATACAATCACAAATTACCACTCATGCCATTTCATTTTGAGGATAAGCCGGCACTCATTGCATATGTAACTTGCGGTGACCCTGACCTCGCCACCACGCGCGAGATTATTCTGGAAGCGATTAACGCCGGTGCAAGGGTAATTGAGTTAGGCGTTCCATTCAGTGACCCGCTGGCGGACGGCCCAGTTATCCAGCGAGCCAGCGAGCGGGCGCTCAAGAATGGGACGTCGCTCCAGAACGTGCTAACCCTCGCTGCCGAAATCCGCGAGCATTCGCAATCGGTTGGGCTGGTGGTTTTCTCATACCTCAATCCTATCTTGCGTATGGGCTTGGCAAAGTTTTGCCACGTTGCTCGCATGGCAGGGGTGGATGGCGCGCTGGTTACCGATTTGCCGGTTGAAGAAGCCGGCCCATACTTGCATGAGGCTCGCGCAAATGATCTCGCCACTATTTTTCTGGTGGCACCCACAAGCACTGATCAACGTCTGAAATCAATCGCGCAATTTTCGACGGGATTTATTTACGCGATCTCACGAACCGGAGTTACCGGCGCCCGCCAGCAGATGACCGGCGATGCCAGAACGCTGGTGAAGCGCCTGCGCCGTTTTACCAAGCTTCCGATTGCCGTTGGCTTTGGAATTTCAACCCCGGAACAGTTTGCCGCCGTTGGAAAATTTGCTGACGCGGGAGTGGTCGGCAGCGCCATTGTCCACGCTATTGAACAAAATCCCGGACGGGAAGCTGCGACTGTGGCAGAATTTGTACGTTCGCTAATAGCTGGCAGTTAGTGCTGTCTTATGGACATTTCCGATTGGCGTAAGAGAATCGACGAACTGGACCTTAAATTGGCGGCTCTGCTGAACGAGCGCGCCGCTGCGGCAGTCGAGATAGGCCGGCTGAAACGCAATACGAGTCTGCCGATTTACGAGCCCGAGCGTGAGCGCGAGGTGATCGCGAACGTGCAGCGGAATAACGCGGGTCCTTTATCCGAGCGCGATCTGGGACAAATCTACGAGCGGATTATGGACGTCATGCGCAGTGTTCAAAAGCACGAGATCGTACCCGACGAAGAGCCGACGGTTCCCGGATCGGGACGGCCCACTACTTAAGCGAGATTCAGCCGAGCAAATTCATGATTGTAGCAATGCAAGATTCGGCGTCAGAAGACCAGATCCAGCACGTGATTGATCAATTGGTACGGCTGGGCTTTGGAGTGCACCGGTCGACCGGGGCGCGGCAGACGGTTCTAGGCGGAGTTGGGGTTCCCCAAGATTTCGACACGCGCGAAGTCGAAATGCTGCCTGGAGTGCAGGAAGTTCACCGCATTACGTCGCCCTACAAGCTCGCGGGGCGCAACTTCCGCCCAGAAGGCACCATCGTCAAATTTTCGAATGGGATTGAGATTGGCGGCAAGAAGATCGTTGTCATGGCGGGTCCATGCTCCGTCGAATCGCGCGAACAACTTTTCACGGTTAGCGAACTCATCGCCAAAGCCGGAGCGCGCGTGCTTCGCGGCGGAGCTTTCAAACCGCGGTCTTCTCCCTATTCATTCCAGGGACTCGGCCTAGACGGTCTGAAATTGTTACGTGAGGCAGGGGAGTGTTTCAAACTGCTCGTGATCAGCGAAGTAATGGAGATCTCGCAGATCGAAGTGATGCTGCCTTACGTTGACATTTTTCAAGTCGGCGCACGGAACATGCAGAATTTCAATCTGCTGCGCGAACTCGGCAAAGTCCGCAAGCCGGTGCTGCTGAAGCGCGGCATCGCGGCGACCTTCGAAGAACTGCTGTGCTCGGCGGAGTACCTGCTGGCGGGCGGAAATTACGAAGTTATTCTCTGCGAGCGCGGTATTCGCACCTTCGAAACTTATACGCGCAACACCATGGATATTTCGGCAATTCCAATCATTCATAAGCTTTCGCATCTGCCCATGACGGCTGACCCTTCGCATGGAACCGGCCGCCGCGACAAAGTGGCTCCCATGGCTCTTGCGGCCGCGGCCGCCGGCGCCGATGCCATGCTGATCGAGGTTCACCACCAGCCAGACAAAGCGCTTTCCGACGGCGCGCAGTCGCTTTATCCAGAACAATTTGCCAAGTTGATGGACCAACTCCGCATGATTGCGCCTGCGGTAGGACGCGAGATCGCGTAAACTCTCCACAAATTAACCTTCTGGTATCCATGCCCTTCAAGCAAGCGACCATCATCGGGACCGGGTTGATTGGCGGCTCACTGGCCCTCGCGTTGAAGAAGCGGAATCTTGTCCGGCGAATTGTTGGATGCGATCGCGCCGCTGTGTTGAAGCGCGCTCAGGATTGCGGCGCCATTGAAACTGGTATGACCAATCCCGCGGATGCGGTCAACGGTAGCGATCTGGTGGTGCTGGCGACTCCCGTGATCCCAATTCTCGATCTGATCGAACGGCTCGGGCCGTCGCTCCCATCAAAGACTCTCGTGACCGACGTGGGCAGCACGAAGGCCGAGATCGTTCGGCGCGCCACGAAGTCGTTCGGAAAGAATGCCGGGCAAAGATTTCTTGCCGGTCATCCCATGGCAGGGAAAGAGCAAGCTGGCGTCGAGTTTGCCGATGCCGATCTCTTCGCAGGTGCAACCTGGCTCTTCACGCCGCTTCCGAAGCAGAATGTTCACGCCGGGTTGTGCGGAGAATTTATCCACTGCGTGGAAAAAATTGGGGCGAAAATCGCTGTCGTCGATGCCAAGGATCATGATCGGTTCTGCGCCTGGATCAGCCATCTGCCGCAGATGATCTCGACTGCGCTGGCTGCAGCCTTGGTCGACGAGTTTGGCTCCGAGGCTCCGGTGCTCGACATCGGAGGACGTGCCCTGCGCGAGATGACGCGGATCTCCGGCAGCCCTTATTCGATGTGGCGCGACATTGCCATCACAAATCGCAAGAATCTGAGCGACGTTTTGCAAAAGATGGAACAACGGCTCGCACACATCCGCGAAAATCTCGACTCGAAAGAACTGGCGGCGGAATTTGAGCGGGCGCACGAATTGAGGAGAAAAGCATCACGCCGCGATCTCGGCACGAAGACCTCGTAGCGCAGGGCCGGTTCCCAATCCCAGGGCCATCGAAAACAGTCGCGTCCATCCCCGGGGGATAATTTCCGGTAGAATTCCTCGTGATGCACAAAGTTGTTGCAAGCGCTGAAGAGGCCATCCAGGACGTGTGTGACGGAGCCTCAATCATGATTGGCGGCTTCGGCTTGTGCGGCATGCCGGAAAACCTGATTCGCGCTCTGGCGAAGCGGGGCGTCAAGAACCTCACAACCATCAGCAACAATGCGGGCGTCGACGGCTTTGGAGTGGGATTGCTGCTCTCGAATGGCCAGATCAAGCGGCACATCGGCACTTACGTCGGCGAGAATAAATTGCTCGAGCAGATGGTGCTGAACGGAACCGTGCAACTCGACTTGGTTCCGCAAGGAACTTTCTCTGAGAGAATTCGCGCCGGCGGCGCGGGTATTCCGGCATTCTTCACTCCCACCGGTGTTGGAACGCTGGTCGCTGAAGGCAAAGAAGCGCGCGAATTCGATGGTCGCGCCTACATCATGGAGCGCGCCTTGAAAGCTGACTTCGCATTTATCAAGGCTTGGAAGGGCGACCGATGGGGCAATCTCGTCTACCGCAAGACCGCGCGAAATTTCAATCCCATGATGGCGACGGCCGCCAAAATTACGATTGCTGAAGTCGAACATCTGGTTGAGCCCGGGGAATTGGACCCTGAAATGGTTCATACGCCGAGCGTGTTCGTGAAGAGAATTTTCCAGGGTGAGATTTTTGAAAAGCGGATTGAAAAACGGACAGTAAGGAAAGAAGCAGTTAGTCGTTAGTCGATTTTAGTCGAAGAACCCTATGCCAACCGAAACCAAACCCTCCAAAGACATCGAAAAGCGCGAGCGCATCGTAAAGCGTATTGCCCGGGAGTTGCGCGACGGATTCTACGTTAATCTCGGCATCGGACTACCCACGCTGGTTGCGAATTGTGTTCCGCCGGGGATGGATGTGATTCTCCAATCTGAAAATGGGATGCTCGGCATCGGGCCGTATCCGGTCGAAGGTTGCGAAGACGCGGACTTGATCAACGCTGGCAAAGAAACAATTAGCGAAATGGCGGGCACCGCGTACTTTTCCAGCGCCGATTCCTTTGCCATGATTCGCGGCGGCCATGTTGACCTAAGCGTGCTGGGCGCGATGGAGGTAGACGAACAAGGCAATCTCGCGAACTGGATGATCCCCGGAAAAATGGTGAAGGGCATGGGCGGAGCCATGGATCTGGTTGCTGGCGCGCGACGGGTCATCATCGCCATGGAACATGCGACCAAGGATGGGCAGCCGAAGATCTTGAAGAAATGCACCTTGCCGTTGACCGGCGTGAAGGTCGTAGACACAATCGTCACTGAGTTGGCTTACATCCGAGTCACGCCAGAAGGCTTGCTGCTGGACGAGATTGCACCCGGGTTGACGGTCGAGGATGTGCAGCGAGCGACCGAGGCTAAGCTGCGGGTAAGTCCTAAATTAAAGACGATGGAAGGCTAGCTAGATAGCTGCAACACTTTCATAGAGCGAGCGATTCTATGCGATTCAAAGGCGGAAAAAATGAGTCCTCAGAATGTTGTCCCGGACTACAAGGAAATGGTCCGCGAGGAGTGGACGGATGCCGCTCCACTCTGGCAGAAATGGAACCACAAGTTTGTCATCCAGACTCGCGCCGCCACTGATCTCGTTGTGCGCGGAGCGGAAGTAGCTCCCGGTATGACGGTGCTGGATTTGGCGAGCGGCACTGGCGAACCAGCGCTGAGCCTGGCCAAGGCCTTAGGGCCGCAAGGGAAAGTGATTGCTACCGATTTGGTTCCGGAGATGCTCGAATTTGCCAGGGAAAACGCGGCAGCACAACTGATATCGAATATCGACTTCCGTCTGGCCGATGCCGAGCTATTACCGTTTCCCGATCAGGAATTTGATCGCGTGACCTCCCGCTTCGGCATCATGTTCTTTCCCGACATCGCCAAAGCCATGTCGGAGATCCACCGCGTTTTGAAACCTGGTGGACGGGTTTGCTTTGCGGTATTTGGATCCTTCGATGAAAATCCGATGTTTCAGGTTAGACTAGGCCCATTTCTGAAGCGAGTTAAAATGCCGCCGCCTCCGCCCGATGCTCCCCACACCTTTCGCTTTGCGGACGAGACCAAACTTGCGAATGCGATTTCGTCGGCCGGTTTCCGGGACGTTAGTACCAGGAAAGAGCGAGTGACCTTCTCGTGGCCGGGATCTGCGGAGGAATCATGGGAGGCCATGCGCGAAGTCGCGGCGCCGTTCGAGAAACTGATCGCGGCGATTCCGCCGGACAAGAGCGAAGAGGTCATTGGAGAGGTCTTGGATGGCCTTCGACTATTTCAGGTCGGCGATAGCATTAATTTGCCGGTGACGGTGAATATCGCGGTGGGAGTGGCGTGACCGCGTTGTTCAACAGTCTCGATTCAAACAGCGACTTCGCAAGCAACTACGTCAAAGAAGGGACTAAGTACTTTTGCAGGAACTGCAGAGAGCGCAAGCCTGCGTCTCTCCAGACGTCGCTTTCAAAACCGTGGCCCGCTCCGGGGTAAATTTTAATTTCGTAGGGAATTCCTTTTTTTTCCAGCAATTTCTGCAATTGATACGCTTCTTCGACCGGAACAGTTGCATCGTCCTCGCCATGAAGAATAAGAACAGGGCAGAGCCGCCGCATAAAAAGCTTCATCTCCTTCGGCATTCCTCCGAAAAATTCGACGACGACTTTCACGCGATGGTCAATCGCAGAGTTGGCAAGCGAGAGGTAGGCTCCGAGCGAAAAGCCCAGCAGGGCTATGCGCTCGGCATCTACTTGCGGCTGTTTCTCAACAAAACTGATCGCATCCCACAGCGTCTTCATCCATAGGGGGAAATTGCGGAAGATCACCTGTTTGTCCGCAAACCCGGTGCCGGTGCGGTCAAAATAGTGAAGCAGGTAAACCGCGAAACCTTGTGCCGCGAGCACGGCAGCGTAACGCTCCATGCCCGACACGTTGCCGCCTGCGCCATACAGGGCGATTACAGCCGGAAACGACCGGTCCGCTGCTTCCGGCAGGTAAGCGTCAAGTCGAATGGATTTGCCGCCGCTTTCAAATACGAGCTGCGATGGGGAAATCCCCGATGATTGAACTTGAGGAATGTTCGACATTGACCGACATTGACCAAAGACGATATGCAGAAGAGAGACGCGGCAAGCCGGCGTCTCTACGATTTCACTGCTTCTACTGTCTGATGCGCTAATTCGCTTAGAGAATCTTGATACGGCGCGCGTGCGATACCGCGGTCAGTGATGATCGCGGTTACATATTTTGCGGGCGTCACGTCGAATGCAGGATTCTCGATCCCCACCCCGTCAGGAGTCATTTGCTTGCCGCCGATGTGCGTTACTTCTCTCTTGTTGCGCTGCTCGATAGGAATTCTGCTTCCATCGGCCGCTTCGAGATCGACCGTCGATAAAGGAGCGGCCACGTAGAACGGGATGCCGTTCTCTTTGGCGAGCACCGCTACCGTATATGTCCCGACCTTGTTGGCGACGTCCCCGTTCGCGGCAATGCGATCGGCTCCTACGACGATGGCTCCGATCTTACCTTGCTGCATCATCACTCCCGCCATGTTGTCGGAAATGACGGTAGTAGGAATGCCATCTTTCATGAGCTCCCAGGCAGTAAGGCGCGAACCTTGCAGAAAGGGACGCGTCTCGTCGGCATAGACGTGAATTTTTTTGCCTTGCTCAACCGCGGCGCGGATCACACCTAGAGCGGTGCCATAACCTGCCGTAGCGAGCGCTCCGGCATTGCAGTGAGTGAGCACGCCGCCGCTCGATGGCATAAGCGTGGCGCCGTGGCGGCCCATGGCTTGGTTCGCGGCGATATCTTCGGCGTGTATGCGTTGCGCCTCTTCAATGAGCGCTGCCTGAATCTGCGGAATAGTGCGCGTGCGCAGAGATTCGAATTTCTCCGTCATGCGGCGGATCGCCCAGAAAAGATTGACGGCAGTGGGCCGCGTCTGGCCGATGTTTTGGCAGATTTGGCCGAATTCTTTTTTGAGATCAGCGATATTCCCGGCTCTCGAATTCTTGACGCCCAGTGCAATGCCCATGGCTGCAGCGACCCCAATAGCGGGAGCTCCACGAACAATCATGTTCCGAATCGCGTCTGCAACCTGCTGGTGGGTGGTGCAGGTTACGTAAACTTCTTCGGTCGGTAACTTCGTCTGGTCAATGAAGACGACGCCGGATTTAGTCCATTCCAAAGTTTGAATCATGATTAAGAGTTCGCAGATAAGTGTTCTTTCCTCACATCTGTGGCGGTAAAGATCGAAATGAAGTTGGCGGGAGCGGCGGCTTTTTCTACGTTAGGACGACCGTTGGCATCCTGTCGCTCCACCAGGCACATAACGCCGATCACTTCGAATCCAAACTCACGAGCGGCTTCAATGGCCTGCACGGTGGAATTTCCCGTTGTGCACACATCATCGACGATCACGACGGGCGCGCCTTTTTTTCGGAACCCTTCAATGCGCTGTCCAGTGCCATGCTGCTTTTCCGCCTTACGTACGAGGAAACCGTTTATGTTCCCGCTGGTGACGGCGACAGCGACCACGACCGGATCGGCGCCCATGGTCAGTCCGCCGATGGCTTCGGCCTCCCATCCTTGCTCACGAATGGCGTCCAGAAAAACCTCGCCAGTAAGTTGAGCGCCGCGGGCATCGAGCGTAGTCGTACGGCAGTCAATGTAATAGTCGCTGTTGCTTCCTGATGAAAGTGTAAAGTCTCCCAGGCGAAATGACTTTTGCGCCAGGATTTCCAGGAGCTCTTGTCGTGCATTGGACATAAATTTCTACGATAGCACGGGCGCGAATGTCCTGTAGAGACGCGGCTCGCCGCGTCTCCTTCGCAGCAAGGCCGGGAAAGCCCCGTCTTTTACTGATTTAGACGCTCAAGATGACGAAACCCGTCGGTAGCGGCAAACATGGCTACGGTTATGGTTGCGTTGTAGGCCATGTGGATGAGCACGCCTGCAGCTACAGACTTAGTCTTCGCGCGAACCATTGTGAGGACGACGCCAACAAGAAAAATCACCAGCACTGGTCCCCACGAGAACATGAGCTGTGCGCCATGCAATAACGCAAAACCGAACGCGGTCAGGAAGACGCTGACCGGCAAACCTAGACTTCGCGCGAGAACGGGATAGAGAAATCCTCGAAAAAAGAGTTCCTCCATTAGAGGCGCAAGCGTAATGCTGAGGATGCCGAGCGCCCAAGCCTCAGCGGGCGTTTGGAAAAATTTGTCAATCGGCAGCTCTTTAGGAATCGGCAAGAAATGAGCCAACGCCTGCAGAGCCAGAGACAGCATGAATCCTACGACCACATAAATTGCGACATTCGAAGGCCAGTTCCAATGAATCGCCGCGAGAAAATCAGCTCGGCGCCGCTCGCGTGTAACCAGCACGTACATGTAACCGAGGACCAAAAAGTACGCTAGTGATTGCCCCGCCACGATTACAAGAGGGTTGCTGGCGATGGCGGCGAGGCTGCGGTGCGGATAGATCGACGCTCGAGCCATGAACAGTACCGCGAATACGCCAACAAATAGCGACAGGATAGTGACGCAGATCATACGGGCTACATCCCACCCGTTCCATGCGGGATCGTTCAATGCGGGGTCGTTCCGCGCGGGGACTGACGAATTTGCCGGCAATACCTGTTCTGCGGGCAATACCTCTAAAGAAATGGGCTCCGCTTGAACGGGCGAAGGCGCCCGTTCCTGCACCAGATCATCTGGGGGTTCCGGCGATGGCGATTGAATCCGTGAATCCTCAGGCAGGGAACTCACGCTATCGCCTCTGCGCCATCGGGCGCAAGCACGCCTTTCACCGAATCATTTTTTACTGAACTCGTCGCTTCATTTTTCCTCGAGCCATTGAAATACTCGATCAGGGCCTGACCGGTGTAGGATTTTTTTACCCTTGAAACTTGTTCCGGTGTCCCTTGGGCGATGATCCGTCCTCCCTCTTCTCCGCCTTCCGGGCCCAGGTCGACAATCCAATCGGCGTTGCGAATGACGTCCAGATTATGTTCGATGATGATGACTGTATTTCCAAGATCGGTGAGGCGGTGCAGCACGTCGAGCAACTTGCGCACATCGTCGAAGTGCAATCCGGTAGTGGGCTCGTCCAGCAAGTAAAGCGTCTTTCCTGTTTGGCGTTTGCTGAGCTCACGAGCCAGCTTAATGCGTTGTGCTTCGCCGCCTGACAGGGTCACGGCAGATTGTCCAAGGTGAATGTATCCCAAGCCCACGTCAACCAGGGTTTGCAGCTTTTGTTTTACCTGCGGAATATTTTCCAGAATCTGAAGCACGTCCGAGACCGGCATCTCCAACAGATCGGCAATGGAATAGCCGTTGTAACAAACCGACAGCGTTTCATGGTTGTAGCGCCGTCCACCGCAGACTTCGCACTTCACGTAAACGTCGGGCAGAAAATTCATCTCGATGCGGCGCTGGCCTTCACCAAGGCATGCTTCGCAACGTCCGCCGGCTACGTTGAAAGAAAAGCGACCCGGTTTATATCCACGCTCACGCGATTCGGGCAGCATGGCATACAGATCGCGACCCGCAGCGAAGATGCCCGTGTACGTCGCGGGATTGGAACGCGGGGTACGCCCGATCGGCGACTGATCGATGCGAATGACTTTATCGACCAGTTCCGCTCCAGTAATCGCTTTGTGCGTCCCGGGTTCTTCGCGGGAGCGATAAAGCTGCTTGGCGAGCGCGCGATACAGAATGTCATTCACAAGCGTTGATTTGCCCGAGCCGGAAACACCGGTGACCACCGTCATAACTCCAAGCGGAAAGCTTACATCCAGATTCTTGAGGTTGTTTTCGCGCGCTCCGAGAATGGAGATTGCCTTGCCATTGGGACTGCGGCGCTGGGGGAGCATGGCAATCCGCTGCCGTCCGGCAATGTAGGCACCGGTTAGCGAGCCGGGAGATGCCATGATTTCTGCAGGCGTGCCGCTCGCTACTAACTCTCCGCCGTGTCGTCCTGCGCCAGGACCGAGATCAATTACGTAGTCAGCGCGCCGGATCGTTTCTTCATCATGCTCGACTACGAGCACAGTGTTGCCGAGGTTGCGGAGGTTTTCCAGCGCCGCGAGCAGACGCCCGTTGTCGCGGTGGTGCAAACCGATGGAGGGTTCATCGAGCACATAGAGCACGCCCCGAAGCTTCGATCCGATTTGCGTGGCGAGACGGATGCGTTGGCCTTCGCCGCCCGAAAGCGTAGCAGCAGAGCGGCCGAGGGACAGGTAACCGAGTCCAACGTCGTACAGAAATTGCAGGCGCTCGATAATTTCGTGCAGGATGCGCCCCGCAATCGTCAAATCGCGCCCGGTCAGATGAATCTTGCGAGCCGCATCGAGCGAGCGCGCAATCGGCAGGCCGGTAAAATCCGCGATCGACATTCCATTTACTGTGACCGCAAGGCTCTCGGGACGTAGACGCTTGCCGTGGCAGACGGGGCATTCCGTCGCTGACATAAAGTCCTGCAGGTAGTCGCGGTATGTATCGGACGTGGACGACTCGAGATTTTGCCGGAGATAGCCGAGAATTCCAAGGAATCCGGTCTTGCCGCCGCGTTGCGGTTCGCCATTCAGCAATAGATTCTGAATCTTGTCAGGAAACTTTTCGAACGGGGTCGACAAGTCGAGACCATAGGCCTGCGCTACCAACTTCAGCCCGTTAATAAGATTCTGTGATGCCGAGCCTGGCCCCAATCCGCCGTCGAGCAATGGCTTCGACCAATCGACAATCACCTTTGAAGGATCGAGATCGTAGCGGCTGCCCAAGCCATGACATTCAGGGCAAGCGCCGTAAGCGCTGTTGAACGAAAACGACCGTGGCTCAAGTTGAGGAACGCTGATCCCGCAATCTGGGCACGCGAGACGCGACGAGTAAAGAGTTTCGTCGCCGTTAACCACAGCGACGAGAACCAATCCTCCGCCAAGTTTCATGGCCAGTGCTACCGACTGTTCCAGACGGTGCTCGATGCCGGGTTTCACCAACAATCGATCCACGACAACTTCGATGGTGTGGTTCTTGCGCTTGTCGAGCGCGAGATCGTCTTCCAGATTCACCAGTTCGCCATCCACCCGGGCGCGTGAGAAGCCGTGCTGGATCAGTTTCTCCATCTCTTTCTTGAACTCGCCTTTGCGGCCGCGGACGATAGGCGCCATGATCATGACGCGGTCATCCGGCGTGAGCGACAGAACACGCTGCACGATCTGCTCGGCGGACTGACGAGTAATTGGCTTACCGCAATTTGGACAATGGGGAACGCCGATGGACGAATACAGCAGGCGCAAATAATCGTAAATTTCCGTAATCGTTCCGACCGTAGATCGCGGACTGCGGCTCGTAGTTTTCTGTTCGATCGAGATCGATGGGCTCAGGCCGTCGATGGAATCCACGTCGGGGCGCTCCATCTGATCCAGGAACTGACGGGCATACGCTGACAGCGTCTCGACGTAGCGCCGTTGGCCTTCCGCATAAATCGTGTCGAAGGCGAGCGAGGATTTCCCGGATCCGCTCAAACCGGTAATGACCGTCAAAGTATTACGAGGAATTTCGACGTCAATATTCTTCAGGTTGTGCTGGCGCGCGCCGCGCACCGAAATCCGGGTGATGGCCATTGACAAAAGACTTAATGGACTTCCGTAACGTGGACGGGTCCTAAGAAATATTGGAGAGTGGAGATGCGCAGTTCGATTCTCGTATCTTAGTTGTTAACAGCGGCGGGGGTCAAATGCGGGTACAGTAAAAACATTCGCAGCCGCATGAGCGATAAGTGTGTCTGCACCAAGGGCCAGCCAGTGAGCGCATTATTTGTTGCTTTTATAGTGAGTACTACCGCAATCCTCAGCGTGATTCTTGGTGTTCTCGGAGCGTATTACGCGGTTAGCGCGGTGTTAGCTGCCGTGAATCCCACCCGCCCGGCGCATGTTCTTCGCACCTTAGTACCCCAGCAAAGCGGTGACTAGAGTTCTCAGCGGCTTCTGAGCGACGCCCCGGTCTTACTGTTGAGGCGGAGGAGGCTGTACGCCGGGGTTTCCAGGCCCCTGTTGCCGGCGCAGCATCTCTAGAATCTGTTCGGGCGTCTTGGGGCCGGCGTTAGGCTGGTTGGGATCGGGTTGCGGCTGGCCTTGATCGACCTGTCCGGGTTGTCCTTGTCCGGGCTGCGCCTGGTCTTCGGAATTGGCATTATCGTCAACTGTGTTTTCTTGTTCGTCTTCCTTGGTATCTTCAGCGTCCCCAGGCCCCGGCGGCGTGGGTTGACCCATCTGCTGATTGAAGCCCGGCGGCGGCGCCATCGGATGGGGCGGTGGCATCACGCCCGGAGGAGGGGAACTTTGAGGAACGTTCGCGGCGGTCTGTGTTTCTCCACCGGCAGACGACTTTGTGGTGAGGATAATGCTCGAAATAACAGAAGGATCGGAATTCGAGCCCAGCATCACGTAATTGAACGAAGATCCGTTCAGAAGAGTGACCAGAACGTCTCTCGGCGTCCCAGGGCCTATGTAGGTGATGACGCGCTCGTCGGAAGCTGTTGCGTGGGGAGGAATTTCGATGGAAGTCCCAGTAAGCTTGCGGACTTCGCGCAGGATTTCACCCATAGGCGAATTCTGAGCTGAGATCGTCAGCAATCCACCTTGAAAGGTAACCTTGGCCGGAGTGGGCGGAATCTGGTCCATCGGCAACTGTCGAAGCGGCCCCCCCGGTAGGGCAGGTAAAACAAGGGGCTTCGGGGCCTTGGATTTCTTATGGTGCGTCTTGTGGGCTGGTGGGGCTGCGGGAGGGGTTTGGTCTGCCGCCTGAGCCCGAAGGGCGGGGGCAACCACCAAGAGACCCCAAACAATCCATCCCGATGTGCGCAGCATCAAACTTGTCCGTTCCGCGATTGGCTAGGAAAAAGGCTGTGCAAAGCCACAGCACGCTGTGGACAATTTTAGCACCGCTTAGAGAACGGCGGAGGGCATTCTTCTTGCGTCGGTTCCTATGTATTTCGGGGTTACCCGTGGCTTGAAGTTCTGGCGCGGCATATTGCCTTGGACGCGTAAAATGCAAGCGGAGGCTTACCTTTGATTAATGTGACTAGTGCATCAGCATCGAAAACCCGGAATCTGCCTGGCTTGCGACGCTCGTGGATACCCTTGGTTTTGTTAGTCGTGGGTGGAGTGTCGTCTTTCGCTCAGAATTGTCAATCGGCTGGCGATATGGATGCCTCCCAACGCAGCGCGATCGAAAACGCGGCGAAACGCTATTTCGACATGACATCACGAGGCGACTCGGCTTCCTTGCGACAGAACTCCATCAGCGCGGTGGCAGCAAATTTTTCGGGTATTGAAACCGCCGTTAAAGATAACCAACCATCGCTGAGCGGCGCGAAAGCGACGGTGCGGCCTCCATTTTTGTTGACCGCGGAGGGAAGCCAGCCGCTGGCTCGCGGTGAGTTTCTCTGTGGGGTTTTTGGGGCAACGGGTCAGACAAGAGAAAGCGCCGTTTTTGTGCTCAACAATCTCCCTCCCGGGAAATATGCAGTCGCCATCATCGACGTCACCGGAGGCAAGGTTCCACTTACGCTGACTTTGATTCTGCAACAAGTGGGTAACGATTGGAAACTGGCCGGTTTTTATCCGAAATCCTCGCAGGCGGCTGGGCATGATGCGACGTGGTACGCGCAGCGCGCCAAGGAATTCAAGACCAAGGGTCAGACTCACAACGCATGGTTGTATTACAGCGAAGTAACTGCTCTTTCCGCGCCGGTTGACTTCATGAGTACGCTCGCGACTGACCGGCTCTATGACGAAGCTCATGCCTCCCAACCCTCCGACGTACCCGCGGATGGCAAGACTGTGGATTTGAGTGCGGGCGGCAAGACGTATCATTTATCCGACATCTTTCCGCTAGCAGTGGGTAACGACCTTGACGTGGTTGTCAGATATCAGGTCCCTGACATCTCGGATAACGCGCGTGTCTTCCAGGACAATATGGCGGTGATTAAAGGTTTGGTGACGAAGTATCCGGAGCTGCGTGACGCTTTTGCCGGCGTAATATCAAGGGCGGTCGACCCTCAAGGCCACGACTATGGGACGCTCTTACCCATGAAGGATATTAAGTAAATCGTTAGCACAATTCGCACAATTTCGCGCAATAAATAATAAATAATAGTGGAAAGCGAAGATCATCGCTTCAGTACAGCTATCCATCAGCCCATCTACACGAGTCCACCGATATTCCCCAGTGAGTGACATAATTACAGTTGGAAGCTACCAAATACGCGAAAGGGGAACCATCATGAGCAACAAGAAAAAAGTTCAGAACTGGGCTCGCGGCGCCATTAAAATAGGTCTTCTGCTGACAGACCCGAAAGTCCGCGCCACTATTAGCGACACCTTCCGGGATAGTTTCGGCGAAGTTTCGGAGAATCTTTCCGACAAATATAACGACGTGAGCGAACGAGTTTCTAACAAGTATGAGGACGTCATGGATCGTCTGGAGTCCGTGACCGATCGTTTTCAACCCCGTAACCCGTGGCCCTCGCGAATCGGAGGCTTTTTGATGGGCGCTGGGGTTGGCGTTGCTGTTGGAATTCTATTCGCACCGGCGCCGGGCAGCGAGACTAGGGACACGGTCACGAGCAAGGTAAGTGATATGAAGGAAAAGGTCGTTCAGTCGGCGACCAACGCAACGAACAAGATCCGCAGTACGGTGACCAGCATGCCGTCTACGGGAACTGAAGGTTGATTTCTGAAGGGGAATTTGTCCGTTGTCTAACATTTCTGGGCAATCCATAGGGTAAAAACGCTCTCACTGCGCGGCGAACAAAGAAAAAAATTGCGCAACGCGGTGAGAGTGTGTTTTGATACACTGCATAATCCTTCGAGGGCCCCTATGCCAGATAACCCCAGCACTACTCTCCCAGGCGTTGTTGAAAAAATCATCAAGCCCGTTTCCCCCAAAGAGCCCGAGAAGGCGCAGATAGCCATCGAGGGCGCCGATGATTTATACCGGGAAATTCGCATCGACAACACCTTAACCAAGAAGAATGGCGAAGAAGTGCGCCTAAAGCCTGGGGCAGAAGTGGAAGTGACCGTGGAGGCTCCGCTAGAGGCTACGACTCCAAAAGTTGAAAATAGGCCGCAGCAATAAGCAGCAATAAAAAGTGTGGTCGGATGCGGTCGGGAAATTTCACGAGGCTATTTCTTTACTGTCCTGTCAGTATTTGATTCGACCAGCGGCAGCGTAGCGATCACCATTGTTCCCCTACCCTCCGACCGGATTTCCAGGGTTCCGCCGAGCTGCCTGAAACGTTCGCGCATACCTCGAAACCCTACTCCGCTTCTCCCCGGGGAACTCAACTCGAGCTGTTTGTCCAATGTTATGCCATTGCCGTTGTCCTGAACTTCGACAAGAACGCGGCTATCCTCCGCGCGGAAGCGGATGGCGGCGGCCGTGGCGCCGGAATGGCGATGAATATTTGTCAGACACTCCTGGACCATGCGGAAGATTGCTATTTCCGTCTCGTCGGAGAGGCGGCGGAACGCCTCGGGAATGTCTACATCAATTTTGATCTTACTGCGTTCCGAAAAGCCGTCCACGTACCATCGGACTGCCGAGGCCAGACCAGCTACATCGAGCAGCGGCGGATGCAGAAGATGTGAGATGGTTCGAGTTTCTCTGCTGAGTTGATCGATAAGACTTGCATTTTCTGACACGGCACGGACAGCAGAGGGATCCAGGTGGCTCACCTGAGATTGCACTACCGCGATATTTATACTGAGTGCGGTCAGCAGCTGTCCTACACTGTCGTGCAATTCGCGGGCGATCTGACGGCGCTCTTCATCCCGGATTTGCTGCAATCGGCTGGAAAGCTCACCCAGACCGGCGTTTGCGGCCTCCAGCGCAGCCGTCCGCTCTTTAACCTTTTGTTCCAGTTCATCGTGCGCTTTCTGCAGCGCTTCTTCCGCGCGTCGACTCTTTTCCAGGGATCGCCGGTTGGCTTCGCCCAGAACGATGATCAATCCGGAGAAGAGCAAAAAACCTACTATGCCGGAAATTTCGGTCTTGGGGTGTTGCAGATGGAACGACCGGGTAGGAGGTAAGAACCAATACCACACTCCGAGGCCGCCCAGTAGGGTTGCGAAAATGGCTGGGCCTACGCCGCAATACCATGACGCGAATACCACCGCTGCCCAAACTGTGTGATAAGGATTATCCGTCCCCAGGAACGGAGAGAGTAGTTCCCGAAGCAACAGTGCAGCCATTGCGGCCAGGGTCGCCAAACCGTAGCGAATCGCGATCTCGTGGCGAAAAGTTGAAGAACCGCTTTCTTGCATTTACCTAAAACCCGCCTTGCTTGGTTCTAGTAATGGATCAAGACATCTCGTGCAGGCGCAAGCCGACCTTCAAATGGTAGCTTTGATATAGAACAATATAGATGTTAACGGCTCACGATCGATGCGTTATTATCGGGCGTTTTTTCTCGCCTTCACTCTCGCAGCCGCGGCATTCAGTCTGGTCATCTTCTCCGGGTCAGAAACGATTGTTGCATGGCGCAGCAGCTCAATGACAGCCCGTTGCCGCCGTCGCAAGCAGGATGTCAAGGTTTGGCGGCACCTCTGTGCTCTGATGATGCGCTTCACGAAGTCGCCTCTTCGGGCTGCATGCTAAACGCCATCGTCGGCGAAGCGGCGCTTAACTCCACTCTTTGAAGAGTCCGCAAGTTATGCATCGCGTCCCGCAAAGCTTGCAGCTCTTCAGCAAAACTAACGCCGCGCAAGGCCATTTCCTTATCCATGGCTGTCTGCACCACCGCTTGCGCCTCTTGAATTCGCTTGCCTAGCCGGGAATGATCCAGTTCCAGCATCGCAGCCGCGTACAGATCGCGCCAGAGAACGGTTGTTTCCATAGAACCTCCATGGCCAAGCATACGGACACCACTAAAAATAGGTGAACTATTTGCTTTCGCTTATCGTGGCTACGGGGAACGGATATCGAGGCTGCCGCTGAAGCTGGCGAGCTCATGCGTTAACGAACAATTAAAGCATCATAAACGCATACATGTTGTATCACAAACCCAATATAAACGTAGAATTGACGTAGACAACCCGGGTTGATAAAGTGGCGTCAAAGACAGGCGTATGGCCAATGAGACTGGTAAAAGGAAGATTCTCCCCGGTTCTAAATACCGGCAAGTCGACCGCGCCAGCCTGAAGACTGGTAGACATGGAAAACATCACGATTTGGTGGAAGGCATTGTGGAGGAGTTGGCAACGCTTCAGGCTGGTTCCGCCCTGGAGATCCCATTAGGTAGCGTCGGGGGCGTCGGCTTGGCGAATCTTCGCTCAGCGGTACACCGAGCCGCTAGTTCTCGCGGACTGCAAATAGAGACCGTAGCCGACGAAGGGAACTTTTACGTCTGGAAAGCTCTTTCGTAGGTCGCCTTTCTCAACCGGAACGCGCCTGCGCTCGTCCGAAATTCACAAATTTCGAAGCATCTACATGATCTACCCGAGTTTCTTCTCCCCGAAATTTTATTAGATTTGCACAGTGATTGGGGTCCGCAGGGAATCTCCCTCGCGATCTGGCTTGATCCCGTTAAAAGTCCTGTAATCCCGTTCGTAACCGCCAACCGGAGAAAAGAACATGGCATTCTACACGCCAGCCGCTTACGGACTTTACCCTCAGAATGTACCTCTCCAACAGGTCGTCCAAACCTTGAACCGATCGGGATTTGGAAAAGAAGACATTTGCATGATGGTTTCTCCGAAACATCCGCTAGCGACAGTGGTGCGCGAGGCCAACATTCTTCAAGTCGACCGTGGTGTCGGCGCGCAAACTGCGGGGATGATGGCTTGGCTGATGAAGTTTGGAGCAGTCATGATTCCGACGGTCGGCCTGTTTATCCGATCGAAGGCGTTTCTGGAAGCCCTCATGAGTACCCAGGACGGCTCCCCTTCTGGCTCCAGGAACGGGTTGGTGGAATTGGGATTTTCTGAAGTCGATGCTGAACGGTTCGAAAGCGAGCTAAGAGATAATGGCGTTCTGGTGTACATCGCTTGCCCGGAAAAAGCTGGGACGAGCAAGGCTATCGAACTTCTGCGTCTTACCGGCGCTTACGAGACGGCAACGCTAGAACAGGCGCTTCAACAGGAACTGGCCCAGGAAATCGCCGCCTGAAGCGATTTTTGTCTAAAGTGCTGCATCGTACAATTCGCAAGTGACGCGAGGTTGTGTACTTAGCATCGACCCTTCCTTGCTACATTAAAAACCCTAGAGTCATGCTACAAATATCCGTGTTAAACACTATTCTTGGTCCGTGTATTCCTGTAGTGCACATAGTTGAACAGATGTCACGGGTTAGTCTGAGTTCGCTGGCAGCCCTCCCCCAGAAGGCTCAGAGGGAAACGCTCATTCCTCCACCCGCGCCAAGCTACAGTACCGGGCTCTCCCCCAAAAGTTGGAGAAGATCGAGATGAAGAGAAACAACCGAGTCAAGGCCACCGAGAATGTTGCGAGTGCAAACGTCGAGACTGCGACCGCAGTACTCAATGGCAACAGTGCTGGCAACGGTACTGGCGAAGGTGCCCAGGCAAAGGTAGACGAGAAGAAAAATGGGCACTCGGTGCTCACGGGCCCGCCTGACCTTAGCGTGATCCTCGCCGGCCTGCAAACCATGCGGGACGGCGATTTTTCGGTACGCCTGCCGGGCTCGTGGACTGGAATCGAAGGCAAGATCGCAGACACTTTTAACGCGATCGTCTCTGCGAACCAGCAGATGGCGCAGGAGCTCAAGCGCGTCGGTCAGGTCGTAGGAAAAGAGGGACGGACCCGCGAACGTTCGCGCTTCCATGAAGCGCGCGGGGCTTGGGGAGATATCGAAGTTTCAGTGAACACGCTGGTTGAGGATCTGCTCCGTCCAACCGCCGAAGTTACACGTGCTATCGCAGCAGTTGCCCAGGGAAATCTGACCCAGACGGTTCGCCTCGACGTTGACGGTCGTCCGCTGGAAGGCGAATTTCTACGTTCCGCCAATATCGTCAACACCATGATTCAGCAGCTCGGCGTTTTTACGGCCGAAGTGACGCGCGTCGCGCGAGAAGTTGGAACGGACGGAAAGCTTGGCGGACAGGCCATGGTGCCTGGCGTCGCCGGAACGTGGAAGGATTTGACGGACTCCGTCAATTCGATGGCCAGCAATCTTACTGGCCAGGTTCGTAACATTGCCGAGGTCGCCACCGCGGTGGCCAGCGGCGACTTATCCCGAAAAATTACGGTCGATGTGCGCGGCGAAATTCTGCAGCTCAAAGAAGCCATCAACACCATGGTCGATCAGCTTCGATCGTTCGCTTCAGAAGTAACGCGCGTGGCTCGCGAAGTCGGTACGGATGGAAAACTTGGCGGTCAGGCCGTAGTCGTCGGCGTCGCCGGAACATGGAAAGATCTCACCGACTCCGTGAACGCAATGGCCAGCAACTTGACGGCGCAGGTTCGAAACATCGCCGAAGTTACCACCGCCGTAGCTCGTGGCGACTTATCGCGCAAAATTACAGTCGACGTGAAGGGCGAAATTCTCGAACTCAAAGACACCATTAACACGATGGTGGACCAGCTAAACGCGTTCGCCGGCGAAGTAACTCGCGTGGCCCGCGAAGTGGGAACCGAAGGAAAACTCGGCGGACAGGCGCAGGTGCCCGGCGTCGGCGGCACATGGAAAGATCTCACGGACAACGTCAACTTCATGGCCAGCAACTTGACTGGCCAGGTCCGAAACATCGCCGAAGTAGCGACGGCTATTGCCAACGGCGATCTATCGCGCAAAATCACCGTTGATGTGCGCGGCGAAATTTTGCAACTCAAAGAAACGCTGAACACGATGGTCGATCAGCTGAACCGTTTCGCTGGCGAAGTTACACGCGTGGCCCGCGAAGTAGGTAGTGAAGGCCGACTCGGTGGACAGGCGAACGTGCCCGGCGTCGCCGGAACGTGGAAGGATCTTACGGACTCCGTGAACTCGATGGCCGGTAACTTGACCGGTCAGGTGCGAAACATCGCCGAAGTGACCACCGCTGTGGCCCGCGGCGATTTGTCCCGCAAAATCACCGTCGACGTGAAGGGCGAAATTCTCGAGCTGAAAAATACTTTCAACACCATGCTCGATCAGCTCAACGCGTTCGCCGGCGAAGTTACCCGCGTGGCTCGTGAAGTAGGAACCGAAGGTAAACTCGGCGGCCAAGCGCAGGTGCCCGGCGTCGCTGGAACCTGGAAAGATCTCACCGACAACGTCAACTTCATGGCCAGCAACCTTACCGGCCAGGTGCGAAACATCGCTGAAGTATCCATGGCTGTTGCTAGAGGCGATTTGTCGCGCAAAATCACGGTCGATGTGCGCGGTGAAATTCTCGAACTCAAAGACACCATCAACACCATGGTGGATCAGCTTCGATCATTCGCATCGGAAGTTACGCGCGTCGCCCGCGAAGTAGGTACGGACGGAAAACTTGGCGGACAGGCGCTCGTACCCGGCGTTGGCGGAACGTGGAAAGATCTCACTGACTCCGTGAACTCGATGGCCAGCAACTTGACCGGCCAAGTCCGAAACATCGCCGAAGTTTCTACGGCTATCGCGAGCGGCGATCTTTCGAAAAAAATCACGGTGAACGTCAGCGGCGAAATCTTGCTGCTCAAAGAAACCATCAACACGATGGTCGATCAGCTCAATGCATTCGCCGGAGAAGTAACGCGTGTGGCCCGCGAAGTCGGAACCGAAGGCCGTCTCGGCGGACAAGCCAACGTCCCCGGAGTCGCAGGAACGTGGAAAGATCTCACGGACTCAGTGAACTCGATGGCCGGCAACTTGACAGGTCAGGTGCGAAATATCGCCGAAGTGACGACCGCGGTGGCGCGAGGCGACTTGTCTCGCAAGATCACGGTCGACGTAAAGGGCGAAATTCTCGAACTCAAAAATACCATCAACACCATGGTGGACCAACTCAACGCGTTCGCCGGCGAAGTAACCCGCGTGGCCCGCGAAGTCGGCACCGACGGAAAGCTAGGCGGGCAGGCGCAGGTGCCCGGAGTCGCCGGCACGTGGAAAGATCTCACCGACAACGTCAACTTTATGGCCAGCAACCTTACCGGCCAGGTGCGTAACATCGCCGAAGTAGCTACTGCTATTGCCAACGGCGATCTCTCGAAAAAGATCACGGTCGACGTGCGCGGTGAAATCCTGCAACTCAAAGAAACGCTGAATACGATGGTCGAGCAGTTACGATCATTTGCCGCCGAAGTCACGCGCGTGGCTCGCGAAGTCGGTAGCGAAGGCCGTCTCGGCGGCCAGGCTAACGTGTCCGGTGTCGCCGGAACGTGGAAAGATCTCACCGACTCCGTAAACGCGATGGCCGGAAACCTGACTGGCCAGGTGCGCAACATCGCCGAAGTGACTACCGCTGTGGCCCGCGGCGACTTGTCCCGCAAAATCACGGTAGACGTGAAAGGCGAAATTCTCGAACTGAAGAACACCATCAACACGATGGTGGATCAGCTCAATGCGTTTGCCGCCGAAGTAACGCGCGTGGCTCGCGAAGTCGGTACGGAAGGCAAACTCGGTGGACAGGCACAAGTCCCCGGTGTGGCCGGAACCTGGAAGGATCTCACCGACAACGTGAACGTCATGGCCGCCAACCTCACCGAGCAGGTGCGCGGCATCGTGAAGGTCGTCACGGCAGTTGCCAACGGCGAACTGACTCAGAAACTAACCGTGAACGCGAAGGGCGAAGTCGCAGCCCTCGCCGAAACCATCAACAACATGACCGATACGCTGGCTACGTTTGCCGATCAGGTAACTACGGTGGCCCGCGAAGTCGGCGTGGAAGGCCGTCTCGGTGGACAGGCCAACGTACCCGGAGCTGCCGGAACGTGGAAGGATCTCACCGGCAACGTCAACCTGCTTGCCGACAATTTGACGAACCAGGTGCGCGCCATCGCTGAAGTCGCCACCGCCGTAACTAAGGGCGATTTGACGCGATCCATTCAGGTAGAAGCGAGCGGTGAAGTCGCGGAGTTGAAAGACAACATCAACACCATGATTGACAACCTCCGCCTGACGACAGATCGCAACACCGAACAGGACTGGTTGAAGACAAACCTCGCCCGGTTTACGGGCATGTTGCAGGGGCAACGCGATCTGACGACGGTAGGACGAATGCTTCTGTCGGAACTGGCGCCACTGGTCAGCGCGCAGCAAGGCGTGATCTACCAGATGGGAAGCGACGGATCAGCGGAGATGACGCTGCTCTCGGCCTTTGCTGGCGACGGAGAGGATGGGCATCTGCGCCGCTTGAAGATTGGCGAGGGTCTCGTCGGGCAATGTGCCGCGGAGAAGCAGCGAATGTTGATCTCCGACTTGCCTCCAAGCACAATCGCGATTCGGTCGGGACTGTTTGAGGCAACTCCGCGCAACGTAATTGTGCTTCCAGTGCTCTTCGAAGATCGTGTCAAAGCCGTGATCGAACTTGCATCACTTAGTAACTTCACAACCTCGCACCTGGCATTCCTCGAGCAGTTAACCGCCAGCATCGGCATCGTGCTCAATAGTATTGAGGCCACGATGCAGACGGAAGGCCTGCTGAAGCAGTCGCAGCAGTTGGCTACCGAACTCCAGTCACAGCAAAAGGAATTGCAGCAGACCAACGAGCAACTCGCGCAAAAAGCGCAGCAGTTGGCCGAACAAAACGTCGAAGTGGAACGCAAGAACCAGGAAATTGAGCAAGCCCGTGGCGCTCTCGAAGAGAAGGCTAAAGAGCTGGCTTTGACTTCGAAGTACAAGTCCGAGTTCCTAGCAAACATGTCGCACGAGTTGCGCACCCCACTGAACAGCATTCTTGTGCTGGGCCAGCAGATGAGCGAGAACCCGGACGGCAACCTCACTCCGAAGCAAGTCGAGTTCTCGCGCACCATCCACGGCGCTGGAACGGACTTGCTCAACCTCATCACCGACATTCTGGATTTGTCGAAGATCGAATCGGGAACAGTATCGGTCGAAGCCGAAGAGGTATTCTTTGGCAGCCTGCTGGATATGATCGAGCGTCCGTTCAAGCACGAGGCCGAGAACCGCCGTCTCAACTTCGACGTACACTCCGATCCGCATCTCTCTCGCAGCATCGTCACCGACTCGAAACGCTTGCAGCAGGTATTGAAAAACCTGTTGTCAAACGCCTTCAAGTTCACCGAAAAGGGCGGCGTACGTCTTGCGGTATCCGTGGCTAAGAGCGGATGGAGTCTGGAACATCCGGTTCTTACGAAAGCGGCAACGGTGGTCTCGTTCGAGGTCACCGATACCGGCATCGGCATCCCTCAAGAAAAGCAAAGGATAATCTTCGAGGCCTTCCAACAGGCAGATGCCGGTACTAGCCGTAAATACGGAGGCACCGGACTCGGCCTGGCAATCAGCCGCGAACTGGCGAGCTTGCTAGGTGGAGAAATTCAGTTGCGCAGCGCCCCGGGCAAAGGCAGCACTTTCACTCTTTACTTGCCACAGACCTACGTCGGACCCTCCAGTTCGGTATCGTTGGAACGCCGTTATTCAGGACCTGCTTCGACGGCGCAGTCATCGGTTGCAAGCATCGTCGAAAGTCCGATGGAGAAGATCCCGGATGACCGCGCCAACCTGCAACCTGATGATGCCATCCTGCTGATTGTGGAAGATGATCCGCACTATGCTCGCGTGTTGTGCGATCTCTCCCGCGACAAGGGTTTCAAGGTTCTGGTAGCGATGCGAGGCGCCGAAGCATTGGCACTGGCTCGCGAGTATCATCCGACCGCCGTCTCGCTAGATGTTTTCCTTCCGGACATGCTGGGCTGGACGGTGCTGAACCATTTGAAACAAGATCCGGCAACGCGGCACATTCCAGTGCAAATGCTAACCCTCGACGAAGACCGTCGCCATGGCCTTGCTCGAGGTGCCTTTGCCTTCGTTACCAAACCAACTAGTCCCGAAGGTTTGGAATCAGCGTTGACCCGCATTAAGGAGTATTCAGCTCCCCGGCGGAAACGATTGCTGGTAGTGGAAGACAATCCGGCGGAACAACTCAGTATTCAGGAACTGCTCGGCTATGAGGACATTGACGTCACAGTTGTCTCCAGTGGCGAGGAGGCGGTGAACGCGGTGAGCGAGGAGTCTTTTGACTGCATCGTACTTGATCTACGGCTTCCCGATATCTCGGGCTTCGAAGTGCTTGAGCGGTTCCGCGATATGCCAATGCTAGGGGACGTACCGGTGGTGGTCTTCACCGGCAAGGAACTCTCGCCGGAAGAGGATGCACGTTTGCATGTGCTGGCGCGCAGCGTCGTAGTGAAGGGCGTTGAATCCCCGGAGCGACTGCTGGATGAGACGGCACTATTCCTGCATCGCGTGGTAGCTGACCTTCCCATCGAAAAGCAGAGAATGCTGGACCGTCTGCATCATTCTGACGATGCTTTGATCGGAAAGAAGGTGCTGGTTGTCGACGATGACGTCCGCAACATCTTCGCTTTGAGCAGCGTCCTTGAGCGTCGGGGCATGGATGTGATCACGGCCGGCACTGGCCGCGAGGCAATTGAGAAACTTGAAACGACTCCAGACGTCGCGATCGTGCTGATGGATATCATGATGCCGGAGATGGACGGTTATGAGACGATGCGTACGATCCGGCAGAACAAGTCGCTCCAGCGCTTGCCCATTATTGCCCTAACGGCCAAGGCAATGAAGGGTGATCGCGAGAAATGTCTGGAGGCTGGCGCGTCCGAGTATCTGGCCAAGCCCGTCAATACCGAGCAACTACTCTCATCGCTGCGGATGTGGTTACATAGGTAAATAGCGGTGGCGGTTAGGCGTTTCGCTTTACAGCTGGTGGAGAGCAAGCTAATGAGCGGTACAGACGAAAAAGTCAACATCCTCATGGTCGATGATCAGCCGGCAAAGCTGCTCAGCTATGAGGTCATGCTGGCTGAGCTTGGCGAGAATCTGATCAAGGCCACTACCGCTAAGGAAGCGCTCGAAATCCTGCTGAAAACCGATGTCGCCGTGGTGTTGATGGATGTCAGCATGCCGGAGCTGGACGGTTTCGAACTGGCAACCATGATTCGCCAGCATCCGCGTTTCCAGCGCACCGCGATCATCTTTATTTCCGCCGTACATCTCACGGACCTCGACCGCCTGAAAGGGTATGAGCATGGTGCGGTCGACTATATCTCTGTTCCCGTAATTCAAGAACTCCTCCGCGCAAAAGTCAGGGTCTTCTCGGAACTGCACCGTAAAACCCGACAGCTCGAATCTCTAAACCGCGACTTGGAGCGGCGTGTATCCGAACGGACGGAAGAGTTGGCTACAAAAGCCGAACTCTTAGCCCAACTCAATGCCAAACTAATAGACAAGAATCAGGAGCTCGACGCCATCGTAGGCACTGCTCCGGACGTCATTTTTAGCAGCAAGGGCGATGGACATTACGAGTACGTCAGTGACCGGTTTCATGAATATGCCGGGACTTCCTCGGCCTCATTGAAGAGCATGGGTTGGTTGGATTACGTTCATCCTGACGACGTGGAACGCAGCCAGGCCTGCTGGACCAAGTGCGTTCAGGAGGGGGGGCGTTTCGAGGCGGAGTATCGTCTGCGCTCCAAAGATGGCGCTTACCGGTGGTTCCGCACGCGCGCCATTCCGATTCGAGATGCCCAGGGAAACATTCTTAAGTGGTATGGCACCTGCTCCGATATTCACGATAGCAAATTGCTTGAACAGTCCATTCGCGACAATACGGCGGAGCTGGAAAAAATGGTGGACCGGCGAACCGATGAATTGCGGCGCCTTTCCGTCCGCCTTATGTCGGCTCAGGATGAGGAGCGCCGCCGAATCGCACGTGAACTTCACGATGGCTTGGGACAAGAACTCACCGTCGCCAAGATGGTGCTGGACAAGATGGTGATGCAAAAGTCAGCTACCCCGCCTCCGGAAGCTGGGATCCAAGCCAGTAGCATCGTTGACCGGGCGATTCAGCAAGTGCGAACCATGTCTCATCTCTTGCATCCACCCTTACTTGATGAAGTCGGGTTATTGTCCGCGCTCTCCTGGTACACCGACGGTCTCACTAAGCGCAGCGGCATCCAAACCTTTCTCGATGTACAACCGAAAAATTTCCCGCGCCTGGCAACTGAAGTTGAGACGGCAGTATTCCGCATCGTTCAAGAGGCGCTGACGAATGTTTATCGTCACGCGGAAGCTAACAAGGTGTGGGTTAGCCTCAATCAAAGTAACGGTCACATCGCCGTATCAGTGCTGGACGATGGCAAGGGGATCGAACAGAAAGTCGCAGAACTTCGGCCCGAGAGCGTGGGCGTGGGAATTGGCGGTATGAAGCAGCGCGCCAAGGAATTCGGCGGCGAAGTGCGCTTGAGTAAAGCCGATCCCGGAACGTTGCTCGAACTTGTCATTCCCGTCAAACTGGCCGCTCGCGACCCTAACGCAGTATTCGAGGGCTGCACGTAATTGTAGTGGTCATCATTGCTAGTGTCATCCTGAGCGGAGTTGTTGTTCGCGAAGCGAGCAACAATGGAGTCGAAGGACCCCTACATTACCAGAATGTTTACCGGGTATAGTCGCTTCGCTCAGGATGACACGGATTTAAATTTAGTGGCGATTGAATTTCCTTACGTCTATCAGGTTAACCCAGTAGAGATCGTTCTGATCTCCTGTAACACGATAGGGTCACGCCGAAGCTCAAAGAGAAATAAACCGCTGAGCAAACAAACGCATCATATTTCACGGCCGAAGTAAGGTGGCCAAATATTCGAGGCAGCTGAGTAAGAGATAAAGGAAAGATATGTCAACCCAACAGAGCCCTCTACCCGCCACCGCTTTTCCTTCATCGGAAATACTCAATGTTCTATACAGCGGACGAGACTTCGCCCCGAGACAGAAGGCCAATTCACAGAAACGCACGGAGAGCATGAAGAAACAAAATTTTGGACCGGACGCGATCTGGGGACAGTACAACAACTATCGATCGAATGGATTAGCCGGATCGGTAATCGTTCATATTGTGTTACTTGGCGTGATCCTGGCCGCGACATTTAGTCCGAAGGTCGTTCCTTTGGTCAAACCGCACGAGACGGTAATCTTGATCGCGCCCTCCCCGGATTCTTACGCGCTGCCCGTTGCGCCGAAGGTAGTGGCGGGCGGCGGCGGTGGCGGAGAGCGCGCCCCACTGCCTCCACCAAAGGCAGCCCTGCCGAAGCCGGCGATGCAGCAGATTACTCCGCCAGCAATCGTGGTTCGAAACGAGCATCCGAAGCTTGTGGCGCAGCCTACGGTGGTGGTTCCTCCACAAATCAAGCTGGCCGACAATCGCATGCCCAATCTAGGTGATCCCTCCGCCCCAGCGTTGCCATCGGCTCCTGCGTCGAATGGAACCGGTTCCGGCGGTGGAATTGGTTCTGGTTCCGGCGGTGGCGTAGGTGTTGGTCATGGACCGGGAGTAGGCGCCGGCAGTGGCGGTGGCATCGGTGGCGGAGTTTTCAAGGTTGGTGGCGGTATCTCAGCTCCAAAGCCGATTGCGACACCTGATCCCGAATACACAGAAGAGGCTCGCCTCGCGAAAACGGAAGGGAAATGTATTTTGTGGCTGATCGTGGATGACACCGGCAAGCCGCGCAATATAAAGGTCGTGCGGGGCCTTGGTTCCGGACTCGACGCTAGAGCCATCGCTGCCGTCCAGCAATGGCGTTTTGAGCCCGCGCTGAAGGACGGAAGGCCAGTCAATGTCCAGATCAGCGTGGAAGTCGGGTTCCACTTGTACTAGGTATTTGGTTAGAAAGTTGGTTTCCCTTCGCGTGAAAGGGACGTTTGGATGTTGAAAGTTGCCGTAGCTCACTCTCTAAGAGCTTTTTCGCTCAGTTAGTTGCGGCAACACTGTTTGCCGAGAAAAGTTCCGGTTTCCCGGAAAAAAATCTCAAAACCCTTCAGTACAGCAACTTTCGTAATCATGTACAGGAGCACCCTGATGTGATGGTCTCCCCCCGTTCGCTAGTCTTGGTTCTCGTAAGTGCAAGACGAATGCTTGGGGAAGCAGTCGGGGCGACAAAAGTAAGGGGTTTTTCAAGGAGACTACAGTGGCCACTTGTGCAATTTCTGCAACGTCAACCAATTTACCTCCAATCAACGCAATATCCATGCAAGAAGCGTCTCCTCGAGACGACTCTGAACGAAGTTTGATTCAACGCGCGCAACTCGGGGACGAAGAGGCTTTTGCCGCACTGTTCCAGATGCATAAAAAGCGCGTGTATTCAGTTTGCTTACAGATGACCAAAGATGTTGCGGACGCGGAAGACCTTACCCAGGAAGCTTTCCTGCAAGTATTTCGCAGCGTCAATTCCTTCCGCGGTGATTCGGCCTTTTCGACCTGGCTCTATCGCATCGCCGTCAACACTGTCCTCATGAAGTTACGCCGGCGAAAGTCTCCCCCGCTAGTTTCGCTGGATGAGCCGGTATCGTCAGACATGCCGTCGTTGAAGCGTGACGTTGGAAGAGCGGATCCCAGCCTGAGCGGTGCGGTCGATCGTATCGCCTTGAATCGCGCAATCGAAGATCTGCCTGCCGGATGCCGCCAGATATTCGATTTGCACGAGGTAAAGGGCTATCAGCACCATGAGATCGCTCAACTACTGCAATGCTCGATCGGAAACTCGAAGTCGCAGCTGCACAAAGCGAAGATGAAGATGCGCGATGTGTTGTTTCCGAATCAAAGAATGACGCGGAAGCCGGCGGCGAATGATGTTGCCGAAATTAACGACGCGACTGAAGCCGTGGCTGACGCGGCGTAGGCTCTGCGTCATTGTTTCGGCACTGCGACGCGATTCGACTGGGGATTGACTCCCCAAGGATTCGGGGGAATCCGTGAGGTTAGGAGCTATCTTAGTTATCGGAGCTGTGGGCAACGGGGTCTCGAAAGAGACACCGGGTCCCACATTGCTCAAGGACTCTGGTGTAGCGGTCTTACTCGAAGAGCCACTGGCATGTATTGAAATCGCTGGCCGGTCAATAACGGAACGCATCGTTGAGCGCTTAACCGCAGCCGGCGTGGAAACAATCTCTGTCCTGACGTCTATAGCCCCTTCGAATCTTCAATTTCGGGCATCCTTCGACAACGTCCAGTTTGAAAAGGTTAATGATGTCGTGTCCGCCGTTCGTCAGAAGTTGGCCGAGTTTTCTGAAAGCGGAATCGACCACGCCTTTCTAAGTTCGGCGGAAGCGTATGCGGAAACCGATCTTCTCGACTTTTTCTACTTCCACCGTGAAGCACGGCAGCTTGTTACTCGCGCTTTTGACCGCCAAGGTCCTTTAGACCTCTGGGTGGTCGATTGTTCTAAAGCCGAGGATGTCAATTTCCGGGACTTAGTTAGCGACGATCAAGCGGGTGGCACCTCGTATTTCATCCGGGAATATGTCAACCGGTTGACACATCCTCGCTCTCTTCGCCAGTTCGCGGAAGATGCTTTGCGCGGTCGTTGCGAGAGTCGACCTTCTGGTCAGCAGATTAGACCAGGGGTTTGGATGGATGACAAGGCGGTTGTTCATCGAAAAGCTCGCATTGTTGCCCCCGTGTATATCGGCCGTCGCGCGGAAGTAAAGGCAGACGTGGTGGTTACGCGTTTTAGCACCATCGAAAAAGATTGTTGCGTTGATTGTGGCACGGTGGTGGAGGACAGCTCCATTTTGGCGAATACCAATATTGGAATTTGGCTGGATGTTTGCCACGCAGTGGTCTGTGGAAATCAGTTATTCAGCCTCGGACGGGATGTTGCAATCAAAATTTCGGACGCTAGCATCATGTCTTCGAATGCGAGCGGTGCAACCAACCTAGCTCGTCTAAGCAACAAAGGTAGTGTCGGGTCGGCCGGTTCGAAGGACGGGTCGACTAAAAATGGTTCTAAAAACGAGCATTCTTCGCCAAAGCGTTGGCGGTCGAATGCCACATCTTTCCCAGGAGTAGGTAAAATGTCCAGCAAGGGTCCGGTTATCATCATGGAACTTCCAGAACAACTGAAACAAAACGAAGTCAAGACTTTTATGCGCGAACTCGAGCCGCTTCTTGACAGTGCCCGCCCTTGCATCGTTTTCGATTGCTCGAAGATCCAGGACATAGACAGCGCCGGTGTAGAGATGCTGTTGCAATCCCTTGAACTAGCCATGAAACGCGATGGCGACCTGAAATTGGCTGCAGTCTCCCCCGCGTCCGCCATCATTCTTGAATTGATGCGCGTAGACCGCTTGTTCGAAGTGTTCGACACAGCAGAAGAAGCGACGCGCAGCTTCCAGACGTTCGCGCCCGCGGTAGTGCCCCAAAGCCAACCCTGGTATGCCGCAGGTTACGGCCTCGCAGAATTGAAGACAGCAAATTAGTATTCATTCGGTCGGAGGTGACCAAATGGGAACGACGTGGAAAACCACGCCAATGGTGTGGTGCGTCGCTGTCTCTTTTTTGCTGGCTGGATCAGTCTCAACTTGTGCCGCCGAGCTGCCCGATAGTCCGGGAGCAACTGCCAGTCAGGCGCAGCCTATGGTTGCACAACCAAACAATTTGACTGTAGCGGAGACTTCGCAGACCACTTTGGCGCAGGCGACTACGTCGCCGCCAACTCCACAACAGCAGTCAGGCCAACCGTCAAGTTCGGGCCAGTCATCAAGTTCGAGCCAGTCATCAAGTTCGAGCCAGTCATCTACTTCGAGCCAAGCTGGCGAAGCGCAGCCGCCAGGACAAAAACCTGTCGGTACGGCGGCGGCCGGTTCGGTGCCTGCCACTGGAGTCGCAGCGTCGCAACCAGCAGGAAACGCAATCGCCCCCGGAAAACAGCGTCGCGTACGATCGATCGTTCTGAAGACGGGAGCAATCATCGCCGCAGGCATCGCGGTGGGATCGGTGGCCGCTCTTACTTTGGGAACTTCGAGTAAACCACCCGGAGCGCACTAAAGAACCGAAATTCAATATAAGCACTCAAGGAAATGAATTGTGACGATCGTCAGCTTTTCGGGAATTGATGGAGCGGGCAAAAGCACTCAAATCTCGGAGCTGCAACTATGGTTGCGTCAGTCTGGGCTAAGCACGAAGCTTGTGACTTTCTGGGACGACGTCGTCGTCCTCTGCCGGTTACGTGAGTACATGAGTCACCGCGCATTCAAAGGCGATCAGGGCATCGGGAGCCCTGACAAACCGTTGCAGCGGCGCGACAAGAACGTTACGTCATTGCCGGTTACGGCCAGCAGATTCTTCTTTTATTTTGCCGACGCGTTGAGTCTCAGGATCAAAGCTCACAAGCTCAAAAGCTCTCAAGCTGATGTAGTGATATTCGATCGATATATTTACGACGAATTAGCGAACTTACCGATGAAGAGCCGGCTGGTTCGCGCCTTTATCTGGCTAACGCTAAAGCTTGTGCCCAAACCGGATGTCTCGTACATTATTGACGCTGATCCCGCAGCGGCTATCGCACGAAAACCGGAATATCCGCTCGATTTTCTGCACCGCAATCGTCAGGCTTACCTTGATCTGAGCAAATTGTCGGGTAATATAACGGTTATCCAACCCGCATCGATAGAAGCTATGCAGGCCGACATTCGAGCGAACATGGTTCAAACGCTTCCGGCGCGAAACGGGCGTTCGCCTTATGTCGAGGCCCAGAGAATTCCTCTTAATCATTAGTGCAGGATTTGGGCTAGAAATGTTTTGTTCTTAGCAACGTATCCCCCCTGAGACTCATCGAATCCCCATTGACCATGAGGCCGAAGCATCAATGAAGATTTGTCTGGTTAGTACTTTTCCGCCGAGCCAGGGAGGACTAAGCGAGTACGGATTGCATATTGCTCAGCAATTGCACCGGGACCCATTTTTGAGTCTCACCGTGCTCGCAGATCAAATGTCGCCGGCCCAGCCGGAGCTCGAGGGATACTCAGTTAAGCGCTGCTGGTCGTTCGATGATCCGCTAAGCTCGTTTCGACTGCTTCGCGAAATTCGTAGGATAAAACCGGACGTAGTATGGTTCAATCTGCTCTTCAGTACGTTTGGGCGCAAACCGCTGGTCGCGTTTGCCGGACTTCTCACCCCACTGCTAGCGCGTCTGACTGGTTGCTACACGCACGTCACGCTGCATCATTTGATGGACACGGTCGATCTGAAAGACGCGGGGATTCGACACGCGCGCATTTATAGAACAGCAGGCGCCCTTGCAACCCGATTCCTGCTACTGTCGAATTCTGTGTCGGTGCTGATGCCGGGATATCGCAAGATTCTGCACGAGAAATACGGGCGTGACAACGTTCATGTCCGATCACATGGCATTCTGACAACTCGGCCCGAAGCCCCGGATTTTTCGCGGCGTGGCAATCCGGAGCACAGGATTCTGGCCTTCGGAAAATGGGGAACTTACAAACGCCTCGAACTGATGATCGAAGCCTTTCAGCAGGTGGCGGCGAAGTTGCCGAACGCAAGGCTGGTAATTGCCGGTGGAAACCATCCGCAGGCGGCCGGCTATGTCGAGTCAGTCAAGAAGAAGTGGGCTCACGATTCACGAATGGAGTTCACAGGCTATCTCGACGAGGATCGACTTCCCGACATTTTCCAAAGCTCGTCCGTGGCTGTGATGCCTTATTCGTCATCGACCGGTTGCAGCGGAGTTGCGCACCTTGCGTGCGCGTATGGAGTGCCTATCATTTGTGCCGATCTCCCGGATTTCCGCCAGATGGCTGAAGGGGAGGATATCGCGATCGACTTTTACCGGCCCGGGCAGGCTGAAGATTTGGCGAAATGCCTGATTGATTTTCTGACGACTCCGGCGAAGCAGGAAGCGATGGCAATGCAGAATTTCGCTTCCGCTCTTCGCATGACGATGCCCACCATCGTGCAAAAATATCTGCGCCATTTCGAACTGCAGCAGAGAACGGAAGCGCTTCGTCACATTACGAGATTCAGGCGACTGCCGGGCTGGGTACCTTCGAGAGCTCCGCTGTTGAAAATGATGACTCGCAATTCTCTCGGCTGGGTCGATCGCTCAGCAGTGCGCCGACGCCCCGTCCGCAATGGAATCGACCGCAAGGCTCTATTGAACGATAACGTGAACGGTGGTAGCGGCCTGAGTGGAACCGGAAACCCCCTGGATAGTGACAGCGACTTGGGTCGACTTATTGGTGGAGGCAGTCGGACTGGTGGTGACCTTGGGAGCGGTTACAGCACCGCAGGAAATGGTAACCATTCCAACGGCCACAATGGCACCCAAAGCGAGGATTCGCAAGCGGCGGCGACATGGCCGATTACCTACAAAAGCGAACCCAGCCACACCGAAGGGAAGCAGCCACGCGGCAGTAATGGGAATGGGATTCCCCCGCTCGGGTAAGTTCTCACTCGTCAGTGTTGCCGGAGAAATCGTAAGCTTCGAGGCCACGGAATTGGCCCCTGGAGTCACAGTAGCGGGCGAGAATGAGCAGGTCAATGTCTTCGGCAAGCCCGTGCAGGACAGCCCAATTGCAGTGTTAAAAGCTCCCGCCTGCGGGTTCACCATTACCGTCAAACTTGCAGACTTCCCCGCCGGAATTGTCATCGATCCGGGCGTAGCGCTTAGAGAAAACGTTGACGGCGGCGGGACGGGCGGAGGTGTAACCGGTGGAGGTGGGACTGGCGGAGGCTGAACCGGCGTACACGTGGGAGTGTAGCTTATTGCCGACGTGATGTGGTTCGCGATGTTAGGCCTGCCCACTGCTTGCACAAAAAGGTTGTAGCTTCCAGTCGGCACGGGAAAAGTACACAAGTTCAATGAGTGAACTCCGGCCTGCATTTCAGTCAGCGGCATTAAGCTCTGACCATCCGCACTGATGTACACGGTGTAATGATCAACCGTGTTTTCGTTGCCGGTTCCCGAAACTCCCCACTTCAGCGCATTTCCACTGACTGACGCCGAAACCGATAAGCAGTTGTCGATGCCGGATTCCAACTCGGTAGCTTCTTCGTAGTCATTCCAGGTTACGAGTTGCAGTACCGGCAACTGTCTGCCTGAGTTGTACATGCTATTGAGTTTGGCAAATGTTTGAAGCCAGGTCTGTCCACACTGCTGTTGCATGACGCGGTGCGATCCCCACGAAGCAAAGGCATCGTTGAATCCCTTATATGCCGTACCGAAGGTTTGTTCATGCGGAAACGACATTCCTGCGCTGTAGAAGCTATTCAAATAGCCGATTCCATAATCAGTGGTCGTAGGCATTACCCAGGAGTAGCTGCCATTACTTAGGACGTGGTTGAACCCGCTATTGTTTTGAAAAATGTAGAACGGGTGGGTACTCAACTTGGCAGTCGCCGCATTCCAGTCGACGGAGTAAGAGAGATCCACATTGAAATTTGTAATAACCGGCTGGCCCTCAATTCGCATGTACGCAGGTGAGGTGAAATAGTTGCTCTCGATATATTGCAGGTCATTGACCAGGGCCTCCTGCGGATTGCAGCCAGGGCATGAATACCACTGGATCGCTCCTTGGTCGATCATGACGGAGAAGGTGAAGCCTGGATGGTTTTCGGCTTCGGCCTTGATCAGTTGCGTCGCTTGATCGATAGAATTATTCGGCCCGTACCAGTCAATGATCAGGCCATCGATGCCTCGGCTGATCATGTCTTCGACCTGCCGTTTCACTTGCGCCGGATCGGTCGAACTGTAGCCGATATTCATGTGATGCCCAGGGCCGAACCAGGTCTCCACATGCACGTATATCTTGGTCGTAGCTCCGGGGTACAGCAGCGAATGGACGTCAACCTTGCTGATATTTCCTGCACCCCGATTTCCGTTCGTCTGACTGACAAAGGTATTGGCGGCGCTGGTGTTGTTCGAAGTCTGGGCAGCCAAGGTGGTGGTTGGAACTATGTAAGTGCTAGCCGAACCTATCGAGGAGACAGCGAGCAACAACGTTACAACCAAAATTTGCAGGCGCATTTTACCCTCGGGCGCGGAGGAACCCCAACGCTCCATACGGAGCACTTGCCGGAACGGGGGAGCCGCCCGCCTGTAATTGAGCTGGTCTAGCGAGGAACTTTGGACACGTTACGATTGAATACCGTTCGTCGGGTAGATCACCGAAGGGCAAGAACCAAGGTGTTCCTTACCAAGAGAGCGTAACCGAAGAGATGCCAGAGTCCGCTTTCGAATTGAGAATTCCACCGTTGTATCGCAGCTTTTTCAGGACTCTTATCGGTTGTTACCGTAGAATCGATCCAACCCCGAGGGCTTGCAAACTCATCGTAGCAATGCTACTTAAGTCACCCGTGCACAAGGACTCTTTAATGTCTTCGACCGTGTCTCCCAACGAGCGAACGTCACGCAGGCTTCTCCTGGCCTGCGCCATCTTGCCGTTACTATTTCTGTGTGCCTGCCGGGGATTAGTCAGTGGGTCGATTACCTCCGGTAACCTGCAATCCATCCAGCATGTGGTTTTCATGCTCCAGGAAAACCGCAGTTTCGACTCCTACTTTGGAATGCTCAATCCTTACCGGCAGGCGAATGGCATGAATGTCAGTGAGGACGGCGTTACTTATGTGGTCGACGGCATCGACGATAAGCTCACCAAGTTCGTCAACAATAATGACGAAGGCCAGCCCTTCAACCTCTTCAAGTTGAAAAGCACCTGCGTTGACGACATGAGTTCAGCGTGGCTGGAAAGCTACGGAGACGTGAATCGCTTCGACTTCAGCGTTAACCGGCCGATGCTAATGGATGGTTTCGTCCATACCGCCGAAGGTTTCGCCAAATCCGGGGGAGGAAATGGGCAGTTTACCGATACCGCAGGCATGCGCGCCATGGGTTACTACGATCAGGACATTCTCAATTACTACTACTACATGGCCTCGCAATTTGCCATTTCGGATCGATGGTTCTCACCGGTTTCCAGCAAGAGCACTCCGAATCGGATTGCGACCGTGACCGGCGGAACAACGCAAGGGCTTACGCACGATCCTTTCGCCGACGACATGATCACGAATTCGCTGAACATCAAGACAATTTTTCAGGAGTTGGATGAGACCGGGGTCTCCTGGAAAATTTACTATGCGCTGACCGCGGGCGGCTGCAGCAGCAAAGATGGTGACTGTGGCCTGGGATCGAAGACCAACGATTTCCCGGTGACCAGCTTTTCCGATTTTTCCTACGCCAGCAAATACCTGTACGAGAACCCACAACAGAGTGCCTGCACGGCTCCCACTATAGGGTCAAAACAAGCGGTTGGAGATTCGACCAATGCGTTCTGCGTTGACCCTAACCATATTGCGCCAATCGCGCAATACTTGACCGATGTGGCTAATAATGCGCTGCCGAGTTATTCATTTATTGAGACCGCTTTTGGACAAAGCGACGAACATCCGGGTTCGAATCAATCGATCCTGAATGGTCAGCAGCAGGTTGCGAGCCTTATCAATGCGTTTATGAACAGCACATCATGGTCGAGCTCTGTATTCTTTTTGAGCTATGACGAAGCCGGCGGACCCTTCGATCATGTACCGCCAGTGCCCGGCCATTCGAACGACTACACAGACAGTTCGCTCGCAAGTATCCCGGATATCCGCGCTATTGCCGTGAACGCAGATGGATTCAATCCATGTCTGCCGACTGGAGGCGTCCCGACACTTAATTGCGACCTGCGCCCAGTCGATCCCGGAGCAAATGCGGGTGATGCGCCAGCGCAGCAAGGTTTTGCCGCACAATTGGGTTTCCGGGTACCGAACATGGTGATCTCTCCATTCGTGCGGAAACACTATGTGTCCCACATTCCGATGGACCACACCGCGATCCTGAAGTTTGTGGAGAACCGGTTCGTCAGTTCCACCGCGCACCTGACCAATCGGGATGCCGCACAGCCAAGTCTCTTGGATTTTTTTGACTTCACCAATGTGCCTTGGGCGAATCCGCCGGTACCTCCCGTACCGAATGCACCACCGGGACAGTGCACGGCGAATAGTATGTGATTAACTGATGTCTAAAGTCGTGTCGAAGAATGGGTTTGGGTAGGGCATCGCTTCAAGCCGGAAGGGTGGCCAACCCTGATAAGCGCTAACTTAAAGAATTACTTCCGGTTTGCCCGTAATGCGGAAATAATCACAGCGGCCAGAACTGGGGCGCTCCGTCTGCTGATCGCCAGTGGATACAGATCAAGAGATCAAAACACCCGGATGGGATATCGAGTCCATTCATGACTAGGCTGTCGAACCCCTCGATTTCTGCGCACGCACCCTCGATTCGAGGTATTCCTCCAAGTGACGGACGGCAAGGTCACGAGGTTCTTCCTTCTTCTGCAGACGGCTCACCATTATGCTGCCTTCAAGCGTACTTGCAATCAAGGTGGCCAATTTCGCCGAATCGACATCGGCACGCACCTCGCCTCGTTGTTGCCCCTCCTCGGCAATTGATTGCAGACGATCAAGCAAGGAACTGAGAGCCTGGCGGGCCTTGGCTCGCAACTGAGGATTGCCATCGTCGGAATCGATCGCCGTGTTCAGCAGTGGGCAACCTCCCGGCACCAGCCCGGTACGTCGGTCGCGAAAGTTCCGCACGATTTGTTTGAGACGATCAACGGAATTCGGGATCTCCTCTGTTCCTTCGAAGCGCGCATCCATTGCAACTTTCCAAGCATGGTCGAAGGCGTCTCCCGCAAGCTCTTCTTTGCTCTCAAAGTGCCTGTAAATCCCGCCTTTCTCTAGCCCCGTCGCTCGCATGAGATCGGAGAGGGCGGCGCCGCTATACCCTTTCCGATTGAAGATTGGGGCCGCTTTGCGAATGATGTCCTGCCGCGTCTCCTCGCCTTTGCGCACGTTGCCACTCCCCCGTGAAGTTGATTCAGCAACCGTCCGGTCGCTGATCTCGCACTGTACCAAGCTTGGATGAGACCGAGCGGTCCCTGGATGCATTGCGGCGTTCCCTCTCCTATGAAGACAATGCCTGGGGACGGTCGGGGCTTGCATATCTCACAGGGAACACTCTATGACGCCAACGACGATCTTTACTTTCCAAATTAATATGCGACCGATCGGTCTCGTCAATAATCCAAGCTTTTGACAGGCAGGATTCGAGAGACATGCGATGGTGGAGACACATTTCCCTGGGTGAACTGAGAACCGCCCATGGCCGCCATCTATTCGATGCGTCTGTCTACACCAAATTAAATAACGGGAGATAGAACAATGGCTAATACCTATGTTGATGCGGTTACCAAGACGGTTGACGTGAACGGAACTTCCTTCACGTATCGAGAGACCGGCGAAAAGAATGGCATTCCGGTCGTACTGCTTCACCATCTAACAGCTGTTCTCGATGATTGGGATCCGAGAACGATTGACAGCCTGGCCCAGAAACACCGCGTCATCGTCTTCAATAACCGTGGAGTCGGAGGCTCCAAGGGCACAACGCCAGACACGATCGATGCGATGGCAGCGGATGCAGTGGCCTTCATTCGGGCTTTAGGGTTTACGAAGATCGACCTGCTTGGCTTCTCACTCGGTGGTTTCATCGCTCAAGTGATCGCGCAAAAGCATCCCGATCTCGTGCGCAAAATGATTCTGGCAGGCACTTCGGCCGCTGGCGGCGAAGTGGTCAGCAACGTGGGTGCGGTGTTGCAGAACGCCGTGGCCAAGGCAACAGCCGAGAAGAAGCATCCGAAGCAGTCGCTCTTTTTCACCCAGTCTCAAGACGGCCAGAAGGCAGCTGCGGAATTTCTCCAGCGTCTCAGCATTCGGCAACGGGACCGCGATCTGCCTGCAACACAAGAGACCATCGTTGCTCAGGTGACCGCGATTACCAAGTGGGGCATGGCGCCTAAGCCGGCGTCGTTGGACAGTATCCGACAGCCGGTGCTGGTGGCGAACGGAGACACCGACGTGATGGTGCCATCGATCAATTCGGTGGAGCTAGCGCGCAAGCTGCCACAAGCTGAGTTGAGCATTTTTCCTGACGCTGGACACGGAGCTATATTCCAGTATCACAGCGCGTTTCTCGACCAGACCCTGCGATTTCTGCAGAACTAACTTTGTTGCGGCACAGTCGGTTCATCGGCAAACGGGTACGGACCACCAGGTTGGCACGAGGGGACACGATCTAGAGTATCGCGGCACGGAAGATGTGCTCGTGGTCGAGTCCCCGCCTGCCTACTATGTCATCGCCAATGGAGATTTAGACAGTTCGATTCGAGAACCGACCCTTGGTTCAGGAGGAAGCATGAAAACGTCCACCAGAAGATTCGAGGTCGAGCGCGTTAGCGTGACGTCGTCCAGGCCATTCGAGGCTGTCGTGGCCGCACTCAAAGATGCGGTTGGGCGGCTAGATTTGGTTCAATTCGCGAAAGCGTCCAAACAAGCAGGCACTTTCGCTGAGTTGAAAGAGGTAATCGATCGAAACCCAGGCAAGACTGGATTGATGTTGTTCCTAGAACTTGATCATGGGGCGGTTCTACGCAAAGAAACGGGACTCACCACTCCGAAGATGGTGCGGCTTGTGATCGGGAATCCGCTTGTCATGAAGGAAATGGCGAAGCTTGTGCCAGAAGCGGGGTCATACGCTCCAGTCACCGTTCTGATAGATGAGCGAGACGATGGCGTTCACTTATCGTATGACAGGATGGCCAGCCTCCTGGCGCCATACGGCAACATGGACGCTATCGCCGTTGCTCGAGATCTGGATTCCAAAGTCGAGCACCTTCTTTTACTCGATTCATGTGCTCGATCTGAAATGGATCAGATGGGAAACGACAGGGGATAGGGTACGGGCGGCTGAGGCAGAACCAAAAACAACGTGACGAATGCGGGTCGGTCATGAAAAGCCGGCCATGTCGGAAACTAGATCGCCGAAGCGAGGAGATTGATAAATGGGAAAGCTTGATGGCAAGATCGCACTAGTAACAGGAGCATCGAAAGGAATCCGGGCGGGCATCGCGTTGTCGCTGGCAAATGAGGGCGCCGCCGTTGCAGTGAACTACAACTCTGATCGCGCTGGCGCAGACCGCGTCGTGGAAAAAATCAAAGTGGCCGGCGGAAAGGCCATCACGGTGCAAGGAAGCGTGACCTCCTCGGAGGAGATCGATCGCTTCTTTAACGAGACAGAGAAGCAACTCGGCAATGTGGACGTCCTTGTCAACAACGCCGGCGTCTTCGCCCCCCTGCCCTTGCAGGATATAAACGAAAAGGAGTTTCATCGCCAGTTCGACACCAACGTGCTCGGACTTCTTCTGACCTCCAAACGTGCTGTAAGGGGATTTGGTGAAAAGGGTGGTTGCATCATCAACATTGGCTCTGTAGTGAGCGCTCTAACTCCAGCCGGGAATTCGATCTATGCGGCAACGAAAAGCGCGGTGGACGGTATCACTCGGGTGCTCGCGAAGGAGCTCGGGCCCCATAACATCCGCGTAAATTCCATCAACCCAGGCGTGGTCGGCACCGAGGGCCCACGCGCCATGGTCTCCTTCGATCAAGTCGCAAACGCGATGAAGGCGCTTACTCCGCTCGGCCGGACCGGCATGCCCGAGGACATTGGGCTGATCGCTGCGTTTCTCGCCTCCGACGAAGCCCGGTGGCTCACTGGAGAGATCATCGTCGGCAGCGGCGGCCTCCGTTAAATTTGCAGAAGGAGCGGCAAGATGAGTAATTCAATGAAGGCGATACGAGCGAGAAAGAAAGTTATGTCGCTACAAGATGACTCGACTGCTTTGCGTAAGGACCTCGAGGCAGAAATTGGCGACAAGATAAAAGTTTTGGATCGTGAGACCGAGGCTTTGCTTCAGTCTGGGGTCATTAACAATTCACTTCAAGTTGGCCAGAAAGCACCTGACTTTACATTGCCGAATGCGACTGGAGGCGAGGTCTCCCTCTCTAGTCTTCTAAAGAAAGGGCCAGTTGTCCTAAGCTTCTATCGGGGCGAGTGGTGTCCGTTCTGCAATCTCGAATTGAGAGCCTATCAACAGGCTTTGCCTGAGATGGAGGCGCTGGGCGCGGCATTCGTCGCCGTGTCTCCCGAAAAACCGGAATTTGCCCAGCTGCTGGCAGATAAACACAAGCTCACTTTCCCCGTTCTCACGGACCACGAAAATTTGATCGGTCGGAAGTATGGGTTGGTTTATCAAATGAACTCTGAAGTTAAGGCTATTGCTCTTAATTTCGGCAATGATATTTCTAAGCGCAATGGCAGCGACAAATGGGAGCTGCCGGTCCCGGGAACCTTCGTCATCGACACGAAGGGAGTCGTGCGTTTCGCTCACGTCGATCCCAATTTTATGACCGGACGTGCAAACCCAGAAGCTGTGCTCGATATATTGACAAAACTTTCTCCGCACAGAGAGGGGAAATAGATTGAAAGTCATTCGCTATTTGCAGAAGGAGCCGCAAAATGAGTAGTTCAATGAAGGCTATGCGAGCAGCAAGAAGAATCTCTCAGTCCTTCTGCATCTTTTTATTGCTGTTGACTTATGGCGCGCTCTCAGCGCAGAACCAACAGCATCGCATTCGGAATGTTGTTCTGGTCCACGGCGCATGGGCCGATGGCTCGGGCTGGAAAGGCGTGTACGACATTCTCGTTAAGGACGGCTATAAAGTCAGCATCGTCCAAGAACCGGAAACTTCGTTCACAGACGACGTGGCCGCCACCAAGCGTGTCCTTGCTCAACAAGATGGACCTTGCATTCTTGTCGGTCATAGCTATGGGGGAGCCGTAATTACCGAAGCTGGCATGGACTCATCCGTTGCTGAGTTGGTGTACGTCGCGGCCCACATGCCAGACGCTGGAGAGAACGAGGCGGACGACGGAAAGCGCTTTCCAAGTGACCTCAGCAAGTCTGGTGCAATAAAGAAGACCGCAGACGGCTTCACTTACCTGGATCCGGCGCAGTTTCATGAATACTTCGCAGCCGACCTGTCTGCGGAGCAGGCCGCCTTCATGGCGCGATCGCAGGTGCTGAACTTAGCTGACAATTTCAAGGCAGTCATCACCACCGCCGCGTGGAGAAGCAAACCAAGCTGGGCGCTGGTAGCGGGAGCGGACAGAACCATAAACCCCGATCTCGAACGGTGGTATGCCACACGAGCCAACAGCCACAAGGTCGAAGTCTCCGGCGCCAGTCACGCAGTCTACGTTTCCAGGCCGAAGGAGGTTGCATCTCTGATCGAAGAGGCCGCATCGCACGCTCGGTAGAAGAACTCGCAAAGTCAGTATTGGGTCGCTTCTTCGAGCTGCCACGCGATAACTCCTGTATCGTTGGCTACCCGGCAGTGAGGGGGCCCAGAAACAGTCGGCAGGGTCAACTTCTAGCCGTCCTACGGTACGAGAATCAAAATCGCGTGACAATGCGACGGGGCGCGCTCAGTTGACTTTCACGTTGCGAGCCACGTAGCGGTTTCCGTCGAACTCAGTGACAACGGTTATATCGGCCGACTGTGCAACCGTATCCTCGACCTTGACCACTGACGGATCAAAGTAAATTTCGTAAGTCTTCCCGTCGGTAGCCGAGGTCAGCACGATCAGTCCGGCATGGAGGTCGAGATTGGTGACATGGCCGACAAAAGTAAAGTTCCGTCCCGGAACCGCGAGCACCGTGATTTCCTGAACGGTGTTGTGGCCTTCTCGTTGAGCCCCAAATTTTATCGACACCAAAGTACCGCGAACCAGATCACTCGGCGATGCAGGCTTGCCTCGATCAATGACGCGCGTTTGAGGGGAGAGGCGCAGCTTCAGCACGCGCGGTGACAGCCTATCGCGGATGTCCAATTCGTGGCTACCATCGCGGTAGCCGACCACGGTTCCCTGGCTCTCGCCGGGAATCGATGTCGTTAGTCGAATGTTGCGGGCAAAGACGGTGCCGTTATTCAAAATAGTGTCGATAGAAACGTGATCTCCGCGACGAAGATCCGACGGCAACGCGGGGTCGCCATTTCGCAGAATTTTTGTGCGCGGGTCAAATGCGATTTTCATTTTGCCGCCGCCAAAAACGCGGATAGTCAACTCATCGCGGACCCGATCCATTTTCTCGACAGTTCCACCAATTAGAGACGCTTTCTGGGGTGGAAGCGAGGGTACGGCGGGAAGCAGCGAAGCGGGGTCGACCACATGGTCCGGAGCGCTATCGGCAGCCTCGGCGGGTTCGCCCGGTGGCGGAGCGCTAGGGGTTGCTGTAGTGGACGGAGCCGCGCCTGGCGACGCGTTTGGCGCGGGAGTTGTTGCTGGAGTCGTATTGGGTCCGGCGGCGGGCGCGGGTGCAACGGTCTCGGGCGGAGCCTGGCCGTGCGCGATGCTCGTAGATACAGCGAGCGACAAAACTAAAACTAAAACGAATCTCGATAGCCGCGTTGTCAAAAGTTCGGCCACTTGGCAACTCATCTTTCTATTATAGTTAAGCAATCGGTAGTGCTCGAAAGTGCTCGAAATTTGAGCTCACGATATTTGATGCCAATCTCGCTCGACAGGGTAGCTTAAACCATTGAAAAACTGGGGCTTCCGGCGGCAAACAAACCGAAGGTTTGAGCATCATAAATAAGGGTAAGCATCGAAAAATCACCAGAGCAGTAGGACGTTCAAGAGGTTTAAGCATGTCGTGGAAGCAGCAAATTTTCGTCGTCCTTGGCAGTTTTGTAATCACCGGTGCAATCCAGGCAAATGCAGGCGACCTGAAACTTTCAATCCCCAGTCGCAGCCATATGACGCCGGTGCAAAAGCTGAATCGCGAGGGCGTTGACGCGGTACGTAAACACGATAACCGGAAGGCCGAAGCGATTTTCTACAAAGCGTACATGTTAGACCCGGACGATCCCTTCACCCTGAACAACTTGGGCTACGTCGCAGAACTTGAAGGTCAAGTCGATCGAGCCCAGCAGTTTTACGCGCTTGCTGCCAAACAGCCAACCGATGCGGTAATTGAACACGCCAGTTCGTCGCGGATCCAGGGACGATCGATCAAGGAAGCGGCGTCAATCTCGAACGCTCCGATCCAGATCAATCATGACAATGTCGAGGCGGTGCGCCTTTTATCCCAGGGACGCGCCCGTGAAGTCGACCAGATGTTACAGGAGACTTTGAAGAAAGATCCGCAGAATGTTTTCACCCTGAATAATTTGGGCGTCGCAAAAGAAATGGAAGGCGAGTCGCAGGAGGCAATGCGCTACTATGCGACCGCGGCAGCTCTGCACTCCGATGCGGCGGCGATTGTAACCGGCAGCCGTTCAATGAGAGGCAAACCAGCCTATCAATTGGCGGAGCAAAATGTCCGCAAGCTGCAAGACCGGCTGGAGAGCCAGAATCTGGAATTACAGCTGGCCGAACTGAATCTCCGCGGGGTGGCAGCCATCAATCGTAACGATTTTAGATCCGCAGCCCAGAATTTCCGCAGCGCCTACGCGCTCGATCCGAATAATGCATTTGCGCTGAATAATATTGGGTATCTTGCCGAAATGCAGGGCGACCGTGAAACAGCGCAATTCTTCTACGACCGCGCCCGTACTGCAGCTGGCGCCGGCGCCACGGTTGGATTTGCCAGCACCCGTAGAGCCGAGGGTGCAAAACTGTTTGAGGTCGCAAGAGAGAACGATTCGAAAGTGGAAACCAAAGTTGGTCAGGAACGCGAAGTCCGCAGGCGTCAGAATGAACCCATCGTACTTCGGCGCCGTGACAATACGCTGGTAAACGAACCTGACACGCCGCCCCAGCCCAACAGTCCCCAGCCGAAGTAATTACTACGGAAGCCGGCGCATTTAGAGATCCATTTCCTGAAAACGGCCGATATCAGACTCGGCGTCATAGGAGAAGTGGCGCACCAGATTCTTGAAGTAGCGCAATAGCGTGTTGAAGTTTGTGTAATACCAGCAGCACCGCCGCATATTGGGCGATAGCCCACAGATAAACCGAAGCTTACCCCAGGCAAAGCCGGATTCAGCCAGCATGGCAGCGGCCATTCGATGATTGCCATCCAGAATAGTCAAGGGCTCCTTGTCGTCAATGCCGATCAAAAGTACCGACGGATTGATAAGATTTTCCTGAACTGAGTAACTCAGCAAACGCAGCTTATCGTAAAATTCGCCTCGGGCAGACTCGTCTAACTTCGTCCGAATGCGCTTAACGACGTCGACCAGGTAGAAACTTCCGGCTGCTACACGCCGCCACTGAGCTCTAGGGAAGAAGCGAATGCGGGCCAAGTCTTCGGGAGTCAATTCCACTTCAAACCATTTTGTATCGGCCGGAAGTTCGCGCCACATTGGGCCGCGCCGCAGAAACAACAATGCGCGTCGCACTGAGTTTTCCCGGGGGTTGCTGAAATCCGGCTGTTTAACGATGTGATCGAACTGATTGCGATATTGGTCGTATTCAGTATGGTGAAACTCACTTCTCAGGAACTCTCCCATCACCTCTTCTTCAGACATGGTTCGCAGAAGACGGAGACCTTCTGTCGATCCAAGGACACTTGCACTTTTTCTTACCCGCAGCAATGGAATGATCAAAAGGATGAGCAGAGCGCCCATCAGCACCAGTTGAACGAGGATCACCTGGCGCAGCGTTTGATGAAGGGTATAAACTCCCAGCGCGAGCGCGCCGCTGAAGACCAATTGCAGCCAACTCGTGTTCGCGATTTTGCGCGACATCTCGTAGGTGATGATCACCGAGCTTAACGAGTAGATACCGGTGGTGATGGCGTAGAGGATCAGCAACGGCGCTAGCGCCCCGTACGTTCCAAGGTCAAACTGAGCGCCAAACAGTATCTTCCACAAGAAGCTCGGAACCATCCACAGGCCGAAAACCAGAACACTCAGTATGCCGAAAACCAAGAGGAGAGATGTCATCAGTACCGGACGGCCATCTTGCTCATCGGAGCCAGCTCCCGCGGAAACTGGGAACATAGTGTTCACGACTGACCAGGCACACATATTAACCAGGCGTCCGACCAACGCCACTGCGGCATAAAATCCGGCTTCTGCGGGAGGAAAAAAGTGCTTCACCAGCACGATGTCGATATTGTTGATAACCGTCTGGCCGGAAAAGAAGACGATTGCCTGCAAGCCTTCGCGGAAAGAAATGGTGGCACCGCGACGGCTGAGTGACGTCAAGCCCGGGCTCGGGAGAGCGGCAAAATAGCAGACAACCACCGCTAGCACGCTGGAGAGGACCGCTCCTTTGACTCCCATGCCCAAGGCGATGAGCAGGCACAGGCCGCCGAGCCGCACCAACCCTTCCAGCATGAAATTGATGGCCAGCGGCCGGAACGCGTGGACGCCCTGAATGTAACCTCGCCGCACTCCGAGCGGAATGTAGAACGCCGCACCCAAAGCCAGCAGAGAAATTAGAACAGGATCGGGCAGGTTGAGATAGCTTGTTAGAGGCCGTTCGAACAAGTACAGCAGCGTGCCAATCGCGATGCCTGCTATCCAAGAACGCCGGTGAAGATTCGCAAAAACCTTCGCGCGATCCTCGGCGAGCGGAGTCCGGGCGATGTACTTTGCCGAAACAACCTGAAAGGCCAGAGTGACGCACGACACCAGCATCAAGATCGTGTAAACAGCGGTTGCGTGAGCAAAGCCAGCGGGACCAAGCAAGCGGGCAGTAACGACGTTGTATACGAGATTCGTAATTCCGACGAGACCCGACCCTGCAAGAAGAGTAAGGCTGCCGCCGAGAATCTGAGACTTCAGATTCTTGCGGCGAGAGGGTGCCGTTTCCGAAGTGTTAGTTTTCGCATCGGGTTCCGGCTTAGTTGTGATCGCGTCAGTCATTCTTTTTCGGCTTTTTCATCTGCCTTTTTCATCGGGCTTTTTCATCAGGTAGGGAACTCAGTCAGAGTCGAAGTTGAATAAAGTGTCGTCAAAATAACCTGAAGTGCACAACCGGCAGAAGCGTTGTCTTTGACGTTCCCGCGAAGTTATAAAAAGTCTGTTGTTGAACTCCAAAAGAAATTCGCATCGGATAAGAGACCGAAGTTCCTGCGGCATCTTTCAAAGTGCCGCGCCAGGGGCGAGTGTAAGAGACAAGGAACTGACTCTGAGCATTATCGTACTGGTGGTAGCCGCTACCTCGGGACAAGAGGAACGATCCTTGTACATTCCATCGCGGATTGATGCGAAATTCAAACCGGCCTCCGGGCAGGAAAGCCTGAGCGATGGCGTACTTCACGCCCTGCACCCTCCACGAGCGCAAGTCCTCGGCCAGAATCGCTGCTGTAATCCGGCTTCCAAAACGGTGTTGAATCCCCGCGTAGCTCGCGGTGTTGAAGTATTCCTCGATCGTCGGACTAAACTGGAGATCGCGGGCGGAGTATCCCGTCAGCAGAGAAGTGCGGCTCCAGGGATGGCCAACCGTGAACTCCACGCTACCGGAAAGATCGCGCGAGTTAAGGTTTCGATCGGTAAATGGTCCCGACTCGTGGATAACGTTGGCATTGACTGATATCCAATTAAAAAACGAACTCGTGGAAACATAGAGAAATTGCCGGAAGAGATTCTGGCTCATGAATTGCGGCGATATCGTATCGCGCCGCACAGTGTATTGCAGCCCGCCATCGAAGGCGACGCTGTTCCCGTGAAAACGCAGCACGGGAGTAATGCCGCCGTTAAAGAAAGTGTCGAACGTATGGCGTTTTTGAATGACATTCACGCTGGGAAAAAGTAACGTTCCGTCCGTCACGCTCTCACCAACGACTCCTGTGATGGCAGGAAACTTTCCTAAATGAACGCGGTAGTGGGACGCAACCAGGCTTTGGAAGGAATGCCGCGGAGGCGGCAAAAGAGAGGGCGACGTCACTCCCAGGATCTTTGCATCAAGCGTGTAGACATTGATGTCTTCGAGAGAGGGCGCAAATGATGCTTCAGGGGCAACACTGACATTGCGGGTGATCTGGCGGCCTTCCTCGGTCGCGAGTTCGTCCTGCGCCAGTTGTGCCGTGCGCTGGTCCTCCTGCCCGGCGATGGTGCTGGCTTGGGCGAACGACGATAGAGCCTGCACCGTGTCTTGGTGCTGGCGGTATACGTTTGCCGCTGCCATCTGGTAATCGTAGTCATCGCGGAAGTCGGTAGCTGGGCCGAGTGCGGCGAGGGCGTCTTCAGCTTTATGCGTGTCGCCCTGCGCCAGGTACGCATTCGCCATTCCGATTTCGACGGTGCGATTGTTCGCGCCCGCTTGCAACGCCTTGTCAAAATAACTTTCGGCGAGATCAAAATCATGCATTGCCAGATAAATGTTGGCTGCTTCGAGAATGTCGTCGGGCGTAACCGGAGAGTCATTCAATCGGGCTTCCGAGAAACCGAGTGCCAGTTGCCGCCGCACGTCGTCCCAATGCCCTTGCCGCAGAAACACCTGAGCAATCGCCAGGCGGACACCGATGCGGTCTCCTCCCGGAACATCGAGGGCGCGAGCGAAGCGCTGCATGGCGGCGTCACGGTCTCCAAGGATGAGCAGTGCGGCGCCGCTTGACATCAAGATTGAGATATCGTTGCCACCATAGCGCTCGGCTGTCTGAATATCGCGAAGCGCCGGCTCCCGAGCGCCTTCCTTGGCATAGACTTGTGCTCGTAATGCATAGAGCTGCGGGTTTTCAGGCTCCAACTTTTGTGCGAATTCAAGCGCTGCGATCGCCTGCGAAAACCGCCGCAAGCGATAAAGAGTATCGGCATACTGCAACTGAGTTGGGAAATCGTCGGCCTTTTCCTGCAAGGCTGCGCGGTATTCCGGCTCGGCACGAATAAAATCCTGCTCCTGGCGAAACGCCTCGGCCCTCGCCAGATGCCAGGTTCGAGACTTGCCCATGATTCTCTGCACGGCATTCAGTTGGATGAGGGCGGGCTGGGGCCGATGCAATTGCAAATCGGCATACGCCAGGCCCAGATGCGCCTCTCCATAGTCAGGCTGCAGACGGAGGGCGATATGAAAATCCTGAGCAGCCTTCGTCGCTTCCTTCAGATCGTTCAGCATGAAGCCGCGATTGACATAGCCGGTCGCCATCTTGGGATCACGATCGAGCGCACGCGTGAAATCGGCAACCGCCTCGCGCTTTTTTCCATCCCGAGCGTGAAGGTAACCAGCGATCAACGGGAGATCTTTGTCGTTGGTGATGATCGGGTCATACTTCGTAACCAGGGACTCGGCATCGTCATAGCGGCCCAGATAGTAAAGATCGTAGGCCAGGTAGACCACGGCTTCGCGATCATTTGGCAACTTTTCCAGCACCGAAAAGCCGAGCTTCGCCGACTCTGCGTAGTCGCCCTTGAGTGTCAGATATCTCTCGTGTTCGCGGTTAAGTTGAGGACTGTCGTTCATTCTGCCCTTGGCACGATCAAGCCATGATTTCGCCAAGTCGAGATTGTGGGACTCGATCGCGGCGTTGACGCCTCCCGCGACGGCAAGAGCACTGGTTGGGTTTCGCTGAAACGCGCTTTCGTAGTTCGTCTGCGCGTCGGGAAACTTTCTTTCTGCGGTATACAAATCGCCGAGAGCGAGATAGGGCGCAAAATCTTTCGGATGCGCTGCAGCGGCTCGCGTGAAATATGTCTCCGCGAGTTTGTTGTCTCCCTTGTCACGCGCAAGATAGCCCATGGAAGAGAGTGCCGTGCGGTTGTTAGGATCCAGCCCCAGAACCTTCGTAAAAGTGTCTCGCGCTGCATCTTTCTGACCGAGACGCCACTGCAGGCTGGCATAATTCAAAAGCGAATTCACGTTGGTCGGGGCAAGGGCCAACGCATCCTGAAGATCCTTGTTGGCTGCTTCCGTATTGCCCGAACCAGCTTCAATAGCGGCGCGTAGTCTTAACATCTCGGGCCGCGATGACTGCGGAACCGTAACCTGATTAATCTCAGCCATCGCCGCATCAAGTTGTTGCTTGGCGCTCGCTTCATCGTCTTGCCGCAAGTTCAGCTCATACAGACTAAGGCGCAGCTCAATCGGAAAGAGCGGGCCTTCCGGCGGACGCTGCGGCAAGCTGCTGAGAGCGAGCGTGTATTCAGAGGTGGCATCCGCAAGGTTGCCCTCTGATTCGTGGAGAGCGCCTTGAAGGGCGTGCAGGCGATAGTTGTTGCTGTCAACTTTGCGAGCGTCTTCGAGAAAGCCGCGGGCAGCGTCTGTCTGGCCCAAGCCCATCAAGGCCTGTGCAGCGCTCAGGTCGAGACCAAGATTACCTTTTGCGGATTTAGCCACGCGGGAATACAAATTCGCGGCATCTTCCTGCCGGCCTGCCAGCAAATATGTGTAGGCCAGTTCTGCCTGAAGGTCAGTTGTCTTATTTGGAATCGCCTGCAGGGCTTCAATCGCCGCGTCGAATTTTCCCTGATCGCGGAACTGTCCCGCGACTGCTCGCAATACCTCCGGATCTCTGGGAGCACGAGCTTTGGCGCGATTCAGATAACGCGCAGATTCGTCCGGCTGATTCTGGCGATCATACGCGTGCGCGATGAGTAAATCAGTATGTGCCGTCGGTTGCAGCGCATCGGCTCGCTTCAAAAGATCGAGTGCGCGGTTGGAATCGGAGTTCAGCATCAACTCGCCCGCTAGCTGCAGACTGTTGGCATCTTTCGGATTCGCATCGACCACTTTTTGCAAGAGAGCTTGGGCTTCAGCCTCGCGCCCCATTTTGGCGTAAGTTTGCGCCAGCCCTGCCATGCCGTTCGTGGACCGGGGACGGAGCTGCAATCCGTGATTGTAGGAATCGACTGAAAGTTGGTAGCGATCACCGAGGCGCGCGGCGTAGCCCAGCAGGAACCAGAGTTCGGCATTCTGTGATGCGGCCTTGGCCGCGCGCTCTGCGAAAGTGATCGCTGACGCGTAGTCGTTCCTCTTCAGCGCGTCCTGCGCTGCGCGAGCTTCACGGGCAACCTCGATGTTCGATCCCCAACCCAGATCGCCCTGATTTGCACTGGCTTCCCCTTGGTCGGCGGAGGTTTGCGGTTTTTGATCTTTAGACGCAGGAGCAGACGCAGGAGCGCCGCCCTGCCCATTTACCTCGTAGGTTTGAGAACTCGCGCCGATGCAGACTGCAAGTACGCAGAAGCTCGCGAGCAGAAGTGTCCGTTTCAAAGTCATCAAACGATTAGATTCTATAAGTTTTGGCGTACCCGCCCGGCAGAACAGAATCCGTGCAGTGTCAGTCAGATGCGCCTCTGTACGTTATGGCTGCTTCTTTCTCCCCTTCACAGTGTATGACATAGAGTCTTTAGCGTTTGACTTTCGTAGTCCCGCTGCATTGCAATTCCAGGTAACACGAAATAGCTAGTTACCGAGATGAAGCTTGGGATATACCATAGACTAAGTAAACCCTGAGTTGAATTTAGGAATCAAACCTACTCGCTATGGAGCCTACAGACTACGCGGAGCGCAACGAGCGCACGGTGACAGTTTCTCAACCTGCTTCTCGTCCGATTCCACTTCTGGCCATCGTTCTGTTGGCGCTACTCATCCACGGACCCTTGCTTTTGATGCAGCTGCCCGCTGGTTCATTTGATGCAAACTTCCACATGTTCTTTGCGTCGCACTATGCTCACCATTGGTTCAATCCGTGGAATGTGAAGTGGTTCGCCGGTTTCTCGCAAACCACCTATCCGCCTCTGACTCACCAGTGGATTGCGTTGGCCTCGTACATCGTCGGCTTGAAAATGGCATACATGCTGGTGCAGTTGATCGGTGTCCTGCTGCTGCCGGTGGGAGTGTTTCGCTTTGCCAGAATCTGGATCGACGATCGCGAAGCTAGTTACGCCGCCGTCGGTTCGGTGTTTTTGGGAGCGCTCGCTTTTCTTGTCTACCAGGCAGGTCAGCTTGCGACTGTGACCTCAGCGGCGTTGTACCTGAATGCGCTGCCGTATTTTTACGAATGGATGACCGAATCCTCCGGCCGCTCGTTCATCAAGGGCGTTGCCATCAGTTTGACCGCAGCCGCTGCCCATCACGTGACTCTAATCTTTGGCGTGGTACTCTTCGCAGGCCCTGTACTTTGGACTGCACTGCTGGACGCGCATGACGAGCGCGTGGCCGCTTCGGTTAGCGGTGTGATTTCGCGAGCCGCAATCTTCGCGGTGGCCGTAGGTGTTGGCGTTGGTATCGTTCTGTTGCCTTATTGGCTCTCGATCCTTCAACATCCCATCCATCAAATGCCGATCCCGCACGACAGCCGGAATAACTTCCTTCTGAATTCCGTCACGGCCATCAACTACTTCGTGATTCCGTATGGAGTGCTGATTTTAGCCTTGCCATTCATCGCGATCAAAGGCGCTTCCTCTCGACGATTAATCCCATTGCTGATGGGATTTTGGGTAACGTTTATTTTTGGTCTTGGCGGCACCACGCCTCTGCCGAAATGGCTGCTGGGCCGCGCTTATGACATCTTGACGTTTGAGAGATTTACCTTCTGGGCCACACTGCTGGCAATGCCGATCGTCGGCGTTATCGCAGCCGAATTGATCGATCGTTTCCGCTTAAGAGCGGCTGTGGGACTGGCATTGGCATCGGTCGCGACTTTGGGCGCGGCTTTGTATTGGCTCAATGCGAATCCGTTTCGTCCGGGGACTGCGATCAACGTCGCTCCGGTTGACGCATTCCTGAATCGCGATGGCCATGATGCCTACCGTTACATCGCTCTCGGCTTTGGCAGTGAGCTCGCCTTGGTTTCTACCAACACCAACGCAAACAGCGTGGACGGTGACTATAACTCAGCCCGACTGTTGCCGGAGATGACGAACTACGGCTCGGCACAACTTACCAACGCAAAATTTTATGGATCGGCTGGCATGGCTTCGTTACGCGCCATGCTGGAGCACGCAAACCGTTATGGTCTGAAATATATTTTCGTGCACGACGCCTACTACGAGCCACTGCTCACGTTTGTCGGGTGGAGAAAGATTGAAACCTTCGACAATGGTGCGGTGACCGCGTGGTCTAAAGATGACGTGCCACCGGCCCATCCAATCGAATCCGATGCGATACCTCCGGCGTGGCAAGGTCTGCTATGGGGAACGTTGCCGATCGGGGTCAGTCTCCTGGCAATCTTGCTCGAAATTTTCTTGCCAGAGACGCGCCGCGTGAGAACGCCAATCGGTATTCCGGTTCGTTCAGAACCTTCCGTCGTTTAGAGAAGTGGTTTAGAGAATCGGATCCAGGATTGATGTTCAGTGAATTGAAATGAAAATTATTCTGCCAATCATTCTCGTCATAGCGACTGTGGTCTTAATCGCGATGGCATTAGTAACATCTGGAAATGCTGCCGGCAAGACGGTAGGAATCGCAGTGGGCTCCGCGTTCTACGGTCTGACCCCAAAACCCACCACGCCAGAGCAGGCGCTGTCAAACTTATTGCTGGATGCGAAGCGGCGCAACTGGGATAACGCATTCGCCTCGGTTTCAACTGCACAGCCCGTGGACAAACAACTGTTCGTTCAAGATTGGACCGGCTCTTACGGGAGCCTGCGTTCATTTTCAGCGCTAGAGGGTTTCGATATCCGCCCGCTGCACATCACCAACGAGCAAGCGCTGATGCGAGTTCGCCTGCACTGGACTACGCCCGTCGGTCCGATCGAAGATCTCCGCGATTTTCACCTGGCTAAGGAAGGCGACATCTGGAAGACGGTTTGGCCGAAGAGCCAGGTGCCCAACGTTCCCTCGCAGGTTATTCCGGTTACCTATCTTCGCTGGGATTTGGTGAGCGCAGGTGGCGATGACGAATGGGGGGCAAAGAATATCGACGCTCCGCATGTTCGAATTATCTCAATGAACCCTTCGGACTTTGCTGAAGGTTCGGTGATACTGGGCGAAGTTGTGAACGAAGATACAATTCCCGCTTTCGTGAACGTGACCGCGACATTACTCGATGCTTCAGGGAATGCAATCGATGAGGAGACGAGCTTTGACAAGATTGATCACGTTCTTCTGCCGAAACAGGTGACGCCCTATCGCATCGATTTCCCGGGCATTAACTTGAAAAATGTCAAGAACGTCCGCATGAATGTGAAGGCCACATTGGTCCCCGCATCGGCAGATCCGGTAATCGGAGTGATGAATCAGAAAGTGGATGCCGACTTTCAGGGCAAGGCGGTGCTGCGTGGCGACGTGTTCAACGAGAGCGGACAGACGATTAATATCCCGCACGTCATCGCCAGTCTGTACGACAACAACGGCAAAGTGCTGTGGGTTGCGGACGGCTATGTGGAGCGAGCGTTGCTGCCGCAGACATCGGTGCCTTTTGCTGTCGAGATTCCGAAGAACATGGCCTCCAAGGTACAGAACTTCCATGTTGTGGTTAACCAATACAGTATGGGCAGGAACTAGGATGCGCCCCGCGCTGCTGAATTGCGGTTTCGCCGGCCTGATCATGTGTCTATCGCTAGCAAGTTGGGGTCAAAATATTACTGTGCCCACGTCTGCGGTTGCCGGCGAACCTGCCACGTTATCGATAGCGGGAAGTGGCAAAGCGACCTTCTACTTGATCGGTCCGGGAATTTCCAACAAGCACGAAATCAATCTTGGCGAGGACATCAAACTGCGCGGCGACGTTCTCCGCAATGCAGGCGATTACCGGGTCATTGTGTGCAGCGATTCCTGTCACAGTGCGACGTTTTTTGTCACTGCTGCGAAGCCAGCGAGCCTAAGTTTTCTAGTGCATCCCTCGCGCGTGCCGGTATCGCTATCGGACGCGGTAAGCGGGGTCGCATTTCCATTCGATCGATTTCACAACCTGGTGTTGAGCCCGGTGACGATCAATTTTCAGCTGTCGGCAGGTAATGCATCGCTGCTGAATCGGTCGGCCAACACGCAAGCAGGAGTGGCTTGGTTCCGCACCGCTTCCGGAAAATCTGCTGGCGCCTTGCAGGTGACGGCCTCTGTGGACGATTTATCTGCCAAGCGCGTGGTGCAGCAGGTGGCTTCTGACCCTTGCAATTTGCGGATTACCGGTCAACGCAATGCGACTGGAATTCTTGTACAGACGGAGCCAGTACATGATTGCTCAGGCAATCCCGTGCCTGACGGTACTATAGTGAGCTTTACCGCAAATGCTGGCGGGGTGAAAAGCACGGTCGATGCTCCGATCAAAAAGGGCATTGCCCGCGCTCAAATCGATGCTTCTGGAGCGGCTGTGATTTCGGGCGCCTCTGGCGTCGTGATGGGCAACGAACTTCGCGTGGGGGCCCGGTGATGAAGAGCATGCTCATTGCTGCCTCATTATTGAAATTCGAAAAGCAGCGTTTTGGGTTGCTCGCCGTCCTATTCTTTCTGGCGTTGACACATTTTTCCGCCGGCGCCGACGCTGGGCCCAAGGTGCAGTTGGACGCGAAGAAAGCTGGCCCTCGTGCTGTTGAAAGCCTCACTCAGAACGCCATTGTCCGCGATTATCGGACGGCATGGAACAACATGGCGCACGCCCTCGAGTCAAATTCCGTTGGGCCTTTGGACGGGCCGTTCACCGGTGAGGCAAAGACGTGGCTCTGGCAGTCCGTAATGAGCCAACAAAAGACCGGTCTCAGCCGCCGGTACGTTGATCAGAACCATAGAGTCGAAGCGGTTTTTTACGCGCCTGAAGGCGATGTGATCGAACTCCACGATACGGCCGATTTTCAGCTTCAGATTTTGGACAGCGGAAAGGTCGTCCAGGAAGAGCACGTCACCGCACATTATGTTGTCCTGATGACGCCAAGCGCTGATCGTTGGCTGGTACGCCACCTGCAAAGCGTTCAGCAATTCTAGACTTTCCGCGGTTGGCGCTCGCCGGCGTTTGTCTTGATGCGCCTCGTCTCGCCTCGAGACGGCTGTACCAACCGGATTGTCCCTCACCGCATCCTACTTTTTGACCCCATAATCTAATGTGGGCAGAAGTAAAGGTCGTAAGAATGGAGATAAGGTTTGCCGAAGGCGTTTTTATGTCTAGTGATGGCATGTTTTGCGCTACTGAAGGGGTGCGACTCTACCGCCGTCAATCATGCTCTACCCCCTCATCATCCGGCACCGTTGCCGACGCTTCTCGCTGTCTACATGCCGTGGTTTGGGGACCACACGCATATGGACGTTGGTTATTCCAGCCACGATCCTGGAGTTCTACACAAACAGATTGAACAGGCAAAGCACCTGGGGATCTCGGCCTTTGTAGTCGATTGGTATGGCGAGAGCGCGCCCTATTCTGACGCCAACTTTGCCCTGCTCCAGAAAGTCGCGAGTAAGAATCATTTTCAAGTTGCGCTGCTCTATAACGAACCGGAAGATGCAGACCAGCAGTCGACCGATGACGCAATAGCCGGTTTGGATAAAGCCTACAACTCTTACATTGGACCGTCGGCCAAATATCACGACGCCTACTTTACCTATCAGGGGCATCCAGTGATCTTCATTTTCCCAAAGCAGGGGCACGTCGACTGGAATCACGTGCGCGAACACTGCAGCTCCTGGTCCGCAACCCCCATTTTTATCTACAAGGACGAGCCGCCGGCACAATATGCGGCAGATTTTGCGGGATCCTACGCTTGGGTACAACCGGGCGCCGCTGGATGGTCTCCGGACGGCAGCAACTGGGGCGAGCAATACCTCGACTATTTCTACAAAACGATGCACGACAAGCATCCCGACAAGATCGCGGTCGGCGGGGTGTGGCCCGGATTTGATGATTCCGGAGCGAAATGGGGTCTGAACCGCCACATGCAGAGGAACTGCGGCAAGACCTTTGATACCACCCTGCACATGTACGACCGCTACTTCGACAGCGCCACGCCGATTCCGTTTCTGCTGATTGAGACCTGGAACGACTATGAGGAAGGGACTGCTATCGAACGCGGGATCACGGGCAGCGGATGCGCGGCCGAACCGGAAAACGCGAATCCGCTAACGTCCCATTGAGGGTCCTGGCGATGCTCTAGGCTACAAAAGCGGCTAGTCCGGCGCCAACCTTTCACAGACTTTTGACACCAAATGTGCCGGGGGATTACCCTGCCTTTGCGGGCGGGCGAAAAAGGGTCGGAACTATGAAGAATTCTGCGCGGTGCCTCAGCCTTCTATCCCATATTCTGTTGGGCGGCGATCGAAATAATAGCTTCAGCATGCCAGCACTCCCCGAGGCCTCCAGCTTTGGCTTGGACGACTTTGGCGACCTCTGGAACCTGGCAAATTCTCACCACGTAATTATGCGGGCGTTCCCAGGCTTGCGGAAAATGATGGAGGAGCAGGGGAACGAAAAGCTGGGCTGGATTGATCGGGCAATCAACAAAGAACAAGCTCGGATCGACCATGCCGTCTCGTTTCTCTCTCCCATTTGCGAAGCTCTTGAAGAAGCCGGCGACGTGGTGGTCATCAAGTCGCTGGACCACTGGCCCGACTTGGGAAACGATCTGGATCTCTACACGAACGCTAATGATGCCCACGTCGTAGAAATCATGCGCGAGCGCTTCAATGCGGAGGTCGATGAGCGCAGTTGGGGAGATCGGCTGGCGAACAAATGGAACTTCATAGTTCCCGGTCTGCCCGAACTGGTCGAGGTGCATGTGGCGCGACTGGGCCAGACGGGTGAGCAGATCGCCATCACAGGCTCGTTGATTGGACGCGCGGGAACCGCCAACTTCGGTGGCTACGATTTTCGAGTGCCGGCCGCTGAAGATCGAATGATTATCAGCACGCTGCAACGCATGTACAGGCACTTTTATGTCCGCCTCTGCGACGTTGTGGACAATGCGAAGCTGATGGATTCCGACGCGGTGGACTATGTGTACTTGCGTTCGCTCGCGAAGTCAGCCGGGTTGTGGGATGGTTTGGCGACTTATCTGGTGATTATCTCCGAATACGTCGAGTCCTATCGCGGCGAAGGTTTGGCTTTGCCGGCGCTGGTCACTAAAGATGCGCACTTTGGCAACGAACTGGTTTACTTCAAGCGAAACTTCCTCCGGATCCCAATCTTTCCTCATTCCGCTAAGCTCTATGCCTCTGAGTGGAAACGGCTTCTGATGAACGGAGAGTTCGCAAATACCCTTCGCCTGAGCCTGCTTCCCGGCCTGGCTACGGCAGCTGCGCTGGAGATGAAGTTCACTGGGAGCGATAAAGGCATTTGGTAAGAACGTTGGCGAAGGCCGTTCCGAAGCTTGAGAAGCTGCGTTTAGCAGGGGCTGCACTCAGGGGTTTACGGTATTGCGACCCGGCGGCACACGTCCTAATGTGAGACGAAGCGCCTAAGTTTTAGAACGGGCGGCTCCCCTTATTGCTAGTGGAAGGAAAGGAAAGGTTCCGCTTGGTTCGTATTTTGGTGGCAGATGACAATCCGGTAGTGCGCCATTATCTTCGAGGCCTACTTGAACAGCAAAGTACGTGGCGGGTTTGCGACGAGGCTCGGACCGGCGGCGAGGCGCTCGAACGGGTTCGGAACAATCGGCCGGATATGATCTTGTTGGACTTCCAGATGCCTGATTTGAACGGGCTCGACGTTGCACGAAAGATTGGGCAGCTCTTCCCTGAAATACCCATTCTCATGGTAACGATTCACCTCTCACGGCAACTTGCCGATGAGGCCCGTAAAGCGGGAATCCGAGGAGTGTGTTTGAAGTCTGATGTCGGGTCAATTGTGGAAGCAGTCGATACTTTGCTGCATGAGAGAACCTATTTCCCCCTTACTGCTGCCACAACTAATTGAAAACGCTTAAATTATGCCCCAAAATATGGCCCTACAGGATTCGCTGTATTCAGAGCCTAGGGTTGCCGTGGTAGCTTGCTTGAGGTGTCCGAGCATGTTTTTTCATGCACCAGGGAGCGGCCTCGAGCGAGTAAGTAACGGTGGCCATAGCGGGCCAAGAGTACACCTTAAAGACAAGGCCTAGGCATATGGTTACTGGAAGCTATACTCAAGCAGCTGAAAAAACGTCTATGGCCGTCCGCATTTTATTGGTCGATGATCATCCTGTTGTGAGGCAAGGATTAAGGACTTTACTCGAGGGTCGAGCAGAATGGGAAGTGGCAGGCGAGGCGTCGGACGGTCTTGAAGCTGTTGAAAAAGTTAACAGCTTGCAACCCGACGTTGTGGTACTGGACATTACGATGCCACGAATGAATGGCATTGAAGCGTGTCGCGTAATCAAGGAGAAAAAACCTGGGGTGGAGGTTCTATTTGTGACCCAGCATGACTCTCCGCAAATGATGCGGGAGGCTTTGGCGGCTGGCGCGAGAGGGTACGTCGTAAAGTCAAATCTTGCGCGAGACCTGCTAGAAGCAATCGAGCAAGTCAGCCAGCATCGCGTTTTTACGGCGCTGGCGCATAATCCAAACACGGCGAATTGAATGCCGGGCCGAGTAAGATTCGAGATTTTTTGAAATCTGGGTGGGGAGAATAACCATGAAACTGCGCATCCTTTTAGCCGATGATCACGAGATTGTACGAAAGGGCCTGTGCGCGCTTCTTCAGAAGCGTGAAGGTTGGGAAGTGTGCGGTGAGGCGTCCGACGGCCGTGAAGCACTTGAAATGGCCAAGCAACTGAAGCCGGATGTCGTGATCGTGGATATCGGAATGCCCTTCCTTAATGGTTTGGATACCACCCGGCAGTTGATCGAACTCGATCCCAACTTCAAGGTTATCGTTCTGACGATCACCGACTCCGATCAGGTGATTCGTGAAGCTCTCGACGCCGGAGCGCGCGGTTTTGTGCTGAAGTCCGACGCGGCTCGCGATCTCGTGTCTGCAGTCGAAGCGATACAAAGCAAGCGAATGTTCTTTACCCCGCGGGTGAACGATCTTGTTCTGCAAGGTTTCCTCGACAAGGGACACGCCATTTCGCGGAACGTTGCTCCAAATTTGCCTATTCTCACCGCTCGTGAACGCGAAGTGACCCAGTTGCTGGCGGAAGGGAAGAGCTCCAAGGAAGTCGCCACACTGCTAAACCTAAGCACCAAGACCGTAGAAACGCATCGCAGCAACATTATGCGGAAACTCAGTCTGCACTCCATTCGCGATCTGGTGGTTTACGCGATTAAGAACAACATCATCCAGATCCAGATGCCGCCGCAGCCGAGTACTCCAACACCCAACGGTACACCTCAGACCACGGTAGTCTAGGTAATCTGTAAGTAAGAAGGCTTTTCAGCGCTGCGCCGGCTGGGACGACCCGCCGCCATACGCGTACGCGCTTCGCGTCTGTACGTTGAGCTTTGAATAGCCTGGGGCATGAGCCTCAACTCGAACGGACCCGTTATCTGGTTTCGCGTTCTGATTCTTCGGCCGGTACGCGATCAAGTATTGAGTTCGAATGTCATGAGCCACCGTACTCGTGATGGCTCCTACCTCGCTGAGGTTCTCCGGAAAGTACGCAACTCCACCTGTGTCTTGAGCAAGCCGTTGCAGAGCGTCCCGCCCGCGGCGTTGCATTCCGCCGCCTACCAATCCAATTGCATAGATCGTCGGACCATTTTTCAGCTGCAGTCGAGATAAAGCCTCGTCCAGTGTTTCCTGGCTCATGTTGTCCTCGCCGTCGGTGATCACGATCAGAACTTTCTTATCGAGGCGAGGATTGTTTCTGAGGTGGACCGCCGAAGCCACAATTGCGTCATACAGCGCTGTGCTTCCGGTAGACGAAACCTGATGAAGAGCGGTTTCGAGCAAATGAACGTCAGAGGTGAAATCCTGATCGAGATAATAGTTCTGACTGAAGTTGACCACGAAGATTTCATCCTGCGGATTGCTGGCTCGAATCAGATTCACAACTGCTTTGTTAACCTCGTCTCGTTTCTCCCGCATGGAACCGGAATTGTCGACCACGATGCCCATCGCCACGGGAACGTCCTGGCGGCGGAATGACGTGATGGGCTGCGGCACACCATTTTCAATTATCGAAAAAACACTTCGGTCGAGATTCGGAACCAGGTTACGTTGCGCGTCGGTGACGGTAGCATGCAGCATCACCTCTTCCACTTCCTTCTTGAATACGAACATGGTGCTCGTATCTTCTGCTCCAGCTTCGGGAGGACCAGCTTGATCGGCGGGAATCGGCTCCTGGGATTCGGTCCCGGAAGGAGACTGCTGCTTAGGGGTTTGTGCGGCCGGGTTGCCGCTAGCCGCCGGGGCGTTCGCAGGAGGATTGGCGGGGGCGTTGCTAGTTGAACCGCTGGTTTGCGCGGAAGCGGGAGAAACTAGCAGCAACGCCAAGCAAATCAAAATAGGCACATCAAAAAACTTGGAAAATCTGAAGGGCATCGAAGTTATGTCCATTTTATTAGATGCTGTCCCCTGGACCTCAAGGTGCCATCGACTGACGGCATCCTCATCAATCCTACAGAGTTGTCTTTTCACTAACAATCGAAGCTGCAGGACATAAAGAAGTCCCGACCGAAGCCGGGACTTGGGGAAGGTAACATTCGAAAGAAAACTAGGACGCGCGACGTTGACGATCGCGGTTCTGGTCGTCTTCCTCATTCTCGACCTGGCCGCCCTTCTTGTTGGGCTGTTGCTGACCGGATTGCTGACCAGACTGGCCTTGGCCGGACTGATTGCCCTGTTGGCTCTGCCCGGGTTGCCCGGACTTACCACCTTGTTGGCCCTGTCCGCTCTGTCCGGACTGACCGCCTTGCTGGCCCTGTCCAAACTGTTGACCTTTCTTATCCATATCGTCTGCCATGAAACCCTCCATGCAAAGCGCGACGGAATATCGCGCCTCGAGATTTTTATTTACCGCTGGCCTTTAGTTGCACCGAACGATTGAAAGGTTGGACAGAAAGCCTTAGTGAAAAAACAGAGTGGCCTCCTCAACGCGAAATGCTATTTCGTGTGAAGGAGGCCATTGGCTCCGGGACCGGCGTGTGCTGACGCCGATTCCTACATCACCACAACAATCGCAACACTGACTCCCGGATGAGCCAGGTCGAAAAGAACATAATCGTCATTAATAGAATCGACGTAGTATTCATCGCTGTAAGACCAATCAGCCGGCCATGCCCCAATTATGCTGAAGGTATAACCACCGTATTGAAATTGCGGTTGTCCGCCCACAACTGTCGGGTGGCTTACAACAAACGTATGTTGACGACCGAAATGTGATTGGAACTGATCTTGAGGAATGCGACCACCGCTGCGATGGTCGTTGCCTTGTGCCTGCATTGTTCCGCGATCGGACGTTTCGCGATCGGACTGGCTGTCTCGAGTGGATGTCTCGCGATTCGTTTCGCGATTAGATTGTGTATTGCGGTCGTTGCGCTGCTCCATGCGTGAATTGTTGTCTTGTTGATGTGAAGAACGGTCTTCCCCGCGAACTGCCCTGTCTTCATTTTGCTCGGGAGCTTTTGCGCCTTGGTCAAGGCTATCTTGCGGTGTCGCTGCGCCGCGCTTGTCATCCTGCACTGGGCGTGTCTTCTCATCCTTGGATGCGGCGGGGCGAGATGTTTCGTTAGGTTTCGAATCCTCGCGCTGTTCTTGCGCGTACATCAAAGCGCTGGTTCCGAGAATTATTGAAGCGACAAATAACGACAGCTTCGATGTGCTGATCATTCCGGCTTGTTCCATAGGTTTAGCTCCTTTTGACAGCGTGCAAAGCAATAACCTGAACACTTGATCCGTCTGCCAGGTTAGCGTTCTAGACGCTTCTGCGGCGACCCAAGTGAGTGATAAATGAAACCAGAAACAAGACCAGGAAAATAACGAAAATCAATTTTGCAATTCCGGCGGCTGCCACAGCGACTCCGCCGAAGCCCAAGATTGCGGCAACTATCGCCACCACCAAAAACATCAGTGCCCAACGCAGCATGTTAGCCTCCGCGATTCAAATGCTGGTTCAGGGTATGCCGGATTTCTAACCTCCTGTATCCATTTGAGACTGTACGATCCGTAACAAAGTTCCCTATACGACGCCGAGGGCCCTCAGGCGGCCCGGATTGCGCTACTACGAACTCTGTATATATAGGAAAAACGTGCTACCTTCACTGCCTCGATACCAGTTTCAATAGGAAGGTGGGTAAGCAATCGCGCCCATCAGGCCTACTGCGACGAATAACCAGAGCCAAAGGTCTTTTCGGAGTCCTGCCCATGATGGCTTCATAGAGGAGGATTTTAAATGGCAGGGCTCATCGCGGTCTCCTCACGGCGACTCTTCTCGTTGAGTGCTTCGGAACTGTGTTGGCGACGTTTCAGAATGCAGGGACGAGCGCAGCCTACGCGTGTGCTTGACGCAGCGTTCGAGTTCCGAGCAGGCGGTGATGTAGAGATCACCAACTGCACGAATTCCTGACTTCAGTCTTTCAATTTTCAGATACATCAGATACAGAGGTAAGAACGGGAGTGGAAGAAGATACGGGTGTTTTTGTAGGAGACCGACGATGTCGGTCAAAAGGCGGGAATCAAACGGCACTGCGTTATTCCTCCGATTCCGTCGCTGCTGGTCCGACGCAATCTGAAGACGCTGTGCGTTTTTCAGTGCATCAAAAACCTATCCGAACGTGCCAGCAGTAATTGCACGCGTTCGGTGCGATTTACCTTTTGGTTATCGGTACCTAAGGGCACCCCGTAGATCCAGGCGCTAATCTCAACGGGTGTTTGGGTACACATTGATGATACGAGTATTAAGAGGGGAAAACCAGAGGAATTTAAGATGTGTACGGGATTGGCTGCCTCCATCTTTCAGCTAGGAAGTACGCCCGTATTAACATCCAGATATGGACGAGTCGCTAAAGGCTGATCTCGACAGCGTGAGGAATCTACTAGTCTCGGCAACGGAATATCTCAACAAACTTGAACTCTACCCGCGTGGCGCTGGAGTGTACCTGGACGCCGTAGTGCTTGCCATCTTGTCGAAAAGTATTCGGGTTGCTGAGGCAATCTGCTTGCTCGTGGAACGCGAGTTTCACAGCGAAGCCTTCGGGCTAAGCCGAACGATGTTCGAATTGGCGCTTTCCGCGCGCTACATATCAAATGCGGACCCTTTCGACCGCTCGCGGATGTTTGTCGACTTTTACGCAAAAGACCACGAGGGGTGGACGAAGCTTATTTCGAAGTATTATCCCGCTGCCGTGCCTGAATTCCACCCCAAACACGCGCAAATGCTGGAGATCGCCAAAGAGCTAAGAGATCCTCATAGATGGAGCGGGAAAAGCGTGAAGGATTTGGCTATGGAAAACGACGCTTTTGAGACTCTGCAGAACGGTAGTACCTTCAGGTGGGAATACGATTACGAAGTTATCTATAAGTGGACTTCCCATTACGTGCACGGCACAGTTGTTGCTGTAGATGAACACGCTACGGGACCGCGTCAGCCCTTCAAGGTGAAAGGCGGCCCCAACGTCAGCAAGGGTGATATGGCTCTGTTTAACTTGGTTATTTACCTGAACAGATCCTTCATTGCCGCCTTCCGAAGCATCAATCACGAAATCGCGCAAAAAATGCTCGATGAATTTGACGCGGTTTTAAAGAAGCTTGTACTGAGTCAAACCAGGACATGAGGCGTGCAACTCGCGCCGCACTTCTTTCAAGATGCCCGAGGGGTAACCGATACCCGCAGCATTAGGACAGGTGAGCACGTATTCATTCCGTTTTTCTTGTTTCCTCCGCTTTCCAGTCGGGTCTTCCTTTTGGACGCTTACGGAGTAGAAAGACAGCAGACATCGAGCAACGAACCAATTCTCAGCCGCTCCCGACGCTAGTTGGTCTCGATCGCCATGATATCGACGATGTGAAGCACATTATTGGGCGCTTCTACGGTTCCCATGACTTTTACATCTCTGCCCTCATACTTCCGCGCCTTTTCCTGATCGTCTAACTGGTAAGCAATTTTGCTTGCGTTTTCTCGCAAAACCAGTTTCTCGCCGGAGCGCGTAATCTTGCCTTCAAAGCTTTGCGCGGAGCGCCGCTGCATTGCTGTATCGACTTCTGGCTGTGGTTGCGCAGTAGTCGTGTCCGGATTTTGGGTTGCAGGCGGCGCTTGTTGTGCCGAAAGAGAAAGTGCTAATCCAAGAACGGCTGGACCCAACGGGAAAATTAGTTTCACTAGCTCCTCCTTAGATACGCGACAGAAGATACGCGACAGAAGATACGCGACAGAAGATACGCGACAGAAGATACGCGACAGACACAACTGCAAACCTGTTGCCAATTGCCAGAGTCGGAATAAATGCATTTACTAGAACGATATGGAGGTCAGCTGAGATGGTCGCGCAACCCGTATTGTGTAGAAGTTCCAGCGTGACGGGATTAATGACCTGCTCATCACAGACAGCCAAACGGTCAGGCTGCCTCGCCTGAAGGAGATTTTGCCTTAACCGTAGATGGCTTGCCGTGACCGGGCAGATGAATTTCCTGCCCGATGTCGGGCCGTTTCTTTCTGCCTAACTTCCTGCCCAACTCATTTGGTAACGCTGGCAAAGAAACCTTTTTCCCCGCACGCACGGAGTCGTAGATCGAACGCACAATTCGAATATCAGCGAGACCTTCCAAGCCGGACGGCTCAGGTTCTTTGTTACGCAGGATGCAATCAGAAAAGTAGGTCAATTCCGCGGCGAACTGATCTCGCTTGCGAAATGTCTTCGTCTTTTCCCGTTCGCCTATCTTTATCTGGTGCGCTAGGGCCATCGAGTAATCGTATGCGGGGTCAGCTGTAAGAATGCCTTTGGTTCCCACGAGCGTATACCGACTAATATCCGCTGCGCCGAAGCTGCAAGTGAAAGTTGCCAATCTCTCGCCTGGGAATTCCATTACAACCGAACTCATCTCCTCCACTTGACTGAATCGCTTTTCCCCGTCATTCGCGCTGACGGCTGTAACGGCAGTCGGCTCCGCCTGAAAAAGATAACGTGCCGCGTTTATGCAATAGACTCCCATGTCGTAAACCGGCCCCCCACCTCTCTCCACCGGCTCTGTCACGCGAATATTATCGGCGACCACCTGCTGGGCGAAGGTGGAGTCAAAAATTCTCAGGTTGCCGAGCTTGCCGCTCTTTGCAAGGTGGATAGCTTCGAGGTTGCCTACTTCAAAGTGCAAGCGATATGCGACCATCAATTTAACGTGGTTCGCAGAGGCCGCATCGATCATCGCTTCGCATTCTTCTTCCGTTACGGCCATCGGCTTTTCGCAAAGCACATGAACGCCAGCCTGGGCAGCGCGGACTGTATATTCCCGGTGCAAGTGATTTGGCAGAACCAGATAAACCGCATCGACAACAGCGAGGGCGCGATCATATTCGTCATATGAATATGCTTGCTCGACTTTGTATTTCTTGGCGAGTGTCTTTAGCTTCGCCGCATCTCCCGACACAATGGCAAACAACTCCGAGTTGGGAGCTCTCGCAAAGGCCGGTAGGACGGCAACTTGGGCAAGGTGACCCAGGCCAACGACGGCATAGCGGACTATTTGATTCTTTTTTGTAGGAGTATTACCTCGACGGCTCATACGCACTTCTCATGGGGGTATATATTTTGCGGACGCATAATGCAGCGGCGTTCGCTCGAGTTCGATGCTACGAAAGCCCACCAGAAATCAGAAACATTTGCCGTAGATAGGCCTATCGCCTCTGCGGCTCGAGCTTATATTAAGCTGCTTTCTTGGGAACTTTGACGCCCTTTTTTCGCGCTTCCGAAAGCCCGATTGCAATGGCCTGTTTGCGGCTCTTCACAGTGCCGCCTTTACCGCCCTTGCCTGACTTAAGAGTGCCTTTTTTCTTTCTTCGCATTGCGCTTGCAACTGTCTTTCCCGCAGCCTTGCCGTATTTTCGACTGGATGACTTTTTCTTGGCAGCCATATTTTCTCCTGCCACTTAGATTGGCGAGGCAGTTGGAAGGTTGTGCGTTCTGCAGTCAACCTTTTGCCGCACGCATTCCTTCCTCGATTCGCTTCTTAGCTTGCTTCGGTCCCTTGGCGTCGATGACGCGGAACTGCTCACCGGTCAACGAGTGATAATTGACGAAGAACTGCTCAAGCTCGCGCAGGAATTCCTTACCCAAATCGTCAAGATGGTCAATATCAGCGAAGCTGTGATTATCCTTCTCTACGGCAACCACTCTGTCGTTCCGTTCTTTGTCTTTGCCGTCCCCTTGCTCACCTTCGATCACCCCGATCAACCGACACTTGAGCACGCACCCGGGGAAGGCAGGCTCATCCATGAGAACCAGAACGTCGACTGGATCTCCATCTTCTGCTAGTGTTCGTGGGATAAATCCAAAATCGTAGGGGAACGTCATCCCGGCAGGTAATACTTTCTTAAGGCGGAAAACTTTCTCCTCGGAGTCGAAATCATATTTGTTCCGGCTACCTTTCGGAGTTTCGATTACCACCTGAATTAGGGCATTATCGTTTTTGTCCTTGTCCTTTGGATCCAAGGATTGAAGTTGTGAAGGGTCGGCTAGAGATCTGGTAGCGGGTCTTCCGTTCTTACTCATTGCATTCTCCTATCAGTTGATGGGCCGATATGTAGGGACGACCGGCAGGCTTGTTTGGATTGCTTTTGCCGCAAAACTCGTCCGCGTCTTCGCAAGACTTGCCACAACATCCACCCCATCCACGCAGTAACCATCCACACAAGCATCGCGCTTATCAGCACCGCCGGCAGTGACGAGTGCGGGAGTTCTCGCCAAATGATTATTGCGAACACGGCCAGGGCGATGGCTCCAATTGATGTTCCAATTGCATCCAGGCCGACAGCCATTCTTGCCCGTATGGTGCCATCTTTGCCTTGTTCTTTTTTCTTCTCTTTTTCATGTTTTTCTATCAGCGTGGCCGTCGCCGGGAATATCGCAGGAAAAGCTAGAAATAAACCGCCGACCACGGGTCCATAATGCTTCGCGATCAGGCCAGCGACGGCCGTAATGCATCCACCGAAAATGAAACGAACTACATACTCGTACCAGCGTGATTCTCCCAGCCGCGACATGTTGAATTTGATTTTCATCCGCCCAACTCCATCGCGGCATAGTAAACACCGAAGCTGCAAATGAACCACACGGCTATCGAGAAGGTGGTGACGGGAAGGACAGGCCACTTCTTGCGAAGCAGTAGTTGGCTGACGACTAGGGCATAAAGAAAGAACGCTATCGCGCCCACGATCATGGAGCGCGCCTCCAGGCTGGCATATTCCTTGCCTTCCTTCATTACGGTTAGAACCAAGGTCGCAAGTGCAACTGACGGGGCCGCGCCAAATAGTCCCGCAAAGGTTTTTGGCTTCAACAGGTCGCCCAATATTGCGAATAGGGAAACGACGATACCGCCCGCAACCACCCTCACCAAAATCTCCTTCACAATCGATATCCTTCTTCTTGTGCGACAGCGCACTTTTGTTGCGTTGTCCCACGCTGTCACGGTTTAGTTGCGAGTTAACAGCGATCGGATGTTCGAGTGGGAAAGTCAAACTCTTAACGCAATGATGTAACTTGTGATTAACATTAAGTCCGAGAATTTTTTACTGGTTAGTAAATCCGGCAATTACCCGATGGTCGAAGAACATCGTGTCTGGAATGCTGGCCCCGGTCGCGTAGTCGCGTGCACGTAGCACAACCTCGGGGCAAACATGAAACATAGCCCTCCGCCACTAAAATCTTCCGCAAACCGGAAAGAGCTTTACATTGGGGCGCTCTTCGAGCGGGACAGGAGTAAGTTTACCCTCGAGGCTAGCTGACGCCCAAAGAGCGATAAGCACAGAAAGAAGGAAGTTGTTGATGTCAGCGAGAGATATTTGTGACGTCGCTCAAGAGCGGCAGGTTTTGGATAACGCGCTCTTTTCGTTGCAAGCTCTAGCGAGTTGTATGGCAATTCCCCCGACGGCCCTGTCGGGCGTTATTCCAGAAGTTCGAGTCGGGTAGGTTTCAACCTAACGCAGACTCAAATTCATCTCACCATTTTTCGCGAATGTGATGTGCAATACATTTTCCTGCGTACCACTGAACACGCCTTCCAAATTGGACGACGCACGGAAGGCCGCTGAACCCGAACCGGCTGCTGCCGTCACCTGGACACGTAACTGGTGTTTCCCGCTTGCAATTGGCATAGCGTGAAATTCATGACCGGCCACGTGGTGAAACACGCCCAGGGTTTTTTTGTTGTTCCCTGCCAACATGCGGGTATATGCCAAGCGATCATCGACCCAGATGGTGAGGTGGGCCGCGGGAAACTTATGTTCGACCTCGATCTCTAAAGTGGCCAGAGCAAGCGCCGCCGGGTTAGGGCCGTTCACGGCCAAGTTGGCCAGCTCCGGCTGAGGAGCGTTCGCCGTCATTTTATCAGCGTTTTGTGTCGCATTCCGCAATGTCACCGCCGGCTGATTCAAGACATTCTTAGTCGTTCGAGCATTCACACGCTTCTGCTCAGGCGCACCCGGACTAGGCGGCTTCGGCACTGACGCGGAGGCGCTAGCACTGGGAGGCTCCGTGTTAATACTCCAGACCGGGTCGTTAAGAGGAAGTCGTGTTGTTGGCCGGGGCGGCGTTATGCGGCGGTTCAAAGAGATGGCGGCCAATCCTAACATCAGAAAAGCAATTACGATCCACGCCCCGACCTGAAGTTTACCCAGGACTTTCTTCTTTAGATCTGCAAACGGGCTGCGGGTTCGAGGGCCAGCGATGGGCTTTGCATTGGCTTTATAAAGTACCGTTGTTTTATTTAGGGAGGATGGGCGAATTTTTTCTTTCGCTTGCTGTGCCGCGCTCGCTTCCGCGGCAGAGCCTTGCTGCCAGGCTTTACTCCATGGCTCTTTGCCTTGCTGCAGGTGCTGGATGTCGAGCACCATTTCCATACCGCGTTGGTAGCGTTCGCGCGGATCTTTTGCCATGGCGCGAGTGATGATGTAATCGAGTCCGGGCGGAAGCTCGGTATCAAGAAGAGTGGCTGGGATGGGGTCGCGATTTACGACTTTGTACGAAACCGTGAGGGCGCTATTGCCCTGAAAGGGCCGGTGACCGGTGAGAATTGTGTATAAGATCACACCCAGCGAAAATAGGTCAGAACGGCCATCCACGACGTCGCCATTCAGTTGCTCCGGCGACATGTAGGCCGGCGTACCCCAGGCGCGCCCCGCAGACGTCTGATGGGCCAGGTTCAACTTGGCGACGCCGAAGTCCGCGATCTTAGCGTGACCGTCATCGGTCAGCAGGATGTTTGCGGGCTTGAGATCGCGGTGAACTACGCCCATACAATGAGCGCTATCCAAAGCTTCGGCGATCTCCAATGTGAGCTGTAACGCGGTTCCCATCGGGAGCTTGCGATCGCTGCGTGCGAGTAATTTCTCCAGCGATTCGCCGCCCACATATTCCATGACGATGTAGGGAGCGCGTGTCTCTGGCTCTTCTCCGGCATCGAAGATGGTCACGATTCCAGGGTGAGAGAGGCGACCTGCGGCTTCCGCCTCGCGAAAGAACCGTTCACGATATTCGCGATCTTCTTCCGGCGATTGGCCAACGAGCGAAATTGTTTTTACTGCCACCACCCGGTTGATTCGCGGATCGCGCGCTTTGTAGACGACGCCCATGGCTCCGCGACCAAGTTCGTCGAGGATCTGGTATCGGCCGAAACGTTGACTGCCGCGATCTTCCATAGGTTTCCGGCATCCGTGCGGGGTCGCGGGGGCACACGGATACTGAGTATTCGCCGATCCTTATTGTGGTGTCTAAGGGCATGCCGCTCCAAGTTACCGACGTTTGTCCGTTATGGACGGTTGTCCGTTTTGGTACTCGATCGCTGGAACAGTCGAACAGCGGGGATGCGCCCTCATTCGTGCGTTTTCTGTCGGCTACGAGATCAGGAGCCGGAGCCTACGGCATACCACTGATGTGCCGGGTGAGGCGGGTTGACGCACACTTGTCGTGGTAATAGAGGATTCCTTGAACGGCGAGAGCATGTTGAGAGGGATCACACAAAATCAGAGTTGGAGGCTCCCGTATGTCAATAAAAAGAATGACGTTTCTCTCCATGCTGCTCGTGTGTGCCAGCTGGGCTGGAGCACAAAGCGGCGCAGGGTCTGGCACCGGTACAGGAGCTGGCGCTGGTACTGCGGCTGGCGCGTCCGGACAGTCGCAGACTGCAACCCCGTCGGGCAGCACCGCCACACCTCAGGGCCGTACCGCTACCGCGCAGGGAAGTACTGCAACGCCGCAGGGCAGCACAGCCACCCCCCCGGGCAGTACCACCAATCAATCCGTCCCGGGTTCAACGTCTCCAGCCTCGACGTCCCCTAACTCGACCTCGACTGGATCCTCGTCTCCAACGATGACCCCCGGCAGCACCACTCAGCCCTCAACGACTCAACCCGCAACGACGAATCCGAACAGTCCGGGAGCTTCACAGAGCGGCCCTTGCAGCACCACCTCCGGCACTGCCGGCAGCACGACGGGAGGCACAACCGGAACCGCAGGAAGCTCGAGCTCTTCGGCAACAACGCCTGGATCGCCCTCTCCATCCACCGGCGCAACAGCTGGAACTGGAGCGTCAGCGTCAACCTCAGGAACGGCTGGAGCCTCAGGATCGGCTGGAACGGCGCGTCCTTGCCCGCCAGCAGGCACACCGCCTTCGAAATAGTTCAGGGCAAAAGTTTCGGGTAGAGCTGGCGCTCTACCCGTCTTAGCGCGGACCCGACTCTCTCCCGGGTCCGCCTTTTTATCTGATTCGAACCAACCGGTCCTTGTTCCTGGTTATTGATAGGAGAAGGTGAACTGGTCCAGGTAGATCGAATACGGCGTCTGCTTGTAGTCGCCATCCATCTGATAATTCACCGTGATCCCGTACCAGCCGGGAGCAGAACCCGGGCTGTAGTACCGGTTGACGTATTGGGTCCAACCGTTCAGGGTGATGGACTGGTAGAACAACTTGTTGTCCGAGGTACGCTGTACCTGCAGCGTTAGATGGTTCCAGGCATTATTGTTCGGATAACACCTAAGGCCAGTCGGGCTCCAGTGCTGCGCCAGGTTATCCCAGACATCCCATTCGTTAGCGCCCCCAGCAATTCGGCACTCATGGCCCCAGATGAAGCCCATGCCATTGAAAAACTGGTTGAGGTCAAATTCGAGTGCTTGAGAAGCACCTAGGTTATTTCCGAAGAAATAGATGTCATACGTGAAACTGTGAACGTTCGGAACAATCGTGTGATTGGAGTCAGGTAATCCTTGGGACGTGCCATCGCCGATCAGATGATTGTTAAAGAGGACATCCCAGTAAGGACCACTGCCCCACATGTTGTACTGCGACGCATTACCGCTGAGGGAGGGGTTTCTGACTCCCTGGGCGGATGACCAAGCCACCTTCCCGCATGGCGAGCAATCCACAAAGTTTGGCGGACCTTGTCCGTATCCTGTCCAGCCTCCGCTATGCTGCAGGTTGGTAAAGGACTTCCAGTTTCCGCCGCCTCCGCCGCCGCTGCCCACAGTAACGGTAACTCCGGCAGTCGAAGCGCCGCCGCAGTTATCCCACGCCACTATGACAGCGTTGTATTTTCCGGCGTTGAGCGATAGAGAATGATTCAGGCTCGCGCCAGGGCCGGAATATGCCAGGTTATAAGGTGCTGGATAAATTCCCATGGAGCCAATTCCCTTGGAGCAGGAGGTATTGGCGGTGGCGACAAAATCCACTGAACCGTTAATAGTGCTATTGTTTGCCGGCGAACTGATGTACACACCCCCGAAGGCGGACGCACAAGGCAGCAACAGGCACAGGAAGAGCATTAAATACTTAGACATTCATACTTCTCCAAAATGAGATTTTTTAGCTTTCGAACCGAAGTCCGTGTGGAACTTAGTCTTGAACCATCGTGGCGCCAATGCGATCAAGAGTCTGGAAGAAGCGGCGTATTTCCAGAACTGGGCTAAACGATCATTCCTCAACAGCTTGCAATCCGGGGAGATGCCGGAACCTACAAGCGCTAAATCCGTTGAACGGAAGTGATCTGAAATTTTCCAAAGCATACCAGAGTCACTGTATTCGGCAAGGTAAAACCACCTTAGAAAAAACTCGAAAGTGCATCGGAAGAAGTGCGTTTCCCAAAAGGGAGAAAAATGTCTTAAGCGGAAAGGGAGCAGCACTTTTCTCCGTTTCTCCGTGTGCTCGCTGCTCGCGCAATTGGCGGGGTAGACAAATTCGGCAGACTTCCCTTGAGGTCACAGTCAGAACCAATTACGCTGCTAGGCGATACGGAAGCGCATGCGGTCCGGTGATCGCCCCGGTCTTCAAAACCGGCGGGCGGCATCTTCGATGTTGCCGGTGTGTTCGACTCACACACGCTTCCGCCAATTTTCAGCAATTTACAGGCTTAGAAATTACTCGGAAATCGCACCTAGCCACCTCCAAATCGACGTGCCCGTCTTCGACACAGTCGAGTACCTCCATTGCAAAGGGCAAGCCCCGTCCTTTGCAGAATACTGCCAGCGAGTAAACGCCACCGACCTCCTTCGCCGCGCCACCACGACATGGTTACGAACGGTATAACTCTACCCATCGCCCGACCCTAACCCCTCGTATTTCGGCAGAGCTACAGAATCGCCCGAACCGGTGTACATACACGACCTGATCGACGTGCGACCTGACTGAAGGCTATTCGTACCTTTGGTAAACCATGCCTTTGTAGCAGCGAAATCCCTTAAGAAAAAAATCTAACCGCGAGGGAGAAACTTCCATGCACGTTCTAAGTTCCCGGGCAAATTGGATGACCATGTTCGGACGTTTGGGAGCCGCTGTTTGGTTGGTGCTTGTGGTCGCGATCGCAGGGACAAGTTCGCAGGCCCAAACGAATCCCAAGCACTTTTTCTGGGCGCCGGGGCAGCCCAACATACCCAACCCGTCGTCACTGGCAAATGATCTGATCTACCACGGCGGGAACGCAGGCCAAGGCGCGATTGGCGTCGAAAACAAGCCGGCAACCTATCTGATTTTCTGGGGCCCCCAATGGGCCAACGGATTTACTACCGCCGATGCTGCGGGGCAGGTATTTACCAGCCAGCAGCTACAGAGTTACGTAACTTCGTTTCTCACGAATCTGGGTGGGACATCCTGGGCGGCGATTCAGACGGAGTACTGCAACGACATTCCAGCCGGTAACACTAGCTGCGCTAACATTGCAGGGGCGAATTACGTCACGAATCCGCGCAAGCAGTTGAAGGGGGTTTGGACAGACTCCACCCCGGTGCCGAGCGACATCGTTGCCCTGGGCCTGGCAGAGAATCTGGCCGATGATCCGATTGCGCAGGAAGCTATGCGCGCTTCCGCGCATTTTAATTACGATCCGCAGGCGACTTATATAGTTCTGACGCCACCCACAACTATTGCCACCGGACAGCCCGTGTATTGTGGCTACCATTCGCAAACCAGCAGCGTGGACGGCCTTGGCAATCCTTACCGCCTGCAATACGCCTTCATTCCGTTTCTTAACGCCAGTTGGCCGGGATTAGGCTCCGGAGGTTGCGGGATGAACTCCGTGAACGTCGTCAGCGATTCCTTTGGGCACGGCGTGTTCGACGGCTACAGCATTGTTGTAGGCCATGAGTACGCAGAGGCGGTCACCGATCCCGATAACTTTGCCACGGACCAGGACGGCTGGAACGACGCTCAAGGCAACGAGACGGGCGACAAGTGCGCCTGGATCGACTTGGCTAACGTTTCGATGAACTCCAACACCAAGTTCGCGGTGCAGCCGCTGTGGAGTAACAGATCGTTTGATGTCAACGGCCAAGGGTGCGTGCGGTCGGCACCCACTAATCCCCATGTGATGCCGCCGACAGGCATCGAACCGCCCACCGTGGACATTTGCATGACTACCGGTGTCTGCCCTCCGGGCGTAGCCGCGGGACAACCGATGCCCGTCAATATGGCCTACTTTGGCGGCAAGGTGCAGGTGACTCCTAAGATCTATCTGGTTCTGTGGGGATGGGGAGAAGCCGGAGCCTTCAACCACACGACCGCCGGAGCGCCGGCGAACGATCCTGACGGCGTCGGGTCGCTCATGACGAAGTTTATCGCCGCAATTGGTGGAACGTCGTGGGGGAAGATCTCTGCGCAGTATTACCAATCGAACTACGACGGCACATACTCGAACGTCGGCAATCCCAAGCAGGAGCTGGCTGGCGTCTGGCACGATGACGTCACTCCAATCCACAACAACCTGAGCCCGCTGGAGCTGGCTCAAGAGGCGGGTCGGGCAGCGCAACACTTCGGCATCAGCAATCTGGCTAACGCCAACCTCGTGGTGGCTACGCCACAAATGTATAACGATGCGGGATTCAATCAGGGTTCCTACTGCGCCTGGCACGATTACGTCACTCCGATTTCGTATCCCGGCGTGACCCCGGGCGTAGTGTTCACCAACATGCCCTACGTTCTGAATGCCGGAGGAGGTTGCGGCCAGGACTTCGTGAACCCCGCTCCCGCCGGTAACAATGATGGCGTCACGATCGTGCTGGGTCACGAGATTGCTGAGACCCTGACCGACCCAGGCGCCGAGGAGTCCGCTGGGCAGATTCAGAACGGCGCCTGGTTTGACTATCAGGGTTGGGAGATTGGCGATAAGTGCGCGTGGGTCGGCGACGGACTGCAGGTTCCGGGCTCGCCATTCAATATGGTCGGCAGTGACGGGAAAACTTATCCCGTACAGGCGTTGTGGAGCAACCAGGCGCTGAACGGTGCCGGGTATTGTGCGCAGGGAAACTGACAGAAGTTAAGCCGTGACCGCCTAGGCGGTCACGGCTTAATGAAAACATCCACTGGCGCTGCGTCGCTCAGTACCTTTGAGTGGACGCAACAGAGAACGACAGGAAGAACTATTAGCTCTGCTCCACCGTTCTAACGTTGACCACTCTCGATCGTACCCAAGGATGAATCCGGACGAGTCTGGTAAACTACGGAAACTCCTAGTGTAGGCGCGTAGCTCAGTTGGTTAGAGCGCTACCTTGACACGGTAGAGGTCAGGAGTTCGAGTCTCCTCGCGCCTACCATTCTTTTCTTATGTTGTCGGTAGTCACTCACTTTCTCTGCCCACCCTCCATCCGATGAAAACCTACACCAACATTTGCCCGCCGCAGCGCCGACAGGCTGTACTGACCGAGCGGCGGCGACTGAAGATGGCGTGCTCAGCGCATTCCTACGTTCGCGGGAGCACCCTTCAATTTTATGAATGGCTGGATTCGTCTATGGCGCGGTCCCTGCCGCAGGGTCCGAGCGTCTGGATTTGCGGCGATTGCCATATGGGAAACCTGGGCCCTGTGGCCGACGCCAAGGGTCGCGTGAAGATTGCTATCAGGGACTTCGACCAGACAGTTATCGGAAATCCTGCCCATGATCTCATTCGCCTCGCGCTTTCGCTGGCAACCGCCATTCGGGGATCGGATTTGCCGGGAGTGACGACCGCCCTCATGCTGGAACAAATGATGGACGGATATGAGGGTGCGCTTGCGGATCCGAGGAAGAATCCAAGAAAGTCTGCCGCGCCTGCATCTGTGCGGCGCGTGCTGAAACGCGCTTTGAAGCGCCGATGGCGCCATCTGGCGGAAGAGCGCATTGAAGACGTAAGGCCCGAGATTCCGATGGGCAAGCGCTTCTGGCCTATCACAGCCGCTGAAAAGAAAGAGATCCGCCGAATATTCAAACTTCCGGAGGTGCGCAACCTTATCACGTCTCTTAAAGATCGCGACAAGGATGACGAGGTGGAAGTTGTGGATGCCGCCTACTGGATGAAGGGCTGCAGTTCTCTCGGCCGGCTGCGGTTTGCCGTTCTCCTAGGTATCGGTAAAAAGACGAAAAACAGCGAAGGCGTTTGTCTGGTCGATATCAAGGAGGCCGTTCCGGCAGCGGCACCGCATTCCGCTAAAGCGAATATGCCTCAGGATTATGCAAAACGCGTTGTCGAGGGCGCGCGAAAACTATCGCCTTTTCTTGGGCAGCGCATGCTGCCGGGGCACTTTTCGGGCACGCCTGCCGTCTTACGCGAACTGCTTCCACAAGACCTCAAACTCGAAATGGATCAACTGACGCGCGAAGAAGCGATCGGCGCGGCGCGCTTCCTCGCATCCGTGGTCGGCGAGGCACACGCGCAGCAGATGGACAAGGATGCCCGAAAAGAATGGCGTATGGTCCTGAAACGGAATCGCAGCAAAAAGCTCGACGCGCCGTCATGGCTGTGGACGAGTGTTGTTCAACTGGTAGCCAGCCATGAATCCGCCTATCTGGAACATTGCCGGCAGTATGCACTCGATGGGGCGCGGCGCCGATGAGTCAAAGTTCCCGAATCCTGCGGCTTTCGAGGTAGCCGAAGACGAAGTGCCGCTCCCTGTCGGTGCCGGGAAGCGTTCTCTGAGAGCAGGCTTAAACAACACCCCTACGCTGCGTTGCGAGATTTCTTCGGGTTGGAATTCAGAAGGCAAATCGAATGAATTATAGTCCTAGTCCGAATGCCTTCCGGTTTATCGCCCCGCCGCCATCTCATTCTATTCGTCGGCCACTGGGTTTCTAAGAGTTCCGATCCCCTCAACACTAACTTCGATTACATCTCCCGCAACTGCGGGTCCGACACCTTCGGGCGTTCCTGTCGGAATCAGATCGCCTGGCATCAGCGTCATGAATTCGGCGGTGTAGCGAATGATGACGTCGATCGGGAAAATGAAATCCCGAGTGTTGCCATGTTGTCGAACCTGCCCATTGACACGGGTTTCAACCGTTACTCCCACCTCCGGATCGATTTCATCGGAGACTATCGGGCCAACCGGACAGAACGTGTCGTAACCTTTGCCCCGCGTCCATTGGCTATCTTTTCGCTGCAGATCGCGGGCTGTGAAATCGTTGACGATGGTGTAGCCAAGAATGTAGGGACGAACGTCCTCATCGGCGGCGAGCTTGTGACAGCGCTTGGCGATGACGATGCCGATTTCGCCTTCGAAATCCGTGCGCTGAGAAATCATCGGGCGCAGAATCGTCTCGCCCGGACCGATCAGCGAGGAAGGTGGTTTCAAAAATAGGAGCGGTTCCTTCGGAACCTCATTGCCTAGTTCCGCCGCATGATCGCGGTAGTTGCGCCCCACGCAAACAATCTTCGAGGGTCGCACCGGGGCAAGAAGATCGGCTTGGTTGAGAGAGACTGGGGTGATGGCGCGGCTTGGCGTGTTCTCGGGATCCACGGCCTCTCCGGGAAACGTGGAAAGGAGCCGGGTTATACAATCCGTTCCGGCTACGGACTCAACCAGTCCTCCCTGCGGTTTCCCGCTAAACGTGAAATAGCAAAATTTCATGGTCTTGATTCCGATCTTGATTCCGATCTGGGGCGCAGGATCGTTAGTGCAAATACAACGCCAGTACACAGAGGCGTGAAGCGTTGTGAGACATTCCAATCTTAAAGGGAAATTGATTTAGCCGCTTGACGAGTTTGTCGATCTGCCGCAGCTTTGCCGAAGTCTCTTACGCGGCGCGCCGCTGAACCTGAGTCGTTTCCGACTGCTGCAGCTGGCCTTTGTCTGCCGCCTCTATGATCCAGTTAAGTTCAGCTCCAATCAGAATGGCGAAGCCGGTGATGTAAAGCCACAACAGCAGGATTACCACCGCTCCAAGAGAGCCGTAGGTAGCGCTGTAGGAATTGAAGAAGTGCAGGTAGGCGCGGAAACCCAGAGATGCAGCCAGCCAAATCATGACGCCGAGCGCCGCTCCAGGTGTGACCCAATGCCATTCGCTGCGAAGGTTTGGAGCGAAGTAGTAGACGACCGAGAAAGACAGGAACATTGCGACAAACGGCACGCCCCATTGGACTGCCTGCCAAATTACATTAAACGCATCGTTGAGCCCAAATTGGGAAGCGATCGCGTGCCCAATCTTACCCCCGTAAAGCACCAGAGCGAGTGCGACGATGATCAGCGCCGCCAGTGAAACGGTTAATCCGATAGCGGTGAGCTTTTGCTTCCACCATGGTCGCGTCTCGGTAACTTTGTGTACTACATTTAGAGAGACAGTTACGGCGCTCATGCCGGCTGAGGCAGACCACAATGCACCGAGGATGCCCGCTGCGACTTTGATTCCATTGCTCGATTTCGCGGTCTCATTCAAAACGCTGTGCACCAAGTCAGAGGTGGAACCCGGCGCCATCCGCCCTAACGCTGACAGAACGCTCTCTCGCAACTCTGAGCTAGATCCGAGAAATATGCCGATCAGCGAGAGCAAGAACAAGAACATGGGAAATAGGGCGAGAATAAAATAGTAGGACAAGGCGGCCGAACGGGTAGAGAGCTCGTCCTCTCCCAGCTTCTTGATTGTTTTTTTGGTTAAATCAGCCGGACTCAGACCGCCGAACTTCCACAGGGAGGACATTTGCGCCTTTCACCACGTGCGCACGGTCAATCCGCGCAATCGGACCGCATTAGCGAGTGACGAAGTCGCGATGAATGAACGGTAAATTGATCCGCTGGCTGCCCCAATCCGGTCGATGCTGTACCCGAAGACCCGTCTTCCTTGAAATACCGTAGTGCCGCTTTGCAGGCCAACACATGCGCTTGCTGTAGCATCAGACATAGTCTTGCGGCGGCTTCGGGAGGTCACATTTGTCGCCTGAACAGCAGCACCATTTATCTCCCAGGCCAGATCCCTCTCGTGATTATGCGTTCATGCGTTCTGTTTGTCGTCATCGCAGCGGCTGTCGCTTGCGCACAGCTGAATACCCTGCGCCCGCAGCCGGTTTATGACGGACAGAATGTGGACGCCATCGATCTGATTGGAAATCCTCATCGCGACCTCGAACCGCTTCGCGCTGTCCTCGTGCAGAAGCCTCACGAACCTTACTCGCAAACAAAAGTGGAAGCAACGATCGAAGCCCTGCAAAAGGCGGGCGGATTTCCCAAAGTTAATGTTCAGGTCGTGCCCAACCCGTCCGGGCTTCGGCTTAACTTCTTACTCGAGCCAGCCTATTACCTGGGCGTCATTGATTTCCCCGGAGCAGTGAAGCAATTTTCCTTTTCTCGATTGTTGGAGGTTGCCGATCTGGCCGATGAGGACCCATACGATCCCGCGCGCCTTCCAGTTGCTGAGGAGGGTCTGCAAAATTTTTTCCGGAATAATGGTTTCTTCAGAGCATCGGTCCATTCGCAAATAAAAATCGACGATGACCATCAATTGGTCAATATCACCTTCGCGGTTGATCTGGGCAAACGGGCTCGCGTCGCTAGCGTTGCCATTGAAGGTCCCGCTAATCCCGAAGCTGCAAGCCTGTTGCGTTCCATGCGTTCCGTGCGAGCATTACTCACTGGAGGACTTCTCAAACCGGGAAAGCCTTATACCGAAGAACGCTTGAAGTCTGCGACCGCTTTGATCAAACGCAGGCTGGCGCAGCAACGTCGACTGGCCAGCTCGGTGCAGCAAAATCCCCCGGTGTTTCATTCTGAAAACAATCGAGTGGACGTCTCCTTCAAAGTAGAACTTGGCCCGATCGTCAACGTGCGCACGCAAGGCGCAAAACTTTCTGTGCTTCCTTTTCTCGCGGGACGGCAGATGAAAAAGCTGATCCCGATCTACTCGGAGGGAACCATCGATCGCGACCTGGTCGAGGAGGGCCAGCAAAACCTGATCGACTATTTTCAAAAGAAGGGCTACTCCGATGTGAAGGTCACGATCGATTTCAAGAAGCAGCCGGATCAGATCTTCGTCGTCTATCAAATCGATCGTGGCAAGAAACGCAAAGTTGAAAGCATCAGCTTCCACGGAAACCAGCAGATCTCGAATGACGATCTCATGCAGCAGGTGACAATCAAACGATCTCATCTTTGGACGCATGGCAGCGTCAGTCCAAAATTGCTGAAACAAAGCGCGTCGAATCTGGAGGCGCTTTATCGCGACAAGGGATACGAATCGGCCAAGGTGACAACGCGAGTTGTTACCGACAACTTGAAGTTGCGCGTCAACTTTGACATTCAGGAGGGTGCTCAGACTCTGGTCGACAACGTCGAAATCACCGGCAACATCAGTATTCCGGAGGATGAACTGACGGCGCCGCAAGGTTTTGAGCTTCGTCCCGGCGGAGCTTATTCAGCGCGACGTCTGTCGGAGGATCGCAACCGTATCTCCGCGACTTATCTTAATCATGGTTATCTCAATGCCGAAGTGAAGGCAACAATAACTCGACGCTCTGACGATCGTCATCGCTTGATCGTGGCCTACGTAATCAACGAGCAGCAGCGCGTGAGAGTGAGCGATGTGCTCTATCTGGGCGCGAATCAGACTCGTGTGGATCTGATCGCAAAAACCGTAAAGATTCCAGCCGAGGCTCCAATGAGAAAGGGAGACCTGCTCGCCGCCGAGAGTCGCCTATATGATTTGAATATTTTTGATTGGTCGAGCGTGGGTCCGCGGAAGCCGATTACTGATCAAAGCGATGAAGACGTGCTGGTCAAGGTGCATGAGGCGAAACGAAACGATATTACCTATGGTTTCGGCTTCGAAGTGGCCAGGCGCGGAGGAAATGTTCCTTCGGGAACAGTTGCGGTGCCTGGACTTCCGCCAATAGCTATCGGTAACAATCGACTTGCGCCAAGCGAGGCCACGTTTGCCAGCCCGTTGGGATCGGTTCAGTTTACTCGTCGCAACATGCGCGGGTTGGGCGAGACTGTGAGCGCTACGATCTTGCTCGCGCGACTGGATCAGCGCCTCTTGGCGACCTACACCCAGCCCCATTTTATAGGTTCGCAGTGGAGTTCATTAAGTAGTGTTTCGATCGAACGGACCAGCGAGAATCCTCTATTCACCGCTCGGCTCGGCGACCTTTCGTTCCAAGTCGAACGGCTTATCAGCCGCAGGCATAGTACGCGCCTGCAGGTTCGATACGACTTTAATGTGACGCGGCTATCGCGTTTGCTTGTAGCTGAACTCGTGGCTCCGCAAGATCGCAGCGTTCAATTGTCGACCTTTTCCGGAACCCTGATTCAAGACACGCGCGATAAGCCGCTCGATGCCCACCGCGGGACTTACGCTACGCTTAACCTCGGCATCACGCCGAGGGCATTTGGGTCAAGCGCCGATCTGATAAAGGTTTTTGGCCAATTTGCTTACTACAAGCCCGTGCATTCGCTGGTGTTTGCGAATAGCGTCCGCCTCGGGCTGGCGGCTCCCTTTGCTGGAAGTTTTGTTCCCACAAGCCAGCTCTTCTTTTCTGGTGGCGGAACAACATTGCGAGGATTTCCGATTGACGAAGCGGGACCGCAACGCATCGTTCCTTTCTGTAACGTCCTTCAGAATCAGACGGGTTGCGTGAACGTCACCGTACCAGTAGGCGGCCGGCAACTTTTCATCCTGAATTCAGAGATGCGATTCCCTCTGAAGATTATGAAACCTCTGGGCGGAGTACTGTTTTACGATGGCGGAAATGTATATCGTGCGATCAACATGAATAGCTTTGTCAACAACTACAGCAACACCGTAGGGGTGGGACTACGCTATTCCACGCCAATTGGGCCGATTCGCGTTGACGTCGGACGCAACTTAAATCCCGTGCCTGGTCTGAAGTCAACCCAGTATTTCATAACACTCGGTCAGGCTTTTTAAGGAGAAGTAATGAAGTGGCAGGACATATTAGGTTGGATTATCGCGGCGCTGCTGCTGCTCGTTGTCGTGGCGGCCGTCGGCGGCTACATTTTTCTTAAGTCAGCCAAATTCCAACAGATTGCCATCCGCCGGATCACGCAAGCCGCAGATCAGGCTACCGGCGGCAAGACCGAAATCCGCGCCCTCGATTTTAGCCTGCGAACCCTCAGGGTACATCTCTTCGACATCAAAGTTCACGGGACGGAGGAGTCCGGTCAACAGCCCCTGCTGCAAATTGATAATCTGACGGTGGGCATCAAAATTCAATCACTGCGGCGGCGCAAGTTCAATCTCGACGAACTTTTGATTGCGCACCCGGTGGCGTATGTTCGGGTGAACCGGGCCGGCACGAATAATATTCCGAAACCTCCGGCGGTCCCAGCTGGCAACTCAACTGTAAATATCTTCCAGCTGGCGGTGGGCCACTTTCAGATCGTCAATGGAGAAGTCAATTACAACGATAAGAAAACACCGCTCGACGCTGATCTCCACGAACTCGATCTGAACACGCATTTTGATTCCGGCGCCACCAGGAGTTATGTAGGGTCCATCTCTTACAACAACGGTCACGTTCGATATGCGCAATATGCTCCCATGCCGCACGCGCTGCGAGCGAATTTCAAAGCGACCGCTGCGGAACTCTCGTTTGAGCCTGCGGATGTAACTATTGGATCCTCGACGGCCAACTTTCGCGCCAGCATCGCGAATTACAGCAACCCCAGCCTTTCTGGCGACTACAAAATCCGCCTGCACACTCAGGATTTCGCCGCGATGGCGCAGGGTGCGAATCCAGCGGGCGATGTCATGCTCGTAGGCAAGATTCAAATTCCGAACCTCAACGCACCGTCGCTGCTGCGAATTACCACGGCCGACGGAGTGTTATTGAGCGATGCATTTTCTGCAGTCGCTTCCGGCGGGCGGATTGAGGCTCGCAAATTGCACGGAAACTATCACCTGGCGAACGGTTCGTTGCGGGCTACTGGAATCGGCCTGGAATCGCTAGGTGGAATCATTCAGGCTGAGGTTGGGGTGCAACACCTTGAGGCGACTCCATCTACGCAGGTGCGCGCTAACTTCCGCAACATTTCATTGCAGGCGGCACAGCGGATGTTAAATCGCCCGGAATTGAAGCAAGTTGCCCTCTCTGGTCTTGTAGACGGCAGCTCGGAATTTTCCTGGACCGGTAGTATCAAAAACATTCGCGCCACATCGGACCTCAGCCTGCGCGCTTCGGCAGGGCAGAGTACAGTGCAAAGTGCGGGGCAAAGTAAAGCTGTATCTGATACGGCGCAACGGCTTCCTATTGATGGCGTGATTCATGTCGCCTACGATGGGCCGCGGAACGTTATCACGCTGCATGACACGCTCCTTAATATTCCGTCGACCAGAGTGACCGCGCAAGGCGAGTTGGGCGACCGCTCGAATCTGCGGTTTCACGCAACTACCAGCGATCTGCACAAACTCCTGACTTTGGCGTATGCATTCCGCGCGGATGCTACGCCTCCAGCGATTGAGGGTTCCGCGACCTTAAATGCAACCGTTCACGGATCGATGAGCAAGCCTCAGGTCTCCGGAGAATTAGCCGCTCAGAATCTGAAAATACAAGGCAGCGAGTGGCGCAGCGTGCAAGCTAATCTCGAAGCGACCCCAGACCATCTTGTCATCTCAGACGGCAGCCTGATCAGCGCGCAACGCGGGCAGGCTTCGTTCAATGCTTCGGTAGGACTGCAAAATTGGGCTTATTTGCCCTCAAATCCAGTTAAAGCAGATTTATCGGTGCAGCAGGTATCGATTGCAGACCTACAGCATCTGGTCAACTCACACTATCCAATCACCGGAGATATCTCCGCCACTTTTTCTTTGAATGGATCGCAACTTAGTCCCGAAGGCTCAGGCACCTTACGGATTCTGCACGGACAGGCCTACGACGAGCCTCTGCAAAACTTCTCTATGAAATTTAGCGCCAACCACGACGCGATTCAATCTTCATTGGATGTCACTATTCCGGCAGGATCGGCCACCGCAGGTCTTTCTTTTGCGCCAAGAACAAAAGAATATAAGGTGAAATTCGATGTTTCGTCGCTCAGCCTGCAGCGGTTGCGTTATGTACACGATCGAAATCTGCTTCTTTATGGCTACCTCACAGCGTCTGCCAATGGATCAGGCACGCTGGATAATCCCGAGCTCACCGCGACCGTCCAACTTCCTAAGCTCACCTTGCGCGACAAGTCAATCTTCGGAGTGAAAGCGCAGCTCAAGGTTGCCAACAAACAGGCTGATTTCGATTTGAACTCTCAGGTGCTCGACGCCTCAGTTCAAGCGCACGGTAGGGTCAATCTCGATGGTGGATACTATACCGACGCGTCACTCGACAGCTCCGCCCTGCCACTCGACTTACTGCTTGCACTCTATCTGCCGAATCTTCCGGAGGGTGTGAAGGGACAAACCGAGTTTCATGCGAGGCTGGCAGGTCCCTTGAAAGATCCATCGCAAATACGCGCGTCCCTGACGATTCCGACGCTTAGTGCCAGCTACCAGGCGCTCCAGATTGGGACCACTGGGCCAATTCGCGCCGACTATGCGAACTCTGTCATTACGGTGCAGCCTGCGGAAATCGATGGAGGTAACAATACATCTCTTCGTTTTCATGGAACGATTCCACTGTCGGGCAATGCCGCGCCCAGCTTCGTTGCGCAGGGATCAATGGATCTTCATATCCTGCAAATGCTTTCGTCCGACATTCGTAGTTCCGGCACCATAACGCTTGATGTGAATACTTCCGGAGCGGCGCAGCACCCGAACGTAAATGGCCAGGTCGTATTAAACAACGTATCCGTGATCCAGGCTGGCGCCCCGCTCGGTGTAGAAAAGCTGAATGGAACTTTAAACATCGAAAATGAGCGCATTCAACTCAGCAGCCTGAGCGGTCAAGTCGGAGGCGGGCAACTTTCGGCGGGCGGGTCGATCAGCTATAGACCTGTTCAATTCAATGTGGCGTTAGATGCGCAATCGGTTCGGCTGCGCTATCCAAACGGACTGCGAACCGTGCTGGACGGCAATTTGGCTTTGACTGGTACCAGGGATGCTTCCGTCTTGAGTGGTCGGGTATTGATCGATTCTCTTTCCTTTACTCCGGATTTCGATCTGGCAACATTTGCCGATCAGTTCAGCGGCTCCACTGCGACGCCAGTCCAGCCTGGTTTTGCCGAATCCATCAATCTCGCGATTGCGGTGCAGTCCAAGGAAAATTTAAGTGCGACCAGTTCTCAAGTCAGCCTTGAAGGGAATGCGAATTTGAGGGTGAGCGGCACGGCGGCCGTTCCCATAATTACGGGTCGTAGCGACCTAACCTCGGGAGAACTTTTCTATCGCAATGTGCGCTACGAGTTACAACGCGGAATTATTACTTTTGATGATCCTTACCAGACCCACCCTGTGCTCAATGTTTCGGTGATGACCATTGTGGAGCAATACAATCTCACGCTGAATTTGCGTGGACCGTTCGAGAAATTGACAACCGCTTATTCTGCTGATCCTCCACTAGCGACGGCTGACATCATCAACCTGCTGGCGACCGGCAAAACGACGCAGGAGTCCGCGGCCAGTCAGAGCACAGATTCAATGATTGCTTCTCAAGCCGCCAGCCAGGTGAGTGGCAGCGTGCAGAAACTCGCGGGGCTGTCCAGCCTGCAGATCGACCCGCTGATCGGAGGCAACAATCAGAATCCTTCAGCGCGTATCGCAATTCAACAGCGGGTTACCAGAAACTTCCTCTTCACTTTTTCGACTGACGTTACCCAGCCCGGCAGCGAGGTTGTGCAGGGAGACTACCGGATTAACAAGCGTTGGTCGGTGAGCGCAGCCCGGCAACAGGCTGGAGGTGTTTCTCTGGAAGGCAGGTTCCATACCAGCTTCTGACCAGTTCTTAAAGCAGGCCTGACTTCTGCCGTAGAGACGGGGCTTGCCCGCCTCCCGGATTATTAAGTATTCCTGTCTTGAGATTCGGAGGAAAGCCGCGCTGTTCTTCAAGTGGCGTGAACATCATCCGTCAACTTCAGGGCGTGAACATCAGGCCCTCAGCATTTGCCAGCCCATGGCGATCCCATTCCGCAAGTGATCTCGTGCGGTGCCTTCTCCCACGTGCATCGCCAGCATCCCCGCAAACGAGGCTGGACTCGTCTCGAACATTTGCATGGTGCGTTTTCTCAAATGAGGATGCTTGGCCATAAATAACATCATGCGCGACATCAATGCGGGCCGGCGTCCGAGTGCGCGATGGCCTCTCTGATATCGTGCGAGGTCGCCACTCGCCAAACACTCGCCGAGCAGTGCGGCTTGACGAAAAGTGAGGCAGAGGCCTTCGCCCGTGATGGCATCGATACCGCCCGACGCGTCGCCGATTAGGACCGTTCGGTCACGATACACACGGCGCACTCTTCGAGTAGCGGTGATCGCTCCTCGTTCGTTCGAAGAGAATTCTGCGCCTTTGAGATGACGGCAAAGTTCCGGAAATTCTCCCAGCGCATTTTCCAGCCGCAATTTGGGACTCGATGAAATCAACGCAACGCAGACTTCTTCGTTACTGACTGGGGTAACGTAAACCTGACAGTCTTGTCCCCAATGCAGTTCCATGAAGTCCGCCCAGGGAGCAACCCGGTAGTGTCGCCGGAATGCGAATCGCAGCTTCTTGTTCGGCTTGGTATCAAGTTCTCGCGGATCGAGCTTCGCCCAACTCCGAACTCGGGAACTGCTTCCGTCGGCACCCACTACCCATCGAGCGCGAACCAATTCTCCAGCTAGCATTGCGCCTTCGGGATGGAGTCCGGTGACGGCGGCTTGCCACAAAATGCGAACACCGCAGGCCACGGCATGATCCGACATGGCGCGATGCAGATGGGTGCGGCGAATCCCATATGCGGTTCCGCGGGGGAAAGAAGCCTCTGCGACGGCGCCCTCATTCACAAACCGGATGCCGCGGAAAGGATAGCCTTCATTGTCAGGAATCGTGATGCCGAGCGACTGCAGAGCGTGTACACCGTCCGGCATCAAGCCTTCGCCGCAAGACTTATCGATGGGAGGCACGGTTCCATCCGCCAGCAGCACACTCAAACCTTGGGCGCGAGCGGAAATGGCCGTTGCCAGACCCGCAGGTCCCCCTCCAACTATAAAAACATCCCACGAGTTGTGAATATCGCTCAGCATGAGTACCCAAAAGCTACGAAACAAACCATTTCATTGAAGTTGATAATGAAGACCTAAGCGCGGACTAACTACCATTCCAGCAATACGAACTCCGCGCAGAACCCTGGGCCCATCGCGGCTAGCAATCCGAGCGTGCCCGGGTCGGGACGCCGATTCTTCATCACTTCTTCAAGCACTACGAGGACAGAGGCGGATGAAAGATTTCCGGTACGGCGCAGACAATCCCATGAAACGTCGAGTTGGCCGTTCTTCAAGCCAAGCGCATCGGCGGTAGCTTCCAGAATCTTGGGTCCACCCGTATGCAGCACCCAGTTGCCGATGTCGGCGCGAGTGAGTCCACGTCCGGCGAGGAAGTCGTCGAGATCGTGAGCTAGATTTTTTCGAACCAGGTCCGGAATTTCTCGAGACAGGACGATACGAAAGCCCTTTTCCGATATATCCCAGCCCATCATCTCTTCGGTGTCGGGATAAAAGACGGAGCGAGTCGCCAGAATCTGAGGACCAGGAAGTCCGCACTCAGCGCCCGCTACGATCACCGCTGCCGCACCGTCGCCGAACAAGCCGGCTGAAATCAAGTTAGCCATCGAGACATCTTCTCTCTGCAGGGTTAGAGAACAGAGTTCGACCGATAGCACCAAGGCAGTCTGATCCGGATAAGCCCGAACGTAATCGGCAGCGCGCGAAATGGCGGCAGCGCCTGCCACACAACCCAGGCCGAAAATCGGCACCCGGCGAATATTCCGGCACAATCCCATTTGATTGATTAACAACGCATCGATGGAGGGGCTGCTGATACCTGTCACTGAAGCAAAAAAGAAGGCTCCGAGATTTCGTCCGTGCAGGCCTGCGCCCTTGAGAGCGCCGGTGACAGCCTTCTCGCCAAGTTCTTTAGCGGTGCGAATCCAATGATGATTGGCTTCGCCCCATGTTCTCATCTTGACGTATTCTTCTTTGGGAAGTGCAAGGAATCGTCCATCAACGCCAACGTGACGATGCAGACGGCGCAGAACATGTGGATTTTCGACCTGGTCGCCCCAATATTCCTGCAACGCCGCCAGCAACATCTCCTGGGAATAGTAGTGCTGAGGAAACGCGCTATGAGCGCTAACAATCCGCATAGTTAGTGTGTTCTCCGGGGAACGGTCGTGAGGCTATGAAAAATTGGATGCAGATTAAAGTAGCAAAGATGCCGACTTGCAGTGTTAAATATGACATTCAGAAAGGCGGAACCCACGAGTGAGATTCGTCGGCGGCTTAATTCTTGGACTGATCCTTGTCCCCTTTTTCGTTTTTCTCTATTTCATGTCGGGCAGCGCACCCGTCGCTACGACTGATTCCGACATGCCTTTTGAAACCTTTCTCGCGCATAAGGCTCTGAATGCTCGAATCAAGAAAGAGATGCCCAAGAATGTCCCGGTCCCAGCAACTGAGCCCAACTTCGTTGCCGGGGCCGATCTTTATAAGCAAAATTGTGCGGTTTGCCATGGCGTCCCGCTATCGCCAAAAACGGCCATTGCGGCCGGAATGTATCCGCACCCTCCGCTGCTCCTGGAAGGAAAGGGAGTGACCGACGATTCACCGGGCGAAACTTATTGGAAGATATTCAATGGCATCCGGCTGACGGGCATGCCGGCTTTTAGCAAGTCCCTTAGTGAGACACAAATGTGGCAAATGTCGCTTCTGCTCGCTAACGCCGACAAACTTCCTGCTGCAGCAAAGACCGTGCTGGTGACGCCGGTCGGGGCGAGCATCCCGGCAACTGGCACGCCGTCTGCTCCGCCGCAGTCGGCCGTACCGAATTCTGCGCCTGGCACGACGGCGCCGACAAAATAGACGCAGAGAGACCTTCAGAACTTTTAGGAATCCCCCGTTCGAGGGCTAACGTTCGAGTACTATCTCGCGCTATGGTATGGGCATGGCATTTGGGCGCCCTAGAAAACTCTTTACCGAGGCTGAACTGTATGACTACGCAATCGGCGCGCTCGGGCGTCGTATGCGCTCGGTCGCGGAACTGAAACGCCTGCTTCGAAATCGCGTCGAAGCGGATACGGAAATCGGCAAGACACTGGTAGAACTGATCGTCGTTCGGCTGAAAGACCAGGGTTATCTGAATGACGCGAAGTACGCGGCCGCTTTTTCATCGTATCGCCGGGACAACGAAAAATTTGGCAAAATGCGGGTAGTCAACGACCTGAAGGCCAAGGGCGTGCACGGAGATGTTATCGAAAAGGCTGTGTCTTCGGTCTATGAGGACGTCAAAGAGGAAACGCTGGCGCGCGAGTATCTAAGACGCAAGCGCTTACAGAAGCCCAAGGATAGAGATCAGAAACAGGCCGCCCGCATCTTTCGCAACCTGATGCGGGCCGGGTTCGGCGCGAAAACAATCTTTGCAATCCTGAAGAAGTGGGATGTGGACGAGGAAATTATCACCGAACTGGAGAGCGAAGCCTCGTAAGCGCCGCGCCGAGTGGAACCTCCGGCGATGCTTGCGTCCACACACATACTCTGATAGAAATTGGCAACTGAAGAGCTCTTCAAATCCTCCGGAGGCACCATGAAAACCAAGTTCTGTTTAATGATTACCGCAGCTCTGCTGGCCCTAACTGCGTTCTCGTATGGTCAGGTTAAAGACGACATGAAGGACGCGGCCCACGACACTGGGCACGCCACGAAAACCGCCGCCAAGAAAACGGGACACGCGACGAAGAGAGCGGCAGTAAAGACCGGAGACGCCACAGAGACCGGCGCGAAAAAGGCCGGGCATGCCACCAAGAGAGCAGCCGTAAGAACCGGCGACGCGACGGAAACCGCCGCTAAAGATACGGGACATGGCGTAAAGAAAGGTACCAAAGCGACCGGACACGCAGTAAAGAGGGGCGCCGAAAAAACCGAAGACGCAGTGAAATAGCTTCGCGGTTTCACCCGGCATAGCTTTGCTCAACAACCGCGACCGCATCGGCATCTGGACGGGCGACTAGCCCGTCCTTTTGCGTCATATTGCGTCCTGGGAACCCGCCTTTTCCCTCTCCACCTTCTTACCGCGCAGCTCCAAGCCGGGTTTGTCGTGCAGACTGTCGCTGCGGAATATTTAGTCGGCGTTTATCGTTTAGAATTTAGTTTCAGGCAACATTAGTTAAACTTCGCAATTCAGTTGAAATGCTCACAGGCCCGCAAATCCGCCGTAAGTTTCTGGACTTTTTCATTGAGAAGGGACACCGCGAGGTGCACTCCTCGTCGCTAGTCCCAGCGAACGATCCGACATTGCTGTTCACAAATGCTGGAATGAACCAGTTCAAGGACGTTTTCCTGGGCCTCGAAAAGCGCGACTACACAAGGGCAACGAGCTCGCAGAAATGCGTGCGCGCGGGCGGCAAGCACAACGATCTGGAGAATGTCGGCTTCACGAATCGCCATCACACGTTTTTCGAAATGCTGGGAAATTTCTCGTTTGGCGATTACTTCAAGAAGGATGCCATCGCCTACGCCTGGGAATTGATCACGTCGCCGGAATGGTTTGGGCTGGATAAAGGGAAGCTCTACGTCACAATTTTCAAAGGCGAAAACGGAGTCCCGCGCGATGCCGAGGCCTACGATTTGTGGCTTGGCCAAGGCGTAGCCAAAGAACGCATCTTCGAATTCGGCGCGAAAGATAATTTTTGGCAGATGGGTGACACCGGTCCATGCGGTCCCTGCAGCGAAATTCACTACGACATGGGCGTGGCGGCAAGCGATCAGGGGCATACGGACTGCGCGTTTGGCTGCGATTGCGGGCGGTATGTCGAACTGTGGAATCTTGTGTTCATGCAGTTTGATCGCGACGTGAGTGGGAATTTAAATCCACTGCCGAAGCCGTCGATTGATACGGGGATGGGGCTGGAGCGGATCGCGGCGGTTCTGCAAGGCGTGATTTCGAATTACGATACGGACTTATTTACGCCGCTGATTAAGCGCGCAGCAGAGTTGACTGGGAGTGCCACTTCCCGTGTGGGGACGGGCGCCTCGCCCGTCCAAGCCGAGCAAAGCTCGGCAGGATTGAAGTCGGCAGCGTCTCTGCGTGTCATAGCGGACCACTCACGAGCAGCAACATTTCTCATCTCGGACGGAGTCATTCCGCTAAACGAAGGCCGCGGCTATGTGTTGCGCAAAATCATCCGCCGTGCGATCACACATGGACGCCTGCTCGGGCGAGAGAAGCCGTTTCTTCACGAAATGGTATTCGCAGTGCGCGATCTGATGCAGGATGCTTATCCGGAATTGAACGAATCGATCGATCGAGTGTCAAAAGCGGTACGGGCGGAGGAAACGCGGTTTGCGCACACGATGGATCTTGGGCTACGGCGCCTGAAGGAGGACATTCAGATGCTCCATGCGGCAGAGTCCTCCGACGGCTCCGGATATGGAGGCGGGCATGCTTACGGGTCAGGATACCCCGACGGTTCTGGCTTTGGTTTCGACGATGGATCAGTACCCGGACAAAGATATTCAGGCGTCAGAGCATTCATGCTTTATGACACATTCGGCCTGCCCCTCGACTTCGTTCAGGACGCGGTGCGTGATGCAGGTCTGACGTTTGACCAAGAGGGCTTCGACCGCGCGATGGCTGAGCAACGGGACCGTGCCCGTGCCTCCTGGAAAGGCGCAGCCAAGCAAACCGCTAACCCGGCCTACCAGCAGCTTCCAAAATCCGATTTCGAGGGCTACCGCCAAACCCGCTCCGATAATTGTGAAGTTCAGGCAATCATAAAGAACGGCCAAGGCGCGCAGGAACTCAAGCCCGGAGACAAAGGTGAAATTATTCTCGACCACACTCCCTTCTACGCCGAGTCCGGCGGGCAAGTTGGCGATCGTGGATGGTTCTACTCCGATGATCACAACACCATCATCGCGGAGGTAACCGGATGCTATTACCCGGTGCAAGGAGTGCGCGCGCATCAGGTAACTGCCAAGCAGCCGATTCGCATCGGACAAAAAGTTGACGCTGTAGTCGACCTCACGATCCGCGAATCGACCATGCGCAATCACACTGCGACACATCTCCTCCAGGCCGGACTGCGCGAGGTTCTCGGCAAGCATGTTAAGCAGGCAGGGTCGCTGGTCGCGCCGAATCATCTGCGTTTTGATTTCTCGCACTTTACTGGAGTTGCCGAGGAAGAACTGCAGGATATCGAAGACCTGATCAACAAGGAAGTCTTGCGCAACGAACGCGTCGAGGTCATCGAGAATGTCCCGATCGATGTGGCAATCAATGAATATCATGCAATGGCGCTATTCGGTGAAAAGTATGGCGACAAAGTGCGCGTGATTAAGATCGGAGATTTCTCGACTGAACTTTGTGGCGGCACGCACACCGGGGCTACGGGCGAGATCGGGCTGATCAAGATCCTGAAAGAGGGAAGCGTGTCATCCGGCGTGCGGCGGATTGAGGCTGTGACTGGAGAGGGGTCGCTGCGGCACTTTCGCAAAGATCACGAACTCGAAACAGTTGTGGCTAGCCTCGTTGGTCCCACCCTTTCGCACAAATCGCGAAAGGATGGGGCACCCTCGCAAGTTGCTCCATCAACCGAAGATATGACGAGCTCTCCCGCTGCGGCGTTGCGAGCTGAACTCGAAAAGAAAGATGCCGAAATCAAGCGCCTGGCGCGCGAACTCGATCAGGTTCGAATGAAGGCGGCATCCTCGAGCGCGGCGAATATTGGCGAGAAGGTCAAAGAAATTCGCGGGGTCAAAGTTCTAACCCATCGTGTCGACAACCTGGAGCGCGCGCAATTGCGGACGCTGATCGATCAACTGCGGGACAAGCTCGGCTCGGGGGTGGTGGTGCTTGGCTCGGCGTCAAATGGCAACGTCGCGCTGATTGTCGGAGTGACTAAAGACCTCACTGGACGCATTCAAGCTGGCAAAGTGATTGGGCCAGTAGCACAGAAAGTTGGCGGAAAAGGTGGCGGGCGTCCCGACTTAGCTGAAGCGGGCGGCAAAGATCCGGCAGCGTTGGACTCGGCTCTGGGCGAAGCCTACAGTGTAGTGGAGTCGCTCTTAACTTAGTGTGACTTAGCGCGGGAACTCATGGCGCGGGAACTTATGGAAGATCGAATTCGATTTATCGAGCACAAGGGCAACCAGGTCCTGTCACTAAATTTTTCGCACGCAACAGCTCTGGAGATGATTCCTCTCCTCGACAAGGTGAGGATTACCATAGCGCATCAAAGCCCCAAATCAGTACTGGTTCTGGCCGATTACGCTGGCGCTGAAATCGACCACACGGTCGCGATGAAGATCAAAGAAGTTCTCACTCTCGACCGTCCTTTTGTAAAGAAAGCGGCTTGGATCGGTTCGGAGCACATACCGCACGCCCTCATGGAAAACTTCCACTTCTTTTCCCAGCGCGAAACCGTGACCTTCAAAACCCGGGAAGATGCGCTGGACTGGCTGGTGGAAGAATAGTTTTTCAGCTTCTCCACTTCAAAGTCACAGGCCCACTCATCGGATGGCGAAACTCTCCCCCATTCCGCTTCATCTCCAGCATTGCGTTCTTCAAGCCGAAGTACCACTTCGCAGGGCGGTCGGCGTCGTCGATCAGCATCAAATGCGGATTGTGCTTCAGGCCTTCGGACTGCAGTTCCATGGTGCGGCGATCCTGCTCCACGAATTTTGCGAAGACAAATTTCAGCAGTTCGGGACCGAAGGGAATCCAGCGAAAGAGGTTCCATGCGGCCACTACATCAATACGGCACTGGTTGCGCGTGATCGGAGTGACGGTGGTCAGGCTGGAGAACCAGTACTTGCCGGCGCGGATAATCTCCGCACGCAGGTTGGGCAGGACGAAGTCAATGGTCGTCGTGATGGAATCGGCGTCGGCGTAAAGGCGCAGAAGTTTATAGGGTGCGCTGTTGGAACTCGGCGTGTGCGCGCTCATGCGAAATCCGTACGGGATGGGCTCGAAGTTCTTTTTCTTTTCGTGAATCGACTTCTGCGAACGCCACCACCACGCCTGGTGAACGAACGGGCCATGTGCCGGGTCCATCAAGCCGATGATGCCGTGATCGACGGAGCAAGGAAGGTCAGCCGTGAGATACGCCAATTTGTAATGCTCGCTGAATTTTTGAATCTCAGGAGCGGGAACCGGTGCGGGCCCGCGCTTAGTAAATCCGGCGCCCGCCGGGGCGAGATCTGGGATGAACACCCAGATGAAATCGTCGCGCTCTTCGCAGGCGTAGCTGCCGGCGTAGATGCGGTCGATCTTCAAAGTTTGTTCAGGGACGAGCGACGGTATCAGCTTGCACTGACCAGAGTGAGCATCAAATTTCCAACCGTGATAGGAGCATTCGATTTCCTGGCCATCAAAATGTCCGCAGGATAGCGGCATGCCACGATGGGGACAGGCGTCGCGCAGGGCGAAGGCTTGGCCGTGTTGGTCGCGCCCGATGACCAACGGCTGCTCGAGCAGCATAGCTTTGGCGAGCTCTCCGCGAGTGAGTTGATCGGATGGCAGAGCCCGATACCAGAAGCCGAACAGCATCAGGGAATCGGGCGTTTCGGCTTGGATTGAGGAGTCTTCGGGCATTCGAAAGGTGAGCATACCGCAGCCGGCGGGAAATCAAAACCGCCGTAATCGCATCATTTGCTTTGCTGCCATTCCCTGTAGGCTTCGCTCTTTCCGATGCCGCGCTCTCTGGCCACTTTCTTCAGTGCAGTTTTCTCGTCTGATTTATCCTCTTTCATAATGTCGCGAACGCGCTGGCCGAGGCTTACGGTTTCGGATGCCTGCTGGATGGCTCCATCTTCGGCTTTCGCGATCAACAACGTGATTTCGCCTTTGACCGATCCGCGTGAGTTGAGCAGTTTGAGAACGCTCTCAGCGCGTCCTCGCAGAAATTCTTCGTGAATCTTGGTTACCTCGCGCGCCACGACAACGTGACGGTCCTCTCCTAGAACCTCGACGACATCCGTCAGCGTCTCCAGCAGGCGGTGAGGGGCTTCGTAAAAAACCTGCGTGCGCGGAGATGCCTTCACACTCTCCAGCAACTTGCGGCGTTGCCCCGCCTTCGATGGAAGAAAGCCGCTGAAGCGAAATGAGTCAGTTGGCAGGCCGCTGGCGACGAGTGCGGCGAGAAATGCCGACGCGCCTGGAATTGGAATCACCGGCACGTGATGTCGAATAGCGAGCGCAATCAGGCGGAATCCGGGATCGGAGATGCCGGGCATTCCCGCATCGGTGACCAGGGCAATCTTGGCTCCGCCCTCGAGGTCGACGATGAGCTCGGCGGCTTTGGTCATCTCATTATGCTCGTGATAGCTGACCAATCGCGTCTGGATGCCGTAATGGCTCAGCAGTTTCAGGGTCTGGCGCGTGTCCTCGCAAGCAATCAGGTCAACTTCTTTGAGCACGCGCAGGGCGCGCAGAGTGATGTCTTCGAGATTGCCTATCGGCGTTGCGACGAGATATAACGACGGGCCGCCGATGATTGCTCCCAGGTCCGAGTTGCTGCCGTTCTTGCTATCACTATCATTGTCAGTGTCGTTGCGCATTCCGAGAGTCTAGCAAGTCGGGGCAGTTCTTGCGCGGAACCACGTCTATCAACATCTTAATTCGCTTTTTATTCGCTTCGTGCTAAACTGACCAAATCCAGTGTGACAGCCAACACTTTTCGCCCCAGCCCGCGAGTGTAGGCTACGGAGATTCGTACTCCGATCTAGATTCAGAAAACAGGAGCAGCCATTCATGGCCGACGAGCGCAGCAATCGAGCAGATGAGCGTGTTAAGGCGATCGATCTCGCCCTCTCACAAATCGAAAAGCAGTTTGGCAAAGGGTCCATCATGCGGCTGGGGTCGAAGGAAGCCATCGTCCCCATCGCAGTGATTTCGACGGGTGCGATTTCGTTTGACGCGGCACTCGGAGTGGGCGGGGTCCCACGCGGCCGCGTGGTTGAAATTTTCGGGCCGGAATCTTCGGGCAAGACGACCATCGCCTTGCAGGTAATCGCCGAGGCGCAGAAGGCCGGAGGCATGGCGGCGTTTGTCGATGCCGAGCACGCGCTCGATCCGGGCTACGCCAAAAAGCTGGGCGTTGATGTCGACAACCTCCTCGTCTCACAGCCCGATTACGGTGAGCAGGCGCTCGAAATTACAGAAGCGTTGGTGCGCTCGAACTCCATCGATGTGCTGGTGGTGGACTCGGTAGCCGCGCTCGTGCCCAAGGCTGAGCTGGACGGTGAAATGGGCGACAGCCACATGGGTTTGCAGGCACGGCTCATGTCGCAGGCGCTGCGCAAACTCACAGGCACGGTCGCCAAGTCCCGTACCTGCCTCATTTTCATCAACCAGATCCGCGAAAAAATTGGTGTCATGTTCGGCAATCCCGAAACCACGACCGGTGGCCGCGCTCTGAAATTCTATTCGTCGGTGCGCATCGATATACGCCGTATTGCAGCAATTAAGGATGGAGACGTGGTCACTGGCTCGCGCACCCGCGTCAAGGTGGTGAAGAACAAGGTGGCTGCCCCGTTTCGCGAAGCCGAATTCGACATTCTTTACGGCGAGGGCATCTCGCGCGAAGGCGATCTCCTCGATCTGGCGGTGAACAGCAATATTCTGGAGAAATCGGGCTCGTGGTTCAGCTATAAAGGCGAGCGCATCGGGCAGGGACGCGAGAATGCGCGCGCTTTCCTCAAGGAAAATAAAGACACGATGGCGAAGCTGGATGCCGAAGTGCGCAAGTCTTTGGGATTGACGCCGTCCAAAGAAGCGCCCGTTCCGACGGTGGTTCCGGCACAAGCAACTGGGACGCAGGGGCGCGTCACGACCATGCCCTCGGCGGCAGAAGTGGCAAAGGCACCGGCCGCAAGGCGATAGCAGTCATAAAAGCGATGGAGAGACGGGCACTTCGCCCGTCTGCCGGGTTTGGGGGGCGCCCGGCTCTCCATCCCCGGCGCTCCATCGTGGAATTTCCTCGATCATCTTACGATTGCTATCTGCGCGATTGCTATCTGCGCCAGCCCCCGCATACAATCCTTCTTTCCTTGAACTCGTCTTTCCCGAGGGCCCTTGAAGCGCATTAAAGCCATTTATCCCGGATCATTCGATCCTCCAACCAACGGGCACTTTGACTTGATCGAGCGTGGCAGCAAAATCTTTGATGAATTGGTCGTTGCTATTCTGCGGAATCCAGATAAAGACCCGCTCTTCAGCGTGGCCGATCGCCGCAAGATGCTGGAGGAAATGACCTCCGGCTTCGATAACGTCTCGGTCGACACGTTTGACGGTCTAACCGTGGATTACGCTTTGCGGGTCGAGGCGAGGGCCATCCTGCGTGGTATTCGAGCCATCAGCGACTATGAATACGAACTCCAAATGGCGTTGATGAACCGTAAGCTTCAGCCCGGTCTGGAAACCGTGTTCATGATGCCAGCTGCGAAATATTCTTATCTGAGTTCGCGTCTGGTGCGCGAAGTCGCTCAACTTGGCGGTCCGATCGACTGCCTCGTGCCGGGTGTGGTTATGCAGAAACTTCGTGAGAAAATGGATTTAGCTCACAAATTTGGCGACGGCCATCAACCAATCGGCAACATGGCTGCGCAAGGTAAGAGCAAGTTCAGGAAAAGGAAGGCCTAAGCAGTAAGGCCAAAGCAGTCAAGGTTAGATAAATTATGAGTACAGTCATGACCACCGTCACACATCCCGTGCGCCTGGCGGCGCGCATCAATCGTATCGAACCCTCCGCAACCTTGGCCGCCGTGGCTGAGGCCGACAAACTGCGGCAGCAGGGAATTGATGTCGTTGACATGACCGCCGGCGAACCTCATTTTGCGACGCCGCAGCACATCAAAGACGCGGCCATTGCCGCCATTGTCGGCAATTTCTCGAAGTACACCGCGGTAGGCGGAACGACTGAGCTCAAAGATGCGATCCGAGGCCGCCATGCGGCCGATTTTGGGTCGGAATATAAGCGCGAGGAGACATGCGCCTCGACCGGCGGCAAGCATGCACTTTTCAATGCGATTTCGGTACTGGTCGATCACGGCGATGAAGTGATCTTGCCGGTTCCCTATTGGGTTTCGTTTAAGGACATGGTGCGCTACGCCGGAGGAGATTGCGTGTTGCTCGAAGCCGATGAGTCGCAGGGCTTCCGCGTGACCGCGCAGATGGTTGAGCGACTGATCACGCCGAAGACCAAACTGATTATCTTAAATTCGCCATCGAATCCTTCGGGCGCCGTCATGAGCCCTGAGGACATGACCTCGGTCGTGCGGTTGGCGCATGAGCGTGGCATTTGGGTGATATCGGACGAGTGCTACGTGTATCTCAATTACACAGGCAAGAATTTCTCGGTGGGATCGTTGAATGAATATCGCGATCGCTTTTTGGTCGTCGGATCGCTCTCGAAGACCTATGCCATGACTGGATGGCGGATGGGTTTCACACTCGGTCCGACGGCGGTCGTCAGCGCCGTGCAGAAACTGCAGAGCCAGTCGACATCGAATCCGACGTCCATCGTTCAGAAGGCCGCGGTGGCGGCCCTGAACAGTTCGCAGCAGTGCGTGGAAGATATGCGCTCCGAGTACATCAGCCTGCGTAATCACATTGTCGCGGGTCTGCGGTCGATTCCAGGCGTGAAATGCACTATGCCGGAGGGCGCGTTCTACGCGTATCCCAACGTCTCCGGTTTTTTGGGGAAGAGCGGGCTCAATTGTGCCGCGGACGTAGCCCATGGCTTGTTGAACAAGGCCCACGTAGCAACCGTTGCCGGCGAAGGATTCGGAACGACTGAGCACATCCGCATTTCTTACGCGACCTCAATGGAGAATATCGACAAGGCGCTGGAACGGATGCGCAAGTACTTTGGCGGACTGTAGCTCGGGTCTCCCCTGAATTCACGATTAATAAATTTACTGTTGTCATCCGGAGCGAAGCGAAGGATCTATGAATTTGGATTCCGCAATGCATAGACGCTTCTCCTCTTAAATCGACAAATGCCAGCGTAGAAGGCGCGTCGCAAGTAGAAGTGCTTTTTGTATGACCCAACTCTATCCCTTCCTGATGTCGCCCGCCTTCGACCCGCGCCCCTGGGGCACGCTCGACCTTTCCGCCATTTACCCAAATGCGAAGTTCAACGAGCGTATCGGCGAGGCTTGGCTAACGGGCGACAACTGCGTGGTCACAAATGGCCCGTTGGCAAAAAAGTCGCTGGCCACACTCAGCAGAGAGTTTGGCTCCGAACTCGTAGGAACCGCCGCGCGCGACCCACAGCGTTTTCCGCTGTTGCTGAAATTTCTATTTCCGGACGAGAAACTCTCCGTTCAGGTTCACCCCGACGATGCGACCGCTCAAGGCTTCGGCGAGCCTTGGGGAAAAACTGAATGTTGGTACGTGGCACACGCTAAGCCCGGTGCGCAGATCGCGCTTGGTCTAAAGCCCGGTGTTACAGCTGCTGAATTCGAGCAGTCGATCCGTGAAAACCGTGCGGAAGAATTGCTCAACTGGATCAACGTCTATCCGGGCGAGATGATTTATGTGGCCGGCGGCACGGTTCATACACTCGGCCCGGGCGCGGTTATCGTGGAGACACAACAGCAGTCCGATACCACTTACCGCCTGTACGACTACGGGCGTCCCCGCCCCTTACACCTCGAACGTGGCATAGTCTCGGTGAAGGAACGCACTGCCTCGGGCAAGTCGATTCGGCCCGCGCCGGTTAGCATTCATGGCGGCAAGAGCCGCCGGTCGTCGATGATTGCGGCACCCTATTTCGCCGTCGATCTGTTTGAATTGAAGGAGCCGCACGTTTTTTCGACTATGGCATTCGGCAATGACAATTCACGCAAGACTTCTGTTCAGATACTGGTTGCCGTGGAAGGCTGCGGTGTGGTCGAGGCGCAAGGACGCGATCCCGTGACATTGGCCAAGGGCGACGCGGTCGTGGTTCCGTCCGTTGTCGAGAGCTTCACGGTGCGTCCGCAGTGGGCGGTCGAGTTTTTGAAAGCCAGCGTCCCGGGGGGAGTTGTCGCGGAACCGGCGACGCGCATGTGATTGTGCTTGCTCCCGCTTACCTACTTAGTTTTTTTCCGTGTGCGCGGCTACTGGGCGGGTTTAAGATTTCCGTCACAAGATGATAGGCTTGTGTGTTGAAGACGAACCCGCACTTCTATCCCGTAATCCTGGCTGGCGGCCGAGGAACACGCTTCTGGCCTTTGAGCCGTAAGCGCCGCGCCAAGCAACTCCTCGCCCTCGACGGCAAGCAGACGATGATTCAGCAGACCGTAGCGCGGCTGATCCCGTTGTCAGCGCCGCGGCGTTTCTGGGTTATCACTAATGATGACCTGCGTGCCGCGATTCAGCGGCAGCTTCCGAAACTTTCCCCCAGACAGATCATCGCCGAGCCTGCGGCCCGTAATACAGCGCCTGCGATCGGTTTGGCCGCATTTCTTCTGCTCCGCCACGATCCTGAAGCGATTTTGGGCTTGTTTCCTTCCGATCACGTTATCGCCGATGCCGAGCAATACCGCGCTACTCTAAGCCGTGGCATTGAAATCGCGGCATCGAGAGATAACATCGTTGTTCTCGGCATTCGACCTACGCGCCCTGAAACGGGCTACGGTTATATCGAGGTTGGTGCTTCGGAGCAAGATGCTTCGGAGCTAAATGCATCGAAGAACGAATCGTCAGATGCTTCAGCCCGGTCTTTGCGCGTTCGCCGTTTCACCGAAAAGCCAGACCTGGCGCGGGCGAAGCTGTTTGTTGACGCTGGCAATTTCTATTGGAACAGTGGAATGTTTCTGTGGCGCGCCGATACTCTCGCCAACGCGCTGCGGGAGCATCTTCCCAATACTGCTGCGCTCCTCGAAAAAATTGCGGCTGTCTACGGCACGGCTAAGTTCGCGGCAACCTTTCGCAAGCTCTACCCGAAATGCGAAAACATCAGCATTGATTATGCGGTTTTAGAACCGCGCTCGGCCAAGGGAGAAGGGCAGTCGCGCATCTTCTGCCTTCCCTCCGACTTCGGATGGAACGATATTGGCTCCTGGACCGCGTTGCACGAGCACAACGTGGCCAAGACGAAACCGAGCAATGGCAGCCCGATCTCGTCGTCTGGCAGCTTCGTGCACAATGCGAAGAATAACTACGTTCACGCGCCCGGCAAATTTGTAGCGCTCGTCGGTGTCAGCAATCTTGTGATTGTAGAGACGGAAGATGCTCTTCTCGTAACTACGCTAGATCACTCTCAAGATGTCGGCAAAGTCGTCAAGCATCTGGACGAGAAGAAACTTCATAAGCTAGTGTGAGAATCGTAGAATCTCAACGAACAACCTACGACTAGCGTCTGACGTCCAAGCTCAAGAACTCCAAGGTCAAGAACTCCAAGATCAACAACTTAATGACTCCAATAAAATTCGGTACCGATGGTTGGCGTGGCCTGATCGCCGACGACTTTACTTTTGACAACGTTCGCCGCGTGGCCGGTGCCATTGCCGGTTACGTATCAAAACACGAAGATCCTAAGCGCGGCGTCATTGTAGGTTACGACACGCGTTTCCTCTCTGACCGAGCAGCCCGGGCAGTGGCTGAGGTAATAGCCGGCGCAGGCATCCCGGTGCGGCTAGCCAACGATTATGTGCCGACGCCCGCGGTTTCGTACAACGTCAAGAAGTTGGGAGCCGCCGGCGGAGTGATGGTCACGTCGAGCCACAATCCGTGGAACTGGAACGGCGTTAAGTTCAAAGCCAAGTTTGGAGGCTCGGCCACTCCCACAATCATGAAGTCCATCGAGGCAGAACTGGCTGCGGGAACCGCCGGTGACTTTCCCGCCAGTGCGCAGAAAGGTCAAAAGAGCGAGCCCCCAGCGAGGATCGAAGAAGTGGATCTCAAGCCTGCATATGTCGAGGCTATTACCAAGTTCGCAGACCTCAACCTTATCCGCGGAGCGAAATTCAAGTTTGCCATCGACTCGATGTATGGCTCTGGGCGCGGAGTGCTACCAGAGATATTCGACGCGAATGGGATAAGCTACATCGCCATCCGCCAGGACGTGAATCCACTGTTTCCGGGCATTAATCCTGAGCCAATTCTTCCCCACGTCGCGATGCTTCAGGAGACGGTAGTAAAAGAGAAATGCCATGCCGGACTCGCGACTGATGGCGATGCCGATCGCATTGGCGCGGTCGCCGAAGACGGGAGTTTCGTCGATTCGCACAAGTGCATGTCGGTGCTTTTGAACTGGCTGCTGGTTCGCAAGAAATGGCCGGGCGACGTCGTCCGCGCCTTCAACACCACCGGCATGATGGACCGTATTGCCGCGAAGTATGGACGCAAGTTGCACGAAACATCCATCGGATTCAAATACATCGCCGATCTCATGATGGAAGGGGAAATTCTGATGGGGGGAGAAGAATCCGGCGGCATAGGATACGGCCGCTTCCTTCCCGAGCGCGATGGCATTCTTAACGCTCTTCTTCTGGCGAACGTCATGGCGGAAGAGAAGAAACCACTGGGCCAGTTGGTAAACGATCTGCAACGAGAGTTTGGCGCGCATTATTACGGACGACGGGATCTGCACATTTCCGACGAGATGAAAAACAGCGCTATCCACCGCGCTGCTGATCCGCAGACAAAAAAGATCGGCGCATATTCCATTCTGAGGAAAGAGAATCGCGACGGGGAGAAGTGTTATCTCGATGCTCCCAAAGACGGTAATGGCGCCGATCCCTGGGTGTTGTTTCGCGCCTCCGGCACCGAACCTCTGCTGCGGTGCTATGCGGAAGCGGCCACGCCCGCCTTAGTAGAGGAGATTCTCGAAGGTGGCGAACACTTCGTTCGTAAACCGTAGCGCAGGGCTACGCCGGTGCCAATACTTTGGTGTTTTGGCGCGCATCGTAAGACGATAGGATAATGACAGCAGACCGATCGACAATCGCTACCCATGATTGATAGCAAGGATAACGCTCCAGTTCTTGCCGATTCTGAGGAGTCGCGCCGCTATAACCGCATCAAGCGGCGGGTCGGCGTCGCTGATTTCGCGGTTGGTATCGGTTTGCTGGTTCTGCTCCTAGCCACGGGTTGGACAGGGACTCTCCGTGATCTGGCGGAGCGGGGCGCTTCCCAGAATTATTCTGTCGCCGTTTTTCTCTATGTCTTGATGCTGATGCTGATTAGCAAGGTGATCGGCACTCCGCTCGAATACTATGAATTTCGTCTTGAACACCGCTACAACCTTTCTAATCAAAGATTCGGGTCGTGGCTGTGGGACGAATTTAAGGGATTTATTCTCGGCCTGATCATGGCCACAATTGTCGTCGAGCTGCTCTATACACTGATGCGCCAGACCCAACAACACTGGTGGATCATCGCGTGGGCAGTTTTCCTCGGATTGATGATTCTGCTGGCACAAGTTGCACCAATAGTTCTTTTCCCGATTTTTTACAAGTTCGAGCCGCTGGAGAACGAAGAACTCAAACGCCGTTTAATTGTACTTAGCGAGCGCGCCGGCACGCGTGTTCGGGGAGTTTACAAGTGGCATCTCTCCGAAAAAAGCAAGAAGGCGAATGCTGCGCTTACCGGCCTGGGAGCGACTCGACGCATCATCCTCGCCGACACCTTGCTTGATAACTACTCAGAGGATGAGATTGAAGCTGTTCTGGCGCATGAACTCGGGCATCACGTGCATCGCCACATTCTGAAAAGTATTTTCGTGCAGGCGGGAATCACGCTTTTTGGGTTCTGGCTGGCAAACGCGGTTTTGACGTTCGCCGTCGAGCGCCGCAACATGTTCGAAACCATGTCCGACTTCGCCAACCTGCCGCTGCTGATTCTGGTTGCGACCGTGCTCTCGTTTTTGCTGATGCCTGCGTTGAACGCCTATTCGCGATTTAATGAGCGGCAAGCCGATCGTTACTGCTTCAAGTCTGTGGCAACGGTTGGCCCGTTTATTTCGTCAATGAATAAACTGGCTGAGCAGAATCTCGCTGAAAAAACTCCATCCCGCTGGGTCGAGTGGTTGCTGCACTCGCATCCTGCGATCACGAAGCGGGTTTCGGCCGCCGAGGCATGGGCAAAAGCGCAGGGGCAAATGGTGAGCAATTAGTTGCGGTTCGATGATCCGACTCGATGATCCGACTCGATTCAAAAAGTCGATTACAAAATCAAAATTCTTTTCCCAAAATTTCTTCAACCCGTCGTAAATCCTCTTCAGTATCAACTCCGACCGTATCGAAAGGCGTCTCCGCCACATGAATTGGAACTCCGTTATCAAGGAAACGAAGTTGCTCCAGCCGCTCGCTGCGTTCGAGCGACGACTCCGACCAGTGCACAAACTTGTCCAGCGCACCCTTACGATAGCCGTAAAAACCTAAGTGCTTGTAGTATCGCAACCCGATACCGTCGCGATCATGCGGAATAGTGGCCCGCGAAAAATAGAGCGCCCGCCCGGCGGCATCCGTTACAACCTTGACCGCGCTCGGATTATTGATATCTACGGCGGCGGCCAATGTCTTCAGTGTTCCGACCTGGACTACTGGATCCCGCATTAACGACACCAGCCTGTCGATATGTTCGGGACGCGTAAGCGGTTCGTCGCCCTGAATATTTAAATAAACATCCGCCAGGATCGTCTCAGAGATTTCACGAACCCGCTCCGTCCCCGATTTATGCGACTCTGAAGTCATGCGGGTGACAAATCCATTTTGCTCGCAGAACAGCATGATTTCTTTCGAATCGGTCGCGACGATGACTTGGTCGAGGGACGAACATTTCCGCACTCCCTGATACACCCGCGCCAACAGCGGGACGCCGGCAATTTCACGCAGCATCTTCCGAGGCAGACGCGTTGAAGCCAAACGCGCCGGAATAACAGCGATGACCTTCATGGGCTCAGTTTCGCATGGAGGGACAGCGTTTTGAAACTTCATTCCGTGCCGTCGATTGCGATCGCCGAGGCTCAGGTGCCGTCTGCGGGATTCTGTGAGAAAGAGCAAGGAGCTTAGATATTCCGCGCTCTTATGTGCCGCCTGCGGTTAGCGGTTAAGCGCTGCGGCGTTAATTCTTGGCGGGCGGATTCGGATTGGCAATTGGACCTTCGGGTCCGTGAACCGCATCCGAATACATGAATTGAACGGGCACCGTACCGCTCTTGTCCGTTAATTCCACTTCCTGAAATACTTCGGTCAAATTTCCTCCAGCCTCCGACACCGGATAATCGCCAACCTCCTCGCCTTGATCCGAAATCCACCCCAGGAAGGAGTTCGCGTTGGGAGAATTCCCGGCACGAATTGCATCCTCGACATCGGCATCGGTTCGCGCCTCGTTCAATTCGTGATAGAAGGTGGCAACGACATTTTTCCAGGGCTGGTCGAAAACCGGAATACCATTCACTGTCCCATCAGCTTCGGTTTGCGAGTACACGCCAACCGCATAATAGGCGACGTCTGTGTTGGAGACATGAACCGAACCGTGGTACCCACCGAGTCCATTGAGCGAGTCGGCTTCATCCCGGGGAACTGCGACGTGTGTCTTCTTAGTTGCCACCTGGTTATTGACTGCCGCAATCACCTGTTGTCCACCACTCGTGGTGTTTGTATCGGTATTGAGAACGGATCCGGGCGGAAGCATGAAGTTGAAAAGCGTTGATGGGAGGTCGCGGCCCACCAGTTTTCCGCTTGCGTAAAGCGTTGTGACTAGTTGCTCGATGTCCCCCTGTGACATGATCTGCGGGGCTGCGCCAGGCAGCGTCTGCGAACCATCGGAAGTGCTGGTAATAGGACCGGAAAAATACTGGACCATCACATTATTGAGATCCGGATCGGACATCGCAGCGGCCAGAGCTTTATCGATGTTTGCCATGTCGCTTTGACTCCAGGCATCTCCGCCGACGTAGAAATTCATAAACCTCAAGTCCTGAATCGTTTTTCCGCCCTGATATTTGAGGTCGTGATCGGGGCTGGGAGGTATGCCCGGCGCAATCGCTTTCGGAACCGGCGACCCCGAACGTGCCCGGACAGCCTTCTCTGCATTGGAGCCTCTGCGAACGAACACATTCATTGGACGTCGAGATGTTTTCTTTTCCTTACTCGTCATAGTGACCTCCTTCGCTATGGATGACAGTAACGGGATTAGCGGCACCGGGACGAAATAGTTCGGGCTCCCTTTAAGCGGCACTCATGCGTTAGACGTGCAACTCCTATTCAGTCGCTTTGCATTAACGCAGTTATCGATCATTGATGCGACCGACCTGGATGCGGCCGACCTGGCTTCGGTTGTGGCTTGGGGCTCCGCTTGGGCTTGGCCGGCGCCTTTGGCCGAGGTTTTGGTTTTGCAGGCTTACCGGATCTAACCGGGCCCGGAGCTGCTCCCCCTCTGCCGAGCGACACAGGAGCCGGAAGCTTCGGCGGTGCAAGCGGAGCTTGAGTCGGATCAAAACAATCCGACATGTCGTCGGAGGTCTCCGGCCGGGGATTAATCGACGGAATGCCAAACAAAGTCTGGCAGAATTTCAACAGGCTGATATGGGAGCGTTGCGTCTTGGAAACAAATCCCTGCCGGGCATAGGGGCAGATTACGAGACATGGAACGCGAGAGCCGTAACGAAACTGCTGGCCATTGAATTCAGGATGCGCATCGGCAGGGTACTGTGCACGTTTGCTGTCCCATTTTTCAACGTTTGGCGGCAGCACATGGTCATACCATCCGCCCCAATCGTCCCAAGTGATGAAGATGACTGTGCGCGGCCACAATCCGCCGTCCACAATGGCCTTAATCTGTTGCCCGGTCCATTCCGATCCTTGAGTAACGTTCTGCGTTGGATGTTCGCTGTACGGAGGATTGCCGTCTCCATAGACCCAGGAAACAGATGGCAATTGGCCCGACGCCGCCTGATGGGCAAATAAATCACGATTGTGATTTGACGGGAGATGCGCCAGTTCGCGTACGTAATGAAACGCGTAACCGCCGTAGTTTCCCCACGTCAGTCCTGCCTTTTGCAGCGCGAGTGGAAATGATTTCAGATCGTACAGATTCGTCGGCGATGAACTGAAGGGTGGATTGTTGATGACTGGAGAGTCGGCCGTGATCAGCATCAGGTGGCTGGGAGTAGAAGGTCCAGCGACCTCCGAAAAAAAATGATCACAAAGCGTATATTGCCGCGCCAGGGCGAAGTACGTCGGAATATCCGCCTCGGTGTATTGCACGTGATAGCGCTGGTCCTGGTTCCGAATCATCCAGGTCTGATGTTGATGATTGGGATCGACGTTTGGAGGATTTGGCGCGTGAGCGAGACTGGCATCGCCCTCGGAGTTCGGAAATGTGCCAAAGTAGTTGTCGTAGGTATGGTTTTCCTTGACGATGATCACCACGTGATCGACAAGCGGACTGAGCCCTACAGCGCTGCTGGCTTTCGCTTTCATGCTTGCGTCCTTCCTGGTCGTTGCGCGCGTTACGAGGATGGCTATGGGTAATATTTTAGTCGACTCTAATCTAAGAAACTCGGCAAAAAGTGGTACTGTGAAGGGGCTACATGATTCCATCCGCGGTTATGCCATACTTCAGTTAACCTATCCTGTTCTGCAGATAGACAGAACCGCTGTTGAAACCTGTCTCACCCTGGATTTCGAGGTTCTCAGACAATGTTTTAAAATGTTCTACAGTGTCGTTGGCAACTCTTGTATCCGTGCCAGAAAACAAAAGGATGGCGGCGTAGCTCAGGTGGCTAGAGCGACGGTCTCATAATCCGTAGGTCGTAGGTTCGAGTCCTACCGCCGCCACCAAAAAACCTTCTTGGAACAAATGCTCCTGCCCGGTGACGCTTACCCTCCACGAAGCCACTAGATTTTCGTGGTAACCATCGCGAAAGTTACTTTGCTCGCACGCTGGTCGCAGCGATTCGGATTTATAGGCAAGATTATGCGGCGTTACTTCTTGAGTGACTCTGAATGACCCGGAGTGATACGTCCAGATCAATACCGACTTAAAACAGCAGACAGATTGAAAGTCCTATTGGCCCCGCAAGTTGCGGTTCGCTGCCTTCGGCCGCGTCCTGAAACCTCGTTCCCACGGGAATGGAAGGCCGCAAGCACTACAAAGAGCCATCGGAGGGCCGTATGACAATGCGAAACTTGGCGATGGCATTTCTGATTACTTCTGTGCTCGGAGTAACCGTTACGATCCGCAATTACGAGACCACCAAGAATTTGGCGATGGTTCGCCAGCTCACGAATCAATTGCAGCAAACCAAAGCCGAACTGGCCGCGACGACTGTTCAGTTATCAGACGCTAACAACAAACTTGAGTTCCTTGAAGCCTCCAAAGCGCGTGTCCAAGTGACGGCGTATGCTCTGACCGATGATTTCGGTCCCAATCCGATGTTCTCAAACAATGCTCCAGCAAGAAGCGCCTATGCAGTGCCCCAGCACAGACTTCCGGCCGGACACATTATTAACGTAGCGCTCTCACCTACCGCAGAACGAACGCTGCATGCCAAGCTGAATGACACGCTTGTGCTGGTATCGCGAAATCGGTCCCACAAACATCTTGCCCGCTTCGTGGATCGCACCAAGCAAACGGAGATCCGGCCCGTGGTGGATGTATTATTCGCAGACGCTCACCAGGCTCGCCTGTGGGGTCGGCAACAATTCTATGCGGTTAACATTTCGCGACCGGATTCGCCATTTGCCGAGCGATAACTATTGTCCTGCTAACGGTTTCACGCCAAGCGAAGGACCTATGAGCTTGCCTACTGCAGAGGAAGCTGAGATCCTTCGCTTCGCTCAGGATGACAAAGTAATTTAGGTTTTCGACTCAGAACTTGTAGCCAAACCCCGCTGAGATGACGGGGTACGCTTGTAAAAATGACAGGCTGTTATTGAATTTTCTCTCCTCGGAAACGATATGACTCTGCACCGTGGGGTCACTCGCGACGCTGCGGCAATTAACCGCGCTTGCGTCGCACACATTGCCCATAAGAGTTAAGGTCGTCTTCGGAGCGCCTTGGAATGCCACTCCCGCTTCGAAAGAAAAGACAAAGTGATTATGGTTGCGTGGTACCAGATTGCCCCAACCCACAGTGATCATCGGCGCTGCCTGGTTGAAATTGATTTTGCCGTTGCCATTCACGGGTGCGGCGGGGTCGCTATAATACGTCACTCCCCCCAGCGTAAAACCCTTACCTCCCGGAATCGACGCGCGGGCGGTGATGGGGTCGCCAATATATCCAATTACGCCGGGACTGATATGAAAGTTTCCCGCCCACGGAAAAATGTCGAAATGGCCTTCCACTGTTTTGAGATCCAGTTGAGCGTGGTAGGGGATGCCATCTTTGCTGAACGAGTCACTGTAAGTGAAAATGCCGAACCCCGCCCTCACGTTGGCTCGATGCATCACACGCGCAGCTATCTCGCCACCCGCTCCAAAGCTCGATAGCTTCACTCCGATGCCGACGCGGCCGTTCTCTGAAGACTCTGTGGAAACCGCCGGCGCAGGGGGAGTTTGGGACGACGATGTGTCTGGAGCAGTACTTTGGCAGAAGCCAGATTCATGACATAGAACGAACAGACTAAACGCAAGAATAGCGAAATGAAGTCGGCAAAATGAACCCATGGATTTTGGTTCTCTTTTTTGCTAGTGAGATGCCGATCCAAGAGCCCTAGGTTTGCTCCGAGTATTGTTTCCACAGAAAACCGACACACGTCAAATCCGAAATATGCCGCGGGGGCGCTCTCTCGCGGGCACTCCTCACAAACGGTTCCCTGTTAAGAAAGTCGCGCAGGCACGTGAGCACGACGGTTGCCCTCGATCTTAGGCAATTCGCCCGACTCGAGGCGTAATCCAGTGCCCTTACTCGGCCCAATTTTGCCCGAGTTTTCTCTGGTTTTTACGTACTCGATGTAGCACTCAACATGGGCAAAGCGCGCATTAACGGGAGCAGGTATTTTTGCTTTGGTGGGCTGATTACAGAAACAGCAGAGAATAAACTGGGCTTGTTGCATGGCGGCCCTTTCGTCGAACCATCAGGTTCCACAAGAGACCGACGCTGCATGGCGGCGGAGGGATGTGCAAAGTGATCTACTTAGGTCTACCACCATAAGTACCCTACCGCAACATCAAAAGTAGGCCGGCGTCGTGGCGTCCAAATTGATAAAAATTCGGCGTTTCTGTTTGGACTCGTTTCATCGCTCTTGGCTCGATCAACTCACTCGTAAGTGAAAGTTAGCTCATCAAGGTAAACCGTGTATGGCGACTGCTGGTAATTTCCATCCATCTGGTAGTTGACGGTTATTCCATACCAGCCCGGAGCTGAGCCATGATCGTAATATTGGTTAAGTTGGCTGGTCACGCCATTCAACGTAATGGACTGGTAGAGCAATTGATTGCTTGCAGTGCGTTGCACCTGAATCGTCAAATGGTTCCACGCATTGTTAATCGGATTGCACGGGATGCCTGTCGGAATCCAGTGAGCGGTGACATTGTTCCAGACGTCCCATTCGTGGCCGCCTGCGATGCGGCATTCGTGACCCCAGATAAAGCCGATGTCATTGAAAAATTGATTGATGTCGAATTCAACTGCCTGCGATAGTTCCAGGTTTGTCCCGTAAAAATAGACGTCGTAAGTAAATTTGCTGTAGGTGGGAACCAGAGTCTTATCGTTGTCGGGCAAGCCCTGCGACGAAAACGGCCCAATTAGATGGTTATTGAAAAACGCGTCGGTGTAAACCGCTGTCCCTCCAACGTTGTATTGCGTCGCGGCGCCGCTGATCGATGGCGAGGCAACTCCCTGCTTCATGGAGAAGCTGATTCCATCGCAAGGAGAAGGCGAACAGTTTATAAAATTGGGTGGACCCTGCCCGGCAGCGCCCCAACCACTGCTTTGTTGCAGGTTTGAAAATGACTTGGCTTTGTTCTGATTGTTGTTCGTGGAATCTGTCACCGCTATGAGTAAGGGCTGCTGTTTGGATAGTCCTTTTGAGTCGGACACCGAGACGGCAAAATTGAAACTACCGGGTGCAGTGGGCGTTCCAGAAATGTTTCCCGTAGTTGCGTCCAACTGGATTCCACCCGGCAGTTGCCCAGACTTGAGTAAGAAAGCGTAGGGGGCCGTGCCGCCGCTTACGCCTAGGGTCGCGCCGTACGCTACTCCTACAGAAGCCGAGGCAGGTACAGGCACAATTGTGAGGCTCGAATTTGAATGAGGCGTGGTTGCTGGGGTGCTGGTGGGTACGGAAAGGGCTCCGCATGCGGACAGCCAGAGGAGTGACACCATCAGAGCAAACAAGGCAGCGCCCTGAAAGGAATATCTTCTAAGAGAAAACTCTTTCGGCAACGAGCTGTGAGTGACGCAATACATCTATCCACCTCAAGAAGGGGGCATTCGAGAGGACGCTCATTTAAGAGTCCTTGAGGGGACTTTAGCCAGTAGGTAACGACCTGACCAGATAACCAATGGGTCGCGACCATTGGAGCGGTTACCGTACGAGGTTGTCGCGGATCGCACGGTGAACAGACGCAGAAAATAAAGAGATTCAGTGCGATTTGCCGACTATCTTATGGTCCTGCAGCGCTCGCGTGCATCTGAGGAGCCACGAGGGTTTGATTAACCGACCTTAATCGTCAGCATTGAGATTGATCCGCCATCGACGCCTTCGATCGGAAAAGATATAGCTTCGCGTTCCTGCTGCGAGGCAATCACGTAAAGCAAAGGAAGGTAGTGATCGGGTGTCGGAATGGACAACCGCGCCTCGGGACCGAGGTTCTCGTAGTCAATGAGCGGAAGGAATTCTCCTGCAGTCATCATTCCTCTTGCTTGCTGTTCGAAGTGCACCGCCCAATCGTAGGGATCGGGCATGTGGCGTCCCCAGGCATAGGTGTGCAGATTGTGGACGAGGTTACCGCTTCCAACGATCAACACGCCTTCGCCCCGCAATGGCGCCAGTTTCCTGCCCAATTCGTAATGAAATGACGCCGGTTGAGTTTCATCGATACTAAGTTGCACGATGGGGACGTCCGCCAGAGGATAAACATGCCGAAGCACGGACCATGTGCCGTGGTCGAGTCCCCACGAATTGTCGAGCTGGACTGGCAGAGGTTTGAGCATCTGTTGCACTCTGCGCGCTAGCTCAGGGTCGCCGGGAGCGGGATATTGCACCTGGTACAGCTCGCGCGGGAAGCCGCCGAAGTCATGGATGGTTCGCGGGGAGGTGCTGACGGTGACGCCAGTTTCAGGGACAAACCAGTGGGCCGAAATTGTTAATATTGCCTTCGGACGCGGAATTTGTTTGCCGATTTGCCGCCATCCTTCGGTGTAGCTGTTCTCCCACACCGCATTCATCGGATTGCCGTGGCCGAAAAATATTGCGGGCAATATTTCAGACATAAAAGAATTCTCAGGCCCACTGTCAGTTTGGCTGCTGAATTTTCCCGTCAAGATCCATCAGTCGAAACTCGCCGAGATTCAACTCGCGCACCCCAGCCTCGATCTTTGCGCGGTCGCCCACTACAATCCAAGTCAAATTTCCCGGGCGAACCACTTCCTTTGCGGCCGCGTTGACGTCATCCGTCTTCAGCGCTCGAACTTTCCCAGCGTAAGTGTCGTAGTAATCGTCCGGCAGGCCGAATTGCACGAGGTCGACGATCGACTGTGAAAGTTGGTCGAGGGTTTCTCGCGAACCCGGTAGCTTGAGCGTCTCGTTCAACTGAATTTTTATAAGCTCTTCGCTGCTGATTGGCTTGTCGCCGACAATTCCACGAAACTCCTTGTTCATTTCAATGAGCGCCTCTTTTGTCTTGTCAGACTGCACAGGCGCAACCGCGTAGAAGGGACGTTGTGACCGTGCATCGCGAAGAACCGTGCGAGCCCCGTAGGACCAGTGTTTGTCTTCGCGCAGATTCATATTCAGACGCGCACCAAACATGCCGCCCAGACTGTTGTTCATAGCTTCGATTGCAATTTCCTGCGGAGTTCCCCGCGGCGGAGCCACTACTCCAGCGATGATTACCGATTGCTGCGCTCCGGGTTTATCGATCAAGTAAACGGACGGTTTCGACGCCACCGCGACCGCTCTTACGTCCTTCGCCGGCGGCTTCCCGCCCTTCCATTCTGCAAATAGCTTCTCCAGTTTTGGCTTTACCTCCGTCAGGGTGGTGTCGCCTACCACAACCATCGTAGAGTTGCCGGGACGCAGCCAGCTGTCATGAAACTTCACGAGATCCTCTCTGGTGAGTTTCGCGACGCTTTCTTTAGTGCCGGAGCCAGTCAGAGGATTGCCATAAGGGTGTCCCGTTCCATAAAGCAATTCGGGCAACACTCGCAAGGCGAGCGTCGCGGGAGTGTTTTGTTCGCGCTCAATACCTGCTAACACCAATTTTTGTTCGCGCCTAATTTCATTGTCAGGAAAAGACGGATGCAGAATCACGTCGGCAAAAAGATCGAGCGAAGGATCCAGTTTCGCGGTTAGCGCGGAGAGAGAAACGAACGATAGATCGAGATTTGACGATGCGCGCAGATTGGCGCCGAGAGATTCCAACTCGTCGCTAATTTTCAGGGCGTCTCGCGTGCGAGTGCCATCCGTCATCACGATCATCGCGAGATTCGCGGTGCCCGGCGAAGTTGAAGCGTCGGAGGCGTATCCGGCATCGGCCGCCAGCATGAAGTTCACCAGCGGAACGTCATGTCGCTCCGCCAAAATAACTTTCAATCCGTTCGACAAAGTCGTTCGCTGCAACTTTGGCAGCTTCAACTCTGGAGGCGTTCCTGTGTCCGGAGCTTTGCTGCGATCCGCGCCCGCGGAAGCAGTCTTGTATTCAGGAAAAGCGTCGACTTGCAGGATATACACGCCGTCGGAAAGCCACCGCTGCGCCGCCGATCTCAAATCCTCTGCCGTTGCTTGACGAACTCGTTGCCAGGATATTTTGTACGCGTCCGGCCTTCCACGAAACATCTCGCTTTGCGCCAGCCGGTCGGACTTTCCGCCAAAGCCTCCGATCCGTTCTATCCCGCGGATAAAGTTCGCCTGATATTGAGTCTTAAGTCGCTGCATCTCTTCCGGCGTCGGCCCGCTCTTTATGAAGCGTGCCAATTCTTCGTCCGCTTCCTTCTCCACTTGCGCGATACTCTGACCTGGCCGCGCCGACGCTCGGACCACAAACTGGCCGCCAATCTCGCGCAAGTCAACGTATGCGACAGCATCGGTCGCAATCTGGTCTTCATAAACCAGCCTCTTGTAGAAGCGCGAAGACTTTCCCAAACTCAGACAGTCGCTTACTAAATCCAGATAGTCAGCGTCGGCGCTGCCAAATTCAGGAATGTTCCACACCTTGTAGATTCTCGCCTGAGGTACGCGGTCCTGCACGATCTGGCGATGCGTGCCCGTCATCTTCGCTATCCATACTTCCTGGTGTGCTACTGGCGGTCCCGCAGGAATGTCGCCGAAATACTTCGTCACTTTTTCTCGCGCAGTCTTCACGTCGATGTCACCAGCCAACACCAATACGACGTTCGAGGGTCCGTAATAAGTCTTAAACCACTCCTTTACGTCCGTCATGGACGCCGCATCCAGATCGGCCATTTCTCCGATCGTTGTCCATGAGTACGGATGCCCCGCCGGGTAGGTATTCTGCGTGAGTAACTGCCGCGTCACGCCGTACGGTTGGTTTTCGCCCTGACGTTTTTCGTTCTGCACCACGCCGCGTTGCAAATCGAGCGTCTTTTGGTCGAGCGCTCCGAGCAAATGGCCCATGCGATCGGATTCCATCCATAAAGTGAAATCCAGTGCCGAGGTCGGGACATTCTCAAAATAATTTGTGCGGTCGGGATTGGTGGTGCCATTCAAATCGGTCGCGCCAATTTTTTCCATGCCTTCGATGTAGCGTCCCGGCGCGTGCTCGCTGCCGCCGAACATCAGATGCTCGAACAAGTGTGCGAACCCGGTCTTGCCTGCCTTCTCATTCTTCGAACCGACGTGATACCAGGTGTTGACTGCGACGATTGGCGCCTTGTGGTCTTCATGCACGATAACGGTGAGGCCATTGTCGAGGACGAAACGCTCGTAAGGAATATCGATCTCTCCTGGTGTCTTTTCGGACCTTTTTCCGGACTTGGGTGTCGACTGAGATTTGGTTTGTGCCACACTGCTAGTCATTAATCCCATCATAAGGAAAGCCATCAATAATTTCAGCCGCACGGTCGACCTCCAAAAGAGTCATTAACTTGAGTTGATTAATTCGTTGATTAGACTCGAAAAATGAAAAACAGTTTACACCGCTGGCGTCAGTTCCCTGGCCGTCGTGGCCGTCCCAACCCGGGCGACGGTGTTATCCTTGGTTTGACCGCTCCCCTGGGCTCTGACTTCTTTAAAATTCATTCACAAAATGTCGAATTCAAAGATTCCAAATTCAACCATCTCCGATCGAAACTCTCCTGATCTATCCGCGCCGGACTCGGGAACTCTGGACGGTACTCCTTCCAAAGACGAAGGGCAGCAGCCTGCCCCCGAATCATTCAAAGATATTTTTTCTGAATACGAGCAAAGCCACTCCAGCAAGTCCGCTCCCGGCTCGCAGCGCCGCGATGGAATTGTAGTTTCCGTGACCGCTGACTCGGTAATTCTCGATATTGGATTTAAGACCGAAGGAATTTTGCCGCTCACCGCATTTCCCGCGAACAAACCGCCGCAACCCGGAGATCAAGTACAGGTCACAGTCAAAGGCCGCGATCCCGAAGGCTATTACCAACTGACACGCGGCAAAGTTGAGCGGCCTAGCGACTGGGCCTCTCTGGAAAAGGCTTTCGCCGAGAAGTCGACCATAGTCGGCACTGTGACCGGTGTAATTAAGGGAGGCTTGAGCGTAGATATTGGCGTGCGAGCGTTCATGCCTGCCTCGCGCAGTGGAACTCATGACGCAACAGAACTCGAAAAACTGGTTGAACAGGAAATTCGTTGCCGCATTATCAAACTCGATGTCGACGACGAAGACGTCGTAGTCGATCGTCGAGTCATTGCGGAAGACGAAGAACGCGCCGGCAAGGAGCGCCGCTTTACCGAGCTTAAAGAAGGCGACACAGTACAGGGCGAAGTTCGGAGCTTAACGGATTACGGAGCATTCGTCGATATCGGAGGTGCTGACGCGTTGCTTCATGTCGGAGAGATATCATGGCGCCGCGTCAACAAGCCCTCGGATGAGCTTTCGGCGGGCCAGCAGATTGAAGCCAAGATTATCAAGATCGATCAGGAAAAACATCGCGTTGCCATCAGCATGAAGCAGCTTCAGCCGCATCCATGGGATGCCGTCGCTGAAAAATACAAGGCGGGCGAGCGAATTCGAGGAACGGTGACCCGGCTTACCGATTTCGGAGCATTCGTTGAAATCGATCCCGGTATCGAAGGGTTAATTCACATCTCCGAAATGTCATGGGCAAAGCGGGTAAGAACTCCGAGCGATGTTGTGAAGCCGGGGGAGACGGTCGAAGCGGTGATTTTGGCAGTCAATGCGGCAGAACGGCGCATGTCTCTCGGGCTCAAGCAGGCACTCGGCGATCCCTGGACTGTAGTTCCTGAAAAGTTTGCGCCCGGCACCGTAATAGAAGGTCCCGTAACCAGCATTACGAAATTCGGCGCGTTCGTGCAGCTTGCTGAAGGCGTTGAGGGCATGATTCACGTCAGCGAAATCAGCGCGGAAAAGCGCATCAATCATCCGCAGGAGGTATTAAGAGCCGGTCAGATCGTTAAAGCACAGGTGATCGCGCTCGATTCCGAGAAACGGAACATACGTCTGAGTATGAAACAACTGGTGCCCACTGGCCTGGATGAATACATCGCTGAACATAAGAAGGGCGATTCGGTTACGGGACGATTGATTGAGGTGTCGGGGGAGATCGCGAAGGTCGAACTGGGCGAAGGTGTGGTGGCATCATGCCAGATTCCGAAGGAGCGAGCGGCCAAAGACAAGGGAACTTCAACCGAGTCTTCGGTGCCTGCCAAAGCCGATCTGTCGTCTTTGGGATCGATGCTGCAAGCCCGCTGGAAAAGTGGACCTCCTCCAGACGAAGGGAAGCCCCAGGATTTGCGAGCAGGCCAAGTGCGCAACTTTCGAATTTCAAAGCTCGATGTCGCGACGAAGAAGATTGAATTGGATCTAGTGTGACCGACTGAGCGAAATCACCCTTTGCTAGAGAGCATGTTCTGGGAGTAGGGGTCCCTCGCTTCGCTCGGGATGACAAGCTCCTATCATGTGTCCTAAATTGTGTGTGAGTTAATAAGTGCTCGGGATGATTATAAGTAATTAACAGCTAACTGCCAGAGTTAGCCATCATTAACGCGAATAGCGCAGGTAGATAGATGATGGTGGCGCGCAGCAAGCGCCGTGCAGGCGCCTTCGATGCTGCGGCGGTTGCTGGAAGTTGCGGATGAGCCATACCCATGGAAACACGAAAGAGCGCTGCACCCATCAGCACGGCTCCGACCAGATACCAACGTCCAGCCATTCCTAACGCCACAGGCATCATGCTTACTGGAATTAACACTGCCGAATAAGCCAAAATCCGCCACACGGTGGACTTTCCGTCGGAATCCACGACCGGCAACATGCGAATGTCGCCTGCCGCGTAGTCCTCGCGATAGAGCCACGCGATGGAGAGGAAGTGCGGAAACTGCCAGACGAACATGATGGCAAAAAGAATCAAAGTCTCGATTTCAATTCTGTTACGAGCCGCCGTCCAACCGAGAACAACGGGCATTGCTCCCGGAAATGCGCCCACAAAAGTGCACACCGGAGATATCTTCTTCAGCGGAGTGTAAGCTGCTAGATAAACGAGCGCGGTTAGGAAAACTAACAGTCCAGTTAGTAAGTTGGCATAAATGCTGAGATAAGCTGAACCACCCAGAGTTAGTGCCAGCCCAAATGTGACCGCGTGAGCTTTCGTCATGCGTCCTGAAGGTAGCGGGCGCTGCGCTGTGCGCCGCATCCGCGCATCCACGGCCGATTCAAGGACTTCGTTCAGAGCAGCGGTTCCACTCGAAACCAGAGCAATTCCAAATAGGGCTTCGAGCAAGCCCGATGACCACGATGCGATTCCCGCACGGTGCGCCCCGAAGAAATAGCCGCACCATGCCGTCAGCACAATCAGTGTGGTAATGCGCGCTTTGGTCAGTTCGGCATAATCGCGCAACAAGGAAGCGAATTTTTCTAACATGGGTCCCACACTCACCTGCTTGTCCTATACGCTATCTTCGGCAACTTTGTCGAACCGGAAGTCGCAATTTCAAGAATACACGAGCGAAGCAAACATTCGTATCGTGCCGCAAAATCAATGTCAAGCAAAACTTAAGCTGTGGAGTAAGGCTTTCGTGTGACTACTCAACCGACGCTCGCACGGGAATGCACTCTTTGGCAACTACTCCCGCAAAAACGCTAATGACCATTCGCAGGATTCGACGAAACCGTAAACGTCTCAGGCGGATCAAAGTAGCACTGATGCCACAGCGCAGAATCCGACAACGTACCTGCTTTCCAAGCTCGTACCGTCGATACCGTCGCGGCGATCATGCCGCCGTCGACCGAGTCGAAGATCAAAACGATTCCAGCAAGATCCCTTCCTTTGTCCGCCAGTTCGGCGTAATTCTTGTCCAACAAAGATTTAGAATATTCAAGCTTGGCTTCGGCACCACTATTGTTCTCATTTTCCTGGATTTTTTGTACCGACACGATCTTCACCGTCTTGTTGCGAAGCGGTTCCCAGTCACCCGGGAAGGGCGCAGTCTCTTCGCGAGTTACTTGAAACAAGTCAGCGATAATAGGGGCGCCCGTCGCGTTCGCCTTTGGAATATCCGAAATGCCTTGTGGCATCTCCAGACTGGTGCGCCAGATCCATCCCCGCGACAAGCCAGAAACCCGGACGTGAACCCAATCCGCATTAAAATCCAACATCTCAAATTCATCTTGCGCGCTGGCCAGAAACAAAGTCTTTCCGTTCAGGCTTGGGGTTGAGACCACTGGAGTTCCCGACTTTTTTATAGCCACCAGATTCTTCGGACGCGCCTGATTCTTCAGCACTTCTTCCAAACTTGCCGCCTCGGCCTGCAATGCGGTCGCGGACCGGTCTTCAGGATTTTTCGTGGAGCTTTTTACCTCGGCACGAGGCTGGCCTGTTAAGGCCGTTGGTCGTCCCGGTGTCAACGCAGAGGAAAACGTTCGATCAGTTTCGGGCGAATGGGGCGCCGAAATTAACGGATCGCCTGTAGCCTCCGTTGAAGTTCTGTTGTCAGAAGTTTTCTTGTCGGAGCTTGCTGTGTTCCGAGATGTCTTCCGATTTTCAGGCTCTCCCGCGGGGGGCGATGTCTCCGAGTTAAAGTCGAGGCTGGATTTGGCACTGGAGTTCCCGTTGGCATTTGCGTTGGCCGCCAGCAATTCATCTAACTGATCCAGAAGATCAGCTTCGAGACGGCCATTTGAGGCTAGAACCTTGTACCCCGAGCGAGCAGGAGACGAATCTGCGTACCACGCCGTCACCTTGGTGTTGACTCGGACCAGCGATCCACCCAAGGAAGACGCGCTTACATGCACGGTGGATTGATAATAACCTCGCTGGTAGCGGCTCAACGGGTACTCGCCCTCGATCGCAAATCCGTCCAGAACGGGGAGCCGGCCGCTCAACGAAGTTTGCAACTCCTTCAGCGCTTTTTCGACCGCGATTCTTGATTGGGAGTAAGTCCGCTCATGCGACGACGGTGGCGGGCTCGGCTGGGAGCTTTGCTGTGCCCCGGCGATGCCAAGCGCCATCAGCACAATCAGTCCCGGAACCAAAAGTCTTGCGAAACTAAGACCTCGCACCGGCGGTAAATTCTGGAAGCTCATCGCAGCTCCTCGAGTTGGTCGCGACGAAGCCAGCCGTGCTGTCCATCGTTAGTCTCGACTCCGTACCAGTAAGGCGTCAAAATCAGAATCAAAACCTCGGTGCCCGGTTCGAGAGATTTCATCGTGCTGGCGGTACGGAAAGGCGCGGACTTCAGAGGAGCTCCAGGTGCCTTAACCAGTCGCTCTATTTCGCGGCGTAGATCGGCAACATGTTGCTCCAGCGAAATGCCAGAATCATTCGTCCATGATGGAGACGGACCGGAATTCGATGGAGGCAAATTTAATGAGGCGGCCGCTCCCGCAGCACTCGACTCGGGTGTCGTGGGCGGCGGAGTACTCAACAGAGTTGTGTCGTTGCTGTTGCTCATGCCGAATTTCTGCTTGGCTTCGTGTTCCTGTTTTGCCTCTAAAGCCTCGGCGGTTTCTTTCTTGAGCAACTCCGCCGCCTGCAGCCGGTCCTGGATGTCTTTGTATTCGCTGCTTTCGACCGAGCCATTCGATTGGTGAACTCCGTGCCGAAAATCCTCCACAAACAACGCATCGATGCGCAACACTGTGTTCTTATCGCCCTGGGGTTGGACCACGTAGCGCACCGCCAGAGTCCCGACATCGTTGCTGTTCTTGAAATTTAAGGGGTTCAGCGCCTGCTGCCTCACCTTGTAAAAGACCTTTCCACCCTCCCGCCAAGCTGGAAAAACCTGGGTAGAGTCCATTGCGATGGCCCCACTGATGAATTCGTCCTTGTTGTATTCCTTAGTTCCCCGGATGATTGTGTTTTGCGCAACGTCTTGCACGACTTGAGCGACCTCCGGTTCGGGCAATGGAACGTTGATAATCAGTCCGGCGCCATACTGCAAAACATTCTTCTCACGGCCATGGATGGGTGTCGCAATCAATGAAATCGCAAAAAATATCGATGTCGCGCGAAGAAATGGCGCGCTTCTTATCAGGTAAAACCTGTTCTTCGTAATCAAGACTGGCTCCGGATTTCCTGAGGGAGAGTTTCATACGCTGCATGGTTGCTGTCAACTGACAGTGGGAGATTCGGTCCCCGAGTGATCGGTGCGGAATCGCACACATGTAAAATGTTTGTAAAAAAAAACTGCGTCACCCTCTTGCACTTCGTCCCTTGCGGTAGTAGTATCCAGCCGCTGGAGAGTGGTAGGACCACTTTACCGGAAAATTTAGCGGCTTCACTGCTCCAAAGCAGTGATTGCAAAGCAGCACGCGGAAGCGACGCTGGCTCTAACGCCGCGCGGCGTGTTGTGTTGTTTGCGAAAAAACTTATGAACGAGTCTGAGGAGTGCAGCATGCGTTTGTGGGCGCAGTCTCACCTCTGTCAGAAGCGGCAACGGACGAGCTCTTTGTTTGCCGGTGCCTTAGCTCTGATTTTCCTTCTCATCGGCGCCAGTCCCTCAGCGAACGCGTTGCCTGCTTTCGCCCGGAAATACGGCCTGCGATGTTCAGCCTGCCACGAGAGCTGGCCAATGCTCAATTACTTCGGCCAGAAGTTCAAAGACAACGGCTACCAGCTCATGAACGATCGGGATGCACCGATCTGGCAGAACCCTGGATACTGGCCGGTAACGTTCCGCATTACTCCGATTTGGCACCGAGTGAGCGCGGGCAAGCAAGTGGTCGACAGTGGCGTCGGTCAGGTCGAACAGCGGATTACTTCATCCGGGTTCGATCTCAGCGGTCTCGACTTTCACACCGGTGGCACGCTGGAGAAGAATTTTTCCTTCTATGTGCTCCCCTCTTCCGATCCTCACGCCTCCTTTCACTTTGAAACCGTCATGGGGCGGCTGGACAACATTTTTAACACGTCATGGCTAAACGTAAAATTCGGCAAATTTGAGCTAGACAATTTGCTTTCGGAAAAGCGCATCCTTACGCTCACCGGCAATGGTGGCATATACCAGCTCTACCACTTCGTCCCGCAAGGGGATGGCAATGTGTTCGGAAGAATGGGAGACAATCAGCTCGGTGTCGAGGTGATGGGACACTCGTATAACGATCGCACACGCTACTCTGTCGCGCTATTGAGTTCGAATGATGGCCAGGTAGGTTTGCCCTACGGTTCCCAGTCGTATTCCACATTCATTACCGGCAGTCAGGCCTTCGATGCCGGTAAACTCGGAGTGCAGCGCCTCGGCTTCTACGTGATGGCGGGCGAAGCCCCAACCATGTGGCTCACTAACGGCGGAGCCGCGATTGCCGGTTCAGGTACCGCAAACAAGGGTTACAGTCGGGAAGGCTTCGTCGGCCAGTTCTACTTCGGGCAGCGTTTCGACGTGCAGGTAGTTACTCAGCATGGCCAGGATAGCGCCTGGTTCGGCCAGGGCTATGGGGATTTCATCGACGGCGTCGTACCGAACAACAATACGCCGGGCACAACTCTTCCGGCCGGTTCGCGTAGTCCAACCTGGAATGGTGTTCTGGTCGAACCGCACTTTGTTTACAGTCCGCAGCTCCTCTTTCTCGCGAGATACGAAACGATCAAGATGTCGCAGCAGTCGACTCCGGGGACTCGTTCGGATCTTGGCAATATCACGACCTATACGGTGGGCTACCGTTACAACCCGTTTATGACCAGCCGCGCTGGTTTTGCATGGCATAACGAGTTCAACCTTTTCCACCAGACCGGGACGGCGCCATTGTCTGGTACGAACATCAACACGAGTGAAGTTTTGGCCGGGTTCGATTTCGACTTCTAATCATCTTCCGCCGCCGACTCGATTCGCCGGCGCTGACATCGGTGCAAGGGTGCTGACAATGAACAGCTTGAAACCAAGGCGTTTTACAGCCGCGATTCTTTTCACTGCGACTCTCGGACTCGTCCTAGTAGTCGGCGGCTCCGCGCCCGCAGCTGCCCAGGATGTCCCCGCTGTTGGTCCTAAGGGCGGCATCCCGGTCAAGGCAATGGAGAGTCACATTGGTAATATCACCGGGCACTCCGCAGCTGCCAAGTCTGACTATCGTCGCTACTGCGCGGGCTGCCACGGAGATTATGGCGATTCCAATGGTGAGAATGCAGTTTGGCTTGATCCTAAGCCCCGTGACTTTACCATTGCGGCTTTCAAGTGCCGGTCTACCCCGACTGGGACACTTCCTACCGACGAAGATCTTTTCAATACTATCGCGCGCGGGCTGACTAACTCAAACATGCCGATCTGGAATACCTTCACGAAACAACAGCGCGCTGATCTGGTCGCCTATATCAAGATATTTTCGCCGCGCTGGGATAAAGAGAAGGCTGGCACGCCCATCCAGATTCCGGCCGAGCCGCCGGTTACCCTGGAGAGTATTTCCCATGGTCAAGCACTCTTCACCAAGCTGGAATGCTGGAAGTGTCATGGCCCGCACGGTGAAGGCGACGGTCCTTCCGCCGCGACACTTACTGACAGCAAGGACCAGCCGATTCGTCCTTACAACTTTGCGCTTGGAAAAGACGACTCGCGATTTAAGTGTGGCAGTAGCAACCGCGATATCTACAAAATTTTCATGACCGGTGTCGATGGAACGCCGATGCCTTCATTCGCGGACGTGATCCAGCCTAACGATGCCTGGGATCTCGTCCACTTCCTGCGTACTCTGCAGGTGCACCGCCACGGCAAGGAGAATGAAGTTCTGTCGGGTGCGCACGGAGTTATTCCTCCGTACGTGGATAAGAACCCGCCACCCGCCGCCCCAGCCGATAACAAGGCGCCCGGTGGGGGCCAGTAGTCAACGAACATAGACCGAGGAGGAAGTACTCGAATGCGCACTAAGAAAACGCTGTCAGTTATTTCGACGTTGCTCGTGGGCTCGTCGCTGATGTTCGCAGGCACGGTTAGCGGCAAGGTGAGTTATACCGGCACGCCAGCCCACCAAAAACCCATTGACATGTCCAAGGAACCATCCTGCGCCAAGCAGCACGCTACACCTATCACCACCGAAACAGTTGTTACAGGTCCAAACAATGCCTTGGATAACGTGGTTGTCTATGTATCGTCCGGAGCGCCTGACGATAGCCAAGTTCCGACACAGGCTGTGACCTTCGAACAGAAGGGGTGCCAGTATATTCCGCACGTTCTCGCGATGCACGTCAATCAGGAACTCAAGATCGTTAACAGTGACCAAACATCGCACAACATCCACCCCCTGCCCAAAGTCAACCAGGAGTGGAATAAATCCCAGCCGCCCGGCACGGCGCCCATCTCGGCAAAATACGACAAACCAGAATTCATTGCGGTGAAGTGCAACATCCATCCCTGGATGCACGGCAACTTCGCGGTGCTCAGCACGAGTCACTATGACGTAAGCAAGGGTGGAGGCGACTTTAAGTTGCCGAACCTGCCGCCAGGCAAGTACACAATTACCGCGTGGCATGAGGACTACGGCACGCAGACCGCCGACGTCACCATCACTGGTAACGAAACCAAAGATGTGAACTTCACCTTTAAGGCAAAGGCATATTGACGGAACGCGGCGGGGCCTAGCTCCGCCGCTGATTTGAAGTGCGGCAGGCGGAGGCAGACCATTATGGCGAAATTCTTCGCAATCACTATCATCGTAATCACGATCCTTTCGGCGATTCCTATCGTCCGCAATACATGGCACCCGATGGAGGACATTTCGACTCACGGTCAAGCCATCGACAATCAGCTCGATGATACGATGTGGGAGGCTGGCATTTCTTTCGTCCTCTCCCAGATTGCCCTGGCGTGGCTTATCTGGAGGTTTTCCGGCAGCAGGCCTGGCGATAAGCCCAGGAAGTTCCCAGGAGGCGCAACCGGGTTGGTGGTGGGCGCGATTGTTCTGGTCGGCGTGGAGGTGTTCGCCTTAGGAATTTTCGGAGTTAAAGCCTGGGGCAATATCTACTTTACGCAGCCGGCTGCAGATGCGATGCCGGTCCAAGTTCAAGCCGGGCAATTCGCATTTTATTTTCGATACCCGGGACCAGATGGAAAGTTTGGTCCACTCCACCCCGACAAGATCAGCGAGGCCAACCAGAACATTTTTGGTCTCGATCCCAGCAGCGATCCGGATTCCCGCGATGACATTGTGACCGCGGAAATGGCCATCCCCGTCAACAAGGAAGTCCGCCTGCTGATGCACGCCAAAGACGTCAGCCATTCGTTCTATGTTCCGGCCTTGCGAATTCATCAGGATTTCGTCCCTGGGTTGGATCTACAACTTCATTTTACGGCAACAAAAGTCGGCAGGTACGAAATTGTGTGTAGCCAGCTTTGCGGGTTGGGGCATTACAACATGAAAGCCTATCTGAGCGTGTTGTCACAGCAAGACTTTGACGAATGGATGAAGAAACAAGCGGCCATGCAGTGAAGTTTGCAGTAACGAAGAAAAGTACCGTCTGCAGTTGTTGCGGCGTAAGAGATCCCTTTTCGAGGTGAGCACATGCACGACACTTCAGCGCACGCGGTGGCACACCACGGGCCTCCGACGACCTTTATTCGGAAGCACGTCTTTAGTCTTGATCACAAAGTGATCGGTAAGCAGTATTACGATTTGGGCTTGGCCGCCGTGATCATCGGTATGGTGCTTTCCTGGCTGGTACGCATCCACCTGGCATGGACGAACTTCGCGATTCCCGGGCTGCATTTGCTCTCCAAGACCGGCGCCCCCGGGGATGTGATGACGCCAGAGTTCTACCTGCAACTCATGACCATGCACGCTACCTTCATGGTCTTTTTTGTGCTCACGGTTGCGCCCTTCGCGGCATTCGGTAACTTCTTCATACCCATCCACACGGGAGCTGAAGATATGCCGTTCCCGCATTTCAACATGATGTCGTTTTGGACCACGTTCGTGGCCTTCTGCGTCATGCTCCTGTCCTTCTTTGTCGGAGATGGTCCAACCCTTGGCGGTTGGACCCAATACGCCCCGCTCAGTGCGGTTGGGTCGGTGGCGGGTCCGGGGCAAGGCGCTGGTGTGGTTATCTGGGCAACCTCCATCGCGATCTTCTGCGTGGGCCAGTTGTTCGGGTCGCTAAACTTTATTCCGAATATTCTCGATCTGCGCTGTAAGGGCTTGAGCATGATGCGGTTGCCACTTCCAACTTGGGCATGGTTCATTACTTCCTGCATGGGGCTGACGTCGTTCTCCGTGCTGATGCCAGCCTGCGTCCTGCTTATTCTTGATCATGTGGCGGGGACGAGCTTTTTTATCGCATCCAATCTGGTCATTAACGACCAATTGCAGCCGCACTCCGGTGGATCAACCCTACTGTGGCAGCACCTGTTCTGGTTCTTCGGACATCCTGAGGTGTATATCGCTATCGTGCCTGGGATGGGCATCGTATCGCATGTCCTCATCACCAACATGCGCAAGCCCATGCTCAGTCATCGCGTGCTGATTTACTCCATGGGCGCCTTGGCTGTCCTCAGCTACGTGGTGTACGGCCACCACATGTTTGTCAGCGGGATGAATCCCGTCTCGTCGATTGTGTTCTCGTTTCCCACGCTGATGATTACGATCCCATCCACAATCATTGTCTTGATTTGGATTGGGAGTCTTTACGGTGCGAAGTTGCGCATTAACTCAGCTTCGCTATTTGCCCTGGCCTTTATTTCGCTGTTCATCACCGGCGGGGTGAGCGGCTTTTTCCTGGCGCAACCCTCGATCCAGATCCTGCTCCATGCGACCTACTTCGTAGTGGCTCACTTCCACTTTACAATGGCCATCGCGTCGGTCTTCGGCATTTTCGCTGGAACTTACTTCTGGTTCCCGAAGATGTGGGGACGGATGATGAACGAGACCTTGGGAAGAGTTCACTTTTGGTGCAGCTTTGTCGGCGTTTACTGCATTTTCATGCCGATGCACTACCTCGGACTGGCCGGGAACGTGCGTCGCTACTCATCATTTGCGCCGGATTACATGCAGCCACTTGTCGGCGTGCACCAGTTCATCACGATAGCAGCCCTCTTCACCGGTGCAGCCCAATTGATTTTCATTTACAACTTCATTCACAGCCGGTTCTGGGGACCGCCGGCGCCCGATAACCCGTGGCAAGGCACCTCGCTCGAGTGGTCAACAACTTCGCCGCCGCCGTGGGATAATTTCGGGGGCCGCCACATGGTCGTTTATCACGATCCCTACCAATATGGCGTTCAAAGTTCAGTGGGAGATTACGTGATGCAAGATTCACCCGAGCAAGTGAAGACCGACCACGACGAACGGTAGCCGCTGGGCCCGGTAATTTAGAGACTGAAGGAGTAACGTACTTATGGCGACTACACTTCCCCCACCACCGAAGGTTAGGCCCCGTGGCTCGTCGGAGCTTGGCTCTCCGGGTAATGGAGATTTTCGCAATCTGGTTCCGAGCGATGCGAACGTGCGCGTAGTTCAGGATTACGCTCCTGTTCCATCGAAATCCGGGATCTGGGTGTTGATGGCCGCCATTGCGATGTCCTTTGCCGCCTTTACCAGCGCCTTGGTTGTCCGCCAAGGAGCCTCAACCGATTGGCGTCACCTCACCCTTCCGGCCGTTCTCTACTGGAATACGTTGGTTCTGTTAACGAGCAGTGTAACTTTGGAGATTGCCCGTCGGCGGGTCGCCGCGTTCATGGGTCGCTCTGGAGCTCTCGACCTAAACCCTGCTCGATGGTTGTACGTCACTGCATCACTTGGCGTGGTTTTTGTTGTTGGTCAATACGCGGCTTGGCTACAGTTGCGTTCCGAAGGGCTATATCTCGCCACCAATCCCAACAGCTCCTTTTTTTATTTGTTGACGGCGGTGCATGCCTTGCACGTGCTCGGTGGGTTAGTCGGTCTGACCTACGTTATGCGAAAACTGCGTAGCACCGCGCTTCGACGGAGCACACTGGATAGCTTCTCCTACTATTGGCACTTCATGGGCATTCTTTGGGTGTACTTATTGGTACTGCTGTGGATGAAGATTTGATTCCTACAACACAGGAGGCATCGTGACCGAAGCACACTTGACAATGGGAGCGCATATCCCGGGACCGATGGAAGCACCCCCGTTTGGAATGCTTTCAAAAAAGTTCGCGATGTGGCTGTTCATCATGGCGGACGTAATGACGTTCGCCGCTTGTGAAGCAGCCTATGCATTCTTGCGCAATGCCGCCCCTGAATGGCCAAGACCTTTCCACAGCGTGAGCGGCGTCGCGATTATGACGCTCGTTATGATAGCCAGTAGCGCGACAATGCTGGTCGCGTTCTGGGCCGCCAAGGCGGGCGACAAGCCGGGAGCTTTCCGCTGGATGTTGATCACGGCGGCCCTGGGCACGGTCTTCACCTTGCTGCACATCCGCGACTGGATGAGCATGATGAGCCAGGGTGTCGGCCTTACTCAGAATCCATGGGGTCCTGCCGCCTTTGGGGCCGCGTTCTACTCCATTACCGGTTTTAGTTTGCTCCACATTTCGGTCGGGACGATTGCGCTGTTCGTTGTGGCGATCCGCTACCGGGGTGGCCGGTACAACGCAGATGATATCGAACTCTTCAACCTCTTCTGGCAGTTTGTAGGGCTGGTCTGGCTATTTATCGTTCCGACCGTCTATTTGATAAACGTAGCGCGTTAGATCGTGGAAACAAAATCAAGGAGCGAAAATACTATGGCAACAGCCGGAACACGTGGGATTGGCAAATATGTTGTCGTGTATGTCTGCCTGTTAGTCGCAGTGGCAGCGCAGTTCTTAGTCGGATTTCAGAACACGGGCGGGTTGCACCTGGTGGTGCGCATCCTTACGTTTGGGGCCGTCGAAACCGTGCTCGTGGTGTTCTTCTTGATGAATCTAAGTTTGGAAAAAAGAAATTTCCTCCAGTTTTTCGTTTTTTTTATGCTTTTCGTGCTCGCAGCCATGAACTATATTTGGACGGACAGTTTCCGTCTGCTCGTGTTCCGGCTTACGGGCTTCGGGCCAAGCTAATTCTTGAGGTGATTAAGATGTTCGATTTGGGACGTCGGCTCTCGCGGATTGGGCTGGCAGCATTGATCCTCTTGCTGACCGCAGTCCCCGCTTTTTCCCAAAGCTGTTCCCTCTGTTACACGCAAGCGGCTGCCGCTGGAGCTCGTATGATTGCGGCATTGCAAAGCGGGATTCTGATCCTTGTTATTCCTCCCACGCTCGCATCTGTGGGCATGATTTTCATCGTGTATCGCAAACGCAATCAAGTCAGACTGATGGATGACGCGCCCGACTCCGACCGCAATTGGTAATTACTTAACTTAAGGGCAGTTACTAGGGCCAGTATGGCCGGCAAAGCGTGCCTTGATCCAACTGATTTGATCGGCGACGGACGCTCCTATTACGCCGCTTGCATCAACACCCGGATACTTCAAAAAAAGGATGCGGTTTCCGTGCTTGCACATGCGGGCTACAGTGTTCGCGGTCATGTCCGCGGGTATAACCGGGTCTATCTCACCGCTGGTCACGAGCAACGGGCCGTGTGCCGCCTTTTGACCGGCAGTATTACTGGCAAAAAATTTCTTGACGAACCTCGTATTTTCCCATCCCGGTTTAAGAATTTCGCTTGTAAACTCCGGCCCCATCCCACCGCAGACCGGAGCGACACGCTGGTATTGGTGAATTGCCGTATCTTTCAGTATCTCGCTCAATTGGAACTCGGGATAAAGTGCTTTGATCGATGACGCCAGAGCGAGCAGCATGCGGGCGGACGCGTTCAGAGCGTAGCGCTCATAGGCAGGCTGTGCATCCGCCAGTCCCGACGTGGCGATGCTGCCCAGATAGCCGGGATCCCGCGAATCGCTCTCCGCTATCGCCACAGCGGCCATAGCCCCTTGGAAGGCGCCGACCACAATCCACTTGGGCCCAATCTCCTTTACCGCGGCTCGCGCAGCTGAAACTGAATAAATCACATCCAGCGCATTCGACTCCATGTCTGTCACCGGCTTGGCAGAATCGGCCCCCAGTCCGGCATAATCAGTGGCGACGACGGCGTAGCCGAGATTGGCATACATCGCGAGTAGCGGGCCAACTCCGAGATTTCTAATCAGTGAGGGCGCGCACTGTCGCGCCTCTCCTCTAAATTCGTGTGCCCATGCAATCACAGGCCAGCCCCCTGCCGGCGGCTTGCCATCCGGAATCAGCACCACACCCGAAACTGCCACGTCTTTACCACCCAAGGTTCGGGAATGGTAGACAATTCGCCAAGCCGATAACTCGTAGGGGAGGCTGTATTGATTGATCGGCTCCGAACGTATCAATTCTCCAGGTTTGCCCACGGGCAGCGGATGAGGAGTGTCGTAAAAACTTGTCAGGGGAAGGGTGGTGGATGTTGGAAATCGTTTTGATGATTTTGCTGTTTCAGCATGGGAGGATCGTTGGACGCCAGTTAGTCCGACCGAAAGCAGCAAAAGAGCGAAGAACCTCTTCCTAAAATATGGCGCACTGCAAGCTGTACCAAGAGTCGAACGGAACAGGCGTAAGAGTGTCATGTTATACGAGCGGATGGTATCACCTTACAGCGCAAGACGAAAAGCAACGGAGTTTCGAGATTAAAATCGTAGGCTCGCTATGTGACCACCTGGAATCAGCATAACTCAGAGATTTAATAACTCCTCTTCTAATTGCGTCGGTCAAAGACGAAAGACCAGGTTACGCAGGAATGCTGGCCCATAGAGGGATCTCATGCATAAACGGGAATTTGGGTTGCTTAGCGAAGTTTATCTCGCCGAACTGCCTTGATAGCAAATTTTCCGGTGCTAGAATCACAACATGGCAAAGTCATTGATCCAGTCCGTCGTCAAACAGCTGCAACACGAACGTGCGCGACTCGAAAGTGAACTTCATCGCGTGAGCGCGGCTCTAACCACCTTCGGCCAGGTGTACATGCATGGGCCTAAGCGCGGACCCGCGAGGTTGACCGCCAGGAGGCGCACGATTTCAGCCGCGGGACGCAAGAGAATCGCGGCTGCGCAAAAGGCGCGTTGGGCAAGGGTGAGGGCAGCGAAGAAAAAGAAGTAAATCTTATCTCCGCCCCGGACTGCGACTTAGTTACTGGGCTCTGCCACCGCCATCGCTACAAACCTTGTAAATTCGCGTACGTCATCTTCAGTCGTGTCGAATGAGCACATCCAACGTACCACTGACTCTTCTTCGCTCCAGATATAGAAGAAGTAGCGTTCTTGTATCTTCGGAATCGCTTCCCGCGGAATTTGTGCGAAGACCCCGTTAGCCTCCACCGGATACATAATTCTTACCTCCGGGATCTCCCTCATGGAGCGCTCCAGCATTTGTGCCATCCGGTTTGCGTGCTCTGCGTTTCGACGCCAGAGATTGTTGGTTAACAGTGCCTCCATTTGCGCTGACATATAACGCATCTTGGACGCCAACTGCATTCCCTGTTTGCGAATAAACAGAAAATCCTCCGCGAGCTCGGGTCGAAAGAAAACTACCGCCTCTACCCCCATTAACCCATTCTTAGTCCCGCCGAATGAAAGCACGTCGACGCCTAAATCGCGCGTCGCCTGCCGCAGGGTCAGCCGCTGCGCCGCCGCTGCATTTGATATACGAGCGCCATCCATGTGCAGGAACATGTTTCGTTCATGAGCGAACCGGGCGAGTGTCTCAACTTCCTCCGGTTTATAAACCGTTCCCATCTCAGTCGACTGGGTAATCGAAATCACTCGCGGTTGAACATGATGTTGGTCGCCTATCCCGTGATAGCCCTGCGCTACTGTCTCCACCGTTAACTTACCTGCTGGCGCCGGCAGCGGTATTAACTTGCAGCCAGTTGATTTTTCCGGCGCCCCACATTCGTCTGTATAAATGTGAGACAGTTCCGGGCAAAGTACGGCATGATAAGGCCGGGCCAGCGCCTGCAAACTTAAAACATTTGCCGCTGTGCCGTTGAAAACAAAGAATACTTTTACATCCGCTCCAAATTCCTCGCGGAACTTTCGCACCGCGGACTCCGTGTGCGGATCGTCCCCATATCCGACGTTATGTCCCTCGTTGGCGCGCCGGATTGCCTCTAACACCTCCGGATGGACGACCGCATTGTTATCGCTGGCAAAACTTCGCGTCGGTTTCATGACAAAACAATTTAGCAGAAGAGGAATCAAAATTCTGTGGACGGTTGAATCGATACCGTAAACCTGTATTATGTTTTACTATTCGTAACGCGATCGGAGCTAAGCGCCGGGCCGATGTTTAGTCGCAGTTGCAGGTCTGAACATAGTCTCAACATAGTTCCCCAAAAATGTATGTTTCACAAGACACCATCTCTCGTCCTGCCATGCACGCTTCTGTTGCTGGCGCTTGTAACCACCGGTTGCGGCAATCAAAAAGCAGCGAAAGCAGATGCGCCGCAAGCCATGCCAGTGAAAGTGCGCACAGCCAAGGCACAAAAAGTCGATGACTCATCCGACTACGTGGCTACCCTGAAATCGCGCGACTCGGCTGTGGTCATGCCGCAGGTCGAAGGAATTATCACGCAGATTTTCGTTCATTCCGGCGAACATGTCGCGGCTGGGGCTCCGATGATGCAGATTGACCCTCGGAAACAACAGGCGACGGTTAAAAGCCAGGAAAGCGCAACTGCGGCGCAGATCGCCCAGCTTAAATGGGCGCAGCAGAATTATCAACGCGTGAGCGGGCTTGCCAATGCAGGAGTGGTGAGTAAGCAGGAACTTGACCAGTCGCGTGCCACACTCGACGCGGCCGAGGCGCAAATGAATTCCCTCGCTGCTCAGACCAATGAGCAGAGCGTGCAGCTGCAATATTACAAAGTAGTCTCCCCGCGTGCTGGCATTGTCGGTGACGTTCCAGTCCGCGTCGGGGATCGCGTGGTCACTACTACCGTTCTCACTACCGTCGATCGTCCAGGCAGTCTCGAGGCGTATGTCTACGTGCCCATTGAAAAGGCTTCTCAGTTGAAGATGAACCTTCCGGTTCAGATCGTCGACGGTGAAGGGAAATTGCTTGCCACCAGCCGTATTACTTTCATTTCCCCGCAGGTGGATAACACGACTCAAACTATTCTCGCGAAGGCGACCATCACAAATTCGAACAACAGCTTGCGCACAGCTCAATTTATTCGTGCCCGCATTGTGTGGGGCAGTGCGGACAAGCCGGTGGTTCCGATCCTTGCTGTATCCCGAATCGGGGGAATTTACTTTGCCTTCGTCGCCGAGTCTGACCAGAAAGGTGGATATGTCGTCCACCAGAAGCCGCTTCAGATCGGCCAAATCGTCGGCAATGACTATGTTGTCCTCGACGGAGTTAAGCCCGGAGACAAAGTGGTCATTTCCGGTACTCAGTTTCTAATCGATGGCGCGCCGGTAGTTCCGCAGGAAAGCAGCGGCTAACCCGGAACAAGGTAAAAGGCAGCAACAAAAGAATAAAGGCCTCTTCGGTCAGGCTTGAGGGATAGTCCTCTTTCTTATGGTCGATTTTTTTATTCATCGCCCGGTATTCTCCACTGTTTGCTCGCTGCTCATTATTCTTGCGGGCGCGGTCTGCATTCCCACGCTACCCATTGCGCAATTTCCGACTCTCGCTCCTCCTCAGGTAGGAGTTACCGCGGTCTACACCGGGGCCAGTTCTCAGACCGTCGAATCTGCCGTCACCACGCCGCTTGAACAGCAAATCAATGGCGCGGAAGGCATGAAGTACATCACCTCCTCCAGCACCAATGATGGCGTCAGCAGCGTCACCGCCACATTTGACATCACGCGCGATCCCGACCTCGCCACCGTAGATATAGAAAACCGCGTCAATACCGCCTCTGGACGCCTCCCTGCCGCAGTCAAGCAAATCGGAATCACCGTCGCCAAGACCTCGCAGAACTTTGTCTTCGGCGCAGGAGTTTTTGCGGACCCGCCAGACCGCTACAGCACGTTGTTCATGAGCAATTACCTGGATGTCTATGTCCGCGATACGTTGAAGCGAGTTCCTGGCGTTGCAGACGTTCTTATCTTCGGCGAACGTAAATTCTCCATGCGTCTGTGGCTCGATCCCAATCGCATGGCTGGGCGGTCCCTGACCGCCGACGACGTTGTCAGTGCTCTGAGCGAACAGAACGTTGAAGTCGCCGCCGGACAAGTCGGCTCACAGCCCGCAATGCCGGGGCAAAATTATCAGATCAGCGTCCGTGTCGTCGGTCGCCTTTCGGAGCCCGAACAGTTCGATAACATCATTCTTAAGAGCAATGCCGACGGCACTCTAGTCCGCCTCAGAGATGTGGGCCATGCCGAACTGGGTGCGGAAAATTACAGCACCGATCTCGACTACAACGGCCGTGACGCAGTAGGAATCGGCGTAACCCAGCTTTCTACTGCCAACGCACTCGACGTGCATCGAAAGTGTCTCGCCGAACTCGCACGCCTGTACAAGCGTTTTCCTCCTGGAATGAAATACGAGGTCGCGTTCGATACGACCGACGCCGTCAGCGAGTCGATCCGGGACGTGGTTACGACGTTGGGCACCGCCATTTTCCTCGTCATTCTCGTTATCTTCATTTTCCTCCAGGACTGGCGTTCTACCATCATTCCGGCAGTCACCATCCCGGTCTCGCTGATCGGTACTTTCGCATTTGTGAAAATGCTCGGCTTCTCCATCAACACACTTACCTTGTTTGGTATCACCCTCGCTACCGGGTTAGTCGTCGACGACGCGATCGTCGTGATCGAGAATATCGAGCGCCATTTGCAGGAGGGCGAAAAAGATCCTGTCAAAGCTTCGGTCACCGCCATGAAAGAAGTGACCAGCGCGGTCATCGCAACATCGCTCGTGTTGGTGGCCGTATTCGTTCCCGTGGCCTTCTTCCCTGGCACTACCGGCATTTTGTTTCGACAGTTTGCGCTGACTATCGCCTTCTCCATCGCCATCTCCGCGTTCAACGCGCTGACTCTCACGCCTGCGCTTTCGGCGTTACTGCTTGGACACAAAGCGGGCGAAAAGAATTTCTTCTTCAAGATGGTGGACCATGTCTTGGAAAGGGTGAACAACGGCTACATCCACGCGCTGCGTTTTGTTTTGCGCTTCGAGTTCGTGGCTCTCATCGTATTTGCATGCTGTCTGGGCCTGGCTTACGTAGTGTTTCGGCACGTACCCCAAGGATTCGTTCCTACGGAAGATCAGGGATACCTGATCGTCGCCGTGCAGGCCCCCAGCGGCGCTTCGCTCGACTACACCAGACAAATCGGCCAGCAGGTCACGAACATCACCAAGAATATCCCTGAAGTCCTGGGTACATTCGCCGTTGCCGGCTTCAGCTTCGGAGGCGCGACTGCCAACTCTGGTCTCGTCTTTCTCACGCTTCAGCCCTATGAGAAACGGAAGGGTCGGGACCACACCGCAGCCGCCATAATCAATCGTCTTCGCGGGCCGTTGTTTGGGATCTCTGGCGCTTTCGTGATCCCCTTCGAGCCACCGGCAGTACAGGGTCTCGGCGAGTTCGGGGGATTCCAATATGAGCTTCTGGACCAGGGTGCGCACACTCTCGCCGATCTAGATAAGACCACTCACGACCTCGTCCGGGCCGCTGGCGCGCGTCCGGAAAAGGATCTGACTGGACTCTTCACGAGCTACACCGCGAACGATCCTCAGTACGTAGTGACCATCGATCGTGAAAAAGCCAAGAGCCTTCACGTTCAGCTCGGCCAGATCACCAACACTCTTGGCGTTTTCATGGGCTCGGCCTACATTAACGATTTCGACTTCAATAACCGCTCCTATCGCGTTTATGTCCAGGCAGACAAACAATTCCGGGCCCGTCCTCAGGATATCGGTCAGTACTACGCGCGCTCGGACGGCGGCGCTATGGTCCCTCTGGCAAACCTCGTGACGATCACGCAGACCTCCGCTCCTCAAGTGATCAATCACTACAATCTTTTCCGGTCAGCCGAAATTAACGGCTCCGCCGCCCCTGGATTCAGCTCCGGACAAGCCATCGATGCGATGCAGCAACTTTCCGCGAAAGTCTTGCCTCAGGGCTATACCTACGAATGGTCGGGACTATCGCTCGAGGAATTAGCCTCGGGTTCCACCACGTTAATCCTCTTTGGTTTGGGAACGCTAGTCGTATATCTCACCCTCTCGGCGCAGTATGAAAGTTTCGTCTTGCCGTTCATCATTCTTTTAGCGGTCCCCATGGCGCTCCTTGGGGCCCTTGGCGCCCAATGGCTCCGCAGCCAGCAGAACGATGTTTTCTGCCAGGTAGGGTTGGTCATGCTGGTAGGCCTGTCGTCCAAGAACGCCATCCTGATCGTGGAATTTGCCGAGCAGTTGCGCAAACAAGGCCGCCCGCTGCTGGAAGCCGCTGTGGAAGCCGCCCGCCTCCGGTTGCGTCCCATTCTCATGACGTCGCTGGCATTCATCCTCGGTGTTGTTCCTCTAGTTACCGCGAGCGGTGCAGGAGAAAATGGCCGCCACTCTGTGGGCACCACCGTTTTCGGCGGAATGATCGTCAGTACGATCCTGAACCTGTTTTTCATCCCGGTACTCTACCTGTTAATCGAGGGCTTCCGTGAGCGCGGCAGTAAACGGAAAACAGCTGAAGTAGTTTGAACGCGCCTCTCTGAAATAAGACTTAAAAAATACTACGCCATGTGGGGTATGTAGGTTGACTGTGCCTCAATGACTGCAACTGGCGGTATCTTCATACCGAAAGCAGGCAACTTCCGGGTTGTTTGTGGCGTCTCAAGCGCCGAATCTAGATGGCTGCGAAATCTTTTCTAAGAAAATGCCTTAGTACGAAATCCGCTTGAGGTCAAACAAATGAAAAAAACGCTGATTGTTGTTTTGGGTGTCTCAATGCTTTTCTCGATGGCGGCTCTCGCAAGTCCCGCCGCTCAAGATAATCCACCAACTGGCTCCGCCAATCAAAAAAATATCGATCGAATCTACAAGGAAGTGCGTCATGAACTTGTCACGCTTCCTTTCTACGGTGTATTTGACAATCTGTCCTACAAGGTCGATCCGGATGGCACCGTTACCCTTTACGGCCAAGTCACTCGTCCTACGCTGAAATCGGACGCCGAAAACGTGGTCAAGCGTATCGAAGGTGTCACCAGAGTCGTGAATAACATCGAAGTGTTACCTACCTCGATGAATGACGACCAAATCCGGCGCGCCGTCTACCGCGCCATCTTTGGTAATGAGGTGTTGAGCCAGTACCAGATGCGTGCCGTGCCTCCTATTCATATCATCGTGAAAAACGGACACGTCACGCTCGAAGGAGTCGTAGCCCGCCAGATGGATAAGCAGATCGCCGGCATGCAAGCGAACGGTGTATCTGGAGTGTTCTCGGTGACTAATAGCCTTGTGGTTGAAGAAGATTCAAACAAAGGCGACAAGAAGAAGTAATTTGTATTCACGCGCGGCGCCGTATGTCCACTCAAGTACGGCGTCGCATTGGCATTCGCGTTCCGTCCCTTCTCTGTTCCCCGCGCGTTCTATTAGTAGAGCCATCTACAATTGCTTATGGACCGAATCGTGGATCGCGCGGAAATCGACCGTGCTGCCGGATTGTTGCGCTCTGGCCGGCTTGTTGTTTTCCCCACGGAAACGGTTTACGGTCTGGGGGCGAATGCGCTCGACGCTGAAGCGGTCGCGCGCATCTACGCCGTTAAACGCAGACCGGCCACCAGTCCACTCATCGTGCACGTCTCCTCGTTGGAAATGGCGCGCTCCTTGGTTGCAAATTGGACAGAGATCGCTGATCGTCTTGCCCAGCAATTCTGGCCGGGGCCGCTGACGCTGGTATTGCAAAAACAGCTGCGAGGACCGTTTGCAATTCCGGCGATCGTAACCGCCAACTTGCCGACGGTCGGTATCCGTATGCCCGCGCATCCGGTCGCGCAAGCGCTAATTCAATCAGCCGACCTTCCGCTCGCAGCTCCCAGCGCGAACCGCTTCACCCAACTTTCACCAACTACCGCCGAGCATGTTCGCGCCAGCATAGGCTCCGACGTCGATCTCATACTGGATGGTGGGCCATGCCAGGTCGGTATTGAATCGACGGTGCTGTCTCTTACCGAGTCCGTACCTAGATTGCTTCGCCCCGGTGGAATTTCGCGCGCACAGTTGGAGGAGATATTAGGACGAATAAATTCCGCGGAAAAAAATGAAGCAGGTGCTGATCCCTCCCCCGGCATGCATCCGCGCCATTACAGTCCGCAGACTCCTCTCTATCTCGTAACCGAGGGAAAAGTGCCCGATCAGGGCCGAGGTATTTATCTCCAGCATAACTCTCAGCCGAGCCGAGCCGACATTGTGATTCATCAGATGCCGTCTCTCCCTACTCAGTACGCTACCGAGCTTTATGAAGTGCTTCATCAGGCGGATTGCGGGAATTACGGTTGGATAGCGGTAGATCGCCCACCCTGCAGCGCCGACTGGGAAGCTATCGAGGATCGACTCAAACGCGCGGCTGCGCAATTAACTCGCGATCTCACACTTAGCTAAAAAAGTCCGTAAGCTACGAGGCTATTGTTCGTGCCCACATACAGCTTGCCATTTGCGACGACAAAGTTGGCGAAGTGTGGAAGCGCGGGAAGAACATCTCGTTTATTGGCAACTTGACTGCTGCTGTAGAGTTTCGCCAGGGTTTTTGCGTCAAAAGCCTGCAGGTTGGTCCCGCTTATCTGCCACAGGACGGCGCCCGTAGTTCCATTTGCCGAGATAATCGGCGAATGTCCTTGGGTCGTGATCTTCGATTGCGCGATCGGCATCGTTGAAAGAACGCCGTTGTTAATTGCCAGCGCCTTGATTAGCGAGCCGGCTCCAGATGTATAAACGGCGTTGTTGAAATAGATCAGCGCCCCGGTCTCTGGAGCGAATGCCTTGAGTTCTTCCACTATTTGTGTGTCCCTCGTGCTGCAAGAACTGCAGAAATGCCCCATGTTATCGCGGTTCAGGAGGTAAACCGTCCCTTCCTTCCCAATCGCGACCATCAGGTGCGGATATTGACCGGTTTGATCCGGTAGCACCAGCACAGGCTCGCTCAAATCTAGATCGTTAGTTTTCAGATAGTTCTGGTTGTAAGGAGTGAACCAGTCGGCAAGCTGCAGAGAGTTACCGACCTGCGAAAGCTTTAATACGGACTGACCGAAGTTCGTTCCTGGCTTGAATATGCCGTCGGCAGTTACTCCATAGATGTTCCCTACACTGTCGGAAGATAAGCCGCCACCTCGCTGCCAAATTGCTGCTGAATAAGACGAGGGTTCATCGTCAAATGAGCCTTCTAACTCAAGGGTTGAGGCATCATAGGACATCACCCATCCTTGCTCGTGGTCACCGCGACAGCCATTTGATCCGAACGCGATGTAAATATGGCCGTTTTCCAAAAGCAAGGCGGGACGGTTAACCTGCATCGCGTCCGCAAAAATATTATTCTTACCGGCTAGTGAGTAACTCCCAGCGATCACGACGGGACTGTTCGCTTTCTCCAGGCCTGTTTGAACGTCGAGCGCGTGGAGTCGGTGGACGAATGCCGAGTGCTCATAGGTTTTCGCCACCACGTACAGCGTCCCGGCTATAGGATCAATCACGGGTGTCGAAACGACTCCTACTTCTGTCCATCTAGTCGTTGTTTGGCAACCCTGAAGACTAATTGGGACTGTAGTGGCGCCGTCAACAAGAAAACTAGTGTGCCAGAGTGGTTGTGAGTTACTGCCGGCCGGGCTGTCAGCGTCAAACGCGTAAACGCTGTCATGCATGGTCGCGACATACACGATATTATGCGTGCCTCTCCGAGGAATCGTGATGTTAGGCAGGTAAAGAGCCTGACCAATCACGGCGCCATCTACAGGTTGTGTAAAAAGTTTTCCGAATTTCGTGCTGTTTACGTTCTGCGGAGTGAGGATCGTTTCCTTGGAGGTCACTCCGGTACGCGCGTTGTCATAGTGCCAAGTCGTCACTATCTGTGCTTTGCTGATAGTTAGACCGGCAAAGAGAAGGACTTGCGCCCAGACGATTGCGCGATTTCTAAGAACTAAGGCGCTAGTTTTGAACTGCTTCGGGGACGCGCACCCGAATCGTCTGAGGAACTGCGCGCAGCTTGGCCAGTAACTGCTCATCGCAAGCCTGATTGATGTCGTATATCGCATATCCTATCGCTCCACGAGTGTCCAGCATTTGCCGTTCGATATTGATGCCGCGATCGGCCAAGATGTGGTTTATAGCTCGCAATATTCCCGGAACATTGTGATGGATGTGGAGCACACGGTGCGATCCTGCTTCGTACTCTAAGTGACACTGCGGAAGGTTGACGCTCAGCAGGGAATTGCCGCTTCTAAAATAGTCGATCATCCGGGCGGAAACGAACTGACCGATATTCTGCTGCGCCTCCTCCGTATTGCCACCAATATGAGGTGTAAGGATAACATTAGACAAACCCCGTAGGGGGCTGTCGAACGCGCCACCGCTTTCCGGTTCCTGCGGAAAGACGTCCACCGCCGCCCCCGAAAGCTTACCACATCCTAAATGACGAGCGAGCGATTCATGATCCACTACGAACCCGCGGCTCAAATTAATCAGGCAAGCGCCATGCTTCATAGCGCGGAATTCTTCCTCCCCGAACAGATCCTGGTTTTGCGCCTTGCCGTCGACATGCAAAGTGATCACATCCGAAGTCTCCAGCAGTTCGCGAAAACTCACCGGGCGCGCATTCCCGCGTGCTAGTACATGCGAGACGTCGCTAAACACAACGCGCATGCCCAGCGCTTCCGCAAGATCGGATACCTGCGAGCCGATTTTGCCGTACCCAACGATACCCAAAGTAAGTCCGCGGACCTCATGTGATCCAGCCGAAGACTTGTTCCAGACCCCGTTATGTAATTGCGTGCTCGCGTCGAATGTCCGTCGCATTAGCAAGATGATTTCTCCCATTGCCAATTCGGCGACCGAGCGGCTGTTGGAATGGGGATCATTGAAGACCGCAATCCCGCGTTCGCTTGAAGCTGTGCGATCGATCTTGTCCACACCAATGCAGAACGCGCCAACCGATAGGAGTTCCGGTGCGGCATCCAGCACTGCGGCGGTGATGCGAGTCTTCGAGCGGACGCCCAGAATGGAAGTTCCGCGCACCTTTTCAACGAGCTCCCGCTCTTCGAGCGCATTCTTTAGCGACTGCACCTCGAACCCCGCCTCTTCAAACTGGGACGCCGCTACGCCGCTAATGTTTTCCAGCAATAAGACCTTCAAAGAACCTCCCGGACCCTAAGAGCGAGAATGACCAACAAGAATTATAAGGGTGTGATTCTGAGTCTCGACAATGTTTTGCAGTGATGCCCGCAAAGCCGGCTCTGTGGTTGTCGAAAGCGAGCAATTAAATTACAAAATTAGATTAATCAGACCGTCCATAAAGGACGCTGCAGCTAGCGCCTTGCGGTGCCCAACCAGAATTGGGCTGCAGTGTTACAAATATAAAGAATGCCCGGGCAACCGAGCCGGTACCGTGTGAATCTTTCAGCCGGACCCCGTCATCATTAAGACTTTGGAGGAGATAAAAATGCCGCATGAAGTGCCCCCCCTGCCGTACGACTACACCGCGCTTGAACCCACCATCGATGAAAAGACAATGCACCTGCATCATGACATGCACCATGCTGCGTACGTGAAGAACCTCAACGCGGCGCTGGACAAGCATCCAGAACTGCACAAGAAAATCGCGGAGGATCTTATTCGCGATCTGAATTCCGTACCGGAAGACATCCGCAGCGCTGTGCGTAACAATGGCGGCGGCCACGTCAACCACACCATGTTCTGGAAAATTATGAAACCACAGGGTGGAGGCGAGGCCAATGGTCCTATCGCGGACGCGATTAAGAAGAGCTTTGGCGACTTCAAATCGTTCCAGGAGAAATTTAACGCCGCGGGAGTGGCGCAGTTTGGCAGTGGATGGGTATGGCTGGTGGGTGATCCGAAGGGTGGAGTGAAAATTCTCTCTACTCCGAATCAGGACAACCCCATCTCGCAGGGCATGAATCCCATCTTCGGCAATGATGTGTGGGAGCACGCGTACTATCTCAAGTACAACAACCGGCGTCCCGAATACCTGCAAGCCTGGTGGAACGTCGTCAACTGGGATGAGATTAATAAGCGTTTCCAGTCATCTCAAAAGTAATAGCGAAGGTGGCGCGGGCAACTCTGTTCGCGCCACATTCTCCAGCCCGTTTTCTGCAGCGCATGAAGCCGCACGGTTTTTTCTGGCCGGCCCCCCAAACGATTCGACTCTCCAACGTTTTCTTTCCGCTATAATCACGCAGACTTATGCCTCTAGCGCCGGGAACGAAACTTGGCCCCTATGAAATTCTCGCTCCGATCGGTGCCGGCGGAATGGGAGAAGTGTATCGCGCGAAAGATACGCGACTGGGACGCGATGTTGCTTTAAAAATCCTTCCCGAATCCTTCGCGCGCGAACCCGATCGCCTTCGCCGCTTCGAGCAAGAGGCCCGCGCGGTTGCGGCGCTTAACCATCCCAATATTCTTGCAATCCACGACATCGGCCAGCACAATGGCACGCCCTTTCTCGTCTCTGAACTCCTGGAGGGCGAGAGCCTGCGAGCTGCTTTAGATCGCGGGCCGCTGCCGCAGCGTAAGACAATCGAGTATGGGGTACAGATCGCGCACGGGCTGGCGGCGGCGCACGAAAAGGGAATCGTTCACCGCGACCTGAAGCCGGAGAATGTCTTCGTCACCAAAGATGGCCGAATAAAGATCCTCGACTTTGGGTTGGCAAAGCTCGCGCAACAGGCGGGTGCTGGCTCGGATGAAGTGACCCTTGGTTCCCATACCGCAGTTGGGGTTGTCATGGGAACAGCGAGCTATATGGCGCCGGAGCAAGTTCGCGGCGAGACCGCCGATCCCCGCACGGATATCTTCGCGTTCGGCGCAGTCCTCTACGAAATGCTCTCCGGCGTTCGCGCTTTCCGCCGCGATACTACGGCCGAGACTATGACCGCGGTTTTGAAGGATGACCCTCCAGAGTTGACTGGTCCTCTGCGTCTCGTCTCTCCTACGCTTGAGCGCATCGTGCGCCGCTGCCTCGAGAAAAGCCCGGAACAGCGCTTCCAGTCAGCTCGCGATTTGTCATTTGCGCTGAGCGCGCTTTCAGGAACCGAGGCCAGCGGGGCTGCCCGCGTAACCGCCGGACCCCGCCGATTCCCTTTGCTACTCTGGGCCGGTTTTCCCTTGGCCCTGGCGGCGGTTGCGGCAGCCACCTGGTTCATCGCGCGGCGCCCTGTGGCGGCAACTCGCATGGAGTTTGCCATTGCTGTTCCAGAAGAGATGAGTGTCAGCCATATGGCGCTGTCGCGAGATGGCTCCATGCTGGCCTTTATTTCGCCGGAGGAGAAATCCGCATTGCCGATGATCTACGTGCAGCGCGTTGGCTCCTCCACTGTGATAGCGCTTCCCGGCACTCAGGGCGCGAGCTATCCCTTTTGGTCGCCGGATTCCTCTGAGGTGGCATTTTTCGCCAATGGAAAACTCCAAAAGATATCGATCTCCGGAGGTACGCCACAGGTACTAGCCAGCGCTCTATCTGGACGCGGCGGCAGTTGGGGAAGCAAGGGCGTAATTATCTATGCCCCAGATACCCAAAGTCCAATCCATCGCATCAATTCCGATGGGACGGGGATGGCGGCCGTCACGGAACAACAGATACAGGATCAATCCCACCGCTGGCCGCTTTTTCTGCCCGACGGCAAACATTTTTTATTCTGGGCCGGAAATTTCGGTGGTGTCAGGGACGACCGGTTAAGCGGCATCTACCGCAGCTCCGTCGATGCTAAGGAAAGAAAACTGGTTGTGCTGTGCCATTCGAGCTTTGGTTACGACGCTCACAATTTATTTTTTGCGGATGACCAGCGCCAGTTAGTCAGCGTCCCGTTTGACAGATCCTCCGGAACAGTTTCGGGCAGCACGTCTGTGATCGCGACCGTCGTCGGATTCCAACCCTCCACGTTTTGGTCGGCTTTCACCGTCGCGCCGAACGGAACGTTGATCTACAACACCGGCGTAGGCGCGGCGGAGTCCGCTCTTGCCTGGATCGATCGTTCAGGCAAAGAACTGGGACGGATCGGCGATCCAGCCATCATGTTTAACCCTGCGCTTTCTCCCGACAACAGCCGCGTTGCCGTCGACATAACCGACCAGAAAGCGAAGAACGTGGATGTATGGATCGAAAGTACAGCCGGAGCCGGTAATTCTCGTTTTACGTTTGACCCAGCAGAAGAGGTTGCAGGTACGTGGTCGCGAGACGGGAAGATGCTGGCCTATCGCAGGGCAGATGCCGAGGGCGCAAGTCTCTACTTAAAAGCGGCGAGTGGCCTGGAGCGAGAGAAGAAGAGGTTCACGGTCTCGAGGATGGAGGACTTGCTCCCCAATTCCTGGTCATTGGACGACAAGCAGATTCTGTTCACGCGACAGACTCCCACAGGCGACCACCTGGAATTAATGAACGTTGCCGGCGGTGAGCCGACCCGGTTTGTGACTAGCCAAGGCAGTGAGACAAACGGACAGATTTCTCCCGATGGAAAATGGGTGGCCTATGCCTCCGATGAGTCCGGCAACTGGGAGATTTACGTGACCTCGTTCCCAGCGGCTGCGGGAAAATGGCAAGTATCGCGTGGTGGAGGCACCGAGCCTCGATGGCGTGCAGACGGTGCAGAAATTTTCTATATCGGACGCAATGGCATGTTAACTGCTGTGTCGGTCAACGGCGCGACCACGTTCGTAACCGGCACTCCGACGCCTTTGTTTCCAATTTACGGTCGCGCACCAATTTCAAGCACGGATATTTGCACCTACGATGTAGCCAAGGACGGCAAGCGCTTCCTGGTGAATCGATACGTGAATCCAGAACACATCCCGCCACTTACCATCCTGCTCAATACTCCGGCAGACAACCAGAATTGACTGCTAGCGTCAACTTCTTCTAGTGGAATCCAACCGCCGTCATGGCGGCGCTGGCTTCAGGGTTCTTCATGAATGTGTCCCAGACAAAGCCGGTGCGCTGATTTTCCGCCATCACCATCGTGATACCCAAATCGATTCCAATGACTTGCGGGTCATACCAGCCGGACAGAGGGTTGAATGCGTCGATGAAGCCGTATCGTTGCCACGCTTTCGGAAACCAGTTTTGAATATTGCGCAGCACCTCAATGCATTCCGAAGTTAGAAAGGGAATCGAGCCCCCGGCCGCGCAGGGAACGATAGAGCCGTCGATCGGCCCGATCGGCGGTGCTCCACCCCACACCACATAACCGTTCTGCGAGTCTGATGCCGTTATTCCCCACAGTTTGTCAGAGTAATCGGAAAATTGGCTGCCGAGCGATGCGGCGCAGAACAGTTTGTGGGCCAGCGTGGCAGTGACCGAATTATTGAAGTAATTGGTATAGGCATCCTGCTTGTTGCGAAAGTTAAACCAGGCATGTGAAAACTGATGAATGAAGAGCGGGGCAATGGTATTTGTGATGTAGGTTAAGTCCTGGAAAGTCAACGTCGGACGCGAAATTTCCTCCCACGAACTGGCGGGAATATGCTTGACGGGCGCGCCAATCGCCAAGAGATACAGCATCATCAGCTCGGAGTAAATATCCCAACGTGCTCTGAGAAATCCGTTCTCCGGCGTCCAGCCCATCGAAAACGTAGTCCCTTCGTTCAGCATCCAAGGCCAGTCGATGCGCTGATAGATTTCGGTGGCCAAGTCGGTCACTTGCCGGTCTTGAAAATGTTGACGGCAGGTTAGCACGCCGCAGAGAAGGATTGCGGTATCAATCGAAGACAGTTCTGACACGTTAACTCTCTGGCCAGAATTCATATCCACGAAGTGATAATAGAATCCGTGCTGGTTCGGCATCTCGTTCAGCAAGAAGTTAAGAGTCGTCTGGACGCGATCGAGAATGGCGCTGTTTGACATGTATCCGCGCTGGCTTGCGATGCACAAAGCCGTAAGCCCAAATCCGGTAGCGGCGATGCTAGAGACCGTGTGGCTGTCGATTCCGCTGGCATGGGCACGGTCCTTAACCTGCCCGGTGGTCGAACTCGCTTGCTCCCAAAAATAGAGGAATGCGGCGTGCTCAATTTCATCTAAAAAAGCATCGTCGTCCAGTTCGCGTGGTCCGGAAATTTCCGCTGTTCTCGAATCACCGCAGGAAGTGCTGAGTATGCCCGTGCCGAGAAGGGGAGAGATCAGAATCGTCTTTCCCAACCGCCCAAGCCATTCCCGGCGGGTCGAAAGAGATGTGTGAAGATTGGAATTCATCAAAAAGTCTGAGTGCTAGTGCTAAAGAGCCACCGTATGACACGATTATAACTTTCCGCTCTTGTCACCAGGATTACTTGATCAGCATCACTTGATCTTGATGACAGCCAGGGCATCGGGAGCGAGTTCAATAATTAGATCATTCCCGGTCAGAGCGCGAACTTCAGGTGCTGGCAACTGCGCAGCTCGCTGCAGCGCCTTGATCTGTTGCTGCGTAGGATAACGTGGCTGTCCCATCCCTTCGTATGCCGGATGCACGTCTCCATGATCCCGGTCCACACGCGAGATAGAAGCCTGGCGTCCGGCCGGCAGATGTTCGAATCGCAGATGAAGTGTTTTTGTCGATCCAGTCTGGTCCGGAGGAACCAGGTTCCAGGCCGCGATAACCAACGATTGGTCTTTCTGCCGCGTCACCAGCACTGTGGGATCGTCGACAGAAATACGTTGATCGCCTAACTGGTGCAAAATCTGGAAGGCGTTGTATGCAGGTTTCGGAATACTATCGGCTGCGATCAGCCCAAAGCCGCCGTAGAAGGGCTGTTTCACAACGCCTTGTTCTTCGAATACATCGGAAAACGTCCAGTAAGACATCATCTCCGTCAACCCGTCGCATTGCCGGATGGTGTCCGCGAGCCAGGGTCCCATATAGATCGAGTCAGTCACGGATGGCTCGTTGAAATAGCTGGCATTGTATTCCGTCCAGATCAGCGGAATGTTTGGCATGGAAGACGCCAGGATCTGATCGTGCACTTTCTTAACAGCGCGGCACACCATGTGGTCGCGCGGAATTTGTTCGTCCGTCTTGAAGACATCCTTTGACTGATCATTGCCGTATACGTGCGACGAAACAAAGTCCACGGGAACTTTATTCTCGGCGCAGTGCTGAATGAAGGTGTCGGCCCATGCGGCCTGGGCGGTCGAAGGGCCGCCTACCCGGAGACGGACGTTTACCCGCTTTAACGCACTGGCGGTGTGATCGTACAGGCGAAAATAGGTTTCCTGCTTCGGATCACCCACCCAAAAATCAAGATTTGGTTCGTTCCAGACCTCGAAATACCACTGCGAAACTTCATCTATCCCATAACGATCGACAAGGTGCTTGGTGAATTGGGTAATGAGGTCGTCCCATTTATCCCAGTCTTTCGGAGGCGAGACGTTTTGCTTGTACCAAAACGCATGCAACGCTTCCTTGGCCGCAAGCTTCTTCGGCATGAAGCTGATCTCGACAAATGGACGCACGCCGCTCGCAAGCAAACCGTCATAAATCTGGTCAACATAGGAAAAGTTGAATTCCGGATGTCCCTGGTCATTCTCGTCGTAAACCCCGACCTCGTCGTGAAAGATGGCGTGGAAGCGAACGTATTCGAAACCGGTAATCTGTTTCACGTCCTTGAGATCGCGACGATAACTCTCCCGTAATGAAAGAATGGCGCGGCCCGAGCCAAACATTTTTTCCCAGAAGTGAGGAAACGGATGCGCGGGACCGGAAGCATCGACGAGAATCACGCCGGAATCTTGCAGTCCACCTCCTGCTTGAGCGTGGCACAAAGGTTGAAGGCACGCCATCGAAAGAACAACGAGCAGGAAGACCGGTGCTTTTGACATTCAATGATCCTTAAAGAACGATCCTTAAAAGAAAGAATGGACGGCGAGGTTATCTTACCCCGCCGTCCAAAAATGGTTCGCGAAAAATATTAGAAACTGATTCGGCCTTGAAGTTCCAGCACGCGTCCGGCTAAACCGGTTGTTGCTGTTCCGAACAGTGGATTGGCAGCCGGAGTAGGTGAACCACAACACTGGTTGCTGATAATAGTTGACGTGCTGCCAAACGAAAACGGTGCCAGATTTAGCTTGTTAATTGCGTTGTAGGCTGTCATGCGAAGCTGAATCCTTGCACCTTCCGTGATCGCGAATTCCTTCACGATGGAGAGATCAACGTCCTGATAGCGTGGTCCGCGGAAGCTGTTGCGTCCTATTCCAGGGCGGGCGGGAGATGTCCCCGTAGTTTGCAGCGTGAAGTATGGATTGGGGGCACCTGCAGCAAGCCCGGCGAGAGCCGGGAAGTTACCCGACGTGGGAGGAAGGAATGCGGAGGTTGAATAGTCGTTCCCAGCGCCTCCGTTGTATGCGATGGGTCGCGTTGGACACAGAGAGATCGCTCCCAGCACCGGGCAAAGGTTGCTAGCCACCGGCGTCCAAGGGAACCCGGAGTGGAACTGGTAAATTCCGTTGAGCTGCCACCCACCTACGATCTTGCCGAGCAGATCTTTGCGGCCGCGAAAAATCGGCAACTCCCACAGCGCGTACGCCCGGAAATTGTGCGTGGCATCGTAATCCGAAGGACCGCGTTCCGTCCGATCGTCGATTGGGTAAGTCTGATTCGTAACGAAGCCCGGGCCCTCGGCTGAAATCTGGTCGAGCGATTTGCTGTAGGTGTATTGGAGGTTAGCCGAAACACCATGATGAAACCGATGCTCAAGCTGGCTGTTGAGAGCGTTAAAGCTTGAATTGGTGTCGGGTGTGAAGGTAAACACTTGATGCACGTCTCGATTTTGATTTTGGTAAAAGTAATCCAGATTCTTGAGTCGCAACAGATGGTGGCCCATGCTGCCCTGGTACCCGAGTGTCATTACCCAGTCCTGAGGCAAGCTGTACTGCATCTGGAACGAGTAAAGGTAAACGTAAGGAATCGGCATGCTGGTGGGGTTTGAATAGATGTCCGGCGCGCCCTGGCCGTTGAGAATGGTGGGCAATCCATTCGCCGGGTTCAGCGGCGTGATCAGCGCAGGATTGGCGGGATAGCTTTCCGGGTTGTTGCTCGTAGCCAGGTTGAAGGCAATTTGGTTATTGTCGAACGGGTTGCTGGGTGTACCGCAGCAGATTCCGTAGTTTGCCACAAAGGGCGGATTATTTCGCGTGTTGTCAAAGCTGTTGTTATCGAAGCGGTCGTAAGCGATCCCGAATCCGCCGCGGAAGACAAGCTTGCTGTTGTACGTCATGGGACTCCAGGCAAAACCCAACCGGGGGCCGAAATTACGCCACGTCGACTTCCACATCTTGCTTGGATTGGTCGCCACTCCGTTCATTAAGCCGTTGATTGGATCGTTGAGGGGCACCGGCTGAAAGTTCGCCAAATGTCCCTTCGCTTCCGTCGGTGGAGCGAAATATTCCCAGCGCAGGCCAAGGTTTACCGTAAAATTCGGGCGGACCTTCCAGTCATTCTGTACGAAGACGCCGTAATTCGTAGTCCGGAAATATTGTCCGCGAGTGGTTGGGGCGCCACCGGTTAATGGGTTTACTTCGATCTGCTCAAAGATCGGTGCTCCGTTGGCGAAGTTCCATGGTCCCTGGAAAACATAATCCGGGCGAGCCCCACCGATTAATCTGTCGTTGTCCTGTTCGTGAGTATATTCGAAGCCAAACTTAAACGCCTTGTTGCCCAGGACCTTCGAGACGACATCGCGAAACGCGAACGTATTTTGCGCCAGAATGCCCGGCGAGGTGTCGCCCCGCGGCGCTCCATAGAGTATTCGCTGGCCGTTGATTGTGGGAAGACCTTGAATCTCGATCAGCGGGATGGCGAAGTTCACCTGGGGATTGGATGTAATCCCGTTGTAGCCGTACCGTGTGAAATTAAAGCGAGCCTCGTTAAGGGTCGACGCGTTGATGGTGCGGATCCAGGACAGGAAGCCGGAAGGACTAAAATTCTTGGTACCGTAATCGTCCATGGGCCGTGCGGCCGATACGGCATCTCCCGAAATGGTTTTGTAAAAAGTAAGAAAGGTATTGGCAGAGAAAAGGTTCTTTCCCGCGTTGTAATCCACGCGAGCGTTGTACTGATTACCACTAGTGGTGGACGGTACAAAAATTTGCGCGAATAAGAGGTCAGGACTGCCATCAAGCCCACCTCCCGCCAATTGCGCCGCATTGGGGACATACGTTCCATAGAGTCCGGTGGGAGACCCGATGTCAATACCTCCAGGAACCACGGCGCAAGGTTGGTTTGCCTTAATCCACAGGGTGCAATCCGTCGGTAAAACGCGATTGATACGAGGCGCACTTCCCTTTTGTCCCAGAATCGTTGCGATCGGCGTGCCACCGCGATCCGCGGCAAGAAGGGCATCGAACTGCGGCGTTTCCACCCATTGGTTTTGGAACGTCTTGTTGTTCGCGCGCAGGCCCTCGTAGTTGAAGAAGAAGAACAGCTTATTCTTAACGATTGGACCGCCCAAGGTGCCAGCAAATTGGCGGAAGGCATCTTCGTCTTTGACAAATGTCTTTAGGTTAGTACTGGTGTCAAAGCCGCCGAACTTGTTATAGGCGTTAAAATTCGGGTCGTGGTATTGAAAAACTCCTCCCCCGTGCAAAGAATTGGTCCCACTCTTCGTGACAGTCTTAATGTGGGCGCCCGAACTGCGCCCGTCCGATGCATCGTAGTCGTTCGCCAGGACGGAAATCTCCTGCACGGATTCAATGCTGGGAGTAATGACGGCCGCGCCGCCCCACTCCAAACTATTCACGCTTACGCCGTCGACCAGGTAATCGTTCGACGTGACGCGCTGCCCGTTGGCGCTAATGGGCTGCTGGTTTTCGACCTGAAAGATGGCTGCGCTCGATCCGCCGGGTCCAGCAGAGGCGCTCACGGCACCCGCGCCGTTGGGGAAGCCGCCGGAGCGTCCGTCGCCAAAGCGCGCGCCATCGCCGAAGACTCCTGGGGAGAGGCGTAGCAGTTCATACGGATCGCGATTAATGGCGGGGAGGTTTTCAACCTCAACCGTCGAAAGTGTGCCTTGTATAGTGGCATCCTCGGTCTGCAGGCCCTCTGAAGTCCCAGTCACCGTTACCGTCTCTGTCGCGGAGCCGGTTTGTAACGTGACATCGCCGTTGGTGGGAGTTTCGTTGACCACGTCCACAGTCCTGGAACTCTTTTTAAAATTGCCCGCGTCGGCCTCCACTTTGTAGTGCGCCGGGGGAAGTCCGGTGACCCGATAAAAACCAGCTGGGCTGCTCACAGTGCTGTGTGTTACGCCCGTGGCCTCGTCGGTGACGGTCACGTTAGCGCCACCAATTACTGCGCCGCTGTTGTCAGTCACGGTGCCCTCGATACTTGCGCCGTATTGAGCAAGGGCGGATGAGGTTACGAAGAAGAGAATCGTGGAAAGCAGCAGAGCACGTACAGGGGTCGACAGGGACGACATGACTTGCCTCCAAGGCACGGATCGTGGAGCGTTATGCTGACTGATTGGCTAAATCGAAATTGGGCGGGCGATACTAATTTTGCCAACTCTCCGACAATATATTCAGAAAACCATAGCGAGGATGGGATCAACTTCCGAATATCATAGTTATTAGGAAAAGCCGGTCGTAACTGCCGGATGAGGCGCTGAGTTATCGCGAGATGACGCGCACAAACCATAACTAAGAAAGCTTGAGTCGCTTCGAAGGCAACTTCGGAGCACAAGCTAGAAAAATGGTCTCGGATTGCAGCGTAAATAGTTGCATAGCGTTAACAATTGGTTGCCTGCGGCGAGGCTTGGTCGAAAATCGGAGATAATGTTTGTTCACACAAACTTTGTTCGAGCAAACTTTGTTCACGCAAACCTTGTTCACACAAAAAAGGATTATTTCGAGTTGGGAGTGCTGCATGAGATGGGTGCTGATCGTACTTGCGATTATTGGTATCGTGGCTTCGTCGCTCGCATTGCGCGAACACTATCGGACGGACGCCTCGCCATGCCGCATTAACGAGCGCTGGGACTGCGGCATTGTCAATCACAGTCCTTATGCCATGCTCTTCGGAGTTCCGGTCGCAGTGATCGGAATCGCCGGATATCTGCTGCTCGGCATTCTCGCGTTTAAGAAAGCCTACCGGTTGGCGTTAGTGGCGTCCGCGGCGGGACTGGGTTTCGCGCTTTACTTGGCGCACATTGAATCCGCAGTTTTAGGAGTGTGGTGCATCTACTGCGTGATATCACTCGGAGTAATTTCTTTGCTGAGCTTGCTGACTTTGGGCCAAGCGATTGGAAGTGTGATTCTTCGCTCGCGCAAAATGATCTAGGAGTTCGGATATTCCTTGCCGACGCGGACGCAAGGTATGCGGTATGAGCTATTCGCGAACCGCTTGCACTGAGCTCAGGGCTCGTAGCTCGCGACGCGTTTATTCGTAGCGCAAGCTCTCGATCGGGTCGAGACGCGCTGCGCGGATAGCCGGCACCATTCCACTCAACACGCCGACGAGACTCAGAATGCCTGTCGCCACGGCGAGGCTGCCGAGGTTGATGTGCAGATGGATGTCTCCAGCTTGAAGGTTTTCGCCAAAGGCGCTCATCAACGGCAGGGCGCCGACCCCCCAGGAAATCAGATACGCGATTGCAATGCCCGCTACGCCGCCAGCAAATGTAATTGCCATCGCCTCCGCGAGAAATTGGAAAAGGATGTGGTTCTTTTGCGCCCCCAGCGCTTTTTCAACACCAATCTCTCGCGTACGCTGCTGCACCGACACCAGCATGATGTTCATCAGACCGATTCCTCCGATACCGAGCGTCAGCGCGCCAATGAAGGCGAGTAGCACTTTGAGAGCGGTGGTGACGACGGTGAACTCGTCGAAGTCCTGCTTGAAGTCGGCGATGAAGACGGCCCGCTTGTCATCCGGCCGAAAGTTGTGATGGCCGGCCAGCACGCTTCGCACCACGCGAGCAAGTTGCTGGTGATCCTGCGCTTCGTAGTCCATAAAGATGCCGGTGATGTATTGTGTGTCGTAAAGATCGCCCATGGCGCTGAACGGAATCGCCATCAAAGTGTTGTCGTTGTCGTCGCCGCCTTGTACTTTGTGCTGGTAAACACCAATTACCTGGAAGCTGACACCGTTGATCCGTACACTCTGTCCCAAGGCTTGCTCGCCGGAGAAAAGTCTCTTCTTCGCCTCATCGCCGAGCACAACCACCCGGGCATGCTCCAACTGATCCTGCTCGCTCAGGCCGCGACCAGTCGCGACGTCAAAGCCGCGTATACGCTGGTAAACGGGGAAGACTCCAGTGAGAAAAAGATTTGTGAAGGCGCGAGTGTCGTGCTGAATCGTCGCATTGCGTTTGTCGAAGATCGGAGTAACGCCCTTCACCATGGGCACTTCATTGCGAATGTAGTCCACGTCCGCCAGCTTGAGCCGCACTTCGGAACCAGCCTTCGCACCGCCGGCCTGCAGCGAGGTGCGTCCGGGAAAGGCTCCGATCACATCCGTGCCCCACGAGCTGAAGATCAGATTGATGGCACGCTCGAAGCCGGAGCCGAAGGCCAGCAGGATAACGACGGTTGCGATTCCCCAAGCCATTCCCAGCATGGTTAGCGTCGTGCGACGTCGATTGTGCTGCATCGCGCCGTAGGCTTCCCGTAGCAGATCGCTTGTCATAAAGTGCTCCTCAAGATGAAGATCCTTAATCGCTTAATCGAAGATGCTTAGTGGAGAGCCATCGCTCCACCCAGTCAGTACTTACTCTTGCCGCAACGCCTCCACCGGTTCAAGCATCGCTGCTTTGCGCGCCGGATATAGTCCGGCGGTGATGCCGGCGAGCGCCAGGGAAAGAACGGCGCCGATTGCCGATACAGGTACGATCCGCGGCGTGTCGAAGCCCTGCGGCAGCTGCACTCCAGAAAGCAATCGAATGACAAGGACCGCTGCGCCAACTCCGATCGCGCCGCTTAACAGCGTCAAGAATGCGCCCTCTAGAAAAAACTGAAATAAGATGCTGCGGTTGGTGGCGCCCAAGGCTTTTCGAAGGCCGATCTCGCGAGTCCGCTCGGTGACGGCAACGAGCATGATGTTTACGATACCGATCGCGCCCAACGCGAGAGTGACGAGGCCGACTCCACCCAGGAACCAATCCATCGCGGTGAAAATCTTTCCCATGGTCTTCTGATTCTTAATGGTGTCCCATTCTTCCCAGGTGTCGGAGCCCGTCGGATCAAAACCACCGTGATTGCGAGCAACAATTGCGTGTAACTCGGCCTTGGCGGTTTCGTTCTCGTCAAAGCTGCGTGGCTGATAGTTGATAAAAGAAAGAGCATTTCCCTCTTTCGAGTCGTCACCTTTCAGCGGAAACAATTCGCGCATGGTGTTAAACGGAATGAAGATGCGAATATTAGTCGCGTTATGCTCTTCGTGTCCGATCATCGAGAGCACGCCAATAACTTCGAAACGCACGCCATTGAGCAGAATTGTGTTGCCGACGGCGGGCCTCCCAGGGAACATGTTGCGTGTCATCTCCCGCCCAAGTACGCACACCCTACGCCGCTGTTGGTCGTCGTCATCGTTGATCCAACGTCCAACCGCTAGGGGGATTGTCCGTACCTGGCTGTAAACTTCCGGCACGCCTGAGACTTGTCCGTTGGTACTCGTGTAATCGCTGACCGCGCGAATATCATCGCGGGCAATCAGCGGCGAAATGTTGATCGCGAGTCTGGATTGATTCTTGATGGCCAGGTAGTCGTCATAAGTAAGGTTGAACCATCGCATCGAGTTGAAACTGCCCTCAACCGCGGGCATCCGGCCGCCAAAAAAGAAAATAATATTCTTCCCGAAGGTTTCCAGTTGCTTGCGATTGCCGTTGCGAAAGCCTTCCCCGACCCCAGCCAGCAGCAACAGCGAGCCCACTCCCCATGCGATTCCAAACATCGTGAGGAAGGACCGCAACTTGTGCGCCCACAGAGTTCTTAGAGTTTGCGCGAAGGTATCGAGGAGCATTCGCATATTGCCGCCTCAGCTTGTCGACGAACTGAACAAACCGCAGTTCACGGCTTTGTGTTTCGACTGTTCAAGGAGGCAAGTGTTAGCGAGTATTTCGATTTCTTGCAGGACTGGGAACGGCGGGCTTGATGTTGACACAACAAAACAGATTGTTAGATTAGGCGCGGTTCTTTTCGTCTTCCCTCAACTTCCATGCCACTTGGCGCATCATCCCCACCAATACGTCGGCATCATTGGCTTTCAAATCCATTCTTCGAACCAATCGACGCAACTTTTCTTCCGATGCCACGGCTCGCGGGTTAATGTACCCGCTATCGCGAAGAACCTGGAGCATCACTTGGGTCAGGCGCTCAACTTCGCCGGACTCCGCCATCTGGTCCTTTTTCCGCACCTGGTCTTTTCTTGTTGGAGCGATGCCTGCAAAATCCGTTTTCTGGCCCCGGACTAGTTCGTAGAGGCATACCGCCACCGCCTGCCCCAGATTCATAGATCCGTGCTCTTCCCGGGTAGGAATGCGCGTCATCCAGTGGCAATGGCTCATGTCCTCATTCGATAAGCCGAATCTTTCCGAACCGAACAACAATGCCACAGGACCGGTTTTCAATTGCGACTTGATTGTTCGTCCAGCCGTCTCCAAAGGTTGAAGCTCATGTTGTAGATCACGCCACTTCGCCACTGTCGTGCCCACCACCAATTTGCAATCTGCGACAGCTTTGCCCACTTCGTCGTATTGCTCTGCCTCGGCCAATAACTCGGCGGCTCCCACCGCAGAGCGCGCCTCTCGAAACGCGGGCTCATAGGGATTCACGACTCGTAACGGTTTTACACCAAAATTACTCATGGCGCGTGCCGCAGCCCCTATATTCAGAGGGTTTCGAGTCGCGACCAGCACCACCCGCAGATTCTCCAGATTGCTCGTCATTGGCCTCCATTTGTTGCTGTGAATCCATCATTTTACGGCTCAAACGGCAGGTGCGGCCGTCGCGCTCGCAAGCGGCTCCAAGCTTGCGACTTCCGCTCTTGCAGAGCATCCAATTAAGGGTGCTAGGATAGATGTCGCCCCGCTGATGGACTGTGGGCCGCTAACGCGCCGAAACTCTGGAGGAAGAATGGGAAGCAACGGAACCGTCGAGGTCACCGACGCAAATTTTGATTCTGATGTACTGAAGTCTGAAACGCTTGTATTGCTGGATTTCTGGGCGGCATGGTGTGGCCCCTGCCGCGCGATCGCGCCCATTGTCGAAGAGCTCGCTGGCCAATATCAAGGGAAGGTGAAAGTCGGCAAGATGGACGTTGACCGCAACGGCGCGACCCCAATGCGCTATAAAGTCACCGGCATTCCAACACTGCTTGTGTTCAAGAATGGCCAGGTGGTGGAGCAGCTGGTCGGCTACCGTTCGAAGGACGACATTCAAAAAGCCTTAGATCGTCATATTGGCTGACTGTTTGGAGCGGCGGCGGCGTCAGCGTCAGAATGACCGGCTTCGAAATCTAGTTTGCTGTGAGAGCCGCCTTCTAATAAGGCGGCTCTTATTGCGCCTACTCTCTAGCATTTCGCTTACTGCTGTTTCCGCTTCATTACGTAAATCGCCTCGCCAGCCGTAGGTTTATAGCTTTTCGCCACATCGCCCCAGACGTGGCGGCCAGAGTCTCTTATTCCCGCTACACCCACAGCTTCGTAGTAAGTCTGTGTGTATTCGCGCACCCAGTTTAGGAAAGCTGATGCTTGCGGCGCGCGATTCCGTTCCGCTCCCCAGGATTCTGCGACGTCGGCGTAAATCAAATACTCCGGACGATTTGTTTCCACTTCATGGATTAGTTCTTGTTGCATGCGAGCGGTATATTTCTGCCGCACGATCAAGCTGTACATATAAAGATAGCCAGTGGCGGATCTCCGCCGGGCGTAGAAGTAGATTTCCGGCTCCGACCCCAGCACCGCGATCCGGGCGTTCTCTGGAGAATTCTGCCGTACATAGTCGGCTGCCTTCGTGGCAGCAAGAAATGGATTTGTGCCGTAGGTAGCTTCCATGGCTGCGGCCGGGTCGAGAGAGAAGTACAACTCTCGCTGCTGGAATATTGAAAGTCCGAGTGCACCGAGAAAAAGTATCGGAATAAGGGTTACCGCGCGTCTCCTCCAAGATTCAGCTAGGGCTGTGGTCGCGGAGCCAACAGAGATGCCCGTTAGTAGCGCGATCGCTGGCAGTAGCAGAATGAAGTAGTGCGGACGAAAGTAAGCTCCCGGACAGAGTGACAAGAAGGAGAATAGAAGTAGGAGACCGGTGAATCCCCATTGTTTTCGTGCTTCGACATCCCATAGCGGCGCGAGCAATCCGATGAGGGCGATGATCCAGATTAGCGGGTTTGCGTGGACTATAGCGCCATAACTCTGTACAAAAGAGTGAACTCCCCGGTGCAAACCCATCTTGGAATATTCGCCAGCATACGAGACGGTCCAGAACCAGAACTGCTGGAACACGCCAGCGCGGTACAGCAGCAAGCAGGTAACTGCGTACGGCAAAATGAAACCGGTTCCCAGTGCACCTATGTCGGACAGGAACTCGCGCAAACCTTGTTTCTGCTTCCATCCGACAAGAAGAAGATAGAAGCAACAAAAGAATGCGAAAAACACGCCATGCTGTTTCATCAGGAAGCCGATGCCGCACAGAAAACCGCTACCGAAGACCAGCCATCGGTTCCGCAAACGTGACCCCTCGAGCAAAAGAAGTATTCCAAGTAGAACTGGCGGCAGAACGAAGTTGGTGGCGTGAGCCTCGAAGCCCATCACGGACGGACTGGCAGACAGCAACGCAAAAGTTGCAGCGGCTACTAATCCCGCCAATCTGCCGAAGAGTCGCGCTGGAAGGATATAAATCAGAAAAATAGTGCAGGCGTTTATCAGCAGAAGGCCGAGGTGTATTCCTCCAGCGGTCTGGCCGAACGTAGCCAGTGCGATGGCGTAGGCGGCATAAATTCCCGGAAGCTTTAAGTTGTAGGCGAGCTTATAGGGAGGAATTCCTTGCAACAGCAGTTGCCCGGAGTAGGCATACTCGCCCTCGTCTCGTTCGAGCGGCATATTTCGCAGGCGAAAGCGAATAGCGCCGAAAAGGAGCGTGATCAGTAAGAGGATTCCGATCACGAGGGGAATCGCGGGGCGAAGTAGTGCGGTGTTCGACCTCCCCCGCAGAAGGCAGTCCTCTTTAGATTTAGGTTTAGCTTGAGGTTGGGCGTTTGATAGAGAGGAGCCCATAGCCTGTGGCCTTATCTACGCTGATAAACGAAGTAGCTGCACGGAGTTATCGAATGACTCCGCATCGGGAGTTCTGCCATCAAGTCGTAATGTGCATCGAGATAGCCATGCATCCACAAGAAGATATTCATACCCGGATCCGGGTCTGATTCCGGCCACTCCTTCGCGCATCCCCATTTGAAAAGGTTGTCGGTGTAGATAATTAGCCTTGGACGGGATTGCTCTACCTCTTGCTCCGTTCCGCTTTGCATTTGCAGGGCAAATTTCTGTTTTTCGAGCATCGGGTACATATACATGTAGCCCGTGGCGGAGTGGCGTTTGGAATAGAAATAGATCTCCGGTTCCGACGCCAGCACCGCGATGCGGTCGTTTTCCGCCGTGTGACTCCGAATGTAGTCGCTAATCGTTACCGCATCGGGGAAACCATCTTCAGGATACATTAATTGATCCATTGCTATCGGACTCAAACGAAATAGAAATATCCGTTGTCCACGCAGCACTGAAAGATATGACAAGACGAAAAAAACTATCGGAATCACCGCAACGATCGTCAAAAAATTCCGCTCCCGAAGATATTCGTAGCTGGCGCTGATGCCTAGCCCTGCCAGCATTGCGACTGCGGGCAAAATAACCAGAAAGTAATGAGGCCTGAAGTAGAGGCCGGGGAAAACCGCGAGAATCGAAAAAAAAGTGAAACTTAAAACGAACGCGCGATATACGCGGGCGCGTTCACTCCAGAGAAACGAAGTCAATCCGAATCCAGCGAGCAGCCAGATGATAGCGGGCCGCGGTAATAGTGGCAAAGTAGTCTTAAGCTGCTTCCATCCCTCGGACAAGCCAAGAATTTTTTCGTATGCCGCGCCGTAGTGAACGGTCCAGAACCAGAATTGCCGAAAGACGCCTGCATGCCAGAGAAGTAGGCAGGTAATTAAATAGGGCAGCACGATTCCGGCAGTGAGTATGCTGCGTCGCGAAATCAATCTGCGCCAACTGGCAGACTGCTTCCACTCACTCCACGTCCAGAATAGGACAGCAAAAGCTGCGAACGTGATTCCGTGCTGCTTCATTAAGAATGCCAGCCCGAAACACAACCCGCTGAAGAACAAGGAAGTTTTCCGCTGCGTGCTAATGGCATCCAAAAGAAGAATTGCCCCGGCGAGAGCCGCCAAGGCGATGAAATGGGTTGCATGCCCGTCGAGCGCTAGAGTAGACCAACGGTTTGCCAGCAGGGTGTAGAACGTAGCGGCAACGGTTCCCGCCAGAAGTCCGAAGAGCCGGCGAGTGAGAAGAAATACCAACAGTGTATTCGCCAGAATGACCACTAACATTCCAATGCGGATCCCGGCCACAGTTTGTCCGAACGCGGCCATAATCACGGCATAAGCGACATATGTGCCCGGTAACTTCATGTTGTAGGCCAATTGATAAGGCGGAATCCCCTGCAGCATCAACTGACCTGCATACGCATACTCACCTTCGTCACGTTGCAGAGGGGTATTCCGCAACCGAACCCGCACTACGGCGAAAATAACCATGGCCGTAACCAGCACGGCATAACAAAAATAACGGAGACGTAAGTCAGCATGAGATCGCTTGAGTGGGACGGCCGAAATTTCAGGTTCTGAAATTTCGCTTCCCATGCTGATGCGCTGCACCTCTCTCGGGGCAAGTTTTGTGGGGAATAACGATGGCTTGGTGATCATGCAGGTATGCTCATTTACGCTGAAAAATGTAATACTGGCATGGAAAGCCCCACATGAAACCGCCCGCCTTGTCGATTGGAACCTCCGCCATAAGATCGTAATGGGCGTCGAGATAATCGCGCATCCAATTGAAGATATACGTCCTCGGATCCAAGGAATTCAGTCCCGGTTCCCACCCCCAAGAGAGCTGATTGTCGGTGTAGACAATTATTTTCGGGTTAGATTCTTCGATCTCCCGGATCATCTCTCTCTGCATGCGGAGCGCAAACTTTTGTTTCTCCATCAGGGAATACACGTAGATATAACCGGTGGCGGAATGTCTTCCTGAATAGAAATAAATCTCTGGCTCCGATCCCAACACTGCGATGCGGTCCTGATCTGTAGTGTGATTGTGAATGTAATCAGCCACCGCATTTGCCTCCGCAAATCCGTGAGCGGCGTGCATTTGCCGATGCACTTTGAGAGGGTCCATTTGAAACAAATATTTCCTCTGCCCGTGGAGGGCGGCCAGATACGAGACGACGAAAAATGCGACTGGAATCATCGCCGCAGCCGGTGAAACTCCACGCTCCTGCAGATATTCATGCGCGGCACTGATGCCAAGGCCTGCCAGCATGGCGACTGCGGGCAACAAAACCAGGAAGTAATGCGGCCTCATGTAGAAGCCGAGACAAACTGCGACAATTGAAAAAAATGTAAAACTCAACACAAACACCCACTGCTTGCGGGCGCGGCGATTCCAGAACAGCGCTGTAAGACCAAAAGCGGCCGTCAGCCAGATGACAAGGGGACGCGGGAACCAAGGCAAAATTATTAGAAAGCGCAGCCATAAGTCCCCCCAATTAAGAATTTTTTCGTATGCGGAGCCGTACTCAATGGTCCAAAACCAGAATTGCCTAAAGGCACCTGCACGCCAGATGATGAGGCATGTGGCCAGATAAGGCAGGGCGATTCCGGCAGCAAGAATGCTGCACCCGGTAATCAGTTTGCGCCAGCTTGCCGAGTGCCTCCATTCGCTCCACGCCCAGAAAAGAAAACCAAAAGCAGCGAACATAATCCCATGCTGCTTCATTAAAAACGCCAGCCCGAAACACAACCCGCTCAGGAAGAGAATACTTTTTCGCGACGTATCGATCGCATGCAAAAGAAGAAGGGTTCCTGCCAGCGCCGGTAGCACGATGAAGTGCGTCGCGTGACCGTCAAGGGACATTGTTGCGAGGCGGTTGGCGAGCACAGTGTAGGATGCGACGGCAACGGTTGCTGCCAGGAGTCCAAAGAGCTTGCGAGTCAAAAGAAATAACAGCAATGTGTTGACGAGAAGGACCGCTAGCATCCCGATGCGGACACCGACTAACGTTTGCCCGAACACCGCCATCATGACCGCGTAAGCGGCGTAAGTGCCGGGTAACTTCATGTTATAGGCCAATTGATAAGGCGGAATCCCCTGCAGCATCAATTGTCCTGCGTAGGCATACTCACCCTCGTCCCGCTCCAAAGGCGCAGTGCGCAGGCGGATGCGTATACCAGCGAACACGACAACAACTATTACCAGCGCGGCGTAGCAGAAGTAACGGAGACGTAAGTCAGACGGTGCCTGCTCGGTCTCGCTTGTCAGAATTTCAGGACGATCTGCGATTGCCGTTGCCATGCTGCCGTTACACCCCTTCATTCACAAATTTGGTAAGTATAAACAACCTCGAGCCTGTTTTTATCCTGAATTTGCCCTCGACGCAGACGTTGCGTCCTTGATCAACTTGAGTGCGCCGTGCAATGGATTCTGGCTGAAATTGCTTGATCCGAGGATAGCCTGACTACTTAATTTTTACTTAAATTCTGTAACTTCCCAAAAAATGCTCTCTCCAAAGCGAACACAAATTCTACCAGAAGGGGTGGGTAGGGGGCCTATCGGGTATAAATAGCACTACCGGACTGCGGTGGGCTTTCAATAGACGGCTGAATGTGTACGGCTCGTGTATGCCAGGATGTTCTCTTTACTTCGTATTCGACTTCGTTATTCGGCAAGCTATAGCCGGAATATATAGCATACATGAAATATCGTTCTTGACCGATTGGTTGGATTTGACGTGCCCGGCTGGCAGACTTCTTAGCGCAGGATTCCACAGGCGATGCACAACTTTTTGCTCATTTTTGCTGAGGGCGCTCAGGTTCAGTTCCTGTTTCAGTATTTTCGCAGGACGCCAATCACCCGTCCCTGAATTTCGACCGACGCCGCCGGAACAATGATCGGCTTCATCGCGGCATTCGAAGGCTGCAGGCGGATGTTCTCGCCTTCGCGGAAGAAGCGCTTCAGCGTGGCATCCGACGAATCGAGCAGCGCCACGACAATGTCCCCGTTATGCGCGGTTTTCGACTTCTCGACCAGCACGTAATCGCCATCGAGAATCGCCTCATCCTGCATCGACTCGCCGCGCACTTCGAGCACGAACACTTCCTTCGAGCGCACGAAATCCGCCAGCGATATGGTCTCGCTATGTTCCACCGCCTCAATCGGACGCCCCGCCGCAATCCTTCCCACCAGCGGCAGCACCACCGCCGTATTCACCGCCATCGACTGCTTCAATTTTCCTTTGGGAGGCAGCAGGTCGATCGACCGGCTGCGGTTGTAATCCCGCGTCAGCAGTCCCTTTTTTTCGAGGTTGGTGACATGCTTGTGCACCGTGGCCAGGGAACTCAGCCCCATGCCTTCCTTAATCTCTTCAAACGAAGGAGAGAACTGCTTCTCCACCACAAAGCGCGAAATGAAGTCATACAACTCACGTTGACGCCGAGTGATCGCCATGCGGGGAGCATAGGCGAAGGGATGGCGAATGTCAAGAAGGAAGCGGTTAGAGGATTGACGTGTGAACATCCCACTCGATCCAAAACCGGGATTGAGCGGGCAGCGGCCATAGGGGACTATTGTTGCTGTTGCCGAGAGCCAGGTGATGAGTCATTTTTCAACCGGTAGACCCACAATGTTCGCAGTTTCGCAATGCCTTCACGATGGAGCGTTGCCGTTCGCGTTCCAAGTTCGCCACGGGGATTCTTGCGGAAGTCTGCAATTGCAACCTGGCCGAGATAAATTTCCGTGAATGTCATCGGAGTGCGATCAATGGCAGGTTCAGTTCCGTTGTCCACGTCGTAAACAAACACGCCCAACCACTGATCACGTGCGCCGTGCATATCTACGGCACCGCCTGCCTTGCGTGTTGTCTTAATCTCTATGCCGTCCGATCCACTCTTAACGCTGTCGTTTGCATAGCGACCCTGAACGAGCAGATCGGGGTGACCATTAAAGTAGTGATTTTGAACTAACGTGCGCGAGTGCTTCGCTAGGCTTGCCGTGAGCATGTCGGACAGAAGCCCTGACATGATTGCGGGACGCAGCATGTCGTCGAGCCTCTGAAGGCCCTTTCGCGTCAGCAGAGTGTTTACGTCGAAAAAGAAGTCGTATACGTCCTGCATCGCCAACTGGAAATCAATAGCGCGCAACTCGTATGGGAGATTCACCCCACGATTGAATTTTGTCAGATCAGGTTGATTTTTAACGATTGGCATCTGTGTAGCTAGGCGTTATCGTTTGTGGGAAGGGAAGCGAGTTTGTTGAACGCTGTTTTTGCCATCGTGAAATAGGTTTTGTCTGAATCGGTGCCAATAGATCTATAACCGACGTTCTGCGCCGCAGCTAGTGTTGATCCTGATCCTGCGAACGGGTCATAGATGACGCCGATGCCTAAGGGAAGTGCGGCCCTAACTAACCTCCGCATAAACCTCTGGGGTTTGAGCGACGGATGGGGAGCTATTTCCTTTTCTGGTCCTCGGGTCGGTGAGCACTGAATCACGTCCTTAAAAGGTTCCTCTCCCGAAATCCGGCGTAGTGCTCCTGCACCCCAACTGCGAAGATTTACTGCTACCGTTCCTTCAATCGGCTTGCGGAAGACTCCCCACGGTTCCCAACAAGACCGCGGCATAACGCTTACGTCCGGGAACTCACTCTCAGCCCCTTTCGGTCGATCACCACCTCTGAGCGTCTGAACTAGCCGAATCACCTCACCGCGTTTCTCGAAACCGGATTCCATGAAGGCATGAAAGGTTATGGTTGAAACGAGCGGATTAGATGCGATGAATACGTGCCCTCCCGGTACGAGTGCTTTCAGCAGCCCATGCGCGAGGGAGCTAAAGAACACATGGAGGTTCGCAATTTCTTCTTTCCGCAAAACGGTGAACCGGGGAAGCGGATTGCGCTTAGCGCCGTCGAAACTAGGAGGGATTCGCCAGACCCCGCCGCGTCCCATACGCAGCTTCTCGTGATTCTTTTCATCGTATTCAACAATGCCATACGGCGGGTCAGTCACTACCGCGTGAATGGAGTTCGCTGGCAAGTCTGCCAGCCATCTCAAGACATCGGTCAGGATGTATGCTGCACGCTCTGAAAGATCGTGCCGCCTGTAGCTGCCAATCGAGAGGAGATTCGTCCAGGTTGCGTCTTCACGTTCCTTCAGGTTCTCAAGCCAAGAGGTCTGAGTTGAGATTCGTTCAGGAGCGAGTACAACCGCCGCGATATGGCTCATCACCACTCCCATTTTAGAGTTATCCTCACTGTGCCACAGTTGGAACTGTGAATGGTTTGCAAAACCGGTGCTCTTTGTGGAAATGACGGACCTAACTTCAATAAGAATTGTGGCACAGTAAATTGATGGAGAATAGATAGCGAAAGTTGCAAACTTTGGTACGTTGATGAGAGTCGCAACCTCAGAGAGAAGCGCAAAGCGGGACACAACTCCACGAAGGATACGCAGCCAAAGTTGTGAATGGCGCAAAGGTGGCCGGGCCCTCTTGTTTAATTCATACGTGGAACAGCATGAACTCTGTTCAGTCTTGAATCAAGAAGAAACCACATGCTGCTCAATCACGCCCAGAAGCGCCTTGTGACGAGCCGACCTTCTGCTTTTGTCGTTAACTCCTTTTTCGATAGCACGAGCATACTTGATCGCGTGTTCACTGACATGTGCTTTGGGATTGCTTAGCCGTTGGTCCACCTCTACCGAGAATGCCAACAAGTCCTCACGCAATTCAGCAAGCTTCTTTCCAGCATCCGGAAGCTCGCTGCCGTCTCTGTGTAAAGCTGCAATTGCAACGAATAGTGAATAGAAATCAGCGAGATTCTTGAATCGACCTGCTGTCTTCATGTTCGGAAAGAAAATCGTGTCAACAACCTTCAATGCGTAATCGTACTGTTCATGTATGTCCTCTTCATTGGGGATTTCATCTTCGTATTCTTCAAAATTGCTATAGTACTCGTCTATAACCTTGGTTGAGCCACCTTGCGGGCCTGCAATCAGCCCGATAAGCAGTTCACTGACGTATTGAAGATCTTTCATTCTACGTATGTGCGACGTTCGAAAAAACCCCTTGTCAGACCAGAATCGGTTGTTCGCGAGTGTTTCTACCAACGCTACGAACGGGCCGGAATACGTCGCGTTCCGAAGCTCCTGATCATTCAATTTCGTAAGGTATTGGTTGATACGCTTGAAAGTGTCTCGCACTTCGAGATGACTCGGGTTGTAGAGTGTGCGGATGCTGAACTTGTAGCTGAAGAAGCTCTTTCGTTCGGAGCTGGTGATATCTTTGAACGTCTTGTCCTTGAAAGGTGAATCGCTGTCCAACGTGTCCAGCGCGAAGTCGTTGTAGTCTTCTTCCAATGGGTCACGGTCCAGGCCCATAAACTGCAGCACTGCTCGCGTGCGTTGCTGACCATCGATGATTGCGAAGAGAGTTTGCCCCTGAGCTTCGCACTTCAGCGCTGACGCGATCTGCTCCCGGAACCTTGAATATTCCGGTGGCTTCTCGTTGAACGCGAACGGTGCACCCGAGAAAAGTTGCGCGAGGATTTCCTCAACCTGTCCCTTCTGTGCGAGGTCGGACAATTCCTTCGCTTTCATCCGAGCCACCAGCATAACGCGGTAACTCCCCGACCGGCCCTCGGCCCCCGCAGAAATTCGCGGACGGAACGTCCCCAGGAACTAGTTTGAATCGCAACCCAGAGAGAACCGCAGAGCAGCGCACACCTCATTCATTCGTGCGGAACTAAGCTGGGCCACACGTTTCCCCAGGCGGTGTTGCGACACCGTAACTGCATTGTGCAGGTTCACCGCGCACGGGGACTTCATGCCGTCCTCCTCGTTCAGAACGACTTCCGATGGTACGCCGCGAATCGTGGAAGTGACGGGCGCAACCGTGACTGTGGATAAATACGCGATGGCGCTGTTGCGGGTGAGCACGAGGGCTGGTTGTTTGTTCGTTGGATTAAGTCTGTGACGTGTGGACATCCCACTCAAGCCAAAACCCCGCTTGAATGGGATGTCCACACCCGTCCACCCGTCCTTCAATTACACTGCCAAGAATTAGTTACGGGGAGTCGGTACCGATAGATCCTTCTGCAGCGTGAAATCGAGCAGGGTCTCGCTAGGTATCTTCACCTGGTCTCCCTTGGTGATTGTTTCCGACCCCGCGCCAGCCGCACCGCCGACGCCAGCGCCGATCGCCGCGCCTTTGCCACCGCCGGCGGCGGCGCCGATGAGCGTTCCTACTACCGCTCCGCCCACCGTTCTCTTTGCAGTGCTCGCCCCGCGCGACTTGCCGCTCAGTTCATACTCTCCCGTCGCTACCGGCACGGTCTGCCCGTTCACCACAATCTCCGTTAGCTCCAGCTGCAGTTGCGATCTGCCGGTGAACGTCCCGGACTGCTTTGACTCCGCTAGTCGGCCGTAGACGTCAGCACCCTTGGCGATCACCACGTTACCTCCGACCATCAGCGGTTCGTGCAGCGAAGCCTTGAAGCGATCTCCAACGTGGTTCTCCGTGGAGTCGATGCGGTCGATGGTACGCACCGCGATCCGCGTTCCGGCGGGGATGGTGACATAGGTTGGAACCTCCATGCCGCCACGATCAACCGACCCCGTGTCGTTGGGAAGCGCTCTCTGCGGATCCGCCGGCAAGTCACTTAAACCTTCGGAATCAAACTTGAGCGATACGATGTCAGCGACATTGTATTTCTGTACTGACGAGCCGACTTGGAATCTAATCTCTCTTTCAGTGCCGCCCATGAACTTGCCTTTAATGAGGCTGCCGTTGTTTAGCTCCAAAGAGTCGGCCCCGGCAACTGACGCCGCCAGGCACAGCGCAATGACCAATCCGCAGTTCAGTTTGAATTTCATCATGAACTCTCCTCTGCAACGTTCCCGTTGTGAAGTGGACGCACGGGAATCGGTAATTTTTTCGTTGAGCAGTTCCACGCCTGTTTTAGGGTAGATAGTTTGTACTCGATTATATTGAGATGCATGACGGATGCCTCACGTCTCCCGGTTTTCGAGACGTGGGTATCACTGCCGGTGGCAATGGACCTTCGCACCTCTCGAATCCCGCGCGGCCGGGGCACCCGCGCCGTCGTGGGAATGAGGCTGGGGAGTACCAAGGAGCGCGCCGGATAAGACCGGATGAGATATGAGGCGTAGGCGCTACTGCGCCGTAACCCCCTTCAAGAACACGTAATAAAAATCCACGCCCCGGGCAAACGACTCAACTCCCATGCGCTCATCTTTTCCGTGGGCACGGACATCGTCCCGGTCGTACTGCTCGCCTGAGACGCCATAGGTCGGCATGCCAGCGCTGTTCGTGTAGACGCCGTCCGACGCGCCGGTGCTCATGGCTGGGAGCACTGGAATCCCAGGCCACATTTGCGCCACGACCTTCTCCAGCGGATCGAATACTTCTTTCCGCGGAGGAGGCGGCAAGTAGCTGTGGCGGTCGGAGCCGTGATCCATCACCACGCCCGTGTTCTCGCGGTACTGGATCTTTATGGTTGAATGTGGTGTGTTCGGATCGGCCACAGCTTTTTCGAGCGCCAAACGGGTTTCCTCCAGCGAGTGGCCTGGCTCGATGCGGCAATTGATGTTGGCCTGCGCCATTTGCGGGAGCGCGTTGTTAGCATGGCCTCCGGACAATCGTGTTGCCACGCAGGTGGTGTGCATGGTCGAGTTGTCCATCGGATCCTTCGACAGCCGCGCCACCGCTTCCAGGTCGGACGGATTTTTTAGAATCGCACCCAAATCCGCAGCGCGTTGCGTTTTTTGCGACGCCTCTGCCATCTTCAGTTGGCGCTCATAAAAGGCTCGGGTGATGTTGTTCAGCTCGAACGGAAACTGATAGTGCTGGATGCGCGTCAGAGCATTCGCCAATTCGTAGATCGCATTTTCTGGACGCGGAAGGGAACTATGTCCGCCGGGGTTAGTCGCCGTCAGCACGAAATCGCCATAAAGTTTTTCGGTGGCGTCGACCTCCATCATCAGGGGCTTGCCGTGATCGGCCAGAACGCCGCCGCCGTCATGGTTGAGCACGAACTCGGCATCGATCAGTTCGCGATGATTCTTGATCAGCCAGTCGACGCCATTCGAAGTCCCGCCTTCTTCATCCGCGGTCATCGCGAGGATAATGTCGCGGCTGGGCACGTATCCTTCTTTCTTCATGCGGATCAGCGTGGCCGACATGATGGCGTCGCCATCCTTCATGTCGCTGGTGCCGCGTCCGTAGTAGAAGCCGTCTTTCTCAACGAACTGAAACGGGTCGGTCGTCCAGTCTTCGCGCCGCGCTTCGACCACGTCGAGATGACCGATCAGCAGCACCGGCTTGTGCTTGCCCGATCCATGCAGCCGCACTACCACATTCTTCTTACGGTCATTGGAACTCGGACCTAGAACTTTGATGTCGCTCTCGGGAAATCCGGCATCGCGAAAGCGCTTCGCCATCGCTTCAGACGCGGCTGTGACGCTGCCCACTGAATCCGTGGTATTGATTTCGATCAGTTGTTTGAAGATATCCACGGCCAGCTTTCGCGTCGCTTCGTCTGCGGAAGATATTTGTTGCGCCTGCGACGATACCGTGACTAACAGACACAGAAACGGACCGAGCCAACATTTTCGAGATCCCACCTGCACCCCCAAGGAATGTTTATGCGAATGTTGAGCTGATTACCGACGCTGAAACTAACAGATTCGGTCCGCAAAAGCCAAACGGCTTTACTGGGGTTGCGCTGGATGTTTTTTGGGACAAGAGTTAGCCGCGGGATAGTCTCGGGGCAGCTTGTGTACCTATGACAGCTTGTCTACCTATGCTTCGGTTAGTTCGCGCTTTTCGTTTTCCTGGCGCTTATTCCAAAGCGGCGCGAGAATGCTGGATTCCAGAACCTCAGACTCGGCCCGGATCCAGTCTTCCAATGCCTGGCCTTCGATCTGACCGCGCTCAACATACAACTGCGCCGCACGGAGGCGTACCTTCCTCTCCAGCATTTCCAGCATCAGTTTTCGACGTTCACGGTTTCTGGTCAAGCTATCCACGTCTAATACCCCACAATCTGTCTCATATATGAATATTGTATATGGATATGTGTTACTGGATGGTGAAAGGGAGGTTACTAAAGGTATGTCCGTCTGAACCTGTTTCAGTTGGCGCAAGGACAAACGTACAGACATATCTTGTCCGCGATTGCGTACCGCATTCAGGTCTTGCGGTTGTGACAAAGTGTTAACCTAATGAATTCGATGAGTGTTCTGGAATTCACCGCTATTGTGGCGATCGTCTCTTTTGTTGCGGGCTTGCTTGGATCGATGACCGGCCTCGGCGGTGGAGTGGTTCTTGTGCCCCTGCTTACCATTCTCTTTCACGTGGATATCCGGTATGCCATCGGCGCCTCGCTGGTCTCCGTGATTGCGACTTCTTCCGGCGCCGCAGCCTCCTACGTCAAAGAGGGCTTCTCCAACATTCGTATCGGGATGTTTTTGGAAATTGCGACTACGTTAGGCGCGTTGCTCGGCGCATTCCTAGCCACCCGCATTCCTACCCGCGCGCTGGCGATCATCTTCGGGGCAGTTCTTCTTTACTCAGCCTATCTTTCCCGCAAGGTGCGTCCTCTCGCTTTACGCAATCTGCCACCCGATCCGCTGGCCTCTCGCCTGCGACTGAATGGAACTTTTCCTGACCTCGAAGGCCCGCGTACTTACAATGTTCAGCGCGTCCCGAGCGGTTTCGGCCTGATGTTCGGCGCTGGGGCACTCTCCGGCTTGCTCGGTATCGGTTCGGGCGCAGTCAAAGTGCTGGCCATGGATCAGGCCATGCGTATTCCATTTAAGGTCTCGACTACGACAAGCAACTTTATGATCGGCGTCACAGCCGCTGCTAGCGCCGGCGTTTATCTTAGCCGCGGATATATCGACCCTAGCCTTTCGATGCCGGTGATGTTGGGAGTTCTGGCCGGTTCGTTGCTTGGCAGCCGGATACTGATGAAAGCCGATACCAAATCTCTTCGCCTGGTCTTCAGTGTTGTCATTCTCGTCCTGGGATTGCAGATGCTCTACCAAGGAATATGGGGGCACATCTAATGACCTCGGGCCCGTTGTCAGAAACTAAATCGCAGGAGTTCAAGCCGCAACCGTGGAGGGATCGCCGGATCGAGATTATCCTGGGCAACCTGCTCCGCGCCGGGGTCCTCCTCTCGGCCGCGATTGTCCTGTGCGGGGCGTGTGTTTACCTCTGGCATCACGGACGCGAACGCGCGGACTATCGAGTATTTCGAGGCGAGCCTTCGGAGTACCGCACCATACCGGGAGTAATCGAAAGCGTGATGAGCACTCGGGGTCGAGGCTTGATTCAACTGGGATTGCTCTTCCTGATTGCGACGCCGATCGCTCGAGTATGCTTTTCCGTCGTCGGATTCGCCATAGAGCGGGATCGGCTGTACGTCATTTTCACGTTGATCGTGCTTGTCATTTTGCTATACAGCTTTCTTGGTTCCGGAATCGGCGTGTAATCCGGCCACCACTCTGGCGGTCGTGATCGCCTGTCCCACGTGCCGCTGCGTATGGTCTGCAACATGGACGAGCAGTCCTCCCACCGTTGTAGGCAGCCGTTTTTTCCCGACGGTTCGCGGCTCTTCCATATTCGTATGCACAATTGCGCGCACCCGGACGGCAGCGTCGTTCAACGCGGCCGTGAGTTCGGAAAAAAGTTGTGTTTTTGTTGTGTCGCGAGAGCCTTCAGCACGCAGCAGAGCCATCTGCTCTTTGCTCAACTCTCCCGCCTCTGCATAGGTCAGCAGACGATCAATACTGCGCGCCAAATGCCGGATGTGAAAGGCAACAGAGGGTATTCCCGCGGGGCTGGTATTCAATTGCTCATCCGATAGAACAGAGCACCATTTACGTAAGTCTTCATCGGCCAACTGAAGTGCGTGCAAGACGGCGCGCCCAACAGCCGGTACATCGGTTTCCGATCCGCGGAGCCAGGGTTCGATCGATGGTTCGATTGAAGGTTCGATTGAAGGTTCGATTGAAGGTTCCTTTGATGCCATTGCCACTCCTTTGAAGAATCTATTGTCTTACAAAAATTGTCTTACAAAAGAAGCAAAGGTCAGCATGCCCATTTGAGGTCAGCCTGAGCAGAATTGATCAGACTCATCGCCGCAATAAGCGGACATTGAAAGCAGCGGTTCAATTAGACACGTGAATCTCGGCTAGGAGAAAATTATGCATAAGGGATATCGATATTTAAGTACTCTTTTGTTGGCCGGCGCGATTGCTGCACCGGTGGCAATGTTGGCGGCACCCGCTCCGCAAGACGACCGGAACCAGGCAAATCGGCAGAGCGAAAATAACAACAAGCGGTATTATGACAAGAAGCACAAGGACTATCACACCTGGGACAACAATGAAAACCAGGCCTATCAGCGCTACCAGACGGATCACCACCAAAGCCGCTCTTTCGTTCAGTTGAACAGTCGGCAGCAGACCGTTTATTGGAACTGGCGTCACGAGAATCCGGATCAAGATCACAGATAGCGAAACGCGTAGGCAGTAGGATTGCGTTAGACTCTTAGCTTTTGGCTTTTAGCTTTTGGCTAAACAAGTGAGGTGTGGCTCAAAGGAAGCCTAAGAGTGACACGCCAGGAGCTGAGAGTTTGCATCCAATTAGGCAAGGATCGAATCATCGAGCCGTTTGCGATGGAAGTCGGCGACGTGCTGTACGAAAGCGGTAACCAGAGGGTGCGGTTTATCCTCACGCGACGACAGTTGCGGTTGGAACAGTGTCGCGATGAAGAACAGGTGCGCGGGCGATTCGATCGCCCGGCACTCTTCCTTGGCACCGCGAGCCACGATGGGGAAGCCCGCCTCCATTGCCATCCATTCAAACTCCGGGTTCATTTCATAGTTACAGAAGAACTCTTCCTCGATCGTCTCCTTTCCGTAAAATGACGCGAGGTAGGAGCCCGGACGAAGACGGATCTGGTTCACTGTTCCGGAAAGCTTCGGTGCTTTCTTGTCTCGGTTGGGCACAGCGCAAGCGACCGGGTAGATGATGATATTCTTCGCCTTGGGATCTTCTTCCGCAGTAGTGGCATCCGGAATGCCGATTACATTGCGGGCGCATTCGATCAGCGTGTACTGGAACCCTCCACAGGTAGCGAGAAATGGCCGGTTGCGGACTCGAGCAAACTGAATTCCTGCCAGCATTCCGTCAAAGCTCTTATAGGGACTGCCTGCTGAAGCCCACAGCCCATCAAAAGAATCGAGCGTCGTGACGGCGTCACCTTTGAGGAGCGAAGGGGTAGGTAGCCACTCCGATTCCACTTTGAGTTTGAGCTTCCGCGCGGCATGCTGCAGCGCATCGTTGGTTGCATGATGGGAGCGGAATTCGGTGTTGAAATCGCCAAGAATCCCGATCCGTACGGCTTCGGTCACAGCAGACATTCTAAATTAGCGATGTGTAACTGGCATTGAGCATTTAGCTACCGGGTCGCGCCAGGTGTTCTAGCGATATCGTGCCTTTTCCACCGCCAGCCAAATCAGACCCCGCTAACCGCATGATATTAATTGCTAACTCACCCCATCTGCGCCAATAGCATATACAAGCCCAGAAGAGTGATGGCGGATCCTCCCCAGACCATGCCTGCGGATTTCCACGCAAGTGCGCTCACGAACTCTTTCTGGCTTCGAAAAGAAATGACGAACGTCGGGTCGTTCGCGCCTTTCATTACGACAACAGGCGGAGTAAGGCTGAAGGCTGATGGCTCGCTCTGATTTTGAAGCGCGCGCTGGCCGTCTGATTTGGTACTCGTCACCGATGCCCGCTCTTGGACCTGAACGGCCGCAGTCATTGGAATTGGATTTGGATTTGGGTTGTTGGCCATGTTGACGGGTTGAAAAGGTACTCCGGCCGCAGACCAAGCCTCTGGCTTGGTGATGCCGGCGCGAGTGAGCGCGGCCGCGATCTTGGCCTGCTGACTCATTCCCTCGGCGCTGGAAGCTGGCGCTCCACCATAGAGTCTGATGATCTCAGGACTGACGCTCTCGGGACTGGGGGGATTGTCCCTCGACTCTCGTTCAACCGTGCGCGGTGAAATTGGGCGCACCTCAACGCCCGGATTTTCCGCGAGGGTTCCCGCGACGAATAGGGGATTTCCGGGCTTAATTGAATACTCTTCAATGCGAAGTTCGTGGTCTGTATTCACACCGTGCCGGGCCAGAAAAGCGCCCACCCGCAGCGGGACGACGTCGGACGAAAAAAACATAGATGGGGAGTATTCTTCCCGGAAATCGCGGTGCAGATCGAGATCGGCGCCGAGCGGCTCTATGAGCATTTTTCCTGTTGTGTCGTCGAGAAAAAACGGCAGGTGCAGAGTTTCGTCCGCAACTTTCTGCCAATCGTGATTTTTGCCTTCAGACCTCTGCCATGCGATGGTGCGGTAGAGGAAGCAGGGCTTGCCGGTGATCGGAGCTGGCATGGTGTGGGGACCAGTCGCCACGCCATTAATCTCGACCAATCCAAGCGCTGCGCTGCGGATTCTTGAGTTGGGTGTGGCAAGCAATAGCCGCTTGCGGGCGAGCAATTGGAATCCGATGGAAAAAAAGTACAATCCTCCGGCGATCTCCAGGCACGCAAGAACCGACAGGTAGTTCATCGGGATGGAGAGAATTAGGAAGGCCGGCACAGTTCTTTCCTGTTTGCTTCGAACGAATGGAATCGAATACCTGAATGACGGATCCAGATCCAAGCATAAGAACGGAGTTCAGAACCGGCACGGAAAAACAGCTGGGGTTGGCTTACGTAGGTAAGTAACAGTTACTGACAATTTCCGCGGAGTAAGCGAATTCGAGCCCGTTGGGTGCGCTGAACTAGGCGGTCACGGCTCGAGCTTTCAGAATTTCAGCCACGGCTGCTATTGCCGACTCAAGTTCGGCGTCGGTGTTATAGAAGTGCGGGGAGAAACGAACTCCGGCTTTAGGGCGCCAGTCAACGAGAATTTCGCGGGACAATAACTCGCGACTCACTTGTTGCGAATCGGGCATATCGATGGACACGGTCCCGCCGCGTTGCTCCGCTTGCCGCGGAGAGTTAACCCTCCATCCGTGCTGATCGGCGAGTTCGATCAATCGGTGCGTCTGCCGTTTGGACTTCTCGCGAATCTTTTCGACACCAACTTCACGAATGATCTTTATGCCGGGACGCGCCGCCTCGATGGATGCAATGTGCGTGGTGCCATTCATGAATCGAAACGGAGGATCGGCATAGCGCGTGGGACCGGCGGCAAATTCGAAAGAGTTTGCGTGCGCGAACCAGCCTGTAAGCTTCGGTTCCAACCTGTGGCCCAGATCGGGACGGACATAAAGATAGGCAACGCCGGGGCCTCCGCAAAGCCACTTCAGCACTCCGCCGCAGGCGAAATCCACATTGAACGCCTGGACATCAACCGGTACGGTGCCGAGAGATTGAAAAGTGTCGAGGACGACGTGCGCTCCAACTTTGTGGGCCTTGTCGATGATGGCCTTCGCGTCATTGATGTAAGAACTGCGAAAAATAACGTGGGAGACGGGAACGAGCAGAGTCTGCTCATCGATGGCATCGAGCAGGCGCTCGGTCGGAACGGTGATGCCATCGTCGGTCTTCACCATGTGAACCCTCGCGCCATAGTGGCGCTGGGCCTCCCAAAAATACATGACAGAGGGGAAGTTCATATCGCTGTAAACGACCTTGTTCCGCATGCCGGTAAAGTCAAAGCAAGACGCGACGACCGCCTGGCATGTGGTGACATTCTGGTGAATAGAAACGGAGTCCTGAGGGGCGTTCAGAAGACCGCCAAGTTCGTTGCCAACCTCGAGCGCGAGCATCCACCAGCGCTCTTCCCACGCGCGTACTCCCCTGGTCGCCCAAATATCCGCGAAAGCATGGAGCGAGTCATACACCGCACGCGGCATAGCTCCCAAAGAATTGGAGATCATGTAGTTGGTGCGTTCGAGGATGGGGAACTCAGAGCGATAGCGCAGCAGGTCATCGGACACGGACATGAAGTTATTGTAATCCGATGCTTACCCGGTGAATTAAGCGCCTTGTTCCGCGCCTCGTTCTGCCCGCCGGAAATGGGGAACTAGTACGCCCAGTAGGGACCGGTGCCGCCAGGCGTGCTTCGTCCCTCAATGGCCGTATAAACGTTGCGCCCATAGAAAAATGGCAAGCCCCAATCGAAGCCTGAGATCGTGGTCGGTCCCGCCAACTGGCCAAGTACGGCATCGTTCGGATTGCTGTTAAAGAGAGTGTCAGCATTAGCGACAATGACCGTGACGGTACCGCTGCCGATTCCACTCGCTCCCTGATTGACCGCCGTTATGGTTTTAGGTGAGGTGGGGCAGTAGAAGGAATTGGCGTCGGCGCAGGTGGGTATCCCATCGATTGTAGTGGTAAGAAAATACAAACCGTTCGAGCCGCTGTCAATGAAGCTTGAAGGATATGCCTGATTGTTATAAGTAGTCGTAAAGTTGAAGTTGTTGTCGGTGGGATAGACAGTCGCTGAGCCAAGGGCATTATTGGATTGCGTTCCAATGCCGAAAATAAGCGAACCGCTCAGAGTAGCCTGGGGCGCGGTGGCCGTTGGTAATTCGACGATGACTCCGTTGTTGTCGCTCGCGAACAGCGATACAGGATTCGACACCTGTTGGGCTAACGGCTCCCCAGCGACAACACAACTCGAAGTGGAAGTGCACTCGTAGTAAAGACCCGGATTGGACGCACCCGTAGTTAGGCAGGCGCTGCCGCAATCCTGCAAGAACGGCCCGACGCCAAGAATGCCGTTTGCGCCCAAGTTGGTAAGCGTGTCTTGAGGCGTGCCCTGACTCTTGCAAGCGGCGGGGATGCTATAGGCAGTATCACTCAATACCTGGATCGCCACCGAACTCGCTTTTTCTCCCGCAATCTGGATGTCGGCAGTTGCCACAGGTCCCCAAGTGAGGCCGGTGACAAACGGAAGGCACTCGACGATGGCGTTGCCATCCACTGCTTTCTGTGGAGGCAGCGTGACCGTGGTGATGGCGGAAGAGAGCAGCCGCAGTCCCGAGGAACCGGTATCGACAAGAACGCCATTGATCGTCTGGCATGAAGTCGTGCCCGGCGCGCAGACAGTCACACTGGTGAAAACGCCATTGACATAGTTTGCGGCTGGGCCAGTATTAACAGTGATGGCTTGGACATTGGCACCGGTTGGCGGCGGAGGTGGAGTAGTTGTACTTGAGTGCGAACTGCCTCCGCACCCAACGCCCAAGGCCAATGCGAAGGCCAGTGCCAAAGCTCCGCTCCAATTTCGAATCTTGCCTGTTGTCACGGTGAACTCCGTCATTGAATTGTCTCCGCCGTGACGCCTTTGGGCAGCAGCGCGGGAACGTACGCCTGCCCAGCGAAAGCGCGCATATGTCCGCCCGCTCGCACGACGAGTTCGGGCTGATTGACCACCAATGGGCGTCGGCCGGTACGCGAATTCGTTTGCGCATCCGAGGCCTTCCTGTACGTCTCAAAATAGCTGGCTAATATCTGTTGCATGTCGGGAAGCCACGGCCCTTGCCAGGCCACGCCGAAGACCTGCCCGGATGCAGAAACATATTCCCGAACAATAGTTCCGGTTGGTGCTTTGATTTCGTGAACCGAATAACTTGAGGCTTGAGTGATCCGCCGCTCCCCCTGCATGTGGGCTTGATCCGCGTCGACCGAACTGCTGTCTTCACCGAGTCCTGCGAAAGCTGGCAGCGCCAGTAAAACGAGGCTTGCGGCAAGAATCGCGGCCCGGCAATTCAAGCGAAGAATGTTCGAGCGAAGACTGCTTCGTAATAAGAAATTCAAAAAGAAATTCAAAAACAAATTCGAAGACAAGTGCATCCGGTTCGACAAAAAAGAATTCACGATACCTCTCTGTTCCACGATGCTACTGTTTTGCGGTGAAAGCTTTGATAGTGGGCGTTTTCGCGCCCGTTGGCGATGGGACCCGACCTTAGGAATTAGATTTTCGCAGGCAGTTTGGGGTTGCCCTAGCGAAAATGTAAAATCTCGTAACGTTATGGAAGTAATAGGTAAGAGCCAATGCAGCGGGCTGCGAGAAAAAGCCCGGGGACTCGCTCGGAAGCTGCCTGAATTGAATGCGTTCCGCCAAGCGCTGTCAGTAATTGCGAGCCCATTGGGCTACCCAAGCCGGTGCACGGATCCCAACCCTGAGTCGCTTTGAAGTCACCATTATTTCCTTCCGTGACATCACGGAACCCGGTCGAATCAATCGCTTGAGCGTAGATTCGTGGGTTCATGAAGCCCATCGGTTTGCCCGACTGCTGATTCATGATGGCAACCAACGCTGCCCATAATGGAGCGACTGCACTGGTGCCACCGAAGACGAGTGTCTGGCCGTCAACCAGCACGTTGTATCCAGTATTCGGGTCGGCATTGCCCGAAACGTCGGGAACTCCCCGTCCACCTTTTTGACCTGACGGCACCGGCACATTAAAACCATCCTGCCATGGCGGAAGACGGAAGATATTACTGACTCCGCCTCCAGTAGCGCCGCCGCTAGGCCGATCGTTCCAGACTGCTTCGTTCACAATTCGCCCGTCGGAGGCATGCAGTGTAGTGCCACCGCAACTCAGCGCGAACGAACTGGAAGCTGGAAAATCTACGTGATCCTTGCCATCGTTCACTCCGTCCGATGAGCCGTCATCACCTGAGGCGACGCAGATCGTTACTCCCATCGCCCCAGCCGCTTGAAATGCCTCGTCGAAGTTCTTTAGTGCCTGATCGGTCCACTGCGATTCGGACGAACCCCAACTGATGGAGATAACCGAGGGCTGGTTTACCTTGTCGTGCACCGCAGTCGTAATCGCATCCAGAAAACCGCGGTCGGTATTCGGAGCGAAGTAGACGACGATTTTTGCGGCTGGAGCGATTGCGCCGGCAACTTCGATGTCGAGCATCACTTCGCCGTCGGCGCTGTCTGGATTGCTCGGACTGTTGCGGCCTCCATCGACGGAGACGGAGATGACCTGAGGGGGGTTGAGATTGAGGGCTTTGAAATAATTGCTCAAGTCATCTAGCCGGAAGCCGCCGCCCAGTTCGATAATCCCAATGCACTGCCCGGCTCCATCTCCCTGTGGAAAGTTATAGATTTGCGCTACTTCGTTGGGATCGTGAGAAATGGTGGCGGTGTGTGCCTTAATGCCAGAAGTCTGCGCCAAGCGCCTGAAATGTGGTTCGGCCTGGGGGCGGTCGTCCAAACCGAAGACACCTGTAATGATGCCGGCATACTCGGCCGGAACGCTGACACTTCCAACGCGGCCACGAAAATTTCCCCTGGAATGGCTGTATTCCTTGAGTTCTACGCCGAATGCCTTCTCTAGCGCGCTGACGGTCCCGGACAGCACAACGGTTCGCCGTGCCAGTTCGGTGCCGGTTTCGTGAATCGAGAGATCAGATTCCAAGGCAAACTTTCTTATTTTGTCGAGATCGGCAGGATCGGCACCGTGAGTACGTTCAAATTGCTGGCGCGACATGGGCTCGAATGTGGGTTCTGCAAGGGCACCGGGCAGATCCTCGTGGGCAGTTTTAGACCTCGGACGAAGTCGTATCGAGACCGCAACAGTTTGGTCGGGATGCGCATTATGAATTAGCCGCGCACCCCGGACGGGTTGACGTTCGCTACCTGAGATTACCGTGAGTTTGCTGGCAGAATTCAAGGCTGCTACTCCTTCATTTCGGAGGAACGGAGCGCCGAGTCAGGCGGCGGGGAGCCGCGCTGCCGCATCAAGTCTGGGCTCGTCCCGCCGTTCGGATAGGCCGCAAAACAAGTTGAGGATAACAAGCGTTGGAGAACGGTCCTATATCGTTTCGTGAAAAAGTCACGCTGGCGCGTCCAAACGTTCCCATTTTGGAACTCACTGACTGGGCCTGGTAGCGTCTTTGGAGTTGTTACGGAATGAATTCGGGCGCAATAAGAAATAAAGAAGGCTCAATCCAATTAGAAATATGAGGCCGGCGATTAGGTTGATGCGGGAGTCCCACCACGTTTTTCCGATAGCTGTGACCACCACCACTAAACCGATAATCGATCCCCATTTTCCCAGGGGTGAACGGGCAGGAATTTTCAAAGCCTGCTCCGTGGTGAGCCGCCGGCGAAAGTTAATGTGCGCAGCGAGTGAAATGACCCAGGAAAGCATCATGCCAAAAAATGCTCCGCGAAGAATGTATTCGAAAGCCTTCGCAGGAGCCCAGCGTTCGAGGACCAGCGCTACGACAATTCCATAAGACGAGACAAGCAGGGCAAGGATTGGAGTGCCTTTTTTACTGAGGCGGCCCAGCGTTTGAGGCGCCCATCCGGTGCGGGCGAGCGAAAACAGCATTCGCGATGAGATGTAGAGGGCAGCATTGGCTCCGGAAAGAGCTGCGGTCAAGACTACGAAATTCATGAAGTGACCGGCACCGGGAATACTGACGGAGCGGAAGACCGTGACAAAGGGACTCTCTGTGACTCCAGCGCGGTTCCAGGGCATGATTCCGACGAGGATGGTAATAGCTCCGAGATAAAGGAAAGTAAGCGTTAGAAATGTCATGCGGACGGCGCGGCCAATCGCAATCGCGGAGCTTGATTCACCCGAGGCTACCGCGACGAATTCAACACCCCCGAACGTGTAGATCGCAAAAGTAAGAGCCAGAAACGGCGCGCTAATGCCGAGTGGAAAAAACCCGCCGTGCATCGTGTATTGCGGAACGGACCTTCCGGTGACCAGCAATATTGCCCCCAGCACAACGAACGCCGCGATGACCGCAACCTTGATCATGGCGAACCAGAACTCGAAGCGCCCGTAGCTGCGGACACTCAGCAAGTTGATCGACAAAAGACAAGCTGAAAATGCGAAAACCCAAATGATGGCGCTCACCCTTGGAAACCACAGCTGCATGTAGGTGGCGGAAGCTACCATCTCGGCTCCGATCGATACGGCAATGGCGAGCCAATAACCTGCGCGCGATATGAATCCGGCCCAGTAATTTAAATAGAGGTCTCCGTAGACACCGAAGGAACCGGCGGCGGGATGAGTACTGGCAAGCTCTCCAAGGGCGAGAGCGACGGTCCAACTGATGAAAGCGGCGAGCACAAAACTGAGGATGACGGCGGGTCCGGCGAGTTCGATCGCTGCGGCGGTGCCAAGCAGCAGTCCGGTACCGATGGAACCGCCTACTGCCACCATGGTCATCTGCCCAGCCGTAAGTTGGTGGCGCAGCCCTACCTCGGTGTTGGCGGTCGGGTTTGAAGTCTGAACTGGCATGTATACGGCTCATACTCATATACCAGAAGGCAGCAATGCCCGTGGTTACTCGTCGAGGGTCATTTTTCCGGGGTCCAGCCCCAACCTGAGAGCATTGGCATGACTTTCGTAATAGCGGGAGAGGTGAACCGCGTTGCTGGGGTGGGGGACGAATCCTAGAATCAAGGCGGAACCACTGTCGCAACACCGCCCATGCCGGAAAATCCTAATCGTGCCGAAATAGCCCGTCGCGTCGACAAGGCGGAGAAGCTTTTGCAAAAGGGCAAGACGGCAGACGCATTGGCGGAATACCTGCAAATCCTTGAAAGCGATCAGCAAAATGATAATGTCAGGCAGATGGCAGCCGACCTTTGTCTCTCCTTAAATAAGGGCGCGCAAGCCGTGCGATTGCTGGGAGAGTTGTTTGAACGGCAGGTTGCCGCTGCGGATGCGACACGTGCCAGTCTGACCTACAAGAAATTAGCCAGGTACACCAACCCGAGCTGGGAACAGAAAGTTCGCTTCGGTCAACTGCTGGAGCAGTCCAACAAGAAACTCGCGATCGGAACCTACGAGAATGCCTTCGAGGAGTTGCAAAAGCAGGGGCGTAAAGAAGAAGGATTGCTGGTGTTGCGTCGCATCGTGAACCTCGAACCATCGCAACCCAATCAGTTACGAATCGCGGATCTCGCGGCCGAACTGGGCGAGCATGCGATGGCCTCCAAGGCTTTTTTACAGTTGGCCGAAATTACAGAAAGTTCTGGCGGAACTGGCGGTCCGTGGTTCGAGCGAGCATACACTGAAAATCCTACCGATCCAAACATAGCCGTAGCCTATGGAAAGAGCCTCCTGACTCGGGGCGAAGCGGGCGCAGCAATTTTTATTTTCGAGCCCTTGGTGCATTCTGCAGATCCATCACTCGAACTGCGGGATCTGTATGCTCAGGCGCTGCTTTCCGCGGACCGGTGTCTGGAGAGCGAGCCGCTGATCTGGCAGATGTTTGAGCAGAATCCGGCGCGCATGCATCAGGTCGTCAACCTGATCGGAAAGATGATTGACTCCGAACTGGATGCCGAGGCGGTCGAGTTGGCACGCAAGCTCGAGGCGTTCCAGCGGCGTCGCGGCGAGCGGCGATCGTTCATCACGACCATGCAGGAATTGTTGGCCACTCACCGTCCATCGGCGGAGATGCTGGAATTTCTGGCCGAACTGTTTAACGCCACGAATCGGGAGAGCGATTATGCGCAGGCGCTTTTGAAACTGTTCGACCTGTATTGCACCAAGCACGACTACCAGAAGGCGGGGGAATGCCTCGACCGCGCTGCGGAAGTCGATCCCTATGAGCCGGGCCATCACCAGAGGCTGGAAGCGCTGCGTGGAAAAATCGATGACCAGCGTTTCGACGTAATTGCATCGCGCTTCACGGCACAGAAGAAAGAAACGGAACAACAGAGCGTCAAGATCCAGGAACCTACGTTAGGGGCGGCGGCGCTGCAGGATCTGATGTTGCAAGCCGAAATTCTTGTGCAATACGGCATGAAATCGAAGGCGATCGAGCGGCTGCAGCGCATCCAGGAACTTTTCCCGCGCGAGGAGGAACGCAATCAGGAGTTGCAGAAGTTATATATCGCAGCCGGGATCGAGCCGAAATATGCGAAATCGGCCGCCATTGCCACCCCGATTCCAGTTCCCGGTGATTCAATTGCGGGAGTCGTGACGCAGCCGGCACAACCTCCGGCAGACGTTGCCGACGTCAGCAGTCTGGCGAAAGTGGCTGAAATCACACGCAAACTTTACCACCAGGGAAATGCCGAAGGCGTTCTGAAAACTGCGGCGAACGAGATCGGCGCAAACTGGCGAGCGGCACGTTGCATCGCGGCGCTGCGTAAGCCGGGGCTGCCTCCATCCAGCGTGCAGGAATATCACATGGACAGCATGATTCCGGCGAATTCCACCGCGTTGGTAAGCCTGGTGGAACCGCTACAGGACTTGGCGGTGGCTCGGGGCACCGTGACCATTAGCGATGCCAAGAATGCTCCGGAATTGCTCAGCGTGCGTAAAGCAATCGAGGAGTTGCAGATCGAATCGCTGCTCGCTCTGCCGCTGTCAGAAGGCAACGAGCAGATCGGCGTCCTCATACTGACCCAGAATAAAAATCGGCTGTGGCAGCCTTCGGAGATACTGGTAATCAGGACTTTGAGTGACCAGGTGTTGATCGCTCTGAATAACGCTGGGTTGCGACGGTTGGTAAAGAACCTTTCGGTGACGGACGAAAAATCGGGCCTTCTGAAACGCGCGTCCTATCTTGATTTATTGCAGGCCGAGACACGGCGCGGATTGCAGCAGGGGACATCCGTCACCGTCTTACTGATGAAGTTCGGACGGCGCAGCACGCTCATCAAGGAATACGGCGAACAGGCAGTGACGGCGGTGATGGAGCAGATCGGTCAGCTCTTCTCGGGGAACATCCGCTCGAACGACCTCGCGTTCCGCTATGAGGCAACGACTGTCGCCCTGGTACTCGGCGATACCGGAGAAAAAGAAGCATTGCTCGCAGTGGAAAAACTAAGGCGCTTGCTGAAAGAAGTGCGTTTCCCCGGCAAGGATACTGGCGTGGAGTTTAGCGCCGGCCTCGCGCAGGCGGTCATGCGCCAGCATTTCGATCCGGTGGACATCGTAACCGAAGTGGCCAATCGCGCAGATCAGGCGATGGAATTGGCCGTGGCGCAGGGCATTGGGAAAATTGTCAGTCAGCCTCCACAGTTCGCTGCCGCTGCAGCAATGGCCTAGCTGCCGCAGCGTGGCCGGTACACGGATTCTTCGCGGCGCGTTCACGTTCAAGAAACTGCAAAAGAAGTTGATCCCGACTCTTCAAACTCTACACTGACGAACGGCGCGTGACCTTTTGTGGTGATGTTCTTTTCCTGCTGCTAAACTCACAAGTTGGCCTCAGCCACTGCACTCTTCTATAGTTGGTACTCATGTTGAAACCTGGAGACATTGCCATCGTTAGCGCGGCCCGCACGCCTTTTGGCCGCTATTGCGGAAAAATAAAAGACTACACCGCGCAGGAACTGGGAGCGGTTGCGGCGAAGGCTGCAATGGAGCGTGCCGGAGTCACCGCCGAACATTTTGATCATGCGGTATTCGGCAACGCGCAGCAGACTTCGGGAGATGCGCTCTATGGAGCGAGGCACGCCGCGCTGCGCGCGGGATTGCCGATTGAGACTCCGGCGCTGACGGTGAACCGGCTTTGCGGCTCCGGGATGCAGGCGATTGTCAGTGCGGCCCAGATGATCCAGACCGAAGAAGCGAAGGTGGTGTTAGCGGGCGGGATGGAATCCATGTCGCAAGCGCCGTTTTCGATTCGCGGGCGGGATGGATTCACGCTCGCTCCGGGTGGGAAGCTGGAAGATTCACTAATGGTGGCGCTGCTTGATTCCTATTGTGGACTCTACATGGCGAACACCGCCGAATTGTACGGCGAGCAACAGGGCATCACTCGTCAGGCGCAGGATGAGTTCGCGTTGCGCTCCCAGCAGAAGGCCGACGAGGCATACAAGGCTGGACGCATCCAGGAAGAATTGACTCCGGTTCCGGTGCGGAATTCCAGGGGTGAGGCGACGGGAGAGCAGTTGACGGAAGACGATCACCGCCGTCCGCAGACAACGATGGACGGCCTGGCAAAGTTGCGTGCCGCATTCGGGAAAAATGGCACCGTAACCGCAGGCAACGCGAGCGGCATCGTGGATGGGGCGGCCGCGGTAGTGGTGATGTCGCTCGATCAGGCGCAGAGAAGGAATCTGAGCCCCCTGGGGCGAATTATTAATTGGGGTATTGCCGGCGTCGATCCGAAGTTAATGGGGCGCGGTCCAGTGCCCGCCACGAAGATTGCTTTGCAGCGCGCCGGGTTGACTTTGGATTACATCGATTTGATCGAGGTAAATGAAGCGTTTGCGGCTCAATACCTGGCCGTTGAAAAAGAATTAGGTCTCGATCGCGAAAAAGTGAACGTCAACGGCGGAGCCATTGCGTTGGGCCATCCACTGGGCGCGACCGGGACGCGCCTTGTGATCACGCTGCTTTATGAATTGCGGCGCCGGAAAAAGAAGTATGGGTTGGCAACGGCTTGTATTGGCGGCGGGCAGGGGATTGCCATGGTGGTCGAAAGCTTTCACTAAGGCGTCAGAATCGGGCGCGGCGAGCCTCGGTAGGCCTAAATAAGTTCACGGTCGGCCTCGTAAAATAGAGGCCATTAATCGGGGACTGCGCCTTCCATGCAGAATTGCGACAACCCACAAGGGCTCCTCGTCCGGCGCGTAGGCAATCAGGAATTCGCGAACCAAAAGAAACCGCAGAGGCCGTTGAGTGAGGTCGGGCCGCTTGTGGCCTTGACTTGGAAAAGGCGCTGCCGCGGAAATGGCAGATAGGATTTCCGCGATAACGCGGTCGGCTGCGTCTACGCTATCCGCACGAATGAATTCCCAAATCTCGTCAAGGTCAGCACGGGCCTCCGGATGGAAGGCATACCGGATCATGAACCAGTATGCGAGCGGCGAGCGGCGGTGCTCTTGTCGCGGAAGTAGGTTTCCACTTCATCGCCGGGGATAGGCTTCACCCTGCCGCTTTTCAAGTCGTCATAGCGGCTGTTGAGCATCGTGCGCGTTTGGGCAAGCTCATCGAAGTAGCCTTCGATCACATCCTGGACCAGTTCGTCGGCGGTCTTGCGTCCGCTCTGCGCGGCGAGGTCCTTGAGCTTCTTTTCGGTCTCGGGGGCGAAGTGGATTTCCATGAGTTTCAGGGTACGGAAAAACCTGGCTTGGGGCAAGGCAAATGGTGTTATATAAAAGGCCGTGTTCTGAGACTACTTCGGAATCCCCGGTGTCCAAAAGTGCGAGACCGGGGGCACCCGGGCTTCATTGGCGGGGGACAGGGGATTGCTATGGTGGTGGAGAGTTTTCAGTGATGGCGCCCGGCAGGTTAATGTTGCTTACGGGCCTTGTGCTGGTCCTCCTCTTTGTCGGCGGTATTGCGGGGACACATCATTTCTGGCCATCGAATGAGGACCAACGAAGTGCGGCTTTCTTCTCCATCCTGCAGTTCATTGCCGTCTTCGCGCTGGTCTGGCTGACCTTCTTGTACGTGACAGCGACGCAGCAATTAGTCGAGACAACGCAGCAGCAGCTTTCAGACCAAAACCGACCTCCTAAGATCTCTGTCATCCAATATCACTTTCCTCAAGCAGATCCGTTCAGCGTGAACTTCGAGATTGAAATCGCAAACCCAAGCGTCAGGGCTACCAGCCTTCGCATAAGGAGCATTCAAATCGGGGAAGCTTTCGCGCGCGACATCTATTTCGAGGTCGATCAGACAAGGAAAGTAAGGACCACCGTTCCGGCGCGCGACTTGGCGAACGTAATGGTCAAAGCTGAAAACTTTGATTCTCGGGTTCCAATCGCACTCGGTTTCAAGACGAGAACACTTCTTACATTCGAAGAAATTTTCCACGGCACGCTGCCGTCCGTAATTATTGAGGTTTGATGAGCTTATGAATATTGAAAAAGTTGGCGTTCTAGGTTGTGGGCTGATGGGTTCGGGCATAGCGCAGGTTTGCGCAACTGCTGGCCTCAACGTGATTGTGCTCGAAGTTGAGCAAAAGTATATCGACAAGGGCTTTGCCGGGATTGAGAAGTCGCTGGCGAAGTTTGCTGAGCGTCCGGCAGAGAAGGGTGGAATCACTGCGCAACAGAAAGATGAAATTCGCGCGCGCCTGAAGGGCACGACAAAAAAAGAAGACCTGGCCGATTGCGATATCGTCATCGAGGCCATCATCGAGAATGTTGAAGAGAAGAAGAAGATGTACGCGTCGATCGACTCCATTGTGAAAAAAGAGGCAATCTTTGCGTCGAATACTTCTTCGATTTCAGTTACTGAACTTCTGACAGCGGTGAAGCGTCCGGAAAGATTTATTGGGCTGCATTTTTTTAATCCGGTGCCGCTGATGAAACTGGTGGAGGTAGTGAAGACGATCGCCACCGCTCCGGACGTCTATGAGACGGCTTACGAGTTTGCAAAGAAACTTGGCAAGGTTCCGGTACGAACCTCCGACAAAACCGGATTCATCGTAAACCGGCTGCTGGTGCCATATCTGCTGGATGCGATTCGAGCATACGAAGAAGGCGTGGGCTCGATCGAAGACATCGATAACGCGATGAAACTCGGCTGTGGCTATCCCATGGGCCCGTTCACGCTGTTGGATTTCGTCGGCCTCGACACAACTTACTACATCACGCATGTTATGTACGACGAATTCAAGGAGCGCCGTTTCGCGTCCCCTCCGCTGCTGAAGCGGTTGGTAATGGCGGGTTGGTATGGAAAGAAGTCTGGTAAAGGATTTTATGATTACTCGAACCCGGAAAAGCCGGTGGCAAATAAGTTGTAAGAAGTAAGCGACAACGCCTGCAGTTGCGTTTTCGGAATAACAAAACAGGTGTCTTGACCTGCGCCGCAGACGGGCATAACATGGCGCACTCAGGAAAGCGCCGTCGCCCGACACCCTGCTCTCTTTCCCCCGAACCGTGCGGGCAAACGGGCTCCGTGAAGCTTCACGATCAGGAACGCCCGCTTATGACCAGTCTAAGCTCCGATCTGGCGATTCCGGTGGCCGAATTTGCCGCAGCTTTGCTGTGCAAGCAAGAGGTAGGACCCCGGGCAGAAATCACGGCTCGACAAGTGGCAGAACTTCTTCCCGGCACTGCGGTAGTGGTCTATGTGATTGAAGATCAGGGAAATCCCCTCTGGACTGCGAGGGGGAGCGCGGGAGAGATTGCGGTCAACGAGGTTATAGGGTTTCACGACGGTCCACTGGGAACCTCGGCAAAGAGTAAGAAACTGCAAGTGTTCGAAGGCGCCAACCTCAAGCGCGAAGATTACGCTCATCTCGATATCCGCCGCACTGTGGCTTGTCTCGCCTATATTCCACTCCTGGTAAAAGATACATTGGTCGGTGCCATAGAACTGGTTAATTGCGAACAGGCTCTCCCGCGCTCGGCATTGCGCCGGCTGGACGGCATCGCAGAACTTGCTGCTTCGGCCATTGCCGCCGCGCTCTCGTATGAGAGTGAGCGGAACACCAGTCTCCAATCAATTAGTCGCGTCGCCCAGATGTATGACCTCGAAAAGGTCTTCAACTCAAATCTGGAACTCGATTCACTTCTCGACGCGATCGCCGCCAAGTTTCACGAAGTTCTAAATGTTCAGGCGGTAAACGTTTGGATGGTGGACGGCGATGGAGTAAAGCTGGTTCGTCGTGCGGGGGATGATCCGACAGCGGAGTTGGAATCGTCCCAGAGTCCGGGCCAAGGGATTCCGGGCGATATCTCGGACAATGGCGAGCTCGTCCTGATCAGCGATAAAGAAGACCCTCGTTTACAGAAGCGGAACGTGAGCGTTAACGACCACGGAGCATTTTCTCTTCTGGCCTCGCCTTTGATGGATCGGGAATCGTTGGTCGGTGTAGTAGAGGCAATCAATCGTCTCGACGGCTTACCATTCGACGAAGACGATCAGTTTCTGTTGACCAACATCTGCGAAACCGCCAGTAATGCGCTGCACAATGCCAGCCTCTTGCTGGCGGAACGCAAAGTTGAAATTCTCGAAACCCTGGTAAAAGTAAGTCGTGAAATTACGTCGACGCTCGACACCGGCCGCGTCCTGGAGGCCATCGTTAATGATACGCAGGCCGTCATCTCCTATGACCGTGCGGCAATCGCGCTTGAGGAGAGAGGCAATCTGCATCTGAAAGCGGTTTCCGGTCTGCATCAGATCAATACCAGTGATCCCACGATCAAGCTGCTCAAGGAAATGTTGGAATGGGCCTCCCTTTCCAATGAAGAGATTCACGTGACCCAGCGTGGCGACGATATGGAGATGACACGCGAGGCGAATCGCGACAAGTTCAAAGAATACTTTTCGGTGACGGGCGCCCGCGCGTTCTATGCGCTCCCTTTGGATGATGAACAAGGAGCGCTTGGCATTCTCTCGTTCGAGAGCCGCGATCCGGACTTCATGAGCCAGGCACACTTCGAAATTGTGCGGGTGCTGGCCGCACAAGCTACGGTTGCTTTGCGCAATGCGTCGCTCTATCGTGATGTGCCATTCATCAGCGTGCTTGAGCCCGTTCTCGAGAAGAAACGCCGCTTTCTCGCGTTAGAAAAGGGTCGACGCAGGCTGATAATCGCCGGCACTACAGCAGCCGTTCTTTTCCTCGTTTTTTTCCCGGTCCCGATGCGCCTGGCAGGAGATGTTACGGTTGCTCCCATTCGCAAATCGCAACTTACATCCTCAATGGACGGCATCGTGAAATCTGTCTACGTGCGGGAGGGAGATAAGGTGCAAGCCGGAACAGTTCTCGCTGATCTCGAGGACTGGGACTTTCGCGCCGCACTCGCCGCTGCCAAGGCGAAGTATCAGAGCGCGGTCTCGGACATGAATCGCGCCCTCGCCTCTAACGATGGCACAGAAGCGGGAATCCAACGTGGACAGCAAGAATATTGGGCTGCTGAATTAACGAGAGCACAGCAACGCCTGGACAAGACGCACCTGCGTTCGCCTCTCACAGGCGTCGTTGCTACCCCTCGCGTAGAGAATTTCGTGGGGCGGCATTTGTCCCCGGCAGACAGCTTTCTTGAAGTGATCGATTCCGCCCAGTCCAGCGTCGATCTTGCCATCGACGAGCTGGATTCGGTGCTGTTGCAGCCAGGACGTCGCGCCACCATCAAGCTCGACGCGTTTCCTACCCGGAGTTTTCCGGGAGAGGTGCGGGTTGTTAGCCCGGTCAGCAGCCTCGAAAATGATCAGAAGGTTTTCTACGCGCGCGTACTAGTGTCCAATCCAGACGGCCTGATTCGATCAGGGATGCATGGCCGGGGCAAGGTTATGACGGGATGGCGTCCGGCAGGATACGTCCTGTTTCGCCGTCCGGCGATGTGGATTTATTCCAAATTGTGGTCGTGGTTCGGTTGGTAGCGTGAGTTGGTAGCGCGGGTTGGTAGCAGAAGATGGGAGGTCCGCTGTGAAGTTCATCGTGCCGTTACTTCTAACAGCAGTTCTAGGTTCGGGACTAGGCTGCGAAGATTCCCGGTCAACGGTTGTGGCGGCGAACGCTGCTCCCAGTGCATCTCCGGCACCCACGCCGACGCCGCCATCCCCCGCTGAACAGGTGTTTCTCGCCTCCGGCCCTCTGGTCGTCGAAAACCAGATCGATGTGGACGCGCAAAGAGAGGGTGTGATCGCCGCAATCTTCGCGGAGACTGGCAGGAAAGTAAAGAAGGGCGAGATTCTGGCGCGGCTCGACGATCGCCAGGTAACGGCGAACTTGGAGGCCGCGGCAGCCAAAACTCGCAGCACGACCGCTGACTTGCACAACTGGGAGGCCGAAGCGAAAGTGCTGGACTCCGATATGCGAAGGGCCGAGAAGTTGTGGGAGGCGCGCGTCATCCCGCTTGAACAGTTCGAGCATGCGCGCTACAAGGCCGAATCGGACCACTGGGATGTTGACCGGGTAAAGGAAGTCCTGGTGGACGCGCAAGCCAGCGAACGTTCACTCAAACTGGAATTAGAGAAGACGCGTGTCGTCGCTCCCTTCGATGGGATCGTGGCGCGCCGTTATGTGCGAGTCGGCCAGAAGGTTGGATTGGGCGATCGGCTTTTCTGGGTCACCGCGGAGGCGCCACTCAGGCTGCGTTTCGCCTTGCCCGAGACGTTCATAGGTCATATTGCAAAGGGACAACACTTTGAGATGACATCTCCCGACATAGAAGGCCAGCAGTGGAAGGCCAGCGTGATCGAGATGAGCCCCGTGGTAGATCCCTCCAGTGGCACCATAGAAGTACTGTGCGAAGTCGTGGGACCGATCGGAGGACTGCGGCCTGGCATGAGCGCTAGCGTGCGCATTCCCAAACAGCAATGAATCTCACCGAAGCACTGCACGTCGCTCTGCCAGACCTGCCGCCCCGCTTGGGTCGTAAACGCTGTCCTCGTCTCCATCCCCAAGTGGTGGCCCGGCCGCAAACGGAGGATGGCGAACCGGTGATCTATGTCATCGTTTCGGGCGCTAACCAGCTATACCGGTTTACACCGGAACAGTGGAAATTAGTGCAGCTTTTCAATGGGGAACGCACTTACGAAGACGTGTCCAATGTTTTCAAGGAACTTACTGGAGTTTACTTCTCCGCTGAGAGCATTCAGGAATATGTCAGTGACCTCGATGAAATTTGGTATACCTCGCCCCATGAACCCAACGTCATGGCGGCCCAGAAAGGAGCCGAGGAGCGGCACAAGCGCTCGTCCAAGAAGTGGGAGGACATTACGACGATCACCGTGGGCCACTGGGACCCCGACATCTATCTGGCGCGCCTGCACGAGATGATCAAGTTCGTTTACACCGGCTGGTTCACTTTGTTGACGCTGGCTTTCTTCGGCTTCATGTCATGGATATTCCTCCACCGCTGGAGCGAGATCGGCGGCGATACGTGGAAGTACTACAACTTCACTGAAAAGGGATTTGGGGATATTGTCGAATTCTGGTTGCTCTTCTGCTTTCTCGGCTTTTTTCACGAATCTGGACATGGCCTCACTTGTAAACATTTCGGCGGAGCGGTGCACAAAATGGGCTTCCTTCTTTATTATTTGGAACCTTGTTTTTTTGTAGACGTGACCGAGGTTTATCTCTACGCCGGAAAGTGGGCGCGCATTGCTACTTCCATTGCAGGGATTTGGGTCGAGTTGATGTTTTGCGCTGCGGCCTCCATCATTTGGTGGGGAACCCCGCTCGGTACTCCAGTCCACGACTTCGCCTACAAGATCATGCTTATTACAGGGGTAGGCGTTGTCATTATCAATCTAAATCCGCTGATTAAGCTCGACGGATATTACATCCTCTGTGAATTTACGGGAATCATCGCGTTAAAGGAGGATTCAACGGCCTATGTCTCCGGCTGGATTAGGAAACATGTTTTTGGCCTTCCGGTCGAAGTGGAATTTGTGCCCCGCAGACGCCGATGGCTGTTCGCTATCTATGCCATTGTTTCGGGCATCTACAGCTACGCGCTTCTTTACGTGGTGGTCAGTTTCTCCTACAACGTGTTCCGGAAATACTCCCCGGAATGGGCGTTCGTTCCGGCTGGCCTATTGGGCCTGCTTATTTTCAAGTCTCGCATCCGCGCTTTGGTGAGGTTTATGAGAACTTTTTACCTCGACAAAAAGGAGCGCGTTCGACAGTGGCTTGTCACGCCTCGCGCTGCATTCGTGGGAGTGGTGGCGGCGTTACTCATATTTACTCCCATCTGGCCGGAAACACGCACCGGTAGATTCATTCTGGATCCTATTCGCAAGGCCGCAATCCATGCCTCGATACCCGGGGAAGTCGTATCGGTGTTCCCAGCTGAGGCGGAATTTGTCGCCCGGGGCGCGCCATTAATTCATTTGCGAAACTTTGAGCTGGAAGCACGGGCGGCACATGTCACGTCAGAATTACAGCTCGCATCGCTGCGCGCGACTCAAGCACGACTTCACTATGCTGACTACGGTCGGGCGGAACGCGAGCGCGAGTCGCTTCAGCAACAATCGACCGAGTTGGTTTCCCAGTTATCTGCGCTGCGGGTTATCAGTCCAATCTCCGGCGTTGTGACCACTCCCCGACCATCCGACCTTGCCGGTTCTTATGTCGATGCAGGGTCGTTGTTGCTCGAAATCGCGGATGTGAGTGTCCTGCGTGCGCGCATTTATCTTCCCGAATTCGATCTGCGAGATGTAAAGGCGGGAGATTATGTCTCGCTGAAGATGGATTCCTCGTTCGAGCGGCTGCATTCACGCGTCGCGGAAGTTGCGCCCTCAGCGTCACGCATGGAAATTGGACTGGCTCCGGTTGAAGGATACCAGGGGCTGACGGGCGTCGATTTCTACGGGGTTACGGCACTCGTGCCCAACGCTGACGGTCGGCTTCGGTGTGGTATGTCAGGCACTGCCAAGATACGGATTGCCCGTCGAACGCTTGCAGGATGGGTCGCGAAGCAAGTACGCGATTTTGTCGATCGCAAGATTTGGTAAAGCAAAAGGGCTGCGGACCACCGCAGCCCCTGCAAAGTCCCGAATCGGACGCTACCTTTTCGCCGAAGCAGACTTGTAAGCCGTGTGGGCCATCGCCCTCTTTTTTCGTACCATGGAATATGCCGTGAGCGAGTGGGCTTTCAGCGGGCTCGGCGCCACCACTTCGGCGGGCTGGCTCGCACTTGGCGCTTTTTTTGCAGCTTTCTCATCGCTGATTAAAGACTTTTTCTGAACTGACATAATTTTCTCCCTCCTTGCGCTTCAGCGCTCGAAACTACGAATTGTTTTTCTTGGCCCTGTGGCTGGTCTTTGTCGCGTAACAGGCGAGCTCCACCTCCACCTACTATGCTGCTCGTTGGCGGCACCTACTCCTCGCGAAGCCCGCGAATCAAGCTTATTTGGACGCTTTGAATGACATGACAGAGTGGCTGCCCTTCATTTTCTTCATGGACTGCGCTGTGAGCGCGCTTGCCTTTAACGGATTCGTCTCTGCGGTATCGGCCGACTGGCTTGCAATCAATGCTTTTTTTACCGTTGGGCGGTTGCTGATCAATGACTTTTTCTGAACCGACATGGTGTTCTCTCTCTCTGCGCACTAGCGCTGTAAAATACCGGATTGTTTATTTCCTTTGGGTTCGGTTCGGCCCTGTTGTTTGTAATTGAGTGCAAACCGGCTACCAAACCGGCCCTCCGGTCTTCGAAAACAACAACGTATTGAGTTTCATGGTGTTGTGTCTGGTGTTCGAGTGAAGTACGTATTTTCGGAAAGAGTCTAGGAAGCAAACAACTCAAAAATTCATCTCAACAAATATGAATTATTAATCTGCTCCAGGCACTCTCGTCAGCTCTGGTCTTAGCCGACGTGATATTTTCGGCAGAGGTAGTGCATCTTTTGCTTGTCCATATGGAGCAGGCGAGCGGCACCTACCTTACTTCCGCCTGAACGTCGGAGTGCTGCGCCCACATAGGCAGCTTCAATTCGCGCCATCTCCTCGTCAAAATTCACGCCCTCTTCAGGAATAAGCAGAGCCTCCTGACTGGTTGTGGTGGTGACCAGAATTTGCTGCGGCAGATGCTTGGGCATGATGACGGTGCCGTCTACCATAAGGACGAGGCGCTGCGTCAGATTTTCCAGTTCCCGGATGTTGCCGGGCCAGGAATACTCTTCCAGTATCTCGATCACCTCATGATCCATCTGCTTTAAGGGAACGCGGTTAATATCGGAATAGAGTCGTAGAAAATGATTGAAAAGCAGGGGAATGTCTTCCGCTCTCTCGCGCAACGGAGGCAAGGCGATCGGGATCACGTTAATACGGTAATAAAGATCCTCCCGAAACCGGCCGGCGTGGACCAAGTTTTCCAAGTTCTCATTGGTCGCGGTGATAAGCCGAAAATCGATCTTCTTCGGCGTCTTGCCCCCGATCCGCGTCACCACCCGGTCTTCCAAAACCCGCAACAGCTTCGATTGCAGCGCAAGGCCCAACGTCGCGATTTCATCCAAGAATAATGTGCCGGAATGCGCCAGCTCGATGTGGCCGGGACGAGCTGTTTGAGCGTCTGTAAATGCGCCTCTTTCGTGTCCGAACAATTCAGTTTCGATGAGATTCTCTGGTAGCGCGGCGCAGTTGATGCTGATGAAAGGCTTTTCGGAACGCGGGCCCAGGGCTGCGATCGCGTGAGCAACAAGCTCCTTACCTGTGCCGCTCTCTCCTCGAATTAACACCGTGGTGTTGCTCTCTGCAACCCGGGTAATCGCGTCATACACTTGTTGCATGATGGAGCTGACTCCGATGAGTCCGTGAAATGCCTGACGCGCATCTTCGTTCTGCTGTTCGTTCCGGTACTCGATTTCGGCGGCGCGCTTCTCCAGTGCCCGGTTTAGCACGATCGACACTTCGCTGAAGTCGATGGGCGCGACAAAATACTCGTCCACAGATGCGTTGATCGCATGGTGCCGTGTGCGGCGGCTACTCGAACGCGTCAAGGCCACCAGCACCAGGTCGGGCCCTGTAGCACGTAACTCAGCCAGCGCGGCAATTCCATCCTCGCTGCGCTCGCCGATGGTATCTATGTCCATCAGTATTGCGTCTACAGGTTGTTTCTTGTGCGCTGCTAGAAGTTCGTCCCAAGACTGGAAAACGCGCATATCATAATCGGACGCAAGATGGGCCTCAGCCTCCGGACCGACCCGTTCATCGGTCGTGACGATAAAAATACTGTAACGAGAAAGCCGGCTACGGAGAGCGGCGCTGCGCATGCACCCTCCCAAGGGTGCCGATTATACAAATTTTTCAACCTTGAGGTATGAATTTTTTGCTGGAAGTTGAACATAGGGCAAGTATTCCATCGAGGCTGAGCATCGGCGCGCTAACCGGCGGCGCTGCGACGCTTGCAATATGCGCTTGCCTTACCGTAACCTAGCTCGCGGTCAAGATAGAAGTTAGATCATCCCTCTAGCCGCCAGGCGACTCGGACAGGGAAAAGCATGGACATCAATGTCGTTAAGCGCGGAGAAGTGCAACTGATCCGTCTTCGCGGGCCTCTGCGAATGGGAGAGGCAGTTGATACCTTGCGCCAGACCTTGGAGGAAGCATTGGGCGCTGGAGATAGGTGCTTGGTGCTGAATCTAGCCGAGGTGCCGATGATCGATTCCAGCGGAATTGGTTTAGTCGTGCGTTTTCTCGCATCCACCAAACAGCGCGGAGGCAATGTGAAACTGGTCCAGCCTTCAAAGTTTGCCGTTCAAACCTTGCGGCTGGTGGGCGTTCTCAACCTCTTCCAGGTTTTCGATGACGACGACTCGGCGGTAGAATCATTTTGAACCCCGGGTTCGCCCCGGACACGTTCATTTGAAAAGAGTTACAAAGCCGCCCTGCGGCGTTTCCGTTGGGAGGCGGGTTTACCGCTAAGCGCTTTGGGCGGGACCGTGAGGGTGCAACCATTGCATCTTTAACTGGAAAGGCACCCACATACATCTGCTCGCCTTCGGCGAATTTCCTACCGCCTCGTAATTTCCAAAAAAAATCAGAATTTCTGTTGACAAAGGAGGCACGAAAAGCGCAGTATTGCGCGCAAACGGGCAACCTAAGCCCAGCGTACTGGCAAGCACGCTGTCTTCTGTCACCTGAAGTTAAGAATAATAAAGACAATCCGCTGCGGTAGATTTTTCCGCGGGTTTTGTTCGTCCGTTAGAAAGAGCTACGAATTCCCCCCTGCTCTTGTCGTGCTAGTGTGTCACCCCAGGAGTATCGCCGAAGAAGAGTGCCATAAGCGTTTAGGATCGGCATCGCTCCGCACAGGAAATGCTGATGATTGTCGGTTGCGTTTTGTCTGGCAGCTAACGGGGCCCAGGTCCAACTTACCAAGAACCAATGCGTGCCGCGCGGTTGGCGGCCGAAAATTTTGCGCGAGACGAGAGAGAGTTTCTTATGAAAAGACTTCTTAATCCAGCTACTACTCTGACGACGTTGAGGACATTAGCCCTTACGTTGCTGTGCTGCACGGCGCTCATGGTGTTGGCCGCCTCGGCCCAGATACCCAAGCAAATCAAACGTAATCCGGGAGCCAACACGGCAGTCAACGCGGCAGCCAACACGGCAGCCAACAATGGCCCGCCCCCAGGCGCAATTCTGGACTTGAACGGTCAACCGATACCTACTAGTTACCAGCAGTACAGGGTGCAGTTCCAAGCGGCGATCGCCAACACTGCCATCACGTTCGCTTTCCGTAACGATCCGTCGTACACGTCGTTTGCCAACGCGTCGGTGACGGACGTGACGAATCCGGGCCCCAACCTATTGAGCAATGGCGACTTTTCTGGGGGTACCCATACCGACCCGGTAAGTGGAAATACTTTGGTACCAAATAACTGGACTTATGCCAATATATACGGCGCCTCCGCCGGGGGAATTGTGGATCCGAATTGCGGTATCGGTGGAACGGGCACCTACTGCTGGTATGACGGTGCCGTACAAGCGTACGACGCCATCAGCCAAACGATTGCCACCACTGTGGGGGATACTTACCTGATCAGCTTTTACTTGACTGCTTACGGTGGTAGTACCTTTTCCAGCGTAAGCACAAATGGCAACACTACTGACACGGGTGGAAACGGAATCGACGTTACCGTCTATGCTCAGGCGGGCTTGCCGCCGCCACCCCAAGGAGAGACTCTGACTTTGACGGAACTGGGACAGGGCAGCGGCAATGTAACGGACAATAGGGACGGGGGAATCAACTGCACCCTGACAAACGGCACCCAAACGGGAACGTGTTCGGCAAGCTACCAGTCTGGGACCGTAGTGACATTGACGGCGAGTCCGAACTTGGACTCGGGGTCCACATTCGGGGGCTGGGGCGGCGCATGCGCGAGCTCAACGACCACGACGTGCACCTTGACGATGGATTCGTCGCAAAACGCTAGCGCGAGTTTTAATGCGCCCGGGCCAACCCAGGCGGGGACGGTTACAACGGGAACCCCAACCGTCTACAATTTCCAAGGCGGCGTCGCAGCCGGCGGCTACAATTATAATGCAGAGCTGACGAACGGTTCGCCCGTTATGTCGCAGGTCACTGCGATTCCTATAGTAGATCAATCAACCTGCAACCCCATCGTTAACCCGAGCTTTCCTGGGGCTCAGTGCTTTGTGTACCAGAACGGTAATGGCCCGAATACGCCCTCACCGGTGATGTTTGAGCTCACGTGCCCCGGGTCTCCGGGTGGGACGTGCGGCACCGACGTCAACCCAAATTTCTTTGCAACCCTAGGCAGCGACTTCAATTTCACCAAAGCTTTAAACCCATTATTCAATTCAATTGAACCATTGGTTGGCTGGCTCAAAGGCGTGGGGCCCGATCCGTTGCACCCCTGCACACAGAATCCGGGTAATAACCCGCCGCTGTTCCATAGCAACCAGATCAGTTCCTTCTCTTCAATTGGGGATCCTATCGGCAGTGGTAAGGGCACGAGCGGAGGCACTGGTTCGTGCTGGCTGTTGACGTACAACACGCCGAATGAGGCGCCGAGGGTTAACATCGTTGCGCCCGCGAATGGGGGCGTCTACCAGCAGGGCCAAATCACTCACGCGAACTACACGTGCACCACGGTGAACAACGCCCCAAATGCAACCGGACCGTATTTGACGCAGGCTTCCTGCAGCGCCATCGACAGTCCGGGCGGATCCGTCGGGCAAGGGGCGCAGTTCGACACGACAACGCTTGGTCCACATAGCTTTAGTGCAACCGTAGTGGATTCCGCAACGAACACCGTGTCGAAAACGGTGACTTACACCGTGGTTGGGGCGGCCGATGTGGCGATCTTGAAAGTTGCACCTCGAAAGGTACGCTCTGGCACCAAGCTGACCTACCTCATCGGGGTGGGGGATTTTGGACCCGCCAACGCTGTTAACGTAAGTGTGAGAGATCCCCTTCCGCCCGGCACCGCTTTTTTGAGCGCATCGGGCACCAACCTAGCTTGCTCGATCGTTAACGGCAAATTCACTTGCTCGACGACTCCCGTACCGTGTGCGTTCGCAGGCGGCATTGTGAGTTGTAATGCAGGCACAGTTATGCCCTTTTCGCTCTGGTCTCTAAACGGGGCGGTCATACAGATTACGGTGCAAGTGACTGCGCCCGCGGGTAGTACGCTAAACAACACCGCAACGGTTTCGGCAAGCAATGCTGATCCGAAGACTGGCAATAACTCCTCAACCGCCAGCACGACTGTGACGGCGTACTAAGGATGCGTCAGAGGAAACTGAGACCGGACGAGTGCTGGTACCTACCGGTACTCGTCCGGTTGGTGTCACTCTTTCTTTAGCTTTTTCCGGGTTGCGACCAGCGGGTGGACTCTTGGTACATGAGCTTCAGATCGGAGCGCTGCAGCAACTTCTCCGCTCCGGCGTCTTTTTTCATCGCATCCAGGGCGCGGACGACCTCGCGGTAATTATCCTGGGCTTCTGTATTGTTGGCAGAATCTCGCGCGATCGTCGCTAACAGATAATGCGCCTGTGCGCTCAACGACTGCTGTCCCAGTTTGTCCGAGCGCAGCAAAGCGCGTTCCAACTCCTGACGAGCATGGGTATAATCATGTCTTTGCATCATCGCTTCCGCCATGAAAATCGAGCACTCCACAGAATAGTATTTCAGGCTCGAATTATCCGCCTGCTGGATTAGTATCCCCAGGTTCGGAATTGCCTGCTGCCCGGTCTTTTCGCGGACTGCAACTTTAGCCAAGCTTACTTTGGCGATCAGAATCCGGTCCGGTTCCTTGGTGCGTGTCGCGGCCTGCAATGCCTGCTCGTAAAGAGGATGAGCAGCCTTGAAATCTCCCTGATAGAAGAATGCATCCCCTTCGAATCCTAGCGTCTGTGCAATCATGCCGTCATTCTCCAATTCGCGAGACAGACTGAGCGCTCCGTCCAGAGAATTCTTCGCTTCCTCTCCGCGCCCGGCGAGGATGAGTGCCTCTCCATAGCCGCCGAGAATCTCCGCCATCCAGAAGGTCTTGTCCTTGAGATCGCGGAAGGTCTTAAGGGCCTCCTGTTTGGAGTTGACCGCCGCGCCGAACCTTCCCTGATAATCAAACAAAGTGCCCAAGCCGTTGGACTCGATAGCCGCACCACGTGGGTCGTTCATACTGCGCTGCAAATCCAGCGCACGCATGTAATATGAAATAGCTTTATCATACTGACCCATGCCACCCAAAACTTGACCTAGGTTTTGAACTGCCGCGACAATATCCTGTGGCACTTTTGACTTTTCGCGCAACTGCAGCACCTGCTGGAAGTAGGTAAGGGCGTCATCGTATTGACCTATTTCCGAGTACACACTTCCGATGTTGTTCAGGCAGACGGCTTGCAAGCTTTCATTGCCGATGTCGCGCTCCAACTCCAGGGCTTCCTTGTACATCTTGAGCGCCTGATCGTGGTCGCCACGGTCATCATAGAAATTGCCCATATCGATCAGAGTGTCGCCGAGCCCGCGCTTATCGCCGATCTCACGCCGAATTTGCAGAGCTTCCTGGAAGCTGGGCACCGCATCTTTGGTTTCGCCGAGCGAAGCCTGGGCCGCGGCCATTGCGTTCAGGCTAAACGCCAAGCCACGCTTCTGACCGATCTGGCGCCAGATTGTGATCGCCTCCCGTTCGTTGCGCAGAACTTCCTGAGGCTTGCTCAAATTCCTATAAGCTATAGCCATAAGGTGCAGACTGGTGGCCTTTTGTTCCTGGTTGTCCACCTGTACTGCTAGGCTATAGGCACGGTTCAGAGGATCAAAACTGCCTTGCGGATTGCCGCTCTTGATCTCGATTCGTCCGAGGTCAAGAGTTGCCGCTACGTTCTTCGGGTTGGAAGACAAGAGCTTCTGGTAATATTCGCGTGCTCTCGTGAGATCGCCGGAATCCTGATATAGACTAGCGAGCGCGGATTGCACGTCAGAGTTATCAGGCGAAACCTTCGCCAGACTCTCGTAGGCCTTTATGGCTTCGGGATAGTTTTTCATCACCTGCAACTCGATGGCATTAATCAGATATTTCTCCGCCTGAGGGAGATCCTGGCTCAGCCCCACGGCTTTCTTGGCGGCGCGCTCCGCTTCGCTGTCATAACCCAAACTGCTGTTGGCTTGTGCCAGCTTGGAAAATGCCAGCGCAAAGGCTGGGTCATCCTTGGTCGCTGCCTCGAATTGCTTTTGTGCTTCCAGATTTTTCCCCTCACGCTGGGCGTTGATTCCCTGGTTGTACTCGCGGAGCGCTGCGACGGAGTGGGAACTGGGTTGAAAAGAACTAGCCTTCAGCTCCTTCAGTACGTTTTCGGGGAGCGCAAGTTTCTGGCGGATGGACTCTGCCAGGCGATCAATCCCGCCTGGAATCTCCTTTTCGCTTGCCACATCAATTTTCAGCGGAACTGAGTTGCCATTCTTGATGTCCTGAAGCGTGGCATCAATGCGGATCTGGTCGCCGAACTTGGCGTACTGTCCCCAAACCACGCGGTCGGCGTTGCTGAAATCAGCCACGCGACGGATCATCGCCGGGTCGAGGACCGTCCCAGAAGAAATCCGCAGATCGGTGAATATCTGGTGCACGCTGGTAGGACTAACTGTCCGCAATTGGGCGGACTGTCCAACATCGGTGCTTAGCATGTCAGCGAGGCTGGATCCGAGCCAATCCACGCTGGGATCACCGGAGGCGTTACGGAAAGGCAGGATCGCTAACGAGACGGCAGGTCCGGATGCAACTTTTTTTGTGGGTGGCGAGAAGAGAGGGACGCGATACACATAGCTCGCAATTGCCAGAGCGAGAACCGTGGCAATACCGGTCACAGCTGGCCAGGGAACCGCACGGGCCCAAGGCTCGACGGCCGGTTGAAAACCCAATGTCGCAGCCGCCTGATTGCCCTGCCAGGCGTCTAAATCGCGCAGCAGCTCAGCGGCACTCTGGTAGCGAAGGTTGGGATCGCGTTCCAGGCACTTACTCACGATGTTGCTGAGCGCAAGCGGAATCGTCCCGTCGTGATCGGAAACCGGAATGGCTCGTTCCGAATTCCGCTTGATCAAGCTGGCCACAGCGCTCTCCGCCTTAAACGGTGCTACACCGGCCAGCAGTTCATAAAGAATCAATCCCAAGGTGAAAATGTCAGAGCGCTGGTCCAGATCTTTTGCCAGAGCCTGCTCGGGAGACATGTATTCCAGGGTTCCAACCAGCGCTCCTGTCTGGGTCATTCCTCCACCCTGAATGGAGCGAGCCAGGCCAAAATCCATAACCAGAACTCGGCCCGACTTGTCGCACATGATGTTTTGCGGCTTCAGGTCACGGTGGATGACATCTTCCTTGTGGGCGGCATCGAGTGCCAGAGTAGCCTGACGGATAATGTCGACGGCTTCGCCGGGGGGAAGCTTGCCGCGTTCGCGGAGAACGCTTCGGAGGTCATTGCCCTCCACGAATTCCATCGTAATAAACTTAAAGCCCTCGGATTCGCCCAAATCATAGATGCGGATGACGTTGCGATGCGTCACTTGCCGCGCCAGGATTAACTCCTGCTTGAAGCGTTCAATAATATCGGGATCGACGGCCAGCTCGGGACGGATTACTTTCAATGCGACAACGCGCTTGAGTTCGAGGTCCTTTGCCTTGTAAACGGCCCCCATGCCTCCTTCCCCGAGAATGCATATAATTTCGTAGCGGCGGCCTAAGAGCGCCCCATTCTCGAGCCTTCCTACGCCCGAATACGAGGATCCAGGCTTTGGAGACTGTCCCGTATTGATGAACGTAGGAGCGTTCGAAGCGTTTGCCAGGGGAGTCTGGGACGGTTGACCGATAACGGTAGGCGCATCCGAGCCAACAGAACCTCCTCGCGGCGGCGGCGTGAGCAATGCCGCCGGCCCGTTCGAAGCGTCTTCGCCGCGAGCCGGTGAATTACCGGTTAGCTGAGGGTTTGGTACTCGCTCTGGAAAACGATCCATGGCACCCACCAAGCGAGACTTGGTTGGCCTGCAAGTATACACCGCTTCTTAGGCTGCTTCGGTGTTTTCTTGAGATTTCTAGAATCACTCTAAGCGCTCTGATCTCGTGAACATACGGGCGTTAAACGTCGGTGGCAGGACCAAGTCCTGGACGTGATCAGTGTGGCGTCGGCCGCGTGTTCGTGTCGGGGTTTGTCGGTCCGCCATTTCGAATAGGGTCAGGCCGGGAAGTATTCTGGGCAGCCTTCTCGCTAACTGTGTCCAGTTTTCCGTCGGTCACCACCCCAGCGTGATCGCGCAGAAATGCATACCTGTTCTGGGCTTCGGTGATGTCATCCGGACTCACGCGATTATCCGCCAGCACGCTGTCAAACATGGGATTGTAGCCGTCGGCGACATCCCGCTCCAGATCAGCCTTGCGGTGGGTGAAGTATCTCAGCAAATTGTCATCGATCTTGCCATTCACCTTTTTGGCATCGCTTGCCAGCTGTTTCCAGTTCACGTTACGCTCGCTTGCGATCTGCCATACCGTTTTGCCGCTTTTCATTTGAGCGCCAATTTCATCTAGAGTCGAGCCGCTCTTTGCCAGGTAATACACCAGAAAGACATCTCCGTAATTGAGGTTCATCAAATGACGGATTCGGGCAAGTTCCGGCCGGCTTGCGGACACGGCACCGGATATCGCCAGGCTGACGGCTCGCCTACCGCTGGCGTCGGTAGCCATGGCGGTGACTTTGTTTAGCAGCTTTTGTGCTTTCTGTTGGTCATCCGATACCGCAGGCAGCGCGGCGAGAAGGAGAAGTACCAAACTGGAAGCGTGAACCAAACTTTTCATCGCCGGATCCTCCCAGGAGAAGAGTTCCTCTTCCTCATGCAGTTTGTAAGCCGGGATTTTTCCTGATTGTAGGTCAGCGGCCGATTTGCCATAATCGCACCACGAATCGTAGGCCCCGCGGTCTTTAATGTTAATCCCAAATCGCCTAAAACGTGCGAGGAAATTAGCGCGAATTTGTTCCTTTCTCGTACCCGTTTTATTCATCTTGGTGGCCGTCCTGAGCATCGCAGGTCTGGCCCAGACTCCCGCTACAATCGCTGAGCAATTGACCACTGCGGAACGAATCACACGATCCAAGTGGTGGCCAACCAAAGGCAACGCATCTCGGACTGATTATGCCGGGTCGGGAACTTGCGCGGAGTGCCACTTCGCAATGGTTAAGAGCCAGGCACGACACTCCATGGCGAAAGCTTCGGTTCCAGCGGCCACCTCTGATATTTTGCAGGATCATGCGGGCCAGAGCTTTCGGCTGGATGCGTATGAGTACAAGATTGTTCGCCAGGCCAGTGGTGCGTTCGAGTATTCAGTGACAGATTCTGCAAAGGTAACCTCGCGACCTCTTAGCTGGGCATTCGGCGCAGGGAAAGTGGGGCAGAGTTATCTCTCGGAACGAGACGGAAAGTTCCATGAGATCCGGTTCAGCTACTTCGAATCTCTACATTCTTTTGGAGTAACTCCGAACCAGGCGCAGCAAGCCGCTGTGACGTTGAATAAGGCGGATAGCCGGGTGCTAGCGCAGGGAGAGGCGGAGAGGTGCTTCGGCTGTCACACCACTGCCTCCAAGAGCAGCAATCATTTCGAACCGGGGAATGCGATCGCGGGGATCTCCTGCGAGGGCTGTCATGGTCCCGGGTCGAAGCATGTAACCGCGATGAAAGCGGGAGACTTGGATGTGGGATTGGCAGCTATTTTTAATCCTAGAGAATTAAAGCCGGTCGATAAGGTGGATTTCTGCGGCGCTTGTCATATGACCTGGTGGGACGCAAAAGGAATCGGTGCCAGTGGAGTTGCTAACGTGAGATTCCAACCCTACCGCTTGGAGAGCAGTCGATGCTGGGGAAAGGGTGACGCGCGCCTGACCTGCGCTGCATGTCACAATCCCCATCAACCTCTCGTCAGGGAGGCTGGATCCTATGACAACCGGTGTCTTAGTTGCCACGTTTCCGCAGGCGCAAAAATCACAGCAGAGCATCCAGGCGCCGCGTGCCCGGTGGCCAAACAAGACTGCGTGACCTGCCATATGCAGAAGTACGAAGTGCCGGATATGCACTACAAATATACTGACCACCGCATACGCGTGGTGAAAGCGGGAGAGGCGTTTCCTGACTAGGCCGTTTGGAGAACCTTGTTTGGAGAACTATGTTCGCGGGCTCAGTGTTCCAAATGGATAGCGCTATCGCCTTCGTTCAACAGATAGAAATGGTCAGCATTGATCTCGCGAAAAGTGGAACTCTCGCCCGACGGCCAACGGATCTCTACTTTGTCCACCTTGCCTGCCTTCCCAAGTCCGAAATGCAAGCGAGGATCATTCTGTGACAAGTAGCTTCCGCCGGAGCGAACCTCTCCGACTTGTACTATTCCGCCCGCAGTGATTTTTACTTTTGCGCCAATAGCCATGCGGTTGCTGCGCTTACCTGCAAGGCGAAGCGTAACCCAATGATTTTCCTGCAGGCTGGTGTTGCGGAGAATCATGGGCTTGCCGTCGATATTTTCTACGACGACATCAATTCTGCCGTCGTTGTCCAGGTCTCCGAAAGCAGCGCCGCGACTGGGTTCCGGGATCATCAGCGCCGGTCCGGCTTGCTGGCTGACATCACGGAAAGTTCCGTTGCCGTTGTTCTGTAACACTGTCTTTGGTTCGCGATATTTCGCACCGGCGCTCAGTGTGTCCACCTGAGGATATACGTGGCCGCTGACGATAAAAATGTCGGACCAGCCATCGTTATCGAAGTCTTCACAACCGATGCCCCACTTCAATATTTTCACCGTAGGCAGGGCAGTTCCGGCAGCTGATGAAACGTCGGTGAAGTTCATGCCGCCATCATTGTTGTAGAGTGTCGCCGCCTGGTCTTCGAAGGTGGTCAGAAATATGGAGAAGCGCTGCGTGTGGTTGTAGTCACACAGAGCCACGCCCATCCCAGCAGTCTCGGCCCCTTCGCCAGTCACCGCTGTACCAGAAATGAAGCTCACATCGGTAAAGTGGCCCTTGCCGTCGTTGCGGTAGAGATAATTTGGCGTCGAGTCATCGGCAACGAAGAGATCCGGTCGGCCATCGTCGTTAAAGTCGCTCCAGATCACTCCTAGACCGTAATACCCAGCCGCGTCATCGACGCCTGCCATTTTGGAAACTTCGGTGAAGGTACCGTCGCTATTGTTGTGGTAGAGGCTGTCACTCAACCCCTTCATTCCGCGTGGACCGCATTGCACCGGAATTCCACGATAGTGACACGTTGGCCCTGAACCAAACTCCGGCGGATTCCTGGGATCGAACTCGACGTATCGAGTGACCATCAAATCGACAAACCCGTCGCCGTCGTAATCGCCAAACGCCGCGCCAGTTGCCCATCGCGGATCTGTCAGCCTGGCATCCTTCGTGACATCGGTGAATGTGCCGTTTCCGTTGTTACGGAAGAGAACCAATCCCTCCTGGCACGTAAGCAGCATATCGGGCCAGCCGTCGTTGTTGTAGTCGGCCACCGCTCCGCCCATAACGGAGCAGGGGTAACCGACACCGGCTTTGTCAGTCACGTCGGAGAAAGTTCCGTCGTGATTGTTGTGATAGAGAGCGCTCTTTGCTTTCTGGCCAGACTGCAGCATGGCAACGCTTTGTGCATTGGTGAAATAAATATCAAGCCATCCGTCCTGATCGTAATCCAGAAGCAAGACACCACCCGACATTGATTCGGCCAGATATTTCTTTTCTGGAGAAATCGCATGCTCGAAGGTGACCCCGCTGGAGGCAGTGATATCCGTGAAACGAATCTGAGAGGGTTCGGCCTTAGGCGGATTCTGGGTGTAAGCGATTGGAGCAAGCTGGCCAACAAGAAGCAGTGACGACAGAAAAAATCGTAAGCCCGTGGACGCGCAGGTTCCGAATAAGGGAGGGGCCAGCATTCAGAGTAAGATTAAGACAGTGCGATTTTTCTATCGCGTAGGTATACGAATGTCAACGCTATTCGGGCGCAAAACTCATCCTCCAAGGGCGAAATTCGAGCTTCCCAGTGTGCTACGATGTCGCTATTCCATGCGTAGATCGTGGCTTTTGGGGATCCTCCTTTTCTGTCAGGTGGCTTTGGCGCAAGCGCCGCCGGTTCCCCGATTTGAGGATGTTAGTAAACAAGCAGGACTGACTGTCTCCCACATTTCATCTCCGGACAAGCGCTATATTCTCGAGTCGATGAGCGGCGGAGTGGGCTTTATTGATTGCGACAACGATGGAAAACTCGATATCATCACCATCAATGCCACCACGGTAGACCGGTACAAGCAGGGCGGCGACCCCATGATTACCCTCTATCACCAGGAAGGCGATCTTAAATTCAAAGACATCACAAAAGAAGCGGGACTCACCCGTAAAGGGTGGGGGATGGGGGTTGCGGTCGCCGACTTCGACAATGATGGGTGGGACGACATCTACGTAACGGGGTATGGCCATAACGTGCTCTACCGGAATCTCGGCAACTGCAAGTTTGAGGACGTCACCGAAAAAGCGGGCGTGGCCGTGGGTGGATTCAGCACCGGCGCGGCCTGGGGCGACTATGATCGCGATGGCCACGTTGATCTTTTTGTACCCAGATATGTTTTCGTAGACATCGAAAAGCTCCCGGAATTCGGCAGCAACGACAAGTTCTGCCGCTTTCGCGGAGTGATGGTGCAGTGCGGGCCCTGGGGACTGCCGGGTGAATCCGACTTCCTCTTTCGAAATCGCGGCGATGGCACCTTCGAGGATGTTTCGAAAGCGGCAGGGGTGGACGATCCCAAACATTATTTCGGAATGCAGGGTGTATGGGGAGATCTCGACAACGATGGTTGGCCGGATCTGTACGTTGCGAACGACGCCGGCCCGAACTACCTCTACCACAACAAGCATGATGGAACCTTCGAAGACGTGGCCCTCTTATCGGGTGTTGCGCTGAGTGCTGATGGCCGCGAGCAGGGATCGATGGGCGTCGATTTCGGAGACATCGATCACGACGGTCTATTCGATATTGTTGTCACTAATTTTACTGAGGAGCCGGACGCTCTTTACTGGAACCAGGGCAAACATGGCTTCACAGATATTAGTTGGGCTTCCCACATCGCCCAGCCGAGCTATCCTCTCGTCGGCTGGGGCACTGCGTTGTTCGACATGGACAATGACGGTTGGCTAGACATCTTCATTGCAAATGGACACGTGTATCCGCAAATGGACTTGGTCAAAGGCGGCGCGCCGTATCGCCAACCTTTTCTATTGTTCCGAAATAACAGGGATAAAACCTTCGAGGATGTCACTGAAATCAGCGGCCTGAAAAATCTGCCGCCGCAGTCCCGCCGTGGTGCGGCTTTCGGCGATGTAAATAATGATGGCAAGATCGATGTCCTGGTTCTCAATGTCGGAGAACCGCCACTACTGCTGATCAACCGCACCGAATCTACCAACCATGCTGTTCTCCTGAAGCTTATAGGGAGCAAAAGTAACAAGGCTGCCATTGGCGCTAGAGCGACCGTGACCGCCGGAGATTTAGTTCAGTTCAATGAGGTGCGTGGAGGATCCAGTTACATGTCGCAAGACGATCTTCGCCTGCACTTCGGTCTAGGGTCCCGGACCTCAATGGACTCAATAGACATTCTATGGCCGAGCGGTAAGAAGGAGTCCTACCGCAACCTGCCTGCGGATTTCATTTATACGATTGTGGAGGATACAGGAATACAAAAGAAGGTTGCATTCACAAAGGATTCCAAGCAAGGCGAAGCGTCGGCAAAATCTCTGTCGAAGAAGTAGAAACGTTTTTCGTCAGCGCGCATGAGTTTGTCAGGGATGGCTCGCGGCGGCCACCGGTTTCTTGCCAGCATCCTCGTCCGCCTTCAATACCGCGGAGCGCTCCATGTGTTGTTTGGCCTCCTCGGTCTTTCCTATCTTTGCCAGAACCAGCGCGAGATCGTACTGAGATTGAGAATTATTAGGATCGGCAGCGACAGAGCGCTCTAACACCGCATCCGCCTTCTCGACATCGCCTGCTTGCAAGTATTGACGGCCAAGTCTGGCCAGCGCTTTCGCATGATCGGGCTGTAATTGGATTGCGCGTTCGAGATGGTGCAACTCCTCTGCTGCCGCGCTCTCATGGTCCGCAACTATTGCCAACTGGTATTCCGCGTCTGCCAGCTGGGGCTCAATTTGCAAAGCTCGCTCGAGTGCTTTTCGGGCCTCGGCATCGTGCTGCTGCGCGAGTTCGGCAATCCCAAGGCCGAGAAAGCCCTTGCTATCCTCAGGCCGCACAACCACGTATTTTGAGAAGATTGAGGAGGCCGTCGGAAAGTCTTTTCCTTCGAGCATGGCAGCCGCAGCCAAATATTGGTCATCGACATTTTCTGAAGCGCTATCTGCCAGCAAATGGGCCGCGCGCGATGCGGTATTAAGTTCTCCCACTTTCATCGCCTCGATAACTAGCGGTCGCAATATCGTGGCAGAGTTGGCCTGCTGGGCATTGGCCCGTTTGAGCAAATCGAGAGACTGTGCATGCTGGCCCTCCGAGGCATGGATCTCCGCCATTAAGAGAAGAGAGTCAACGGATTGGGGATCGCGGATGAGCGCTTCGCGAAGGCTTTTCAAAGCGCCGGCGCGATCTCCGGCGGCCCGCTGCGCACGCCCTTTTAGCGCGTAGATAAGTGCCGGTTGGCGTGGTGATTTTTGGAGGATGCCGTCAAGTATCTGAAGAGCGTACTGCGGGGCATTACCGTCAAGAAAGACTTCAGCCATGTCCGTGGCACCGGCAGTAGTTTGCTGTGCGCGCGGGATGAGTGCGCCCGCTTCCTTCGTCCTTCCTAAACCAAGCAAACTCGCAGCCTGGGCGGGGATGGCATCGGCAGGGAAGTGGCCCGGAGGAATTGCTTCGAGTGTGGAGAGTGCCTCCGCAAACCGAGACTGCGCAAGATACAGTCGCGCCAAGTCGATTCTTGCCTGGTTGTCGTGCGGCGAAAGTTTGACCAACGCTGCATATTCTTCGATGGCCGCGTCGGATTTATTTTGCGCGCTCAATACGTTGGCAAGATTGCGATGCGCAGCGACCGAGTTCGGATCGAGTTGCAGCACGCGGCGAAGTAAAGCTTCGGACTCCGCATAACGCTTCTGGCGTCCGCGGATAATACCCAGAAGGGTCAACGCTTCAGGTTGATTCGGATCGGAGGAGAGAACGGCCCAAAGTTTTTCCTCCGCCCTACCCAGTTCTCCCTTCGAAATTTCGGCATTGGCGGTCACAAGTGCGGACACAGACTTGGACGATCCCGATTTCACACTCGTGTTCTGTGAAAAGGTGGTCGCGCACATGCAACCGAAACTGATCCACAGCAGAAGGCGGGCCGCCCATTCAGTTCTGTTGCACTGCATCGCGACCTCGGTGGCGGTCTTTGAGCGCCTGATAGACCTTCATCTCCCGCTCCGCATCTTCTGTCCGCGCTTCCCGTCGATAAGCGAGTGCAAGTTGGTAGTGTATGTAATCGCTGTCGGGATTCAATTTCGATCCCGTTTCAAGGCTTGAAACGGCATCTCTTGTGTTGCCTTGCTCCAACTGCAATTTCCCAAGTTGATAGTAGGCCTCTCCATTTTTTGGGTCCTGCTGGATGACCTCGTGCAACAAGGGAAGCGCGTCCTGCTTCTGCTGCATTTGGATGAAAGAGTATGCGAGGTGATACTTACTACCGACATCCGCAGGATTCAATTTCAATGCGACCTGCAGCTCCTTCACGGCAGCCGCCGGGTCGCCTTGACGAATCAAAGCCACGCCAGCGAGGAAGTGAGTTCGCTGTAGATTTGGATTGATCGCTAATGCGCTCCGGTACTCATCAAGCGCCTCGGCATACTGTCCCTGGTCGACGAATGCTTCGCCCAACAGCGTGTGGATGTCGGCGGATGCGGGATCGGCTTTCTCCAGCGCTCGCAACCGGGCCACGCCTTGCGTGTACGCTCCAGTCTTCACCTGCGACACCGCGTAGGCATAAGACAATCCAGGATCGTCGTCAACCTGTTTCTGCATCGGTTGTAGCACCTCAAGCACCTTTGCGTAATTTTTCGCGCCAAACAACGAAAGACCTAAGGCAGCACGGGCTCGTAAATCGTCGGGCTGCTGATCGAGATGTTTATGCAGGGCGCCAATCGCCACGCTGTACTGGTTGGCATAGAACGCAGCCATTCCGAGGTTACGATCCAGGGTTTGGAGCGCAGGGTTCCACTCGCCAGCCTGGGCGAAATAATTCATGGCCGACAGGTAGTCCTGCTTGCCTGCCGCGATCACTCCGAGGTTGTTATAACTATCCGCGATGGCCGGTTTGAGTTCGTCGGCGAAGGCATTCAGCTTCTTCTGTTCGTCTGGCGAGACATTAGTCTTGGAGAGTGCCGGGACGGACTTTGGGTCATCCATAGCTGGAGCGTCCGCCGCGGCAGCAGACCGGGATCTGTCGGGATGCGGCTTATCGCGCAGTTCCGCCGAGATCTGCAGCTCCTTCTTTCCTTCCTCCTCGTGACCCGTCTGCAGCAGAAGTCTTCCTAAAGAATAATGAGCGCGGTTGATCTGATATCCGTTGCGCGCAGGATCTTTTGTCAGAAGGATTGCTCGGCGAAATGTTTTTTCCGCTTCCGGAAGCCGGCCCGAGTCGAAGTAAAGTTGCCCCAAGCTGACGAGTGGGTCAGGGTTCTCGGGATCCAGCTCCGCGGCCTTAGCGAGTTCGTCCTCGGCCCGCCTCATGTCGCGTTGTTTGAGCGCGATGTAGCCGATCATGTAGTGCGTGCGCGCATCTTGTGGGCTCACCTTCAACTCCGCCTCAAGTTCGGGTACCGCTTCACTGAATCCGGAATCGCCGTCTCGCTCCAGGTAGGCCATGGCGAGAAGATAGTGCGCGGTCTTGATTTTGCTATCCTTCGAAATTGCTTTCTTCAGCTCTGCAACCGCCTGGTCCAGGCGTTCGCCTTCCCGGTAAGCCCGGCCAAAAAGAACGTGGATTTGCGGGGTGTCACCGAGTCCGGCAACCATCTCATTGAAGAGCAGCGTTGCACGGGTTAAATCATTGAGCTTGATGTACGTCATGCCCAACAGATATCCAACCTCGAACTTCGGGTCTGAAACGACTGCCTTCTCCAAATGTTCTTTCGCGCCCTTATAATCCTGCAACTGAAACAACGCGCTTCCCAGGAAGTATTGTGCCTGCGCATTGTTAGGCTCAAGCCGCACGGCGGTCTCCGCGAAAGCCTGCGCGTCTTTAGGATTTTCCTGCTGCAACCGGAGCGCCGCGTAATTCAGATTCACTTCAGCGCTCACTTCAGAATTTTGAGGGGCAAGGTTCACAGCTTCACGAAACAATCTATCGGCGCTGTCGAGCTCACCCGAGTGAGCATTCGCATCGGCAATCTGGCGTAGAGCATCTGCCAGGAAGGTCTTGTACTCCGCTGCTGCATGCTCCTGGTCACCGCTCAACTGAAAGGTGCGGCCGGCATCGTAATGCTGTTGCAGCGTATTGCCAGTTGGTTTTTGGAGGCGGGTTTTAGGAGGACGCTGCGAGGGCTGGGCCGAAACCGGTCCAGCCAGATACAGAACGCTAAAAAAAACGACGTGGGGGAGGGCTTGACTGCGAAGAATGGACAGGAAATTCACAGCTGAAACTGTATTAGAAGGGCAAGGCTTGATCGAAGTCAAGCCTTGCCCTTGATGGTCTTAGTTAGAACGTTAGCTTCAAACCGTACTGCAACTCGCGTGGTCCCTTGTCTGACGTCGCCACGCCGTAACCCGAATTGGGCGTATATGAGCAAACAACACCCCCACACACTGTCGCGGTGGTATCGATGTTGGTGTTGATCTGCGTATATCCCTGTGAGTTTCCTTTGAACTGAACATGGTTAAAGACGTTGAACGCGTCCATACGGAACTGGATGGTTACCCGTTCTCCCGCCTTGAAGTTCTTATAAACTCCGAGATCAGTGTTGGCGAGCGGTGGCCCACCGCAGTCTCCTATGCCCGCCGTCCCGGTTGGCGAACCGACTACATAGCCAACGAGAGTGTACCGGTTCGGATTTAACCACTGGTTCTTGGGACCACTGGTGGCCCGGCAAGGTTGGCCCGGCACCAAGATTGGTCTCAAGTTGTCTTGACTGCCCCCTATGCCATTGATGCCGCCCGGTGCATTGGTGGAAGCTCGCGCCCCATAGCTTGTTAGCGAGGGACCACTCGAATAGCTGAGAATGCTGGATATTTGCCAGCCTCCCAACACGGACCGGACAAGCATATTTTGTTCTCGCATCCCCGGAACGTTATAGACGAGGCTTCCGGTGAAGATGTGCGGCCGGTTGATTAACGTTGTCCCGTAGTTAAGTTTCGGACGGGCTGGATCGAGTAACAAGCTGTATTGTTCCACGTTGCCACTATTCGTAACGTCCGTGTTCGAAAGAGACTTACTCCAAGTGTAGGCAAACTGAGCATCCAAAGACTTCACGCGCGTCCGGAATAGAGCCTGCAGGGCGTGATAGTTCGAATCAGCAGTCCAGAAGGCGTCATTGATCGTGCTCCATTTGCCTGCCCCGAAGGGACGGAGCGCGTTATTGTTAGTAAGCGCATAGGCGAGGCGGCTCGCTGCTGGAACAGGGTTGGCATCCGTGTAAGCGAGAAGGTGAATGCCGCGGTTTCCTACATAGGCAAGCTCCAACTTCGAATCGCGGGTCACCTCCTGCTCGAAGGTCAAATTCCACTGCCATGTATTCGGAAGATTGCTTCCGGGATCCTGGCTGAAGCCGGGAGTTCCAGAAGCGGAAAGGGTTCCCGGCGCCGGAGGCGTATCGAACGTCCGCTCGTAACCGGCGGACAACGAGAACGGTGGATTCGTAGCCATCTGGAGAGTGTTGTTCAAGCGCTCTCGTTGGAAGAACTGGCCAACACCGGCACGGATTGCGGTCTTACCGTTTCCGCGAGGATCCCAGGCTATGCCGAGACGAGGTGCGATTGCATGATTATTCTGCGCTTTAAGCGCGCGATTCGAACCGTGAATTCCGGGCGAAAAGCCGGCCGCACTGCACCAGTTGGTGCCGGGAGGCAACACTACCCCATTGCAAGGATCGCCTCCTAATGCTGGATTGTAGAGGCTGGGCACGAAGTTCCCAATCTTATCTACGGCGCTATACGGCTCTCTCAGGAAAGACCAGCGAAAACCATATTCGAACGTCACATTTCTACGGACCTTCCAAGTGTCACCAAAGTATGGTTCGAAGTCATGCCACCGAATCCGCGAGTACGGATTGGTCTGAGCCTCGCCGCCGCCCCACTTTACCTGATCCCACAACATGTTGAACGCACCGTTCCCTGTGTTGTTAGTAGTGGCGCCCCAATAGAAGGCGTTCTCCTGGGATTCGTTATTCACCATCTCGTTCTTTTGATTGTTGCTTACAAGGAAGCCCACCTTAAAGGTGTGGTTCTTGACCACCTTCGAAAAGTCATCCTTGAGCACGTAGAGGTTCTCGTTGTTGTGCCATGGCGCCTGCGTCCAGAGATTGTCGCCGGTGGCACAGTCGAGTCCGCACCCTCCCCAGAAGCCCGGATAGCCGATTTCTTTTCCCTGCAACTTCACTGAAAACGGGTAGTACGGGGGAGCCAGCGCGTTGATCTGATCGTTGAGACCAGGATTGGTTCCACCGCGCGTTACGTTAATTTTGTTGGCGCCGTAGGCAATCTGGAAGTCATTTACAGCGGTACTGCCAAACAGCTTCGTTATTTTAACCGTGGCCTGGTAACCCGGCTGCTGCCAGTTGCTCTCAATCGAAGGATACTGGTCATCACCCCAGAATCCCAAAGTACTGGGATAAGGCTGGGCCCAGTGATCCTGTGTATAACGGCCCATCACACTCCATGTGCTGGTGGGGTGCCAGTCGATCCGGGCGCTCTCTTCGCGCCAGCGAATTGGGGCGGCCAAGGACTCAGCCCAGTTCTTGCAGTTGACGGGATTGGCAACGTTTGGATCGGGAAGCATCGATAGATATGCTTGTCCTCCCGGCGAAAGTCCGCCGGTGGGAACTTGAGAGATATTCGTAAGAGGGATGCCACCTTTCGAAATGGCGATGCCACCTATGGTTGGGGTCGGGTCACACGCATTACCCGAGTTGTCGACTTGCCCAGGACGCCCTACGCTGAAATCGCCTGTCTTTTCCAGCGCAGTCGGAACATCTCCGCTGCGGGCAGCTCCCCGCTGTTCGTGATTCCATTCCTCAGAAAAGAAGAAGAAGAGCTTGTCCTTGAAAATTGGGCCCCCGATTGTGTAGCCCCAATCGTTGCGGCGCAGCACGTCTTTCTTAATATGATTCAGTCCGTTGAACCAGTCGGTCGCGTTCAGTATGTCGTTGCGGCCGTCGTAGAACAGCCCTCCGTGAAAGCTGTTGGACCCACTTCGCGTCAGGATCGTAATGATCGCGCCCATGGCCTGGCCATATTCGGGGCCATAACTGTTGCGCAAAATCTTGAATTCCTGGATAGCGTCAATCGAGGGATAGACAAGGACGGTGCGATTCGATCCCACGTCATTGTCATTCACGCCGTCGACAATAGTTAAATTGCCCGTAGTGTTGTTGCCGTTGACGGAGAAGTCGACGCCTGACTGCAAGCCTTTGTTCTTGGTATCAAAGTTAGCGGCAGAAGACACGCCGGGCATCAACTGCGTCAACTGCGCGAAGCTGCGTCCGTTGAGCGGCAACTGCTGCACCTCGTTGCCCTCTATGACGTTTCCCACCGATCCCGTCGCAGTCTCCACCTGAACCGCGCCAGCTTCTACCGTGACCTGCTCATTAACGTTTCCAACCGCGAGTTGAGCGTTAATGGTCGTAATGCTGGAGACGTTCAGTACCACGTCCTTGGTGACGGATTCCTTAAAATTGGGATGCTTGACGGTTATGGTGTAATTTCCCGGATCCAACTCGGGAGCAACGTATTCGCCCGACTGATTCGTCGTGACATTGCGAGTTTCGCTAGTCGCGTCGTTCCTGACCGCAACCTCGGCGCCGGCAACGACTGCTCCCGAAGTGTCGGTTACAAGGCCGCGAATTGTGCCGGTGAACTTTTGCGCTGAAAGTTGCAGCGACAGGAAAAAACAGAAACAAACAATGACTGCCAGGCGTGTCCGCATCACTCATTCCTCCGCACGGGGTACTGAACTTGGAGTGACTGCTACCTAATTGAAAGCTATTACGACCGGACAACATTTAGAGGCATAGCAAAGCAGTTGTCAAGGGAAAAATCGTTATTGTAAGGGATTTTTACAACTTTTCCAGTTTCTCCAGCTTCTGGAATATCCACAAGGCAGGACTCCGTTTTCTCATAGGGGCACAGCTAGTGCACACAAATGCTTCGCGAATAGCGTATGTAATTGTGATCGTTCGAAATGGCGTCGCAGCAGTTCGAGCGCGCGAGAGTTCTGACCGTTGCAAGGAAATCAATCTGCTGATTTACGTATAGCGCCCGTGGACTGTCTCACTACAAGACTGGGCTCGATGGCAATTTCTGCGGGGGCATCTTTTTTTCCTTCAATCCGTTCCAGCAACGCTTTAGCCGCAATGCGTCCCATTTCGGCGAGGGGCTGCCGAACTGTTGTCAAACTTGGATTGCTGTAAGCGGCACCCTGGATGTCGTCAAATCCTATTACTGAAATATCCTGCGGCACTCGCAGTCCCGCTTCCTGGAATGCCCGAATTGCACCAAGAGCTGAAATATCGTTATAGGCGAATAGTGCTGTGAACGGAACCTTCCTCTCAAGGAGTTGCTTGGCGAACGGATAGCCGACTTGGGGAGTTGGATCGTCAATGTCAATCTGCACGGTCAGCTCAGGCTTGATCTTGATCTTCAAATCACCGGCGACCTGAACTATCGCTTCCCATCGGTCGGCCGAATCCGAACTGAATGCTTGGCCTTTCATGAAGGCGATTTCTTTGTGCCCTAACTCGAGCAGGTGATTGAGTGCCACCTGAGCCGCTCGATGGTGGTCCAACACGACGTTGGTCACACCTGGGAACTGCTTGTGCCCAGGAACCGCGACGGTGGGCAGGGGCAACGCCTCACTTAACTGCAGGTCGACGGTGATGAAGCCCTCGACTCCACGCTGAAGTAGTAATTGCGAATATCGATTTAACAATTTGGGATCGTGCCGGTGGACGACCGTCAGAAAGAAATAGTCCTTATTTCGCAGATACTCTTCAATTCCGCTAATAACGAGAGAGCCGTAAGAGTCGCCAATTTCTTCTGCGATCACGCCGATGGTATAAGTGCGCTTATTGCGCAGAGTGCGGGCAAAGAAGTTGGGCCGGTAATCCAGTTTCTTAGCCGCGGCATGAATACGATTTTTTGTCGCCTGCGGTATAAAGCGCGCGGATGGGGCATCATTCAGAACGGCGGATACCGTGCCCGGCGTAAGTCCCAAATGCTGAGCGACAACTTTGAGAGTGACCGTGGCTGATTTCTGTCCCGGTTTTTGAATGTGGCCCATGAGGTATGGAACTTAGTGGTGGATGGTGCGAACGCTCTTATATCACTGGTTGTCAGCTTCCGCTATTAATTCCTCGAGAATATTATCAACTTACTTTCGCGGGGGAGGGTCGGCCTTCTTCGTTGGCGTGCCATTGACATCGACATTCACTGATCATTGTGATATAGAATAACGATTTTGTAAAACCCTTCTCAGGCCAAGATCTATTCACGACAATGCGGAGGACTACGTGAAACAAAATTTCGTTCGGGCAGCAATGGTTGGCTGCTTTCTTGTTGTTTTGCATGGTCTCGCATTAGCGGGCGATTCAATTCCAATTCCGAAGACCGCTTGGAAGAGAGCGATCGGTGAACCGTTAAAAAACGCGGGCACGAAGAAACCTGATATCCCCGTTATTGATGACGGTTATTGGCAAGGCGCTCCCGTTGGTGGATTTGGGGCGGGCACATTTTCCCGCGACTACGCGGGAAACTTTTCTCGTTGGCATTTAAAGACCGGAGTTCATAAATACGAAACTCTTTACGCTAATCAATTTGCCATGTTCCAGCGGGCGGAGGGATCGGAAAGCGTGGCCCAGGTTCTTTCTTGCGATCATCCTAAGGGCGGCTCGCTGACGAGTTGGAAGTGGGATTACCCGGTCGGAGCGGGTGATTACTATTCTCTTTATCCTAAGTCCTGGTATGACTATCGCTGGGACAAATTTCCCGCGCATGTGGTTCTCGAACAGTTCTCTCCCATCCTCCCCGAGAACTATCGCGAGACCAGCTATCCAGTCGCGGTTTACCGCTGGCACGCTGAAAACCCGACCAACCAGACGGTGCATGTTTCCGTTTTGCTTTCGTGGGCAAACATGGTTGGGTGGTCGCGCGGGTTCGCTCACGATTTAGGCCAGCGCATTAGCGAAGGGAATCGCAACCGCTTCGTAACAGAGAGCCAGGCAGGCGCGACAATGAAGGGAATTGTTTTCGATCGAAACCGCATGGGTTCTCCGGTGGCCGATGACTGGGATGGCCAAATGACGATTGCGACGATCGAGTCTCCGGGTGTCGAGATCACTTACCAGACCACGTACCGGGTCAATGAGGATGCAGCCGAGATTTGGGCTCCATTTGCCAAAGATGGAAAACTTGCAAACAACAATCGGGAGTGGGTTAGCAGCGGTGAAGAGCTCGCCGGCGCGATCGCAGTCAGTTTCACGCTTAAGCCAGGCGAAAAGCGCATCGTTCCCATGGTAATTTCCTGGGACTTCCCGATTACAGAGTTTGGCTCCGGCCGTAAATGGTATCGGCATTACACGGAGTTCTACGGCACGACTGGAACCAACGCATGGAAAATAGCTGCCGACGGTTTAAATTACGCAGCGCAATGGAGCGACGCCATTGATAAATGGCAAGCTCCCTATGTTGGCGATGAAAGCAAACCTGTGTGGTACCGAGGCGCGTTGTTCAACGAACTGTACACAGTCGCGGACGGCGGTTCGCTATGGGGTCGTCCGGTGGGCGTGGACAAAAAAGTAGCGCCGACGTTCGGTTTCATGGAGTGCTTTGACTATCCTTATTATGACACGCTCGATGTTTTGTTTTATGGGTCGCTGCCTCTAGTCAAATTCTGGCCAGACTTAGACAAGCAGATTCTTCGCCAGTTTGCCGACACCGTGCCCGGGGAAGTTGACGACAAATACATATGGCAATGGAAATCGCAACAAACCGGCAAGCCAGAATTCCGCACACGCAAGGCTAAAGGCGCGGTACCCCACGATCTTGGGGTTCCAGCCGAAGATCCGTTCATCCAGGCAAACCAGTTCAGTTGGCAAAACACGAACGGTTGGAAAGATCTGAACACAAAATTCGTGCTGATGACTTACCGGGATTTCGTTTTTACTGGCCGCAAAGACATCGGCTTTCTGCGAAGTCAGTGGCCCGCTGTTAGGGAGGCGCTAGATTATCTGGCCCAATTCGACCACAGCGGAGACGGAATCCCGGAGAATGACGGGTTTCCGGACCAGACCTATGACGAATGGGTTGTGCGTGGGAAAAGCGCCTATTGTGGCGGGTTGTGGCTAGCTGCGCTGCGCGCGGCTGAAGAAATGAGCAAGACCCTTGGCGATACCAAAAGTACAGCGAAATATCACGAACTATTTGCCAGAGGTCAGGCGAGCTACATCAAGAAGTTGTGGAACGGAGAATATTTTCTCTACGACACCGGAAGCGAATACAAGGACAACATCCAAGCGGAGCAACTAGCTGGGCAGTGGTACGCCAACATGACCGGATTGGGTGACCTTGTGCCGCAGGACATGCGGCGCAAGGCGCTGAAAAAAGTATTCGACTTCAATGTTATGAAGTTTGGCAATGGCGAAATGGGTGCTGTGAGCGGAATGACAGCCGACGGCAACATAATTCATAAGGAAGGGAATCAACAGGTGGCGGAGGTCTGGACCGGCGCAACATTCAGCATCGCTGCGCTCATGCTGAGCGAGGGAATGAAGGTTGAAGGCTTCCACACCGCGTGGGGCGTTTACCACATTGTGTACGAAACCAAAGGATACTGGTTCCGAACGCCGGAAGCCTACGACGTCACCGGAAACTTTCGCGCATCGATGTACATGCGTCCAGCGGGGATTTGGGCGATGGAAATGTTCGCGCCGCCGGGGGGAAATACCGTTTCGTCGAAAGTCACGGCGCCCTGAAATTGAGGCGAAAGTGTTTTGGCTCGCGAGACAGGATTGCAATGTCGGGGAAAACAAAACCGAAGAAATCAGAACACAAGAAAGCAGATCCACTGAAAGGTTGGCTGCAGATCGCCGCCTTCCTCGGGCAGCCTGTCTCAGTCGCTCAACGCTGGGCGAAATCGGGTATGCCCGTGAGCCGCGAGGGTCGACATGTAATTGCGAAAACTGAAGAGTTAAATGGATGGCTGGGTCGAGAATCGGCAGGAGAGCCAATCCAGATTGCGACCCAAGAAAGCGATCTTAGTTCCGAACTCAAACGCGGACTCTCTTACGTTCGAAAACACCCCCGGGAATGACGAGAGAGCTACCAATCCTGCCCCGTAACGTCGTTCAAGGCCTTGCTGTGGCGCGCTGGAATTAGTTGCGCGCACCAACGCACAAGCGCATAATTCCTTCCGGAGGGAGGTGACTTATGCGTCGATTTGCATTCGTCGCAGTGCTAACCTTGGCGGGCGTGATTACCGGGCACACTTCCGCACCCGCTAATCAATGGGCAATTAACGCAACAGCGATCGAAGCCTGTAGCTGTCCCCATTTCTGTATGTGCTACTTCAACTCGCATCCAGCGGCGCATCACGAACACGGTGAGGCGAAACATTACTGTAAATTCAACAATGCCTACAAGGTTAATCACGGTCACTATGGCGAGACCAATCTTGAGGGCGCAAAGTTTTGGATCACAGGGGATTTAGGCAGTGACTTCTCACAAGGCCAGATGGATTGGGCGCTGGTGACATTCGATAAGGCCACCACTCCCGAGCAGCGCAAGGCGCTTGGCGAAATTCTCGGTCACGTTTTTCCCGTCAAATGGAAGTCTTTTCAGACTGCCGAAGGCAACATTGATACTTGGACCTTTGACAAGGATACAGCGCATGCCACGCTGAACGGAGGCAAAACCGCCGAAGTCAAACTGAAACGCTTTCAGGGGATGACTGACGATCCTGCGGTGTTAAGAAATGTTCGCTACTGGGGAACGCCACGCAACGATGGGTTCGTCATGATGCCCAATGAGATAGAAACCTATCGTGAGGGCGACAAGGCGTTTGAATTCAAGGGCACCAATGGGTTCATGCTGACTTTTGACATGAATTCGAAAGATGTACCTGCCAAGACCGATGCCTCGATGGGACAGTAACAACCAGTGACGCCGCTTCGATTGAGGCGGCGTCTTCCTTCTGCACGAATCCGGTCGGCGACATTAGATCGGTTAACGCTTGCACCCCTCCAGATTGGGTGGCAGAATTCTCTGCCAAATTGCCGGAGGGCCTCATGCCGGATATTCCGCACGTCGCCACGCAACTTCATGGTTATCAAACAAATGGTTACCAGAAAAGTGGTTATCAGATAACACGATATGGGCCGAATGAATCGGTGCCTACCGCCAAGATGAATGCGGCCGTCGCGGTTGCTACTCCGGCCCTCCAACCCGGCGACTTTATTCTGACCCACTCTTCGGCAATCTACGGAGCACTCATCCGGTTTGGCGAGGCGCTTCGCTATTGGGGGCCCGAAAAAGTATTCGCGCACTGGAACCATGCCGCGATCTTCATCAATGATGCTGGAGATATCATCGAGGCGCTGGGAGGAGGTGTGCAGCAACGCAACATCTCGGTGTACGAGGGAACTGAATATGTTGTCGTTCAACTCCCTGCGACCACTAGCGTTTCCGACCGCCAGCAAGCCGTTGAGTTTGCACAATTCTGCCTCTCCGATACGTATGGGTGGTTCACGATTGTGAGCATTGCGCTATGTCTTATTACCGGAGCAAAGTTTGGCTTCGGTGTTGATGGGCAGCAGATATGCTCTGCTCTCGTCGCTCGCTGCATTGAGCGTATCGGCGAGATCTTTCCTGAAGCTGAACCGTGGCACCTGACACCTGCGGACCTCGCCAAACATTTCGATGTCCGTATCACCGGGGCGAAAGGGCAAGCGCCGCATCCGGATGCGGACGTGGAACATGCTTCTAAACCAGGAAAGCGCCAAACCTAATTTTCTATTCTCTACGACTCGCGGAAATCAATCATGACCGGGGCGGACCGGAACCAGTTGGTCTTGAATCCCACGTAAATGATCCCCACCGCGAACCAGATGCCGCCCACAGTCTTGGCCAGATTGTTCAGATTCCACCAGATCAGCCCACAGAAGGCGAACCCGATCAGGGGGAGGATGGCATCTTTCAGAAGGTTCGACTGAGCGCCGGCCTTCTTCGCGATCACCGTGAACTGCCAGAAGCAGGCAAAGTTCACTCCCATGAACGCGAGAAACGCTCCAAAGTTGAGCAATTCGCCAGCGTGCTCATAAGCGCTGCCGATGTAGTTGAGCAGCACGGCCCCAATAAATGCGAGACCGCCGATCAATAGAATGTTGTAGGTCGGGGTGCTACTTCCGGGTTTGAGATAGCCGAAAAACTTCTTTGGCAGAACGCCGTCGCGGCCCATGCCAAACAGCAAACGCGCCGCGCCCAAGGTGCCGGTTAATCCGCTACCAAAGGCAGCCACGATCAGAAGCGCGCCCATCGCGTTAAACAGCATAAGGCCGCCGACGCGGCTGCAGATATCCATGAACGCGGTTTCAAGGTTCGGGAAGGAGCGCCAGTCTGGCCACACGCGCGCCCCCAGGTAGGCTTCAACCGCACTGCACACCCCGGCAAAAATGCATGTCAGCACCACCGCCAGCAGAACGTTGCGCTTCGGATTCTCAACATCTTCTGCCAGAGTAGTCACCCCGTCGAAGCCTATGTAGGTTAGCGCTGCGAAAGAAGTCGCGGTCAGGATCTTGTGAGCGTTGAACGTCTTCGGGTTGTAGAAAGGCTCGGTCGAGAGCAGGCCGGCCCACCCCTGCCCACGCCACAGGTATCGGATCGCGAGCACTACGAAGAAAGCCACGACAACGGACATGACCGCCAGCAACACCTTGTTGGCGCGTGCAGATGATTTCACACCGGCCAGATTCAGCACCGTCATGATCCCGGCAATGACCGCTGCCCAGGCGATATACGGAATCTGCGGCAGATAACGTTCGTGCAATGCGGTAGAGATCCAGACGGTGTTGATCAGGGGCTGCAGCAGGTAGTCGAGGATCATTGCCCAGCCCGCCAAAAATCCCAGATGCGGGTTGAGTCCCCGGCCTACATAGGTGTAGGCGGAACCTGCTGTTGGATACAAAGCCCCCATGCGTCCATAACTAACCGCAGTGATCAACATCGCGAGCAATGCGATCAGAATGATTGTGACGAAGTGACCATCAGAAAGCTTCTGGGCCACGCCATACAGCGGCACGGGAGCAATAGGCTGGATGAGAACTATGCCGTAAAAGATCAAGTCCCAAAGCGTGAGTGTGCGGCGCAGACGTGGCACGCCAGGAGCACCGACAGTTGAGGTTTCCATGAGTCCGGCTATGTTAGCTTATGCCCCCGCTAGAACGAAATGAGTTCGCGAATCCTGCCGCGCCCTAATCAACGCCTCGCTCGGATACCGGCTTACAGGTTTCCATTTATTCCCTAAAGCACACACCCTATTTTTGCCAACGCGATTTACCGATAACCTTTCACAAAACTACTTGAGAGAAGACAGATGCAGGGTCGAAGTGCCGCCGAAATCCGCGATGAACTCAATCGCTTATTGACGGAGGAAATGGAAAGTTTGAAACGGCAGACGTTCGGTGGACTGACACCAGATGAATTTCGCGAACAAGAGACGCGGCTTAAGCGCATTCGTGAACTTTCTGCCGACTACCTCGCCGCTTTGAAAAGAAGTGAGCCTTAGCTTCCGCGAAACTGCGAAAAGTGAGGGAGACTCTATGAAAGACGCATCAAATACATCGAACGTCACCCTGCCAGCACGAGTAGAGAAAATTATCAAACCTGCTGATCCGAGCGAACCAGAAAAGGTCGAGATCCACATTGTGGGAGGCGATCCTTTATATGAGGAAATCCGTGTTGACAATTCGCTCACAAACAAAGAGGGTGAGGAAGTAAGTTTAAAACAAGGTGCCAAAGTTAAAGTCACCGTAGAAGCATCCGCACAAGCGTCGTCGCCCAAAAACCGAGTTTCGCGCTAGCCGGTTTTCTCAACAGGCCTCCGCTGTTCTTTCCGCGCGCACTTACTTACAGGCGATTCTGTCGCAGCGCAAAGTCCACAGTCTCACCCGTCATACGAAAATAAAATGATCGCAACGTGTCGGAGTCCTCGCCTTTAGCCACTGCACGATAGGCTAGCACATTACCCTGGTTCAGCAGGAGCAATCGATCTGCGACGGCACTCGCCTCCGCGAAATTGTGGGTCGCCAGCAGAATTGTTGTGTTCTGTGCAGCCAAAGCGCGAATTGTGGACCAGAAGTGCGCGGTGTTGGCTGCGTCCAAGCTGCGGGTCGGTTCGTCAAGCAAAAGCACGCTCGGATGTTTAACAAGCGCTCGCGCGATGCCGAGTCTCTGATACATGCCGCTGGAAAATTTCAAAACCAGCGTAGTTGACTGCTCTTCTAAGTCCGTCTCGACAAGGACTTCCGCTATCCTTCGACTGCGCTCGCGCGGTGGTACTTCGTCGAGGGCCGCAAAAAACTCAAGATTCTCGCGTGCAGAAAGGCGAGGAAAGAATGAACGCTCGGTGGCAATGGCGATTCCGACTTGACGCCGTACTTTACCGGCCTCTCGCCGCGTGTCGCATCCGCCCACCCGTACTGATCCCGCATCGGGGAGGAGCACAGTCGATATCAGTTTCAGGGTTGTGGTTTTTCCGCTGCCATTCGGTCCGAGCAACGCCAAGACCTCGCCTCGCGCCGCCGAAAACGAGACATCCTTCAGGGCAACGGTTTCGCCGTCCCGCTCCTGTCCCAGCAAATTGAATAATGCGGGACGATGGCGAAATATTTTCCGAACGGATTCAAAAACGACGGCATCCATAAAAAGAGCTCGCAAGCATTCGTGCGCGTCCGCGCAACTCAAAACGCGTGCCGACGAACCTGTATTATAGTTGCGATTCGGGATTCTGCTGACCGCATGCCGTCCTGTGTTTTATTTCCAAAACTTGCGGAATTGGTCGCGGCTCATCGATAGCTTCGCAATTGAATTCATGCCAAGCACTGATTCTCCTACAGAACCATTCGCAATTCTCTGCTTACTAGCCAGGGCAAAACTGGGTTCCGAACAGACTGAAGAGATTGCGGTCTGGGATCAGTCCGCCCTCGATTGGAACGAAATCATTCGATTGGCGGAATACCACGGAGTTCTCTCGTTCATAACCCGCAACCTTATTGACGGTGATATTGACGGCGATCGTACCGTTGTTCCGGCCCTTCCACCAGCGATCGAGCGCTCGCTGCGATCGGCGTACCAACTAAACCTCAGTCGCAACCTCTGGTTCACGGCAGAGCTGGCTCGCATTATTCGTCACTTTGATCGTCATCAGTTAGCGGTTCTGCCTTTCAAAGGTCCAGCACTGTCGGAATCGCTGTATGGAGATTGCGGCTTGCGAAGTTTTTCTGATTTAGATCTGATAATTTCTCCGTCCGATTTCGATCGAGCGAAAGTCGTCCTGGCCGCGATTGAATATAGTCCAGCTAAGAAACTTAGCCCCGCAATCGAGAGATTTTGGCTGCAGTACGGCTATGAACAATCGTTCGACGGCCCGGGTGGCAAGAACGTTGTCGAATTGCAATGGGCATTGTTGCCGAAATTTTACGCTGTTGATTTGAAGGTTGATGACCTGTTTACTAGATCGGCAATTGCGATTGTTGGCGGATGTCCAATGCGTTGCCTCTCCGCCGAAGATTCGCTGCTAGTCCTGTCGCTGCATGCCGCCAAACATCTTTGGGGACGCCTGATTTGGCTGGTTGATATAGCTGAGACTCTGCGGGTGACGAAGGTTGATTACGGTCTGGTCATTTCCCGCGCGCGCTCTCTCGGTATCGCTCGCATTCTCACTGTGACTTTTTGGCTAGTCAAGAATCTGCTGGATGCGGAACTGCCGGAGCTCGCCGCGGAAATGCTAGCGTCCGACTCCAGCGTTGCAACGCTGGGCCAGGAATTCGCAGGACGTTTGGCTCGCGGTGCAATGTATGATTTCGCGTCCACTGAATACTTTCGACTCATTCTGAAATTACGCGAGCGCCCGAGCGACCAGTTTCGCTATCTATGGCGGTTGCTGTGGACCCCGGGACAAGGTGATCTTGATGCGGCACATCTGCCCGAGGCACTTTTCTTTCTTTATCGGGTCGTGAGGATAGGACGCCTGATGCGGAAGCTCACGCGACACTGACCATGCCTCCCAGGTTACGTTTGGTTAAGCCTCAATGTGTTTCGCCATCCCCGGGAGCAACATCTGGCGTGTCAACTTTCCTCGCGACAGCCGTGCCTTGTCCCGGAGCGGGCTGAAATTCTCCTGGATCTTTTCCTGGCAGCGCGGCACTCATAAATTCCATCCAGATAGGCAAAGCGGCGTGGCCTCCAGTCTCTTTTGCGCCGAGGGATTTTTTTTCGTCGTACCCAATCCAAACTCCGCAGGTCAGCGATGGAGAGAAGCCTACAAACCATGCATCGGTAAAATCATTCGTAGTCCCAGTCTTCCCGGCAAGCGGAAAAGGCATCTTGGAGGCAGCCGCCGCCGTGCCATGAAGAACCACTTCGCGCAGCATCGAGGTCATGATCCGTGCGGTGCGCAGACCGATGACATCTTTAATGTCGGAGAAATCTTCTTCCAGAATGCGGCCTTCGTAGTCTGTCACCTTCGTGATGTAGCGCGGCGCGACACGCACTCCGTCATTCGGAAACACGCTGAATGCCGAGGTCTGCTCCAAGAGTGTGATTTCCGCGGAGCCGAGCGCCACGGGGAGGTAAGCGGGAATGTTTGAGGTAACGCCAAAACGGCGGGCGTAATCGATCACAGTTTTAATACCGACGTGGTCGGCCAGCTTAAGAGCCGGAATATTTCTAGATTGCGCCAGCGCGCGCCGCAGGGTAATGGTTCCCTCAAATTTGTTGTCGTAATTGTGCGGCGAATAAGGCTCCGATGCAGTTTGAAAAGTTACGGGCGCATCGACAATGGTGTCGTCCGGACTAGCGCCCTGATCGATCGCGGCGGTGTAAACGTACGGCTTGAAAGAGGACCCCACCTGGCGCAGCGCCTGGGTGGCGCGGTTGAATTTTGAGAGATTGAAGTCACGACCGCCGACCATCGCCTTGATGTCTCCGGATGCATTATCGATGGCAACCAACGCTCCCTGAGCGCCAGTATCCTGCTCCAGGCTGACTCGCGCCTTGCCTCCCGCATCCAGCGACAACACTTTGACGTACACGATGTCGCCCACATGTAGGATGTCCGAAAGCTTCTGTTTCAGCTTCGTCCAGGCGAGATCAGACTGTGCAACTGTGGCCGTATGTTGGCCGAATCGTATTTCTGCGGCTGCCGGCGACACACGCGTGACCAACGCGTGCATGTACGAATTTATTTCGGGTTCCGCGTCCCAGTCCGGATCTTCGTACTTATCGAGTTTCTGGCCCTGGGCAAGAACGTTCTGCAATTTGCCGTGCCAACCATGCCTCCGCTCGTAGGCCGCCAGTCCATCGAGCAACGCCTTTCGGGCGGATTTCTGAAGATCCATGTCCAGCGATGTGTACACTCGCAAGCCGCCTTCGTGAACCTGATCGCTGCCGTACTTCGCCTCCAGGTAGCGCCGGATTTCTTCCACGTAGTTCGGGGCCAGCGAATTTATGTCTTTCTGCACGTTGAGCGCGATCGGTTTGATCTTTGCAGCCGCAGCCTGTGTCGCCGTGATTTTGCCGTCCTCCAGCATGGCGTTGAGTACGAGGTTCCGGCGTTTGAGCGCGCGTTCGGGATGGGTAATCGGCGAATAATATTGCGGCGCTTTCGGAAGGCCAGCGAGCAGGGCTGCTTCTTCTACAGTAAGTTGTTTCGCAGGCTTGCTGAAATAGTATTCAGACGCGGCTTCATACCCGTAAGCGCCGTGGCCAAGGAAGATCTGGTTGGCGTATAGCGTAAAGATCTGGGGTTTAGTAAAGCGTCGCTCGATTTGCACGGCGAGCAACGCTTCCTGCATCTTGCGGTAGAAGGAACGGTCGGGCGATAGAAACAGATTGCGGGCAAGTTGCATCGTCAGGGTGGATGCGCCTTGCACTTTTCCGCCAGACTGGATATCGCGATATGCCGCGCCTGCAATTCGCCAGAGGTTGATGCCAGAGTGGCGATAGAAATCCTTATCTTCGATCGAGACCAACGCGTCGCGAAGAACCTGAGGGTAGTCGTCGTAACTGGCGATGACGCGGCGCTGGAGCGCGAAACTGCCAATCACGCGTCCGCGCCCGTCGTAAAGTTCGGTGACCGCACTGGGACGATAGCGTTCCAGTTGATCGATCTGCGGCAGATCAGTGGAATAAACGAGAAGAAGTCCAGCCGCTGCGCCCACCGACGCGGCAAGCAGCACGAGCAGTCCGAAGAGAAAGCGTCCGACTAGCTTCGGCTCGTCGGCTTCGCTCTCCGCCGGATAGGGATAGATGAGCTTCAATGACAAGTTTAAAGATCCGGAATTGGATTCAGAAGTATGGTACTGGAACGGTGAACGCGCGTCGAAGTGTCCCGGCTAATAAAAAATCGCCCGCCGAAGCGAGCGATTGAATACCGCAAGATCTGAAAACCTTATCCCTTCGACTCCCGGTTCTTCAACACTTCAAGTGCCTTGTTTAATTGTTCATCCGTCTGGTTCTTCGGCTTCTTTTCTTTCTTCTCATCAGGAACCGCAGGCTGATCTTCGTCCGGCAACCCCGCATCGTCAACAATATCCGCGACCATGACATTCGGAGTGACTGCAGCGTCCTGAATCGCTTTACCACTCGGCGAGTAGTATTTTGCGATGGAGAGAATCAACGCAGAGTTATCCCGCATCTCGATCAATTTCTGCACCGAGCCGTCGCCAAAGGTCTTGTCTCCGACTACATCTCCCCGAGCATTTTCAAGAATGGCGGATGCCACAATTTCCGCCGGCCCGGCCGTGCCGCGATTCACCAGCACCGCGACCGGGAGCTTGGTAATGTCTTTAATGGGATCGGCGTTGAAAGCCTCGCGTGGATATTTCTGGCCCTGCAAATAGGTAATGGTTCCGTGGTCAAGGAAGAGATTCGCGGTAGCGATGCCCTCAGACTCCGCGCCACTGGCACAGTTTCGCAGATCGAGGACTAACTTCTTCGCTCCCTGTTTTTGCAGATCGCGAATCTTGCCGGCTATTTCCTGAGACTTGCTCTCCGGAAACGCATCGACTTCGATGTAGCCAACGTTGTCAGCGAGCATCTTTTCGGTCACCGGTGGAATGGTGACGACGTCACGCGTGATGACAATCTTCTGCGGTTCGGCCTTGCGCGGCCGCACTACCGCCACACTAATCGTAGAGCCCACTTCTCCGGACAATAGTGCGCGAATTTCAGCGAGCGACATGTCATGCGTGCTCTTGCCCTCGATCGACTCGATGATGTCGGAGTTCTCGATTCCCGCCTTTTCCGCCGGCCCGCCAGGAATGATTGAAACGACGTCCGCATATCCAAAACGCTTGGAGACAGTGGCGCCGATATCCGCCTTACCGCCGCCCTTCATCGATTTGTAGTGCTTGTATTCCTCTGGGGAAAGGTAGCTGGAATTGGCGTCGAGCGATTCCAGCAGGCCATGTAGCGCGCCAGCGGTCACTCCCGGAATATTCGGCTCCTCGACGTATTCCAGACGGATGCGCGACAGCACTTCGCTGTATACCGACAACTGGCGGTAGGCGCCATCGTTCGAAGAGGCGCGAACGTTCACAAAGCCGCCAACAATAGTGAACAACAAAATAGCCAGCGAACTGGCAATCACAGTGACCTTCAACTTCGTCGACATAATTTAGTTTGCTCTCGTGACCCTAATTCATTGGATTCTGGAGCCCGCTCGATCGATCGATATTTATCGGGTTCGGAGGGAACCTTCGCTTGATTATAGACGGTTTGATGCCTAGATCAGAGAACTAAGCTCGCCAGGGAGATCTTGGCTAGAAAAAGTGTCGTTGGTGGGCCCATCTCTTCGCTCAAGAGCCGTCGATTCAAAGCGCTACTAGAGCAGAATCAGCAACTTACGAGTGTTGCGTTTGCCGGTCCAAAAGGGCAGCGATCTCCTCGCGGCCTTTCTCTCTAGCGACCATGGACGGGGTCTTGCCCTCGTCATTTGTCAGCGCGGTGTCGGCGCCGTGCTTCAGCAGCAGCTCTACCATCAGACGATCTCCGTTTTGCGCGGCGGCATGAATCGGGGCCCAACCTCCTTGTTGACGGGCATTAACTGGCGCTCTATGCTCCAGCAATAATCTCGCAGCTTCAAGGTTGCGGGCTGATGCGGCCGAGTGGAGAGGCATGACTTTGGTGGGATTCCTTGCCACGGCATCCACCGCCGCTCCCCTATCGATCAGCAACTTGGCCGCCTTGGGCTGAGCAAAGAAGCAGGCAAAATGCAGGGCGGTGAAGGCGTCTTTTGAGTAAGAGTTAACCGAGTAAGAGTTGACGACGGAAGCATCGCTAATCAGTTCGTGGAGGCGATCAGTGCGGCCAAGTGAAGCTGCCTCGAAAATATCCAGCGCGAGCCTTTTACTTGCGACCAACTCTGCCAAGTCGAGACGACCGCGATAGATGCAATGCATCAACAAGGTGACGCCACTCGCGTCTCTGGCTTCGGACGAAGCGGGGTTCTGTTCCAGAAGCTGCCGAAGTCCCTTGGCATCGCCCGCCTTCAACAAGTCGAAACCACGCTGCGAGTCTTCCATGGCTGCTTCTCCTGATGCGAATTCAAATGCGCGAATTCAAAATTATTGCTTACCGTATCTACCGACCGTCGTTTGATTAGACGGGGGAGGGACGAGTTCGCGCAACTTTCCCGCCGGGCCGTCCTCACGGAACGGGCTCACTTGCTGGCTCGGACTTTTCGCTTTCGTTTCCGCGCACATCCACCGTGGAGACTGCGTAGTTGTAGACTCTCCGCGGCTTAACAGTGAGGTCGCGATACGATGGCGATTTCACCAAGTCGGAATTCAGCTTGATCATTGGTTGTCTTGTCTCGCCTGCCGCGCTGCTGTCGCTGCGGTAGACGTTGTATCCGGCAAGGTCGGCATTGGTGACCGGCGCCCAGATCAGATCGATGAACGGTTTCTGTCCTTCTCCTGAATACGCCGCCTGTAACCCTGCGGGCACGCCGGGTGGAAAGACGTCATGAGCGACAACGCGGACTGGCGAGCTGTCGTCTCCCTCGACCTGCACTTCGCTGTCACCGCGTTTTACAACGCTTACGGCGGTGATCCGATATGAATAGGTCTTCTCCCATTCGAAACTGGAGTCCGTGAAATGGACAAGGCCGGCCTTGTCAACGGCGACGTCACCAGCTATCGCGTCGCTGCCGGAGCCTTCATCACGCCTATAAATTCGATAACGATACTGAACATTTTTGGATTTGGCGGAATCGTTGCTGAGAGTTGTGTGTGGTTCGAGTGGACTAGTCCACGTAAGGTTAACTCCGTCACCACTAAGTTCGGCGGACAGGTTGGTGGGCGGAGGCAGCGTCGCCATTGCGGGCACGTGTACTAGATCAGATAAGCCCGCGCTGCGGTCATTGCGGTTCAGAACCTCGACGGCGTAGATAACATCGATGGATGGATCTTGTTGCAGCCAATCCGACGGCGGCACGTCAGTGTAGCTCTGCACCACGGGAGGCGGCGGGGGGGACTTCGGGCGGCCTGATCTCTTACGGGCGCGCTGTGCTACGAAGGGTGGCGCGGGCAATATCGCCGCGACATTTTGGCACACAGTTATTTCAGACTTAAAATTTCGGCATACCTGCGTTGGACCCAGATAGCGCAAGGGCAGACGGTCGGTAGTGAGAGTAGGCTGAGTCCAATTCAAAGCGACCTGATTTCCTTTGCGGTTGGCGCGCAGGTCAGTCACCGGTTTAGGGAGTTCGAGCGACGGCGGCCGCGGGGGTCCAACGTGCGCGCAACTTGCCATCAGAAGGCACAGTGCCGTGGCGACGACGTTATCGAAATGTGGCTTCATGCCGGAGAGCACGGAGAAGAAAGAGTATCAGAGAAGAGGCACGAGAATTGCGGTTCACCCCATGAGTTCGCGCACGGCGTCGCGGAAAACTTTGCCGTGTTCGTCAACGTCCTCTGCCGTAGTTGCGGGACACATCAGGGCCATATTGTGGAATGGCGTAAGCAGGATCCCGCGATTCATTGCGTAGATATGCATGAAGCGTTCGAGCTCGAAGTCCATGGCATGGTGAGCCTCAGTTCCATTCACGGGCGGGTTCGGACCAAATAAATACTCTGCTCGGCAGCCGAGACGGGTGACGTGCCAGGGTAGGCCGAAATCATTTATTACTTTTTCGACACCAGCGGTCCAGCGTTCAGCCATCGGGATCATCCTGTCGAAAGCCTCTTGAGTAAGAACCTTGGAGAGCGTGGCGCGCATTGCAGCTAGAGACAGCGCATTCCCCGCGAGTGTTCCTCCAATTCCTCCAGTGTCGCAATCTTCGAGGCTTTGGCGCTCCAGGATCAGGTCCGAGACTTTTTGCGTGAAACCGTACGCTGCGCCCGGAACCCCGCTGCCGATCGGCTTGCCGATAACGAGGAAGTCAGGGTGGAGTTTCTCGGCGCGAGTGTAACCGCCATGGCCCGTACAAATCGTGTGCGTCTCATCGATGATCAGCAGACTGCCATATTTTCGAGTAAGTTCGCGGAGCGCTTGATGGTACCCGGCAACGGGATGCACGATGCCTACATTGGTCAACGCAGGCTCCGCTAAAACGCAAGCGACATCACCATGCGCAAGCGCTTGTTCGAGACCCGCGACGTCATTGAATTCCACGACGCGTGTAGTCACCGAGGGATCGACTGCAGGGCCAATATTGCCGCGGCGCGCCCCGGAAGTACCATCGGGATGAAGGGTAATGAAAGTTTCGTCCACACTGCCGTGATAACACCAGTTGAAGACGAGGATTTTGGCGCGCCCTGTTATCTGCCTGGCTAAACGAATCGAAAACCGGTTAGCATCGGTGGCAGTCAGCGCGAATTGCCAATAAGTTAGGCCAAAACGCTGCTGCAGTTCTTCGCCGACGAAGACTGCGTCTTCTGACGGCAGCATCAGCGTGATACCGCGCTTTACTTGCTCTTCGATAGCCTTGGTCACGGCGAACGGAGAATGCCCCGTCATTGCGCCGGTATCGCCGAGGCAGAAATCGATGTAGCGATTGCCATCAACATCGAAGAAATGCGCGCCCTGTGCTTCGCGAACCACGGGAGGAAAGGCGCCAGCCCACTTCACCATCCAGTTCATGGGAACGCCGGAGAGAAGCGACTTTTTGCCGCGCTCATAAATCAACTGCGATTTGGGATGTTCGGCGGTGAAGCGCTTTTGCTCGCGCTCGGCAAGTGATTTTAGGCGGGTTCGATCCAGTGTCATGGTGGGGACAGGCGCTAGGTTAGCAGAAACCACAGCAAGTGTGGGACACCTTGGATATGGGAGCGTTCCCCATAAGCGCTAACTTAGAATTACTTTCGGTTTGATCGTTATTCGGGTACAACCGGGTGTTCAATCGTGACCAACCCACTCAGTCTGCAGATTCGGCGGCCGCATTAAGGTCTGCATGACCACGCAATATTGTTCTGTTTTCTCGCGCAATCCGCGTAGTTGTTCAGGTGTTGCCTTAGGCGCAGCCACATCAAAATTGAGATGAATGCTCTGAAAGCCGACGGGCACGCCTTTTGATATGCCCAGGGTGCCTCGGAGATCCAAGTCTCCCTCCACCGTAACCTCAATGCGTTCGGTTGGTATGCCCATAGCCGCAGCCACCATCTGACAGGTGATCTGCGCGCAAGCCGCCAGAGCCCCAAGCAAGAGATCACCGGAACAGGCACCGGCACCGGCGCCTCCGACTCCCTTGTGGGCCTCGGCCTGGTAGATGGCACGTCCGAGGTCTACCGAGCATGTCACCGGAACATCCGTCTGCCCACCTTTCGCCCGCAGGGTGATATGCGAGCTAGCTGGGTCATTGCGGTATTGCTCTTTCAGCGGCTTCTGAAGCGATCGAAGATCCATGGCACCCTCGTTCCTGATATTTACTTGGCGATTTTTCACCGGGACAGCTTCGGCCAAGCCGTCTTGAAGCCGCTCCATCTGCATGCTAGCATCTGTGGTCATCGGGGGGGGGCCATGCCCAAATTTGTCATCGAACGCGAAATCCCGGGAGCCGGAAATCTAACCGACGCCCAATTGCGGGAAGTCTCCCAGAAGTCCGTCAATGTTCTGAAGGGAATGGGTCCCGAGATCCAGTGGCTCCATAGCTACGTAACCGGCGACAAGGTGTACTGCGTCTATCTCGCCCCGGACGAGGCGACCATCCAGGAACACGCCCGGCGCGTAGGCCTTCCTGCCAATCGCGTGTCCGCAGTGCGCCGACTTCTCGACGCGACAAGCGCCGAGTAAGATGGCTGAAATTTCCGGACGCATGCGGATTTAAGACGAGGCAGATGGAGCATCCGGCATCAGAACCTCTTCAACAACTTTTTCAACCGGCAAAGTCCAGCCTTCTAACCAGGCTGCTACCCCTGCGGTGTTACTCAATGCCTGCCGCGCCACATGCAGACTTGCTTCCAGTTTGGCCTGTTCCGCCGGCGTGAGCGGCGCGCCAATATTTTGGCGCAACGCCGCCGCCGCGCCCGCCAGCCGCAGGGAACGCTCGGCATGGAGTTGTGCAGCCGCCGAGCACGCGAAACACTCCAGCAGGCGCGCAATTCCGCGTTTATGTTCCAGTTCCTGGAAAATTTTTATGCTTTCCTGGTATAGGGAATGAACTCTGCGATAATTCCGCTGTTCCCTCGCCAAGCTTCCCAGATCAGCCAGTGTGCCGGCAATGCCCCAGCGGTCGCCGAGCTCCCGAAAAATTGCCAATCCCTGTTCGTACACCGCCTGCGCTCCAGCGGAATCACCCTGATCGCGTGCGACGTCACCCTGGTAGTTCAGCGACCAGGCGACACCCGTGCGGTCTCCCAGTCCCCGGAAGATGGCAAGACACTCTGCGTATAGCGCACGCGCGCGGCGATAGTCACCGTGCAACTTGAGGACATTGGCCAGGTTACTGAGAGCCCGAGCAACAGCCTTCTCGTCGCCCAGTTCCCTCCACAGTCCCAGACTTGCTTCGAACAGCACTTGCGCAGTTGCGACATCACCCTTGTCGCGGGCAAGGACCGCCAGCGCGTTTAGAGAGACGGCGACACCCGTATTGTCACCCAACTTATGCGCGATGTCTTGACTTTCGTTGATGAGTGCTTCCGCCGAGGCGTAATCTCCCTGCGCGCCGGTGAGCACCCCGGCGGCAAAAAGCGCGCGCATGCGCAGCTTCGTCGCAGCTGCTGCTCCTGCAAGCTTCAGCAATCTACCCAGCCTGTCTCTGCCTTCGGCAAGATACTCGCGAATTTCCCAATAGCGAAACAGGGCGGTGCCGAGACGCATGCCCCACTCCGCATCTCCGGTTTCTGTCAGCCATTCGAGGGCCGCGCGAAAATTGTCATGTTCGGACGCGAAGCGTTGCAGCCATTCTGCCCCCTGCGCCCCACTCTGCTCCGTGGCCTCCTCTTCTGCCAGCACAAGGCAGTAGGCGGCATGGGCGCGCTTCGTCAACGCATCCTCCCTGCTTGCCTCCAATTTTTCCAGAGCGTACTCACGAATCGTTTCCAGCATCACAAACCGCGATTCACCATTCGCCTGTTCGACCTGCTGCGCCAGGCTCTTGTCCACCATGGACGCCATAGCATCGAGCAGGTCCAAATCAAGATCGCCTTTGGTGTCGCACACAGCTTCCGCGCCTTCCAGAGTGCATCCCCCTACGAACACCGATAATCTTCGGAAAAGCTTCTGTTCGGCAGCGCTCAGCAGGTCGTAGCTCCAATCGATGGCAGCGCGAAGCGTTTGCTGCCGCTGCGGCAGGTCCCGCGACCCGCCGGTTAATAGCTGCAAACGGCTTGCCAGGCGTGTCAGCATGGAAGAGGGCGAAAGAACTTTGACTCGGGCGGCTGCGAGTTCGATTGCCAGAGGCAGCCCATCCAATCGGGCGCAAATCTCGGTGACGGCGGACGCGTTTTCCCGGGTCAGTTCAAAATCTGGCTTGGCGGCGACGGCGCGTTGCAAAAACAGTGCGACGGCGGGGCACCGTAACAGGACCTGCACGGAAGGCATGGACCGTGGATCCGGGAGCGCTAGCGGCGGCACCGGAAATTCGTGTTCGCCGTACACATGCAGCGCGGCGCGACTGGTTACCATGATTTTAAGCTTGGGCCCCGTGGCCAGGAGCTCTGCCACGGTCGGCGCCGCCTGAACCAGGTGCTCGAAATTGTCCAGCAAGAGCAGCATTGGCGCGCGCGATGAATCCTGTAAATTCTTCTGGAGTATTTCGAGCGGCGACTGACCTCCCGCCTCCCGGATACCCAGTGCCTGAACGATCACGGAAGCTATCAAACCCGGATCGCTTAGCGAGGAGAGCGGAACAAAATGTGTGCCTCCTGGAAAGCTTTCGACCAAGCCATTCGCCACTTCCACCGCGAGGCGCGTTTTGCCGATCCCCCCAGGACCCGTGACCGTGACCAGGCGCACATCCTGACGCAGAAGCAGTTCTTTGACGGCGGCTACCTCCTTCTCCCGCCCCACAAACCCGGTTCGCTGCACAGGAAGATTCCCCGGGCGCGCCTCCACCTGTTGAAGTGGCTTCTCCGAGAAGCGGTCGCGAATGGTTGCAAGTTCCCGTGCGAGATCTCGGGTAGAGACATAGCGCTTATCGGGTTCTTTCGCCAGGCAGCGTTCGATCGCCCAACACAGCGGAGCGGGCGCGTCACGGTTTTGCCTTGTGATCGGTTCAAGCGGCTCCCGAAGAATGGCCACCAGGGTCTCCGCCGCGGTGTTTCTCTGAAAGGCGCGTTTCCCGGTGACTATCTCGTAGAGCACCAGGCCGAACGAGAACTGGTCTGACCGGAAATCCAGCCGATCGCCGCTGGCCTGCTCCGGCGACATGTATCCCACTGTTCCCATAACCAGACCGGGCGTCGTCGCCGTGGCGCAAATATCCGATTCCGGCGACGCGAGCTTCGCCAGGCCAAAGTCGAGAATTTTGACGAACCCATCGTCAGAGACCATCAGGTTCTCGGGCTTTAAGTCCCTATGCGCGATGCCTGCTTCATGCGCTTTGGTCAGACCTTCCGCAACCTGCGCCGCAATTTCGATCGCCTTTCGCATTGGCAGCGCGCCGCAGACAAGCAACTCGCGGAGCGTCTTCCCCTCTACCAGTTCCATCGCAATGTAGTGAGTTGAACCATCCTGTCCGAGTTCGTGGATGGTAACGATATTAGGGTGGTTGAGAGCGGATGCTGAGCGCGCTTCTTCCTCGAAGCGGTGCAACCTGTCCCTGTCTGCGGAAAATGCGGCGGGCAGAATCTTAATCGCGACACTGCGACCCAGGTGCGTGTCCAGCGCCCGGTACACCTCGCCCATCCCGCCGGCGCCGAGAGGCGCGATGATTTCGTAGGGACCGAGTTTTGTGCCAGACGCAAGCGCCATGGTGCGCGCAATTATAGCCCGCGCAACACAGCAGAAGCGACGACTCTGGATGGGTTGGCCGGCTAACCGCTAGTCACCCGCCCAGAAACCAGCCGGGAGGGTCAACTTCTAGCCCAAACCTGCTTAAGTTAGCGCTTATGGGCGGCGCTCCCCTTCGCAGCGTTTAAAACCGGCAAGGCTCTACTCCTTTGGCAACGACCGCTTGATATTTCTGGTAGTGCAGGAGGGAATGCTCGTGCTCCGCAGAATGTTGCTTCACGCTAGCCCTGCGACTTTTCGTCCTTTTGCCGCAGCCATTCAATAAACATCTGCTCCTTCGGTTTGTCGTAGGCCATGAGTAAATGCCGGATGCTGCGGCCGCTCACGAAGTGGCAGACTTCTTCAGCCAGGTTTTTGGCATGATCTCCGGCGCGCTCGAGAGATTGCGTCATGAAGATCACCTGCAGGCTGAAATGGTGGGCGATGTTTTCCGGATTTTCAATGTGTCGCAGAAAAATCAGATTTCGCAGACGATCCATTTCGGCGTCGGCGCGGAGCACGTCAATTGCTTTTTTTACATCGCGTTGAGAAAACGATTGCCCCACATCGGCCAGCATTTTCTCCAGAATCGTCGCCATTTGGGTTAAGTTGCGAATATCCTGAGAATCGAGCCGGCCGCCTGCTGCTTGCGCGCTGGTGGCAAAACTTAAAAGTAGATCGCCAATGCGCTCCAGTCCGATCATGACTTTCATGCATGCCAGCAGTTGAAGAGTTTCGGATTCACCAACGTGGCTGATGGTGGAGGTCACTCCGGTATCGACTTGAACATCGATGGCATCCAGCTCTTTTTCGCATTGGCGGATGGCATTCAGGCGGGACAGTGAGCCTGTGGCAATTCCCTCGGCCGCAATGGCTGCGGCCTGGCGCGCAATTTCACACGCTTCCACGGTGCGCCGCACTAACTCGGAGTGCGAGAGTTCCTGAGGGATCGTCTTCGCGCTGACTGAGCTCATAGGTAAGCCATCCGGTTCAGTATCAAATTAGACGTTTCGTTTGCGTCTTTGGCAGCGGCGATCGCGCAAATACACTGCACACACACCTTAGCAAAGCATAATTCCGCACGACCGCCAGAAGGTTACAAGCCGGTGAATTTAATGTTAGTCGGAAGGCACCGCGTCAGGAACCTCTGCGCTCGAAGCGGGCAGGATGAACAAAAATGTTGAGCCATGGTGAAGTTCGCTTTCGGCCCGAATGGTGCCCCCATGCGCCAGAACAATATGCTTGGCGATGGCGAGTCCCAGCCCTGTGCCTCCAGACTCCCGGGACCGAGCTTTGTCCACACGGTAGAACCGTTCGAAAAGACGGGGAAGATGTCCGGAAGCGATGCCAGGCCCCAAGTCCCTGACATAAAATTCAACGCCCTTCGCCGCTGCACGAGCCCCAAGGATTACTTTTTTCCCGGACGCGGCATACTTCAACGCGTTTTCAATCAGGTTAGAAAAAATCTGGTGAATGGCCTCACGATCGGCACTTACGTGAGTCTGAGAGGCTGAAGCCTCGGGATACAATTCAACGCCGAGTTCCACGCCATGGGATCGCGCCACCTCGCGAAAGCTTTCCAAAGCGTCCTGCAACAGTTCTCCAGGGCTCACCGGCTCGATTTCAAATCTCTGCTCGCCCGATTCCACGCGCGCCAGTGTGAGCAGATCCTCCGTGAGCCGGGACATCCGCGCCGCATTCTTGCGGATGATCTCCAGAAACTCGCGCACGTGATCGTCGGCCAATGGATGATCGAGGAGTGTCTCTGTATAGCCCTGGATAGAAGTCAGAGGAGTGCGCAATTCGTGCGAAACATTTGCGATAAAGTCGCGCCGGCTCTTCTCCATGCGCGCCGTCTCGGTGAGGTCACGGAGCACAGCCACCGCACCGCCTCCGGGCATGGGCGCGGCCGTCACATCAAAGGTGCGGCCGACAGCAATCGTGTTGGATCGCACCGAAGTTACAACCTGATCGCGGGCCGCGTCATGAATCGCGGTAAGAAAATCGGGATCGCGAACGCTATCGACCAACGGGGCGTTCAGCCGCGGGGGACGAAGCAGCAATCGATCCATCCCGCGATTGGCCCACTGGACGCGCCCACCAACATCGACAGCAATGACGGCGTCCTGCATGCTGTTTAGAAGGGTTTCCAATTCGCGCTGGCTGGTTTGGACATGACCGTAGCTTTCTTCCACACGGCGCGCTGTTTTATCCAGTGCCGATGCCACCTGCCCAATCTCGTCGGTCGAAGTCGAGGCAATTCTCGCGGTCAAATCTCCACCGGCTACGCGTTCGGCAAAAGTCACGATCCTTTGCAGTCGCCATCCGACGTATTGCGAAACCGCGGCCGCCACCATCAAAGCGAAGATGAGCGCGGCGAGCGATCCCCAGAGAAGGGCTGTATTCAGAGGCCGAATCGTACTTTCCAACTCCGGCAGCGGATATGCCAGGCGCACCGCGCCTCCCGAGACCGGAGCAGCCACATACAGAAAGGGAATACCGAGAGCTTGACTCTTGCGTTCACCCGCCGCGACTTGACCCGCGAGCGCCGAAACAAACTCGCTGCCCTCGGACCGATTGTCGGCCGTACCCACCTTGTTGGCTGAGCCTAGATCGGCTTCCGAATCAGCCAACACCTTGCCGGTAGGATCGATAACCGTTGCCCGGGCGCCAGCCGCCTGGCCTTCCTGGGATGCAATATCGGCCAGGGAATGCTGCCGGTCCGCGTCCACGCGGTGGGCGAACATCAAAGTTTTTTCTTTCAGATTCTGCTCGATCTGCTCGCGCAGGGTGCGCTCCCATACTCTGCGCACTGTTAACTGCAAGGTGATGGCGGTAACTCCGATCACCAGCAGGAATACAAACATCAATTTAACGAAGATCCGCTTTCTCAACGCGCGACCTCAAAGCGGTAGCCGGCCCCCCTTACTGTTTTTAAATAGCGCGGGTTCTCCGGATCGGGCTCAATTTTTTCACGAATGCGGCGAACGTACACGTCCACCGAGCGCGGGGTGACATACGCAGTGTCGCGCCACACGGAGTCAAGCAGTTGATCGCGAGTGAAAACGCGCCCCGCGTGGCGCATGAAGTGGTCGAGAAGCCGGAATTCGGTAGCCGTGGTCGCCACATTTTTCCCGCGAACGGTTAACGTCATGGCGCCGGGATCGATGTGAACTTCGTCAATTTTTGTCGGCAGCGGTGGCAGAGGGCGTTCGAACCGGCGCAACACGGCTTTCACTCGCGCCACCAGTTCGCGCGGACTGAAAGGTTTGGGGATGTAGTCGTCCGCCCCTAATTCCAACCCCAGCACGCGATCTGCTTCTGCGCTTTTAGCAGTCAGGAAAATCACGGGTACGGACGCGAGCGCCGCGGACTGCCGAATTTGGCGGCAGAGTTCAAGGCCATCCTTGCCCGGCACCATAATGTCGAGAATGAAGAGAGTGGGACGCTGCCGCTCGGCATCGACCACGACCAGGTTGCCGGTCGCGTAGAGTCGCACGTTGAAGCCTGAGCCTTCCAGATGGTGACGAACCAACCGGGAAATGTCGGGGTCGTCTTCCACCACGTAAATGGTAGGTTTCACGCATCCATTGTAAATGGGGATTGTTTCAATTAGATAACAGCAAGGGAGGGTAGTGTCCCAATTTTTTACCGCTGCGGTAGGCCATTTATTGAAGCGGGCTTTTAGCCGCCGAGGTTAGCGCAGCGCCATACCGGCCTCCGCCGAGAACTCCATCGAGACAAAGTGCCGCCGAAGAAATTTCGGGAAGGCAGCAGCCGCAATCATCGCCGCATTGTCGGTGGAAAGCGCGGGCGAAGGGAAGAAAACCGGCAGCCCCTGCATTCCTGCCTCGCGTTCAAACGTCGCCCGGAGTTCATGATTGGCGGCCACGCCACCGCTCACGAACAGAGTTCGCACATCATATTCCCTCGCCGCGGCCAGTGTTTTTTGCGCCAGATCATTCACCATTGTGCGCTGAAAGGACGCCACCAAATTAAGCGTTTGCCGATCGCAGACTCTTAGCACGTCGTCGAGAGCCGGCTTGCCGATAGCCGCGAGCGCCGCGCGGCGATCCTCAATTTTAGGTTTCATGTTTTGCGTCTCAACATACCGCAGGACAGCGGTTTTGATTCCGCTGTAGGAAAAATCGAAATGCGGACCCGTTGCTCCTGCTGTCCTTTCGTTGTCCTTGTTGCTGTTATTGTCCTGCTTGAAATCACGCCGGTCCGGATGCTTCATCTGCGAAATCTGAAATTTAACCGCTTGCGCATCACCATGCGGAGCAAGTCGATCAATGATTGGACCTCCGGGATATCCCAACCCCAAGAGTTTCGCTACCTTGTCAAAGGCCTCACCGGCGGCATCGTCCCGAGTGTGGCCGATGTTGCGGTAGCTCCATAGATTTTCGTGCACCTCGGCCAGATAAAGATGAGTATGGCCGCCGGAAACCACAAGCGCGAGCACGGGAGAGTCTAAATCGCTCGCAGCACTTTGCCGTTCCTCCAGCAGCACGGCGTGGATGTGACCCTCGAGATGATTCACCGCGATGAGAGGTTTCTCCAGCGCGAACGCCAGGGCTTTGGCAAAGCTGATGCCGACCAGCAAGGCTCCCGCCAGCCCCGGACCTTGGGTAACTGCAAGGGCGTCGACCGACTCATAGCTCTCGCCAGCTTCACTCAGCGCCTGGCGCACCACGGGAACAATCGCGCGCAAGTGCTCGCGCGAGGCCAATTCCGGCACTACTCCTCCAAACGGTTGATGTGCGGCGATTTGCGATGCCACAACGTTTGACAAAATGCGCTGCCCTGAACGCACCACCGCCGCTCCTGTCTCGTCGCAGGAGGTCTCGATACCGAGGATGGTTGCGTCAGGCATAATTGGCTTTGGCCCTTAGCTATTAGTTTTTAGCTATAACTATTCAACTTTCTAGTTTACGCGACCGCCTGCTGACTAACGATTGATGCCAACATTGATGCCACAATGACCAGCGCTAAGGAACACGCCACCGAGATCGTCCACAGATTGCGGGAACACGGGCACCAGGCTTACTTTGCCGGTGGATGCGTTCGCGATCTGCTTCTCGGCCGCGAGCCTGCCGACTACGACGTTGCCACCGACGCCACCCCGCGGCAAGTCATGCAGATCTTTCTCGAGACTTACGCAGTCGGTGAGCAGTTTGGAGTTGTGCTGGTCCCACGCAGACTCGATAACTCAACGACCACACCCGCCGACGGGGCGACGGGAGCCCGCGCCCGTCTGAGCGACGACCGGAAGGGTGCGGTCGAGGTTGCCACATTTCGATCCGACGTAGGTTACTCGGATGGCCGGCATCCTGACGAAGTTCGTTTCAGCAAAGATCCTCGGGAAGATGTGCAGCGCCGCGACTTCACCATCAACGGCATGATGCTCGATCCCTTGATGCCGAAAAAAATGATGCTAAAAAAAATGACTCCCGATGAAACGAGCAATGCGGTTTTAGATTTTGTTGGCGGACGCGATGACTTGAAAGCCGGAATCGTGCGTGCTATCGGCGATCCTGAACGCCGTTTCACGGAAGATAAACTTCGCATGCTACGAGCCGTGCGCTTCGCGGCCCGCTTCGATTACAAAATTGATCCCGCGACTCTCGCGGCAATCCAGCGCCTGGCACCGAAAATTCATCAAGTCTCATGCGAGCGCGTGCGCGAAGAGCTAACCAAGATGCTCACCGAAGGGCGCGCCCGACGCGCATTTGAACTCTTGGACACCACCGGCCTGTTGCGCGAGGTGTTGCCCGAAATCGCCGCCATGAAAGGAGTGGAGCAGCCTCCGCAATTCCATCCCGAAGGCGACGTGTTTGTGCACACCCTGCTGCTGCTGGAGAACCTGCGGCCGGACGTTTCCGGCTCCATCTCCATCTCCATTTCAAAGACACTTGCATGGGGAGCACTGCTCCACGACGTAGGCAAGCCGCCAACATTTCGCGTCGCGCCCGACCGTATCCGCTTTGATGGACATGTGGACGTAGGAGTGAAGATGGCAGAGGAAATATTGCGGCGGTTGCGCTTCTCCAACTACGAGACCCATCAGATTCTGGCGCTGGTCGAAAATCACATGCGATTCGGAGATGTGCAACGCATGAAGCAATCAACGCTAAAGAAGTTTCTGCGAATGCCGGCCTTTGATGAGCATCTGGAATTGCATCGCCTCGACTGTCTCTCCAGCCACGGCAACCTTGATGCGTATGAATTTTCACGCCAGCAGTTGCTGTCGATTCCCCCCGAGACTATCCGTCCCAAACCACTGATTACAGGACGCGATTTGATGTCGGCAGGATACGAGCCCGGCCCACGCTTCAAAGAAATCCTCACTGCAATTGAAGATGCACAACTCGAAGGCCGGCTCGCATCGCACGAGGCGGCGATGGAGTATGTTCGGCGAGAGTTTCCGATCTAGTTTGTATCCTCTCCAGAGACACGTCCGAGGAATTTTTCGCGAGGCGCAGCGATGGGTAGATAAGGTTTTCCCTGTAGTCGTATAGCGTCTGCTAGAATTCCGGCTTAAATGGTGGAAGCTTTTCTCGTTCCCGAAAAAACTGTCATCACTGCGAAAGGGGACGGAACTGCGCTTAACGTAAGCCGCTCCGATGGCCGCATTTTCTTGCTGACTCTGGAAATTACCAACATCATCGAGCAGGAATCGCTCGACGTCAGCATCTACGGTTCAGCGGACTGCGTGAGTTGGGATGCCCAGCCGATAAAAGCGTTTCCGCAGACGTTTTATCGCGAGGAAGTTCCGCTGCTCCTTAACCTGACGACTCGTCCGGACGTGAATTTTGTCCGCGCTCATTGGGAAGTGAACCGCTGGGGCCGCGGTTCAGAGACGCCAATGTTTGAATTCTGCGTCAAATTGCGCGAGGTGCCACAGGAGATACTCGCCGAAGCCGCCGGCCGAGTTCAAGTGCAGTAGACTATTCGGCAACATTAACAGTTCAATGCAGCACGCCATCCTCTCCGTTGAAATAAGTAATCTCCATTATATTTAATTCATGCCTCACGATTCAAAGCGAGATGGTGCGGATGTGATCGTCCGTCCGGCACGCTCGATTGGCGGAGTCATCAGAATCCCCGGCGATAAATCCATTTCCCACCGTTATGCCATGCTGGCTGCGATTGCCGAGGGCACGAGCCGCTTCCATAATTTCTCGGCGGCGCTCGATTGCGCAAGCACCCTCGATTGTGTCGCCAAGCTCGGCTGCGATTGGAAGCGCTCGCCGGGCGCAGTCGACGCTGCAATTGACGATGGAATAGGAGTAATAGAAGTAAGCGGAATCGGGCCGGAGCTTACTGCTCCAAACGAGCCGCTCGATTGCGGGAACTCTGGATCGACCATGCGTATGCTCAGCGGAATTCTTGCCGGACAGCGGTTCTCAAGCGAGTTGTGCGGAGATGAATCACTGTCCCGACGACCGATGGCCCGCATCATGACTCCGCTTTCGCAGATGGGCGCAAAGATTTCGGGAAATGACGGGGGACGGCCGCCTCTCAAAATTCAAGGCGGAGTGCTCAAGTCAATTCACTACAAACCGGAAGTGGCCAGCGCGCAGGTAAAGTCGTGCGTACTATTTGCCGGGCTCTTTGCTGAAGGCGAGACGGTGGTCGAGGAGCCGATCCGCACCCGCGATCACGGTGAGATTGCTCTGCGTGCTTTTGGCGCGGAAGTCGAGCGCACCGGGAACGCGTCACACATCGTGGGTGGGCAGCGGCTACGTGCTATTGAGGCCCGCGTGCCGGGCGATCTTTCGAGTGCGGCATTTTTTCTTTGCGCGGCGGCGCTGTTTCCTGGCTCCCAGATTACCTTGCCCGGAATTCTGATGAATCCCACGCGCGCCCGGCTGCTCGACATATTGATACAGATGGGGCTCAAAGTTTCGGTTGCGAATCTCGAGGAACATCATTGCGAGTTAGTGGGGTCGATCGAGGCGCGCGGAGCGGCATGGAAAGGGGGCGTAATCGCCGGTGCCGACACGGCTGCGCTGATTGATGAGATACCTGTGCTGGCGGCGGTTGCGCCGTATTCCGAAGGCGGCATCGAAGTGCGCGATGCCAAAGAACTGCGCATTAAAGAGTCAGATCGAATCTCCGCCGTGGCCACTAATCTGCGCAAAATGGGAGGCGAAGTTGAGGAGCGTCCAGACGGCTTGCGCGTTCCGGGACGACAGCAATTGCATGGAGCGAAACTAGATTCCTTCGGCGACCACCGAATTGCCATGGCGTTCGCCGTTGCAGCATTGCGAGCTGAGGGCGAGACCCTGATTCACGGAGCGGACGCGGCAGGAGTGTCGTATCCCACGTTCTTTAAGGAGTTGGAGGGAGTGACGAGGCGGTAGCTTGTTGTTGCCCCAAGCAACGTTGTCATTCTGAGCGAAGCGAAGGACCTTTGCTCCAGGCAAACACTTTCGGTCGTAGGGGTCCTTCGACTGCGCGATGTGGCGCGCATTCGCGCACCACATCTCTTCGCTCGGGATGACAATTTTGTTAGGATCGCGGAAAGTTAGACATTAGAAAAAAGTTAGACATCAGAAGAAAGAGCAAGTTTATGTCGAACGAAAAGCAATCTCCTGACGAGCGTCTGCAGCAAGAATTCAATCGCTGGGCCGACGCGGGCGAGGGCTCGAAGATGGAGCGCCACCATCTCGACATCACTGAGAAGACAATGCGGCGGATGGATCTGCGGCCGGGGGAACGCGTCCTCGATCTCGGTTGCGGATCCGGATGGGCCACCCGACTGCTCGCACGCATGGTAAGTGAAGGACCGCAGTCGTTTGGGCAAGTAGTGGGCGTCGATATTTCCGACGAAATGGTCCGCCAGGCCCGGTCTGCTTCGAAGGAATTCGAGAATGTAATGTTTGTTACCGGTTCGGCGGCGCAGATTCCATGGGAAGAAAACTTTTTTGATAAGGTCCTTTCAGTGGAGTCGTTCTATTACTACCCCGATCAGGAGCGCGCGCTGGCTGAGCTTTTCCGCGTCATGGCGCCGCACGGGCGGCTGTTCATCTTGATCAACCTGTACAAAGACAATCCCTACTCGCTGCAGTGGGTGCCAAAGTTGAAGGTGCCGGTGCATGTTCGTTCGGCGGCGGAGTATGTTGAGATGCTGAAGCAGCACGCCTTTGAAAATGTGGAGTATGAGCTAATTCCCGACGACACACCGACGCCGGAAAATTATCGGACAACCTCGTTTCATTCGCTCGATGATCTGAAGGCTTTCAAGCGCATCGGCGCGTTGCTGCTGATGGCATCCAAACCCGATATTCGGAATCCAGCCCCGGGATACACGATCTATTGATCCGTAAATGATCCGTAATCTGTTGCACCCATCGCGCTCGATCTGCGCGCTCAAGATTGCGTAATCTGCAGCCGCGCGCGTGGCTTCGCTTGTGTAATCACGAAAACAGAAAGAATCGTAATTGCCGGATCAATCGGATGCCGGTACCGCGCGTGCGGAAAAACGATGTAATAAACCAGTGGATAAAGCAGTAACAACCAGAAAAAAAGCCACGCGTGTGCACGCTGTTGCTTCAACGCCAGCAACAATCCAAAGAGAGTCAACAGCGACGAGGCTGCGAACAGCGAATTTTTCAGGGGCTCCAACCATGCAGGTTTCATATCTCTAGGCACGCCGCACCAGTAATAAATAAATTTCCTAAAACTGACTATCGCGAAGCGTCGGGGGTTCGCCTCGATCCAGGCGACCGCTTCGTCTTTGCGTGCTCGCACGTAGTCCAGTTCCCCCATTTGCACATAGCGTTGAAACTCGGCGAGATCGTGCACGGGGTGAAGGTAAAACTGCCAAGTCCCATCGGCGTACGGACCATTCCCCATCCGCAGTTCCGCGCCAAAATTCGTGCGCAAAAAAACCGGCTTGCCGAAAACGCGCTCATTACGTATTAGCCACGGTGTGATGAGCAAAATAAAAATGACAGAAGCAACTACTACTCCGCCAAGTGACTTCCGCCCCGCTCGCCAGCGGCGGGACCAGGCATACAGCCCTGAAGCTGGCAGAAATGAAAGCAGCGACGGGCTGTTGAGCGCCGCGATTCCCCAAACCAATCCGAATCGAAGCCACGGCTTCACGCCGTCGCTGTCCTCCATTGAAATCGCTAGCCATAAAACAGTCATGATTAGTAGCGCGGAGAGGCTTGTCTCCCACATCCACTTGATGTCCCAATAAATGACATAAGGGAATAATGCCCAAGTCCAGGCTGACGCAACTGCGACTTTCTCTCCGAAGGATCGGCGAGCTACGAGAAAAATAGGAATGCAGGTTATTGCCGACCAGAGACTGTTGATTGTGAGCAGCGCGAATGCAGACGCCCGCGTGTAGGTTCCGAATATTCTAAAAACGCCAGCCATTAGGTACGGAGTAAGTGGAGGTTCCCACGCAGTCAGTCCGGTAGGAGTTTGAAACGGATTGGCAAAGCCGTGTCCCGAGGCGATGGAGGCGCCGATGCGACCCATTTCCCAGCCGAAGCCAAAGTTGTCTTCGGTCGTCCGAACCTTGTAGGTGTGCATCACGATAATGCACAGCACGCGCACGCCAAAGGCAATGCCCACAATCCAGGGAAACGACAGACGAACGCGCGACCAAGATCGCAATAGACGTTGCGAAAGACTCGATTCCTGCGTAGTTCCGGTTGTCACGGTGGGAGATGGCGAGAACATTCGCTCCCCAGTATAGGGCGACCTACGGGACGGCGTGAAACACTCGCGGACCGGGATCAGAAAGGGTATTCTTAGCCCAAGAGACTTGATGAGCTGGCTGCAGAACAAATTCGAAAAGAATTTCATGATCTCGACGGTGGACTACGTCTTCAACTGGGCGCGCAAATCCGCGCTCTGGCCGATGACGTTTGGCCTGGCGTGCTGCGCCATCGAGATGATCGCGTCTTCGACGGCGCGCTTCGATATCGCAAGGTTTGGGTCGGAGGTATTTCGTCCCAGCCCGCGGCAGGCAGATCTGATGATCGTTTCAGGCACCGTGACCTTGAAAATGGCGCCGGTCATAAAAAGACTCTATGCGCAGATGCCAGAGCCGAAGTGGGTGATCTCGATGGGCGCCTGCTCGTCGGTAGGCGGTCCATTTAATACTTATGCGGTGCTACAAGGCGTAGACCGCATCGTCCCAGTCGATGTTTATGTGATCGGATGTCCGCCACGTCCGGAGAATTTGTTTTACGCCCTGCTCAAATTGCAAGACAAGATTGACACCATGACTCTAGCGAAGCGTCCTACCGAAGTACGCCTCGAAGAGCACATGATGGAAGATTTCAAGCGGCAGGTAATGGTGGCGCAGACGATGGAGCCAAAATAGCTGTCAGGCGTCAGCATTCAGCCCTCAGCCACAGCTAAAACCTATATACTCTTGTCATCCTGAGCGAAGCGAAGGACCTCATTCTGCTCACCTCTTACAGCCATGCCATTCATCAAACTTGCCTCTCAATCCGAACTTCCCGCCGTCGACGAAGCCAAAGAATTCTCCTGTGGCGAAAAGACCATCTGCATTGCCAATGTAAACGGCGAAATCAGCGCCATGGATAACATCTGCCTCCATCGTGGAGGCCCGCTCGGCCAAGGAGTGGTCGAAGGCGGCAAGGTGGTCTGTCCGTGGCACGGCTGGGCATGGGACCCGAAAACGGGGGAAGCAGACACGCCGGGGGCCAAACTAGCGGTGTATTCAATAAAGATTGAGGGCGGGGATGTGCTGATCGAGTTGTGACACTGGGAGACGGTCTAGCCCAACAGTTTTAAGAATTGCCCCGGCTGCCCTTCAAACCCGGGAAACACCGTTCTCAAATCTTTATTCCCCAGATATCGCGACACAACCTCGCTTAGCACCATTCTGAAGTCTGTCGTAACCGCCAGATCGCGGCCTTCGTATAACTGTCCCTGAGCGAGCCCCGGCCACCGGCCATAAACTCTGCCGCCCTTTACCGGGCCGCCCAGGACGAACATTACGTTGGCATGGCCGTGATCCGTGCCACGGTTGCCGTTTTCACGGGCGGTGCGTCCGAATTCGGACATGGTCACGACGACCGTATCTCCCCCGAGATTGCCGAGATCGGTCCAAAAGGCGGCAATCGATTGCGAAAAATCACCGAGCACGTTGGCGATCTGCCCTTGGGTGCCGCCTTCGTTGACGTGGTGATCCCAGCCGCCGATATCGGCAAAAGCAACTTGCACTCCGAGATTCGCCTTGATCATTTGCGCTAGTTGCCTGAGGCTGTCGCCGAAGCGACCCTTCGGATAATTTGCGTTTGCCGCAGGCGTGTAGTGTGCGGGATCGGCGGCTTTCAGGGTTTTGACGGCGTCAAAGGTCTCATGGCCGGTGCCGTGCAATACGGCGTCGACGGAGTGGTCGTACATGGCTTCGAAGGTGTTCGACATCGGAACAGCGTTTGGATTCTTTCCGCCGACAGAGAAATCGTTCAGGTTGTTCACCGCTACCGCCGGCTCTTTGCCGGAGAGAATACGCGGCAATGACGGCCCGAGCGCGATGGCGCGGAAGGAAGAATTGTTCGGCGCCGAATTGGCGGAAGGAAGTTCGTGCAGCGCCCGGTTCAGCCAGCCGTCGTCGGTAATTTTTATGCCGGGCGTGCCGGATTCCATGAAGTCCTGAGCGTCGAAGTGCGATCGCGTAGGATCGGGCGACCCGGCAGCGTGCACGATCGCGAGATGTTTTTGTTTCCACAGCGGCTCAAAAGATGCCATCGCAGGATGCAATCCGAAAAAGCCGTCGAGATCGAGCACCGACTTCTTCGGGATATTGATGGTCGGCCGCATCGCGTAGTAGCTGGGCTCGCCGTGTGGCACAACGATGTTGAGGCCGTCTGCGGCTCCGCGTTGAAAGATCACGACTAGGCGCTTGGCGCGAACGCCAGGGTCAGCAGCGCCAAATGCAGCGCGGGTCAGAAAGCTGGGTAAGGCGGTGGTTCCGACCACGGCCAGCGCGCCGCTGCGGAGAAACACTCGACGAGTGATGGACATAAAACCTGCTTTCAGCTATCGGCTCTCAGCTCTCGGCTTTCAGTTACAGCGATCTTCTGAGAGCTGATAGCTGACGGCTGAGGGCTGCAGCTATCTCCTCTGAAACTCTGGCGATCCTAGAATCAATCCCGTGATCGCAGCAATATTGGGAGCACGTTTTGGATCATCCAATCGTCGCTGGCTGATCTGTCGCTGGATGATCTTTGGATCGTTCAATTGCTTGCTGATGGTGTCGTGGGTTTGTTTGGAGATATCGCCAGCCAGCAACGAATTTTCCAGATTGGATAGTGCCTGGTGCGCGTCGATCGTTACCGCCTCAGTTCCAGTTGTCGGCCCGCGCGAACCAATTTTGACTCCTCGCACCTTGCCTGCCGCCAGGCCTAACGCAAAATTCATTCGTCCCAACAGCGCCGAAGAGTTCACCCAAACGTCGGCTTTCATAGAGTAGCCGGTTGGCGGCATCATGCCATAGGGCATCATGCCCATGTTGTTGAGCGTGCCGACTAACGCACGGGCGTCATCAACGTCTGCGGCGCTGGCGCGCACTGCGGAGGCGACGAACTCGAGAGGCGTTTTCACTTTCGCGCGGTAAATTTCCGGTGACCAGAACTCGGGCGATCGAAACATCGTGCGCAGTACTTCGCGAATGTCCCCGTTTTTCTTTAGAAAAGTTTGGGTCATGCGATCCACCAGCGCTGCCGGCGGATCATCGGACACGAAGCGCATGGCCAGCTTTTGCGAAATGAAGTGCGCCGTCTTCGGATTGTGCGCCAGCAGGTGCAGTACTTCCAATCCTTCTTTTTCGCCTTTTTCTTTGATGCGGTGTCCCATGACGATCTTGTCGCCGGGTTCGTGCATACGCGGTTCGAAGTGAAAGCCACCGCCCTTGTTGGGCTGATCGATCGTCCATCCGGTGAAGACCTTCGCCACCTCAGTGACATCAATCTGCGAATAGCCGCCGTTGACGCTGAGCGTGTGCAGCTCCATTAATTCGCGGCCGTAATTTTCGTTGAGGCCGCTCGACTGCTTGCCTTTCCGAAGATGTTGCGGCCCGGATCTTGAGCTATGTCCGCGACGCCGCTGCACGCGTGCGGGCATGCCCAGCGCGATGTCCGAATTTGGTCCGACACTCAGCCAGTTGTCGAGATAGAACATCATCGCTGGACTCTTCGCCGTGGCTACCAGCAAGTCTTCGAATTTTCCGAGTACGTGTGGCCGAATCGCATCGCGCTCGTAGCTGGTCAACAGAAAGCGGTCAGCGCCCTTGTTGATGAAAACGTTGAAGTGGTTGAACCAGAAGTCGGTCATCACTTCGTCGAGTTGGCGCTCGCTGTAGATCGCTCGCAACAGTTTGGCCTGCATCAACTCATTGACCGGAACTTGCTCGGGATTGCTAAGCGCCATGACTGTTTCTTTCTGCGCCGGGTTCATCCCTTCGGTCAGCGCATCGGCCCTGGAGCCTTTGGTCGTGGCGGCCAGAGCCTGCCGATCTTCAGGCGACATTTGCAGAATCTCTTTCATGCGCTCCGCGGGTGGAAGATCGAGGAGTTCCTGTGTCCTGAGATTCGCGCTGCGGCGCTCTTCACGGCGTCGCATAAGATCTGGATCGATTGCTCCGGTGCCGGTATCGTTGTCGACAGAAGCGCCGCGGGCGGTGCCGGCGTGTTGTGAATCGGAATTTACCTTGTTCTTACCCGCCTCTTGCTTGCGCTCCTGTTTGTTCTCATAGCGCTGCAATTGAGCTTCGTAAACCGCTCGGATGGTGGGATCGCGCGGGAGCGAGGCTTTTCCGTCGGCGATCTGTTTGACCATCTGCTCGGTTGGGAAATTGTCGACGATCTCTTTGGTATTCATAACCAACGTGCGGAACGGTGCCAGCCTCGCCCCGAGTGCCGAGTCTTCAATCTTTTCGGGATGGAGTTGAATTTCGATCCACTTGTCAACGCCAATCTGCATAACCCGCGCCACGTCCCCAGGCCTCGGACCAAATGTCAGGCGGTTCAGTGCGTGGATGGCGCGTTTCTGTTCATCCATTCGCGTGGGGAGTGTCCCGGCGGGGTTATCTTTTCTCCGAGCGAGAGCCAGTGGAATCGTCGTAAGTACTGCAGTCGCTGAAAGCAAGGTACCGATCAGCAAATGACGTCGGCGTAAACGCATCGCCATCCCATGGACCTCAGTAAGAATGAACCCGCATCGAAGGAAAAGTTGCTTGCAGGTTAGCTTGCGAGCGAGCCGACTAGCCCTTCAATTTTGCCACATAGGCTTTGCCGCTCTGCGATTTGCTGGCGGAAGTCTCGACGAATTTAAGGAATTCGCGAAGATGTTCTTTCTCGGATAGCTCAGCCTCGGAAAACTTAACGCGAACGCCGAATGAGGGAGCAGTTCGTGCGGCAGCTACGCCACTGATTATGACGCCCTTGACCCAGACCTTCCCATTTGCCACCCACAGTCCAATCTTCAGTGCCTTGCCGGGCGGAACGGGGCTTGCGGTTTCGACCAGGCATCCGCCGCGTCCGGCGTTCACCAAATTGCCCCAGATCGGCTCGACGATGCCTTCGACATGAATCTCAACCGCCACGTAACACTTGACGCGATGAAAACGACGGCGGTCCGATTCCAACTGCGACGCGAATTCCGGCTCAAATGGGGGGATTTCCGCTACCGGTACAGGCGCATGAAGGACGGCACGTTGCGACGGCGCACTGGCGACGGGTGTCTTTCCAGCGGTCTCACGGGCTGCTACTGCGGCGTCTTTAATGTCGCGCATCGCTCGCAATAGCGCTCTCTCTCGTAACTCGGGAGCAACCTCGCGGTAGGTCTGCAGCAGGCTCCCAAGGTGACTGACCAAGTCAGGGTCGGTAAGCAACCGGGTCCAGTCTGATCCGGTGGGCGATTTCGCTGTTTGACTCATAGGTAAAAAGCGGTTTTCGAGTCGCAGGGAAGTCCTCGACTCGCATCATAGAGTGAACCTTGGGAGGAAGGTTACGCAAGATGACTGAAGTTACTCTCGTCCGCAAAGGCGCAGCTTTTCATCGGTGCGCATCCCCCGCTCGGAGTGTGGCAGTTCAACAATTTGCATCGGAGGCGGAGCAAAAACAATCGAAAAGACTTATTATTTTCACTTCTTTAGGAGAGACCGTCCGCTCCATGGCTTCCGCGCATCATCGCTTCCTTCGGCGCCCCTTAGAATGGCGGCTCAATCCTACACCGTCTTTTTGGACGGTTTGGATGCTCGCTTCGCTCTTCGCTCTTCCCGCCGGTCTTGTCGGACAAGCGCCGTCCTCTCCCCCTACGAATCAGAACTCATCCTCCAGCTCCAGTTCGTCGAGCGGACCGTCACAATCGCAGTTGCCTGCCTCGCAATTACCCATCTCGCAGGTTCAAACGTCCCTTCAAAATCCCGTGTTCGGCAGCGTCCCGGACGCCAAGCCCATACCCGGCGTGCTCGCGCTAACCTTCGTCGAGGCCATTAATCGCGCATTGCGTCAAAACTTAGCCGGACTTTTGTCGGAATACAACACCATCGAGGCGCGGGGAGAAAAATGGGATCAGCTTAGCGACCTGCTTCCAAACATAAATGCCGATGTGCAGGAAGTCGTGCAGAAGACGAGTCTGGAGGCGCTGGGGCTGCGAAGCAAGCTGTTTCCTCGCGCCATCGGTCCCTTCTCATACTTCGATGCGCGAGCCTCGGCTACGCAAAGGCTGTTCGATTGGAAGGCAATTCAGAAGTACCGTTCTTCCGTGGTCGGTGAAAGAGTAGCCAAATTTAATCTCAAAGATGCTCGGGACCTGGTCGTACTGGCGACCGGGAATGCTTACTTGCAGGCGATTGCCGGCGCAGCCAGGGTGCAAACTGCGCAAGCCCAAGTTGAAACGGCGAAGGCTCTCTATGATAAGGCGGTGGCGCAACAGCAGGCCGGAGTTGCTCCTGCAATCGATACGCTTCGGGCCCAGGTTGAATACCAGACACGCCAGCAGCAATTGATCTCGGCGACCAATGATTTTGCTAAACAGAAAATTACTCTGGCGCGTGTGATCGGGCTCGCACCACGCCAGGAATTCGAACTGGTTGATAAGACGCCCTACGTGCCTTTCCCCATTCCCGATCTTGAGACCAGCGTGCAGCGGGCGTACGCAATGCGCTCCGATTACAAAGCCGCACATGAGCGCCTAGTCGCGGCTCAACTTGAGCGCAGCGCGGCAACTGCAGGATATTTTCCGACCGTCGATTTTGCCGCCAACTACGGCGAGATAGGAAAGGTTCCCGGGGATGTATTGCCCACGTATATGTTCGCCGGTACGTTGAACATTCCTATCTTTCAGGGTGGCAAGGTACATGGGGATGTTTTGAAAGCCGAAGCCAGCCTGCGCCAGGCCCAGGCGCAGATGGCGGACGTTCGGGCGCTTATCGATCAGGATATCCGTAATGCGCTGCTCGATCTGAAGTCATCGAATGAGCAGGTCGAGGTCGCGCAAAGTTCGGTGAACCTCGCCGAGCAGGCGCTTACCCAGTCGCAGGACCGCTTCTCCGCCGGTGTCACGGATAATCTAGAGGTTGTCCAGGCGCAGGAAGCCCTGGCATCCGCGCACGAGAATCTAATATCTAGTCTTTACTTGAGCAATCTGGCAAAGGTCTCTTTTGCCCGTGCTCTCGGACGCGCGGAAGAAGGCGTTCGCGAGTATTTGAGAGGGAAGTAGCTTATGGACCAGAGCAGCAGCGTAGTCGCAGAATCAAAACCGCAATCCCAGACCCAATCGGAGGAGCGAGTGCAGACATCTTCGCAGCCATCCCAAGGTACGCCGCCAGCTCAGGGGCCGCAGGGTAAGCCGCCGCAACAGCGTGGGAGTCAACCCGACAGCGAAGCCCGGTACACGCGCAGGTCCGCACTTTTGAGCAATCCGCGGACCAAGTGGATCGTGATTATCGTTGCGCTTGTGATTGTGGTGGGCGTTTTTTTCCTGTGGCGCTACTTGAGCAGCTACGAGTCGACAGACGACGCGCAGATTGACGGGCACATCAACTCGGTTAGCGCGCGCGTCAGCGGCCATGTAATCAAACTTAACGTGGACGACAACCAGTACGTGCAAAAGGGAACTGTATTGGTGGAGATCGATCCTGCCGACTATAACGTTGCCCTTGCGCAGGCGCGCGCCGAATATGCGGATGCTCAAGCGCAAGCTTCAGCCGCAGGAATTAATGTCCCCATCACCAATGTGAATACTGAGAGTCAGGTGAGTGGCGCGCAGGCCTCCGTTTCCAGCGCGCAGGCCGGAGTAGCGGGAGCGAGGCAACAGTTCGAAGCGGCAAAATCGCAAGTGAATGAAGCCGAAGCGAACAATACTAAAGCGCAAAATGATCTGGCTCGCTACAAACAATTGATTGATAAGCAGGAGATTTCGCAACAGCAATATGACCAGGCGGTCGCGAGCGCCCAGGCTGCGGCTGCAACGCTTCGGGCCGCACGTGCTAACGCCGACGCTTCTGCGGAGCAGATCCGGCAAGCGCAGAGCAAAGTTCAGCAGGCGAATGCCGACCTCCGAAACGCTAATACCGCTCCACAGTTGATGCGGGTTACTCAAGCTCGGGCTCTTTCCGCGCAGGCGAATGCCGAGCAGAAGAAAGCGCAACTCGATCAAGCAGAGCTCAACCTTCAATACACGAAGGTTGTCGCTCCCGTGAATGGGATCGTGAGCAATCGCACCGTCGAGGTTGGGCAAAATGTGCAGCCCGGCCAGGAGATGATGAAGGTCATTCCCGTCGATGACGGCGATCTTTGGGTGACGGCGAATTTCAAGGAGACTCAACTGCGCAACATCAGGCCCGGTCAAGCAGCCGATATCACGGTCGATGCCAATGGCAAGACGTATAAGGCTAAAGTCGACTCTATCGCTGGATCGAGCGGCGCCCGATCGAGCCTGTTGCCGCCTGAGAATGCAACTGGGAACTATGTGAAGGTCGTTCAACGCTTGCCGGTGAAAATTGTTTTTAATCCGGGAGAAGTTAAGGGACGTGACCTGCGTCCGGGAATGTCAGTAACGCCAAAGGTTTGGATTAAGTGAGCTCTGAGCTGCGAGCTTTAAGCTTTGAGCAATCAACACCTGCCAGCGGCTCTTGGTTTGCTCGCAGCTCAGATCTCATAGGTCAGTGATTGAATGAGAGCAGCTTGAGGAGGCCAAATAATGAGAATGCATGAGTTTTATAAGAAGACAGCGAGTTACCCGCAAGCTCTGCTTCGTGTGGGAATCCCGATAATAGCGGCCTATCGCGTAACTGATTATCTGATCTTTCGATTGATGAGGGGAAATCGCGTGGCCTTGCATTACCTCCCCTGGCAGGTATTCGGCGTAATGGATGTTCTCACCATCTTGGCTTTGTCGACGCTGTGGTGGAGCCTTATGCGTTACGGTTTTGGGAAGCACAGTCGAGAGGACGTGAAGGCGAATCGTAGCTCATAGCTCATAGCTAACGAAGCTCACTGCTCAAATAGGAATTGAACTCCCAATGGGTGCTTCCGCAATCACGATGAGCGATGCCGACGCTGCTGCATGGCAGTCGCCCGTTAATCCATGGATCATCGCTCTCACCGTGACTTTGGCGACATTCATGGAAGTGCTCGATACCAGCATTGCCAATGTGGCATTGCCGCATATCGCCGGCAGCCTTTCCGCCGGCCAGGACGAGAGCACATGGGTGCTTACGTCTTACCTGGTCTCAAACGCGATCGTCCTTCCGCTGAGTGGCTGGCTCTCTTCCATCATGGGCCGGAAGCGTTTTTACATGAGCTGCGTCGCGCTTTTTACCATCAGCTCGGCGTTGTGTGGATTCTCCCTCAATCTACCCATGTTGATCGTCTTCCGCATACTTCAAGGCGCGGGGGGCGGAGGCTTGCAACCGAGCGAGCAGGCGATCTTGGCTGACACCTTTTCACCAGCGAAACGTGGCATGGCCTTCGCCGTCTACGGCATCGCAGTTGTAATGGCTCCCGCAATCGGCCCTACTCTCGGAGGCTGGATCACCGACAACTTCAGCTGGCGCTGGATTTTCTTCGTCAACATTCCTGTCGGCATCATCTCCCTTTTGTTGACGCAACGGTTGATTCAGGATCCCCCCTACCTGAAGCGCCGCAAGTTGAGCGAAACTCGCATCGATTACGTCGGGCTCAGTCTGGTTGCATTGGGATTGGGCACGCTGCAGGTAGTCCTCGATAAAGGCCAGCGCGAGGATTGGTTTGAATCGCATTTCATCCTGGTGCTTACGGTTATCTCTGCCGCGGCTTTGATCTTTGTGATTTTCTGGGAGTGGAACCACAAGGATCCCATCATCGATCTACATTTATTTCGGGAGCGAACATTTGCCACAGCCAACTTCCTGATGTTCATGTTGGGCTTCGCGCTTCTAGGCAGCACTTTGTTGTTACCCCTGTTCATGCAGACGCTGCTTGGCTATACTGCGGAGCGGTCCGGATTGGCGCTGATGCCGGGCGGTTTTACCATCATGGTCGCCATGCCCATTGTCGGGTTCTTACTCTCCCGGTATAGCCCGCGTTATCTAATGCTCTTTGGGCTATCGATGCTGTCATTTTCTCTGTTTCACATGACGTCGTTTGATTTGGGAGTGGACTTTCACACGGTGACAATGGCCCGCGTTTACCAGGCACTTGGCCTTGCGTTCCTGTTTGTTCCTATCAACACTACGGCGTATTCATCTCTGCCACGCGATAAGAACAACGCCGCCTCGGGATTAATGAACCTGGCACGAAATATTGGCGGAAGTGTCGGCATTTCCATGGTCACTACCATGCTCGCGCGCCGCACCCAGTTCCATCAGGCGCGGCTCTCGGAAAACCTAAGCGCTGCCAGTCCGCAATTTCAAGCAACGCTGCGAGCACTCGCCAATAACTTCTCGCGCGGGGGCGCCGACTCTGCATCAGCGCTGCAGCATGCCTATGCCACGTTGCAGGCGAACGTGATCCGGCAGGCGACCATGCTGGCTTACATTGATAATTTCTGGTTTCTTGGAGTGGTGATTGCGTGTTTGATCCCGTGTGTGTTCCTGATCAAGCCAGCGAAGCCTGGAGGCGAGATAGTCGCCCACTAGTGTCATTCCTGCATCGAATGTAAGGAAAACCGCGCCTCTACGCGGTTGGTCGGGAGGTTGGAATGTTTCGAATCGTTACCCTCGAACGCGAGTACGGCAGTGGCGGAGGAGCCATTGCCGCCGAGCTAGCCCACCGCCTTGGATGGAAACTCTGGGACAATCAACTAACCTGTGAGATTGCCAAACGCGCGCAGGTGACGGAATCGGCGGTGGCGTTGTGCGATGAGCGCGTTGACGGACGTCTCTACCGTTTAGCAAAAACCTTCTGGAGAGGCAGCTACGAACGAAGCATTCCCCTGGCCGCATCTGCCGCGTTTGATACCGATCGCATGGTGACCATGGTAGGGGAGATCATGGGCACAATTGCGGAGGAAGGTAATGCCGTGATTGTCGGACGTGGCGCTCCGTTTTTTCTGCGCGAACGCGATGATACTTTCCGCGTCTTCACCTACGCTCCGCACGATGAAAAAATCCGACGCCTGCTGGCTATGGGAAAGGTGCGCGAAGAAGCGGAAGACTTGGTAAATAACGTGGACAAAGAGCGCGTCGCCTACGTCAAACACTACTTTAATGCGGACTGGCCGACGCGCAGCCTCTATCACCTGATGATCAACACCGCGATCGGCGATGAAAAGGTAATTGCCACGATTCTGAATGGCATGGAGATGCTCGAGTTACGTACCAGAGAAAGTGAAACGACTCTCCGCGGCGTGCGATAGCACCTCTGTGTGTACCCTGTGGTAGAAGCTTTCAGTGTGGCTGAGGCTTCTTCCCTAAAAGCCCTCCCAGCCCTCCCAGCGGGTTGTTCTTGCCGGCAGCGCCTGACGGTATCAAGCCTTTGAGCTTACTGTTCATTACCCCTTTCATATCGGGCAGGAAACTGGGATTTGATGTCGTGCCGGTTACGTTGATGGGGATGCCGCCTCCCGAACCCATCCCCGCTACCTGGGAAAGACCGCCCGGGGCGCCACTTAAGTTCGCCACAAGCTTAAAATTCAGCTGGTTGCTTGGGCTTATCGTCCCCGAGCCGGTGACCGTTCCGAGGGCCGGGATTACAAGGTCAATTTTGTCCAGGCGTGTGCCGTCGGGCCCGTAACTGGCGTCAGAACTCAGGGTCTGAATCTGCGTGTCGTTGCCCGTCGACGGCTGTTTTCCGGTAAGAGCGGATAGTGCTCCCAGCTTGGAACCGAGGTTGAAGCCGGCGAGCGCCGTGTTGTTCATCTTTATCCAACCGGTCGAGACCAGCTTGTCCAGCGGGCCATTCGAGCTAATTTCCGCGGAAATAGTTCCGCCTTTGAGCTGCGATCCGCTGGGGAGAACTACGCCGAACGCCGGGAGAAGCTTTTCGACATCGTCCACCGGCATGTCATGTCCCGCTAACTTGGTCTGGATGGCAGTAGTCTCACCTTTCATGTTGTAGGTGCCGACGAGCTTCGCGGAAGCCTTGCCTGCATTGATATCTCCCTGATCTATTTTTCCGGTCTCGTTCTTGAGATCATGTTCCACCGCGAAAGTCAGGGTTACCGGTACTTCCGCTGGCTTTCCGGCGGGAACCAGCTTTAGCGATGATGCTTTAAGCGTTCCACTTGCCTTGGCGATGTGACCATCGGATGTCAGTGTGCCATCGAAATCCGCCGTGCCCGTAATGCCGAGCGTGGGATCGACCAGCGCCGACTGCGCCAGATCCAGCTTGCTCATGTTTATCTTGGCCTCCACCGGAGTAAGCGCGGCATCGGCAGGATTAATCGGACCGGCTTTGCCGTCGATTTTCAAGCTGCCGCCTGAAGGCAATTCGACGGAGGCGGTCACAGGAAACGAGTTGGTGAAAGAAAAATCTCGCACCGTGATATTAACCTTGTTATAGACGATAGGTTTTCGTTTGCCGGTGCTGGAGCCGACGGTCACCGTTCCGTCATTCACATCGAGTTTGGCAATGGTTATGTTCGACGAAGAGTTCGAACTCGTCGTACCCTTGGCAGGTTGTGCAGGAGTGCTGGATGTCTGGCCACCGATAGACGAAAAGTTCCATACTCCTTCTTTGTTGCGCAGCAAGAAAATCTCTGGGTTATCAATGACGATCTTAGTGACGTTGAGCTTCTTGCTCAAGATCAGTGGCAGGAGTTCCGCGCCCACGGCCAGCGCTTTTGCCTGGATAAACGGCGAATTGCTGAATTTCGGGTCATCCGCGATGGTGAGATGATCGGCCTTGACACTGCCGGAGAGGATGCTCAGGCTTAAATCTCCAACCTTCACCTGGCGCCCTAACGCCGAGCTAAGATTCGACTCAATCTCAGGACGGAAGTTGTTGACGTTGATAAACAGTGGGAGCGCGATCACGAGAAGAATTAGAACGCCCACGACGATGCCGACAATCTTCCAGACAGGTTTCACGGCAGCAGTATTCACAGGGATACCTCCGGGCGCGCGATTTGGGAACGCGGTAGGATATTCCAACCTTACGCCGCAGCATTGGATGCAACTGCTGGTGTAACGGTCGGTACATTCTTCCGTACGTTATAGGATAAACCCAATAAGATAAACCCAATCAGCTAAACGCAATTAAGATAACGCAACGCTAAGATCGCCATGCCGATCTCGAAAGACGCCCCAGAGAAGCGAGGATATGAGAGTAATTCGATAGTGAAAACCTCAAATTTACGTCCGACGGTGCAGGACGAAGTGGCTCGATTGGCCGGCATGCCCGAGGTGCGAGCCGCCTTCGAACGGTTCCGCTCTAAGGAAAACCAGTATGCGCACTGGCAATTGGAGGCCACGAGGATCGCTGCACCACCGTTCGGAGAGTCTGCCCGAGGAGCCTGGCTGGCGGAGCGTTTTCGCGAACTTGGGCTAGTGACGGTTCAAGTGGACGAGGTCGGCAATGTTTTCGGAGTTCTGCAGGGTCATGAGAGCCGCTTTGTAGCATTAAGTGCTCATATCGACACAGTTTTCCCCGCCACTACCCCTTTGAACATCCGCCAACAGGGCAGCAAGCTTTACGGGCCAGGAGTTTCCGATAATGGGGCAGGTATTGCCGCGATGCTGGCTGTCGCTAGCGTGCTTAGCAACACGCCTATTCCGCATGCTATGTCATTTCTTTTCATCGGCAATGTGGGCGAAGAAGGCGAGGGCGATTTACGCGGTATGAGGCATGTCTTTGCCACACCGGCTTGGCGCGATGCCATCGCTTCCAGCGTGGTCGTGGACGGCGCGGGAGCGGACACCGTTGTGGCCGAGGCTCTGGGGAGCCGCCGCTTTGAGGTTATAGTACGCGGCCCCGGCGGCCATTCATGGAGCGACTTCGGAGCGCCCAATCCGATCATTGCTCTCTCGCGCGCCATTGAGGTGTTCAGTCAGACTCCGGTTCCGGCGTCGCCGAAGACCACGTTCAATATAGGTGTTATACGGGGCGGCACATCGGTGAATTCAATTCCAGAGTCTGCCTCCATGCGCGTCGATCTTCGATCCACGTCGACAGCGGAAATTGACCGCCTGGAGCGCGCTATGCGTCTTTCGCTCGAGCAGGCAATTGCTACGGAAAATCACGCAGTCATGCAGCACGGGCATCGTAAGCCTCGGCCGCAGAACCAGATGGTCCAGAGTGAGATAGTAGAAATTGGAAACCGGCCGGCGGGCGAACTGGCGCGCGACGCTCGCCTTCTCAAAGTGATTCGCGCAGTGGATGCCCAACTCGGCAATGCCGCGCAGGTGCAGCGCGCCTCGACCGATGCCAACATTCCGCTTTCGCTGGGTCGCGAGGCCATTGCCATCGGAGGCGGAGGCTCCGGTGGCGGAGCCCACACGTTGCAAGAATGGTTCGACTGCAATGGACGAGATCTCGGACTGAGGCGCATTCTGCTTACAATGCTCACACTAGCGGGAGTCGGAGAATGATAAAGGGAGTCACTGTGGTTATGCTTTTGGCTGTGGCATCTGGCGCAGCGCAGAATGCGGATACCACCACGCAGAAACCAAAAGCAGACCTGATTTTCATCCACGGCAATATCTACACCCAGGTGATCGATCCCAAAGCTTCATTGGGGTCCGGCAAACGAGCGGAAGCCCTAGCCGTTGCGGGCGACAAAATTCTTGCCGTGGGTTCGCGCGAAGAGATTCTGAAGTCGAAAGGCCCCGATACGAAGATCATCGATCTCGATGGTCATTTCGTGATGCCCGGATTTAATGACGCCCACATGCACCTGGCCAGCGCCGGGATGGAGAAGATGAATGTGAATCTTGTGGGCGCCAAGACGCTCGATGAATTTCGCGACCGGCTCCGCGCAAAAGTCGAAAGCGCAGATGCCGGTGCGTGGGTCGTCGGCGAGGGTTGGGATGAAACCCCCTGGCCGGTAAAGGTATTGCCCACGCGGTGGGATCTGGATGAAGTCAGCGGACAGCATCCAGTGTATCTGGATCGAGTTGATGGACACATCGCAGTCGCCAACACGCGCGCCTTGCAACTGGCGAGTGTAACCGTGGCAAGTAAAGATCCCGCTGGAGGAAAAATCGATCGTGGCGAGGACGGCACTCCAACCGGCATTTTACGCGAGAAGGCAAAAGAATCCGTAACGGCTGTGATTCCAAAACCGACGCCGGAGAAACGCCGGCAAGCCATCGAACTTGCCTTGGCCGACCTTGCACGCCATGGCGTTACATCCGCGCAGGATTACTCATCGTGGGATGACTTTCAGATTTATGAAGCCCTGGAACGCGAAGGAAAACTGACAGCCAGGATTTCAGAATGGCTAAGCTTCGACGAACCGATCGAGCAGTTGAACAGCAAGCGTAATTCACATCCCGCTTCTGACAACATGCTTCATACCGGCATGTTGAAAGGCTTCATGGATGGTTCGCTGGGCTCAAAGACTGCCGCGCTGCTGGAGCCCTATAGCGACGACCCACAGAACAGCGGCCTTCCGCAATATGACGCCGCGAAGTTAAATGCGATGACGAAAGAGCGCGTACTTGCCGGATATCAAATCGGCTTTCACGCTATCGGCGATAAAGGCGCGCAGATGGCGCTCGACGCCTTTGCCGAAGCGGAGAAGGCGGCGAAAGAGGAAAAAGTAAAAGCGGCGGATGGGGGCACCGATTACCGGCTGCGCATTGAACATGCGCAGGTCACCACGGCGCAGCAGATTCTGCGCTTCAAGGAACTTAAGGTTATCGCATCCATGCAGCCCAGTCATTTGCTTACAGATATGAACTGGGCCGAGTCCCGGCTAGGAGCGAAGCGCGCCGAGCATTCCTACGCCTGGGCAGAGTTCCTGCGCCGCGGAGTGGTGCTCGCGTTTGGTACGGACTATCCGGTCGAGCCAGTCACGCCATTTCGCGGCCTCTATGCGGCAATAACTCGCATGAGCGAAGACGGCAGAAAAACCTACTACCCCGCGCAGAAGATAAATATCGAGCAGGCGATCGCCGCTTACACAACTGGCGCCGCCTTCGCCGAGTTCTCGGAAAAGGATAAAGGCAAGCTAGAAGCGGGAATGCTCGCTGATTTTGTCGTCCTCGATCAGGACATTACAGCCGCGCAACCGCCAAAAATCCTGCAAACCAAAGTGCAGCGCACGGTAGTGGGCGGTAAGACCGTGTACGAAGCAAAATAATTTGCGTATTCGACCGCGGCGTATTCGACCGCGGGGCGTGTTTGACCACGGTATGATCGGTTCATCGAAGTCTACATCGAACGCCAAGTAGATGGCCGATTGCACGATGAACCGGTGGATTCAGATGACTGCCAGAGAGCGAGAACGCATGTTTGTGACGGGCGCCCCGCTGGCTATCCTCCCGGCCTTGATTTTTCTTCCCACCGTGATGTTTCTCATTGTGTTTCCGCAAGTCGCCCACGGGAGGATGATCGGGCTATTAGTGCTTCCTCCGTGCTTATTTGCAGGCTGTGTAGGATTGTGGAAGCTTGCATTGGGCGCGGTAGAAAAACCGTGGGGAATATTCAATGTGCTGAGCTTCAGTGCCCTATTGATACTTCTGGTGATCGCCGGGTACACCGGATTATTTCTGGCCCTGATAACGTTCAGAATATGAGTCGACACATCGCCGTAAACGCTGAATCGCCGGTAGCAAAATATGAGAGTCGGTTAGCATTATAGAATCGGCCCGAAATCCCTGGCTACCTGAAACGGAAACTCCTTTTTGTGCGTCTAAGTCAACAGGCCCTTTCGCGCCAACCCCACTTCGGGCCGAAGGTATAATAGAAAGTTACGATCTCAGGAGGAACAAATGGATTCGCGCGAAAGCGCTTTTTTGGCCCGATTCAAGGCCAACCGTTGGGCATATACCCTTACTATTCTCGCGACGCTTACAGTCGGCATTCTTATCGGCACGGTCGTCTCGTACGGAGTAAAGGGCAAAGAGGGGCAAAAGTCGTCGGACGCGACTCCACTCAGTATTCCTGCTCCGCAGCAGCTCTCAAATGCCTTCTCGCAGATTTCCAAGCAGCTTGAGCCCAGCGTAGTGAATATTAATACCGAATCGACGGTTAAGAATCCACACCGGCGCGGCCGCTCCATCCGTCCTGCGCCCGATGATGACCAGGGAAATGGTGGTGACGATTCTCCATTTCAGGATTTCTTCGATAAGTTTTTCGGCGGTCAGGGTGGCCAGGGAGGACCCGACGCGGGTTCAATCCGCCAGCGCTCGCTTGGTTCCGGCGTCATTGTGGATTCCAAGGGCTATATCGTTACCAATCGGCACGTGGTAGAGAAGGCCGATCGCATTCGTGTGAAATTGCAGGATGAAAGCCCAGCTTCGCCCGGTCACGATGCCAAGTTGATTGGCATGGATCAGGAAACCGACCTTGCCGTAATCAAGATCGAGGTCGATCATGCTCTGCCCGCCGCTAAACTCGGGAACTCCGACGGCATGGAAGTCGGCGACTGGGTTCTCGCAATTGGCAGTCCTTTTGGCCTGCAGGAAACTGTGACTGCCGGCATCGTCTCAGCCAAGGGACGCAACATTGTTCCCAACCGCCAATTCCAATCGTTCATTCAAACGGACGCGGCGATCAATCCCGGCAATTCCGGTGGACCGCTGGTCAATATGGCGTCCGAAGTGATCGGCATCAACACCGCGATCCTTACTGAAACGAGTTCTTACGCGGGTGTGGGTTTTGCCATGCCGTCGAACACCGTGGCCCAGGTCTACAACCAGCTCATCGGTCCTGAACATCGAGTTTCGCGCGGATCGATCGGCATTGAGTTTGCCGCTCAGCCAAATCCGGCGATCGCCCACATTTACGGATCAGGTGTAACTGTATCGAATGTGGTCTCCGGCAGCCCCGCGGATCAGGCCGGTCTAAAAATCGGAGACACCATCACTTCGGTCGATGGCAGGGAATTGAAGAGCGGCGACGAACTGGTTGCTGACATCGCTGCCCGCAAACCCGGTTCAAAGGCAAAGGTTGCGTTTGTGCGTAACGGCAAGAAACAGGATACGACCGTCATCATTGCCGATCGCTCGAAACTCTTTGCTTCGCGCCTCGGCGAGGAAGATGAAAATCAGAGCGAAGAGACTCCGAAAGCCAGCAAGTTCGGGGTTACAGTTCGCAACATTACTCCGGATCTGGCAGATCGCCTGGGCATTTCCGCCGGCAAAGGCGTAGTGGTGCAAGACGTAAAGCAGGGGTCGTTCGCAGAAGACCTCGGTTTGAACCGCGGCGACGTCGTGCTCGAAGTTAACAAACAGCCAGTAAATAGCCCCGAGGATTTCACCAAGATCGAGTCTTCGATGAAGAGCGGTCAGGATGTAGTTTTCCTGGTGCGGCCAAGAGGTGCAAGGTCGCAGGATGGAACCATCTTCCTGGCAGGGACACTACCGTAACCATCGGTCTAGACCCGGCGGTACTGGCGCTTCTTCATCGTTTGGACGACGATTAGGACTGGGCCATTACAGCCGGGTTTTTATTTCCGGTATGTTACGCTGAAGCTGCTTTGGTTGACTGAGTGTCTTAGATTGTTTGGCTCTTTTGCCTTGTAAGGCTGCTTTGACAAGTCCTTGAGAAGGGACTAGCTTCTGCGGGTCGCGGTAATTTTTTTCGGCAATTCAGATGCGCTGGTCTCATCAATTTCGCCGCTGGAAACGGGCCGCGTTCTACGGCCTGTTAGCTCTAACGATGCACCGGCTTGTCGTCGCCGAAACATCGCCCGGACCGGAGAAACCGGTGCAGATCGCTGCTACCCCAGCGACGAAGAAAACTTCAACGCATATTTCCGCGCATAGTTCCGCGCATAGTTCCGCAATCCATAATTCAAGCGCGCGTCGAAAGAAGAGCTCCAGGAAACGCGGCCAGCAGGCTATCGATTCCAGCCGTACGCGCGAAATTCAGGCTGCGCTAATTCGAGAGCACTATCTCCCAGGCCAGCCGTCGGGAACGTGGGACAGCGCCTCGCAATCCGCTATGCAGCGATATCAAGCCGACCACGGGTGGCAGTCCAAGACGACTCCCGATTCACGAGCCCTCATTCAATTGGGATTGGGTCCTAACTCCGATCATCTGCTGAATCCCGACAGCGCCATGACCACGGTGCCACCGAACGCGAAAGTCACAAGTCCGGCGCTGGGCGCGCCACAAAACAACCTCAACCAATACTAACTGAGCAAATTCCGCTGAGTTAGCCCCGCTGAGTTAGTCCCGCTTAGTTAGTCCAACACCGGCCGCGGGCTATAGGGAATGGGAATTCCCCGCACAATCGCCCCTGGATTGCCTTCCACTAGCGCCTGTGCATATTCAGCGCCAACAATCTTTTCTGCAACCGCCCGGCCCGCCGAAAGATTTGGAATGCGGCGCTTTGTGTCATGGGCGTCCGAGGCCAGCACATGAACTGCGGAGCGGTCGAGGAGCCAGTGGGCGATAATCTCGGGCCGCTCTCCCCAAAAGCCAGTCAGCGCCGAGGCAGTAACCTGTATCAGGCAGCCCTGCTCCGCCCACTCTAAAATTCGCTGCGGCGTCTCCTGCAGAATGGGATTGCGCTCTGGATGCGTCAGGATCGGCGTGAGCCCACGGTCCGCCAAGCGGGTGAAAAACGCCGAAAGTTGCGGAGGGACACTGTAATTGCTGAGTTCGACCAACAGATAGTTTGTCTGTCCAATGGTATAGGTTTGCGGATGCTCCAGAACCCGTTCCAGATTTTCAAAGGACAGGTGAAAGTCGCACCCCAGGCTGAACTGCAGCGCGGAACCAGATTTCTCTCGAAGCTGATCGAGCAGTTCGGAGAGATAGGTGCGATCGTAAGCATATCGATCGTTAGCGTGCGGAGTAGCGACAGTGTGGGTAATGCCGTCCGCTGCAGCCATGCGGCACATTTCGATGGCTACCTCCCAGGACTTGGGGCCGTCGTCAACCTCGGGGAGAATGTGGCAGTGGATATCGATCACGGTTTAAATCTTACGGTCAAATTTGATTCTCAATCGGCGGCCAGCGCGGGTTGCAGCGGCGCTCACCATATTATCGATTAAACCACACGCCGGTTGCCACCGCAGCGCTTCACGCGCCGAAGGGCACCACACAGCTTTTCGGCTTCGTGTGGTACTGAAGTCCCGATAGCCCCGAAGCGCACAACGCACTCGGCGGGGACGCAATCGCAAGAGGTGGCGTTCGCGAAGTTGCCTTACACGACCTGACCAGCAATTCTCAGTTAGGCAAACGCCTTGTTCACAACAGTAACCTTTCGGGACGACCCAAAGCAGTGCGACACTTGAGACCGAGGCATGTCAATGCGGTCTAACAAATCGCTCGCGGTTGTCGTCGCAGGATCGCTGCTGGTTGTTTGCACACTGCTTTGGCTTCTGTGGCTTTGGGACGTGCACAACGACCGCAAGCACACCGTTAACGTCAACACGGCTACGCCAGTTTTCGTCGGGAACGGTGGCGAAGGGGGCTGTCATGGAACGCAACTGACTACGATCGAGCGCGGCGCGAAACTGCCAGTTCGGCGGATTGTCTACCTGAAGGATTGCGCTGCGATTGACGTTGTATTGCCGGACGGCCGAAGAGGTTATGTCGTTCTCGGCATTGGTGATGTTTCTGTGAACCCACCGCTGCCCATGATCTAGCGCATCTCAACTGTTGCAAAATCGAGATTTCATGCATTGACCCGTAATTGGTGTAAACGATAGTTACAACAGTAAGGGAGCAAGGCAGCGCGGGATAGGAGTTAGGAAAAAATTTCGTGCTCCGTAGTAACCAGCCAGTAATCAGGGCTGGAGGGAGAACTACCACGCTATTGCTGGATTCCTTTGTGGGCGGGACTGGGCAACGATCGCAGATTCCCTCCACGTACATATTGAACATAAGTTTCCAGTCCGTTGGGATCCGTGATCGAGGTCTCGTATATCACGTTGCGCTCTCGGCGGAAATAGGAATATTCAAATTTCTTTCCGTCTTCCATGGTCTGGCATTTTATGTAGCCATCCATAAAATATTCGTTGGTCAGGACTGGATTCGCGCCGCCATGCCCAGCGGTGAGCATCTGGCCCTTATCGTCATAGGTGTAGGAATCCACTTGACCGTCCGAGACTGTGGCTCGCACTAGGCTGCCGCGATCCTCATAATCGTATTGCATTTCGCGCCCCAGCGAGGACGTAATCTTACGGATCCGGTGCTTGGCGTCGTTTTCGAAATGAAGCCAATTTCCAGAAGGGCCGCTGATAGAGATCAGAGCGCCAAATGAGTCACGCTCCATTTTGTACTTGCGACCTTCCGGGTCGATGAAGCCGGTCAAGACCGTAACATTCTGCGGAAGAGCGCGCGGAGTGTAAGGAAAGATGTAAGTCCAGCCGTCGGTCGTCTTCACCTGCCACAAGCCATTGTAGTTCGCAACAGCATTCTGGAATCGCCCCTCGCCGCCCCACCCAGCCGCATAGACGTCGCCACTCTGTCCGGGCTTGGGCGACTGATGAGTGAAGTGAATTCTGGCGCCATCCTCCATGATCAGATCGACTGCGGTTCCCATCTGGCCGCCGAGCATGATCTCGAATGAATCTGTGCCGCCGATGCCGAAGGACCGGGAGCGGTCGTCCTCATTGCGATAAACGCGGGTGAATTGGAGGTGGGGATCGTCGGGGAAAACGAAATCGGCCTTCCGTTGGATGATTAAGCCTACGCCCGCTTCCACACTGAAAAGCTGGGTAGTCGGATCGGGCAGCGCACGCGAGGTATATTCCACTTTCCAAAGCAGCCTATTTCCCGGTCCGTCATAGATCGTTACGCCTGGATCTCCTTGATCGATGAAAGGATGCCACTGCCCTTCCGCACCGATCAGTTCCCCGCCCATGCGATCGATTTCCAAGCCCGATAGAACGCCGCCGCTCAACATGCTCGTGTAATCGGTGCTCATCGGCAAATCGAAATAGAGCAGCACCACGTTCTTGGTCAGGATTTTTTCGAGGCGGGAGGCGAGCCACTCCGGATTCAGTTTTTCCAGCAGAGGAAAGGGATGCAATCGAGCCGAGGAAACCACCGCATACCGGCCCTCATCGCGGCTGTTTTCCACAAAGTTCGAGTAAACAAAGCCGGGAAGATACATATCTGCGGAAGTGACTGCAATCAGGATTGCGGAAGGATCCCGGGCGATCTCGGGATATTTTTCTGCGAGAAACTCGAAGCATTTGTTGGCGTTGATTTGATAACGGTCCGATTCGAAAATCTTAGAATCGACCGTAGTTGCAGGCAGCAAGGATACGTCGATTCCCAGCTTTGACTTATAAAATGCAGGCGCCCATTGCAGCGTTTCGGTGTGGTCCAAACCCACGGGGACAAGATATACCTTCTTGGTGGGAACAGTGGGAAGATGCAGAGGTCGGGCCGGGGTAAGCTCGATTTTTTCGCCGTTCCCTGAAACTAACGAAAGCCGGGAGAAATCCCACTGGCCGTTCACCTGATTCGCCACTCCGTAGAGATGGCCTCGACCGCGAGAGCCGGTTAAGGCTAATGACCACTCTGCAAATTGGGAATCCCTGAGCGGGAACAATAGACCCAGGGCCGTTCGGCTGGGCCGAACGTCGGTTCCGAGCGCTTGCAGAACCTCAGTCGAAGATAACACTCCGCGCAGAGACTGCTGGTAAGCGTCCGATCGAACGAATGTCCTATTCAGGTAAACTACGTCCCCGATCGCCGGGACCATTATAAGAAGCAGCAGACCTAGCAACATGCGGAGAAACATAACAGTGCCCAACTTGGAATCAGCCGTGCGATTTCTCTGAAAATTGCCACAACCGGGACAGGGAGCGTTGGTGCCAAGCGATACTGATCCGCAGCGGGGGCAGGCGGCGATTTGCGGGGTAGTCGGCATTCCAGATAATTAACACAAGTCTGGAGACGGCTGACGGTTACGTTGGTTTAAAGTCCTCCGACGGACTGAGGGCAGTCCTCCGGCAATGCCAGCTTCCGCATCAGGTCCGCTTAGCGCGGATCGGAACAAAGCGAATCCAGATGATCAGATTCCTGATCTATTGCACCCAGTGGAATGATCGAGTGAGCATTCGATTAGCAGACGTGCAATTTCGCGAGGGCGTTAGTGAGCACTGCCTCTTCCCGCTTAATGCAGCGGGGGAGTTGGCTCAGCGTCTTGCGACGCTTTGGTCAAGTGGTGAAAAATCAGCATTGCACTAGCTACCTCGTAGTTGGTGTGATCGTCTTGATTTCTACAGATAGGCATTCGTATCGCAACGCTAAGGACATTCCCCTTGACTCGGCGCGAAGAGCTGCTATCGTACTCGCTCAAAAGTGGAGGCCACATTGACTCCTAACCAACTGATGAGGGTGGCGGTGCTCGTGACCGCAAGTATTACAGGTGTCCACGCGCATGGACAGCAGGGACAGTGGGCCGCAGCGGACAACCCGGCCGCGAAGTACATGGTTGATGCCGAGCGGCAGTGGGCCGAAGACGCGTGCACTCACCACAAGATTACGGACAAGATCCTCGCCGACGACTTCCAGGGCACATCTCCCGAGGGAAAACGCTACACGAAGTCAGAGGAAGTCGCTGACATGTCTGACCTATCCAAGACGTCTCGGGATTGCCGGTTAATCGACGCCAAGGTCCGTCTTTTCGGTGCAGACCTCGCACTCGTGTACGGTAGCGAGAGTTCAGTCCGAAAGGCGAAAGATGGAACGGAACAAACTCGATGCCTGATCTGGACGGATACGTGGCTGAAGCGGAATGGCACGTGGCAGATCATCGCGGCGCAGGATACGCAATTCGGCTGCAGGACAATTCCATGAAGGCCGTTCGCATTCATCAATTCGGTGGACCTGAAGTTCTCAGGTACGAAGATGTTCCCGATCCCAAGCCGCGCAAGGATCAAGCCTTGATTCGGGTGCGAGCCTGCTCCATGAACCATCTGGATATCTGGGTGCGCAAAGGGCTGCCGGGAGTGAACCTGCCACACATCCCCGGCAGTGACATGGCGGGTGAGATCGTTGAAGTTGGAGAGTACGTCACCGATCTTAAAGTTACGCAGCGTGTGCTGATTGCTCCCATGCATTTCTGCAATCGCTGTGTAAAGTGTGTTGCCGGGCTGCAGAATCAATGCCGCCAGTTCACAGTAATCGGCAATGGCGTGGATGGTGGTAACTGTGAGTTATTCGCTGCGCCCGCAGTGAATGTAATTCCGATACCTGACCGGTTCGACTTCAATGAAGCGGCCAGCGTGCCTCTGGTTTTTGTTACCGCGTGGCACATGCTTACCGGACTCGCGGCCATACGACCGGGGCAAACCGTTCTCGTGCTGGGCGCGAACTCAGGGGTAGGAATTGCGGCCATCCAGATTGCGAAAATGTTTCATGCACGTGTGATCGCCACTGCTGGCGACGATCGAAAAATGGAACGCGCCCGCGAACTGGGCGCGGACTTTGTCATCAATCATTATCAACAGAAAATCTCGGAAGAAGTTCGCAAGATCACCAATTTCGAGGGAGTGGACATCGTGATCGAGCACGTTGGTAAGGCAACGTGGGAGGAGAGCGTAAGATCGCTCAAGGCGGGTGGGACTCTCGTGACGTGTGGTGCTACCACAGGGCCGAAGGTCGATCTCGATCTGCGTTTTCTGTTTTCGCGACAGCTGTCAGTGCTCGGTTCCTACATGGGCACGATGAGCGAACTTCACGAAGTGCTTGGCCACGTGTTTGCAGGTCGCCTCAAGCCAATCATTGATCACACTTTCCCTCTCAAAGAAGCTCGCACTGCTCATGAGTACATGGAAAACAGCCAGATGTTCGGCAAGATTGTGCTGAATCCGTAACGCGGAGCGTGACCGGAAACTACTGAGGTACGTGCTATCCTTCTGCGCATGCGCCTGCCAGAAGATGCCTAGCAGTTTCCGGAAAGCTGCGCTGAGTTGCACCCCGCACCCATTATTTTCAGGACAACGGCATCCGGATTTCCGTTTTGGTCGTTGGTGAGCACTACCACGGCAAAACCGCTGTCGAGGAACACCGCCGTTTCGGCTGTGAATCCGCCGATCTGGCCGTCGTGCCAGATGATCGGGCGGTTGTTAAACGTCGAGAGGATCAGCCCAAACCCATACGAGCCGCCTGCTGGAATCTGAAAGCCGTTGGATGTTGTCATGGATTTGAACGAGTCAGGCGAGACGACCTTGCCATTAATCAGAGCTGCGTCCCAAGCCACCAGATCGTAGACGTTGGTGCTCAATGCTCCGGCAGCGAATGCGGCCGAACGATCCCAAAGTATCGCTGGAACCAAACCAGCCCCGTTATCGGTGTAGCCGGTCGCAGCTTGGCTCGCCGGTGGAAGAGAGTAATAGGTGTGCATCAAGCCCAGCGGTTGGAAGATGAATTGTTCGAGAACAGTGGGGTATGTTTGGCCTGTCAGCTTCTCAATGATCGTGCCCAAGGCAAAAAAATTGCTGTTGGAGTACGAGTATTGAGTACCGGGTGGGAATTCCAAGGGCATCTGGCTCACGGTCGTCAGAACCGTTGCTTCTGAGACTCCATGCTTCACCCAGTCGCCGAGTTGAGAAAAATTTGTGAAATCTGCGAGGCCAGAGGTGTGCGACAGCATCATGCGAAGAGTGATTGCCGGAGAGAAATTATATTCAGGCAAATACAGCGCGACAGAATCGTCCACGCTCAATTTGCCTTGTTCCTGCAATTTCATGATTAAGGATGCGGTGAACTGCTTGGTGATGGACCCGATCTCAAAGATCGCGCTCGGTGGGGTCGCCTGACGCGTGGTCAAATCAGAAACACCATAGCCCTGCGCGTACAGCACCGTTCCATTCTTGGCGACAGCCACCGTCATTCCAGGAATACCTTGTTGCTGCAAGGCGGCTAGCGCAATGCCATCCACCGTGCTGGCCAACGAGGATTGTTGCGTGGGAGGAGAACTGGATCCCCCACATCCTATGAAGGAAAAAGGGATCGCGAGAGAAACCAGAAAAAGGCAAGTTCGCAAGCGGCCGACGTCTGTCATACCTGCCCCCGAATCGACCCAGTGTAAACCCGTTTCGAGTTCGAACCCCAACAAATTGTTGAAGTCGAGCTAGCTGACCGCTTTCTTGTGAAATTGCCGCAATCCAACCACAAGCAGCAACACATCAAAGAACGTCAGGGCCACGAGAACAAAGGGTAGCGATAGATGGGGAAATTGAGGGACTAGAGTGGCCCGTAGTCCTTCGCTGGCGAAGGCGAGCGGGTTAATGAGTACGATTTTTTGCAGGATAGGGAACTTGTCGAGCGAGCTCCAGGGATAGTAAGTACACCCAAAAAAAATCATTGGAGTCATGACCATGCTGAACATTAAACCGATGTGCTGCTGATCCACGGTGCACCCGAGGGCTAGTCCGCCGCATGCCGAGAACCCTGCGACCAGCAGTGTTATGCAGGCGAAGAGAAGTGGATTGTTCACGTGTATTTCTAGTCCCGGGCGAAGAATAATCCACGCCATCGGAATCACCAACAACCCTGCAACGATGGCCTGAATCAGACCGGCAACGACCTTCTCGATCGCAACCCAGGAAATATCAATTGGCGCCAGTAAGCGATCTTCAATCTCGCGGGTGAATTGAAATTCCGCGATCAGAGGCATGGCGACGGCCCAGATTCCGGTGAAAACCATGCTGATCGCCATGATGCCGGGCAGAAGAAGGCTCTTATAGACAGCGGGAAGATATCCGTTTCCGACCATCACACGCCCGAAAATAAAAACAAACAAAAGGGGCTGCAAGAAGGTTTGCAGTACGAGCGGTATCGCGTTGCGGCGGGCGACGTGCACATCTCGAGCCAATAACGCGAGAAACGTCTTGGTGTTCATTCCCGCAGGCTCCTGCCGGTATGGTGGAGAAATAAATTTTCCAGGCTCGGCTCTGAGATGTGCACATCGAGCAAATCTTCGCCGAGACCGACCGCAGCATTCGCAATTTCGGCAATCACGGAGCCGCCTCGATCAGCATAAACATCCGCTCCGTTATCGCTCGAGGGGCGGACTTCGGTCACGCCAGCCAGAGTGGCAATCCGTTCCAGCAGAGGTGGGGAATGGCGTCCGAAGCGTAAGCGCAGGACGAATCCGCCGGGGATGGAAGCCTTCAACTCACCAGGTGTTCCGCATGCAATGATGCGGCCATGATCGATGATGGCAAGTTGCTGGCACAGAGTGTCGGCCTCTTCCATGTTGTGGGTGGTAAGCAAAATGGTGCGGCCTTTCTGGTTATATTCGCGGATGATTTCCCATAACAACAGCCGGGTTTGAGGATCGAGGCCGACACTAGGTTCGTCAAGAAATAACACTTGAGGATCGTGCATCATGGCACGGGCGATTGACATGCGCTGCATCATGCCGCCCGAAAAGCCGCGAACAAGTTGGTCGGCGCGGTCGGTCAACTTGAATCGGTCCAGCAATTTCGTGGCTCGCTCAGTTCGCTCGCGGGAGCTAAGGCCAAAGTATGCTCCGTGAAAGAGCAGGATCTCGCGCGCGGTTAATGAGAAGTCCAGATTCGGACGTTGTGCCACCACCCCGATCTGGCGCTTGGCAGCGGTCTGATCTTGCCAAACATCGTGTTCGCCAATCCAGGCAGTGCCGCTGGTAGGGCGGACGCGCGTGGTCAAAATGCCGACCGTAGTCGACTTTCCCGCTCCATTCGGACCGAGCAGCCCGAAAATTTGTCCGCTCACCACGTCAAGGTTGATACCGTCGAGGGCAGTGATCTCCGACTTTGCGTCCTTTGGCCGCTTGCTTCCCGAAGTCGGATGGTCGCCTCGCCCCGCTCCGGCCGGTGGGGCTGAGTGATAAATCTTGCGCAAACTTCGAGTTCGAATTGCGGAGTCCATTTTCGAGATTCCCGCTCGAGATTGTCTCGCCCGTGGTGAGTGCCAAACGGAATTTCTTTCGGAAGTATACATACCGAGGGATGGCGGATCGGAACGATCTACTTTGACCAGCGTGCTGTTGTTCGTACAACAGGATGAATACTGATCCGCTAGACGTATAATGGCGCGCGAATGGCTCTCAGTCCCGGCACCAAACTTGGGCCCTACGAGGTTGTCGCGCCGGCTGGCGTCGGTGGAATGGGCGAAGTCTATCGTGCGCGGGACGCACGACTCCATCGCGACGTTGCTATAAAAGTTTTGCCCGCCGCGTTTTCTCGCGATGCAGACCGGTTGTCTCGATTCCAGCAGGAGGCGCGGGCCGTTGCCTCCCTCAACCATCCCAACATCATGGCAATTTATGATTTTGGCGAGCACGACGATTCTCCCTACATTGTGGCGGAGTTGCTGGAAGGCGAAACCCTTCGCGATCGCCTGCGCGGGGGAGCCCTGACAATGCGCAAAGCAACCGACTATGCGGAGCAGATTGCTCGCGGCTTGGCGGCGGCTCACGAGAAGGGAGTTATTCATCGCGATCTGAAGCCGGAAAATATTTTTGTCACCCGCGACGGACGGGTGAAGATCCTCGACTTTGGTCTGGCAAAGCTCACCCGGCCAGAGGGAGTTGCGGCAACCGACGCGGCAACCTTGGCTTCGCAAACCGATCCGGGCGTTGTGATGGGGACAGTTGGGTATATGTCTCCAGAGCAGGTAAAGGGACAGATCGCGGACAATCGCTCTGACCTGTTCAGTCTTGGTGCGATCCTTTACGAAATGATTTCCGGCCGGCGCGCTTTTCGGGGTGAGACGTCGGTCGAAACCATGAGCGCCATCCTCAAGGAGGATCCGCCGGAGCTCACCGAAACTAACCGCAGCGTGCCGCCTGCGATGGAGCGCATCGTACGGCACTGCCTGGAGAAAAATCCGGAAGAACGTTTCCAGTCAGCGCGTGATGTGGCCTTCAGTCTGCAAAGTCTTTCGGGAAGCACAAGCCAACAAGCTGCAATCGCGCTCGTTCCGCGAAGTACCCGTGCGATTCCGATTGTAGCAGCCGCGGCATTGTCGTTAGCTGTACTGGCAGCGGTTTTCTGGGCTGGCTGGTGGCTCAAGCCCGCTCCCACGCCGTCGTTCAAGCCGCTTACTTTTCGGCGAGGCACCGTTACAGCGGCGCGTTTTGCCCCTGACGGACAAAACGTGATCTATTCCGCGGCGTGGGAAGGCAGCCCGCATCCGTCGCTGTTTTCCACGCGCATCGGTGACATAGTTTCGCGTCCGCTCGACATTGGCGACGCTGACGTGCTCGCCATCTCGCCGCAAGGAAACATGGCGCTTCTCGAGCACTGGCGCCGCACCCTTGCTTGGCAGCGCACCGGGATGCTCGCACGCACGCCGCTGAGTGGCAATGCGCCCAAGGAAATGCTCGATAAAGTTCAGGATGCGGATTGGGCCCGCGACGGGAATCGGATGGCGGTCATCCGTAGCGGCTCTATCTACCAACTTGAATTTCCGGTGGGTCACGTGCTTGCGACCATATCGTCAGGATGGTTTAGCTATGCTCGTATTTCTCCCGATCAGCAGCACGTCGCATTCTTCGAACACCCGCCCGGGGATGATCGCGGCGAGGTGTGTGTAGTTGATTTAAGCGGGCGCAAACGCGTGCTCTCCAGCGACTGGTCGTCACTTGTGGGTCTCGCCTGGGCGCCATCAGGCAGTGAGGTCTGGTTTTCAGGCAGCGACACGGGCGTCAATCGAGCGCTCTACGCGGTCAGCATGTCCGGACGGCTACGGCAGGTTCTGCGCGTGCCAGGATCGCTCGTGCTCCACGACGTCGCACCCGATGGCCGGGTACTCTTGTCACACGAGGATGGCAGGCGTTGGATTGTAGGTGTCACCGGCGGTGCGCCGGAACGCGATCTTTCGTGGCTGGACTGGTCGATCGAACGCGACCTCACGCCGGACGGAGGCTGGCTTCTATTCGACGAGCAAGGGGAAGGTGGTGGACGCAACTACTCTATATATATCCGCAAGACGGACGGCTCGCCTGCGGTCCGCATTGGCGACGCGGATGCATTCTCTATCTCGGACGATGGTAAGTGGGTTCTGGCCAACACGACCGCTGTAGGCGGATCCTTGGTGCTATTGCCAATCGGGGCCGGCGAACCGCGCACCATCAAAACCGGCAATCTGAAGAATCCGAGTGCCCGATTCTTGCCCGATAAAAAGCACATTCTTGTCATCTCCGATGACTTTCGTGGATACGTGCAAAAGCTGGACGGAGACGAACCTCGCCCGATCGTTCCTCCGGGTGTCAGGTGCTTCGGACTCATTACAGCCGAGGGCAAGTACGTACTCGGAACAGACGAACTTGAGAATTGGGCTCTCTACCCTATCAACGGCGGTACATCCATTCCGTTGCCGAAGTGGACCGCGGGTGACGTTCCGATCAATTTCACGACCGACAACCACAGCTTCTTCGTTAGGCACGGCGACAATCCTGTGGATATCTATCGCTTCGATTTCGTCGACAGCACGCGCCAGTTTGTGCGTCAGTTGCGACCGGCCGATGCCACGGGCGTCGAGGCAATCTCCGAGGTGTTGATGACGCCGGACGGCAAGAGCTACACATACGGGGGCTCTCGCCGACTTAGTAATCTGTTTGTTGTTACTGGCCTCAAGTAGCTTTCTTCCCAGCGAGCTTCGGTGAAGATCTCGCGCAGACTGCGAGTGCGAATTTCAGGCGAGGTTCGAAACCACAATCGAATGAAGCCCCGGGCTAGAAGAATCCGCGAAAAACGGCGACAATAGGTCCCGTTAACCCGAGGAGCCCAGTGGTAGCGAGTCCCGTTCTGAAGCCCGGTCTAAGTCCTGCGAGTCCGAAGCTTACAACCTCCAAGCCTAAGCTCGGGCTTCGGGCGTGGATGGAGCGTGTCCTCGAAGAGTGCGAGCGCGCAGACAAAGGCTTTGATGCCGAGGCAGTGCATGATCTTCGCGTCGCGCTGCGCCGGTGCCGTTCCCTCGCCGACGGATTGATCGCGCTAGATCCTGACTCTTCGTGGAAGGACATGAAGAAAGCAGGAAAGAAAGTCTTTCAGGCACTGGGCGAACTGCGCGATATGCAGGTGATGGAAGAATGGATCGAGAAGTTGAACGGGATGGACGATTCGGCTACAGATCAACGGGCACAAGATCCAGTTGCCGGCAAGCTCCTCGATCACGTCAGGGCTCGCGAAGCCGATTGCAAGGCGCTTGCTCGAAAGGATCTCGATCAATTCGATCGCAAGCAATGGCGGCAATGGAGCAAAACGCTGCCGCGACGTGCGGCACGGGTGCGGCCGGGAAGCCTCGTTTACCTTCATCTCGCGCTCGAAAAGTGGACGCAGGCTTACGAGTTGCACAAACGCGCTCTCCGCACCCGGTCCACGATCGGCTGGCACGAACTGCGCATCGGAATCAAACATCTTCGTTATACAGTGGAAAACTTTCTGCCGCGACAACACGCCGAGTGGGGTGACGATTTGAAAGCTCTGCAGGACTTGCTCGGCGAAGTGCACGATCTCGACGTGCTGTGGGCCACCGCGATCGACAGCAACGTACAGGCGTTTCCTGACGTGCAAAGCCGGAAGAAGTGGCGTGAAAACTTGAATGTCGAACGCAACAAGAGGCTTGCGCGCTACCGCGAAAAGATGGTCGGGCGGCGATCGCTATGGCGTGTTTGGCGGGCAGAGTTGCCTTCAGGTCCGCAACTTCACGCCGCCGCGATGAGCCGGCTGCGCACCTGGGCTGGATATCTCGACCCCGAGTTTTCGCATGCGCAGAGCGTCGCGCAATTATCGTTGCTTTTGTATGACGGTCTGGAACACGCTGGGCTGTTCGAAGATCATGCGTTGTCATTTGCCGCCGTGCATAAGTTGGATCGGCCGAGCTCTAACTCATCCCTACAAAACACTGGGGAGCCAAATCCGGAGCTCGATCCCCGCCCAGTATTGCAGGCAGCGGCGTTCATGCACGCTGTCGGCCGGGCCAAGGGAATGAAAGATCATCAAAAAAAATCCTACCGTATGATCCGCAACCTTCCCAGACCCCTTGGATGGAGCGCTCGAGAATTGGAACTGGCGGCAATGGTGGCGCGCTATCATCGCGGAGCCTTGCCGCGTTCGCGCGGAAAAATCACGCAGCGGCTCGAGCTTCCGGATCGGCCAATTGCGATTTTGTTGGCAGGCATTCTGCGTCTCGCGGTGGCGCTCGATCCGCATACCAGGAATGAAAAGCGGGGCGCTTCGCGTTTCAGCGCTCCGAGAAATGACCCACACTGGGGGTCAGCAAACCGAATCGAAGTTGGCTTACAAGATCAGTTCATTCTGGTGCGAGTGGAAGGTTATTCAGTCCTCGACCGTTCCGCGGAAGGTGTCGCTGCGGCACGACACCTATTGGAAACAGTACTGCGCCGTCCGGTAATCGTGAGAGCGTTGCGTCCTTCCCTAAAACGCGCCAGGTCCTCCGTTCAAACTGGGGCGAGTGCTGAAAAAAGAATTGAAAACAAAATTGCGATACCGCGAACCATATCGCGAACGACTCGCAATCACGAGGCCGCCTGAATTGCTTTTGCCGAGGGAAGCGTGCAGAGCGGACCGGGGTAGCCGAGGGATACAACATCGTACCGACAACCACCTACTGCGGTACGAACAACCTGAATCCTTTTCTTCGGCGTCATGGCAGGACGACTTCCCGCTAAGCAAGACTCCTAGCGGAAGCAACTGCTTTTAAAATAGTGAAGAAACATGGAAGCAGGGTCGACAATGGCATGCTTGGCCTCGCCCCGATGCCACGCAGACAGCCGCCGCGAGTTGACATACAGGCGTTGGACAAGACGAACAACCTGACGACCGAGCAAGTGAAATAGCTATTGGATCAAAGCAGTGATCTTGCCACCGACATTCGGGATAGACTCGTCAAGAAATTAGACAATATCGTGCTCGCGTACAACCGTCGCGTCGCTTTGACGTTGAGTTCGTCACGGCAAGGGTCTGCCCGCGCGTACTCGTTCAACGCCGATGACTTCGCTCAGCCTGTTGATCGAAACGGTCCGACACGGATCTCGGCACACTGCTGGCACGCAAGGCTAGGCGCAAGGGTGTCTCGGCATTTACAACATTGCCGGTTTATTAGCAATCCTTGCCTGTGTCACAGAACGGCGTATCTATTAAGGCAAACGGTCGCGCCAAGTTATCTTCTGGTTTTTCACTAGGCGGTGCACCAAAGTCGACTTTCTTCTAGACGGGCGACCTCTGACACAACGCCCGAGACAACCAAGAATATTGGACAATACCCTATATTAGATATAATCTAAATCATTCATGGACGCCGAAGTGATTAGACGAGCCTTGCAGAGTAGCGGGTTGCGCTGCACTGCGCCTCGCTATGCCGTGATGGCATTCCTGACGGACTACAAGGGACATCCGACGGCTGCGGAAATCTTCAAGGCCGTGAATCGCGTGGATCCCCGCTCTTCAAGGGCTACGACGTACAACAACCTGCGAGACCTGGTGAAGGCAGGTTTGGTGCGTGAAGTGGCCGTCGAGGGCCGCGCCGGGCGATTCGACCTGGAAGGCATGCGCCATCACCATTTCGTCTGTGATCGCTGCGGCAATGTTGAGGACGTCGACTGGTACGACGTACCCCAGCCTGCCTCGCGTTCTCTCGGCAAGCGAGTTGTTCGTGAATGCCAACTAATTTTCCGCGGACTTTGCGCGAAGTGCGCTCAGCGCGCTTCCCGTTAAGTCTGGAGATATGTGGACACTTGTTGAACAGCCGATCAAGTAAGCGCTTCGGCATTAATTGCGCGAACCGCAGTCTAATGGGTTCGTAGATCATCACAGTTTTCGAACTAATTCAAAGGAAGAATAAATGGAAAATTCAAAACATATGGAAAACACACTTGCCTCTTCATCGGGGACTGTTTCCCCCGAGGATCAGAGCAAAAACACAAACGAATCCAAGTGCCCGTTCAACCACGGAGCCTCTGCGCCCACGAACCGCGACTGGTGGCCGAATCAGGTGAACCTGCGGGTTCTGCATCAACACTCTCCGCTGTCTGATCCGATGGGTAAGGATTTCGACTACGCCAAGGAATTCAAAAGTCTCGACCTGAATGCCGTGATCAAAGACCTTCACGCCTTGATGACAGATTCGCAGGATTGGTGGCCGGCCGATTTCGGGCATTACGGAGGACTGTTTATCCGCATGGCGTGGCACAGTGCAGGCACGTATCGCATCGGCGATGGCCGCGGCGGCGCTGGAGCCGGACAACAGCGCTTTGCGCCGCTCAATAGCTGGCCCGACAACGTGAACCTTGACAAGGCGCGCCGCTTGCTGTGGCCGATCAAACAGAAATATGGCAGGAAAATTTCGTGGGCCGACCTTATGATTCTCGCCGGCAATGTTGCCCTCGAGTCGATGGGCTTTAAGACTTTCGGCTTCGGCGGTGGGCGCGCAGACACATGGGAACCCGAAGAGGACATTTACTGGGGACCTGAAGGAACGTGGCTGGTAGACGAGCGCTATAGCGGTGATCGTGAGCTTTCGAATCCGCTCGCTGCGGTTCAAATGGGTCTGATCTACGTGAACCCGGAAGGGCCCAAGGGAAAGCCCGATCCCATTGCGGCTGCCCGGGACATTCGCGAAACCTTTCACCGCATGGCCATGAACGACGAAGAAACGGTGGCGCTGATTGCCGGCGGCCATACTTTCGGCAAAACTCACGGCGCTGCCATCCCCGCTGACTATGTGGGCGCCGAGCCAGAAGGCGCCGACATCCACGACCAAGGCCTCGGGTGGAAGAATAAATTTGGAAAAGGCTTTGGAGCTGACACGATTGGCAGCGGTCTGGAAGTCACTTGGACCACGACGCCTACCCAGTGGAGCAACAACTTCTTCACCAACTTGTTTAGCTATGAATGGGAACTTACAAAGAGCCCGGCCGGTGCGCATCAGTGGAAACCGAAGAATGGCTCGGGCAACGGTACCGTGCCGGATGCGCACGATCCGTCAAAGCGTCACGCGCCCTCCATGCTGACCACGGACCTCGCGTTGCGGTTCGACCCTGCTTACGAAAAGATTTCGCGGCGCTTCTACGAGCATCCGGATCAGTTCGCAGACGCGTTTGCACGGGCGTGGTTCAAGCTGACACACCGTGACATGGGCCCGATCGTGCGTTATCTCGGCCCGCTCGTTCCGAAGGAGCAGTTGCCGTGGCAAGATCCGATCCCCGCGGTGAATCATCCGCTGATCGGTGAGCAGCAGATTGCTGATTTGAAGGCGAAGATCCTGGCGTCCGGCTTGTCCGTTTCCCAGTTGGTCTCGACTGCTTGGGCGTCGGCGTCAACATTCCGCGGATCTGATAAGCGCGGGGGAGCGAACGGTGCGCGTATTCGCCTGGCGCCGCAAAAAGACTGGGAAGTCAACCAGCCGACTGAACTCGCGAAGGTCCTGCAAGAGCTGGAAGCGATCCAGAAGGAGTTCATCGCTTCGCAGTCTGGCGGAAAGAAGGTCTCGCTTGCTGACTTGATTGTTCTCGGCGGTGATGTCGCGATCAAGAAAGCCGCGAAGGCTGCCGGTTTCGAGGTGAAAATCCCATTTAGGCCGGGCCGCATGGACGCGTCGCAGGAACAAACCGACGTCGAGTCCTTCGAACCGCTTGAACCGACCGCTGATGGGTTCCGCAACTACACCCGCGGCAAACAGCGCTTATCGCCTGAGGAGCTGTTGCTGGATAAGGCGCAATTGCTGAAGCTGACGGCTCCTGAGATGACAGTGCTCGTCGGTGGCCTGCGTGTCCTGGGCGCAAATACTGCGAAGTCGACGCACGGCGTTTTCACCAAGCGGCCAGAGACGCTAACAAACGACTTCTTCGTCAACCTGCTCGACATGAGCACGCAATGGCAGCCGTCAGCGCGGTCCAATGGCTCGGGAGTGGTGTACGAAGGGCGCGATCGCAAGACGAACGATGTGAAGTGGACCGCCACCCGTGTCGACCTGATCTTCGGTTCGCACTCGCAACTGCGTGCCCTAGCGGAAGTCTATGCGTGTGCGGACTCTAAGGAGAAGTTCGTGAAAGATTTTGTGGCGGCGTGGACCAAAGTGATGGACCACGATCGCTTCGACCTTGCCTAAGCTCGGTAGAAAGAAGAGTCGTCAATTTGGTACTAACCGGCCGTCGGCTTACCGACAGTCAGGCATGCTTTGCAGTGCTAGTTGAAGAAATGAAAGGTTAATTTTCGGCGTGGCGCACGAAATCTATGGGCGACAAAATCGACTTACGGGAAAGACTCTTCGTTGTGAGCCGTCACATTGTCAGCCATTTGGCATATGCTCGCACGTCTATCATCATCGAAAACGGTGGCGAGCGCCTGCAGTCGAGCGATTAGTTCAAACAGAAAAGCTGTGGCTGGCTTTCCTTGAGCGGCCGTTTCTCGCAGGTGAAGATGCCCTGGGCAGCTATGCAGCCGAGTCCAGTTTTTCAAGCGCATCAGAAGCGGCGAGGACATCGGGGAGAGGCTTCTCGAGCGGGGATTCCAGTCGCTTTGAAGCACAGCAGTCCCCAACAATGGGATTTAGCGGTTTGGGAGGGAACGTGCCGCCGGCATGAGGGATGGGGGGCACGCTGGTGCGGTGAAGGCTTCTAACGCTAGTGATCTTCTCTTGCGCGTACCGGATCACGTCCGCATTAGTTATTGCTTCGCTTCGAAAACGGCATAAACGCTTTCGGCCGGGATGACCTTCTGCCCGGCGTATATCACAACATCGATTTGCTGACTGAATCTATCCAGGCGGTCAACCACGTGAGCCTTCTCTGCCCAGTAACGGGTCGGCAGGTACGTTTGAAGCCCAGATAATCTCCGACAAGGCGTCACCAAACTTGAGTTCGCAGAAGCCCGTTTCTGATAACTTCCGAATTGCCGACAACCCGACCGAACATACCAGCAAGGCCGCATGATACGGTTCCGGCACCCGACTATACATCGCGAATATCGAAACGCTGGATGAGCCCGTTTTGTATCTGGAAGACGTGGATCACCACTCTGTCGGTCAGGAGATTGCCCTTTGGGTCCCGCACCACCTGATGAACTTTGACAACGACTTCCCCCCCGTTGGGCGAGATCTCGATGGGTTCGACATGGGGATCAATCATCGCCCATTGATGCTTCCAATAGCTGCGGATCTCATCGCGTCCGTGGACGTGGCCGCCTTCCATCCCATTTGCCCAAACGACGTGGGGTTGCATAGCCGCGAGAACGCTTTCGATGTCCCGGCCATTGAAGAGGGCATAGACTCGTCTTAAGGGTTCCGCGTCATCCGACATTCAGTTCTCCCTTTCATGCCACAAATCGAACAGCCGGTGCGGAAGAACAACACTCCTCGCTTGCGAGGAGCCTTTACGCTAAGTGCCGGCTTTGCTGTACTGCGGATACAGTTTGATGTTGCAGAAGAATCCGGAAACCGAGTCCGTGCGTGATCAGCAGTAGGGGTACGATGAAAGTCGGAATGAAATAGGTGGCACCCAACTGGCCCGCCATCAGGCCAGCGTGATTGGCCTGGTAGAAAGCATTGAAGAGATCGGCTGTACCCAAGAGATTGAAGATCCATGCGATGACAATGCCGGATGCACCGGGCAGCGATATGAGCGCAAACAAGGCAAGTATCGCCGCAATGATGTCCCCATAGGCCGATGAGTACGCGAAGGCAGACGGCAGGTCAGGCGACACGACCCCTGGCACTAGAAATGCTAACCCGATGAAGCGGAAGCTGTGGAGGATGAGCAGAGGCCGCAACGCTTGGGCCCGTTGTCGGAGGCGAAGTTCGGGCCAGATGTATCGGGCGGTGACGATTCCCCACGCGATGAAGCTGAATGCGATGCTGACGAAAAAAGGGAGTTGCGACTGCATAAATTCCTCCTATTGAGATTCCAACCATTGAGGGTGGCTGGTGGCAGAAGTCGCCTTCTTGTGAACAGGCGCCGCAGACTTGGCAGGGTCGGCGGTACCGTGCTCGCGCCGCATTGAGTCAAGCCGACAATGTGTTCTAAGCGGGCTTCCTTGGCGGCGACGGCGAATGCTACCGCCCCCTGAATCATGTACGGATCGAGAGGTGGACAATAATAGGCGCCCTGAACGTCCCTTAGCGCGTCAGAGAGGCGCTCGACATCGCTCATGTCGGCGACTGCGATATCGGCCCCTTGCGCCTTCAGCCGCGCACTCCGGTCATCTTCCCGGCGCACCATGGCGCGGACGGGATATCCGGCTTTCAGCAGTTCGCTAGCGACGACGCTGCCCGTCCTCCCGGTCGCGCCAGTCACGATTATTCTGGGTTTGATCATGGTAGTCTCCTTCTAAAGTTGGTTCCTGCTGCAGCAGCACTATCTCGAGGAAGTCACTGCAGCGCTCCTGGGTTTAATGCCCTCAGCGGCATCAAGGGTCCGACCGGAATGTACTGGTGATCCATCAACTGTTCCTTCGCCGGCGGCAGCTTTTCCATAAGCGCTCGTGCCTCGTCCTCGGTCTTCGCGTCGACCAGGAGATGACGCCCTTGCCATCGCCGCGCGAATACCACTCGCGGATTTTCCCGTCGAGGTAGAGCTGCACCGTTGCCCGAATCTCTTCCGGTATGACGGCCATGATTTGTTGAGGGGTTACGCCCGGCTTGGGAATCTCAATGACCAACACTGCCATCGTTATGGGATAGCTATGCTGGGCACTCCTGAAGCGCCGCCGGACTGTGATTGCGCTCGGTTGCCGCGGGAAGCGCTGCCATAAGCAAAGCGATCATGAATTTCATCGGGTTCTCCTCTCGATTAGGCTTCGTTTCGCTCTTCAATAGAGTACTATCGTACTCTATTGAATGAAAAAAATTATTGTTCAGCAAAGCTCTTTATGAAAAAGTTCCTCGCGTCCATCAAAATCTGCTCACGCCTTTGAGGGTCCGAACTGACGCGGGCCATCATCAACACTCCGGCCATGCTCGGGAACAACAACCTGATTTTCGCCTGTTTTTCTACTCGTGTCTGACCGGGCATAAATGGCAGTAGCCGCTCACGATACGCTTCCAACAACGACTCAATCCTTCTGCGTACCGCTACCGGTTTCCGCGCGAGTTCCGGCCCAAGGGCTGCGCGCACGCAACCAGTTCCCGGAGAATTTGCGTGGCCCGCACTTAGATAGCGCTCGATGATCGCCCGCAAAGCCTGACCTTCGGGCGCGGACTTTGCAACCTCCACCATGCCTCTTCCCGTCTCGTCGAGTGCACGTGCCACTGCTTCGACGAACAGGTCGTCCTTGCTCTTGAAATGTCGGTAGAAGCCCCCTTTTTTCAGGCCTACCTTCTTCATCACCGTTCCGATGCCGCTTCTGTCTCCGCCGCGCTCGCGGAAGGAGCGAGCGGCCAAGGAAAGAATCTTCTCGTGGTTCTGCGCTTTGTGCTCCCGCGAGTATCGCATGGCTAAAGAGTACGACCGTAATCTAATATCTGTCAAGACCAAATTTGATACTGATAGGCGCAGCGGAGCCCGCTGGTCTGAGGTCGGTGGACCGGGCTTATAAAGAGCAAATAGCACGAAAGCCAGTGCGTGATCGGACCGACGCCGGGATGAGTCTGCAACAACTGCACCCGCGGGTCTTGCTGCGCCGCCCTTTCCACCGCCTGGCTGAATTCGGCAATGGCCGGCTCCAGTCCATCCAGCAAGTTCAGCAGATCGCTGCGGCGACGCTCGGTCCAGGGCGGCAGCGACAACTCGAGCAGCCACTGCCGTCCGCGCCCGGTCCAGAGCTGCCGTTTTTTCTGCAGCCCCTGGTCCAAAGCTACATGCTGCAGCTGATTCTTAATACGCGTTCGCATCTGCACCAGCTTGTTACGATGCAGCAGCAGTTGCCGCGAGTCGCGCTCCTCCGGACTGGGCACCCAGATAGCCGGGAACCTGCCGCTCTCCAACAACTCCAGCAGATGATCCGCGCCGCGCTCGTCTTTCTTTTGCCGGCGCACCGCGGCCGCGCGAATGCGGGCCGCGTCGCCGACAACCAGTTCATGTCCCAACCGCTGCAGCAGCGCTCGAACCAGCGGGTATTGCCGTAGGCCTCGATGCCCACGCGCACACGCTGCCCCTGCAAGCTGCGGTACCACTGCTCGGCTTCGCCCGAGGCATGATGGAGTTTCTTCCTCACTCTTTGTTTCGTCTCCACATCCAGCAATGGAAATCTGCTGGAAGCCAGGATGAAAATCACAGCCTATAATCTTCATTGCGGCTCCTTTCGCCCGAGTGCCTTGGTCTTTTGCAAACTCAAGATTACTCGGCGCGGCATGGAGCCGTCGTGGTTATCAAATCAAACGCAGTGAGAGACCCTTACTCAACCAGAAATGTGTACAGGGAGTAGGGGTCCCTCACTTCGCTCGGGATGACAAGGATTCTTTTGAGTACTGTTTTTTCATATCTTCTATTCTCTGTTGCAAGGACTATGCAGATACCAACTACTTCCAAGCCAAAGTAGTTACGGAATTCGCATTCAATGAAACCGAAGCCGCCATGTTTGCAAGCCGGAGTGCGACCGTCCTCGTTGGACCGGTGTTGGTCACAACCAGCACCTGCTGGCCGTCTGGATTTTCAAAAGCAACATGATGGAGATCGGTGATTTCACTCTGCGATTCAAATCGGCGAGCTCCACGGCGAATCAATCGAGAGTAGTGAGCAAACGCCCAATATTGTCCACTGCGAGTGATCTCTTTCGTCTGGGAGTTTATTGTCACTACGCCGCCACAGGGAAACGGTCCTATGTTCGGGCGGCCAACCTCATCCAGCGCCAGATTCCACGCCGTGATGGATCGGCACCAGTTTCGTAATACGTCGCTAAACGTTCCGCCCCACTTACCCCAATCCGTCAGATATCCAGGATCAGTATAGTCCGGGCCACCTTCTGTCCAATGCATCTCCACTTCTGGGAAGGCATCGTGGACCTTGCTCATCATGTTGGGGGTGCCGTAGTAGCCATGCCATGCAACTGAATTGACGTACTTGCGAAGCTTCTGGTCTTCCAAAGTATCCAAGACACGTCCCCACAAGTTGTAGTTGTGATCCAGAATCCAGATCTTGGTTGCAACGCCGCTCTTTTCTAAAAGCGGGCCGAGATGATCGCGCACAAATTGAATCTCGTACTCCTGCGGCCAAATGCAGGCGGGCATCCTGCCATCCTGATCGGTGTCCAACTCGTTCTGCGAAGTCAGGGCCTGCACGGGGACACCTTCGGCCGCATATCCCTGCAAAAACTTTAAATAGTACTGGGCATAAACCGGAAAGTGGTGATTACGCATCGAGCCGCCGAGCATGCTGTTGTTGAACTTCATCCAGCCGGGAGGACTCCACGGAGTTGAAAAAAGGAACAGGTCGGGATTCACCTGTCGCGCATGCCGCAGCGCGGGAAGAATGTATTCGCGGTCGTGATCGATGGAAAATCTCTTCAGCTCCGGGTCAGGCTCGCCCTCGTCGTAGCTGTAGAGTTTCGTCGAGTAATCGCTCGATCCAACGCAGACGCGGCCAATGCTTAGTCCCATTTCCGAGGGGTGGAAGAGTTCATGGAAGAGCCGTTCTCGGGCTGCCGGACTCAGCTGATTAAACATGTAGCATGCAGCGTCAGTAAACGCGCCGCCAAATCCCAGTATTTGCTGATACTTTGTGCCAGGGCTAAGCCGAAGTTGATCCGTAGCCGGTTCTTGTGTAGCCGGACGCCAGGTCGCTCCGGGAGCCGCGGCGAAACGTTGGTCATCAGATGTGACCCATACAGAGATCTCCGGACTCATATTTGAATTTTCCTTTTGGTTCTCGCTGTTTGCAGTCGCTGGCCAGAGCAACTCGAGCGGAGCAACCGACGCGGTGAGTCCCGCAGCTGAAAGTCCGAGGAAGCCCCGCCGGGTGGTTTCTCGAGCCATGTTTTCCTCCTGGAAATACGTGATCTACACCGATATGCAAGCGCAACGCACCGTGATTTCCAGAGGGAGCGAAATGCCGCGCTTCATGTTAACAGTGACGACGTTAGCAGCGACGACCAAAAATACTGCTAAAGCGAAGGCCCACGCATTGAAGCTCAGTCGGGTGCGCGGACGCTGCCGGATCGCAATGAATCCTATAAACCGTTTCTCCATCTATAATGTTGAACGAGTTTCCGATCCCCGTTGCCTGAGGGTTTTCTGGCTGCGGGGACGAGGGTCGCGCCGATCGATGAACGCGATCCGAGGGTGCAGATGGAAACGTCCGCGCCTCCCGTGTTGGAAAGGAAATGCTCGCTGGGTCACTCCTGCCGGTGTTTGCTTCCCACAGATCACAGATCATAGATCATAGTTTGCGGCATCGTTAAAGCGATGCCCTTTCAAAGCAAGAACACCAAATGCCGCTAACTGACAATTTCGGGCGGTCCATTCACGATCTGCGGATTTCGATCACCGACCGCTGTAACTATAAGTGCGTCTACTGCCGGACAGGGAATAGTGGAGCCGCTTATGCGGAGCTTCCATTCGAGGATTATTTGCGGATGGCCCGAATCCTGGTGGCGATGGGAATCACGAAGATTCGCTTGACCGGCGGAGAGCCGCTCTTGCGCAAAGGGATTGTGGAGTTCGTTCGCGACCTGGCTAAGTTACGCACTTCGGAGGGAAATAAACCAGAGATCGCGCTAACTACAAACGGACACCTGCTCGCGGAAATCGCGCAACCATTAAAAGATGCAGGTCTCGACCGGATTACCGTCAGCATGGATGCCGTCGATGCGGAACGCTTTGCGCGAATCACACGGGTTCCGAATGGATATGAGAGCGTGTTGGCGGGCGTACGCGCGTCGCGAAAGGCCGGCCTCGATCCGGTAAAAATTAACTGCGTCTTGCTTCGCGGGTTCAATGAAGATCAGATCGTAAACTTCGGAAAGTTTGCCCGTGAAGAGCATGTGGTAGTGCGCTTCATCGAGTTTATGCCACTCGAAGAAGATCGGGTTTGGACCCCTGAGATCGTGGTCACGTTGGACGAGATTCTTTCGCGAATGGCGGAATTTATGCCGCTGGAGGAGATTCCGCACGAGCGCAGCGAAACGGCGCGGCGCTATCGCTTCGCCGATGGCGTGGGCGAGATTGGAATCATTGCCCCGGTGTCGCATCCTTTCTGTGGCCACTGCAGCCGCATCCGCATCACCTCCGACGGCAAGCTGCGCACCTGCCTGTTCTCTGTTTGGGATCATGATTTGCACGAATTGATGCGGCGCGGCGCCTCGGATGAAAAGCTCTCTGAGTTCATCGAGAAAGTCGTCGAGAAGAAAGAAGAGCGGCACCATATCGGGGAGCCTGGATTCGTGCCCGCTTCGCGAACCATGGTGCATATCGGTGGTTAATGGCGCGGTCGATGACCTCGCTATTAATGACGTTATTAATGATGTGATTAATGACGTGACCACGGATTCGGTTTTTCTCACGGCGGACTGGCGGCGGTGTTGCGCGGTAGACCTGACTCGGCATTTCTCGCGGAAGGCTCTGCGGTTAGGGTTATGCGCGGGCGTAGGTTTTGACTTTACAGATGAACATCAAGTCTGGACCACTCGAGAAGAGAACAGGAGTTGTTCTTTACGACGGGCAATGCGGATTCTGCTCTCGTTGGGTGCAGTACTGGGCAGCGACATTCGAACGACACGGATTTGACATTGCGCCGCTCGATGAGCCGTGGGTCTCAGCCCGAATCGACATGCCGCGTGAGGAATTACTTACCGATATACGATTGCTCACGTCGGATGGCCAGCTGATTTCAGGCGCCGACGTTTATTTATATGTCGCGCGGCGAATCTGGTGGGGTTGGCCGTTCTACGCAATCTTCAGTCTGCCGGGATTTAACCGGTTGATCCATCTTGGATATCGATGGTTCGCACGGAATCGATACCACATCTCTCGCGCCTGCCGTATTCCATCGTGATGAGAAAAGGCCAATCCGCAATCGGACTGGCCCCTCGCTTCAAGGAGAACACTAGCTAAAATAGTGCCGTGGTTCGGCGCTTCCAAGCTTTGCCCTTCTCCTTCGATACTTTTTCAATGTCGTTCACGTAGGCTCCTGTCTGCGTCAGCATGTGATGCAGGTCGTTGCCCAGGCTGAAAAAGCTGAACCCCTTTTCAAGGAACTCTCCAACGCGCGCCGACCCGAACAGGAAAATACCGAGAATGATTTTGTTCTTACGGGCATGTTCGATCAACTTATCTGTAGCCGCACCGAGTTCCGGCGAAGTGTACATGTGCGGAAACTCGTACTTGTTGTAGAGACCCATCGACATGCAGAGATCGTTTTGACCGAGAAAAAGAATGTCGATGCCGGGCACCACAGCTATCTCAGCAATATTCTCAATGCACGACGCGGTTTCGACCTGCAGGGCGACGATGCCTTCGTCGTTCCACTTGCCGGCGTAGCCGAGCAGTCCGGCTTTGTTCATGCTGCGCTGCGGAAAATACACTGACCGCGTGCCGACGGTTGGATACTTCGTGCAACTGATCGCTTGGCGCGCCTCTTCAGCTGTATTGATGTAAGGGACCAGGACCCCGTCAGCGCCCAAGTCGAGAGCTTGCTGAATCCCGGGACGATCGTCGTATCCACCGACACGTACCAAAGATTTGGCGCCTCCGTTTTCGACAGCGCTTAACATGGCGGAAAGATTTTCGTGATTCATCGGACCATGTTGGGTATCGACAAGCAGCCAGTCGTAACCGCTGCACGCCAGCTGCCCAGCAACAGTTGAGCTGTGCGAATTGACGAACAGGCCCATCTTGGGCGTGCCTGCATGTAATTGCTTTTTGAACTCCGCACCACTGAGGGCGGCGTCTGCCATAGATAATTCTCCTCGAACATTTCAAAAGTCTTATTCAGCGAAATGGGTCTCAGTGTAACGAATGAATGAGGCGGGAGACCAGCACCACCGGATTTTTTCGCGTAGGTGACCACCGGACAGCAGTCCGCTTCTCATTCCATGCGGATCACCACGCAGATCACCACCCGGATCACGAAGAGCCGTTATGCATTCGCATAATATTGGTTTTGGCCGCCGAAACGAGGCGCCGGGAGTCAAATCGCTCAGCTTCAAATCCTCGCAACCTACGGGTTCTATTCGCCTGCAAGCCTCCAAACCCTCATTTTATGCCCTATTTCGTAGGGGTACCTCATTGGAAACCGCATAAAATCTGCATAAAATGCTTCTTTTCCACAGCGGAGTACGCTACTATCCGCTGATAACGCAAATTTGTAATTTCCCGAAGGAGGAATTCATGGCTTCTGGTATGACCAAAACTCAACTCACGCGCCACCTGGCTGAAAAGATGGAGCTCAACAACAAGACGGTAGCAACTTTCCTTGAACACCTGGCAGACACGGCGATCAAAGAGACAAAGAAAAACGGTGTATTCGTTGTTCCCGGCCTCGGCCGCCTGGTGAAGGCGCATCGCAAGGCCCGCATGGGACGCAATCCGCAGACCGGCGAACCGATTCAGATTAAGGCGAAGACGGTTGTGAAGTTCCGCGTAGCCAAGGCTGCCAAGGACGCAATCGCACCCAAGAAAGCATAATTTCGTGTGGAGCGGACACTCCTGTCCGCTAAAAAATTAGCATCGAGAATAAGGTCATTGTCATCCTGAGCGAAGCGATGTTGCGCGCGAATGCGCACAACATCGCGGAGTCGAAGGACCACTACTCGACCGCAAATGTGTGTAGGGAGTAGGGGTCCTTCGCTTCGCTCAGGATGACAATTTGAGCGATGATAGCCGAACATTGATAGCGGAGCATTGATAGCCGGCCTTTTCCCTTTTTTCGCAAGTCTTCTCACTCATTCGACCAGTTTAATAATCTCCGCCTGAACTTTCCCGGCTTCAATCTTTAACCTTCCGACGCTCACCGGTTTCGCGAAGCGCCGCGGGCCCGCGCTTCCGGGATTGAAAAACAGCACTCCGTTCTTTTCTTCAATCTTCGGCTGATGGCTGTGCCCATATACGACCGCTCGAAATCCCGCAGCTTCGGGCTTCAGGTCAAGCTGGCCAACATTGTGCAACATGTAGACCAGGACTCCTCCCGCATTTATAACTTCGCTCTCCGGCAAGGTCCGCGCCCAACTTGCAGTGTCGACATTTCCGCGAACCGCAGTCACGGGCGCAATTTGCGCGAGCACGTGGAGGATTTCTTTATCCCCTACGTCGCCGGCATGAAGGATGAGATCCGAACCGCGCAACGCCTCTACTGCCTCCGGACGCAGCAGACCGTGGGTATCTGAAATTACACCGATCGTTACTGCCTTCTCGGTCATCGCTGCTATATTTCCTCCGGCGTTCATCTCCGGTTTTCGTTCGAGCTCGTTCTTGTTTGTGGGGCACCAATTCGTCACACAGCCGGCGTTATTGGCTCACAGACCCCGCCATTCCCTCTAAGGCTATACTGCGAAGAATGTCTGTTGCTCCAAATCTGTCGGAAGTATTACGGCGCTACTGGGGCTATCACGAGTTTCGTCCCAAGCAAGAGAATGTTATCCGCAGCCTGCTGGCGGCGCACGACACCTGCGTGGTGATGCCGACTGGAGGCGGAAAGTCGCTGTGCTACCAGCTTCCGGCGCTGGTTTCGGAGAAGACGGCAGTCGTCGTATCACCTCTTATCGCTCTGATGCAGGATCAGGCGGCGCAACTGGGGCAGATGGGCATTCCAGCAGCGGTAATTAATAGTCACCAAAGCTTGGAGGAACGCCGCAGCGTGATGGCCAAGGCGGTCAGGGGTGAATATCGGCTGCTCTATCTTTCGCCGGAGCGGCTCGCAGCCGGAAATACCTTTGAATGGCTGAGTAGAGTGCCGGTCGCGTTCTTCGCGGTCGACGAAGCCCATTGCATTTCAGAATGGGGCCACGAATTCCGGCCGGACTATCGGCAGTTGAGCCGACTGCGTACGAGTTTTCCGACTTTGCCGATTGCTGCTTTCACCGCCAGTGCCACGCGGCAGGTACGGCACGACATTCTAAAGCAGTTGCAGATGCGTGAGCCAGACTGTTATATCGCGAGCTTTCATCGCGAAAACCTGAGATATGTGGTGCAGGAGTGCGAAGCGCGCACGCAGATGGAGATGCTCAGCCGCGCCCTGCGGCACTACGCGGGCGAGAGCGTAATCGTCTATTCGCCAACCATTCGGCGCGTCGAGGAGACTGTCGAATACCTGGAGGAGAACGGAATCCCGGCGATTCCTTACCACGCAAAGATGGAATCAGCGATGCGACGGCAGAATCAGGAACGCTGGATGTCCGGCGAAGTCCGCGTGCTGGTAGGTACTATCGCGTTCGGCCTTGGCATCAATAAACCCGCTGTTCGGGCGGTGATTCACCTGTCCCTGCCGCAGTCGATCGAGCAATATTACCAAGAGGCTGGCCGCGCTGGGCGTGACGGGAGGCCTGCGGATTGCGTGCTTCTCTGGCAGAAGCAAGATCATATTCTGCTGGACTTCTTTATCAAGAAAATCTCGGACGATACGGAGCGCGAGCGGGCATCCGGACGGAAGCGGGTTATAAGCCGGTTTGCAGATTCTTCCGGTTGCCGCCACCGGCAGATTTGTTTGCATTTTGGCGAAACTCCGCAATGGGAGAAATGCGGCAGCTGCGACAACTGCGGCACCAAGCCGGAGTGGCTGAAGGAGAAGGTGAGTGCTCGCCCACGGGAAATCCCGGCACGCCCGGCAACTCCACTACCGTTGTCTGCTCCATCGCTTTATAGTGCACCGCTTTATAGTCCGCAGCTGTATAGTCCGCGAACGAAGTCCGAAAAGAGACGGCTGCGCGATGCGGCACCAGCTGAGGCAAATCCTGAGCTGGCGGAGTTTCTGCGCGAATGGCGCCGAAGCATGGCTCAGGAAAACAAAGTTCCCGCCTACATTATTCTTCACGACAGCACGCTCGAGGAATTATGCCAGCGTCGCCCGTCCAATATTGCGGACTTGAAGCAGATAACAGGAATTGGCGAGAAGAAGGCCGATGTTTACGGCGCGGAAATTCTTCAGGTTCTGCGAAACTTTAGCGACGGGGCCAGAGCTGCAGCGCCGGTTTCGAAAGAACCGGCGCCGGCGGAGCAGACGCTCAAGCTTTTGAACGAAGGTCGAAGTTTTGAGGAGATTGCGCGCATCCGTGCGCGTCAGCTCTCGACCATTGTATGCACTGTGGCGAGCCTGATCGAGACCGCACAGGTGAAACTCGATCCAAAGTGGATCTCTCCCGATGCGCAGCCACTGATTGAAGAGGCCTGCCTGAGACAGGGAGTCGAGCGGCTTAAGGATATTAAAGATGCCTTGCCGCCTTACGTCAGTTTCGACGACATACGTTTGGTGGTAGCGCATCTGCGGGCGGAAAATCGAGTGCGCGGGCAGTTGGCTTAGATTGCTTTGTATAGAACTGTCATCCCGTCTATAACCACGGCGGCGTTGTCAAGGTCCACGATGAGCGCAGGACGCTTTTGATTTTTGACGAGCGTCATTTCGCTCTCGTTGAAAAACGAAACTCAGCATGCCGACCAAGGCTCGTGCTCTTCGAATCTCGCGGTGGAAGCTCCGCTCCACCACCCATCTATGCGATCTACCGCGGTGCGGCGATCATGATTCCAGGTTCGAACTCCCAGATCGCGCTGGGAGGCAGAGTGCCCACTCAAACGATCGAACTGCCCTTGCGGGTGCTCACGGGATGACTCGGGCTCCCCTGCATACGAGCTGGCCTCTACGGCTGATTTGTCTTCAGCATCCAGTACAGCCGTACCGCCATGCCACCGACGTAGATGTCGGCCTCGACGAGCGCTTTGTAGTAGGCCCGCCACCCACCGAGGTAGGGATCATTTTCGTCCCCATTCCGTGCAGCAAAAGCTACTGGTGATTCAAAGATCAGCAAGGCACGGATCGAATCGGTGTCTATGACGATTACATCCAGGTCGGTGCTACGGGCGAATGACACCAGGCTCGCCATCGTCCCAAAACTTCCTGCCAGATGGAACTCAGCGTGGCTGCGGATGATGCTTTCGAGCCCAGCCCGTCGAACGGCGGAGGTCGCCGTCACTGCGATTCGGATCGCTCCTCCGCCGCTTCGCTTCGACATCCTTTATCGAGCCCTCTCGCCCAGCTTGATTGAAAGCGGCTTGATCTCGCGGGAGCGAATCACCCTGATCTGCAGAACATCACCGATCTTCGCGGTGGCAAGCGAATCCTGGATTGCATCCACGTGTTCGACTGTCCCTCCGCCCACTTCGAAAAGGACATCTCCCAGCAACACTCCGGCCTTTTCTGCGGGCCCATCGTTTTCGACGTGCCTGACAAGCAGCCCGGCGCGCGTTTGAGTAGGCAGTTTCGAGCGCATGTTTTTCGGCACCTTCACCGGTTGCATCGCGATACCCAAATAGGGCCGGGCGATATGCCCTTTTTCCAGGAGTTCTTCGACAACGCGATTGACGGTCGCGACCGGCACGGTCACTGCTCGTGCACGGGCTAGGCCGCGCGTATTGATTCTGGATGCTCCGCGTATTTCGAGGGGACACTTTGAATCCACTTCGCGGCTGATCATGGGGACTCGGACACCCTCTGAAATGGTTGTCATGGATTCGAAGTTAGGCAGAGAGGTCGCTCATCTACCGACAGCAGAAGGTATGGATGGAGTCTACTTTGATGCAGGGCGCAAACAGGTCTACGTTTCGGGCGGACGAGATTTACCGGCCGGGTTTATATACGTTTCTGGTCTCCCGAGCTCAATCGCTATTATGTGGCTGCTCCAATGACAGACAAAGAAGAGGCCGCGATCCTGGTATATGCACCACAGGATTGAAAGAGAACGAGCTGTATAGACAGTTAGTTGCAAATTTCAAAGCAGCGCCGTCACGTGGCGGTTATGGCTCGTGCGCAACCAGTAATGAAAAACTGTCGTCAAAATGCCTGCAAACGCTGAGTTTGACGGCCCGTGCGGACCGGGCCTATACTGCCCCTCCGGGAGAGACCAGCCATGTTGAAACGCGTGCTCGCAGTTTTTGTAATCACCGCCTTCGCCCTCGTGATCAATGTCGTAGGGGAGACCCAAGAGGTAGTACAACAACCTACACTGACTCCGCAAAATAGCGGGACCACGCAGGGGTTGATCGCGGTCAGTCCGGTGAACTCCCGCGTGGTTTGGGCCTCCGGGCGCGGTGGAACATTTCTTCTGACCACCGACGGCGGTGCGACCTGGAAAGCAGGAGTTGTCCCCGGAGCCGAGACATTACAATTCCGCGATGTGCAGGGCTTCAGCGAGAAGGTCGCGTATATGCAATCCCTCGGAAATAACCCTACCGACTTCCGGATTTACAAAACGACCGACGGTGGCGCGTCGTGGACGATGCAGTTCCAGAATCAGAATCCGAGTGCCTTCTACGATTGCTTCGCATTCTGGACGCCAAAGCGCGGCATCTCGCACAGTGACTCGGTGAACGGAGTCTTTCCGGATCTTCGCACCACCGATGGAGTGACCTGGCAGAGCATCAGCAGCAACATGCCGCCGGCATTGCCGGGTGAAGCGTCGTTCGCATCCAGCGGCACTTGCGTCGCTACTCAAGGTGGAAGAAATGCCTGGATCGCGACCGGAGGCTCTTCAGTCGCGAGAGTGCTCGCTACCAGAGACCAAGGCAATACGTGGAATGCTTATGACACTCCAATCGTCAGTTCGCCGAGCGCGGGCGCTTTCACGGTTGCATTCCGCAATCTTTGGAACGGCATCGTGGGCGGCGGAGACTTGGACCCATCCGATCCGAATAACGCACGGACCGCCACTTCGGACGACGGTGGTGTGACGTGGAGGCTTACAACTGCGCCCCCCGTCACCGGGGCGATCTACGGGTTAGCCTACGTCGGACGCGCAGGAACGAGTGCGAGCCAAGAAGGAGACGCGCGCGGGCGCGCCGTCGTGATCACGGCAAATGCAGGAGGAGCGGCTTGGACTCCCAATGAAGGCAAAACCTGGTTCACCCTTCCCGGCGTTACTGGCTATTGGGCGGTCGCTTTTGCGAATCCGAAAGCGGGATGGCTGGTGGGCACGGGAGGCACGATTCTGAAGATCAGCTTCAAACGCTGATGCTCTTTACTCGCGAATTACTCACGAACTATCGGAGCACGACTTGTTTGCCAGCCCCGTCAGCCGCGTGTTACCATCGAACACGTTACGAAAAACGAGAAGAGACAGGAGTGCATTAGGTAAGTGCTAGCCAGAGAGCAAAAGCAAACCGTCGTTGACACGTATCGCACGCACGCTACCGATACTGGCAGTCCCGAGGTGCAAATTGCACTGTTAAGTGAACGCATCGGTCAGTTGACGGAACACTTCAAAACGCACCAGAAAGACCACGGCTCGCGCCGCGGACTTCTCATGATGGTGAGCCGGCGCCGTAGTCTGCTCGACTACCTGAAGAAGTACGACTCGGAACGGTACAAAACCGTCATTTCCAAGCTCGGCATCCGCAAATAACAGCGCGACCGGCTCCGTGCGGGGCCGGTCCCATTACTCCGAGAGCCTTAGCAAAGTGCGTTTCCCAACCGCCGCCTGGCATCCGCCTGCCCCACGCGAACTCTGCGCCCGCGCGCATGCCTTCCTGCCCCTACAAAAAGGATGATGATCTATGAAGCCTGAAGCCACAAAAGTAACCGTCGAACTCGCAGGCGGAAAACAACTCTCAATTGAAACTGGAAAGCTTGCCAAGCAAGCCGGCGGCGCGGCCGTTGTCCGCTTCGGCGATAACGTCGTTCTCGCCACTGCCACGGCAAATCCCGAGCCACGCGTGGGCATCGATTTTTTCCCGCTTACGGTCGACTACCGTGAATACACCTATGCCGGCGGACGCATCCCCGGCGGCTTTATCAAGCGCGAAGGGCGCATGAGCGAGCGCGAAGTGCTGACCAGCAGGCAAATCGATCGCCCGGTCCGGCCAATGTTCGCCGACGGCTTCAAGAACGAAACGCAAGTGATTGCGTTCGTTCTGTCCGCCGACACGGAAAACGATCCCGACGTCAGTGGCATCAATGCCGCTTCAGCCGCGTTGACGATTTCCGATATTCCCTTTCTCGGCCCCATCGGCGCGGTTCGTGTGGGACTTGTCGATGGCCGTTTTATAGTCAATCCCACTTACACCGAGATGCGCGACGGTCTGTTGAACATCATGGTGGTAGGCACTGCCGATGCGATCGTAATGATCGAGTCGGGCGCGAAGGAAGTGAAAGAAGAAACGGTGGTGGACGCCATCGAGTTCGCGCACACCGAAATCAAGAAAATTTGTGGGGCGATCAACCAGTTGCGCGACAAGGCAGGCAAGCCGAAGCGCCAAGTGACTCCGCCGCAGGTCGACGAGACATATTTCAAAGGTTTGGAATCGCAGATCGGCCGCCGACTGGCAGACGCGCTTGACACCGGCAAGCATCCGAAGGCTGAGAGCTACGAACTGGTGCGGACAATAGAAAAAGAATTGCTCGAAGCTGTGCCCGCGGAAGATGTCGAGGGCAAAGCGAAGCTGAAAGAGTATTACGAGAAGTTGCGGGAGCGCATCTTCCGCGATCAGGTGATTGATCACAAACGCCGTCCGGACGGACGCGCATTCGATCAAATCCGCGAAATCTGGATCGAAGCGGGAGTTTTGCCGCGCGCTCACGGCAGCGCGGTCTTCACTCGCGGAGAGACACAAGCCTTGGTTACGACCACACTCGGCACGAGCGACGACATGCAACGCCTCGAGGGTTTCGAAGGCGAAGCCAAGAAGCGCTTCATGCTGCACTATAATTTCCCGCCGTTCTCGGTAGGTGAAGTTGGCTTCATGCGCGGCGCTGGACGTCGCGAAATCGGCCACGGCGCCCTCGCCGAGCGCGCAGTTTCAGCTGTGCTTCCGACAGAAGACAATTGGCCTTACGCCATGCGGGTCGTCTCCGACATTCTGGAGTCGAATGGATCGTCATCCATGGCCACAATTTGTGGCGCATCGCTTTCTCTGATGGACGCGGGCGTTCCTTTAAAGGCGCCTGTTGCCGGAGTCGCGATGGGTTTGGTGAAAGAGGGCGAGAAATACGCCATCCTCACCGACATCGCAGGCGCGGAGGATCATTACGGCGACATGGATTTCAAAGTTGCCGGAACGAAAGATGGCATCACCGCGCTGCAAATGGATATCAAAGTTGCGGGCATCACGCCGCAGATTATGCGGGAGGCTTTGGCGCAAGCGCAGCGTGGGCGATTGTTCATTCTCGAAAAAATGGAAGAGGTCATCACCCAAGGCCGGGAGAAGGTTTCAAGCTTCGCGCCACGGATCTACACGTTGCAGATTCCCGTCGATAAGATTCGTGACGTGATTGGGCCCGGTGGCAAGATGATTCGCAGCATTATCGAGCAGACCGGCGTGAAGATCGATGTCGAGGATTCTGGCAAGGTCAACGTTGCGTCGAACGATGAAGTGTCGGCGAATAAGGCTTTGCAGATCATCCGCGATCTGACAGCATCGGCTGAGGTAGGGAAGACATATCTCGGCAAAGTCAGCCGGTTGGCGGATTTCGGAGCGTTTGTTGAAATTCTTCCTGGGCTCGACGGATTGCTGCACATCAGCGAAGTGGCTGAGCACCGCATTAAAGATGTTCGCGATGAACTGAAAGAAGGCGATCAGGTTCTCGTGAAGGTCCTGGCGGTGGAAGGCAATCGCATCAAGCTGTCCCGGAAGGCGATCCTGAAAGAGCAACGCGCTAAGATGGGCGGCGCTCCTCCGCCTTCAGACGGCGATGAGAATGCCGGCGCGGCGCCTGCGTTTTCACAGGGCACGCAGGGCAGTCCTACCGCGGTAATCGAGGGCGGCGCGGATTTCGATGCGGATGATGAACCTAACTTTAACCGCGTGGACGGAGTAGTCGCGTCGGTCGAGGCCAGCGCAGGTCGACCGGAAGGTGGCCGTGAGGGACGCGAAGGACGTCCGGGTGGCGGAGGCGATAGGAACAACCGGCGTCGTCGTGGCCGCGGCGGACGTGGTCCTGGCGGGGGCGGTCCCGGAGGACATGGTGGTGGCCACACCGGTGGCGGGGGCGGCGGGCGCGGAAGAAGGTAAGTTCGTGTTTTTAACTTAACTTGGTTGTGTGGGGCACGGCTACAGCCGAGCCATGAAGACAGCAAGAATTTGTAGGGTCGCAGCGATGCGGCCCTTTCTTTTTGAACTAGAACGAAAGCCGTTTGAAGATGCCCTCTGGAATATGATCGACTGCCGTCATGATGTAGCGCCAGATCTTCGGAGTGTAGAGAACATCCGGCGACCGGCGTTCGAGGGCACGCACGATGTCGTGAGCAACTTGCTCGGGGTCGGCGAAGCGTGGCGCGTTTGGCATGTGGTCGGTCATGGCAGTGCGTGTTGGACCTGGCTTGATGGTGATTACACGAACTCCAGCCGGGTGGAGACGGCTGCGAAGTCCCTGAAGGAACAGTGAAAGAGCTCCTTTGGTGGAACCGTAAACGTAGTTGGAACGCCGTCCGCGGTCTCCGGCAACGGAGGTGATCGCGGCAATGCATCCTGTGTGCCGTTGTTCCAGATCGGCGGCAAATAGCGTCAGAATTGCGCTGGCACTGACGAAGTTCACTTGGATCTCTTCGAGTAGAACGTCGATTGACGCCTCCGACTCCTTTTGATCTTGCATCGAGCCGTAAGCGAGGAGCACGGTATCGAAGTCAGGGAAGGTCTCGCGCACAAACCCGAAAATGCTTGCATGATGCTCAACCGAAGCTAAGTCCGCCGCATAAGCCAAGACCTTTTGAGCCCCCCGAATGTGTAAGTCAGCTTGCAACTCAGCGAGACGTTGGAATGACCGGGCAATGAGCAGCAACTCACAACCGCGTTCAGCCAGTTGGCGCTGGACTTCGAGCGCGATACCCGAGGTAGCGCCGAGCACAACGATTTTCTTAAGGCTGCTTCCGCTTAAGTCGCTGGCATTCGAAGCGCTGCTGCGTGGGGAGGTCACTGTGGTTGTGGTTGCCATATCATCGTCCACCCGTCACGCGCCGCCAAAAAGATGACGACATCTTGGGATCAATGTACGGAACAAAGGCGCGCCACCGAGGGAACGAAGTCTCAAACATCGAGGGGCTCATGCGTGCGTCTTTTGCGGGATAGAGCGCTCCCCCGCTTTGTTGTACGACCTCATCAAGAGACTGCATAAGTTTGAGAGTGCGTTCACCTCGCATCGCAAAATCTAGAGCTATCGTGATTCCGGGACGCGGGAAGGAAAGCATTCCGGCGGGCGGGGAAAAGCCGAATTGCTTTAAAACTCCAAGAAAAGAGCCCATGCCCGAGCGCGCAATGCGCTCCAGTAATTCTCCGACAGCCTCGACGTTGTTTTCCGGTATTACACACTGATACTGAAGGAAGCCCTTTCTGCCATACAGAAGATTCCATTGGCGAATCGAGTCAAGCGGATAAAAAAAAGAATCGTAAGGAACAACTGACACACCTTGCCGCGCCGAGTGAATATTGTAGTAAGCGGCGTTGAAAGCTTTAACGGCATAACGGTTCAACATCCAGCCTGGAAGAGCACACGGCAATTTAGGACCGTGATTTCGGCGGATTTCACAACCTGCTTCATCCGAATGATCGCCGCGGAAGAAAATACCGCGAGCATTCTTTCCAGCAAAACAATCAAGCCATGCGACGGTGTATTCGAAACGGCCATCACTTTCGCGGCTCAGGTCGAGAAACGAGTTCAGTGATTCGAATGGAACCGACTCGGCATCGATCCAAGGCCCTGCGACGCGCTTCAACTGAATATCCGCCCACGCCATGACCCCGGTTAGACCGAGACCGCCGATAGTTGCGCGTAACATGTCCGCATTTTGTTCGGAGTTGCAAATCACCAAACCGTCGTTCGAACGATGCAATGCAATCTGGCGCACATGAACACCGAAAGTTCCAGCGCGATGATGATTCTTACCATGAACATCATTGGCGAGCGCGCCGCCGACGGTAACAAAACGGGTTCCCGGCGTGACCGGGAGGAACCAACCTTTGGGAAGGAATACATCGATAATATCGGAAAGACTAACGCCGCCTTCGCAACGAATCATGCCGCTCGTTTCGTCGAACGCGAGAATACGATTTAGACGCTTGCAGTCAATCAGTTCACGGGTGTCATTGAGACAAGAATCGCCGTAACTGCGGCCGAGACCGTGTGGCAGCAGAGATCCGGTCGCGGCAGTGGTCAAAATGCCCGGCACTTGGTCATTCCACGCCGGTTTGTGAACATGCTGATGCGCGATCTTCGGATAACGTCCCCAGGAAAAAACCTGTTCCGTGAGTTTCGAAACTGCGTATTGTTTGTGTGCCTTTGCGGCAGATTGACCGGGCATACTTATTGTGGTGTTGATGGCTTCATAAGTGAGAAGCGAATGCAGGCGAATTTAACAATTCCTACCATTTGATTTGGAGCATGCTTGCGGCGATAACTAGCGCCGAGGCTAGACCCACTCCATAACTTACGGGGTCGCGAATGGCGAGCGTGACCGGATCTTCCTTCAACTCCCCTCGATGGGCCATCAGCCAAGTTCTACTGAGCCAGTACAGAACGATAGGGCAAAGAAAAAATAGAAAAGCAGGAGAGGAATAGAGGACAAGAACATCTTGACTATGAACGTAAAGGCTGAAGATCACGACTGCGGAAAAGCTGCTGCCGACACCGAGTGAGAGTAGAAGTTCGCGATCGCCTGTCCGATAGCCGCGACCAGAGTTACCCGCTTTTACTAAGTCGCTGGCATGGAGTAGCTCCGAATATCTCTTGGCCATCGCAAGACTAAGGAAAAAAAACATGGAGAACGTCAGAAACCACTGCGACAGCGGAGTCGCGGATATCAACGCGCCAGCCAGAATTCGAAAGCTGTAGAAGCTGGAAAGAATGAAAACGTCGAGCAGGGCAATCTTTTTGAGATAGAGCGAATAGAGCATTGTAAGGGTCGCGTAACCAAGAAGCGCTAAGCCGAATTTCACATCTAGCAACAGTCCACAAGCAAGAGAAGATGAAACCAGAATGGATGAAACGGCCAAACCTTCGGGAATGGAAATGTCACCCGCGGCGAAGGGCCGCTCCTTTTTCCAAGGGTGCTCGCGATCGGAGTGGAGATCGAGCAGATCATTGAGAATATAGAGTCCGGAGGCGCACAGGCCATAGAGAGCAAAGCCCACGAGCGTGCGCAGGATGGATTCGACGGCTAGATTATGGGAAAGGGCGAGGGGCAAAAAGAGCAACAAATTCTTGGCCCAATGATGGCCTCGCAGAGCGTTGATCCAAATGCGGCATGACGTCCCAAAAGACCGGCGGGACTCCAGAATTGTGCCCGCTAATGTGGTTACGGCCGCAGCTTGTTGCGCGCGCAGTTGGGTGCCGACTGCATAGGCGGCGCTAGCCTTTCGCCAAACCTCGACGTCAGCAGCGGAATCGCCCATGTAGTCGAAACCAGTCCCACTAAAACGGCGTTCCAGGAAATCAGCCTTGTTCGCCCCTTTGAGATTCAGATACCCGTCGCTCCCATGAACCTCGTCAAACAAGCCGATGTAGGTACTTACCGCCTCGGCGAGGGAGCGGTCGGCAGCGGTTACGAGCGCTATGCGGCGTCCACCGGCTTTTTCCTCGCGGAGTAAGTCGACGACTTCCTGCCGGTAGGCAAGATGAGCCGGGTTGAGGCGAACTCTTGCAGCGACCTGTTGTTTCAAAAATGCCAGGCCTTTGATTAACCACACCGGAAGCCAGAGCAGTGTCGCAGGGCGTGTCTTGAGAAGTAATAGGATGCACTCCCAAAGAACATTGCCGCGAATCAGGGTCCCATCAAGATCGACGCACAAGATCGGAGACAATGCCTTCGCGAGTCTAGTTCCGGTAGCCGATCCCATACCAGATCGTCGCATACAGGGTGGGCCACGGCGCCCTAATAACTCCCACACCTAGGTAACCTGAGTAACATGCGGCATCAAGTTAGGGAAGGTACTATGAGGTGATCGAGCCGAATCAGCACGCGTAAACGGTAATGCCGAACGGTTTTCAGTGGCACATCGCGAGGAATAATGGAAGAGGCAAACACAGCGCTGATCTCTGATCCTGTCGCAATCGCGGCGAACGACAGACAGGGGTACCGAGAGGGGAGCGCCTTGGAGCTTCTCGCGAAATACTTCCGGAACCCGACGTTGCTGCTTATTACTTTGGTCTCGGGCACTGCTGTCTTGTATAGCGGAACGCTGTTGTTCCAGTTCGTATGGGACGACGAGCAGCAGATCGTGAACAACCCCTTGATTCGCGGCTGGAATAGCCTGCCACGAGCTTTCGTTAGTGATCTGTGGTACCACACCTTTCGCCAGCAGACCTATTATCGGCCGTTGTTTGTCGCATGGTCCATATTGAACTATTCCTTGGTCGGACTGAGACCGTGGGGCTGGCACTCGGGCGCGGTCCTGCTGCACCTGGCAGCAACCCTGGCTGTTTTTTGGCTGGTGAGGCGGCTTGGCATCGATTACTGGACGGCTGCCCTAGCGACGCTCATCTTCGCGTTGCACCCGATTCACATTGAATGTGTGGCATGGATTTCCGCCGCCTCGGACAGCATGGCGACGCTCTTCTTCGCGCTCGCGTTCATTGCATTCTTGAACACTCGTGGAGGGAGCAACGAGCGAGAACTGGCGTGGCATTTTGTATCCCTCACCTTGCTTGCGTGCGCCCTTCTAACTAAAGAGATAGCCCTCGCATTCGCAGCCTTGGTCGGAATTTACGTGTGGTTGAATCCCAGCCTGGAAAGCCGCGGTTGTTCAAGAAAAGTTAGGGAAGCTTTGTTCGGCATGGCGCCCTATGCCGGTGTGACCTTGTTGTATGTTGTCTTGCGTAAACTCGCGCTGCGGGACGCACCCTTCATTTTTGATGCGAAACATGGCTACGGTGACATGGCGCTTACCCTTCCCTATGTGCTCGTTTTCTACGGGAAGCAACTGTTTGTTCCGCTCGGATTGACAGGACTCTATTACACACCCTATGTCACCACGCAAATTCTGACCCGGGTCGTGCTTCCCGTTTTAATACTCGCTTGCGCGACGGCATTGATTTATTACTGGAGCCGCAAGCTTAGTGATCCCATGGTCGCATTTGCTGGGTGGTGGCTCCTGATGGGTGTTGCTCCAGCACTCTACATACGCAGCTTCGGGAATGGTGATTTCGTTCGCGACCGCTACATCTATTTGGGCTCAATCGGATTTGCCATTCTCGCGGCAAAAGCGGTACGCCTTCTCCGCGCAATGAAGGGCTGGAGTGCCCCAGCGGTTCAGGCAACTGCCGTCATTCTAATCGCTCTCGCATACGTGGGAATGTCGGTACCGCAACAGACGTACTGGAGTTCCGATCTACTGGTTTATACCCGCGGACATCAACTCTATCCCGATAATCCATACGCGACAATCGGGTTGGGAAGGGAGTATAGCCACCTGGGCGCAGACGATCGTGCCATTGCTCTGGCTGAAGATGCGACGAAGAGAGATCCGAATAACCTCCTGCAATTATATGGGCTGGCCGAGGTGTACATCGCTGCCAAGCGCGAGGAACAGGGCAGGGACGCCCTGGAATATGCCCTTCGTATGATGCCCGATTTTGCCAAATCCGAAACTGGGATGGCCAGTGTGGCCACGCTGTGGGCACAATTGAGAGACTATGATCGCGCGCTCGCCCTTTGTTCTGCAGTTCTAGCACGCGTACCTGATCTGTATTCCGCTCTTTATAATTGTGGAAATATTCAACTACTGGCGGGGCACTATCCAGAGGCCGAACGATTATTGCGGCGGGCTCTGCAAGCGGCGCCCGACCTAGCCGCTCCCAGACACTTTCTGGGCCGCACGCTGCTGCTTGAGGGTCGGAACCCGGAAGCGCAGCCGTATCTCCAGCAGGCCGCGGCCATGGATCCAAAGGTCTGGGACTACCATTACTGGCTTGCCGAATCATTCGCGCAAAGCGGAAATAGGGCCGCGGCACTCGCCGAGTACCAACACACACTACTACTCAACCAGGACAGCAAGGAAGCAAAGTTGCGGCTGACCGCGCTGGAGGGAAAGTGAAAAGCGAGTTAGAGGCAACTCTCGCGAATTCATCCACAAGCAGGGACCGCAATCTGAATGTGGAACTGAGGATACGCGAACAGGACATGCTAAATTCTGGCGGTGTTCGCAAAAGTGAGCCCGAACCAACGCCGGCTTGTGCGACTCACGGAACCGTAATTCGATGGTTCGTGTTGACGGCAATTTTGGCTATTGCGGGAGTGTATGTCGCTTTTCATATCGGTAAAGGGTGGGTTCCGGCTGACGACGGCACGTTAAGCCAGAGCGCACTGCGAGTGATGCGCGGACAACTTCCGCATCGCGATTTCGGGGAGATCTACACCGGCGGCCTGAGCTTTATTCATGCGCTGGCGTTTCGAGCCTTCGGCGTGAACTTGATGTCGCTGCGTATATGCGTGTTTCTCTTCTTCCTGGCGTGGGTGCCCGCTGTGTATTACATAGCGCTGCGTTTTATTCCTCCAATCCCTGCCGGCCTGATTACATTGCTCGCTGTGGTATGGAGCTATCCAAATTATCCGGCGGCGATGCCGTCCTGGTATAACCTCTTCTTCGCGACGTTCGGAGCTGCGGCCCTTCTGCGTTATCTGGATGTACGCACCCGCCGCTGGCTGTTCGTTGCGGGACTGTGCGGCGGGGTGTCACTCCTTGTCAAGGTGATCGGGGCCTACTACATTGCCGGGGTATTTTTGTTTCTTGCATTCCTTGAACAAAGTGAAAGCGTAGAAGAAGAACAATCGAAAAACAGCTGGCTCTACCGCGCTTTCAGTGTCGCTGCGCTTTTAGCGTTTCTCGGAATTGTGGTCGAGGTACTGCGAGCACGGCTCGGAATGGCAGAGTTATATCATTTTGTTCTGCCGTCAGCCGTGGTAGTAGGGCTGATCGTACTCGGGGAGCGAAATGTTCGGGCCACGTCAGGTCAACGATTCAGGGCTCTGTTTCGAACCGTGGTTCCGTTTTCGTGCGGATTGATCGTCCCGATAGCTGTGTTTCTGATTCCCTATGCGAAGTCGGGGACGGTGTCCCAGTTCTTCTATGGCGTTACTTCCAGCGCTATCTCTCGAGCAGCTGGATTGGGAGTTGTTCGTCCGTTAGGAGTTGCCGAAGCAATCTGGGTACTGCCATTGGTCGGAGTAATCGCAGCGGCAATGTATTGGGATAAGTTTCAAGGACAATTGGTGGGAACAGCTCTCGGATTCGCAGCGCTGGTAATTGCGATAAAGGCAGCCTATTCGTTCGAGATTGTCACAAGAATCTGGCATTCGGTTGCCTTGCTGACCCCGATCGCTGTACTGCTGGGAGCGGTTCTGGTGTATGCGCAGAAGAATTCTGGCGCCAGAACCAAGTTGCAACATCAGCAAATTGTGCTTCTGATTTCACTGGCGGCCACCTGCAGCCTGGTGCAGTTTCCTTTTGCAGCTGCGATCTACTTGAGCTATATGGTGCCGCTCACGTTGTTAGCGATTGTGGCCATCGTATCCACGGGAAGAACGCAGCGTGGGACATACGCGCTGGCAGCGGTCGCAGGGCTTTACCTGATGTTTGGAGTAGTCAGCCTCGTCCCACTTTACATTTACGAAATCACGTCAATGATTGGCCCCATGTACACCATGCATGGGGCCCGAACCGGTGGATTGAAGATCGAAGAGGCTGTGTTCTTCGATGACCTGGCCCGTTTCCTGCGTGAGCACAGTCCAAATGGCTTGATGTATGCGGGGAATGATTGTCCGGAACTGTACTTTCTTTCCGGGCTGAAAAATGTGACGAAAGACGATGGCGGCTCGGCAACAATTGAAGAAGTGTTGAAGGCGGTCCAGTCGAATGACCTGAAATTAGTAGTGATCAACGAAGCGCCATTTTTCCCACTCGGCAGGATGAACGAGCAGGTGCGCGCGGAAGTAATGCAAAGATTTCCGCACAGCAGTCAGATCGGAATTTTCCATGTGTTTTGGCGTGAGTAATCCTTCGCACTGGCGACAGAAAAGGCACCAACCGATCTCTTCCCTTACAACTTACGCGCCGGGCGGTTGGAATGACTTTATAAAACTAGAAACAAGTAGCTTTCGTCAGGCAGATAGGCAGCCTTCTCTGACCTTACGACAATGGAGGATCTGATGCCGTCGTGTGGCGGAAGACACGAGTTGGATAGCTATTCTCGAACGGCAGAAACTGGTGATCTGGCGGCGAACTTGTTCCGCAAATACCCGCGGTTAGAATGGCTGATACCGGCGCTCTTTTGTGCGGTCCTAGTGGGGCAGTTGCTGCTTAGTAGTCGTCATCTGTCGCGAACCGCCGACGAAGCCACGCATCTTTATTCCGGCTATCGTTACCTGAAGTGTGGCGATCTAAGTGTAAGTCCCGAACATCCCCCCTTTGCAAAAGTGATCGCAGCGGCTCCCCTGCTGACGATGAACTTTACTGTCGATTGCGCGCCAGTGAAGGGGGATGGTGTTCAGCAATCATTGGCCTCACTCACCTGGTTGTACAGCCAGAAGTGGCTGGTCGCGTTGACCTGCGGGCGCATGGCAGCATCCATCTTTACCGTAACGCTTTGCGTACTTGTCTGGATCACAGCCCGCCGGATGTTCGGTGCTGTTACAGCCATCTTCGCAAGTTTGCTTCTAATCTTCGAGCCCAACGTACTCGCCTACGGCTCTTTGGTGCTGACCGACATACCAGTAACCTGCATGATGCTGTTCGCCGTTTTGTGCTTTTACCGATGGGTCAAGCATCGTACGCTCACTTTTTTGCTTTTGACCGCTCTCGCCGCGGGGCTGACGCTCTTAACCAAGCATTCCGGGGCGATCGTCATGCCCGTCCTCGTCGTGCTCGCAATTACGGACGGTTTCATTCAATCTCGTGGAGACCGGCCAAACTGGAAAGTAGCTCTGGACAATGTGCTAGCCGTCGCATTCATTTGTGTCGTCGCCACTGGAATTATTTGGACGGGGTACGGAATGCGGTTCGCCATGCATCCAACCGGCTCGCACCTCGCGGACGCGACGCTTCCCGAGCCCTCTAGTGCCAACGGCGTGGGGCTCCAGTTCGAAAAACACAGCTTGCTACCACGCCCTTATGTGCAAGGATTCGGCACGGCGCTGACTTTATCGAACCGAGACAGTGTTGTTTTTGTCGCCGGGAAAATTTATCTACACGCCCCATGGTTTGCTACTGCCTTCAATTTTCTGATTCACAATACGACGGCCATGCTAGGGATGATTGTGATGGCGTTATTCGGAATAGCTATTACGCTGCAACAACAGCTTCGTGAACGCCTGTTTCTGCTGGTTCCCTTAGTCGTATATTTGGCGGTGTGCGTGAATGCCAGCCGGAACGTCAGCATCCGTTATCTCCTGCCGATGTTGCCGTTTCTGTTGATTGCGGTTGCGGACGGATGCATGGCGTTGGGCCGGCGAGTGCGCTGGGTGAAGTACGCCTTGCCGTGTCTTATCGTGCTGCACGCGTCGTCGTCGCTTCGTGCTTATCCCAACTATCTCTCCTATGCCAATGAGCTGTGGGGTGGACCGGCGCGAGCATATCAGTATTTGCCCTGGCTGGATACTGGCCAAGCGTATCTGGAGGCCAAAGTCTACCTTGAGCAGCATCCCCAGGGCAACTGCTGGTTTATCACGGGCTGGCAGTGGGATCCGGCTTTCAACACCTTGCCCTGCCAAACCTTCGGTCTCTATTTGCCTCAAGAAATACCATCGCGGGTGCATGGCACCATTATCGTAAGTAGCACGCTACTGACAGACGTACGACCCGCTGAGCGCGAGGTCTCGGCCGCCTTTGAGAACGCAACTCCCGTCGACCACATCGGCGGCAGTGCCTTGCTAGTTTATAAGGGCGATTTCGATACCAGTCTTGATAGTGCCGTGGGTGAAAGAAATTTGGCGACCTATTCGTTTGGCGTCGGACACTTCGCGGAGGCGCTACAACACGGCAGGAGAGCCGTCGACCTGGGGCCAGCGAGCGCGATAACACACGCAGACCTCTGCTTCTTTCTGGCGCACTCTCAGTTAGATGAAGCATTGACGGAGTGTTATGCTGCGCGAAACTTAATGCTGCACGATCCACTTCGAGAGGAACAAATTCGAAAGCAATATTTGCAATCACTCGATCTCTCGATTGCCGCGCTACGAAAGAGATATCAACTCATTTATGGGCGTGATCCGGAGATCGCTTCCAGCGGCGATAACCCGAAGCGATAGGTTCTGGAGTTGTAGATTTTCCACACTCGTGAATTCTCGAGCTAAACACCCGCACGCTTGAGTTTTGGTTGTCACAGTTGCGAAATGTTTCGTCCGCTGGTGTGGTCAGGGTGAAGGAGAAATGACGATGGCCGAGGAAGCTGAACATCACCGAAGACAACAGTACGATCGCTCCTGCGATATAGGGCGAGTTGTGGATACTTGCGCCCTGATGCCGGACAAGCGCCACCACAAATGGTAGCGCAGCAGCGGACAGAACCATGCCGGCGCTGTATACGGCCACGCAGCGCGCCCATTCCTTCAAGTAGTTACCCTCGGTTTTAAAGACAAACCACTTATATCCGAGAAACGCGAATGTGATGCTGACGAGGTTCGCCAGCAAGCTTGCCAGAACGTAACCGTACGCCACAAGCGGGGTCAACGCCATCGTGAACAATGCAAAACAGCCATAACCGACAAGAGTGTTGCAAACGCCCACCGCTAGATAGCGCAGGACTTGAGAATTGTGCGGATTCGATAGCAAGTGCTTGCTCATGGACAAAGAAGCCACAGTGTTAGCGTCCCGCAGTCGCGGACGAAGCAGTCGTGCCGCGGACAAGCGGTACCCCGGGCTCGTATTGGAAATTCAATCGTTCGCGTTCGACGACCAGCGGACGGTTATGGACCTGTGTGTGGATGTTCCCAATGTACTCTCCAATAACTCCCATAAAGAGAAGCTGGAGCGATCCTAAGAAAAACATTCCGATAGCGATCGGCGCAATCCCGAGTGTGAACTCGTGCCAGAAAAGAAGCTTGTATGCAAAGTAAGCGATGCCTCCGGTCAGGGAGAGCAGTGACCCGGCAAAACCCGAGAAGGTAACCAGCCGCAATGGCACCTTGGAAAGCTTGGTGATGCCGAGCATGGCAAGATCGTAGAGAGTATAAAAATTGTTCTTCGTTTTCCCACTCTTGCGGCGCTGTTGCACATACTGAACTTCAGTGTGAGGCAGGCCGATTTCGGCAATCATGCCGCGGAAATAAGGATAGGGGTCGCCAAACTGACGCACCAGGTCGATGATTTGACGGTCGTACAGTCCAAACCCAGTAAAGTTTTCATAGGTCTCGATGTCGTCTGCAAGGCGGTTAACCAATCGATAAAACAGCTTTCGAACTAGAAACATCGCTGCTGCTTCATGGCTTTGATGTTTGACAGCGATGACGATGGGTACGCCCTTTTCCCATTCTTCGAGCAATTGCGCTAAAACTTCAGGCGGGTCTTGCAGATCGGACATGAGAACGATGACAGCGTCGCCTCGAGCTTGCAAGATCGCGTGCATCGGAGAGCGTACATGTCCAAAGTTGCGCGCGTTGCGGATAACCCTGACGTTTGAATCCGTGGTGGCAATCTCACGAAGAACGGCAAAAGTTGCGTCGCGGGAGGCATTATCGATGAAAATGTGCTCGTAGCGATATTTTCCCAAGGTCAACATCAGGTTGCGCACGCGTTCGTAGACTTCCCGGACGTTGCCTTCTTCGTTGAAACATGGGGTGACGACGCTTATCGTTTTCATAATCGTTTTCAGATCTTTTTCATATCAGGAAGCCTTCACTTGCCACTTCCGGCTTTAGCAGCTAATACCGCTGGACATGCCAGGCCGCGGGTGTAGATCGATTCCCTGAGCGAAGGGATGTTGGCATAGGGGCTGTCAATGGCGTCGATCATGATGGGCTGATCTTTCAAGACTGCCTTGCGGATAATCTCACCGCGCATAAGTTCGCGACATGAAATCTGCCCTTGCTGCAGCGGAATGGCCAGATAAACGTCGGCGTCCTGAAGAACGTGGCCTACCGGAAGATCGTGTTTTGCATAGACCCCACGGACGAGCGAGTCGAGGTAACTAATTTCCTTCTGTGGCGGCAGACGCTTCTGCGTTCCCGGCGCTCCGCACATTCCTTTAGCGCGATGAAAGGACTTGAACCATGTATCGATCTGCTCCGGTAACGAGCAATAGGGAGAAACCGTCACGCCCTCAGTCTGAATATCAACGTGTCGTTCGAAGGTTCGTGCCCCTTTGGCGTAGGCCATCAGCACTGATGAAGTCCAGTCCCGATACTCGTGTGTGGAAAATCCAATGATGTGGTTGGGATAGCGGCTGCGGAGGAAATCGATCTGATTCAGTTCGATCTCGCTTTCCTCCGAAGGATAGAGCGACACACAATGGTTGATAGCAAGCGGAATGCGACGGTTGCCGAAAAAAGTGACCAGGTCGTCAATGTCCTTGAGGGAAGAGCCGCCCGTGGATACGATGACCGGCTTTTTGGTCTTCGCCATCTTCTCGATCAAGATCCAGTCGTTGCAATCTGAACTCGCAAGCTTCTGGATCGGGATGCCCAGTTCAGAACAGAAGTCGACAGACTTTTCGTCGAAAGGCGTCGCCATTGGGATGCAATTGGCTTCCCGAATTGCTTGAACCATGGTGGCGTAATCTTCGGACTGGAGGCGCGTATCCAGTGTCTTCTTGATGTAACGAATGTCGGCCCGGTTTCGAAAATCGCGATGAATGAAGCTGTCGACATCTCGCAACTGTATCTTAATGGCAGCGCGCACGTTGTTGAAACGCACAACTTGCGCATAAGTGCTGATTATCTTTAGCCCTCGCCGCAGGTCACCAAGATGGTTATTAGCCATCTCCAGCACGAATAACTCATCGAAAATGTCGTTGCCTGTCATGATGTTAGTGATTAGTCCCGTTTAATGTGTTCGCGTCTTACTCAACTCTCGTAGTGATGGTTTTGATTAGTATGGTAATGTCTTTAGTCCTTGATCATGTTGTCCATGAGTTCACTGTCGCCCAGGAATGGGTACATGTCCTCTAGATTGGGAGATACGATCCGCCCATCAGGCAACTGCTTTGCCTTGGAGCGCGGCTCAAACTCCTGGTTCGGGTCGATAACCACATCGATCAGGGCGGGGCCTTCCGCAGCCAGAGCGCGATCGACCTGTTCAAGCTGAGATTGGCGGTCGATTCGAACCGACGGAATGCCGTAGGCGCAAGCCACTTTCACCATGTCCGGAAAAGATGCGCCGGTGGCGGCGCTCTCGCCTGTAAGTCGTCCGAAGAAGCCAGATTGCGTCATCTTCATTGAAAGATAGCCGGAGTTATTCAGGACAAAGATCTTCAATGGTAAGTGATGATGTACGACCGTTTGTAACTCCTGGATGTTCATCTGAATGCTGCCGTCTCCGGCAATACAGATGACACGCTTTCCCGGACGGGCAAAAGCCGCGCCAATGGCGGCAGGCAAGTCGTAACCCATGGAGGCGGATCCCGAATTCGAGATCATGCGTTGTCCCTTGCGGAGGCGCATGGTTTGGAACGGAACAATGCACGAGGTGGCGTTACCGCAAACGATGGCATCATCATCGGCAAGTTTTGCCGAGAGTTGCTCGACAAAGTAGTAGGGGTTCAACGGTGGACCCGGTTTGCGCTGATGATCCTGGACGACCGGATAACGTTGCACACGTTCCCGGCACCACGCGAGCCACGGATCGTGAGCCCCCGGGCGATAGTTAACGGCGTCGCACTGGCGTTGAAGTTCTTTGAGAAACTGCTTGAGATCGCAGGGGATGGCAAGCTCTGCCTGAACCGTAGGCTTATGCAACTCAGCAGGGTCGATATCAACCTGGATCTTGAATGCGTTGGCGGCAAATGATTGCCAGTTATAACTTGTTTGGCGGATGTTAAGACGGGAACCGAGAATCAGAAGAACGTCCGCATTTTGAACGGTGAAATTTCCCGCTCGATCGCCGATCGTGCCTTGGCGTCCACAAAAAAGCGGGTCATCGGAGGAAATTAGGTCGTGGGTCCAAGCAGTGGTGACGGGAATTCCAAGGCGGTGAAAGACTTCGTCAAATTCCGCGACGGCATGGGCGGCGCGAACGCCGGTACCGGCAAGGATCACTGGGCGCTTGGCTTTTCCGATGCGCTGAAGGACCTCGCGACAATACGACTCCACCAGGGAGGAGTCAGCCAAGGAGTTTTGTCGCGCTGGCTCATCGCGGGCTGGATCGTACCCGCGAAGACTTGCAGGTTCGACAGACGCGGACTGCACATCAACTGGAATATCCAGCCAGCACGGTCCGGGCCGCCCACTTTGGGCGAGATGCCAGGCCCGCTCCAGGTGATACCGGATGGTGAGCGGGTCGTCAATCATCACCGCGTACTTGGTGATATTCGCCACGATCGCGATAATGTCGACTTCCTGATCTCCGAGCTGCCGAAGGCCGGTGATGCTACGCGCCCGCATACATGTTTCGCGCTTTACCTGGCCAGAGATGACGAGCATCGGGACTGAATCGGTCCAGGCGCCGAAGACGCCGTTGAGGGCGTTAACGCTGCCGGGGCCAGTGGTGACATTGACCACTCCTGGTCGACCGCTGATACGGGCGTAACCTTCTGCCGCCATGGCGGACGCCTGTTCGTGGTGGTTGCAGATGTACTGAATGCGCGGCTCGTTGCCAATCGAGTCGTTAAGGTGCATCGCACCGCCGCCGGTCACGAGAAAGACATGGCGAACGCCCCAGCCTACCAAGCGCTCGACGATGTAGTCGGACAGTTTCATGAAGAACGGAAAACCTCTATGCTCCCTTTCTGCGGACGTAAACGTCCAACTCACTAAATCCAGCAACCTGCACATAGGAGTTGAGCTTGCGCCGTAAGATGACAAGTGGCATTCGGGTGCGGTCATTCTTGAGGAATACCATCAAGTCAAAATCGTCCTTTTCAAAAGCGGCACAAACGGCAGAGAGATCACGGGTCGAAAACGAACTGCCAGGGTGCCACCAAAGTGGAAGGCCCGCTGGCGGGTCGCGGCGAAATGCCGCGTAAGAGAATTCCATGCGCGGCCCAAAAAACACTCTCTTCGATGGGTACTTGTCGAGTGCTTCCTCAACTTGCCGAGTCACGATGATCAGGCGCGGTCCTGAATGCAGTCCTGCAAAAAAGCCGGTGGGAATGGTTTCGGTCTTTACATTTTCGAAGAACACGCCCTCGCCAATTCCGCGTGCGCGCAGGCGAGTGACGCCCCAGTAGCAGGACAGTGTCACAAACAGCGCAATCAGCATTACGGTTGCGGCACGACCGAACCCACCGAGCCGCCGTTTACTCCATGGCCGGAATGACGCCACCGCCAAGGCCACTACCAAAGGCATCAGATCCGATGTTTTCAGTTCATAGTTCGTGCTCGCCATAATGAGGCTGGTGCAGGCCGTAATCACGCAGCAGGAGTATTCGCGCCAGTACTGCTGCAATTCGTCTCGATTGCTAATTAGTACGGCAAGAAACAAGAACGCAATCACGGCAGTGGACCGCAACATGATGGTTCGTTCGACCGGCGGGAAATCCTTGAGCCCCATCAGAGTCCAAGGATTTCCTCTTGTCTCCGTGATAGCGGAATAGGTTCGCAGTACGCCAATCGGATTCAGGCCCTCAATCCAGCATATGATTCCGGAAAGCGCCACCCCGAGAATCAGGACAGCCAGAGCCTTCATCCTCGGCCCTGCGTCTCGCGTGGCATACAGCAAAGCAACACAGGCGCCTGCCGGCCATGCGTTTGGCTTGCTGAGAACCAGCAATGTAAACGAAATGCCAAGAAGTACCCATGCTCGAAATTCCCGGCCATGTGTGAGGCAACTTAAGGTGGAGACGAACACCATGGCAACGACTATGCTAGTGACCGGGTTGTACCACCAGAAAGAGCACACCACCGTCGTTCCGACTTCCGCAACCAATGCCAGCATGGTTGCGCCAACTGGCGGAATTCCCAGAGACCGAAGTTGCCCGGAGAGAAAGAAGAAGCTCAGCACGGCAAAGACCGCCATCTGGAGCACGAATGCACTCCATCGAACCCCGAAAAAAAGGAGCGCATACCGGGAACCAAAAATAAACAGCGGCGGTAGAGTGCTCGGATAATCCTTGAATGGAACCAACGAGCTGAATTGCACCCACGCCGCCTCAATCATGGCGCTGTGGTCGTAGCCGCCAAATTGCCTCATGCCCAGCACCCAAATACAGCCGAACATGCCTATAGCGAAGGGCCCGTCCAGAAGCCAACCGTGAGCCTTAGGAAACCCGTTCAATCTGTACCCTAGGTCTCTGGAATAAATTGATCCGCGAAATCTATACAGCAAAGCAACAATCAAAAGCGAGACGCCAGCTACAAATCGATACTCCGCAACAATTATTTCGACGGTGCGAGTATTACGCTGAACTAGCGACCAATGCCATGTGCAACCAGCCGCGACAAGAGCCGCTACTATCAATGCCATGTTGCGCTGATCGAGTCCTTCCGCGCCCTTGGATTTCGGATTACTCCCCAGCTTGATGCCAACGGCGCTAGACATTCACGCCTCGCGATCTGAACACTTGCCTCACAACGGCTTGCTCTTCGAACCACGCATAAGTGCGGCGGATGGAATCTTGCAATGGCATTTCCGCTCGCAAACCCAGGACTTCTCTCGCGCGAGCGGTTGAAGGCACGTACCGCTGGACCGGAGCGTCGTGCGTCGGGGTGGCGGCAAAATGTACGTCGACCAACGGAGGTAATGCGGCAGCGACCTCCCGCGCCAGGGTGGCGATATTCAACGCCTCCTCTGAACCAACGTTGTAAGCGCGGCAAGATTCGCCTTTAATCAAAATGGTCCATAGCCACACCATCAGGTCTGAGGCATAGAGATACGAACGCACGGCAGAGCCATCGCCAGAAACAGCAATTGGGCGATTGTGCAGGCGATCGTTGATGAAGTTGCCAATCGCGAAGTGAGCGCCGAGTTCCATATATGGGCCGACGAAGGCGAAGCAGCGCGCGATCGTAGTCGCAAAATGAGGAGTTGCAGCGAGCGAGCAGAGCATCTCCGCCCCGCGCTTGCCCTCGGCATAGGCTGAGGCTCGGTTGAGCGGATCGGGTCCGCCTTCAAAGGCCTCGCTCACGTGCGTAAGTTTCGGAGGCTGGATCCCGTAAACTGCCCCTGAACTGACCAGAAGAAATCGCGTCACCGAACTTGTGCTCGAGAATTGCAGCGCACGGCGCGTCCCTTCCACAATGGTGTCGAACATCTCCTGAGGCGCTTCGTTATTCAGTTTGGCACTGGCCTCGGTCGCGGCATGAATACAATGCGAAAAATTCCCCTTTGGAAAATCGCCATCACGGACATCTGCCGCATGGAGTGAGATCGCAGGATCCTCTGCTAGGTGCGGTGCCTTGATGGCAAGCAATTCCGGTCGCCTGGATAGCCCAACCGCGCAGGCGTCGAGATTCAGCCTTCGGTTTGCCCAGGCGAAACTTTCAAGTAGCCAGCATCCGAAAAATCCTGTGGCGCCGGTGATCAGGATGCGTTCGCCGCGAAGTTCCTGCCACAGGGGCTCGGTTCGCTCAAGGATGTTTTCGAGATCGCGAGCCAGCCGGTTTGTGGTTGAGGTCTTCATGATTATTGCGTTGGCTTAGGCTCCGTGCATGGCGGAAGCCACTTTTGGAATCTGATGAAAAGTGTCCACCATGTAGTCGATCATCGGTTGCGTGATGCCCGGATAGAGGCCAATCCAGAAAACGTTGTTCATAACGAAATCGGTGTTCTTTAAATCGCCGATCACGCGCCGTTGAATGTCGCGATAGGCGGGTTGCCGCAACAGATTGCCCCCAAAAAGCAGGCGGGTCGAAATGTTTCGGGACTCCAGGAAACTCACTACTTGGTTGCGAGTCGTGGGTGCACCGGGCCGTAGGGCAAGAGGAAAACCGAACCAGCTCGGCTCCGATCCTGCGGTAGCTTCAGGCAAGATGAAAATATCCTGGAGGTCGCTCAGAGCGGCATGGAGTTTTGCAAAATTTGCGCGACGGGCAGCGATGAAGCCGGGCAGCTTTTTGAGTTGAGCCACTCCGACCGCCGCCTGCATGTCGGTCGCTTTCAGGTTGTAACCGATATGGCTGTAGATATATTTGTGGTCGTAACCGGTGGGAAGATCGCCAAGTTTCCATTCAAAACGGCAACCGCAGGTATTCGATTTTCCCGGATCGCACCAGCAGTCCCGTCCCCAGTCGCGAAACGATTCGACTAATTTCTTGAGCGCGGGCGACTGAGTTAGTACGCATCCGCCTTCACCCATGGTGATGTGGTGCGCGGGATAAAAGCTGGTGGTGGCCAAATGTCCAAAGGTCCCCACTCCACGCCCTTTGTACGTAGATCCGACAGCATCGCAGCAGTCTTCAATTACCCAAAGGTTGTGCTTCGTGGCGAACTGCATGACGGCGTCGAGATCGAACGGGTTGCCCAACGTATGAGCCAGCACGACGGCTTTCGTACGACCAGAAACCGCAGCTTCTAATTGCGTTATGTCTATGTTGTAAGTAGGAACTTGTACGTCAACGAAGACGGGAATAAGTCCGTTCTGAATGATCGGATTGACGGTCGTGGGAAATCCTGCCGCAACGGTAATGACTTCGTCGCCCGGCGTAAGCCTGCGATCGCCAAGCGACGGCGAAGTAAGACACGAAAGCGTCGCGAGATTAGCCGAGGAGCCGGAGTTGACCAGCAAACTGCAACGCACGCCCATGAAGGCCGCGAATTCGCGTTCGAACTGCGCGGCAAACCGGCCGGTGGTAAGCCATCCGTCGAGCGATGCCTCGACCAGTAACTCGATCTCGGTGCTGTCAAACACTTTGCCAGACACGGGTATGCTGCCTTCACCGGTTACAAATGCCTTCGCAGCAAGGGCAACGTCGTAGTACTCCTTCACCATGGAGCGGATTTCATCGCGTAGTTGGCTGGCAGTTTTGCTCATCGTCGTGGTCGATCTGTCTTGGCCGTCGAGTCAGTCAATCAGCCTCGGCTCGCATGCGCCATCGCCGCAGGCGCGCCCAGAAATTCGCGATACCAGGCAAGAGTGCGGTCAAGGCCGGAGTCAAGCGTGAATTGCGGCTTCCAGTTGAGGACACTCCGGGCGCGTTCCGCGCTTAGGTATTGATGTCGAATTTCGTTGCTGGCCTGGTTGAGAACTTCGGGACGCAAGGAGGAATTCATCTTTTTCAAAATCAGTTCAACGATCTCGATCACGCTGATCTGGCTTTCATTGGAAAAGTTAAAGGCTTGGCCGCGCAAGGCGGTATAGGATGCCAGCCGCTCAGCGAGAAGCATGTAGGCGGCGGCTCCGTCTTCGATATAGAAATAATCGCGGACGAACTTCCCGTCGGAGCGAACCACAGGACGCTCTCCGCGTATCACGGAGCGAATCGTCCCCGGAACCACGCGATTCCAGTTCAAATCGCCGCCGCCATAGAAATTTCCGCAACGGGTTATGGCAACGGGCAGGTTGTAGCTGGTGGCGTAGGTTTGCGCAATCAGATCGGCGCAGGACTTGCTGACATCATAAGGATGGCGCCCCTGCAGAGGCATCGTCTCGTTGTAGGGGAGATGCTCCTGATCGCCGTAGGCCTTGTCGGAAGATGCCACCACAATCGACAAAACTTTAGGCGATCGCCGGCAGGCCTCCAACAAATTCCACGTGCCCTCGATGTTAGCGGTAAACGTCGAAACCGGATTTCGATTGGCGATGCCGACAATAGTCTGGGCCGCCAGATGAAAGACAACTTCGACTTCATATTCCCCTAACGTGCGTTCGAGCAACTCCCGGTCGGTGATGTCGCCGCGCACGGTACTGACCTGCTCAATGCGACGGCTGCGTACCAATTCACTTTGTGGAACCCAGTCACGCACCAAACATACGACGTTCGAGCCGCCCTCTAGGAGCTGTTTCACGAGCCAGGAGCCGAGCAAACCAGTGCCGCCCGTGACCATCACCGAGCGATCTCTCCAGAATGAACTCATTCCGCCCACACTTTCCATGGAGTCTGATCGCTCGTCCAAAGTTCATTCAGATGTTGATATTCGCGGTAGGTGTCCATAGCGTAAAAAAAGCCATCGTGGCGATACGCCATCAGTTGACCTTCTCGCGCCAGACGTTCCAAGGGCTCCCGCTCGAGGATGCACTCCGGACCGCCGAGGTAATCAAGTACGCGTCGGTTGAATACGAAAAAGCCGGCACTGATCAAACCATTCGCTCTCGGCTTCTCCATGAAGCGCTGAACTTGCCCCTCGTCGTCGGCTTCGAGCACTCCGAAGCGGGAGACTGGCGGAACTGAAGTGACGGTCGCGAGACGCCCGTGCTGACGATGAAACTCGAGCAGGCTGCTTATGTTTACGTTGCTAAGTCCGTCGCCGTAAGTAAGCAGAAAGGTGTCATCATTTTCGAGATAACGGGCTACGCGCTTCAGGCGGCCTCCCGTCATCGTCTCCAGTCCGGTGTCCGCCAGGGTGACAGCGAAATCCTGCTCCTTATGCGCGCCCATGAATTGGATATGGGATTTGCGGCCCAGGCAAATTTTGAAGTCGCTGTTCATCGCCTCATAATTCAGAAAATATTCTTTAATCATGTTTCCGCGGTAGCCGAGGCAGAGAATGAACTCCCGCATGCCGTAGTGCGCGAAGATTTTCATGATGTGCCACAGGATGGGGCGGCCACCGATCTCCACCATCGGTTTGGGGCGGAATTCAGTTTCTTCCCGAAGACGGGTTCCCAGTCCACCGCACAGAACAACAACCTTCATATACAGGGTCCTTAAGCTCCGCCGGCAGGCAGCGCTTCGTATTCACGGACCGACACCGATCCGCAAGTCAGTTATCCCACACGCAAGGGAGGAAGGCAGAATTACGAAAGTCACCGGCTGGGCTTCAAATCGAACAAAAGACCTGATTTGTTTGGACGTGCCTCGGAAGCGGTTGTGGCATACAGTTCTTGTCGCGGCCATCCGGGCATGCGCACCAAATTCAGTCAGCACAAGCGTATCGGTGCAGATCTCCGCACACTTCCTGCAACCAACTCAGGACCCGGAAATTGCGGCCTTCTCGCGATCATTTCTCAACGAGTGTAAATGGTGATTACAACATATCAACGGCAAGCCCTCGTGGGCCGGATCGAAGTTCCCTCATGGCTCCTCGAAATCCAGGGCATAGACTTCCTGGGTGCCGGTGTCACGCATCAGCAGGGGAGAACCGTCAGGGGTGAGGCCCATCCAGGGCCAGAATGGCAGGATAACTCGGCGAAGACTCTTTAGGCTGGCTACGCTTTCCAGCTTCTTATCCGAGACACGCACGCGGTAGATGGTGGGATCGGCATTGGATTGGGTATCGAAATATACGTATTGGCTATCGCGGGACCAGCGGATGGCGTTGACGTTCTGCTTTGCCACTTCCGACCATCTCTGGGATGAGACGTCGAAGATCATGAGTTTTTGACCGTCGATAGTAGTGGCGGCGATGTAGCGGCCATTGGGGGAAAGCGTTGCTCCAATCTGCGCCTCGGAGGCGGGGATGATCGTCGTTTTCGTGGTCTTCAGATCCACGAAACGGATGGAGAATTTATCGGCAACTTCCATCGCGAAAACAGCAATCGAATTCCCATCGGGAGCCCAGCCGGCACTGCGCACGCTAAATTGGGCATCGCCCACTGGCCGCGGTTCGCTGGCCGAAGCGGAGACCAGAAAAACGTGCTCCTTCTGACCTGGCCTGACGGCAGTGAAGGCGATTTGCGTCCCATCGGGAGACCAGTCAGCGGATGTTACTCTGGTGGGAGCAACGGTGAGTTGAAGTTTGTCGCTGCCGTCAATCCGACAACGCCACAGATCACCCTCCGGCCAAGTGACATAGGCCACCCACTGTCCATCTCGCGAGACACTTACATAGGACGCCGAAATGCCATTCAGGTAAGGAACAAACTGCCTCAACTTCGCGTCATAGCGAACCAGTTCGGAGCGTAGCTGAGATCCGACCGCGAAAATCTTCGTTCCGTCCAGGCTGGGACGCGGGGAGTCCAGTCCGAGAGGCCCGGATGTTAACGGCACGGGGTGGCGGTTGATTTTATGCCACAGGTCGCCTTTTTCGCGCACTGCCCATAGATCATCGCGACCATTACGGGTAGCTCTAAAGATGAAGTACTTCCCGTCGGGTGTCCAATCTCCCATACCCGCTTGCCCATTGTCGGGCAGGTCGGTAAATAGCTGATGGGGATTTGTACTATCCGCGGCGATCTCCCAGATCTTGTCGCCGACCGGACTGTTGGTCGTGAAACGGAGACTTTTGCCGTCTGGGGACCACCGCGGCCAATAGATAAAAAGATCGGACTGCAGGGATGCCAGCTTCTTCTGAGTTCCATTTCCGCTTATCTCGATCAACTCATTCGCCCGCGCAAGCAGACGATTTCCATTCGGCATCCAGGCGGCATCGTCACCCGGTGGTTCGACAAAACGCCGCGGCGAACCGCCCAGCGCCGGTACGACCCACATGGGTTGAATGTCCTCTGAGCCACCGAAACTACTCACCAGTAACTCCGTGTGATCCGGGGAAATACCGTTCAGCGAGACATTGGGAAAAGGGATGGATACAGGGACGGTATCGCCACCGGAAGCTGAGACCTGGGCCACTACATAGTGGCCAGCAACATTTTCCTGAATGTAGATGCGGGAGCCATCCGTCTGAAGATTGGCGACTGCCTGGCCTGAGAAACTCTTGGGAAATCCGTCATGCGTAATTTGCGTGTAGCCGGTGATTCTGGGGGGCGCGAGCGTGGGACGAAAAGCATAAGCCGTGAACGCAAGCACCACAATGAGCGCAGCAGCGAGGGATAAAACCTTGGCACGAGAGCGAGCGCGCGTTTGAAGCGGAGGTTTGGCGCCGGAGGTGATTGGAATTGCCGATGTGTGACCCGACGGAGTTGCAGCGCTGGCGGTGCGGCCGGATTCGATCTCGCGCTGCAGGCGCCTCAAATCGACCGCGATCTCTGCGGCACTTTGATAGCGCAGTTTGCGATCTTTCTCCAGGGCCTTGTTGATCACTTCTTCGAGCTTCGGAGGGAGCGCGGGATTCAGGCGGACCGGCGCAAGGGGAGCGCGGTTAAGAATGCCGTCGAAAACTTTTGCTGAGGTATTTCCTGAAAAGGCGGGCAGGCCTGTCGCCATCTCATAGAGGAGTGCTCCGAATGAGAAGAGATCGGTGCGAGGGTCGAGTTCGGCGCCAGATGCTTGTTCGGGAGACATGTAGGCGATGGTGCCGACTGCGGTGCCGGGGCTGGTGAGATGAATTTCGCTCATAGCAGTCGGTGCTGCACCGAGCGAAGCCGCGGAAGTCTGAACTTCGGATGCGACCTTGGCGAGTCCGAAGTCGAGGATTTTGGCGTGGCCCCGGTCAGTCACGAAAATGTTTCCAGGCTTGATGTCGCGATGCGTGATCGCTTTGGCGTGCGCGGCATCGAGTCCGTCGGCGATTTCGATGGCCAGCGAAAGGAGGCGTTCGGTGTCGAGCGGTCGTCCCACAATTGAATCGCGAAGGGTCTTGCCTTCGAGCAATTCCATAACGATGAAGAAGTGATGGTCGTGCTTGCCGATTTCGTAGATCGTGCAAATATTCGGATGATTCAATGACGAAGCAGACCGGGCTTCGCGGCGAAAACGCTCCAGTGCCTGCGGGTCCTGCGCCAGATCGTCCGGCAGGAATTTCAGGGCGACGAAGCGGCCGAGGTCCGTGTCCTCCGCCTTGTAAACGACTCCCATACCCCCGCCCCCGAGCTTCTCAACAATGCGATAGTGCGAGATGGTATGGCCGATCATCGGTTGCAAATCTTACGTCGGAAGGATCGGCAAGTCAATGAAAGGGATGGAGATGGCTGCATTCCAGGAGGAGTGTGGAGGATTGGTCCCTAGCAGTCGGCTTATCGGAAGCTTTGCTAGCGATTGCCGTGGGGGTGCGGCATGGAGGTTACTATTTGTTACCACTCAGGAACGGGCTGGGGCGGCAGCCCGTTTAGGGAAGATGTTGCCCACGCGGCGAATTTCCGCTCCGACTGCTTTCAGCTTTTCTTCGATATTTTCGTAGCCACGGTCCAGGTGATAGACGCGGTCGATGATGGTTTCACCGTCCGCCACAAGGGCGGCGAGCACCAGTGATGCGGAGGCTCGCAGATCCGAGGCGAGAACTGCCGCCGCGCTGAGCGGCGTTCGACCGCGCACTACGGCACGCCGGCCTTCGATCTTTACGTTCGCGCCCATGCGGACAAGTTCCTGCGCGTGCATGAAGCGGTTTTCGAAAATATTCTCGGCGATAATCGACGTGCCTTCGGCCTGCGTCGCGAGCGCCATGTATTGCGCCTGCATGTCGGTTGGAAAGCCGGGATATTCTTCTGTATTCATATCGGCGGCGCGCAGGGGTTGATCGCCCATGACGCGCACGGAGTCAGCCTTCAACGCAGTTTTTACGCCAGTCTCTCCAAGTTTCTGGAGAATAGCCGTGAGGTGTGATGGATCGCATCCGGAAACGTTGAGATCTCCGCCCGTGAGGGCCGCGGCGATGATGAAGGTTCCAGCCTCGATGCGGTCGGGTATGACACGATGGCGGGCGCCGTGCAGCTTATCGACTCCTTTCACGCGAATTGTCGAGGTACCTGCGCCCTCAATCATAGCGCCCATGGCAATGAGCAGCGTCGCGAGATCCGCGACCTCCGGTTCTCGGGCGCAGTTCTGCATCACGGTTTCGCCCTCGGCAAGGGTTGCGGCCATCAACAAATCTTCCGTGCCGGTAACCGTAATCTTGTCGAAGACGATTTCTGCGCCCTGGAGGCGACCGCCTTTAAGGGGGTCAGTTGTCGCTTCGACGTAGCCATGCTCCTGCGTGATCTGGGCGCCAAGCCGCTCCAGTCCCTTGATATGCAGATCGATGGGTCGCGCACCGATGGCACATCCACCCGGCAACGAGACGCGGGCGCGTCCGCATCGCGCCACTAGCGGCCCGAGCACAAGCGTGGAGGCGCGCATCGTCTTGACTAATTCATAGGAGGCTTCGGGGCTGGCGAGGTTGCGCGCGGAAATTGTGGTCCGGTGCTGGGCGCGGCCATAGCCAAGTTCAACTTCGGCACCCATGGCCGCGAGGAGCTTGCGCGTGGTTTCGATGTCGCGCACGTGTGGGATGTTTTCGAGAATCACCGGTTCGTCGGTGAGCAGAGCCGCCGCCATGCAAGGGAGAGCGGCATTCTTCGCGCCGCTGATTCGAATTGTTCCCAGCAAAGGGTTGCCGCCGCGGATTATGAGCTTATCCATGTCAGCTTATCCATGTCGCGATGAGATCCTGGGATGAAAGATACGAAGCGTGCCGACTCTCGGCCCTTGCGAATATTCTAGCGGGGAACGCATAGGTATGTGGTGTGAAACCACTTTGTTAAGTTCCTTTTGTAACTCTCGCAACGCCACGCCCATTCTTGAATTTCCGTTCGCCATCGTCTATTTGGATTCGGATTTCAGCGCGGCAATCGCTTGCCGCACTCGTCCACTCGAGCGTTCCAGCGCAGCCACCGCTGCTTTGCCGCTCACTTTTGCTTTTGCCATGATTAACGCTATCGGCACGCGTCCTCCTGCTGCGGCCAAAAGTTTACGTGCCTCCTGCTGCTTGAGCCCGGTGACGTCTTGAACAATGGCAACACCGCGTTCGGCCAACTTGGAGTTCTTCGTGTGCAGGTTGACCATCAAGTTGCCATAGATATAGCCCATGCGGGCCATCGCGCCGGTCGTGAGCATGTTCAGAATCATCTTCTGTGCCGTGCCGGCCTTCATACGGGTCGAACCGGCGACGACCTCAGGGCCAACCTCGGCGACGATGGAAACGTGAGCGGCTCGGCCAAGCGGTGAATTTGGATTGCAGACCACAGCTACCGTTTTTGCCCCGTGCCTGCGCGCATATTCAATGGCGGCAACGGTGAACGGAGTGCGTCCGCTGGCGGCAATACCGACAACCACATCCTTCTTGCCTGGGTTCCGCTTTGCGATGGCTTGGCGGCCCAGTTCGCGAGAGTCCTCGTCGGCTTCCACCGCCGCAGCCAGCGCCTTCGTACCGCCGGCGATTATGAATTGGACCATTCGTGGTGGTATGTCAAAGGTGGGCGGACATTCTGCAGCATCGAGCGAAGCAATACGTCCGCTGGTGCCGGTGCCGACGTAGATGAGGCGTCCGCGCTTTGAAAGGGCGGCGGCGACCAGATCAATGGCCTGCGCGACTTGCGGCAGAGCCCTTTTGACCGCCTTTGCAACTTTGGCATCCTCGCGGTTTATTATCCGCGCAATTTCGAGCGCCGATTTCTGATCGAGGTTTGTGGAAGATGAGTTCGTTTTCTCGGTGCTAAGGCTGCGAAGGTCCGAAGCTTTTCTTTCAAGATTCGAAAGTTTGCGTTTCACGCGCGTCGTCCTAAAGCTTCAATCACAGCGTCGTGAAAGGCGGGTCGCACTTGCTTGATGGCGTCGTTCTGGCAGTCGGGCCAGGTACGGTTGGTCAGCAAGGTCACGGAGACCTGCTGCTCCGGATCAATCCACAACGACGTGCCGGTGTAGCCGAGGTGCCCGAAAGAACGCAACGAAAAGTATTTTCCCGATTGCGAAGGCGTTGAGGGTGTGTCCCATCCCAACGCTCGCGAAGTACCGGCTGGCGCGGATTCCCGTCGCGAAAAGAATTCAATCGTTGAGGAGCGCAGTATCGGGTGTCCTCCGTTGAGCAGGGCATGGGCAAAGATGGCCAGATCTTCGGGCGTCGAGAACAACCCGGCATGACCCGCAACGCCGCCGAGGACCCTGGCATTTTCGTCCTGCACTTCGCCCTGGATAATCCGGTGGCGGAAGGTACGATCGTCGGCAGTCGGCGGGATTGAATCTTTCAACATCTTGGCGGGATTGAAGGTTGTGTGGCTCATACCCAGCGGGCCAAAGACTTCGCGCTGGCAGAACGAATCCAAGGTCTCGTCGGCGAGACGTTCGAGGACGACGCCAAGAATAATAAATCCGATGTCGCTATATTCGGCTCGTGCACCGGGAACGGCAGTGAGCGGCGTCGCGAATGCCGCTCGCAGCAGGTCTTCGCGGGTGGTCACCCGACGAAAAAGTCTATCGTAAGCGGGCAGGCCTGAGCTGTGCGCGAGCAGCATGCGCAAGGTGACTTGCCGGCGACGATCACCATCTCCCTCCGATAACTCCACAAATTCCGGAACGATTGCGCTAACGGGGGCTTCGAGATCGAGCAGACCGCGCTCGTAAAGGATCATGGCCATAGCTGTCGTGGCGACGACTTTGGTGACCGATGCGAGATCGAAGATATGCGACGTCGTCACTTCCATCGATGATGGATCGTAGGTGAATCGTCCGAGAGGTTTTTGCGCGGCGAACTCGCCTCGGAACGTAACCGCGAGTGAGCAGCAAGGGAACGCCCGGGCGGCAATGGCTCTTTCGAGTACGCCGAACGCGATGCGAAAGCGGTCATCCTGCTCGGCGATATTGCGCGAGAGGAAGGAAAAACCGGATTCTCGATTCGGCAGCGTCAGTTTCAAGGCGTTTGTGGACTGATGGGGTTATAGCAAAGGCGGGAGACGGAGGCAAACGGATGGTTACTTTGGGAGCATCGTTTGTAACGTCAGCCTTGAGCCCGCTCTCCGGGGTCATGTAGAGTCACAGAGAAGTGAAACTTCCAGCGCAAAATCTGCCAACGGTCACTCGCCAGCTCATCGCTCACGTGCTCCTCACTCTCTTAATTTCTACTGCCGCATTCTCCCAAGCAGCACTCGATTCGCGTCTCGCGGTTCTCGACTCGATTATTGACGACGCGATCGTCCAACAGCAAATTCCCGGGGCGGTCGTGATCATCGGCCATGATGGCCTCGTGGTCTATCGCAAGGCGTACGGGAGCCGTGCGATCGAACCGAAGCGAGAGGCGATGACTATCGATACGGTATTCGATTGCGCCTCGCTGACTAAGGTCGTCGCGACGACGACTGCGATCCTGCAACTTTGGGAGCAGGGAAAGTTTCGCATGAACGATCCCGTGGCGAAGTACCTCCCCGAGTTTGGGCAGAACGGAAAACAGGACATCACAATTCGGCAGTTGCTGGTTCACTACTCCGGGCTGGCTCCGGATATGGATTTGGTGAAACATTGGGAAGGAAAAGATTCTGTCTATCGCATGGCGTTCGAAGCGGCACCGGCATCTCCCCCCGGATCGGCATTCGTTTATAGCGACATCAACTTTATTGTTCTTGGGGCGTTGGTAGAGCGTCTTTCGGCGGAGTCTCTCGATCAGTACGCGGCGAAACATATTTTTGCTCCGCTGGCCATGCAAGAGACTCGCTATCGACCACCGTCATTGTGGCAATCACGAATTGCTCCAACCGAAGATGACGAGAACCATCACCTTCTGCGCGGAGTGGTGCACGATCCCACCGCGCGCCGGATGGGCGGGGTGGCAGGCCATGCCGGAGTCTTTTCTACCGCCGATGACCTCGCAACTTTCGCGCAAGCCGTGCTCGATGGTGGGCGCGGAGTGCTGACTCCAGCGACGGTAGCAAAGATGAGCGCCCCGCAGCAGCCCGTGAATGGCACCACTCTGCGAGGTTTCGGTTGGGACGTTGATTCTCCTCTTTCTTCGAATCGTGGAGAATTATTTTCGGTTGGTGGTATCGGGCACACCGGTTACACGGGTACTTCGCTCTGGATCGATACGGCGACGAAGACTTACATCGTCCTGCTTACCAACGCCGTGCATATGAATGTGGTTCCGTCAGCTCAGTCGATAAAAGACAAGGGAAGCGCAGCGTCACTAAGAACCAGAGTAGCTACGGCGGTAGCGGCCGCTCTTTCCCTCGATCCGGTTGAAGCAGAAAAGATGCGACTAGCCAGCATAACCGGCTACAACGAAATGCAGAGCGCGGCGCGAAAGCTCGCTGTGAGAAACGGCAGTGTGAAAACCGGAATCGATGTGATCGAGGAGACCAAGTTTGCGGAGCTGCATCCGGCGCGGGGCGGAACTTCGCGACGCATCGGTTTGGCGACAAACCAAACTGGCGTCGACTTGCAGGGACGTCGAACCATCGACGTACTGGCCAAGGTTCCAGGAATTTCCCTGGATGCAATTTTCAGTCCCGAGCATGGAGTGACCGGAGAGCTGGACACGACCGGTGTCAAAAATACTAAGGATGCATCGACTGGAATTGCGGTCTACAGCGTCTATGGATCGAATGATGCGGCGCGCCGCCCGCCGATGGAAGTATTGAAGCGGTTGGACGCAGTGGTCATAGATCTCGCGGATGCGGGTGTTCGCTTCTACACCTACGAAACTACAATGGGATTTTTTCTCGAGGCGGCGGCGAAGGCTGGAGTTGAAATGATCATTCTGGATCGTCCGAATCCCATCACGGGATCATTTGTGCAGGGACCGGTCTCCGATGCAGGCCGGGAAAATTTTAACAATTATTTTCCAGAGCCGCCGCGCCATGGCATGACGATGGGCGAACTGGCAAAGATGTTTAACGCCGAGCGGCACATTGCCGCGCGCCTCACGGTCGTTGCAATGCAAGGTTGGCAGCCCGGAGACTGGTTCGATTCGACCGGAGTCGGGTGGGTGAATCCCTCTCCAAACTTGCGCGACTTGAACCAGGCGACACTGTATCCGGGAGTGGGGATGATTGAAGGAGCCAACGTTTCGGTAGGGCGCGGCACGGACACACCTTTCGAAGTCGTGGGCGCTCCTTGGATCAATGGAAGAGAATTTGCCTCTTACTTGAATAGCCGCAACATTCAGAGCGTTCGATTTGTGCCCATCGCTTTCACTCCGTCGTCGAGTAACTACTCAGGCCAGCGATGCGAGGGTGTGAATCTTATCGTTCTTGACCGCAACATGTTGGAGTCGCCCGAATTAGGTATTGAATTGGCGTCGGCACTGCACAAACTCTATCCGAACGATTTCAAGCTGGAAAAGATGTCCGACCTTTTGGTGAACGAATCGGTGCTAACCGCTATTGGCGCTGGACAGGATCCGCGCCGGATTGCCCAAGACTGGCAGGCACGGCTGGACGAATTTGTGCGGATGAGGGATAAGTACTTGTTGTACAAGTAGTTCCGCGCATGGGCCTTCATTTCAACAGCCCGGCGGTACTGGCACTTATCGTTTCGCGACCTCTTCTCGACCTCTTTGCGACCTCTCGTCTAGAATAACTACAAGGGTATGCAAGGATCAATGGCGGAAAAAGTCTTCGTTATTCCCACTGAATTTTTGCGTTGTGCCGGTCCGAATTGCGGCGTGCAGAAAGGGTCGAGTGATCGCTGGTGGGTAATGTGGAGTTCGCTCGGTGAACACGATGTACCGGAGCTACATCTGGCGCCATGGGACGAGCGGCTTGCTGTTCGGGAAGGGGCGATCCATGTGTGCGGCGAGGGCTGCGCACAGAAGCTTCAGTCGCAGTTCATGGGAAACATTTTGCAAAATCGCAGCCGCGCGACCGGCGCCTAGCATCTCCGCGAATACTACCGTTGAAGAAACAGGTGATTGCTTGTATTCTGCTCCCGCCCGCCGGTCAAAATCGCGGCTAACTCGGCGATCTGGTGGGCGCATCTGACTTTCAAAAGATACTTAATCGATCAAAAGGTGGCCTGCGATGCCGATTCGTGGAGCTTCTATCTCTTTCTTGTTGCTGGCCAGCTTATTGCTCGCAAGCTTTGCGGCAGCCCAATCGACGCAGGATCCGGACCGGTCCGCGCCCCGTCCACTTTCGGCGGACTCCAACAAACCTTCACCAGGCATAGCTACGCTTACGATACCCGCCGGCAGCCGGGTTCCGCTTTCACTCAAGCAAGCAATCTCGACCAAGACGGCGAAGGATGGAGATCCCGTCTACGCGGAGACTGCCTTTCCATTCGTGGTGAATGAGCGCGTCGTGATTCCGGCAGGCACGTATATCCAAGGCAAGATCGAGCGGGCCAAACGCGGCGGTCACGTGAAGGGGCGGGCCGAACTGCTGATCCATTTCACTTCTATGATTTATCCCAGCGGCTATACCGTACTACTCGGCGGCTCGGTGGAGAATACTCCTGGCGCTGAAAAGACATCGATGAAGGACTCAGAGGGAACAATTCGGCAGGACAGCGACGCCGGGAAGAAAGTAAAGACTACTGCAGAAGGAGCGACCACTGGAGCCGTGATTGGGGCAGTAACCGGCGGCGGAAAGGGAGCCGGAATCGGAGCGGGCATCGGAGGAGTGGCAGGACTGGCGGCGGGAATGATCTCTCGGGGCGCCGATGTGCGGCTGGAACCGGGTGCCTCAATTGAAATGGAAATCCAGCGCGAGGTAACTGTCGACGCGAGCCGTATCACGTCCCGGCGTGAAGTCATTGTGCGTAACGAATAGGCGTGCGTATGCCCGCCTGGCAACTTCTTATAACTTCGGAAAAGACGTATTCGCGGCATTGATGTCTTTTCGCAAATCTTCCCAGATATTTTCCGGCATTTCAAGAAACACTTTTACGATCTCCGGATCGAACTGCCGCCCAGACCAAAGTTCGATTTCCTTTCGGGCGGCTTCGAAAGATTGTGCGGGACGATAGGGCCGGTCGGATCGCATGGCGTCGAGGGTGTCGGCGATGGAGAATATGCGCGCCCCCAGCGGGATTTCTTCTCCTTTTAGCCCGCGGGGATAACCGAGTCCGTCGAAGCGTTCCTGGTGTGCGTAGACGATTTCGGCAGCCTCGGTGAGAAACGGGATCCGGGAGATGATTTTGTAACCGCGATAGCAGTGCTCTTTCATGATGGCCATTTCATCCTCGGTGAGTTTGCCGGGCTTGCGCAGAATATCGTCGGGAATGGCCATTTTCCCGATGTCATGGAGGAAGGCGCCGCGAGCGATGACGCTGATTGATTCCTTCGTAAGCCCCATTTTTCGAGCGATGGCGATGGTGAATGCGGTGACGCGCCGCGAGTGTCCTTCCGTCTCTGCATCTTTCAGATCGAGAGCATCGCCTAAGGCTTCGAGCGTGATGTCGTAGGACTTTTCAAGATTGGAAAGCGCCGATTTCCATTGCTGGGTGCGGGCGGCGACCAGAGACTCAAGATTAGTGCGATAGGCGTCGTTTTCGCGCTTCAGGCGGCGATTCTCCAGCGCCCGGCGGACGGTGTTGAGCAATTGCTCGCGCTCAAAGGGCTTCAACAAATAATCGTAGGCGCCGTTGCGTAGGGCTTGCAGCGCGACTGAGATGTCGTGGACTGCGGTTACCATGACCACGGGCATGTCGGGATAGCGCTCCTTGGAGCGCTCCAAAAGTGCGATACCGTCCATTTCCGCCATCATCAGGTCAGAAAGAACAAGGTCGAATTGCTCGCCGGACTCCAGAATGGCGAGCGCTTCCACGCCGCTCGAGGCCTGACGCGTCTGAAAGTGGGCCCCACCCAGCATGGAGGAAACAATCTCGCGGATTGTCTCTTCGTCGTCCACTACCAGGATGCGGTCATTAGTCATAGCAGTTATGAGTCCTAGCAGATATGAGTGTATCGCTGATTCTAGGCTGCTCCTCTACATTCCGAAAGTAACCAATAGGGAGCGGAAATCCGGTAACTGGGGCGACTGCCCATGATATTTAAAGGGTTGGTGTACGTGCGCTCGCGCGCGTCACAACCTATGGACCCCTCTAGATTATTCGGGAATTCGGTTGGCGTTCTGGCCGTACCCTGGCTCTCAGCGCGGGAGACCGCGGCGCTGATCATCGTGGGTGTCAGCCTCGTTCTCTTCCGGGTGCTCCGAGAGCGATGCCTGCTGGCGTGGAGCGGAGGATGGTTAGCCTATGCTGCCTTTCTGTGGGTGGCGGGGCAGGGTAACCTGCACACGTTTTCAAAGCCACCACAGGCGTTTGCACAGGCTATGTTTGTGCTGGCGATGGTCTTGTTCGCTACAGCGGCGCTGATCTCGGCGCAAGCCCGGCGAGCGCTGACGGTAGTGGTAGCCCTGCTTTGGGTAGTGCTGGTATGCGCCGCTATGCGGCCGTTCTATTTTCCCGACATAAAGTTACTGGGTCTCGGTCTTGAAACAGCTTCCCGGTTGATTGCCTTTGTAGCAGCGATCGAATTGGTTCGCCATCGCTTTGGACGCATTGGCGTAGGACCTTTCCTCTTTGGCGCCGGGCTGTTGACCCTGAACCTCAATTGGATTCCATATACCAGTCATATACCGAGTGAAGGTTATTTGTTGGCGGAAGTGTTATTCGGAGCCAGCATTCTGCTAGTGGTACTCGACGACGCGCGAGTACGCATGCGCCGTCTCGCTGTGCTCAATGAATTAACGGTCACGATTGCGCGCGCCCAAAATCATGGGCCGCTGATGCAGACTGCACTCGAAAAGCTTCGGGTAGTTGCCGGAGCGAAAGCAGCATGGTTCCAGTTGATGGAGGGCGATCGACTGGTGCCGACGCAGCATGTGGGACTTTCAGCCGAGTCCTTGCGAAGTATTGGACCGGCGGCAGACGAGGCCCAAGCGCGCGTCCTTCAGGAAAACCGCGCTGCTGTCCTGAAGACGTCGGAGCGGCCCGAGGCCGAGCGCGAACAACTGAAAAAACAAGGCATTCGTCGCGTTCTGCTGCTGCCGGTGGTCGGCAAGAAGGCTGTAATCGGAATGCTTTCTTTTGGCTGCGGCGGCAGCCGCCGTCATAGCCGGGAAGAACTGGAATTTCTCGGAACCGTCGGGCAGACCCTCGGCATAGCGGTGGAGAATCTGCGGTTGCTGGAGCAAGTGTTGCGCTCGCAGCGGCAGTGGATGAATACCTTCGATTCCATCCAGGACTTGATTCTCGCGCACGACGTCGAGTTTCGCATCCTCAAAACCAATCAGGCTCTCTTGCAGCGTCTGGAAAAGGCTCCGGCAGATATCCTGGGCAGCCTTTGCCAGGATGTTCTGCCCCAAATGCGTCCCTGGGTCGGGTGTCCATATTGCGAACGCGGATCCGGACTCAGCGAGGGAACCGATGCCTGTTTTGGCGGCCAATCGGTAGTGTCAACCTCGTCGTATGCGGAGCAGGGAAGCCAGCAGAAGGGCACCATCCACGTGGTGCACGACACTACCGCGCGTCAGGCCGCGGAAGAAAAGTATCGCATGCTCTTCGAGCAGGCGCAGGAAGGTGTATTCGTAGCCACGCCGGATGGCGAGTTGCTCGACTGTAATGACGCGTTTGTCACCATGCTCGGCTACGCCAGCCGGGACGAGTTGATGGCGCTCGATATGGGCAGTGTTCTCTTCTCGGTTGCGGAAGAGCGCGAAGCCTTTCTGAAGGAAATTGAGGCGCATAATTACGTGCGCAACTTCGAAATTACAGTCCATCGCAAGGACGGTACGCCGCTGGCCGTGGCGCAGAGTTGTTTTGCCACTCGAAATGACAGCGGTCACATTGAGCGCTATCAGGGTTTCGTTCTCGACATAACCGAGAAGAAACGCTCCGAGGACGAGATGCGGCGGCGCAATCGCGAGTTGAATGCCCTGAACGCGATGGCCGTGATTGCGACCCAATCCTTCGATCTCGACGAAATTCTAAATCTCACCGTCCGCCAGGTGATCTCGCTGTTCGGAGCCGAAACTGGTTCCGTCTACTTGGCGGCTGAGCCGGAAGGCACATACCGCCGCCGCGCCGGCTGGGGTCCGCGTAGTGAGGCACGCGTGCGCATGGCCGAAACTGTATTCCCCGAAGGTTTGGGTGACCTGGTGATGCGCTCGCGCGCAGAGGTCGTCACCCAGGATTTCTTACCTCACCTGCCCGCGGCAGTAGTCGAATTCATTTGCGCCGACCGATTGCCTTATTGGATCTGGGTGGTGCTGTGGAGCAAAGACAAGCCCATCGGCATCATGGGCATTGCGAGCAAGGAAAATCGCCATTATTCGAGCAACGACGAAAACTTACTGGTGGCGATCAGCCGGCAATTAGCGACCACGATTGAAAAAGTACAACTCTACGAAGAAACGTGCCGAGCCTACGAGGACCTGCGCCGGACGCAGGAACAGCTCCTGCAAAGCGAAAAGATGTCGGCGGTTGGTCAACTTATTTCTGGCGTGGCGCATGAATTGAACAACCCGCTGACGGCGATCCTTGGCTACGCTCAACTTCTCGAAGGCGCGGGGCTCGAAGCGCGTTCTGCCGATTATGTGCGCAAGCTGTTCAAGCAGGCTCAGCGCACCCACCGCGTTGTGCAGAATTTGCTTTCTTTCGCTCGCCAGCGCAAGCCGCAGAAGCAGGAAGTCGACTTGCGCAAGGTCCTCGAAGAATCGATTACGCTCCGCGAATACGATTTAAAAGTCAACAATGTTTCACTGCAACGCGATATCCCCGAGGAACTTCCGTCAGTAATTGCCGATCCCCACCAATTGGAGCAAGTCTTCCTGAACATTATCAATAACGCACTCGATGCCATGGTAGAGAGCAGCGTGAGCGGTGTATTGAAAGTGCGCGTCTGCAGGAGAGATTCTTACGTCTGTGTGGAGTTTGAGGATAACGGTCCCGGAATTAAAGACCCCAGCCGGATTTTCGATCCTTTCTATACCACCAAGTCCGTGGGCAAGGGAACCGGGCTTGGCTTGAGTATCTGCTACGGCATCGTCAAGGAACACGGTGGCGAGATCGTAGCGAGGAACCGTGACGAAGGCGGAGCTACGGTTGAAGTGCGCTTGCTGGCGAGCGAAAAGCCGGCGCTAACAGAAACTCTGCCAGCCTCTCCGCGACGGGAGGCGGTGCTGGCTGGCCGTGTGCTTGTTGTCGAGGACGAGGAAGCAGTGCTTGAATTCGAGCGGGATGTATTAGTCGGAGCGGGTGCCGAAGTCACAACTTCCATGAGCATCGAAGACACGAAGCAACTCCTTCGCAACGGCGCTTATGATGTCATCGTAATGAATGGTGTCATGCCGGGAGAGTGTAGCGCGCGAGAAATGTATGAGTGGGTCGCGGAGAATTGTCCCGGACGAGAGAACGGTTTGCTCCTGACGTTTTCAACGATGACCGATCAGGAGACTAGAAGTTTTCTACAGGAGCACAATGTGCCGTCTTTGGCGAAGCCGTTTGAGGTCGCCGACCTGATCTCGCACGTCCGTTCGTTGAGCCAACGGGAAGGGAAACCTACGGCTAGTACCATCCCCGACGAGAAAACTTCGATAGCGAGTGCCGGCGCCTAACACTTTTCGCAAGACCACTAAGTCTAAAGTTGTAATTTCAATTCTCGAGTCATCTCCGCAATCAATTTTTCATTTCTCCGGTACCAACGCCAGTGTCCCACTCGCTTGGCCTCGATCACGTTCGCCTTTTCCAGAATTTTCATGTGATGCGAAATCGTAGGCTGCGAAAGTTTTATGCGCTGCTCGATATCACCGGCACACAACCCGGTTTCCTTCCCTATGGAATTGCCGCCTTTCTCTTTGAGTGCATGGAGAATACGGCGTCTCGTGGGGTCGGCAATGGCATGCAAAAAGCGATCGAGATTCGGAACGGGTTCAGGCATGTGCAATGGGGAATTTGTAATCGGTAATTGGTAACTTGAAACGGCTTTAGCGAGCGCACGTTTCGAAGACTCGTGTCACTATTTTTTCACGATTGGATTGTATCCGTCGCCGATAAGACGGGCGCGCATTGCCTCCGCCTCTTTCAGATCGCCGTAAGGACCCACCTGAACGTGGTAGAACTTGTCGACGGAAGCGTTGTTGGCGGCGAGCGCCGGATATTGTTTCTTTTTCAAAGCCTCGACCAGCGAATCCGCATCCTCCTGGCGGCTGACCGCAGCGACCTGCACATAGTAAGTACCGCTGTAACTACTGGCAGCAGAAGCAGACGGCGTGGTGGCCATTGAACTGCCGGCATCGCCGTTCGCTTTCGGCGATGCTTGAGTAGTCGAAGCAGCTGCGTTGTTGCCTTGCGGCGTCAACGCGGCATCAGTCGTCTTTTCACCTACAGCTTTATAAAAACTGAAATCCCCGGACTGCGTCTGAGACGAATTATTTTTCACCGCCGAGGGCCGCACAACGACGGCTGGAGTTCCGCTGGCCGCGTTCAGCAGACTGTTCCCAACAGCCTGTGAGGTCTTTTTGCCCAGCGAAAACCCGAGCGAGAAGAAGAGGGCACAGACCAGTACCAGAGCGAAGAAAATAGTGAGCATCCGGCCTGTGCCGAGGGTAATTTCCGTATCCTGCTGCGCCGTTGGCATATTAGGCTTGACCTCTAGCTTCCCGCCGGCGTGGCGGGAGCTGATCCTCCTCCGAGAAGCTTTTGTATGCCGGAGAAGAAGTCGATGGGCACCGGAAAAACGACTGTGGTGTTTTTCTCGACGCCGATTTCCGTAAGAGTTTGCAAGTAGCGTAACTGGATGCTTGCCGGTTCCGAAGACAAGAGGTGCGCCGCGTCCACCAGTCGCTGTGCGGCGGAGAACTCGCCTTCCGCGTGAATAATCTTCGAGCGCTTTTCGCGCTCCGCCTCGGCCTGCTTCGCCATGGCGCGCAACATCGATTCAGGCATATCTACCTGTTTGACTTCCACGTTGGCGACCTTCACGCCCCACGGCGCGGTATGCGTGTCGAGGATACTCTGCAAGCGCAGGTTAATTTTGTCGCGATGTGCCAACAGTTCATCCAGTTCCTGCTCGCCCAGCACCGAGCGTAATGTTGTCTGGGCGAACTGGGAGGTCTGGTAAACGTAATTGGAAACCTCGACCACGGCTTTGTTAGGATCGATGACCCGCAGAAAAATAACCGCATTCACCTTTAAGGTGACGTTGTCTCGAGTAATGATGTCCTGCGGCGGGACTTCAAGCGCTTCTTGCCGCAGAGAGATCCGCACCATGCGGTCAATCGGACTGAACACGAGGGCGACGCCGGGCCCTTTCGCGTGTCCCAGTAGTCGTCCAAGTCGAAAAATGACGCCGCGCTCATATTCGGCAAGAATCTTGATGGAGCTGAGCAGGTAGATGACGACGATGATGATGGCAACGGTAAACATCGGAAACCCGAGCTCCATATTATGCCTCCAATGAATTGTTATTAAGGGGTCTCAGCGGATTGTAGCGCAAGCTGGTAAACATGGGCGTTGCTTACCGGGATTCTGCGTGAGAAGGGGAGGGGAGGCGTGCTTAACCCCGAGCTCGTTCTGGCAAGACACGCCGCGTTTCTTGCCGTCGCCGCTTACGGTTTGGCTACCTGCGTGAGGCTACCACCGGATCTCCGATCAGGAGATTTTGGTTACATTGGCCGCTTGCGGCCCTTTCTGTCCCTGCACAATTTCGAACTCCACCTTGTCGCCCTCCTGCAGGCTTTTATAGCCTTCGGTAGCGATCGAGCTGTAGTGAATGAATACATCCGGTCCGTCGTCACGGCCGAGGAAGCCATATCCCTTGGCGTTGTTGAACCACTTGACAGTGCCTTTCAGACGTTCCACGTGCGCCCCCTCTTGGTGCGGATCTCCGCAAAAAGGTGCGAACCCGGAGGTTCCGCGAAAATGCCTAGGAATTGTGCTGCTCATTCTCGCGACTGTCAAGGTTCGGAATCAGATGCCGCCGGGTTTGGGCTGGGACCAACATGTTCGTGTCTGGTGTTCCTGGTTACCGCGCCGTCAATACTCCTGGCGCACTATAATCAGCGTTGCGGGTAGCTAATGGGTGCTCTGCCTGTCCAAATGATGACTTTAACGTGGTTACGCGTGGCGCTGGTTTTTTACTCCGTGGGGTTGTTGTACGCCCTGGTGGCGCTTACCCGCGCTTCGGAGATTCTGAGCAAGGTCGCCCTCCATGCCTCCTACCTGGGAATGGTCTTTCATTTCGTTTCCTTGGCTGAAGCGGTCGTGCAAAGCGGGCAGTTTGCGTCGGCATCCGTTCACAACGCGGAGTCACTCTTAGCGTTTCTCATCATGGTCCTCTTCATGCTGGCGTATGTGTTTTACAAGACGACCACGCCGGGCATTGTTGTGTTTCCGATCGTTTTCTTGTTGACGTTCGTGGCTGCCACGGGGCAGCAGCCGATGGTCTTCGCCTCCGATGTGGTGAAGAAGGGCTGGCTCGCCGTACATATCCTGATGATCTTCACGGGATACGCCGCACTCTTCTTAAGTTTTGGCGCCAGCATTCTTTACTTGATGCAGGAACGCGCATTGAAGTCGAAGACTGGGAGCGGGGCGTTTTCAAGGCTGCCATCTCTGCAGGTGATCGATGACATAGGCTATCGTTCACTCATGCTCGGATTTCCCTTCATGACTCTGGGTTTGATTGCGGGCTCGGTGGTGGCGGAAGCCACCTATGGACGTATTGATTTTCTCGATCCCAAAATTCTGCTTTCAGTGCTGATGTGGGCGGTTTACCTGCTGATGGTATTTACGCGCTTGAATGCAGGATGGCGGGGGCGTCGAGCCGCTTTGCTTGCCAGCGCCGCTTTTGCTACTGCAATTGTGGCGTGGGTCGCCAACTACTTCAGCGCAATGCACAGGTTTATTTCGTCATGAGATTCCATCTCATCGGCGTGAATCATACGACCGCGCCTATCGAGGTGCGAGAACGCCTCGCCATTCCCGACTCCCGGTTGCCTGACGCCTGCAAGAGACTGTCGGAGCATCCTTCGGTCGCTGAGGGCATGATCGTTTCTACCTGCAATCGGGTCGAGTTCATCGCCAACATGAAAAACGGTACTGGCGACCTGCGCGATTTCTTGCGCGAATATTTTGATACCGATCTCACCCCTTTTGAAAATCATCTTTACGAGTTTCAAGAGGACGAAGCCATTCGACACATTTTCCGGGTCGCTGCGAGCCTGGACTCGATGGTCGTGGGTGAGCCACAAATCCTAGGTCAGGTCAAGGAAGCCTACGCCACCGCGCGAGCGGTTGGAGCGGTGAGAACCCAACTCGATCATTTGCTCACGCGGGCTTTTGCCGTCGCCAAACGAGTACGCACGGAAACTGCCATCGGGTCTTCATCAGTGTCCATTGCTTCAGTGGCGGTGGAACTCGCCGAGAAAATTTTCGGCAGCCTGAATGGAAAGAGTGTGTACCTGGTTGGAGCAGGAAAGATGAGCGAGTTGGCGGCCCGGCATCTGATATCGCACGGGGCGACCTCTCTTTTTGTGGCGAATCGCACTTACGATCGCGCCGTAGGGATGGCCCATAAATTTAATGGACACGCGATTGAGTTCAGCCGTCTCTACGATACGTGTAATCGCGCCGACATCGTGATCACATCGACCGGATCGCCGAATTTTATCTTCAGGCGGGAGCATGGCGAGAAGTTGATGTCATTGCGCAAAAATAAGCCCATGTTTTTCATCGATATCGCCGTCCCGCGGGACGTCGATCCAGAGATGAACAAAGTAGAAGGGCTTTTTGTCTATGATATTGACGACCTGCAACAAGCGGTCAGTGCGCATATCGCCGATCGGAAGAAGGAAGCACAGCGGGCCGAAGATATCGTCAACGGCGAGGTGGAGAAATTTCACGCACGCTTGCAGACCCTGGATGTAGTCCCGACTATCGTGAGCTTGCAGGATCATCTTGAGACCATTCGCCAAGCTGAGATCGATCGCGTCCGAGGCCGGCTAGGGTCGATGACAACCGACCAGGAAATGGCTGTAGAAGCGCTGACCCGGGGCATCGTAAACAAAATCATGCACACGCCGATCAGCACCTTGAAGACCGCGGCGCGCGATTCAGAATCCACCACCGTTATCGAACTTGTGCGGCGTCTGTTCAATTTGCGTGACGACGAAGAACGCAGGTTTGCAGGAACTTCAAAGGTCGACTCAGACCCCGCCCTATATCGAGACAAAGATCGAAACATAGCTAGAGACATAGATCGGGAGATAGATCGAGACAAGGCCAAAGCTAGAGGCAAGGGACAGCGGGAATAATGGCGCGACTTCGCATTGGCTCCCGCGGTTCTCAACTGGCGCTCTGGCAAGCAAATTACATTTCCGATCAGCTGCATAATCAGGGGCACATCGTAGAAATCGAGATTATCAAAACCACTGGGGATAAGATTACCGACGTTGCGCTTTCTAAGGTTGGGACCAAGGGGATGTTCACTAAAGAGATCGAAGAAGCGTTGGTTGAGAGCCGCGTCGATCTGGCTGTACATAGCCTCAAAGACTTACCGACTGAATTAGGCCCTGAGTTCGAAATTGCCGCCGTAACCACCCGCGAAGATCCGCGCGATGCGTTGTGCTCGGCGCAATTCTGCAGCATCGACGACCTCCCGCAGAGGGCAAACGTCGGAACCAGCAGCCTGCGCCGTCAAGCCCAGTTGAAGGCGATTCGTCCGGATCTACGGATTCATCCGCTAAGAGGTAATGTGGACACGAGATTACGCAAGCTCGAATCCGGCGAATATGATGCGATCATTCTCGCGGCGGCCGGCCTCAACCGATTGCGTAAGGCGCATCTAGTGCGCCAGGTGATTCCGGCAGACCTAATGACGCCTGCAGCAGGACAGGGCGCCCTTGCAATCGAGATTCGTAATGGAGATAGTGCTACCAGAGGGCTGCTCGCTTTTCTCGATGATGCTGACGCCCGCTCCACAACGACCTGCGAACGCGCTCTGCTCAACAAACTCGGCGGCGGATGCCAGGTTCCGATTGGAGCTTTGGCCGAAGTGATCGCGGGCGGTATTCGGTTAAATGGGCTCGTTGCCCATCCCGATGGAACGAAAGTATTGCGCGAAACCCGGGAGGGCGCGGATCCTGTTCGCCTCGGCGAAGAAGTTGGCGAAGTTCTGCTGAGTAGGGGAGGCGATGTTATTCTCGAAGAAGTTTACGGCGAAGGCTTTGCGGTGCCGCAACAGCCGTAAGGACGTCAAATTCCATCCATGCGCAAGCCCAATGAAAATCATCCCCTTGCTGGCACGCGAATATTAGTTGGCCGCGCTCGTCATCAGGCAGGCAGTCTTTCGGCCAATCTGCGTAGTCTGGGAGCGGCCGTCGTCGAAATTCCGTTCATTGAGATCCAAGAGCCAAAGTCTTTCCAGTCGCTTGATGATGCTCTCAAAAACATGAAGTCATACGACTGGCTCATTCTGACTAGTGTGAACGGCGTTGAAGCCATGTGGCAGCGAGTTCGTAAACTTCGCATCCGGCGACGTGCTCTCAAGCGCCTTCAGATTGCAGCCATCGGCCCAGCGACGAAAGCGGCGATCGTGAAGCACGGCCTGAAGGTGAAGATGGTTCCCGAAGAATATGTCGCGGAGTCAGTGGTGAAAGCTTTGCGCGATAAGGTTAAGGGCAAGCGCATAATTCTGATAAGGGCGAAGGTCGCACGCGATGTGATTCCCGAAGAATTGCGCAAAGCCGGTGCACACGTCGATGTGATCGAAGCCTACGAAACGGTGGTGCCGGAAAAATCGCGCACTCGATTGCGCACGCTGATGAAATCAAGCCGCCGCCCCCACATTGTGACTTTCACTAGTTCCTCGACCGCTAAGAATTTCGCCGAACTGCTTGGTGATGCCGGGAATGGAGTGCTCAAGGATGTGCAGTGTGCTTCGATTGGTCCGGTGACCTCCGCGACATTGCGCGAGTTGCAAATGCCGGTTGCGATCGAGGCGCGCGAATTTACGATGGGCGGTCTGATCCGAGCCATTGTCCTGGCGCGCTACGCGCAAGCTTCAATTTAATCCCCGGAATCGCCGCCGGAATTGTCCGGGTTCGGCGCCTTAGCTCCTTTCGGTGGATCGACTTTATCCAGGTAGGCCTGCATGCGCTGTTTGCCATCGGCGGACATGCCGGTGAACTCAATCCCATTGCCGACGCCGGGATCGCAGGTGCGGACCACGGCAGTAATATTGACGTGCTCCGAATCCAACCAGAAGTCAAGCCGCAGCACCGTCGCGAGCGGAAAGGGGAGCATGTTCTCAACGTAACAGCCATTACCGCTTACGTCAGTTGCGCTGATGCGTGCTGGCGCATTCACCCGTTCGTCACGGATTTCCAGGGGAAGCATAATTTTATGGCGCTGCCAACGCCGGCGTTGTGACGGAGGAGGAGTAATCGCTACGGTTGCTCCACTCATCTTCAGATAATTTTTCCACGGGCACTCCTGTGCGGCGATTAGTTTCACACCGACCAGATGTTTCTTGATGAATCCAGCATCCTTAGCCCAGATCACCATGCAGCGCGCTTTTTTGTCTTCGCACTGCACTCCGATTACGTCACCCACTTTCAAGTCATTCTCTACACCTGAAACCAGAGCGCCTTCGGAGCTCACATTCTGTGCGCGAGCTTGCTGAGAAAAGGGGCGGCCTTCGGCGTTCATACCCCATACACGTACCGGCAGGTCTACGGTGAGCCGAGGCTCAGTCCGATGCTCAGCCCGATGCTCAGCCATGCTTGATCCTTTGAATGGCATGATAATAGCGCTGTCGGAGAGGTCGCGATATTACAAAATTTAGGCGGCAGCCAGAAAGGTACAGTGTCAAGGAGTGACTGTTGTCAGGAAATTTGTTTCCGCCGGTTGTTCGATAAATTCAGGGTAGCTGATAACGCTGATCTTCTGTTCTTCCAGAAACTGGCGAAGCTCCGGTGAAACCAGAAGACGGCGCTCTTCATCGCGGGAATCGAGCAATCGCGTTCCCGCTGCACGAAGATCGGCGTCGTTGTAGCCAGGATGACAGACCAGTTCCCAAGTTCCATCGGGTAAGCTGGCGATCGCCTGCCGCAGGAGCGCACTATAACCCGCGCTTTCCAAGGACCCGGTCTCGATCATACCAACCAAGCCGTCGGGCATAAGTAAGCCGGCGCGTTTGGTGCGCTGCCGGAATTGTCTGGAAAAAGAATGTACCATTCGTGCCTGGCCATAGCGCTTCCAGAGGTCGCCCTTTCCTTTAAACAATCGGCCGTGGGTTGATTTTTTGGGGATGAAAGGATTACGAATTGCGCGCACGCCGCAAACTCGTGCAGCGCGCAGCATCGCTACCAGAATCTCGGGAAAAATGTGAGTGTGTTTGTGGGTATCGAGATGAGTTACCTGGATGCCGGCGGCTTGAATTTTTCTGATCTGGGCCGTGATTTCCGTAACTAATTGGTCGCGATCAAAGCCTCCGAACATAGCGCGCGCGGAAAAGGCCGACAGACGGGAATAAAACTTTTCCGGGTGGTCGGATCGAATCGCCACCAAAGTATCAACCGCATCAGGCGAAGAAACAGGCGATCCATCGACCAGCACGACGTGGCATCCCACGGAGAGCTTCGGCGCCGACCGCGCCGCTGCAACTGCGTCGTTAAAGCTCGCGCCGTTCGCCATCAACGTCGCCGACGAGACAACTCCATCTTTCTGCGCTTCGACGATGGCGCGATTGACCCCAGCGGTTAGTCCAAAATCATCGGCGTTAACGATGAGCCTTCTCACCTGGAAAGTGTAGCAGCGGAAAAGAGCTCAGCAAAACCGGCAGGCCGCTTGGCGCAGTCCTCGTTTGACCGAGAAGGCAGCGTCAAGTATTCTGAGCGCTAGTTTTAGTTTTACGCCTCACCTGCGATGGAGACGCAGCACGGGAAACATTTCCCCGCGAGGGCGGTTAGCTCAGCTGGTTAGAGCGCCTGCCTTACAAGCAGGAGGTCGCAGGTTCGAGTCCTGCACTGCCCACCAAAATTATCAACAAATATGCATGTTCTGGCAGACTTGTCCGCCCTACCAAGTTCCCTGTAGCCATACTCCTACGACAACCTCTTCTAGTGAAGGATCATCCCATTCAAACCCTGTTGGAGGTCTTGAATGTCCCGGTTCCTTTCCCTTTGCCTGGTCCTTTGCGTTTCCAGTTTCGCTTTGGCTTCGTCCGTAGAAGTGGTGTACGTCGCTCAAGGCACGAGTATTGTCACTTACAACGTCGATCCGCAGACTCTCAACTACACTCAGGTAGGAACGCTTTCAATCAAAGGCGCTTCGACTTTCGGCAGCGTGGTTCCATCTCCTAACGACCATTTCATCTATGTCATGGCCGCTGATGCCACTCAAACCACTCATCTGTATGTCTATGCCACCGACCCGAATGGCGCTCCCCAGGCCCGTCCGACGCAGATGCTCTATGCCAAGAGCCTTAAGAGCCTGCAACTCGACCCAAATGGCAAATTTCTTTATGCCGTCTATGCAACGCCTATTGACTACGGAAATAAAACAACCTACAGCATCCGCCGCTTCGCAATAAATCCTGCCAACGGAGCGATAAGTCAACCTGTGGTTGAAGGAAAATATACGCTTTACAGTTACGATGCGTACTCGTGCAGCGTGTCGATTACGGGCTTCAACTCGAATGCCACCGAACTCTACGACAACGTGTACTGCGGAACACACGAAGGCCCTCATGCGACTTACTATGAGCGAACGTTTAACAGCACGAGTGGAGCGCTCGGGCCTGATGTCCAGATTTATACCTGGGGCAGCGATGGAAACGGAAGTTTTGAAGCAGTTCAGTTCGTGGGCGACCGCATGTTTGACTTTGTTTACCCTGACTTCCCGCCACAAATCGTGAACATTTACCCGGCAGTGCCAAATACGAGCAATCCCGAACTCCAATGCACAGCTTCAATGCTTGCAGCCTGCGGAGCGCTTAACGGCGTCGTGGTCCATCCTTCAGGGCAGTATTTTTTCATAGGAAATTCCAATAGTTCCGCGACCGAAATCGAGAAGATCGACTACAGCCAGAAGAAAATTGTCGATACTGGAAATAAAGTCCCGTACATTCAGGATATTTCAGGGCAGATCGGCCCTCCATTCAGTCCCGATGGCACCCTGGTATTCACGACTAACTATACGGGCTACGGATATTATCTTCAGGTCAGCGGGATTTAACGTGAGCAGCGCGCAGGTCACGTCAGGCGCGACGATATACGCGCCTTCGTCGGGTCCCAATAACCTGGAGAACGCTTACTTCACCGCCACGCGGTTTTAAGCGAGTATCGATCCCTACTACACGGGTCAGGTACTCTGTGCTTGCTCCATAGATCTGTACAGCACAGTGGAGGAACTGCATGTAAGCGTCCTTGCTGCCAAACTCGCACTGATAGACTCCGTCGCAGTCATCTTATCTCCCTCGTGGCCGCGGATTGTATGGCTTTCAGTTAGCAATGTCGCCTCTCCCCGCATCCGTCCCATCTTGATAGCCCCATCGAGTGGCTGTTTGCTGCCACCAGAAAAATACCGAAACTTTTTAGCAACGCCGGGGTTGGACCTGACAATAAAGGAGTTCTCCATGCCGAGCATCTGTGTGCCTTCCCACAAGTCCGTTCTGACCCTCTCCGTCCTGCTGGCTATGTTTTCCCTTGCAGGCTGCAACGCCACGAACCCGCTTTGCGGTAGTTCCAGGCCCAAGCCGCTTATCGGTTCGCTCTCACCGAGCACGATGGATTTTTCTGAGGTGCAGCAGGGTGCTGTGCTAACGATAATGGGCAGCCAGTTTGTTTCATCTTCTGTCGTTGTCATCAATGGGACGACCCTGAGCCCCACGTTAGTCAGCACTCAGGAGTTGCAAGTCACAATTACGACCGGTTTGATCCCTGCTCCAGGAACCTTCAACGTGTTTGTGCAAACTCCGGGCGGGAATTCTGGGGACGTGGGCTGCGCAAGCGGCGGCAACAGCAGCACACTCGTATTAACTGTCAAATAAGCTAAAACTACCGCATCCGCCTTGCGCTAGGAAATCGCGCAAGCGCGTCACGTTGGCTAACGCGGGACGATTCTTCGTCCCGCGCTAGCACACCTTCCAACAATCCCAATCTCAATCCCAATCTCAATCTTAATCACTGCGCAACAACCCTCACTCAGTTGGAATCCGCCTTGGTCCAGTCGCTGGAAAGTGACATCGCCCCGTGGAGGAATGCCCCGAGCATCCGTGACTGGCAGTTGCAAAAAACAAACAATAACTTGACTAGCCAATGACATCCGCATCGCCGGACTTCTCTACCTTGTCCTCAGGCGCTCACCCAGATTTGTTTATGAAGGTATTCGCCATTTTCGGAGTGTTTCTTTTTGCGGCTGCATTTGTGCTTGGTGAAAGTGCTGTTTCTCACGCACAAATCACTCCGGTGACTGGCGAAAGCTGGCTCCATCACCTTGGCCGGTCTTTCGATGAAACCAGTATGGGCAAGACGTGGCAGTTGGGGCCGGCTTCGGAAATCGACTACGGGACCTTGCGCACACAGGCTGTACCGACATCGACCAATCCAGAATCAAGGGTGGAGACTGTGAACGGCTCTGAACTCTACCGCATTAACTGTCAGGGATGCCACGGGGAGTTCGGCCTTGGGGCCCCTTCTGAAATCCCGTCGCTTATAGATCCAGTCCGGGCAAGTTCCGCCGCGTTGGTAGGACAACGGATGAAACAACTCGGAATGGAATTGAGCCCGCGGCAGATCGCGGAATTTGCAAATCAGTCGCGAAGTGCCTTACTGAAGCGCCTCCACGAAGGCGGACAAGATATGCCTTCGTTCGGCCATCTGAATGAATTGGAGATGCGCTCGCTGGTTGCGTACCTCAATCAACTTGCACATGTTCCGGGCGCCGACAAAAAAGCAAATGCGATTCGCGAATCACCGGTTCGCATCGGCGAACTTATTGTGAGATCCACTTGCCACGTCTGTCATGCGGCAACGGGGGCAAATCCAACTCCAGCCGAGATGTTTGCGGGAGCAATTCCTCCATTGAGCGCGATTCCAAGTCGGGTCGACCAGGCACAGTTGGTGCGCAAAGTGACGCGCGGAGCTCCGGTATTCATGGGGTCTATGGCATCGCTATATCGCGGCAGGATGCCGGTCTTCAACTATCTGACCGAGGACGATGCGGCGGATGTCTACGAGTATCTTGCTCAGTATCCACCCGCGGAGTCTGAAACCTTCGATCGAGTCGCTCAGCCGATTGCAGGAACATCCGACCCACCGGCCTCCGTGAAAATGCTTAGGACAGAGGCCGCGGCGGCGCCGCAGAACGCTTTATCTCGACCTCCGGTTTCTGGAAAGAATTACGAATATTTTTTCTTACCGGCCGGCGTAGGATTTTTTGCGCTTGTTCTAACGAGCATGTGCTGGATTACCCTGCATGAATTTAGGCGACTCTCGACGGACAGCGAGGCGAGCCGAAATTCCCGCCGAAATCTTCAACGACAGGAAACATATCTGGCACCGTGGTTCAGGGTGCGTTCCGCGGCCGACTTGGTTGCAGATTCTTCGGGACCGCCGGTGGAAACGGGTGAACAAGGTCTGACCGATTGGGTTGATCGAAGGAAAATCTCGTAAACGAAACTTTTAGGGAGGAAAGATGCAGCAAAAGTTATTGGGAGTAATGTTTTTCGGACTGGCTTTGAGCCTGGCAGCGCGAGCGGCGACGCTTAGCGGCAAGGTCACGGGAGTCGCGGGATCGTCAATCGTTTACATCGAAGCGATCACTGGGAAAAGTTTTCCAGCCCCCGCGCAGCATCCGGTCATGGCGCAAAGGCACTTGATGTTCGAGCCCCACGTTCTCGCGGTACAGCAGGGCAGCACGGTGGACTTTCTGAATAGCGACGGCACTTCTCATAATGTTTTCTGGGTTTCTATTGGTGGCAACAAAAAGCTTGGCCACAACATGGGCTCGTGGGCGCAAAACGAAAAGCGCGGGTTCAAGTTCGACAATACCGGCACCGTTCCCCTGTTGTGCAACGCTCATCCCCAGATGAAGGGCTTCATTGTTGTTGTTCCGACACCTTATTTCGCGCTTACCAGTGAATCGGGCGAATACAAAATCGAGAACATAGCCGCGGGCAGTTACAGCCTGACGGCCTGGCACGAAGGAAGCAAGAACCAGACCGTGCATGTGGATGTCGCGGGGGACACCACAGCCGACGTTGCTCTAAGCCGATAGGGTCTTAACTGAACGATCAAAACTTGCCGCTGGGGGATGGCTCGATTTCTTCTACTGCTGAAGCACAGTGAAGCGGCTGATCGAGTAGCCGAGTGCAGCACCCATGAAAACATCGGATGTAAAGTGGGTTGTCAAAGAAAGACGCGAAAATCCGACGAGTGCCGCCGCGCCGTACGCAACGTACGGAACCCACTTATGGTTGCCGTAGCGCCGCGCAACGACAGTGGCAATCGAGAAGGCAACTATACTGTGGCCCGAGGGGAACCCTCCTCTCGAGCTTAAAGCCGAACCTTTGCTGTCGCGCCACGAGTCGTACAGGTTTCCCTGAGGCGGGTAGGAGGAAGGGCGAGCACGATTAGTGACGTCCTTCAAAACTGTCGTCAGGATCTCCGCGTCAGCGACCGCCTCCCCTGCGAGAAGTGCTGTGTGCTGTGCTTTTTCATCTTTTCGGATAAGTCCGACAACATAAAACGATGCCGGAGCGACGACCATGCCGATTCCGGTCGCATTGCCGGAGAAAAGATTGTTGAACTCATGAAAAGACGAAGTCCGGCGAAAGTAATTTGCTTCGATGGGGTCGAGTGCCAGCAGTCCGCCAGTGGTTCCGAGAACTGCAACCGTCGGAATCCAGTTGTGACCATGAGCAAGTGTGACTGGAAAAGTCCAAATGTGTTTTTGGTCGCTGAGGATGTTAGGAAGCAATAGCTTCCACGAAACCGGACGGTCGAATGAAGGTACGGAGTGCGCGGTTGGCGCCTCCGGCGTAGTGCTAGGGGATGAGTTCGGAAGAGACGTTTGATCGGGAGGGGATGTCTGGGCCGCAATTCCCGAAGGAATAATGAAAGAAGACAACACGATCAACGCAACACTGAGCCTCAAACGATCCCCCTTACTGCGCAGCGCAGCGACAATGTCTAACAGCACGATTATAAATGTCGGCTGTGGCTGGACAATTCCTTTGTTGCAACCCGAGGATCACGAAGGTGAGGGTCTCGGGATCTTTCCTTGTGTCCTTGAACGAGGGTTTAATAACCGCAAGACTGACTGTCACACCTTCCCTTGGCCTTAAAAACCCTTAGCCTCAAAAAAGATCGCACAGCTCATTTTTCTACTGCACAGTCAGTGTGTACGGACCCACAGTGTGAGTTGTGACCGACTCGGTCACAGTCACTGTTGCGTTAAACGCTCCAGGAACAGTGGCGTTTTTCAGGCTAACCGTGCTGGTTGCGGTCTTCGACGAGTCCGCCTGAGAAGTTGCAGTAACGCTTACGGATGCTGGCAGCCCGGCAGCTACGGTTGGCGCCGTGTAGTTTCCGTTGGCGTCAATCGATCCCGCGGTGCTTGGCGAGATCGACCAAGTGACTGCCGTATTTCGCGTATTGCCGACGCTCGCTGTGAAAGCCTGAGTCGAAGAGGGCCAACCATCTGCCGTATTGTTTGGCCAGAGGCTCGCGGAGGCCGGGCTGATTCCAACTGTTACAGGTGCGCTACTGCCGCCGCAGGCTATCAACAGGCCGAGAAAAGCCAGCGTGATGCACATTGCAATGGCAAGGGCTGAGTATCTGGACGCCTTGCGTCCGACGAGACCGACGAGACCGACGATCACAACGCCGGCGATCGGAATCGTTAAGGGCAGCCATGGAGAGCGATTCTCAGCACGTTTATGCTGCGATGCTGCGGCTGCTGGTTGGTTGGGGCCAGAGGTGGTAATGGTCAGACCCACGGTTTGAGTTCCGGAGGTTCCGGCCGCAATTGATGGAGGATTAAATACGCATCCCATCGTTGCATCGAGTCCCGAGCAGGAGAACGTGACCGTTGCCGCGAAAGTAGGTCCAAACGTCAGTGGCGTTACCGTAAACGTGTAACCGCTAGCCGACACACCCGCCAATACCGTCGGCGATGTGGTGCTGGTGTTGGCCACCGTAAAGTCTGGCGCGATCACATTCACAATTACCGGAGCAGAGGTCGAGGATGCAAAGATTCCAACAAATGTCCCAGTGATGGAATTGGTGCCCAAGGGAAGTGCGGTGGTATTGAATGTGCCGGCACCACCCGATATGGAAGCCGAGCCCAATGGAGTCGTCGACCCATTGTTATAGAGTTTTACGATGCCGGAGGCTGACGAGGGCGTGACCGTAATCGTCAATGCGTCATTACCTCCAGGAATGATTTTTGTTGGGGATGCCGCAAGGGAGGTTGTGGTCGCAGTGAATAGTTCGCCCCATGCATTGGCCAAGTTAGTTACGTCCACTGAACCGAGGCCGGCTGCGAGGTTGTAGCCGGTAGTGGGGTCGGCGTCGGATGCACGGTACCCAAAACTCCCGGACGTAGGACATAGAATCGCGGGCGCCTGACCCGCAGGAGTACCAGGCTGGCACGAAACCAAAATATCACCGCTAGTGACTTGGTGGAAGGCGGCCGGATTGTACGTCGCAATTTGATAAAGGTTTGGATTCGCGTTGCCCAGCCCGGGAGAGCTTTGAAAACCATTTGCCGTTACATACTGGTTGAGTAATGTCACAATTCCGGCGAAGACCGGGGTCGAGGCTGACGTGCCGCCAATAATCGATCCGTACGTGTCGACCGCGGCAAAAATGCCGTTGACACAGGTACTGCTGGAACTGCTTCCGCCGAATTCCGACTGCGGGGTGCACAGGATGTAGCCTGGAAAGTTGGGCGATGCTAAAAGTGAGACATCGGGCACGTATCTGACACCAGCAGGGGCGTTGGGTACGGAGAGTCCTTGCTGCCATGTAGGCTGCGGAAACCCTCCCAGACAGATTCCGGTGGTGGTCTGACTAAAACAATTGCTCGCTCCGCCTCCGCCCTGCGAAATCCAAATGTCGCTTTGTGCTTTTGCCTCCGTGGCGGTGGAAGTCAGCGCGACCCAACCGGCTCTAGCCGGGCTGCCCCCCTGGCTGCAGAATTTTAGGCTGGCCTGTGACTGACAGAACTGGGATAATTCGCTGTCGTCATTCCACACCAGTTCGGGGATATAACTGAGTGCGGTGCCCCCATTCGGGCCGGGGCTCGTAGTCCAGTACGGAGAAGGGCTGGGATACGAGTCGTTCGCGAGAGATATCCCAGTGCCCCCGACACCGGTGACCTCAGGGCTGCTCGCCGGATAGTTCACGGCTAAACCGTTAACGGCGGGGCCGAAGGGCCTGTTGTTGTTCGGAGGGCTAAAATCGCAGCCCGCCGATCCTGTGTCGCCTGACGAGTTCAAAATCGTCACGCCTTCGGCGTTGCCTTGTTGCAGAAGCGTTTCCAAATCATTTGTGAAGGCCTCGCAAGCGCCATAACTCATGCTAACCACAAAGGCGAGCGGCGGTCCGCTAGGCGGGTTAATGACCGCGTTCAGAGAGGCATTCACGCCGCCACCACTTATGTAATTGCAGTTGCCGTCGTAACCAACTGGGGAGTTGACATAGATGATTTGAGCATTCCGCGCCGTAGCACCCGACCATTCCACGTCGAGATCAGCTTCCCCTAGATCTCCACAGGTGCTGGCCACGCCGAGGTCGGTGCCGACCACTACGTACGCAAAATTGGTGGTGTTGCATGGAGAAACGACGAGACCGTTGGCATTGGTGGTACAGAAGTTGGAGCCTGTAGTTGGGATGCTCGGGAGGTTGAAGCCAGAGCGAAAATCGTTGATGTCGTTAAGATAGATGTCGGTTTGACCTACGATGGCAAGCTTTTGTCCAGAGCCATCGATGGCCGGGTTTCGACCGTACAGTCCTTGGATGTCGTAGATCGTTGCAATATCATCGGGCGCGAGAAAGTTTGGAAAGAAAAAATGACCGTCGTAGTAATCGGGAAGTGAATTCGCTGTTCTGCCCGCGCCCCGCAATCGAGTTCCGGGCCGCGGAACGAAGCTATGCAGACCTATGACCGTGGTTACGATGCCGCTGAGAGTTGACGGTATCTTGAGCGGGCTTGAGTTCGCGAAATACTCTTTATCATTAACCTTGTAGGTGCGAATCTCGGTGCCAAAAGCGTTCTGCGCCATCCCAACGGTTCCGCTGAAAGCTACCGAGTTGCGCCCGCCACCAATGCTGATGATTTGGAAGCCTTGTGACTTTAGCCAAGTGGTGATCTTAACCAGGTCGTTCTGGCTAAGCCCAAAGCGATCCGCGTACTGCTGAGGCGTGAGCCATTTGTGGTAATTCGGTGATTTTGGATTCTGCTGCTCCGCCAGAAGCCGATTAAGAGCATTTTGCTGAGCGGAGGACGGGGACATGAGAATGGTCATGTAACTGAGCTGACGAGAGGGGTCGACGGGTCCGATGTCGTCTTCTGGTAGTGCCTTGGGATGAAGACTTTTGGCAAGTGGGACACTCGTGCCGACGTGAATCGGGCTGAGGATGCGATCTTTTGGAGCGGCGAAACTGAGGGTTGTTATTGCCAGACTACAAACTGCGACTGCCAGTAAATTGGGCGTCAAAAAGTTGGACGTCAAAAAGTTAGACAACGACAGCAGCGTCGCTCGCACACATCGCATGGACTCTCCGTGGCGCTTGGGTTTGTAGGAGAAACGTGGCCTATTATTACTTCGTACTTGTTATCTGATCAAGCTATTACTTGCCGGGGTTGTATGTCTTTATAAGTGTTAGCGAATTTTGTGACCAAAGTTACGCTTATGTAGGTAAAATCCCCCGGCTATCGACGGAAATGAACCGCTCCCAGAAATCAGCTAAAATCTCGCCTAAACCTCGGCCAATTCCTCTTCCAGTAACTGCTTGTTATAAAGCTCGGTGTAATAGCCATTACGGGCAATGAGTTCGTCATGGGTGCCGAGTTCCACAATGTGTCCCTGGTGGAGGACGGCAATGCGGTCGGCGTTGCGAACGGTTGAGACGCGGTGGGAGATGAAGATGGTGGTGCGTCCGTGCATGATTTCGCGCAGGTGATTGAGAATCTTATCTTCGGTGTGAGTATCGACGCTCGATAGAGCGTCATCGAGAATGAGAATACGCGGGCTGCGGAGAAGGGCGCGGGCGATGGCTGTGCGCTGCTTCTGCCCTCCAGAGAGCGTAATGCCGCGTTCGCCGACTGCGGTGTTGTAGCCATCAGGAAAGCTCTCGATGTCCTGCGCAATATTGGCGGCCTCGGCGGCGGCTTTAATATCTTCGAGCACGGCCTCGCCACTTTCGTCCTTAATGCCAAAGGCAATATTTTCGCGGATGGTGGCGCTGAAGAGGAAAGTCTCCTGCGGCACGAAGCCTATCTGTCGTCGCAGGAAGTCGAGAGGAAAATCGAGCACGGGTTTGCCATCGATCAACACAGCGCCTGGTGGTGCATCGTAGATGCGCGGGATCAGGTCAACCAGGGTCGTCTTGCCCGAACCAGTAGGGCCAACAATAGCTAGGCTGGAGCCAGCAGGAATGCGGAGACTGATGTCTTTGAGAACGGAGACACCGTTGTAGGCGAAGTTGAGGTTGCAGAATTCAATTTCACCAGCGAAATCCGGTGATCGGGTGATCGGGCCATCGGGCGATCGGAAAACCTTGTCGGACTCAGTGCTCGCGCATTTAGGTTCAGATGGCCCGATGACCCGATCATCCGATGGTCCAATGTTGTCTGCTATTTCCGGATTCTCGGTAAGAATTTCATTAATGCGCACCATCGATGCGGTGCCGCGCTGGAAAATGTTAATGACCCATCCCAGGGCGATGACCGGCCAGGTGAGCTGGACCATATAGGTGTTGAAGGCAACGAAATCACCAACATTCATCTTTCCCATCAAAACTTCTCGTCCGCCGAGCCATAACACGATCACTACAGCAGCTCCCAGCATGAGTTCCAGTGTCGGCCAGAGCATTCCCATCAACCGCACCAGGCCCAAGCTGCGGCGGATATATTCCTGATTTGCATTTTCGAAGGCGGCAATCTCGGACTGCTCCTGCACATAAGCGCGAATCACGCGAGCGCCGGAGAAGTTTTCCTGGGCGCGGGCCGAGATGTCCGAGAACATTGCCTGAATGCGCTCGAAGCGCTCGTGAATCCGTCGTCCAAAGTACTGGATGACGACACTGGCGATGGGCAACGGCAGAAAAGCATAAATAGTGAGCTTCGGGCTTATGGCCAGCATGAACCCCAAGGCTCCCGCAGTAAATACCAAGGTATTTGCCGAGTACATGATCGCCGGCCCAAGCAGCATCCGCACAGCATTCAGATCATTCGTGGCCCGGGCCATTATGTCGCCGGTGCGGTTTCGCTGATAGTAAGAGTACGAAAGGCGTTCGAGGTGCGAGAAGAGGTCGTTGCGCAAATCAAATTCGATATCGCGAGAAATGCCGATGACTACCCAGCGGGTTAGAAACTGAAATATTCCCTTGATCAAAGCGATCGCCAAGATCGCTAGCGAGTAGGTGAATAGTTTCTCGCGGGTGACTCCGGAGTGCAGATCGTTGATGGCGCGCCGGATAACTTGAGGAAAGAGAATCCAGATTCCGTTATTGAATAAAACGCATAATCCGCCCCAGAACAGACCGCTGCGGTAGCGCTTCAAATAGGGGATGAGGGGACGGAGATTCTTCGGCACCATGGCTATCTAAAACATGATTATCTAAAGCAAGATTTCTTAGAGCATGATTACGTGAAGTGGGACTTCTTCTAGATGAGATTGTAGCAGCGCTGGACGCCGATTTTTGGAACGGCGGCGCAAGGGCAACGAAGGCTGCGGTAAAAAGCAGCGCCGTCCAGAGCGATAACATGCCGGCGGCAAACATCAATCCGGAGTACAGCAGATCCGCGCGTTCCATAAGGTATCTCCGAGGCTCAAAATAGTTAAAAAAAGCCGGGCGAAAACGGAGGTTGGAGGTTCCGTAGTCGCCCGGAGGAGAGAGACTTTTGGATTTAATTCGACGAGTGATTCGCCATGTGCTCTTGCATGTGCGATTCGTGCTTCGCCTCAATAGTCGCCAGCTTGGCTTTCTGATCGGCGGTCAGAACCTGCATCATTTCTGACTTGATGCGAGCGTGCTGAACCTGCATTTCAATCATGTTCTGCGCATTTTGCGTGGCCAGCGCTCGAGTTTTGGTTTCGTCGAATGGACCGGCTTTCTCGAGGGCCCGCATATCAGCGTGATATTGGTGCATCTGCTGTGTCAGCGGCTGAAGAGTGGCTTTCTCTTTTTCCCAGATTGCTTTTATCTGAGTTTGTTGATCGCTGGTCAGGTCAAGCTGCTTGGTAAAGAACCCCATCATGTGATGGAAGTCGCCATCGGGGCCACCATGACCATGCATGCCCTGTGCAATCGCAGCTGCAACTGCCAGTACTACGGCCGCGCCGATCGTGAGAAAACGGATACGAGTTGATTTCATTGGAACTCCTTTTTGAAGCTCTGGATCTCCGTAGGATCCGGGAGGCAGCCCGAACATCTACGCAAATAAGAACACTATTTGGAGAACGATAGGGTAAAGAGTCGGTCAATCGCGGTAAAGTTTTGTAAATGCTCGCAGGGCGCTTTTAGAGCTCTTAGCTTTTGCTCCTACTCAAAGCCAAAGGCCAGGAGCCAAAAGCGAAGGCCACGTTTCGTTTAATCACAAATCTTTACTGCATATCAACTAAAGGTGTTAGATGATCAAAGGAATGGATCACGTACTCGTAGTTGACGACGACGTTGAACTGTGCGCTTTGGTGCAGGAGTACCTGACGGCCGAGGGCTTCAGCCTGAAGGCTGTCCACGATGGCGAGCAGGGTTTGCAACAGGCGCTGACTGGCGATTATTCGCTGGTGGTGCTGGACGTAATGCTGCCAGGAATTAATGGCTTCGAGGTGCTGCGGAGGATTCGCAGTGTATCTAAGATTCCGGTGCTGTTGCTCACCGCTCGCGGAGAAGATGTTGATCGCATTGTTGGATTGGAAATCGGCGCCGATGACTATCTTCCCAAGCCATTTAATCCGCGCGAACTGGTTGCTAGAATTCGCGCTGTGCTGCGTCGCACCAAGCCTGCCAGCGCGGCAGACGGGGTACCGGAAGTTCTGAGCGTCGGTGACGTCGAGCTGGATCCTGCTACGCGGAGCGTGCAACGGGCTGGACAACCGGTCGACCTTACGTCAGTTGAATTCAATCTTTTGGAGGTATTGCTTCGCGAGGCTGGACGGGTGGTGACGCGGGAGCGGCTGGTGAACGCCGTGCTGAGCCGAAAGTTTATGCCCTTCGATCGCAGCATCGACATGCATGTCAGCAAGGTGCGGCGGAAGTTAGGCGACTCCGAAGAAGACGGCGACCACATCAAGACGATTCGCGGAGTGGGCTACATGTTTGCTCGGCCGTCGAAGGTGAAGAAATAAATGAGGAGGCTGGCAAAAGAATTGAATAGGAACCAATGAAGAGTCTTTTCCTCAAGATTTTTCTGTCCTTCTGGGCTGCCCAGGCACTGTTCCTTGTGGTGGCCATCCTGGTGACGATTGCCATGCGCCCGGCGCGCCGTGGGATGGAGAGCGAAGGGGCCCAGATTTTGGCGGAGGCCGTGAATGCATACCAGACGGGAGGCGAGCAAGGCGCTCAAGCCTACCTGGATGACGTGTTGCATACGCAGCATGTACATGCGTTCGTCTTCGATCCCTCGGGCCGGGAATTGTCGGGACGCAGGGTTTCACCATGGATCGAGGATTCGCGGCAAGGCCGGGTGACACCGTCCGCTGGTTCGCAAGCCGAATTCCGCCATGGCACGCCGCACCACCAGGGGTGGATCGACAAACTGATGCCCGAGCGTATCGTCCGGCGAGCCATGACACTTGACGGGAAACGATACGCGCTGGTTTTGGAGTTGCCGCCGGGACCGAGAGTATTTTTCGGGCCGCATGACATCCCAGGGCTTGGAATTGGTATTGCCGTTCTAACGTCGGGATTGATGTGCTATCTGCTGGCATGGTCGATGACGACTCCGGTCAGGCGCCTGCGGACGGCGGCGCAAAGTCTCGCGGCTGGCGACTTGAGCGCGCGGACTGGAGTACCCGTCAACGGCCGGCGCGATGAACTCACCGAACTGATGCGCGATTTCGACCGCATGGCGGAACGGCTCGAGAGCTTGGTCGATTCCCAATCCCGGCTGCTCAAAGATGTTTCTCATGAATTGCGGTCGCCATTGGCTCGTCTCAGTGTTGCGCTGGGACTAGCCCGGCAACGGACGAAGGCAGAGACTGCGCCTGAACTCAATGGTTCCCTGAACCGCATTGAACTCGAGGCCGACCGATTGAACCAACTCATCCAGCGTCTGCTGACAATTTCGCGGTTGGAGTCGGGAACTGACGGCTTGCGGAAGACTAAATTTTCTCTTCGCGAGATGGTCGAGCAGGTTGCCCGAGACGCTGATTTTGAAACTCCCGGGCGGGGGTGCAGGGTGATTGCCGGGGATGCGGATGAGTTCCTGGTCGAAGGCGATCCCGACCTCCTTCGAAGCGCAGTCGAGAATGTGGTAAGGAACGCCACGCGTTATACTGCTGAAGGCACGAAAGTGGATGTGCGATTGGAAAGGCAGCCGGCTGAGAGCGGTGGCGAAGATATTGTCGTTCGCGTGCTCGATTCTGGCCCCGGCGTTCCCGGCGAAGCGCTACAAGAAATCTTTGAGCCGTTTTACCGGCTGGACGATGCTCGCAACCAGCAAACTGGCGGCGCAGGATTAGGCCTTTCAATCGCGGACCGAGCGATCAAATTACATGGCGGACAGCTTCACGCATCCAACCGTAAAGAGGGTGGTTTAGAGGTTGAAATCCGGATTCCAGCTGCGATCGGGTTTGCGCTCCCCACTCGTTCCTGATACACAAATATATTTCAGCCACAAGCTTCAGTCTCCGTAACGGCAGGCGGCAAATCGCTTGCGGACGGGAAGCATGCTGGGAGAACTGATGTCGAAGAAAAACCGCGTACTTGTTGCGCTCCTGGCCATTTGCGCCTTGAGTATATTTCTGCTCAATTGTGGCAGTTCATCTTCCCGGCCAGCCGGTTTGTTATACGTGCTGACTCAGGCAACGAACGGCGTCGGAGACAACGTCAGTTCTTTTGCCATCGATTTCAGTAACGGGAACCTGTCGCTGATCAATTCCAACGCGGCTACCTGCCCAACCACGAATGCATGCGGACTTCCTCTGCAGATTATTCTTGACCCGACAGCGACAGTCGCATTTGTTTTGAATCAGGGAAGCCCCTGTACACCGACTCCGCCGACCTGTACGCCCACGGGCACTATTCCCCCAACGATTAGTTCTTATACCGTCGGTTCCAATGGCAGTCTCTCTGCTCCCTCGACTGCCGCCACTCTGAGCGCGGGTGATACCGCCATCGCCATGACCCGCGATTCCGGCGGAAATTTTCTGTTTGTGATTACAGCGTCTCCCCAATTACTCGTGTTCAGCATGAAGTCCGGATCAACCAGTCTGACCCTGGCGTCGAGCCTGGCGTTAACAAAGTCTCCCAGTGCACTTTCGGTTATTTCGTTCACTCCACCCGGCTCGTCAACTGCGCAGGAATATCTTTACGTAACCAATAACCACGACAATTGCACCGGGGCTGCCTGCAATCCGCAGCACAATGACAACACAGTGAGCGCCTATACCGTGAATTCGTCGGGCACGCTTACCGAGCAACCGAATTCGCCGTATGCAATCGCGGCAACCAATCCGATTTCGGTGATCGCGGTCAACACCAACCCGCCGGGCCAGAACACGGGTGGAGTATTCGTTTATGTCGGTAATCAGGATCCGAACGGAGGCCATCTAAACCCGTTCGAGGTCTGCACCGTGGTCAATGCGCTTTGCAATTCCCAGAATGTCGCAGACGCCCTGATGACTCCCCTGGCAAGCTGTCCGCTGGTATCCTGCAATGTACCGCCGACGAGTGGGTTATCCAATCCTATCGCTATGCTGGTGGATCCCACGAACAGTTTTCTTTACGTCCTGAACCAAGGTTCCAACAGCCTGGCAGGGTTTCGGATTAACACAACTGCAGGTACGTTGACGGCATTGACCCCGGCGTCCCAGCCTACCGGAGCACAACCCGTGGCGCTGGCGCTGCAACCGCCCGTTGGATCGAGCGCACAGTTTATCTACGTCTCAAACAATGGCTCGAGCAACATTTCCGGTTTTAACGTAAGCACCATCACCGGCGCCATGAGTAGCCCGATCACCATAACCAGCCCGCCGGGTCCAAGTGGGATGGTGGCACGGTAGTACGAATCAGGCCATCTGACCATCGGGTGGTCGGGTGATCGAATAGCATATCCCTACGCTTTTTTCGATGGCCCAATGGCCGATCACCTGATGACCCGATTTTTTAGGTTGGCATCCGAAGAATTAAATAACCACCGATGAATCCGAAAACCAGGTCGGGAGACCACGCTGCCACAGTCGGCGGTAATTGACTCAGATTTCCCATCGCTTCGAACAGGCCTGAGATCGTCCAGTACACTACCGCGATGCCGATCGCGGTGGCGACTCCCGCGACGGTAGAGCGCTTGCCGGCGGAGAGAGCGAAAGGGACAGCGAGTATAGCCATCACCATCGTTATCAGGGGGTAAGCGATCTTCTTCTGCAGTTGCACCCGCAAGCGCACTACATCGAAGCCGCTCTGCTCGAGATCATGAATGTAGAGGCGCAGTTCGTCATAATTCATCTCCGACGTCTGTTTGATCTCCTTCTTGAAATACGCAGGAGATTCCGTCAATTCAGGAAAGGTAGCTGCATCAAATTTGTGATAACTTTCGATCGCGGAACCGCTCAAGGTTCGCTCCCATCCCTCTTCGTAAACCCATCGTCCCATTGATTTAGACCAGTGGGCGCGGTCGGCTTTTATGCGATGTGTGATCTGGAAGGTGTGGGGATTGAATTCAAAAATTGAAACACCGCCGAACACATCACGATCTGCGTCGAAGAATTGGTAGTAATAAATGTCGTTGTGCTGGCCAAAAATCCATTTGCGCTCTGGTCGCAGATAGGTCTGCGCTGGTTTCCCCTTGATGCGATTGCGGAGCGCATCCTGCCGCTTGTTAGTACGGGGAAGATACAGTTGATCCGACAGAAACAACACTCCGGCCACAACCACGGAAGCGATGAGCACCGGTACAACAATCCGGTAAAGGCTGATGCCGGTGGCCTTGATCGCTGTGATTTCATTTGAACGCTGCAGCAGTCCGAAAGTGACGAGCACCGCAAGCAGCATGCTCAAAGGCGCGATCGGATAGTACAAGAAATAGGGCGTCACGTTGAGCAGGTATTCTCCAACCGTCAATAATGAAACATCATTGCGCAAGATGTCGCCGAAGAGCTCAAAAAGTGTGAATACCAACAGGAGCATCACGAACGATCCGGCAATCATGGCCAGGTACAGCACGAAATCGCGCAGGACATAATCATCGAGAATGGTTGGGAAACGCATGTTGAATAAATGCCGGCGCTCCTGCAGCGTTGACGGTCTTTGCGCTGGCGTTAGCGAGGCCTTGACCCATGAACTCTTAAACCAGGAGCGGATGGCAGTGAGTTCGATCGGCCTGCGTTCTGACTGCCACAACAACAACATTCCTCCAATGAAAAACGCCAGATCGGCGAGCCAGACACCGGCGGCAGGGGAAAGATGTCCCTGGCGCGCCAAAGTTACTCCAATCAGAGATATTGAGTAGTAAACGAAGACTAAGAGGATGGTCAGCACAAACCCGCTGGATTTTCCACCCTTTTTTGAAGACAAGCCAAGGGGTATTCCAACCATCGCGAAGACGATGCAAGCCGCAGGCAGCGAGAGGCGGCGATGAAATTCGATCAGGTTCCAGCGGTGGATGATAGGATCGCCGTTCCTCGCGACCTGGAGAAGCTCCGTGGTGGTGGTTTCGCCGAGTGTAGCGGGTTCGCGTTCTGAACCATTACCATTTTGACCAGCCGGAACTTGAATGGGAATGTCCGTAGTTTGGAAAGTGGAAATTTGATATTGGTCTGGAATTTTGGGATCGGTTTCGTGGGTCGAGCCGTCGGTGAGGTGCAGATCCAGCGTTTCATTCTCCTGACTCGCCATCGTTCCCTCGTGGGCGAGGCTGACTCGCGGGGACGCGGGATCGGCCATGTCAGCAAGAAAGACTCCCTTCCATAGCGCTCCTCCCGCCATTGACTTGACGTCTTGCACGTAGAGGACAATCTTCGGAAATCCCTCGTAAAACACTCGGGGTTGAACTTCGAACGAAGCCTGCGCGGACTTAAGCCGATCCTGCAATTTTCCAAGAGAAGCAAGGGAATGGGGCGCGACGTACAAGCTATTGCCAAGAGCGAGCAGCCAAGCAACGATGACAAAGATCGAAATGACGCGAAGGAAAGTCCAAACACCAAGGCCACTCGCACGCATGGCGGTAATTTCGCTGTCGGCAGCCAGGCGACTGAGTCCAATGAGGATGCCAACCAGCACGCCCATCGGAATGGTGTAAGTGAGAGCTACAGGAATCGTAAAGAAGACGATTTGCGCCACGCTCGGCAGGGGAGCGCTGTTGCGCACCACCAGTTCGAGTATGCGTCCGAGATCGCGGGTGAACAGAACAAAGGTGAAAACTGCCGCGCCGATCAGGGCGTGGGAGATAACTTCTCCCAAAATGTAGCGCGTCAGGATGCGCATTATGAAAAAGTGGTTACTCTTTGCGAGTCTAGCATGCGGGCGGGAGCGAGTGAGCAATCGACCTTCAGGCACAGAAACCAGAAGCCTTCGCAATTGTCATACCTAGCGGAGCTTCGGTGTTCGACCAGTCAGTAAATTTGTTGATCGCCTAAACTTTTCTTAAAAACACCGCGCCCAGCGGCGGGAGAGTCAACCGCAACGAATATGGCCGCCCGTGGGTTTTCTCGGGCAGCGCCTCAGCGCCTCCCATATTCCCCATGCCGCTGCCGCCATATTCCGCGGCATCGCTATTCAGAATTTCTTTCCAGTAACCGTCCAGTGGCACGCCGACTTTGTATCCAACCCTGGGTACCGGTGTGAAGTTGCACACAATCAGCACCGGATTCTCTCCGTCCCTGCCCTTGCGGAGCAGCGAAATAACGCTCGCGGGTGCGTCATTGCAATCCACCCACTCGAAACCCCTGGGATCGTTGTCGAACCAGTGCAGCGGAGTTTCGCTGCTATATGTGCGGTTAAGTTGGGTCACCCAGTTCATCATCCCGTGATGCATCGGACCCTCAACCAGGTTCCAGTCGAGGCTGCGGTCATGTGACCACTCCTGATACTGGCCAAACTCGCAGCCCATAAATAATAGCTTCTTGCCAGGCTGCGCGAACATATACCCATATAGCAAACGAAGGTTGGCAAATTTCTGCCAGTCGTCGCCGGGCATTTTATTAATCAGCGAACCTTTTCCGTGCACGACCTCGTCGTGGCTCAGTGGCAGCACAAAATTTTCCTGGAACGAATAGAGCAGGCGAAAGGTCAGCATGTTCTGGTGATACTTGCGATGGATTGGATCGTTCTGAAAGTATTCAAGAGTGTCGTGCATCCATCCCATATCCCACTTCATGCCAAAGCCCAACCCGCCGAGATGCGTCGGCCTTGAAACCATGGGATAAGCCGTCGACTCTTCCGCGAAGGTTTGAATGTCCGGGTGCTCTTTGTAGGCCTCAAGATTGAAGCGCCGCAAAAAGTCGATCGCCTCAAGATTTTCGCGTCCGCCGTATTTATTCGGAATCCATTCACCCGGGTTGCGGGAGTAATCCAGATAGAGCATGGAAGCGACGGCGTCGACCCGCAGTCCGTCGATGTGGTATTTGTCCAGCCAAAACATCGCGCTCGACATCAGGAAGCTACGGACTTCGGAGCGGCCGTAATTAAAAATGAAAGTCTTCCAATCGGGATGAAAGCCCTGCCGCGAATCGGCATGCTCAAAAAGATGCGTGCCGTCGAAGTAGGCGAGACCGTGACCGTCGGAGGGGAAATGCGACGGAACCCAATCCAGAATGACGGCTATGTTGTGCTGGTGCATGTAGTCGACGAAGTACATGAAATCCTGCGGCGTGCCGTAACGCGACGTGGGAGCGAAATAGCCAGTCGTCTGATACCCCCAGGAACCGTAGAAAGGATGTTCCATGATGGGCAGCAGTTCGACGTGAGTGAATCCCAGTTTGTTGACGTACTCGGCGAGTCGAGGCGCGATCTCTCGATAACTCAGCGAACGGTTATCCTCTTCGGGGACGCGCATCCATGATCCGAGGTGCACCTCATAGATCGACATTGGAGCGTGCAGCGAATTGGCGGCTGCCCGTTTTTCGAGGAAAGCAGCATCCTTCCAGGTGTATTCGAGGTCCCAGACCACGGACGCCGTGCGCGGAGGTCGTTCGGCAAAAAGGCCTACCGGGTCCGCCTTTTCGGCCCGATAACCATGTTGCGACGAAGCAATCCTGAATTTGTATAGCGCGCCTTTGTCGACACCGGGTATAAAACCTTCCCATATTCCTGAGCTACCGCGCGATTTGAGCTGATGGGATTGCGGATCCCACCCGTTGAAGCTGCCAATCACCGAAACTTGGCGCGCATTTGGAGCCCACACGCCGAAGACGGTACCCTTGATGCCCTTGGACTCCACTATGTGGGCACCCATCTTCTCGTAAATGCGATAGTGGCTGCCCTCGTTGAACAGGTAAAAATCTTCGGTGGTCAGCAGCGAGACGTCGTAGCGGACGGGAGCTGCTTCCTGAGTTGGAGGTTGCGGCGTCATAGTTGTGATGCATGTCTAGTGTAGTCCAATCCCTGGGCAGGATAGGGCACGCATATTCTAGCCCATCTTTAATGAGGCTGGTGGGAATGAGGCTGGTGAGGCTTGATATGGGCCTTCTTGCGGCGATAGAACTTTTGCGCTTTGGTACGATTTCCGCACACTTTCATGTCGCACCATCGTCTGCTCCCATTCTTGCTGCGGTCCACGAACAGCCAGCGGCAAGTCTTGGAGCCACATTCACGGACGCGCCGCAGTTCGTGTGAGGTGAACAACCGGCCCGCGGATCGGGCAATTGGCCATAGCATCGCCTCGAGATTTGCATGATCCTCGGGCCAGTCAAGTCCAAAGCCCTGTCGGGTTGCGCGCAGTTCCAAGTGCGAGAAAGCCTCGCTGTGGACACGATTGAACGCCCGACGATCTGCTTCTGCGAGATCGCGCTTCGCTAGTCTGCTCTCCACAATGCGGTACAGGGTTTCGCGAAAATCAATGGCTTGGCGAAGAACGGCGTCGGCTTTCTCAGGATGAAGTTTCGCCTGCTGGACCATCGAAGCCCGCAGTTTGGGACTTATGACACCAGCCTGCGCAGCCCATTGCGTCAAGTCCGCATACGAGCCCAGAAGTTCCTTTAGCCGCTCGGGAACAGGCCGGTTGTCTAGGGTGTTGATGAAATCCAGGCACAACTCACCGGCTTTGAATTCGAAGCTCATTGTCTAGCCTGCAGCTCCAGCCTACAGCAGTTATTGTATCACTAACCATCTAACCATTGTTGACAGGTTATGGTAATCGCGATTACCATGTAACCAGTAAAAGATTGGTAGGTGGTTATGTCATCTATAGCCGTGAATGGGATCAGTCACGCGAAGGCGGTTCGTTCTACCTCGCGCCTGTGGATTGTTCTCGCCTTCTTTGCAATTTATGTGATCTGGGGAACGACCTATCTGGCGATTCGGTACGCCGTCGAAACCATTCCGCCGTTGATCACTGCGGGAGTGCGCCACTCGATTGCGGGGATGATACTGCTGGCCATCGCATGGTCTCGCGGCTTCCGGCCACGGCGCGAACATTTTGCTGCCGGTGCCGTGCTGGGCGCCTTGTTCTTCCTGATCGGACATGGCAGCCTGCACTGGGCCGAGCAATACGTGTCATCGGGATTCGCGGCGCTCCTGGTGGCTACTGAACCACTGTGGATTTTGCTGATCGGGGCGGCCATGCGCCAACAGCAAATCAACTGGTTGAATGGTGCCGGCTTGCTATTGGGTCTCGCTGGTGTCGCGATTCTCACGTCTCGCGAGCTTACCTCGCGAACCTCCTTGACGTGGGCGATCGTCGCGGTGCTCGTCGGCGCTGCTTCGTGGGCGGTTGGTGTATGCATCTCACCACGTCTGCGTCTGCCTGAGGATCTTGTAGGACGGGCTGCGATTCCTCTGCTATGCGGCGCTCCAATGCTTTTACTGGGTGCGGTGTTCTCCGGCGAGTTCTCGTCCCTGCACTGGAGCGCGGTTTCCACAAAATCTCTGCTTGGACTGGCGTATCTGATTATCTTTGGCTCGATCGTCGCCTTCACCGCCTACAGTTGGCTCCTGCAGCGCTGTTCTGCCACGCTGGTTGCGACCCACACATTCGTGAACCCGTTGGTGGCCGTGCTGATCGGATGGCTGTGGGCGTCGGAGCCGCTGAGTATGCGCGTGGTAGTCGCAACTACCATCATTTTGGGATCGATTATTCTGACGCAGCGCGGTGACCGCCATGCGGAACTGCAAGCGGAGGCGCTGCAGTCGGACTGATAATACAAGGCGCGTATGGGGCCTGGCGCTACCGGCGCTTCTCTTTTTGTGCTTCGCGCTTTGCGGGCGCCCAGCCCTCTTTCACGGTTTGTCGCGCACGACCCAAAGCGAGCGCGTCTGCCGGAACATCTTCGGTGATGCAACTCGCGGCCGCGACATAGGCTCCACGGCCGATTGTGACGGGAGCCACCAAGGTCGAATCGCTGCCTATAAAAACGCCATCCTCCATAACCGTCTTGTGCTTATTCACGCCATCGTAATTGCAGGTGATAGTGCCCGCCCCGATATTGACACCTTCTCCGATGTCCGCGTCTCCCAGATAGGTGAGGTGATTCGCTTTGGAACCCTTGCCCAGCTTGATCTTCTTGGTCTCAACAAAATTCCCCACATGAGCGCCTTCGCCCACATCGCTTCCTGGCCGCAGATGAGAATACGGGCCAATCACCGCCTCGCTGGCCACGCGCGAGTCTTCCATGATCGTTCCGGGACGAACCGTGACGCGATCACCGATGACGGAATTTTCGATTACGCTGTATGAGCGAATACGGCAATCAGAGCCGATTTTCGTTGAGCCCAGCAACTGCACAAAGGGTTCGATCGTCGTGTCCGGACCCACTTCGACGTCGCTGTCAATGACGCAAGTCTGCGGATAAAAAATTGTTACGCCTTGATCCAGTAACGCCCGGCACTTCGCCAGCCGGAGCCGCGCATCCAACTGCATCATCTCGGCACGAGTATTGCTGCCCAGTACTTCGCCGGCATCGGATGCTTTGATTACTGCCACCTTCTTGCGCGCTCGATGAAACACCTCCGCCATGTCGGTAAGGTAGTACTCGCTGTGAGGATTGGCGGTAGATAAGCGGTCAATATGCTCGTAGAGAGCGGGAACGTCGAACGCATAGAATCCGGAATTTATTTCGCGAATTTTTCTTTGTTGCGGGTTGGCGGATTTTTCTTCCACAATCGCTTGCACTTCCGCGGTCGGGCCTTTGCCTTTACGCAGCACGCGCCCGTATCCCGAAGGGTTGTCGAGATCGGCGCTCAGTAAAGTCATGACCGCTTTCTGCTGAGAGTGGAAGTCACTCAGCATCTTGATGGTTTCGGCTATAATCAGAGGAGCGTCGCCCGACAGTACGATGACTTGGTCATATCCGTTTCCGGATTTATTCCCGGACAGCGCTTCGCGCGCGACCATGAGAGCGTGGCCGGTCCCGCGCTGCTCGGCTTGAACAACGAAATTTACGCCGGTGGCGGCGACTGCCTCGCGAACTCGCTCGGCCTCGTGGCCGATGATCACGAAGATGTCGCTCGCCGGCACCACCTCTTTCGCAGTGGCGATTAGGTGCGCCAGAATCGGCTTGCCGCCAATTTCGTGCAGCACTTTAGGGTGCTTTGACTTGAGACGCGTGCCCTTACCCGCTGCCATGATTGCGATGGCGACGCGAGGAGTCTGAGCAGATGATTTGGGCGGCGATTTGGAATGGGTCTTCGAGGTTCGAGGCATGCTGAATCAATATATCGTGAACGTGCCTCGCTCGCGGGTCTGCGCCCTCGTCGTTGTAGGCCGGCGAATCTTTTTTGAAATAAATCAGCTGCGGAGCGGTTGCCGTTCCGGTGACTGTGCCATGAGAGCCATCAGGTCATGGGCTATTTTGTCGGTGGCGTGCCGAGCTACCAAGCCCGCATCCAAATAATCGCCCATTAGTGGGCAGACGCCGAGCGCTTCAATTGCGTCTAGATCCACGACAATCTGCGAGGCTCCCTCCAACGCATATTTCGCCTTCATCTCTTCAGAGGCTGGCGCACGATTAAGCAGCGCGTAGTCGAATAACTGAACGCCGGCGTGTTTATTGAGTGCGCGGATATGATCGGCTGCGGTTAAACCAAGACTTTCATTCGCTTGCGTCATCAGGTTGCAAATAAAAACTTTAATCGCAGGAGAAGAAAGGATCGCTTCCGGAATACCTCCAACCAGCAAATTGGGAATCAAGCTGGTGAAAAGCGAGCCCGGGCCAATCGTGATTAGATCTGCATTGGCAATGGCATCGAGGGTTTGCGGGAGTGGACTCACGTCCGGAGGTACCAAAACGAGTTCCCGAATTTTGCCTTTGCTGGCGGTGATTTGGGTCTCTCCTCGCACGCGTTTGCCGTCGTCGAACAACGCCTCAAGTTCCACACTTGACATGGTTGCCGGAAAAATACGGCCGCGAGTCAGAAGAATCTCGGAGGATAATCGCACCGCTTCCGCGAAATCGCCGGTTATTGAAGTCAGCGCGGCCAGAAATAGATTTCCGAAGCTGTGGCCTTCGAGTCCTGAACCTTTCTGGAACCGGTGTTGAAACAACCGCGACAGCAAGGCTTCGTCTTCGGAGAGCGCAACGATGCAGTTGCGTACGTCACCTGGCGGCAACATGTTGAACTCGGTGCGTAGACGCCCGCTGGAGCCACCGTTGTCGCTCACCGTAACTACGCCAGAAAGTTCGTGAATGGTGGGCTGGCCAGCGATCGCCAGTGTTGGAGACATTACATAACGCTTCAATCCCTTGAGAAGGGTAGAAAGGCCCGTGCCGCCGCCGATGGCAACAACTCGCAATTCGGGGCCGTGCTTGCCGGTTGAATTTGTGAGTGGGGGAAGCATACTGCCTCAATCGCCTTGCGCGGCGTTCGCGCAGCTTAGTAGGCGCTGGCTTCTTCTTCCTCTGGCTCGGCCTCGCTGGCCCCAGGGTCTGGATACAGCAGTTCTGTAAACCGCGGATCTTCCGCCAGATTCTGGAAGTCCCCATCGTTCCTCGCCTGGAAACGTAGGCTGGGCTTCACCTGAATGGCCTCGCCGAGCGTCTTTAGCGATTCTTCGAGATGGCCGGTTAGGCAATCTAAGGCAGCCAATCCATAGAGGACAAATTCCGCTTTGGGCTGCTGTTTTAGGAGTTTTTCGAGATGCTCCCGGGCGGTGACGTAGTCGCCAGTGTTGATCAGCGATACAGCGTAATCGTAGTGCTCTTCCGTGGATTTGAATTGCAGACCAGGCTTGTCGATATTCTTGTCGCAGGCGCAGATATGCACGAGAGCGCGGTCGACCAGAGACTTGTCCGGCCCGGTCAGGACCTTTTGCAAATGACCTTTTGCCTTCTCAAACTTATGCTCCTGCAATGCGCGCAACCCTGATTCGTAGTTCTGCACTGCCTGGGTGTGCCGGGGATCTTCAGTGGCTTGTTTCTTCGGGGCTAATTTCAGTGGCATCAAACCGCCTTTAATTAGAATTGTCTTGCTTCAATCAATGGTTGCTGCTGTTTCCAAGTCGATCAATTTCCAATCGCCCTTGATGATACCAGCGCGTATCTGCCTCGCCGTCTTACCTTGCTTGTTCATGGTGTAGGTGTAATAAAGCTCTTTGAGGCAAGTTCCACATTCGGCGCCGTGCGTGCTTGAGAAACAGCTGTGGAGGCTCTTATGGCCCATGCTGCGGTCGCAATAGCAATAACAGGGCTGCTGATAGAGAACCTTCGGGATCTTCGCCGCCAATTCGTAAGCATGAGTCTGATAGGGAAACTGGGCATTCGATCCCCAGAGTTGATCCTTGCTCAGGATTGGCGCAAGCTCAGCGCCCGCCGCCGGAGCCCGCTCGTTGAAATGAGGCACGCCCTGATCAGCCTCGGACTCAAGCCACGGCGCGGATAGCATAGTAACCATTAGGAACAGCACAGCAGACGCGAGAATTCGGGTACGCATCACAATCAGCCTCGATGGTCATTTTACCTGAAGGTGCGGGATTCGGGATTACCGGTTGGGCACCAATTCCCGCCCAGGAAGCGGAACACGAGAGCGGAACACGCTCCACGCACCTGGAACCGACGTTAACCTAACTTTTCAAAGAACAAACAGATGGTTTCAATCCCACGGTGAAAATTGGGGATGTGAAATTTCTCGTTGGGCGCATGCAAATTGTCGTCGGGGAGTCCGAAGCCCATCATTACCGAGGGAATCTTCAGCACGTCCTGGAAGTCGGTGACGATTGGAATGGAGCCGCCGGAGCGAATGAAAACAGTTTCTTTCTTGAACGTATCGCGCAGCGCCTCGGTAGCAGCCTTGATGTACCGGTTGTCAGTGCCGACCACGCAGGCAGGGCCTTTACTCCAGACTTTGACCTTGGTTTCGATTCCTTTGGGCGTGAGTTTTTTTACGAATGCCGTGTAACGCTTGAAGATGTCTTCGGGATCCTGATACGGCACAAGGCGCATTGAAACTTTTGCGGATGCCCTCGCCGGTATGACTGTCTTAGCTCCCGGAGCTACAAATCCTCCCGGCATGCCGTGCACTTCGAGCGTTGGACGCGCCCAGGTTCGATAGAGGACAGAATAGCCAGGCTCACCAGTAAGGACCTTAGACCCCACCTCAGCTTTGCGATAGCTTTCCTCGTTAAAGGGCAGACGCTTCCACGCCTTTAGTTCATCTTTGCTAGGCGCTTTGACACCTTTATAGAAGCCGGGGATGAGCACCTTGCCCTTGGCATCTTTCAATTTGCTGATAATTTCAACGAGAGCAAACAGCGGATTGGGCGCGGCTCCCCCATACATGCCGGAGTGCAGATCGGTCTTTGCACCAACGGCTTCAATTTCCGTGTACACGAGGCCTCTCAGGCCAACGCAAAGGGTAGGCAGGTCCGGCGCGAACAACTCCGTATCGCAGACCAGAGCAAAATCCGCCTTCAACTTGGCTTTCTGTTTCCGGACATAGTCGGCAATCGACTCTCCGCCAACTTCTTCTTCGCCCTCAAAAATCACTTTGACATTGATTGGAAGCTTTCCGCCGTGGGCCTGCATCAGCGACTCAAGCGCTTTCACTTCCATCCATAGCTGGCCTTTGTCATCGACCGCGCCGCGAGCGTACAGGTTGCTGTTGCGTTCGGTTGGTTCAAAGGGCGGAGTCTGCCATTCGTCCAAAGGATCTGGCGGTTGCACGTCGTAATGTGCGTACATCAAAACGGTCGGTTTGCCGGGCGCATGCAGCCAGTCGGCATAGAGCAAGGGATGTCCCTTGGTGGGAATAATCTCGACATTGTTCATCCCGATGCGGCTAAGCTCAGCGGCCACAAATTCCGCTGCCTTTTGAACGTCGCTCTTGTGTTCGGTGAGTGTGCTGATACTAGGAATGCGGAGAAGGGTCTTCAGTTCAGCAAGAAAACGTGGCTGATTATTGCGAGCAAAATCGACTGCCTGGGAAGCCATTATTATCTAGTACCTTTCCATATGCTAACCGCTGAGAGTGTTAGTGACCAAACCACTAAGTATAACAAGATCGGGACGAAGCAGATTACACCGCCTTCGCTGGGGATGCATCAAGCGCAAAACGTGCAGGCGAGAAATTTGAAATTGCAATGTCCGGCTGCTGTCCGGTCATTATCTGAGCCATTATTTTGGCAGTTGCCGGCGCCAGTAGAATCCCATCACGAAAGTGCCCGGTCGCAACAAAATATCCGCTCGTCGGCGTTGGGCCGAGTATTGGCAGGCGGTCGGGTGTTCCCGGTCGAAGACCTGCCCATGCCTCAAAAAAACGAGCATCAGCTAACTTCGGAACCAGATCGAGGGCCGCCTGACGCAACTTCTGAATCGTTTCCGGAACCGTTCGCTTGTCGAATCCTGCTTCCTCCGCGGTCGCACCGATCAGCATTCGGCCGTCGCTCCTCGGGATCAGGTAAACCTCAGGTGTGCGCACAACGTGGCGAATCAGTTCTTTTTCCGGCATGATTACAGACAGCATCTGACCTTTCACGGGACGCGTTGGGACCTCGTAAGGTTCGATTTGCCCCGACCAAGCTCCCGCGCAATTCACCACCATCCCCGGGGCGAATTGGGTCTTGCTCGTGCGGACGCCGGACACTTTGCCGTTCGTCGTCTCAATGCGCAACACCTCATTACCCGACGACAAATCCACGCCACGATGTCGCGCCGCTGCGATCGCGGCTTCCGTTAAATGCCGAGGATCAACCGAACGTTCTTTAAGATAGATTCCCACCTTGTACTTGGCACCTACGTTTGAGGCTTTCAATGCAGGTTCCAGCTCGCGCCATCGTGCCTCCCATCCGCGGTCGTCAAGTATCTGCGGATCAACAGGTACATCTAGAAAAAGCAGCGTCCCCTGCGAGCGCAAATCAATTTTCAAGCTGGATTCATCCTGCAATTCATCCACGAATTCGGGATACATTCCGGCACTGGCCGTGGCGAATTCTTGCAGCTCCGGCGTCGTTTCGAGCGGAAAGTCAACGAGCATGCCACCCGCCGCCCATGAGGATTCTCGTCCGGGCTCTCCCTTCTCCACCACCAATACTTTTAACCCTCGCTTATGGAGCTCAATGGCGAGTGAGAGGCCGATGATGCCCGCCCCGATAACGATTGTGTCGTAAGTTCTCACTGTTTCCATTCTAGCTGCGCAAGGGTTACTAGTACGTATCTAAAGGTCAATTGACACGCACCCCGATCTCACAAACAATAAGGCATACGTCAATGTTAAAGAGGAGTGCCACGTATGTCTGAAGGTGAACAATCCGTTGTGTATCAGTCTGAGCCCTCAAGCAATATCGGCAAATGGATTTTTGTGGTCCTTGGCATCGCCTATGTCGCCGCATCGGCGTTTTTCATTTATGACCACCAGCGCAAACTGGAAAACGTTGCACAGGAAGAGACCACCAGCCAAAAGCAGCTTGGCGATCTAACCAAACGCCTGCAGACGGCGGAAGCGGATTCCGAGACGCTGGCGCATCAGTTAGGCATGACCAAGAAGGAACTCGCAACACGTACTGCCGAATTGCAGCGTCAGCAAAAACTGACAGCGGCGCGCTTCACCGCGCAGGCAGAGCAAGAGAAACAGGACATCAATGCCGTAGCCGGAGAGGTCGGCTCGGTAAAGACCGACGTTGGTGGCGTGAAGACCGATGTGGCCGCGACCAAGGCTTCGCTCGAATCGACCATCGCGAAGTTGCAGAACACAATTGGCGACCTTGGAGTGCAGACCGGCCTCATCGCAAATACTCGCGGCGATCTCGAAGCTCTGAAACACAAAGGCGATCGGCAATACTATGAGTTCACTTTGATGAAGGGCGCGAAGCCCCAGGCGATCTCCACGGTGCGCTTGCAATTGAAGAAAACAGATGCGAAGCGCGGTAAATACACACTCAACGTCACTGCCGACGACAAGACTTTGGAGAAAAAAGACAGGACCCAGAGTGAACCGGTGCAGTTCTATAGCGGACGCGACCATATGCTCTACGAACTAGTCGTTTGGACCGTGGATAAGAAAAAAATCACCGGTTACCTGAGCACGCCGAAAACTGCGCCGTTGCCGATCTCCGCTTCGCCGCAATCATAGTTCATAGGACATGGCTCAAAGGACAAGGTTCATAGGACATCCTAGTAAGGCGACAACTAAGACGGCGACGATGCTGCCCGCAAACGCGCATACCCTTATCGAGATCGCGCTCCGCACCGGAGTGATCTACCTTCTCGTGCTCGTTGGAATTCGCATTAGCGGCAAGCGGGAAGTGGGACAGATGACTCCGTTCGATCTCACGCTGCTGCTCTTGCTTTCGAACTCGGTGCAGAATGCGATGACTGGCCCGGACACGTCGCTGGCCGGTGGAGCTGTAGCAGCCTCGACGCTGCTACTCCTGAATTACCTTGTGGGAGAAGTGTCGGGAGGGAATCGGCGCTTCAGAAAATATGTTCAGGGAGAGCCCAGTCTGCTTGTGCATGATGGTCAAGTGATCCAGGCGCACATGGCCAGAGAACACGTCAGCATGGATGAACTGCAACGCGCACTTCGAGAACACGGTGTTGCTACTTGCCAAGAAGCGGCCTTGGCCGTGCTGGAAGTAGATGGTTCGATCAGCGTGTTGAAGTACGATGACATTGAGCCGACAGCCTCGACGCATCTTAACCGCCGGAGATTTCTGAAGAAGAACTAACAGTATCGGGGGACAGCGGTTTTGGGTGGCGCAGCGGGTCACCGCTGCGATTATCCATCTACATCGATCCCGGCTTTCGCCGCCGAAGGCTCCCGCTCCTACTTGGCCTTCAACTTTTCCCGATTCTTCGCCGCGTCCAGCGGCCGCACCGGCTCGGTCATCCGGGCAGGGTCGAGGATCTCCTTGATCTGCTCGTCGCTAAGCAGCTTCTTGGCGCGGGCAATCTCAATGATCGACTTACCTGTTGCCACCGCTTCTTTGGCGATTTCGGCGGCCTTCGCGTAACCGATATACGGATTCAGCGCAGTCGCCAGCGAGACCGTCGCCTGCACATAAAAGTCGCAGCGATTCTTATTCGCTGTGATGCCTTCGACGCACTTCACCGTGAACTGACGCAGAGCGTTGGTCAGAATCGTGGTCGATCGCAACACGCTATACGTCATCGTCGGCATCATGACGTTCAGTTCCAATTGACCGGCCTGTACCGCCATTGCGACGGCGACATCGTTACCAACGACCTGAAACGAAACCATGGCAACGAGCTCCGGCAGGACCGGATTAATCTTGCCAGGCATGATCGAAGATCCCGGCTGCAGCGCCGGCAAATTAATTTCTGCAAAGCCTGTATTTGGCCCCGATGACAGCAGACGTAGATCATTAGAAATACGGATTACTTCGAGCGCCAAATTACGCAGCGCCGACGAAACATTTGCCATCGGGAAATTCGATTGCATGGCGTAACGCATATCGTCGACGGCGGTGAGCTCTTGTCCCGAGATGCGCGCCAGATTCGCAATCGCCTTCTCGCGGTAATCCGGATGCGTGTTGATACCCGTGCCAACCGCGGAGCCGCCCAGACCAAGCTCGCGCAGCGAATCGGAAGCGGTGCGAAGCGCTTTCGCCGCACGGCGAATCGCTCCGGCGTAGGCGGTGAACTCCTGGCCCAAACGCATGGGCACGGCGTCCTGCATATGCGTGCGTCCGGACTTCAAAATGTCGTGGAACTCTTTTCCTTTTTTATCCAGCGCGTTGACGAGCGCGTCGAGCACGGGATACATCTTCTCCACTTCAAGCAGCGCCGCCAGTCGCATTGCGGTTGGGAATACGTCGTTCGTGGACTGCCCGTAATTCACATGGTCGTTGGGATGGACGATGGAGTAGTCGCCGAGTGTTCCTCCAAGAATCTCAATGGCGCGGTTGGCGATGACTTCGTTCGCGTTCATGTGGAAGCTGACGCCGGCGCCGGCCTGAAAAATGTCCACCACGAACTGGTCGTTAAACTTTCCCTCTTGCACCTCACGCGCGGCCTGGATAATCGCCTTGGCAACTTTCTCATCGATCAGTCCCAGCGTCAGGTTAGCCTCAGCCGCCGCTTCCTTCACCATGCCAATGGCGCGGATGAGCGTAGGATGCGCCCGCATCTCGGAAATAGGGAAATTTTCGACCGCGCGAGCCGTTTGGATGCCGTAGTAGACGTTCGCGGGAATTTCCTTGGGGCCGAGTGAATCTTTCTCCAGGCGGGTGGCGGACTGTTTGGGATTGGCGGACATGATTTCTCCTGAATCGGACGTTGATTATGATGAAGAACTAAGTATTATACGGCGCGGATTCGGCACCCAAAGTAGACGTAGAGGCGGTTAAATCGACTTCACCTGGATAGAGAGGACGTCGTCCACTAAACTGACTTCCTTTTGCACGAACGGTTCGGCGTAAGTAACGCCGCCCATCATGCCGTAAAAGCGGGCCATGGATTCAATTCGCGCCCGAATTTCTTTTTCCGCGGGGAAAATTCCGCTGCCAGCCTCCTGATCGGTGAACTGGGATTTGTATGCCATCAAAGAAGCGAAGCGCGTTTCGAACTGATCGGTGATATCTACAACAAATGTGGGGCGGACGTCGCGATATAAGCTGGCATAAATAATTTTAAAGGGACGATGAACGTGTCCGTCGAGCGGCAACTTGGCCAGCCCCGACAAAAACGCCGCTTCATAGCCGAGAATCGACGCCGTGTAGTGGTCGGGATGGCGACCCTCCCAATAAGGAAGAATTAGCAAACCCGGGCGCTGCTCGCGAAGCACGCGAGCGACTTTCAAACGATTCTCCCAAGTGTTTTCGACGCGGCCGTCCGGGATATCCAGCGCGTGCCGCCAGGATACCTTCAGGATGCGTGCCGCCTCGGCCGCTTCGCGGGCGCGGTCTTCCATGCTGCCGCGAGTGCCCATCTCACCCTGAGTGAGATCGAGGATGCCGGTACGGTGTCCGCGCTCCGCCATTTTGAGAAGAGTTCCTGCACAGGTTTGTTCTACATCGTCGCGATGCGCGGCTAGGGCAAGAATGTCGATGGGCATTATGTAGTCTTGTAGCGCCGCCGACCGGGCAAGATGCCGGCGCTACTGTAATTCGTTATGCTGCCGGCTTCGTTGTTCGCCTGTTCGCCAGCACAAAAGCCAGGCCAAACATGAATAACGCAAAAAGAACGAGCGTCAAAATCGATGCAGTCAGCGAGAACGTGCTCGGGGCTTCGGGATACATCAGAGTCCGCAGCGCCTCAACTCCGTAAGTGAGCGGATTGGCATACATGATGGCGCGCATCCACACCGAGGCTCCAGAAAGAGGGAAGAGCGCTCCCGAGAGCAGCCATAGCGGGATCAAGAATAAATTGATGATGGCGTGGAAGCTTTGGGTTGAATCCATGGGCCACGCAATCGCGAAGCCGAGGGCCGTCAGCGCGAACGATACCAGCAATACTGTTAGGACGATAAGCCCGAAAGAACCCAGAGTCATGTGCACGCCAACAAGCGGCGCAAAGACCAGAAAAATCAGTCCCTGAGCGGCGGCTAGCGTTGTGCCGCCCAATACTTTTCCCAGAACAATCGCCGCTCGCGGCGCCGGAGCGACTAGCACCGACAGCAGGAAACCTTCGTTGCGATCTTCAATGACCGACATCATGGTGAAAATGGCGGTGAAAAGAACGATCATCACCAACGTACCAGGATAAAAATAATTCAAATAATGCTGCTGCCCCGCGGCCGGTCCCGAGCGGAAAGAGGTCCCAAAGCCCGAGCCGATTACGACCCAAAAGAGCAGCGGAGAAGCGATGACGCCCACCACCCGCGCCCTCTGACGATAGAAACGCACGATCTCGCGCCACCAAAGCGTGAAAGCCGGCAGCAGAACTCCAGCGGACGGCGGAGTGGTAATAGGGGAGGAGAGAGCAGTTCGGCTGGGCGTCGTTGTTGCCAGTGTTGTGGACATCAGTAATTAGTTTAGCAGCGCCAAGGATCGCGGTGAGTTTGTTAAGAAGGCCGAGTTCAAAATACTATTCTGGAAGCAGCGGTCGTCCTTGTATGTTGCACGAAAGGTGATACACGGCGCTATTGGTCGCAAGCACGGCCGATCTGCCCGGCGCAAAGGCTAACCCTACCAACGCATGGCCTGACACTACGAGATTGGCTTTGCCTTCTGGAGTAATCTTTACGATTCCGCGCTTTCCGGCCAGCGATGCAGCGACGTAGATGTTGCCATCCACATCCAGAGCCAAGCCTTGCGGCCGCCCCACTCCTCGATAGAAAACGGACACGGTTCCGTGCGGATCAACTTTATAGACATTGTCGAAACTGGAGGTGCTAGGACCGGTAACGAACATATTTCCGTCAGGACCGAAAGCGATGTGATAGGCGGAAACACTTGGCTCCAGTGTCGCAAAAACAAAAATCTGGCGGTCGCGCGCAATCTTGAATATAGTTCCGCTGCGATCTCCGACGTATAGATTTTCGTCCGGATCGAACGCAATCCCTGTCGCTACTCCCATACCCTGCGCGTAGGAAGACATCGTTCCGTTAGGGGCGACCTTGTACACAGCCTCGTCATGTCGCGACGAGACGTACATCTGTCCCTCGCGGTCGAACGCGATTGCGGTTGCGTTCATCATGTCGCTGAGAAACGGTTTGATGTTGTAGTTTGTGTCGATCTTGAAAATCGAAACAGGAACCTTTTGTCCGCGGGATCCCGAGAAAGTGACGTATAAGTTGCCTTCGCGGTCAATGGCCGGATTGGTCACGGGATGCAAATTGTCGGCCACCGGAACCGCCACCTTGACCGGCTGCGGGTTGCTGAGCGTTCCATTGGCCCCGACAACGACTGGTCCGGATGCCGCTCCATCGGGAACGCGCGCGACCACGAACTCATCGGAGCTGATTAATACGGAGCCTTCAAGTTCTCCAAAAAGAACGCTCGGCCGTTTTAACTCTGGAGGACGCAATCCCTTGCCCACGATGCGCACCTCGCCTCCCGGTAACGCGCACTCCGGCGCGATCGCCTCGATGTGCGGTTTTCCGTTAACGTTCTTTTTTCCCAGAAGGCGATCCGAGATACTCATCAGGTTAATCCGGTAGAAATCAGCGCTGCTTCATGTGCTACGTCTTTAGAAGTCCAAAGTGCAACAAGAGATGCATTACCGTGAGCGCATACACGCCCGCTCCCAGGTCATCGACAACAATGCCTGTTCCTTCCGGCAGCCGCTCCAGTCGGCGAATCGGAAAGGGTTTCCACATGTCGAATATACGGAAGAGTATAAAGCCGGCAAGAAATGTTTTCCAAGCCAACGGTACAGCGACGAGGGCGACCAGCTGTCCGGCGACTTCATCGATGACGACGAACTGGGGGTCCTTTGAGCCGGTGGCCCGCGCGACGAGCGTGGCGGCGGGAATTCCAATAAGGGTGACAACTACAGCCGCCACCAGCGTCGCCCAGGCGCGATATTCAATCGGGATTCGCGAACTCGCCAACACCCAGAGAAGAACCGTCGCCAGTGATCCCCAGGTGCCGGGGCCTGGTTTGAGACGTCCGACGCCGAAGAAAGTCGCAACCAGAGTGGCCCAGATAGGAGGAGACGTAGATAACGAGGGAACCGGTTTGGCGGCTAGTTCGGGCTGAGCATCATGAGGCTGAGCATCATCAGGCTGAGCATCATGGGGAAGATTCATCGGCGCAAGACTCATCATTCCCTATCCTCATCGTCTGGACTGTCTTGGCGGACCGCTTCATCCGCGTCAGCTACAGGCGATGAAATCACGTATCCACCGCTGGCCCACTTGCCCAGATCAATCAGGCGGCAGCGATCGCTGCAAAAAGGGAAATCCGGGTCTGTCGTTTTGGTCGTTTTCTTACAGATCGGGCAACGGAGCTTAATGAGACGCTTGCGAGGCATAATCAATTTGCGAGTTCTTCAAGTTTGTTTGAGGTAACGTGCCTTTAGCGGGCAGCACGATTCGCAGCGAAGCCAAGCCTTAAACGATTTCCGCTACCAAATCATAGTCGTGTGCTGCATTAATGCGGCAGCGATAGAATTTACCCTCTTCCGGTTCTTTTCCTTCGGGATAATCGTTTACGAACACTTTGCCGTCGATCTCCGGCGCGTGCATCGCCGTACGGCCCTCAAGCAGCAGGTCGGATTCAGTTGACGCGCCCTCCATCAACAAATCGAACTCTTGACCGATCAACGATTTCTTCTTCGCCCGGCTGATCTTCTTTTGGATCGACATCAACTTTTTGCGCCGGCTTTCAATTTCGCGCACGGAAAGTTTATGGCCCTGTGCGAAGGCGGCCGCGCCTTCCTGGTCGGAGTAGCCGAATGCTCCCATCCAATCGAAAGACGCTTCTTTCACGAAACTGCAAAGCTCTTCGAATTCATTTTCGGTCTCGCCGGGAAAGCCGACGATGAAAGAAGTCCGCAGTGCGACATCCGGGATCACGCGGCGCATTTTCTCAATTGAGCGCAAGAATAAGTCTGCGTTCCCGCCACGCTTCATGCGCTTGAGCGTTGTCGCGGATGCGTGTTGCAGCGGCACATCGATGTACGAGCAAATCTTCTCATGGGCGGCGATCGTCTCTAGCAGTCGTCGGGTTATCTTGTTTGGATAGGCGTACAAAAACCGAATCCACTGCAGACCTTCGACACCCGCCAGTTTCTCCAGCAACAGGGCCAATCCGTCTTTCAATCCAAGGTCTTCGCCGTAACAGGTTGTGTCCTGCCCGATAAGCGTGATTTCGCGAACGCCTGACTGCGCCAGACGTTCGGCTTCGGCAATGACCGACTCGAAACGCCGGGAGCGAAACTGACCCCGAAGCTGCGGAATAATGCAGAACGTGCAGGGATGATCACAGCCCTCAGCAATCTTGATATATGCAGAATGTCGCGGCGTAGTCAGTACCCGGGGTGTGTACTCATCGTAAAGATAGTTGGGAAGGTCGGCGACGGCCCCGTCCCATGTATCGCGCGCGAATCGGCCTTGTTGGCGACGGTGATCTCCCTCCGGGCGCGAGGTCGCAGGCGAATTCGAGCTGTTCGGTGCCACGTTGGACGTCAAAATGTTGAACGGACTGGGTGATCGAGGCACATCCACCAAGCCCGCGGCAGTGAGAATCTTCTCCAACTCCCCGGTGCCAACAACGGCGTCCACCTCAGGAATATTCTTGCGGATCTCGCCATGGAAGCGCTCCACCAGGCATCCGGCAACAACTAGACGCTTTGCGTTGCCGCCAGCTTTATGGCGCGCCATCTCCAATATCGTGTCGATGGATTCCTGTTGCGCGCTCCCGATAAATGAGCACGTGTTGACCACGATGACGTCGGCATCACCCGCCTCGGGAGTAAGTTCGGCACCAGCCTGTGCGAGCAGGCCCATCATTACCTCGCTATCGACAAGGTTCTTGGGGCAGCCGAGGCTGACAAATCCCACCTTGACGGCAGCTTTCGGCTTCGGACTCACGGATATGCTTTCTTCGATCGGCACAGGGCTTTTATAGGAACAGGAAATGAGCAGCAGGAAACTGCATCTGTCTAATTCTAACACTCTAAGACGCCCAAGAATCGGCGCAGGTTAAGCTCGACTTGTGCGGTCGCAAACCGAACTTCCCCAAAGACACCTTTATGTTTACGGAGTCTCCAGCACACGTGCTAATCTTATCCACACAAAATCTTCATCCCTCAACACTCCCGGAGGAGAGATGGCGGCTAAACGCCTCGCGGTTTTGATTGTGCTTGTAGTTTTCGCGGCCAGAGGTTGGGCTCAGGTCAATGAAGTCTCTGTAACGGCCGGACGGACGTTCGTCAGTACACAGACAGTTCCCAGTACAAGTCTGCCAATCCATTTTGGCAATGAAGAAAGTGTCGCGTTTAATTACGGCCGTTTCTTTAAGTCCTGGGGCATTTTGGGATTGTCTGGGGAAGTGCCCGTGGCCATCTATCCGCGCATGGATCTGAACTATAACCTTGGTCTCGTACCCAAGGATATCGGTGCGATTTTCGTGACTCCGTCTGCACGTTTGAATATTTTCTCCGGACAAAGCGTTACGCCCTGGGTCAGTGTCGGCGGCGGTTACGGACACTTCCGAGCGGCTTCAACCCTGACTTTCAACGGCGTAAATAAGGGGTCAACCAGCACGAATACCGGCGTGGTGCAGGCCGGGATCGGTTTGGATGTATGGGTTTGGTCGCGCTGGGGTGCGCGAGTCGAAGCTCGCGATTTCTATTCTGGAATCCCTGACTACAATGTTTCCACCGGGCGAAGCCGTCAACATAACTACTACGTTGGCGTCGGTGTCGCTCACCGCTTCTAGCGATTTTGTAGTTTTATAGTTTTCGTTTGCTTAAAATTCCGCCAATTCCTTCATCGCGCGGAATAAGTCGCTCGCCTGAGGCAGGATCGCGTCCTCCAGAATCGGCTGGTAGGCTACGAAAGTATCCGTCGCGGCTACGCGCTTCACCGGCGCGTCAAGATGATGGAAAAGTTGATCGGCAATGCGAGCGGCGATTTCAGCGCCGTATCCCCAGCTCAACGAGTCTTCGTAAGCGATTAGCGCACGGTTGGTTTTCTTCACTGACGCCGCGATCGCATCCCAGTCAAATGGATTCAAGCAACGCAGGTCGACGAGTTCGACGCTGACGTGGTGTTCGCGCTCGAGTCTCTGTGCCGCCTGTAGGGCGCGTGGAACCACCGCTCCATAAGTAATAACCGTTAGATCGGTTCCAGGCTGCACAATTTTTGCTTTTCCGAATGGCACCATGTAGTCAGGGCCGGGATAGGGAGCGCGTCCGTAGGTCTCGCGGTACAGGCGTTTGTGCTCGAGGAATAGGACTGGGTCATCGCAGCGAATCGCCGTGCGCAGCAATCCAGCCGCGTCGAGCGCGTTGGAAGGGAATACCACGCGTAGTCCAGGCGTGTGGGTGAAAATGCTCTCGCCGCATTGCGAGTGGTAAATGGCGCCACCGGTTAAGTACCCTCCTATTGCAACTCGAATCACCAGGGGCGCAGAAAAGGCATTGTTTGAGCGCCAACGGATGGTGGGCAATTCGTCGCGCAATTGCATCATCGCCGGCCAGATGTAGTCGAAGAACTGGATTTCAACCACCGGCTTCAATCCGCGCGTCGCCATACCGGTAGCGCGGCCGATGATGTTGGCCTCCGCTAGTGGTGAATTAAAGACGCGATCGGCGCCAAACTCCATCTGCAGGCCCGAGGTCAGTTTGAAAACTCCACCCTTGCCTTTCACCAGTTTGCCGGTGATGTACTCTTCCCGGCTGCAGTCGGCTACGTCTTCGCCAAAAACGATGACGCGCTCATCGCGGCGCATTTCGTCGCGGAGAGTCGTGTTAATCAAGTCCGCCATGGTCTTGTTCGCGGCGGCGGAATGCTTGCCGTCGGCGGCGACTTCGGAGGCGGCAACTGCAGGCTGCGTTTCAAACACCGCTGAAGTAGGATCCAGATCGGGCGAGTAAACGTAGTTGTAGATTGTCTCCGGTTGCGGCACTGCGGCGGCGAGTGCGCGGTCGGTATCAATCTGCATTTGTTCTTCGACGTCCTTCTCGATTTTGTTGATCCCTTTTTCGTCGAGAATCCCTTCCCGCAGCAGGAACATCTGCAGGCGTGGAACAGGATCGCGGGCAGCGTCGGCTTGCCGCTCGGAGTCCGGACGGTAAAGCCGTTCGTCATCTGAGAGGGAATGCGAATAAGGACGAATCACATGCGCGTGGACGAATGCCGGACCATTGCCGGAACGGCAGTGTTCCGCCGCACGCCTGAATGCAGCATAAGCAACAACCGGGTCGGTGCCGTCGAACTCTTCGAAATGGAAGTTTGGGAAGCCCGAAACCAGGCGCGAAATATTTCCGCCCGAGGTCTGTACTTCGACCGGCACGGAAATCGCGTATTCGTTGTCTTGAATGCAGAAGATAACCGGCAGGCGGCGATTGGAGGCTGTGTTCAACGCCTCCCAAAATTCGCCCTCGCTGGTGGTGCCGTCCCCGAGCGAGACGTAAGTTATTTCATCGCCCTGGAACTGTACATCTTTGAACTGGCGGTAATCGCCCTCGAATTTTTGCGCGGACTTCGGATGCTTCGCGAAGTAACGCGCAGCTTCGCTGCATCCGACGGCCTGCAGAATCTGGGTTCCGGTGGCGGAGGACTGCGTGACCACGTTGAGCGCCTTGTACGCCCAATGCGAAGGCATCTGGCGACCACCGGACGACGGATCGTCCGCTGCGCCTACCGCGCCGAGAAGCATTTCGTAAGGAGTGGCGCCGAGGGCAAGACACAAAGCACGATCGCGATAATAGGGATAGAACCAGTCGTAGTTGGGCTTTAATGCGAGGGCCGCAGCCACGCCCATGGCCTCGTGTCCGGCACCTGAGATCTGAAAAAAGACTTTCTGTTGCCGCTTGAGCAGAATCTCGCGGTCGTCCACCCGCCGCGAAGTAAACATGATGCGATAGGCATCAATGAGCTGCTGGGGTGTCAGGCCCTGATAGGTCTTGGCCTTTTTCGGGGTGCTGCTCTCATTCAGCTTAGGGTCGACCTTGGTTGTCGCCATGCTCCGTCCGTCACCCCCACGATGTTGAACCGCTCTATTGTAAATGGGGTGAGGGATTTGGGAATAGGGTTGGCTTCGATACCTACTGGATGGCGATACATCTTCCATACATCAGCCTCAGGGAGATTTACCGATGGATCAATGGCGATCGTTTATCCTTAATTCTGAAGACTGATGATTCGGTTTCTGCACCCATTTGATCTCGACCGCCTTCGCTTATTGATATTCGATCTTGACGGCACTTTAATCGACTCGCGTCTTGATCTTATTCATTCGGTAAATGCCGCCTTGCGGCACATCGGCCGCCCGGAGCTTGACGGAGATGTCATTGCCAGCTACGTCGGGGATGGAGCGCCAGTGCTGATGCGTCGCGCGCTGGGCGGTATTGACGATGAAAGTCTCCTGGTTGCGGCTCTCGAATACTTTCTGAGCTACTACCGCCAGCACAAACTTGATCACACCACGGTCTATCAAGGCATTCCCAAGATCTTGTCGTCGTTGGCGGAATCGTCTACCGGGCTTGGAGGTAACGGGTTGCAGATGGCTGTGCTCTCTAATAAGCCAGTGAATCCGACTCGCGATATTTTGCGAGCCCTGGGACTGAATGATTTCTTTGTGAAGATTTATGGCGGCAATAGCTTTGCCACCAAGAAGCCCGACTCCCTCGGCGTAAATACCCTTCTGCGGGAGACAGGCGTGTCAGCTGAGGAGGCGCTAATGATCGGGGATTCATCGGTTGACGTATTGACAGGACGGAACGCTGGGTTGTGGACATGCGGTGTGACCTATGGCTTCGCGCCGCATAGCCTCGCAGAAGTGCCTCCGGACGTGATACTTGAGAATCCCAAAGACTTGGGAGAATTGCTTTTGCGGATTTAAGGTCAACGTTGAGCGGCGGCGCAGCGCTGCTTGGCTGCGCCGCCGGAGGGAACGGGCGTCCGCTGGGGGGCCGTCCCGTCCTCTAATTCCTATTGTGCGACAGCGTACCGTTCTCCCCGTCTTGGCGTCTGTTCAAAATTGCTCACTTCGCAACAAGGGGGGAGTCCGCCAGGAATTCACCATGAAGGCACAACGGAGTTTAAGGACCGGAAAATCTTTAGGACATCAGCGGGCGTTGTTTCGGAGCCGGAAGGGGTGGGCCTTTTGCGCCCTGTTTCTTGGGCCACGCTTCAGTCTTGTTCGAGGAGTTACCGGATTGACCGGCCGCTGGGCTTGGAGTGTCATCGTCGCTCAACAACACATTCAGCAGTGAGCTGTGGACGTGTAAATTATTGCCCACATCGTACTGGATGAAGCCGCACTTACGGAAGCGATTCATGAAAAAGCTGACCCGCGACCGCGTCGTACCCACCATTTCAGCCAAAGTCTCCTGACTAAGTCTGGGGACCGACATTTCCGACACCCCTTCTTTTCCAAAATGGGCCATGTTCAATAAGACCCTCGCCAGGCGTTTTTCGCTGGAATTGAAAAGCTGATCGACCAAGTCATCCTGATACCGAATGTTTCGCTTCAGCAAATACTTTAAGAATGTGGCCGACAACTTTGGTTCCCGGCTCATGGCCTGCATCATTGCCTTTTTTTCGACATGCAACAGAGTACAGTCCGTCATCGCAGTTGCGGACGACATGCGCATCTGTTGACCCGCCATACCACCCTCGCCAAAGAAATCGTCTGTGCCGAGGATGCCGAGCGTCGCCTCTTTTCCCGCCTCCGATACAACGCTCAATCGCACTCTGCCAGACTGGATGAAGTACAACCCGTCGGCGTCGTCGCCCTGAGAAAATACCGAGTCTTTTTTCCCAAAAGACTGCATCTCCCTGCCTTTTCCAATGGTGGATAGAAAGGCGTGGGGATCGAATTCCGTTTTCCGTTTCGCACCCTTAAGCTTTACCAAGAGGCCTTCCGCATAGAGATAGAAATGTAGCTATTGCAGATTGTGGGCTTGGAGAAAACGTCTGGGTGTTCAATAGTGCACACTAAAGCCGATTCATGGGCCAGGTATAAACATGTGAAACAAAGCCTATGCGATGTTCGGACCGCTGCGGCTCCGGTCCTAAGTATTCGCCGTCTTATTCCCAAACGCTGTTTTATCCTGCTACTTTCAATTGTCTTCACAGACAAGACGGGGTCGGCTGCGCTTGTCCACGATGCACGCACGATAACGGCATGTCAAAACCATCCAATTCATGGGGCCTCGCGGCCGCTGAACTGCGTAAATTACGCAGTTTAAAGACTCCGCACGGCATTCAGCGCGCTTTAGAAGGCATGCCTTACCATCTGGCGGATAGCGCATGGTCTCCGCGAAAAGTGCTGCGGGAGAATACTTCCCATTGTTACGAGGGAGCACTGTTTGCGGCGGCAGCGCTACGTGTCATTGGTTTTCCTCCTCTAATTCTTGACCTCGAGGCTGAACACGATACCGATCACGTAATTGCCGTTTATCGAATTGACGGACACTGGGGTGCGCTCGCCAAATCGAATTACACCGGATGCCGTTACCGCGAACCGGTGTATCGCTCGCTGCGGGAGCTGGCGCTTAGCTATTTCGACGGCTATTTCAATCTGCGGGGAGAGCGCACGCTCAGGACCTTCTCGCGTCCGGTCCACATGCGGCGGTTCGATTCTTTACACTGGATGACGTCGGAGCAGCCAGTTTGGTTTGTCGCCGAGTATCTGCTGACGATTTCTCATTATCCGCTGATAAGCCGGCTCCAAGCCAAGCGGCTACACCGTCTGGATGGGCGGTCGTTCCGCGCTGGGTGCCTGGAACGGGCCGAGAAGTAGGCTCAAGTCAATCCAATTCCACGTGAGTTATACCGGTTGAGATATACCTTGTTGAGATATATCTAAGATATGCGCTTAGGCATCCGGAAATCGCTGGCGATTGTACTTCTTGTAGCTTGTGCATTTGCGCAATCGCCGACTAATAAGGCCCCGGTTGCAACTTCTCAACCCATTGACCTAAAGGCTGACAATCTGAAGGCTGACGCAAGCGGCATCGTCCCACCCGATCAAATTCGGCAGCTCCTCAAACGCGCTGAAGAAAATGATCTCGAAAACGACAAGCGGCAGCGCGACTACACCTACACCGAGCGTGTGGAGCGTCACAAGCTCGATGACCATGGGAATGTCAAGAAAACTGAAACCTGGACTTCGGAGATTCTTGAAGTTTACGGCGAGCCGGTCGAAAGGCTAACTAGCAAAGACAACGAGCCGTTGTCCGATCATGAGGCAAAGAAAGAGGACGATAAGATCCAGAAAATTATCGACAAACGTAAGAATGAATCGGACAGCGACCGGCGCAAACGAATGCAGAAAGAAGAAAAATCGCGCGAAGAGGATCGTAAATTCGTCCTGGAAATCGCCGACGCATTCGCCTTTCGGCTCGCGGGGTCAGAGGTCGTCGGAGGGCGTGACGCATGGGTGCTGGAAGGCAATCCTCGTTCCGACTACCAGCCGAAACATAAGGACGCGAAGATGCTTAGTAAATTCAAAGGACGCGTCTGGATCGATAAGGCCGACATGCAATGGGTGAAGCTGGACATCACTGCTATTGACACGCTATCGATCGGTTTCGTGCTGGCGCGAATTCATAAGGGCACTCGTCTTGCGATCGAGATGACCCGGGTGAACGATGAGGTTTGGTTGCCGAAGCGGGTCCAACTGCATTTTGAGGCCAGGGTTGCTCTGTTTAAGTCGTACGACGATGATGTTGAGCAAACCTATCGCGACTACAAGAAATTCCGCACGGACAGTAAAATGACGGTGGTCGGCGAGTCGCAGTGAAAAGAGGGAAAGAGTGGTTTAAAAAATACTGTCATCCCGAAGCGAAGCGAAGCGAGGGACCCCTACTCGCGGCACTGATCTGTGGGGCTAGTAGAAGTCCCTCGCTTCTCCCGGGACGACGACGTTAGTCCTTGCTCGGTCTTTTCGGCGTCAGATCGCAGGATCGTCGTACTCGTTCGAGATCGAGGCCAGCGGGAGAAAACTCCGCGATTTGACGTCCGCTCCGTGTCGGCATGGCTATGTTAAAAATCTGCGCGCCGATCATTCCGCGCACCGTGCCTTTATCCATGGAGAGGAAATTTCGTCCCCACTGGGCCCAGTTCCATCCCTTGTAATAGTGCGCGTCGTCGATACGCACTTCGACTTCCAATTGCGGCTGTCCCCAAAAGCCAGGACGGTTCGGAGGAGGCAGTCTCACTCCGGGATTGAAGTCCGCGACCTTTAGTTTCCCGTTCTCGCAAAACAGATTAACGCGAGGAGGATAGTTCGGATCTTCGCGAAAGGAATTATTTGCCTGCAGCTCAAAGCGTACTTTTTTCCCGCCGGTCATCTTATCTTCAGTTGCGAACTCCAGCCAGTTTCCGCCAGCGCTCTCTCCCTGGGCTTCATCCTGATTGGGATTCATGCGTCGATTCTGCGCGGCAGCAAGAGTGGCTCCCCCTACGAGCATCGATAAACAAACTGCTCCAGTTGCCACAGCACGAGCCATTTTCCTGCCCAGTGACGATGTGCGAAACCCGCGTAACAGTTTCAACTAGTTCCTCCTCGAATTAGACCTTAAGGCTACATAGTATGAAACCCGAAAGAGCGCGAAAAGTTGTATCCGATGTTCTGCCCTAATCGCGGGTACTATTGTTTGGGAGAAGTTATTGTTGATCGTTGTCGACACCTGAGGAGATCGCGATGAATACGGCCGAACAACATTGGCCCGCTCTGCCACTCGAAGAATGGGAATCAACTTACAGAACTTTACACATGTGGACTCAGATCGTCGGCAAAATTCGTCTGACGCTTGCGCCGCTTCAGAATCATTGGTGGAATGTTGCCCTGTATGTAAATACGCGTGGCTTAACGACATCGCCCATCCCTTATCGTGGCGACGCTTTTGAAATCCAGTTTGATTTCCTTAACCATCGGCTGGAGTTGCGGACCTTAAACAGCGTGCGTGCCATGCCACTTTCGCCAAAGTCGGTGGCTGCTTTTTATCGTGAACTATTTGCCATGATGCGAGAGGAAGGGATCGACATCCAAATCAATCCCAAGCCGCAGGAAGTGCCTAGCCCAATTCCTTTCCATCAGGATGACACTCACGCCTCATACAACCCGCTCTATGCCAATCGCCTCTGGCGCATTCTGCTATCGACTGACACTGTGTTTAAGGAATTCCGGGCGCGATTCATCGGCAAGTGCAGTCCAGTTCATTTTTTTTGGGGCAGCTTCGATTTTTGCTGCACTCGGTTTAGCGGCCGCCCTGCGCCTCCACGAAAGGGCGTCATAACTTCAGAGGCCTACTCGCACGAATGCAGCAGTTTCGGATGGTGGCCCGGTGGCGGAGACGTGGCCGGGCCCGCATTCTACGCATACACGGCTCCCGAACCTGCGGGCTGCGGCGAGCAACCGCTCCGGCCAAGAACAGCCGCCTATTCAAACCAACTGCATGAATTCCTGCTTATGTATGATGACGTTCGACGCGCAGCTTCTCCGCGATCCGAAATACTGGAATTTGCACAGAGCGCTTATGAAGCTGGAGCAAACCTCGCAAGGTGGGACCGTTCCTCTCTTGAGCGCAAACCCGGAGCTGATTTAGACCGCAAACTGCGCGCCTGAATAATCACGTTTGCTGCTGACCGCAAGCGGAAATAGGCAACTCGACAAATCAACATGACGAAACCTACCACATCGAAACAAAAGTTGAATGTAGCGATGATCGGTTCCGGCTTCATAGGCAAGGTGCATTCCAACGCATTCCGCCAAGTTGGCCATTTTTTCCAACTGCCTTACGAATTGAATTTAAAAGTAATTTGCGGACGAAACCGTTCCAAGTTGGAAGCTGCCGCTTCGCAATGGGGATGGGAGGAAGTCGAGACCGACTGGCGCCTCGTCGTCAACCGAAAAGACATCGATGTGGTCGACATTGCCGTTCCTAACGCGCTCCACGCGCCCATCGCAATTGCTGCGGCCGAGGCTCGGAAAATTGTGTTTTGCGAAAAGCCTTTGGCCACGTCGCTGCAAGAAGCCGAGCGCATGGCACAGGCACTACGTGGGATCCCAAATCTCGTCTGGTTCAATTTCCGGCGACTGCCGGCAGTTGCGTTTGCAAAGCAGCTGATCGAACAAGGGCGTACGGGGCGCCCCTATCACTATCGCGCCCTGTATCTGAACCAGTCGGGAAATGATCCATCGAAAGCATCGGGTTGGCGCTACCAGCGCAGCGAAGCGGGATCGGGCGCGGCGGGCGATCTACTGTCGCATGCGATTGATCTGGCGCTTTATCTGAATGGTCCCATTCGCGAGTTAACCGCAATGACGCACACCTTCACCCCGGCACGCGATGTAGATGATGCCGCCCTCATGTTAGTTCGATTGGAGAATGGAAGCGTCGGGAGTTTCGAGGCGAGCCGCTATGGGGTGGGCTGCCAAAACCGTAATACCTTTGAGTTAAATGGATCGAAGGGCATGCTGAAGTTCAGCCTGGAGGACATGAACAGCCTCGAGTTTTACGATGCGACGGAAGTTCCGAACTTGCGGGCTACGCGATGCTTGACGGTTACTGGCCCAGACCATCCATATTGGCAGAACTTCTGGAAGCCCGGTCACGCTATCGGATACGAACATCCGTTTATCGCAACACTCGGCGATTTCTTGCAGTCGATGGCGGCAGGAGAGACATTTCACGTTAATTTCGAGGACGCAGTTGCAGTGCAACGAGTGTTGGACGCGCTTCAGCGGTCAGCATTGTCAGGGACCTGGGTGAGAGTTGATGGTCGTGCTATTGAATAGTTACTTTACCTGTCAGCTCAACCTGTGCGGCCGAACGTGCGACATATAACTCGAATTCTCCGGGTGCAACCTTCCACTGGTGATCTTTGACGTCATAGTAAGAAAATGCCCGCCGGTCGAGTGTCACTTGCACATGTTTAGTCTGACTCGGGTCGAGCTTCACTTTTTGGAACCCCTTCAATTCCTTCACCGGACGCGGCACGGGCGCGTGCTTATCCCCGACGTAAATCTCCGACACCTCGTCGCCAGCGCGCGACCCTGTGTTAGTCAGATCGAAGGCTACTGCAACCAAATCCGTCTGCGGTTGCGAGACGCTGAGATTCTTGTAGGCGAAGGTGGTATAGGAAAGCCCGAATCCAAACGGGAATAACGGTTTGATGCCCGATTTATCGAAGTGACGGTAACCGATAAAAACGCCTTCGTTGTAAGTGACCTTTTTCTCGCCGTCCTTAGGGTGGTAACTGTCATGTGCAGCGTTATCTTCCCATCGTCGCTCGATAGAAATCGGCAATTTTCCGGAAGGGTTAAATTCGCCAAGTAAGAGTTGAGCTGCCGAAGTCCCCCCTTCCTGCCCGGGATACCAGGCTTCCATAATCGCAGGGACTGTATCCACCCACCCTGACATGTCCACGCCACCGCCCGAGGTCACAACGACTGCGGTCTTCTTGTTTACGGCAGCGATCTGCTTGATCAGTTCGTCCTCGCCCGGCGGTAGCCGAAATTCGCGGTCTCCGCTCTCCCCTTCGGTGTCCGAATCAAAGCCCACGGCCAAGACAACAGCGTCGGCACGCGCGGCCAATGATTTTGCTTCGGCGCTGACCAAAGTTTCCGCGCGCACAATGCCGAGATTGGCAGTCGTCTTGCTCCAGCCGCTATGGACGTAGTAATCAAGTTCGATTTGGTGTGGCCCGGCTGCAAGAGTTAGCGGAGTCTGACTTACGAACGCGTACCACATTTTCCAGTTATCGATGACCAGTTTCTTATCTACGTAAACCCGGTAGCCGCCATTTTCTCCGGGCCCTTGAGCGAACGCCAGGTATTGCCCCGGAGTTGCAGGACTGAAATACCCCGTCCATCGAATCGACATATCGCTGTAGGTTCCGCCCTCACCGCGAGCTGGTTGATAAGTGAGGTACTTGTCCGTGCGCGTCAGAGCAGGAGTGCCCTGAAGATCTGCGTTGGTGAAGACTTCAGCTCTCAGACCTTGCGTTCTTCCATTGGCTTCAGTCGTGAACTGAGTTTGTTTCGCCATATCTTGGAGGGTTGGAATACCACGATCGTAATAAACCTTCGCGCTACCACCGAGATAACTTACCAAGCCTTCCAAATAGCTGACGGCTACGAAGGGCTTCGCATCCGCACTGCCGCCACCCCCGGTTACGGCCGGATAAGCGTCAGGGCCAATCACCGCAAGCGACTTTATGCGTCCTTTGTCCAGCGGAAGAACTCCGCCGTCGTTTTTCAGCAGAACCATGGCCGACCGGCTTGCTTCTAGTGCTGCCTTCCTACCTTCCAAATTGAAACGGGATAGCGACAAGGCAGTCTGATCATGTTCGAGCCAACCGAATTCAATCGCAGTACGCAGGATGCGCCTGACTTTGTCGTCGATGGTAGTCTCGCTGACCTTGCCTGATCGGACCGCGGGCAACAAGCTCTCACGATTGAAATATTTGCCTGAAGGCATCTCCAGGTCGAGTCCTCCATTTGCCGCTCCCACCGCGTCGTAAGTTGAAGTCCAGTCCGACATCATGATGCCGGTGAAGCCCCACTCCTTCTTCGCCACGTCGATATTCAGGTAGCTATTCTGGCTCATGTGGATGCCATTGACGAGGTTGTAGGAATCCATGACAGCACCGACGTGGGCCTCTTTAACCGCCGCTTCAAACGCAGGAAGATAGATCTCGCGCATGGTGCGTTCATCGATGACAGAGTCGGTGTTATGACGGTCGAACTCCGAATTATTCCCGATGAAGTGCTTCACGGTTGCGCTTACACCCTGGCTCTGCATGCCCTTGATGTATGCGACTGCGGTGCGAGCGGCGAGGAAGGGATCTTCGCCGAAGTATTCGAAATTGCGGCCATTCAGCGGAGAACGATAAATATTTACGCCCGGACCAAGCATGAAATGCACGCCGCGCACGCGCGCGTCCTGTCCGATGGTGGCTCCAATGCGGCCAGCCAGTTCCGGATCCCAAGTCGCTGCCAGACCGATGCCACCAAATACGGTGGATGGACCGTAGTTGCGAACGCCGATGGGTCCATCCGCCATCTTTAATCGCGGCAGGCCGATATGCTTGATGTCACGAATGTAGAAATCATCCACACCACCGAGGAGGTCGATTTTTTCTTCCAGGGTCAATTGCTTGAGCAGGGAATTGACCTTGGCCTCGACATCTCCCGGAGATGACTGGGACATCTGCCCGGGTCCGGGCAACGCTGACAGTGAGAGGATGACGAGCAGAAAAAAAAGTTCGATGCGGCGCGGCATTGCGAACCTCCGATTAACAACAGCTGATTAACAGACAGCTACAGATAGCTTCACTGACTTATTGCGGAATGGAGACGGACTAGCGCCGCGCGATCACATCTATGCCCGGCAGAGCACACCTTCAGCTGCGACGAGGTATGTCACGGGGTGAGCTTGCTCCGAACCGATATTGATTGTCAAGACATAATAACGATTTTGTAGGCGATTTTGTGCAGTTTTTCCAGTTCGATCGTGTTTTAATCGTGTGTCGGGCGGAAGCCTTTCTTACAGATCCTGAGGATCGGGGCGTAGTCCTCTGACCTGTTGTGAATGATCAAATGAAACCTGATAAGGCAGAGCGCGGGTCGGGGAAACCTTATCGGGTCACCTTGAAAGTTGTAGCCGACCATGTCGGATTAACAGCTGGCACAGTATCCAGCGTCCTCAATAATTCACCGGCAGCTTTATCGGTGCCGCAACATACCAAAGACCGCATTCTCGAAGCGGCCCGCAAACTGAATTACCGGCCAGACTTTTTCGCTCGCTCCCTGCGCGTCAAGCGCACGTTCACCATCGGGGTCATTGCACAAATCAGCGACACCTACGGCTCGATAGTGATCAGCGGGATTGAACAACATCTTCAAAAGCATGGATTTTTCTTTCTTGCGGCCTCGCATCGTCACGACGAGCAGCTGCTGGAAAGTTATTCCAATCTGCTGGTGGAGAGAGGTGTTGAAGGCTTCATCACAGTCGATGCGCCTATCACAAAGCCGATGCCCCTGCCGACCATCGCTATTGCAGGTCATCGGCAGCTGAAAGGTGTTACTAATCTGGTGCTGGACGAGCCCCATGGAGCATGGCTCGCCTTGAAACACTTGGTCGACCTTGGACACTCGGAGATCGCGGCGTTAGAAGGACCCGCGTACAGTTCCGATTCTAGAGATCGGTGGCGGGCCGTTCGTGACGTTTTCCGGGATCTCGGAATTCGGTTCCAGCCCGAGCTCAAAGTACAGCTGGAGGGAGACTGCACAGTTTCGGAGGCAGGATACGCCGCGGCAAAGAAGCTGTTGGAGAGGCGCCGTCCGTTCACCGCTTTGCTTGCGTTCAACGACTCTTCCGCGATCGGCGCGATTAGCGCAATTAACGAATTTGGTCTGCATGTGCCTGAAGACATTTCGGTCGTCGGCTTCGATGACGTTCCTGCCGCGGCATTTAGTATTCCCAGCTTGACAACTGTGAGTCAGCCCTTGATTGAGATGGGTGAGATTGCGGCACGCACGCTACTTGAGCAGATTAAGAACCCAGATGGGGATTGCGCGGAGATCCGCGTCGAGCCCAATTTTGTTGTGCGCAAGTCCACCGCTAGACCTAAAACGTAGTAATGCGTCAGGATGCCGAAGAGGACTCCGCAACGACAAAGTTGCGGGCTGAGAACAATGCCGACAGCGCCAAACAGTAAGGGTATACTGCGAGATCAACAGCCCTTCGTCACGTTTTTCTGTTTTAGCGGTAACATCTGGTTACAGGATAATTTCTCTCATGGCAATGACAAATGTGCAGGCACCTGTGGGAACCGGTAGTACCCCGTCCAGCTACAAAGCGGCGCTGGCCATGGTCACGACGCTGTTCTTCATGTGGGGCTTTCTCACCTGTCTCAATGACATTCTGGTTCCCCACCTGAAACCGATCTTCGATTTGAGCTACGCGAAGATCATGTTTATCCAATTCGCATTTTTCTCAGCGTACTTTGTATTTTCTATTCCGCTGGGAAGACTGGTCGAGCGAATCGGCTACAAGTGGACCATGGTTGCCGGACTTTTCACCATGGGCACCGGCGCGCTCTTATTTATTCCGGCCGCAAGCGCGCCTTCGTATCCGCTATTCCTTGTGGCCCTGATTATTTTGGCTGGAGGCATCACCGCGCTGCAGGTTTCGGCGAATCCATATGTATCGGTGCTGGGTCCACCAAAAACGGCTTCCAGCCGGCTGAACCTGGCTCAAGCGTTCAATTCGTTGGGAACCACGATTGCTCCCTACCTCGGCGGCTTATTTATTTTGAGTACCGCGCCCAAGACCATGGACGAGATTCGGCAGATGTCAGGTGACGCGTTGCAAGCCTATCGATTGCACGAGGCGTCCTCGGTTAAGTTGCCATACCTGGCGCTGGGTCTTATTGCTATTGCCCTGGGAGTCGCAATTGCGCTATTTAAATTGCCCCCGATTCCAGAGACTGAACGTCATGCCGGCGACAGATCAGCCCATCCGAGCTTGTGGAAGTATCGTCATCTTGTCCTGGGCGCGGTTGCGATTTTCGTATACGTTGGCGCCGAGGTTTCGATCGGCAGCTTCCTGGTTAATTATTTTAGTCAGCCCGATATAGGCAACATTTCGGAAAAGGCTGCCGCCGGTTACGTCTCCCTGTATTGGTTAGGTGCAATGATCGGAAGATTTATCGGCTCCGCAATTCTGCAAAAGGTTCGTACCGGGATAGTGCTAGGCGCGGCCGCGATCATGGCCTGTCTGTTGGTCGTTGCCTCCATGCTGAGCTTCGGGCACGTCGCGATGTGGAGCATTATTCTTGTAGGACTCTTCAACTCGGTGATGTTCCCCAGTATTTTTACCTTGGGAATTGCTGAACTCGGCCCACTGACGGGGGAGGGGTCTGGAATTATGATCATGGCAATTGTCGGAGGAGCAATTATCCCAGTTTTAGTGGGAGCGTTGGCGGACCGGATTGGTATTCATCATTCGTTTTTCTTGCCTGCGATTTGTTATTTGTACATTGTCTACTACGGATTTCGTGGTTCGCGACCCGCACACGCGACGTGACCTGACTTTCGACTACGCCGTTGGCAATGAGAAATAGAAAAGGGATCCCCGTCCGACTTGGCTGGTAATTCCAATTTTGCCACCATGCAGTTCGACAATGGCTCTCGAAATTGCCAGACCCATTCCGGTTCCCTGGATCGTCATCCGCTCATTTCGTCCACGATAAAATTTCTCAAAGATCATCTCTTGCTCTATCTCCTCGATTCCGGGCCCGTGGTCCGCAACGCTTGTAATAACCTCGCCATTACGAAGTTCCGCCGTTATGTGCAAGGGTGTATTGGGGGGCGAATATTTCGCTGCGTTATCAAGCAGGTGTATGAGCACCTCGCTAATACGGCCAAGGTCCATGCGGGCCGGTGGCAGGCTGTCGGGAATGTTTACCTCTAGTTTGTGATTTTGCAGGGCTAGCCGCGACTGTTCAATGGCTGCGTCAACGGCTTCGCGGATCTGGTGGGGTTCAAAGTGGAGCTCGACTTGATGGGCGTCCAGTTGAGCGACTTCGGCCGCTTCGCCAATCAATCGATTGAGGCGATCGCTCTCTTCATTAATGACGGTCAATAGATCCTTACGTTGTGGCTTGTCCAAATCTGCATCCGATAGCAGGGTCTCGGCTGAGGCCTTTATCGCTGTCAAAGGAGTGCGGAACTCGTGTGTTACCGAGTCGAGCAAAACGGAACGCAACCTTTCACTTTCACGCGCAGCTTCCGTCTTCGTCAATTTTTCCGCCGTACTTGTGCGCTCGATCGCCGTGGCAATCAGACTACCGATAGCTTCGAGGCTTTCCCGGGACAAATCGCAACCTGACAGCGCAATGCTCCCAACAGTCCGAACCCCCATCCGCAACGGCATAAAACATATTGCGTGCTGATGGTCCAATACCGGTTCACCCCGTCCACTTACCGCCTTCAGTTGCTCGGTTGTAAACACCGACTGGTTGGCGGAGTCGAAGTAGTAAATCTCTTGTTTGCGCTCCAGAAACATAGCCGCACCCGTCACACTAAAGGATTCGACAATGTATCTCGGTAGGGCGTTGGGTAATTCAAAGATGTTGTCGCTGACCAGAAGTTGTTGGCTGAAACCGTAGAGCTGTTCCACTTCGCGTCTTCGGCGGTTCGACTCCGCGGCCTCTCTGCGCGCGCGCTCGGAAAGCTCGCTTCCCACGATAGCTGTAAACAGAAATGCAAATAGAGCCACCCAGTTCTGGGGGTCTGCGATGGTGAATCGCAGAAGGGGTGGTAGAAAAAAGAAGTTATAAGCCAGTGCAGAGAGGACGGCCATGAAGATGGCGTATCTAAGTCCCCACACGGCCGAAACAACCAGAATAATGAGAAGAAACGAGAATCCCACGGTCGTGGGATTAACGTGCAGCCATCGAAAATACAGAATCGTAATGGCGAAAACGGCTGCCGTTGCGACGATGAAGCGTACTATCTGGTTGTCGATAGACTTTTGCACGTGGCAGATTTAACTAGTTGGACATTCTAACCCTACACTACGAGAATATTCGAAATGACCAAGACACCCGAGCAATGGCTGGAAGAAGCCAGTCCAAGGAAGGACCTGGGGATTTTTAAGCTGTTCTTGGGTTACGCTCCTGGGGTGGGCAAGACGTACAACATGTTGAGCGAAGGAATACGACGGAAAAGTCGCGGCGAAGACGTGCTTATCGGCTTCGTTGAGACCCATGGTCGCAAGGGCGTCGTTGAATTGGCGTCCCGCCTCGAGAGCATTCCCCGCAAGGCAATGGAGTACAAGGGAGCATCCTTCGATGAAATGGATGTAGACGCGATTCTGGCCCGCAAACCGCAAGTTGTATTAATCGATGAATTAGCCCATACCAATGTAGAAGGTAGCAAGCATATCAAGCGGTACGAGGACGTCATTGAATTGATCGACGCCAAAATCGATGTGCTCTCGACCATGAACGTGCAGCACATTGAGAGTCTGGTGCCCGTCGTCCGCAACATCACTGGCGTGCAGGTCCGCGAGACCGTACCGGATTGGGTGTTACAGAGAGTAAATCAGATCGTGTTAGCGGATCTGACACCAGAGGCTCTCCAGACCCGGATGCGAAGAGGGGATATTTATCCGCTGGAGCGGGCGGAACGCGCATTGGGAAATTTCTTCCGAGCAGGTAATCTGCTTGCCCTTCGGGAGCTAGCTTTGCAACAGGTTACGCGAGCAGTGGATCGGAGCCTGGAATCGCTGCTGGAAAAAGAAGATGGTGGAAGGAACGTTGGGGTTCGTGAACATATTGCAGTAGGAGTCAGTTCGAGTCCAGCAGCCCAATATTTGATTGCCCGCGCCGCTCGGATGGCGCAGCGAATTGATGCGGATTTATTTGTGGTCTATGTGGACACCGGCGCCGATGAAAATCCCGACGACCAGCGATCTTTGCGCCAGAATCTTCAGTTCGCCGAGAACCTGGGTGCGCAGGTGATCCGCACGAAGGGAAAAAGTGTCTCTGAGGAGTTTGCAAAAATAGTGCGCGAGAAACACATTACGCAAGTGGTCTTCGGGCGCTCCGCGCAAACCGGATGGCGGCGGTACCTTTACCTTTCCGTGGTACACAAATTCTTGCGAGATGCTCCTCAGGTCGACGTCCACATCGTTACTCAGGAAGTGAAGTGACGCCCTCATGACAGTCCCAGGTAATAAGGGAAATATTCTCGTCGTTGACGACGAACCCCAGATAACTCGAGTTCTCAAAACAACTCTCTCGAGCCACGGCTACGGCGCTCGCACGGCAGCAAACGGCAGCGAGGCGGTGGAAATGATGAAGACCTGGTCGCCCGACTTGCTGATTACAGATCTTCGTATGCCGAACATGGACGGCGTGGACTTGTGCCGGTATGTGCGGGCAAATTCGCGGATACCAATCATCGTTCTCTCCGTTAGAGGAGAAGAGCGGATCAAAGTCGAGGCGCTCGATGCCGGCGCTGATGACTACGTAACCAAGCCTTTCAGTACGATCGAGTTGCTGGCGCGGGTGCGCGCGGCTCTGCGTCGGGCAGCAATTAAAGAGGAGCCGGCAATTCAATCAATTGCGATTGGCGATTTCCATATCGATCTGGAGACGCGCAATGTCCAAGTGAAGGGTCGAGGAGTACATCTCACACCTAAAGAATTCGATCTTCTCGTGCACCTCGCGCAACATCCCAACAAAGTCATCACGCATCGTGCTCTGCTATTGGCCATCTGGGGCGACAACAGTGTGGAGCAGCCGGAGTACCTGCGCGTTTTTGTGGGACAACTGCGGAAGAAGCTCGAGGTCGGTGCTGGGCCACCGAAGTACATTTTGACTGAGCCTTGGGTCGGTTATCGCTTCGAGCCAGGCGACTGAGCGAAGTCGATCAAGCAGTCTCCCTTGGCTGAAAATTCTGAACTCCGTTTGCGCGCTCCGTACGTCGCCTCCGACATCTCCTCGGCTTCCCCGCCTCGACGATGATACCCGTCCTTACGAACAATTTATGGAGATCTTATCCAAGTTTTATAACGTTTCGTATTCAATGAAATAACTGAGACAGCGGCAAAGTCCCACTCAGCAAAGGAGGGACAATGATCGCGATTACCGCAATGACAGTGCTTTGCAGTGGTGCTATCGCCTTTAACTTGCGATTCCTTTTTGCACTGTTGATGGAGTGCAAGTACGACTGGATTTGCTATCTCGTGCGTTTGCGAGGGGAGTTGAAGAAATATCCCTTACCGGAGCCACAGGGAGACGAAAACGTCAATGCGACGAGTTGCATAGAGAGAGAATTCTCTTAAACATAGTTCATCTTTCCGATCAATTCGTGCCGATCAATTTGTGGATGAAACAACAAGAAAGGAAGGGTTCGGATGTCGATTCAAGAGGTATCACCAGAAAAATTAGGGGAACTTTTTCATCACTATCGCCAAATATTGGCACCCGACTTTGGCGGCGGGACCAATTCAGCAGCACCAGAGGCCTGGGACGAACTTCCGCGAGAGGAGAAAGGTCTTATCGTGGCTGCAGGACGCTTGGCCTTACTGGAAATCGCTTCGCTCCCGACAGAGGATTCAAGGCGCTACTACGCCAAGCCTGGCGAGGCTGAATGGGGCTGCTGAAAGAAGAAGAAGATTTGTATTTTCCGAACCGTACCTTAACGACAAAGCATATGCACATCTGGAAAAACCTGAGAAATGGATTTAGCAGGGTCGTCAATAAAACCATGGAGCCGCGATCAGAGGAGCCGCAATCAGAAACCTCCCAACTCTTGGTGGATAGGATGATTGAATCGGGAGATTTCAGCATCGACCTTGCTCGACGAACGGCAACCTTGCGTGGTCGGGCGCTGCAACTAACCTCCGAGGAATTCGACGTTCTCGTCTTTCTAGTCGGGCACCCGAAGAGTTTTATAACGCCGCACACTGTGTTGGCAAAAAGTGATCCTCGTCGTACCCGGGCCGAGATCTTCTGGAACTTGCTTTCGCTCCGCAACAAACTGGATGCGGCGGGGGACCCCGGCAAGCACTATCTGCGCACTGAACCTTGGATCGCCTACCGCTTCGATCCCACCTCGCTTTCCACGACTTAAAAAGGGACAAAATCCCGCTGGTTGCCGGACGTTGACAGGATCATGCGCTCGATCTGTGCAAAGTTCATCAATGCAATGTAATCCAGCCGATCGTTTCTAGCATCTTCATGAATATGGAATCTTTATGAACTCTTTAGACCAAATTTATGAGCAATGATTTCCAATTTGAGGTTGGCGGTAAGCATGCTTCCGCCAGAAAGTGAGTAGCGTTTGACTACAAAAGGACGGCGAGGAAAAGCATTCGTACTCAGATTTGCGCGCGTCATTGGAATTTTCATCGGTGCCTACCTAGCGAGCGTTACCAGCGCTATGAGCCAAACAACTGCATCTGGTAATAGTGTTGCGGCTGCGGACTCGCAAACTGCAGGCGATCAAACTGGTTCTGGTAATGCGAGTGGAAATGCGGAAATTATGCGGGAACTTGAGGTGATGCGGGCCCGCATTCGTGAACTGGAAGCCAAAATCCAATCAAATACTTCAACTACACCCGCAAAGGAAGCTTCACTGGGATTCATAGGCGAATCCGCGGCCCAGTCTGAGCCCAAGGCCGGAGTAGCCCCCACTGAACCAAAACCAGGGAAAGAAGAACCCTTCGCGTTTGCCGATTGGACGTGGTTGAATGGCAACCCGCGTACGAAAGAACCTGCGTTCGATTCGAAGTTCTTTACTCCAGAGGTTCGCGTGGACGTTGCATACCACTATGATCTCAACCACCCGAAAGACGACACCATTGGCGGTTCGAGCGAAGTATTTCGGTCGAATGAAGTTGGGCTTACGCACCTGGGCATCGGGGGAGACTTTCACTATGACCATGTTCGCGCACGAGTGTTGAGCCAAATCGGCCTGTATTCGACGGCCACACCGCGGAATGACGCCAGCTATTCGCGCGGACAATGGGACTTGGCTAATGCCTACAGGTATGTCAACGAGGCCTATGGCGGCTATCACTTCGATGCCCTGCACGGGATTAATGTCGATGCTGGCATCTTCTTGTCGTACGTCGGTCTCTTCAGTTTTTACCAATTCGACAACTGGGCTTATCAACCCTCTTACGTATCTTCGAACACGCCGTGGTTTTTCACCGGCTTGCGGGTTCAAGTGTTTCCCACCAAGAAGTTGAAGATCGAACCATGGCTCATTAACGGATGGCAGTCCTACGCTCGATTCAACGGAAGGTTGGGAGTCGGGGGCCAAGTCCTGTATCGGCCGACGGGTTCGATCTCAATTCTTTCCAACAACTATGGAGCGGGCGCCGACGCGCTGGGCATCCCGACCCGCACTCGTTATCACACCGATAACAGCATTGAAGTGAAATATTACGACCATCCCGACCGCTTTCTGGACAAGATGGCATTCTCGCTGACCGGTGACGCAGGCTGCGAGAGCGGCGGCGGCGTGACTTGCACGGGCAACAAGAAAAACGCCCAAGGCCAAATCACTGCTTTCAAGCAGAGCTTCCTTGGGTACATGGTCTACAACCGCATGTGGTTCCATCACGACCGCCACGGGGTGACCATCGGCGGCGGAAAGATCAACAATCCCGGACGCTATCTTGTGCTGCTGCCTCCAATTAATGGGGCGACCGCGACCTCCGGCACTCCGTACTTCACCGAAAATCCAGGTGATCCGTACAAAGCCTGGGACATTTCTGGAACTTACGACTACATGCCAAGCCAGTACATCACGTTCCGATGGGAGTTCAACCATCGCCACGCCAATGTCCCGTACTTCAGTGGTTCCGGCGGGGTCACGCCTCCGGGCGGGAACACCGGCGCTCCGGGATCGTTGGTTGCGGGATTCCAGCCCGATCTGCGTCGCACCGAGAATCGGGGCACCATGGCGATTCTGGTGAAGTTCTAACGAGTAGTAACGAGATTGCGAGAAATCGAGGAGCGGTTTATGGATTTGGTTTATCTAGCGGTGACGGTTGCATTTTTCGTCGCGTCAATTGCGTATGTGCATTTTTGCGAGCGAGTGAAGTGAGGAACGCGAAGTGAGAGGAACGATATGAGTGTTGAGTCCATCATCGTGCTAGTAGTTAGCGCGCTGACCATGGTCTATCTGATTTACGCGCTGTTGCGTCCGGAGAAATTCTGACATGACTGCAAATGGATGGTTTCAAATACTGCTCTTCCTCGCGCTGATCTTTTTGGTGACCAAGCCCATGGGCGTATTCATGGCACGGGTCTTCAGCCGCGAGCGCACGTTCATGGATCCTGTGTTGCGGCCCATCGAGCGTGCACTGTATCGAGTTACAGGCGTAGATGAAAAGCACGAGATGCGCTGGACTGAGTACGCAGTATCGATGCTGCTGTTCAGTGTGGTTTCAATGGTTGTGCTGTACGTAATGCAACGAATACAGGGTTTCCTGCCCTTTAATCCGCAGAAGTTCGGAGCTGTAAGTCCCGCGCATTTGGCTTTTAACACGGCTGCATCGTTCACCACGAACACCAACTGGCAGGCTTACTCGGGTGAGTCCACCATGAGTTATTTCACTCAGATGGCGGGACTCGCCTACCACAATTTTATTTCCGCGGCTGTGGGCATTGCTCTGGCAATCGCTTTTATTCGTGGCATCGCGCGGCGGCAGATGGCGACCATCGGGAATTTCTGGGTTGATATGTCGCGCGCCTGCCTCTGGGTTCTTGTGCCGTTTTGCGTGCTTGGCGCGTTGCTGCTTGTGTCGCAAGGAGTAGTGCAGAATCTCCGGCCGTATGACAAGGCTACCCTGGTTGAGCCAATGCAGGTTCAAAAGGTCGGGGATGACGGAAAGGCTGTTGTCGGCCTCGATGGTAAGCCAGTGATGGATACCGTCGTCGAGCAGACGATCGCGCAAGGTCCGGTTGCATCGCAGGAAATTATTAAAGAGTGGGGAACGAACGGCGGCGGGTTCTTTAACGCCAATAGCGCCCATCCCTTTGAAAATCCTACGCCGCTAACTAATCTCATCGAACTGTTTTCGATCTTTGCCATTTCCGCCGGACTTACTTACACGCTTGGAAGAATGACGGGTTCGCAAGCCCATGGCTGGGCGGTGTGGGCGGCGATGGCTATTCTCTTTCTCGTTGGAGTCACCACCGCATATTGGGCGGAGGCGAGAGGCAATCCGCTATTTGCCGGTACTGATCAACACGCCACGGTGCTCCAGTCGGGTGGGAACATGGAGGGGAAGGAAACCCGCTTCGGCATCGCGAACTCCGCCCTTTTCGCTACGGTCACAACGGATGCGAGTTGCGGCGCAATCAACGGCTGGCACGATTCCTACACTCCGCTGGGCGGCATGGTGCCGCTGGTCAATATCATGCTCAGCGAAATCATCTTCGGTGGTGTCGGCGCAGGAATGTACGGGATGCTGATTTACGTTGTACTCGCTGTCTTTATCGCTGGTCTGATGGTGGGCCGAACTCCGGAATATCTGGGCAAGAAAATTGAAGCTTACGACGTGAAGATGGCCATGCTCGTCGTGTTGGTTTTTCCGCTGGTTATTCTCACATTTACCGCCATCTCGAGCGTCAACGGATTTGGTACCTCCGGAATTTCTAATCCTGGGCCGCACGGCTTAACGCAGATCCTGTACGCGTTCACCTCCGGAGCAGGCAACAATGGTTCTGCCTTCGGCGGACTCACAGTCAACACACCGTGGTATGACGTAACCATGGGAATCACCATGCTGGTCGGACGTTTCTTCATGATCATTCCGATGTTGGCGATCGCGGGCAACCTCGCGAACAAACGCTACGTGCCGCCTTCTCTTGGCACATTTCCAGTCACCACGCCGCTCTTTACCGTTCTTCTAATTGGCGTGATCGTGATTGTTGGAGCGCTGACATTTTTCCCGGCACTTAGTCTTGGTCCGATCCTGGAGCATTTGCTTCTGGGCGTCGGCAAGACTTTCTAAGGATTCTTATGGCGAAGAAAAAGAAAGCTATTTGGGAATGGAAGATCGTTCGACGGGCACTGCTGGATGCAGTTCTTAAACTTAATCCGCGCAAGATGATGGGAAATCCCGTCATGTTTGTGGTTGAGATCGGGAGCGTCATAACCACGGTTCTTCTGTTCAAAGGCGCATCTGCGTTCAAGTTCAATCTGCAGATCACACTGTGGCTCTGGTTCACGGTGTTGTTTGCAAACTTTGCGGAGGCGATGGCTGAAGGACGCGGCAAGGCGCAAGCCGAGACGTTACGCAAAGCACGCTCGGAAACCGTGGCCAATCGGCTAACGGGAAGTAACGGGAAAGTGGAGAAAGTGCCAAGTTCTCAATTGCGCACGGGCGACTTGGTTTTCGTTTCCGCGGGAGACCTCATCCCATCGGACGGCGAGATCCTCGAAGGCGTGGCCTCAGTTGACGAGTCTGCCATTACCGGCGAATCGGCCCCGGTGATCCGCGAAGCCGGAGGCGATCGCTCGGCCGTAACCGGTGGTACGCGAGTCCTGTCCGACAAAATCAAGGTAAAGATCACCTCGAATCCCGGCGAGACATTTATGGATCGCATGATCGCGCTCGTGGAAGGAGCGGAGCGTCAAAAGACTCCGAATGAAATTGCGCTCAATATCCTGCTCGCTGGCTTGACCATAATTTTCTTGCTCGCGGTTGTCACGCTGCAACCATTTGCCATTTACTCGGGTTCGCCGCAGACAGTCTTCGTTTTAGTGTCGCTGCTCGTCTGCCTGATTCCCACTACGATTGGTGGGCTGCTCTCCGCGATCGGCATCGCCGGCATGGATCGCCTGGTCCAGCACAACGTGCTTGCAATGTCGGGTCGCGCCGTCGAGGCCGCTGGAGACGTGAACACGCTGTTGCTCGATAAGACCGGCACTATTACTCTCGGCAATCGCCAGGCGGCACAGTTTATTCCCGCTCCGGGCGTCAGCGAGAATGAGCTTGCCGACGCGGCTCAGATGTCCTGTCTGGCCGATGAAACTCCCGAGGGCCGCTCCATTGTTATTCTTGCCAAAGAAAAATATGGCTTGCGGGGACGCGATTTTTCATCGCACGAGGCCCGCTTTGTTGCCTTCACCGCTCAGACCCGAATGTCCGGAGTCGACCTGAACGGATTTGAAATCCGCAAAGGCGCTGCGGAATCAGTGAATGCATATTTGATGCAACAAGGCCACACAGTGCCAGCCGAGGTCAAGGCAGCGGTGGAAAAGATCTCACGTTCTGGAGGCACCCCGCTTGTTGTTGCCGAGAAGACTCGCGGCGCCATGGGTGTAATTGAATTAAAGGACGTGGTGAAGGGAGGCATGCGCGATCGCTTCGATCAATTGCGGGCAATGGGAATCAAGACTGTCATGATTACGGGTGACAACCCGCTCACCGCGGCTGCGATTGCGAAAGAAGCAGGAGTCGATGACTTCCTCGCCCAAGCGACTCCCAAAGACAAGATGGACCTGATCAAGAAGGAGCAAGGAGACGGCAAGTTGGTCGCCATGACAGGTGATGGGACCAATGATGCTCCAGCGCTGGCGCAGGCGGACGTTGGTGTTGCTATGAACACGGGCACTCAAGCGGCCAAGGAAGCCGGAAATATGGTCGATTTGGATTCGAATCCGACGAAATTGATTGAAATCGTGGAGATAGGGAAGCAGTTGCTAATGACGCGTGGTTCCTTGACAACGTTCTCGATCGCCAATGACGTGGCGAAGTATTTCGCAATTATCCCCGCAATGTTCGCCGGCACCTTCCCCGTCTTAAACGCACTGAACATTATGCAACTGAAGACCCCCCAATCGGCGGTTCTTTCCGCGGTGATTTTTAACGCGGTCATTATCATTGCTTTAATTCCGCTCGCGCTTCGCGGAGTTAAGTATCGCCCCATGGGGGCCGCGGTGCTGTTACGGAACAATCTTCTGATCTACGGCGTGGGCGGAATTATCATCCCGTTCGTTGGTATCAAAGTGATCGACATGCTGATTACCACCGTCGGGCTGGCGTAGAAAGGTCTATTCGAATGAAGAAAAATCTTCTTATAGCAATATTAATGACGTTGGCGACCACCGTTCTTCTCGGCGTCATTTATCCCCTGGTCGTGACAGGGCTCTCGCAGGTCGTGTTTCCGGCGAAAGCTAACGGACAGCTCATCGAGGCCAATGGAAAAATCATTGGATCCCGCATCATCGGTCAGGCCTTTGCTGCGCCTGGATATTTTCACTCTCGTCCGTCGAGTGCCGGAAACGGCTATGACCCAACCAACTCCAACGGCTCACAATTAGGTCCAACAAATCAAAAACTCATTGATCGCGTGAAAGGAGACGTCGCAGCCGCTCAGGCTGAAAATCCCGGCACTGCTGTCCCAATCGATTTGGTTACGGCATCTGCCTCCGGGCTGGATCCGGAAATCTCGCCTGCGGCCGCCGACTTCCAGTTGCGGCGCGTCGCAAAGGCCCGCGGGGTCACCGAGGAGCAACTACGACAAATCGTGGCCCGACACACAGAAGGTCGCCAGCTGGGATTTCTCGGAGAATCACGGGTCAATGTTCTGGAATTAAATCTCGAACTCGACAAGCAGTTCCCAACGAACAAGCAGGCTCGAATCCATCCGGAATAAACAATCAGCAATAAAGGTTGAATAATACTGGTGCCCTTGTGGTCTCCTATGGATCAGGCAAGAAACGGAGAAGCAATAGCGGCATGAACGCACTCTCTGCATTCGGACTCTTCGCGGTTACGGCAATGGTGTTGTGCTACGCAGTCGAAGACCGCAGTCCGTGGTTCATACTGGGCTTCGCGGTCTCGTGTGTGCTCGGCTCAATTTATGGATTCCTTCAGGGCGCGTGGCCTTTCGGTCTGGTCGAAGGAATTTGGTCTGTGATTGCTGCCAGGAGATGGTGGATTAGCCGGCACAAATCAAATTAGTCTTTGATCACTCCAGACTCCTGAATCCGCCTGCCGCCGCTAGAATTCTGGCTCAGTCTGCCTGTCCTACCTGAGTCGCCTCTCTTGTCGAAACATTATTCAGTCGCAAAAGCGATTTTTCATTTACTCTATCCAGTCCGGGTTGGTGACTCATGTCAACAGGTTTGGCTGTAGGAGAACAGCGTCAGCGTCAACATCATTTTGGCGCCACGACGCGTCGGGATGCGTGGTGGCTTGAATTATTGCCCGTCATTATTCTGCTCGGGGGTTTTGGAGCCTATGCGACTGCGCGCGCCTTCGAAGGGAAGTATTACGAATGGGGTCCTTACCTCTCTCCGTTTTATTCCCCTCTCATTGATCCCCATCATGGTTGGTGGCCGTTTTCTCCGGCAATCCTGATTCTGGCTTTCCCTTTGGGATTCCGGGTTACGTGTTACTACTACCGGAAGGCATACTACCGGGCCTTTTTTCTAGATCCCCCAGCCTGCGCCGTCGGTGAGTCTGGCAAACGACGCTACCGGGGAGAAACGAAATTCCCGTTCATTCTTCAAAATCTGCACCGCTACTTTCTGTATGGAGGAGTCATCTTCCTCATCTTTCTTTGGCGGGACGCATTCCGGGCTTTCTTCTTCGACGGACGATTTGGAGTCGGAGTCGGTTCCCTCGTCCTGTTGCTCAACGTCATCCTTTTGACTGTTTATGCGCTTTCGTGCCACTCGCTCCGCCACATCGTAGGCGGAAAGCTCGACTGCTTCTCCTGCTCCGCCTTCGGGCGGCCTCGCCACACGGCGTGGCAAGGGCTGACGATCCTGAACGAGCGTCACATGCTCTACGCCTGGATCAGCCTCGTTACCGTCGGTCTGACTGATCTCTACGTCCGGCTGGTTGCCAGCGGCGCCATAACCGATGTGAGACTCCTGTGACGAGAATTTTGTAACGAGAATTTGGTGACGAGAATTTGTCGACAATGGAATTCGAAACTCACGACCACGATGTATTGATCATCGGCGCCGGCGGTGCGGGCCTGCGCGCGGCCCTCGGGGCTCTTGCCCAAGGCGCGAAGGTGGGAGTTGTTTGCAAGTCGCTCCTCGGCAAAGCTCACACCGTCATGGCGGAGGGTGGAATCGCCGCTGCCATGGCTCACGTGGATTCCGCCGATGACTGGCGCACTCATTTTCGCGACACCATGCGCGGCGGCAAGTTTCTCAACAACTGGCGCATGGCGCAGATCCACGCGCAGGAGGCTCCCGAACGCGTGCGCGAACTCGAACAATGGGGAGCGCTCTTCGACCGAACTAAAGATGGAGAGATTCTCCAGCGTGCCTTCGGCGGTCACACCTTCCGTCGATTGTGCCATGTGGGCGACCGCACCGGTCTGGAAATGATCCGGACCTTGCAGGACCGCGGCGTGCAGATGGGAATTGACGTTTACATGGAATGCACCATCAGCCGCTTACTGAAAGATGGCGATCGCATCGCTGGGGCATTCGGTTACTGGCGTGAACAGGGCCGCTTCGTAGTGTTTCGAGCGAAGTCGATCGTCATTGCGACCGGGGGCATTGGCAAAGCGTACAAAATCACTTCCAACTCATGGGAGTACACCGGCGACGGAATGGCGCTCGCCTACGATGCCGGCGCTGAATTGCTGGACATGGAATTTGTGCAATTTCACCCCACTGGCATGGTGTGGCCTCCCGGAGTACAGGGTCTTCTTGTCACGGAGGCGGTTCGCGGAGAAGGTGGAATTCTCCGCAACAAATTGGGCGAGCGCTTCATGGAGAAATACGATCCGAAGAGAATGGAGCTTTCGACCCGCGATGTGGTGGCACGGTCGATCTACACCGAGGTCCGCGAAGGCCGTGGCACGGAACACGGTGGCGCGTTCCTCGACATCTCGCACAAGCCCGCGGATTACGTGAAGAAGAAGTTGCCCAGCATGTATCACCAGTTCAAGGAACTTGCCGACGTGGATATCACTGCGGGACCGATGGAGGTAGGGCCGACCTGCCACTACATGATGGGAGGAATTCGCGTCGAGGCCGAAACTGCGCAAACATCGCTGCCTGGATTATTCGCCGCCGGTGAAGCGGCAGCCGGGCTGCACGGGGCGAATCGTCTAGGCGGCAATTCTCTTTCCGACCTGCTCGTCTTCGGTCGCCGCGCAGGCTCGGCTGCTGCCGAACACGCCCGAACAGTACAAGCCACGTCTATTGACTCGGGGCAGGTCGAGGAGGCCGCACGCGAGCTGCTGACCCCATTCGAGCGCAAGAAAGAAGATGGTGAGAATCCTTATACGGTCCATCGCGATTTGCAGGATGTCATGCAGAACCTCGTCGGCATATTCCGCACACGCGAAGATCTCACCCGCGCCATGGAAGAACTGGAAAAATTGAAAGCGCGTGCAGGACGTCTGAGCGTCGAAGGTTCGCGAATGTTTAATCCGGGCTGGCACCTCGCTCAGGACCTGAAATCGATGCTGACGGTTTCCGAGGCCGTCACGCGCAGCGCGCTCGCCCGCGAAGAGAGCCGTGGATCTCACAGTCGTATTGATCATCCCACCCTCGACGCAAACTGGGGAACGAAAAATAATGTAATCGTTCGCGAAGGAAACGCAATGTTGCTCCGCCAGTCACCCGTACCGGAAATGCCCGGCGAGTTGAAGCAACTGGTTGCAGAAGAGAAATAATAACGAGAAGTAACGATAAGTAGCGAGAAGTAGCAAGAGTGAGTTGATAACGACTTTGTGAAGAGCACGGCTTCAGCCGTGCCGCTGAGCGAGTACAGAGTTAGGCTTTAGCCGCTGAGGAAAACGGAGGCGCGAGCGATGGCAGAAGCAGTCTTTGAAGTGTTCCGCGGAAATCGCGATGGTGGACAGCCCGTCACTTACAACGTCCCGATTGCTCCGGGGATGGTCGTGCTCGACGCGCTCCACCATATCCAGGCTCATCAGGCGCCCGACTTGGCGGTGCGCTGGAATTGCAAAGCGGGGAAGTGTGGCTCCTGCTCGGCAGAGGTCAATGGCCGCCCCCGACTGACCTGCAAAACCCGTATGGACGCACTGCCCTTGGACAGACCCATCACCGTCCAGCCCATGAAATCATTCCCAGTGATTAAAGATCTGGTGACCGATGTCTCCTGGAATTACAGAGTGAACAAGAAAATTCCGCCGTTCACGCCACGTCCCGGCGTCAAGTGGAAAATGTATCAGGAAGATGTGGATCGAGTGCAGGAATTTCGCAAGTGCATAGAGTGCTTCCTGTGCCAGAACGTGTGCCATGTTTTGCGTGATCACGAGAAAATGGAGGAGTTCGGCGGCCCGAGATTCTTCGTCCGCGTGGCGGGACTCGAAATGCATCCGCTCGACGGACAATCTCGCACCAGCCTGCTCAAGAATGAGCTTGGCATTGGCCTCTGCAACATTACCAAGTGTTGCACTGAAGTGTGCCCCGAGGAGATCCACATCACCGACAATGCGATCATTCCTTTAAAGGAGCGCGTGGTTGATGAGTTTTATGACCCTCTTCTGATGCTGGTCAGGAAAATTCGAGGAGCAAAGTAATTGTCATCCTCCGCGTGCGCGGAGTCGAAGGGGAAGAACCTATGCACCCTAGCGGTGTGCGCAAGCTTGAGGTCCTACGCTTCGCTCACGATGACAACAATGTAGGGATTACAACAAGTTTTGGGGATGACAAAATTTAGAATGGACCAGAAAGCGGGCGAATGGCAGAGGAGGTTTTATGGAGTTCACACTAAAAACCATTTCGAAGTCCGGCATTCCGGAAGCCATCTCCAAAGCCGAGCTCTATCGTTCACTCAATGAACCGGAAGAAGCAGAATCGATCTGCCGCGACATTCTGGCAGTCGAGGCTGGCCACCAACTCGCGCTTCGTCTGCTGGGTCTCGCGATCACTGACCAGTTCTGCGGAGATGCCTCGGATCGTCACCGGGAAGCTGAAGAACTTTTCCAGAGACTAGGCGATCGATACGAACGTCTTTATTACACCGGGCTCTTGCATGAACGGCGGGCGAAGGCGCAAATGCGCGTGGGCCGTTCCCCGCATATCCTCGCTCCCCTTTTCGCCGAAGCAATGCGCTGCTTCGCCGAAGCCGAAACGATTCACCCTCCAAACAACGACGATGCCATTCTTCGCTGGAACCGATGCGCCCGGCTGCTGCAAAGCGATCCCGCCTTTCAAGAAGAGAAAGAATCGGAAATCTTCGACGCGATCGACAGCTCACCTATCTGAAATTGGTCGTGCTGATTTGCGGCTGGTATCTCCAAAGCCACCAGCGCTTAACGCCTCTTCGCCTAGTGCTGGGCAGGTGCCGGACTGTTATTGTCAATTAGCTCCAAACCGGCCTTGCGCAGGCCATCGAGCAACTTCTCAATGAGACCCGGCTCCCACCATTTGGCGCACTCATCGCGCGCGGCGGTGGCGAAGTCGGGTCGCACGGCCAGGAGCGCCCGCAACGATTTGCGCGCCGCATCTACCTCGCTGAGCTCTCCGTAGATCGCCGCGAGCGCAAAATTCGTACGCCAGAAATCGGGCATATTTACTTTGAGGGCGAATTCAAGTGCGTCGTGGTAGTCACCCTTTCGATAAGCATCGAACACGGGCGCAAACCAATACCAGCCAGGATGATGGGGGTTGAGACTTCGTGCCCGCTCTGACAATGCACAACCGCGGTCCCAGTCACCGGCGTACGCCGTGAGCATCCCCAGGTAGGCAAAGGTGAATCCGTCCATTGGGTTGAGGGTGATCGCGCGCTGTGCCGCGGCATGGAAGCCCTGCAATTCCCGTTGAAAAAACAGAACCGAGGCCAAGGCGTGATGGGCGAGGTGATTGGAGGGGGCGGCTTCGGTGGCGCACCGCGCAGCAGCGAAGGCGCGCCCGAGGGGATCAGGCCGGACGTTGAAGCCGTGGTTGTACTCTTCTCTAAAGATAATCGAGAGCATCGCCCATGCGGGAGCATAACCGGGTGCAACCTGAACTGCCCGTTCCAATCCGTCACGCACTCTGGCGTGGTCGGCGGCGTTGACGCGCTGCAGGTACGAAAAACTGCTCAGCACAGCCTCGTAGGGGCTTAGTTGACTGGACTCCTTGTTCCGAAGAGATTCGGCCATGCTGTGCGGCAGAACGCCCTGCGTATCGGCGACCGTGGAGACAATTCGAGGGACGACATCATCCTGCAGCTCGAAAACCGCTTCCGCTTGGAAAGGGCGATCATAGGTCTCAGCCCAGAGATGAGCACCGGAAACTGCGTCCACGAGCTGGACCCCGACGCGGAGCCGGGAGCCTGCCTGCCGCAGGCTTCCTTCCAATACGTAACGCGCGCCGAGTTCGTGTCCTGCGGAGCGCACATCGACTGGCCCGTGTGCGTAACGCAAGGCCGAACTGTGCGAGATCACTCTGAGGTAGGAAAAACGCGACAGTCCTATCACGATCTCTTCAGTCAGCCCTTCGGCAAGGGCCGTGATGTCAGCGTTGGAGCCGCCATACTTAAACGGCAGTACGGCGATCCAGAAACCTTCCTCCGCGCGGACAGAGCCTGAGTCGGGCGCGTTTACGGCACGCAAGCCCTGTGCGGGTGAAGTTGTAGTGCGGGACACGAGACGCGCCAGATCGCGGAACTCGTTGCTGACATCTCGCGCCGTCTGCAAGCGGTGGCGTGGATCCTTTTCCAGGCAGCGCCGGATCACGCGCGCCAGATCGATCGGCAGATCGGGCCGCGAGTCTGTAACGGACGGTGGAGTGTCCCGTAGAATCGCGGAGATCAATTCTGCCGAAGAAGTCCCCTCGAATGGGCGCCGCCCCGTCGCCATCTCATGCAACACCACGCCTAGCGAGAAAATGTCCGTGCGATGGTCGAGCGGACGACCCGACGTCTGTTCGGGCGACATGTACGCCGGCGTCCCCATTACCACGCCCATTTTTGTGTTACTGGCGGAGGTCAGGGTGGCGTTATCAAGGGTGGACCCACGAACATCTTTTGCCAGTCCGAAATCCAGCACCTTGACTCTGCCTTCGCTGGTGACCATTACGTTGGTGGGTTTCACGTCGCGGTGCACGATGCCTTTCTCATGCGCCGCCGCGAGAGCATCGGCCAGCGCGCCAGCAATGTCGACAATTCGCTCGACCGGGAGGCCGAGTTCGGGAATTAAGCGGTTGAGTGGCTGCCCTTCGACAAGTTGCATCGTTAGAAAGTGGAGGCCAGCGTATTCTTCCACGGAGTGGATCGTGACAATGTTCGGATGGTCGAGTTGGGCGAGAACCTTCGCCTCGCGACGAAAGCGTGCAAGCCGCTCCGGATCCAGCGCCATTTCGGCAGGCAACACCTTGAGTGCTACGTCGCGGCCGAGTTTGGTATCAGTGGCGCGATACACCTCGCCCATGCCGCCTGCCCCCAGCGGAGACTCGATCTCATACGCTCCCAGTTTGGTGCCAGAGGTTAACGCCATGCGCGGGCCATTATAGTCCCCTGGACAACGGTCGCTAGGGAGCGATCCGTTCTGGTCGGATAACGGGTTATTCTTACCTAACCCGGTAAGGTAAGGGCCGACCATACATGAAGAAATCCGGAAACAGCCTGCGCCGGTGTCCGAGGAAGCGGCGCGCAAACACTGCTTTAAATCAAAAGGACTTTAAATCAGCCACCATCCAGGCGGCCCCCGCAATAAGAAAGGTCAGACCGAATTCGGACCAGTTCAGATGCGCCTCTGGGTGAGCAATCAGGCGCGGAACCCAAACCAACACACCAAACAGTACCAGCATGAGTGTCATCAGGCGTATCGCAAGCCGTGCCTGGCGATTGATGAGAATGGCAAGCGCCGCGAGTGCAAACGCGATTGTCGTGAGTGTCGCCCAAAACATCTGGCTGGGCGGAATCCACCTTGGAACTAAGTCGGCCGTTAGACGCAAATAGAATATTTGGCCTAGCGTAAATGAAATCGCGCATACGCCGAGTCCAAGGCGCGCCAGTCTGCCGAACGCTACCCCCGTTGCTGCATTCGCCTCAGTCGCAGCGTAGAGGGCGATTGATCCGCAGAGTAAGGAAAACTGTTCGAAGAAGCTCCCGTATTGGGCATAGATGGCCGGTGCCGCGATGATGCCAGGGATGCAGGCCAGCGAGAAACACAAATAGACAACGCAAAGTACGACCGAAGCCAAGTGCGCGGTGCGCGGGTACTGCATCCCGATCCCACCGGCAATTTGAAGGGTCATGAGACACCCGCCGATGATGATGCCAAAAGGGAGGCTCCAGATCTGCCGCAGGGTTTGCCAGGTCTCAGAGTCGTGCCACATCAGCGCAATGACGCCGAACAGCACCGCCGACGCGCCAAAGACAATCCGCCCATGCAACGCCGTCTTCATGTAGAAAAGGAAGCGCCCTCGTTGCTTCGGGCCTGTGGCACAAGCGGCGTCATTTCCGCTCTATCTTTCTGCTCTGTGTCGGAGAAATGCGGCATGCACGAATTCGCTTGCCTCTCGATAGGCTGCCTGCGCACTAAGGCGGGATTAACCCCTCCGCCGCTAGCCAGTATAATCTCAGGAATCTTCAAGTGAATATAAGTTCTGTCAAATAATTCAACCTTGACCTTTCATTGACTTGCCATATCTTCGGCCCTAAGATTGCACCCCATGATCGGCAAAACCATCTCGCATTACCGCATTACCGAGAAACTTGGTGGTGGGGGGATGGGTGTCGTCTACAAGGCCGAGGACACCAGGCTACATCGTTTCGTCGCGCTCAAGTTCCTTCCACCAGACGTTGCTCATGATCGGCAAACGCTGGAACGTTTTCACCGCGAAGCGAGAGCCGCCTCTGCCCTCAACCATCCCAACATCTGCACCATTTACGACATCGGCGAAGACAATGGTCAGGCTTTCATCGCCATGGAATTCCTGGGTGGGATGACGCTGAAGCACCGCATCGGCGGGCGTCCGATGGAGATCGAATCGATTCTCTCCCTGGCTATTCAGATTGCCGATGCACTGGATGCCGCTCATGGCAAAGGTATCGTGCATCGCGACATCAAGCCGGCCAACGTGTTTGTCACCGACCGCGGCTACGCCAAGGTTCTTGATTTCGGGCTGGCTAAGGTGGCCGGGGCAACCGGTTCTGTCAGCAATATTGCAACGGTAGGCAAGCAGTCGGGAACCGTCGGTGAAGAACAATTGACGAGTCCTGGAACCACCCTGGGGACGGTCGCCTACATGTCGCCGGAGCAGGTCTTAGGCAAAGAACTGGATCCACGCACTGATTTGTTTTCTTTTGGAATCCTTCTCTATGAAATGGCGACGGGGACCTTGCCCTTCATCGGGGAAACGCCGGGCGCGATCTTCGATGCAATCTTGCATAAAACTCCGGTCGCGCCTATGCGCCTCAACCCCGAAATACCGGCTGATCTTGAAAGAGCCATCGACAAAGCACTGGAGAAAGATCGCACGCTGCGCTACCAGAGTGCCGCCGATATTCGTACCGACCTGCAGAGGCTGAAGCGCGATGCAGGGTCACCGCGAAGCGAGGCGGTCCGTGTCGAAAATCCAGTGGGAGCAACGAAAATATCGCAGCCGAGCTTGCCGGCAACATCGGAAAGGAAGTCGGTTCAGTCTTCTGACGGCGGGCTGACCGCTCGGCCTCCGAGAAAAAAGTTTCTGTTGCCCGTGCTCGGACTGCTGGCAACGGCGTTGATAGCTGGCGGCTTGTTGTGGCGTTCGGGTCGAGCAGCACCTCTTACGGAGAAAGACACCATTGTGCTGGCAGACTTTGCCAATACCAGCGGGGATCCGGTATTTGACGGCACACTGCGGCAAGGACTGTCCGTGCAGCTGGAGCAGTCGCCGTTCTTAAATCTGGTCTCGGATCAGCGCATTGCCGATACGATGAAGCAAATGGAGCAATCCCCGGGCGCACGGCTCACGAAAGAGATGGCGCACCAACTTTGCCAGCGGGTGAATGCAAAGGCTGTAATTGATGGCACGATTGCCAGTCTGGCTCCGCAGTACGTTCTGGGGTTGACGGCTTCAAACTGCCGGACGGGAGAAACATTGGCCCAAGAGCAGGTGACGGCCAGTGACAAGCAACATGTTCTGGAGACGCTGGCCAAGGCGGCCTCGGAACTCCGCGGCAAACTAGGCGAATCCCTCGCGTCGGTCCAGAAATTCGACACACCTCTGGAGCAGGCGACCACGTCCTCGCTGGAAGCGCTGCAAGCTTATACCCTCGGGCAGAGAGCGCACGTCGAAAAATATGATCCAGCGGCAGCAATTGCCCTGTTCCAGCGCGCCATAAGCATCGACCCCAAGTTCGCCATGGCCTACGCAGCACTCGGCCTGGATTACGGCAACTTAGGACAAGCGGCGTTGGGCGCAGAAAATATTGCCAAGGCGTACGAGTTGCGCGACCGAGTGGGTGAACGAGAGAAGTTCTATATAACTTCTCACTATTATCATTTTGTTACTGGAGAATTGGACAAAGCCGCGAGAACGTATGAGCTTTGGGGTGAAACTTATCCTCTGGATACAGTCCCCGCTACTGACCTCTCCTACATGCACAGTCAGATCCGTCACTACGATAAAGGTCTTATCGAGCAACAGAGAGCATTTCGCCTCGACCCAAGCGCCATCAGCTACGCCGGCATCATTGGGAGCTACTTGAGCTTGAACCAACTCAGTCAGGCGAAAGCCACAATGGCCGAGGCGCAGGCGCATCATCAGGATTCCTACTTAAACCACCTGAATCTGTATCAAGTAGCTTTTCTCGAACACGATGAATCGGGCATGAAGCGTGAAGCGGACTGGGGGATGGGAAAACCAGGAGTTGAAGACGCCGTACTTTATCTTCAGAGCGTGAGTGCAGGTTATTCAGGGCAGTTGAAGAAAGCACGCGACCTTAGTCGTCGGGCTGCCTCTTCGGCGCTACGTGCGGGGGAGAAAAAGACAGCCGCTGGATACCTGATAGACGCAGCGCTCCGCGAGTCGCTGTTCGGCGACGCTGCAGAAGGTAAGCGAGGGGCAACAGCGGCACTCGCGGTCTCAACCAATTGGGACATACAGGCTGCCGGAGCACTCACTTATGCCTTTGCGGGGGACACGCAGCATGCCGCAACGATTGCTGCCGATCTGGCAAAGCACTTCCCGCTCGACACGATCGTGCAGTTCAATTACCTGCCTGTCATTCGCGGCCGAATCGAGATTGCTAAGGGCGACGCATCCAAGGCGATTTCGCTGCTTGAGCCTGCATCGGCGTATGAACTCGGTACCCCCGCCCAGACGATTTACTTGACCTTGTACCCAGGGTATGTACGGGGCCAAGCATATCTGGCAGATCGCAAAGGGCCGGAAGCTGCGGCGGAGTTCCAGAAAATTATCAACAATCCCGGCGCGGTAACAAGTGAGCCCATAGGCTCTCTGGCCCGTCTTCAACTCGCTCGCGCCTACGTGCTGGCTGGCGACCCCGCCAGGGCGAAAGCTGCTTATCGGGACTTTTTAGACCTCTGGAAAGACGCCGACGTCGAGATTCGCATTTTGGTGCAGGCCAAGGCGGAATATGAGAAGTTACACTAAACCCGATTCTTCGCGGTTTCCTCAGTTGGTGGGCGCTTTGGCCTCGTACGGTTGCCGTTAATATGACGAAGCAAGAATATGCCGATGTCTAAAGCGAATTGGTGGACCAACCCTCCTTATAGCGTGAAGTATGCCGTCACCCTCGTTTCGGTTGCTTCAGCAGTCATCGTCGCATGGGTGTTGTGGAATTTTTGGCGTTCCGAGGCCTTCGCATCGGTGTTTTTCTGCGCCATCATATTCAGTGCCTGGTTCGGCGGCTTCAGGCAGGGTTTGCTTGGGGTCACGGTCTCTGCTCTGGCATTCGATTATTTCTTCCTATCGCCGACCCATTCATTGTATTTAGATTCGAGACAACTGCCGCGTCTAATCATCTTCGTAGTGTCATCGCTAATAATGGGCTTTCTAACAGCCTCCCAAAGGAGCACCACCGAATCACTCAGGCGGGCGCGAGATGATCTGAGTACAAATGTTCAGGAACTCGAGAGAATCAACGAGGAATTGCGAACTGAGAACGCCGAACGAAAGCTGACCCAAGCTGCGCTTCGGCAAAGCCAGGCGTATTTGGCGGAAGCCCAAAGGCTAAGTCATACCGGGAGTTTCGGCTGGAAGGTTGCTACAGGCGAGATCATCTGGTCAGAAGAAACATTTCGAATCTTCGAATACGATCGCGCGGCAAAACCGACCCTCGAACTTATCTTCCAACGGGTACATCCGGAAGACTCGTCCCTGGTGAAGCACACGATTGAGCGTGCCGCGCAGGCTGGGAGTGACTTTGAGTTTGAACATCGATTGTTGATGGCGGATGGCGCCCTCAAATATGTTTATGTCGTGGGCCATGCCGAAAGATATGCGTCGAAGGAACTTGGGTACGTTGGAGCGGTAATGGACGTCACCGCGGCAAGGCAGTCGGAGGAGGCGCTGCGGCGGAGCGAGGGATATTTAAGTGATGCACAGAGGTTGACCCATACAGGCAGTTGGGCATGGAACGCGGCCAGGCGACAGAGTGTCTACTGGTCACAGGAAAATTTCCGTCTGTTTGGCTTCGATCCGGAAGGTGGGATACCGTCAGACGAAGCGTTTTACCGGCGCGTTCATCCAGAGGATCGAGACCGGGTGCGGAGAGAAGTCTTTCTAGAAAGGCCGGACGAAGGTACCCACTTTGACGTGGAGTTCCGAATCGTTCTTCCAGACGGAGCGATTAAGTACGTGCGCTCGACAGGTCACCCTATTCGCAATCTATCCGGCGATCTCCTGGAATACGTCGGTACCTCCATAGACGTGACCGAACGCAAGCGGGCGGATGAAGAGCGCGAGAGATTGCACCAGGTACAGGCTGATCTTGCATACTTAAGCAGGATCACGACAATGGGCGAGTTGACGGCATCGCTAGCGCACGAGATCAGGCAGCCGATTTCCGCAGCGGTAACAAACGCTAAAACCTGCTTGCGATGGCTTGGTCGCGATGAGCCCGACGTGGCGGAGGCATGCGAAGCCGTATCGAGAATCGTCAAAGACGTAACGCGCGCGGCAGATATCATTAGCAGAATCAGTTCGCTGTTCAAGAAGGGCGCGCTGCAACGGGAACTGGTTGATGTAAATGAACTCATTCGAGAAATGATTGTTCTGCTACGCAGCGAGGCCAGCCGCTATTCGATCTCAATTCGCACCGAGTTTGCTGAGGATCTCCCCAAGGTCATGGCAGACCGTGTCCAACTGCAGCAGGTTTTGATGAATCTCATGCTCAATGCCGTCGATGCCATGAAGGAAACCACTAATGGAGGCGAGCTTACCATCAAGTCGGAAGCCGGCGACAGTCAACTGTTGATCTCGGTCAGCGATACCGGTGTAGGATTGCCCCAGGAGCAGGGGGAAGAAATCTTTAAGGCATTCTTTACGACCAAAGATAAAGGGACTGGTATGGGACTGCCCATCAGTCGGTCGATCATTGAATCCCATGGAGGCCGCCTGTGGGCCACCGGTGGCCCCGGGAGCGGTGCAACTTTTCAGTTCACCCTGCCCGCCACCGGCGCGGCGCACGCATAACCCTCCCCAGATGCTCCGACGCGGTGGCCAATCTTCGTTCTCTAATATGGGCCATCCCATACTCTCATCGGACTGATTCCCCGCGAGGAAAGTTCGGGCGGGCGTCAGAAGCTGGGCGCGATCACCAAGCAAGGCAACCGCATGTTGCGCTCGTTGCTGGTGGAGGCGGCGCAGAACGCCGTTCGTCTGGATCCCGGACTTCGCAAACAGTATTTGCATCGCTGTCACCAGAAGCCGAAAGGCGTGGCGAAGGTGGCAACGGCGCGCAAGTTAGCGGTACGACTTTACTGGATGCTGCGCGCCAACGTGGCGTATCCAGAGATCGTTCGCATCGAGAGCAGCCCGCGGGTGCCCCTGGTCGGCGCAAGCTAGACCGTTGAGTTGATTGGGCGCTCTCGCATCCCGTGCGGGGCGGGATGTTCGCATAGAAGAATCATGGTCGATGTTTTAGGCCGAATCGATGGTTGGTGGAACGATCTTCCACCGATGGGTGATTCAGCGTGAGATTTACAGAGTCTTGGTCCTCAACCTCTCTGGCAAAGCAAACGGTGCTCGAAACACCGACAGGAGATCTTTGTCCTTGACAGCGCCTTCGCTCTTATCGATGGCACCAACTGCCGTCGATTTCCTCTGCTACCCGGATTTCGATTCGCCAACCGTATTTGCTGTTCTACTTGATGATGAGAAGGGAGGACGCTTTGCAATTCGGCCACAGCTGTCCGGCATGCGCGTGCGGCAACTCTACTTAACTCGACCAAGCATTGTCGCGTAACAAAAAAATGCAGTGTGGCGTTTAGATTCTTCCACAGTCGGGCTGGGTTGCTCGGATCGTTCGAAACAACACGCAATTTTCAGAAAAGGAGTCTTTATGCAACTCGGAATGATTGGACTAGGCCGAATGGCAATTACTCCGCGTTGCGAATCGTTGCTGCAGTAGCGGCCCTGCTTAGCATTGGAGCAAGGAAGTCTATTACCGCAAACCAAGCCACAAATTCCCTGTATTTTTCCCTGTTAGCAGGGAATTTGGCCGGAGCAGGGTTAGCCAGACTGCATGCACCGCCCATACAGTCTGGCCACCGTGCATCTTAAACGACGTGAACGCCGCCTGTGCGTGAGTGATTACTGGATCACGACCGTTGGTTGAGTTCCCGTGCCCCATGTGTCAGCGGGTGGCGTGATCGTGGATGGCAAGGTTCCGCCCAGGGATGTTCCCGCCGAGACGTTGATGGCAAAGCTTACGTAGGTACTCGAACCTGCGACCTTGGCACAAAGGCTCGAACAATTGGTGGTAAATGCAATATAGTATCGGCCAGGCAAAAGGCTAGTGGAACCTTGAGTCCACTTCAATGTTTGGAAATTCTTCACCGGTGCGAAGGTAGTTCCTGGAGTAGGCCCAATGTCAACTACGAGTTTCCCCGAGCTGTCGAAGATGCCAATGTCATAATTATTCGCCGTATTGTCCGCGTTCATTACGTCGTAGGTTATTTCGGTAGTAGTCACGTTGTAAGGCAAGAGGAATCCCCAAAGCTTAGTAACATTTTGGGACGCACCTTGGGAGGTTCCGGTACGCTCACCGCCCGTTACAAAAAATTGCAAAGTAGGAACGTTTCCGCTCGCCGCAGAAATTGTGACCGATCCTGGGCTGTTCGTAATACTGACGTTCTGGCCCGCAGTTAGTGTGCCGAGCACCGGAGCTTTGCCCGTCGACCCGATCAGGATTTGTCCGTTGATAGGGGCAGGTGTGGAAATCAGACTTGTGGGACTCGAGAAGTAGGCGATTCCATTCGGCGTGCCCGAAAAATTGCTGGAAAGCATGACTGTGCCGCCCAATGGCACGGTCCCGCCCCCCGACAATCCCGATCCAGCCTGTACCGTGATGGAAGGATTGGCCAGCATGCTGTTGGTTACTCCGGCAGCGGGAATACTGATCGTGCCGCTATTGGTAATCGGCCCGCCCGTCAGGCCTGCGCCCGTACCGACGCTGGTGACCGTCCCGCTGCCGCCAGCGCCGGGAAAGGTTTGCCCCGGGGCGAAATTAAGGTACCCGTAGTTGATCCCGTTTTTGTTGACAATGTTGACTGAGATCCCCGTCTCCGTTACGAATCCGGGGACGCCGTACAACAGGTTGAGCGTTTCCCCGGTGGTTGAGGAATTATTTCCCGCCGGCTCAGCCTGCAAGCGAAAGAGGTAAGGCCCCGGTCCTCCGAGAATCGTGTTCCACACCGAAGCCTCGAAATCGAGGGGATTGGAATTGTATCCTTTTGCGGTAGTGGCCGTACCGGTTGGAGGTATAACAACGCCGGCCAGAGCCGACAGTGAACCTCCAAAGAAGGCTGTTCCCGAAACGTCCAGCATTCCGGCAGGGCTAGTATTGCCGATCCCTACGTTGCCGCCCGATTCGAAGATGGCGGAATTCTGAATGTTGCAGGCGGTGGTGAACTTGGAGATCTGGTTGGCCGTGGCGGTTCCATCACTGGTGACGCTTGAACAGGGTGAATTCGGCTGCATCAACGGGGCCGCGCCCGGAGTCCAATTAAGAATCTGTGGGGGGCGCTGCGAATTCGGAGATCCCGCCGTAGTGCCGGAGGCCAGTTGAGGGGACGAGGGTTGACTGTCTGCTAGGACAAATGCCGACGCCGGTTTGCCTCCCAACATCTCAGTGTCGGCTGCCTTCAGAGCATACGCGACGCTCAACAACAGAATTCGCGGCTGCTCCGCCTGTCCGTCAGGGCGTACGCCTAACCAGCGTGCTTCACCCGCGGAGAAAATCTCCAGCGGCAGACCGCTCTCATTCGCCGCTCCAAGCAGCACGCTGTAGCGACCGCCTGAGTCCAATTGCACGCTCTGGTTTTCTTGCCAAACGACCTCCTGGTCATTCTGGTCTTTGTACAGAGAAAACGTGGCCCCGATGCGTCCGCTGAGAGGTTTCCCTGCCTCATCACGCAGGGCTCCCTGTATGCGAATCAACCGAGGCACAGTCGCGGTCGAAGCAGGTTGCGAGGAATGCTGGTCGTCGACTTGGCCCTGCGCCAATGCGCAGGCAACAAGGATCAGATCCACTGTGAGGATGCACACTGAAACGCGACGAAATCTCACAACCACCTCCTGCTAGTTATTTTGGGGAGTAGGCTAAAAGGCGGGCGGAGTGAGGCGATGCCGGACCTGTCAAACCAAATCCCCCTAGACCCGAAGGAGCCGGGCATTGTGAGCAACTCCAGCGCCTGTTGGCGGCCACGGGGGACCATTTGGCCGTATTCTGGCGCAACTAAATTGCACAATTCATGCACGGAGGCCGCTTCATTTTAAAGAAGCGTCCAGATCAGATTCGTGCCCTTAAGGGATTACGTCTTAATGACTTCTCTTGCAATCCCCCAGGTGGCTTAGCCGAACCGGATTAAACAGACTTGGGCCTAACCAAAAGGGGAATTGACGCGTTGCAGGATCTGGGTTTAGATGCTTGGCTGTGATGCTTGGCGTTATGCAGCGCTGATTTCCTGAATCTGCTGGCTTTCACGTTCAAAGCCACACCACGGGGACTGGAACATGACAAATATGAAGACTCTGATCGTTATGATGTGTATGACGGGCCTGTTGCCGCTGGCTTCTGCCCAGAGCGCGACTCCACCGCGGATAACCGCCGCGGATGCGAAGAACCACCTCGACGAGACTGTAACGGTATGCGGAAAGGTTGTAGACACCCAAAAAGTGCCGAAGTATGGACTCGCAGGCCACGGGAAACCGGTGAGTTTCGATCTCGATCAGCCGGAACCGAATCTGGTATTCTACTTCGTAACTTTCGGAGCGAAGCCCGGGGGACCCCAAGAGGCCATTGCCGCCTACAAGGACAAGAGCGTATGCGTGACCGGCAAGATTTTGGGAACCGCCAGCAAGCCATTCATCCTGGCGGCAGATCGTTCCCAGATCAAGGTTCAATCGGAAAATAAGTAGCGGGATGCTGCATACCATGGCAACTTGAAGATGGCATGGCTCGCAGCGCTGGTGACGCTTCCGGTTCGCGGCCCTGTTCTCAGTGCCGCTGCGGCTTCGTCCGCGGGGAATGGACAATTTGTCAATAATGATGGAAGGGGGCCAGGGGGTCGGGGTATGAAGAAGAGATTACTAGTGTTGTTGTTATTGTGGGGAGGAGTTGAGTTATCGGCTCAAACGATAGTTCAACAGTATATAGCAATTAGCCAAGGGAATAACGTCTCAGACATGGATCTTAAGAAACCGACCCGCAAGGGGAGTGTACTCCTCGCTATGCCCGCGATTCTTTCTCCAGGTATCAAGGTTTTGAGTGTTACCGACGATGCGCCAGGAGGGGGTAACACCTATAAACAAATTCCAGGTGCTTTTTCGTCATGCGCAAATAAGACTGTTGATATTTGGTACTGTGAGAATTGCAATCCAGGGGTGACCGAGCTGAAATTCCATTTATCGGATCGTGCCAAAGGCAGTATTAATGCTTTTTTTGAACTTTCGAACATGGCGTTGTCCTCGGTGGTAGATGGGAACGGCGCACACGTAAGCGACGGAACGGCAACGAGCGCAGGTCTAGAGGCTGGCCCTAGCATTACGACGACAACAAAGGATTTCGTTATTGCTCGTTATTTTCCCTCCGTTCCTCTTCCAACCGGCGTAACTCCTGCGGCATGGACGTATACCACCTCATATGTTTACGTGCAAAATGCGCCACCAGGAACCTATCAGCCGACGCTAACCGGAGCGGGGGCCGCGGGAAGTTTCTGCATCAGTATGGCCGCCTTCAGGACCGCTCCCTCCGTTGCTCTTTCACAACCTAGTCACAACTAAGGATTAAAACTAATATGCGATTTATTAGTCTTTTTCTGCTCGTCCTAATGAGCGTCCAAAGTTGGGCGGGAATAACCTTTTTCACCTCAAACTCGTACGCAGAAGGAGGAACGTCCGGTACCGCGCTTCCGGTCGCTATTGCCTGCTCGGCGGGAAACCTCGTGCGGGTTACTTTCGCGGATCGGGTTGGAGGATCGGTGCCTACGATTGCTGACACCAAGGGCAATTCCTGGAAGCTTCTTGCCGGCCCAACTACAAGCGGGGTGCGGAAAACGGAGTGGTACTCGGTCATTACGCGCGGCGGTCTGCTGACTATTAGAATTATGTTTGACAAGAGTACAAACTCGCGGGCTGCGGTTATAGCAGTTTTCACTGGAACTTCTTCTTCTCCCCTTGATGCTAATCCTGCGGACAGGACGGGCAGCGCCAGTCCCTTTAATGCCACATCCTCCGGCACCCTGGCAGAAGCGAACGAAGTTGTGACGGGCGGCTTTGCGCTGGAAGGATCAACCGATGACACTATAGCGACCTCGACTGAAAACGGCGTCGTGTCGGCAGCTAGTAATAGCATCGCGCGTGTTAGTTCCACCTCAGGCACCGGAGGGGGCGATAGCGCCGCCACTATGGTGGTTACCGGGGCGCTGACAACCGAGGTCGGCGATCTGATCGTTTTAGTCGGTGCGGATCAGATTGGGACTGGTTCGTTTACGATCACCGATAGTTTGGGGAACACCGTCAACCCTCTCAACGGCGCGACGAATGCGGTGAGAATGACCGCCGCGTATATTGTGGTTGCGCCAGGCAAGAGTGGCAGTACAACCTATACCGGAACATTCAGTTCAAGCAACAAATACCGTGCCCTGCTGGCGGTCCAATATCGCGGTCTAGCTATCACGCCGCTCGATGTAAATCCAGCGATTAGCAACACGTCCGGCACTACCCCGGTATCTCCTTCGAGCGGGACGCTGGCACAACAGAAGGAACTCGTTGTTGGTTTGTTTGCGGAGAAAGGCAACGATAGTTGGAACGCCAAATCGAACATGCAGAAGTTTGACCAAGTACTCAGCGGCGGAGACATGACGACGGGCGTGGGGGCGGTAATCGGGACGCAAATGGTCCGCAGCACAACGGCTTTCACCGAGTCAATTGCCTGCGGCACACCTTTCCTCGGGGTAAGCGGCATCGCGTCGTTCAAAGGCGTTCCGTCGGTTGAGAGCATCGCGGCGATGACCTACCGGATTGTCGGTTCCACGGCCGCCGTCGCGCCGCAGATCACCGATACCGCGAATCGCGCGGCTGTGATGGGAACCTCAACATTTAAGGCGGCATCTGCGCAGTAACTTGCACAAATGCTTTTCTGCTTTTGGGGCGCGGGGTGTAACCGATGAAGCGACTACGCCTTAAGAGCATTAACCGGAGCATCCTCGCTTAGGTCTTACTTACAAGCCAATCGTGAGACGGGTTCAGCGAGCAGTTGCCTACGCTCGCAGGGGTTAGCGAGACCGCTAAGTCCCCGCGATCTTGTTTTGTGGTCATCTCAGCCCGAATCTCCGGGGGGAGGGCGGGCGGGCTGCAAACCTTCTACTTTTTCTCTGCATCTTTCGACGGCGCCAATGCAGCGCTTTGTTTTTTGGCGGTGGGCGAGGCACCCAGTTCTTGCAGCACCGTTTCCCGCAATTTCATAAATCCGATGGAACCAGTCATGAAATGGCCATTGATGAAGAAACTCGGCGTGCCCTGCAATCCGAGCCGCTGGGCTTCCAGGGAATCCTTTTTCACGGCGGCAATTTGCTCGCCGGACTCGAGGCATTGATCGAAACGGGCGGTGTCGAGTTTCAGCGCGGCAGCCTGCTTTTTCAACTCGGACGTTTGAAGTTTCTTGGTCTGAAACAAGGAATCATGATACTCCCAGAATTTACCTTGTGTGCCCGCACAGCGAGCGGCCTGGGCGGCCTTTGCGGCGAGCGGATGCATGGGAAGCGGAAAGTCCTTGTAAACCAGTGATACCTGATTAGGGAATTGTTCCCGTACCCGGGCGAGGTCCTCGTTTACTTTTTGGCAGTAAGGGCATTCATAGTCCGCGAACTCGACGATCTGGACGGGAGCGTTCTCGGGACCAATCCGCGGATCATCCGCCACCTCGACGTGAGCACTGGGCTGGCTTAGCTCAACTACGACGCCATATTCCGCTCTAAGATCGGCGACGTACGCGTCCCGCGCTTTTTTCATACGAAGCTGGTGTACCGTATCGATAATGTTGGCTCGCGCCGACTCGTAAGACTCGTCGGTTTGTACGCCTTCGTAGTAGAAGCGGAGCTGATCCTCTGTCGGTTCCTTCACGTTAACGGAAACATGACGCTTCAACAGTTCATCAACGGTCACGCCTTCCTTCTTCGCCTGCAGTTCCAATAGTTGATCGCCAATGTATTGATCGAGGGCATCCCGCTCGGCAAGGTAGTACTTGTATTGTGCCTGAAGGAGTTTGCCTGCTTGTTTTTCCTGCAGCTCATTTGCAGTCACCTTGCGGCCGGCGATCTCGGCTACTATGCTGGGGTCTTTCTGGCCAAACCCTGAAACCGGAAAAACGCATAGAGCTATTCCCATTCCAAGCGCAATCAGAGAGTTCTTGGTTGACATTGTGAAATTTCCCCTCTTGAGGAGTTGAATTAAGGACATGTTTTGGGGGATTAGAACATGTCTTGGGAATTAGAACATGAGACAGGTGAAGAGACAATTAGAAACATGAGACGAATTTGAAAACCCGGACACCGGTCGCAACCCCGGTGTCCGGGATGTTTGGATTCGGCCCGGTCGAAGAGCCACTTACGAAGCTACTTCAACCATCGCCTTACGCCCCCAAGTCGGAAGACTAAAAGTCCATATCTTCCAGCGTGCAGTTGCACGTCTTGCCGCTGAGCTTTGCATCGAAATAGCACAGTTCCTGCAACAGCACTTGTTCAGACGGCGCGAGGTTCGAGTCCGCAAACATGGTTTCGGTAAGCGCATAGCCCGAGGTTGCTTTCTGGACGTGCACACCCCATGCTCGCAGGCCGGGAGTTGGCACTACGACGTTGGTTCCAGGCGCGGCGGCCGCGCCGGGCACGCTCGACGAAATGAGCTTTATAACGCCACGCGTCGGCTTCTTACCGGTTAAGGGGTTCGACGTGAGGTCGGCATTAATGTGTTCCGAGAGCAAACCGTCAGGCGTGATGTCGCAAGAGCAGCACTCCTGAAGTTCCTCGCTGTCATCGAACACGTAGATGTCCGCCCACAAGTCCGCTTCTGTGTCGCCGTCGTTGACGATACGCACGACTGCGTCCGGCGCACCAGTGGTGTTTGCGTTGGAATAGTAGGTGGTGAAATAGTAGCTGTTGTCACCAACGTTTTGAGCCAATCCAGTTCCTGAAGCGATTCCCAGCATCAGGACGAGAAACAGCAAAAATCCAAGCCTTTTCATTTTTAAATCCTCCTGTGGTTTGTGGCGCCTGGGGCTGGGGGGAGGAACAGCTGTGGCGCTACGGCACTCTTAACCTTTGGTGAGTTCATTTCAAGTACCCACGTGGCTTAGCCAAAACTATTAGGTCCTGGAGTTACTACTTATGGAGTACTTCCACAGGCTCATGGAGTAGTTCCACAAGCCCGGCACATAAGGCAGAGCAAATTTGCGGGAGGACCCGCTCGGTGCCCGAAGGCTTTGGGATATATAGGTGGGGGGCATCGCGGCCCCGGTCATCGTGCCGCGATCACCGTCATTGGGATTTCTGTTTTCGAAGTTGCTCTAGTATTTGATGAGCCTTATCCTTCATCATCTGGCCGAGATCCTCCGGAGACATTGACTCGTTCGGAGGCGGACCGAGGTCGACATACGGTACAGCCGTTACAGGCGGGGGGCTTGGAGGTGTGTACAGGGATGGGTTGTCGACTGGTTTCGGTTGGACGGGAGCAACGGAAGCAATCGTAGGCGCGGCTGCATCTGGTCCGCGCACGGACAGTAAGACCTGCGTAGGACCGTGCTGGGGTTGCGGCGAACCCACAATAACGAAATCAAAAGTAGATCCGTTGAGCAGTGATGCCAGCACATCTTCTGGACGTCCTGGCCCGGTGTGTTCAACAATTCGCTCAAGGCCGCTTCCGGGTGGAACCTCGATCACCGCCCCAGTTTTTTCCGCAACCAATTCCAGCACTGCGGCCAGAGTTGAGTTTTTTGCATCAATCGTGAGTTGGCCGTCCCGATACGTGACCACGGGCGCATCAAGCGGGTATTCTGCCGCTGCCAGTGCAGAGCCTGCGGGGCTGCGCTCGGGTTGGACGGGCAAGGGCGTCCGGGCCCATGCAAGTCCGGGTTGCGTGGAGACAATCTTTTCCGCCGGGGCTGCGGCAACGTCATCCAACAGCGCTTGTAATACCGCACTGCTGGCAACGTCCTGTCTTCCAACCAATGGGGCAGCGGCAACCGCATGCGACAGCGGCGGTAATTCGGCTCTGCTGGCGACATTCTGTCTTCCAACCACTAGGTCTGCGACAACCGCATGCGGCAGCGGCGGTAATTCGGCTCTGCTGGCGACATTCTGTCTTCCAACCACTAGGTCTGCGACAACCGCATGCGGCAGCGGCGGTAATTCGGCTCTACTGGCAAGGTTCAGTCTTGCAAGCACTGGAGCAGCGGCAACCGCAGGCGGCAGCGGCGGGAATTCGGCGGTGCTGACAAGGTTCTGTCTTGCAAGCACTGGGGCAGCGGCAACCGCACGCGGCAGCGGCGGTAATTCGGCAGTGCTGACAAGGTTCTGTTTTGCAAGCACTGGGGCAGCGGCAACCGCATGCGGCAGTGGCGGGAATTCGGCTCTACTGGCAACATTCTGTGTTCCAACCACTAGGGCCGCGACCTGTTGCGTTTTCGCGGTAGCGACATGGGCAGAAGTAGGACTCTCACCAACAGTGACGGCATCCTCGAGCCGGACCTGTGTCAACACAGAATAATTGGGGTCCGAAACTAGAACGCCTTCGAGAGTAACGACACGCGGCTCCGGCAGTGAAGATGGCGTGTGGTAGACTCCCTGGTCGTCGATCGTCCCGCAAGCCGAGCCGGAACAGCCGAGCCCCGATACGTTCCAATGTACGGCAACGGATCTTCCTTGAGCGTCAGTAACTTCGAAGCTTTGAGTTTGATTTGCTGCGACGGTTGCTCCATTTGGATGAACGGCAAACCTCTGCGGAACGGCAAGGGGTGATGCCCACAGTCCCTCCAATCCAAAACAGGCGAGCAGGCCTGCGGCGAACGCTATTTGCTTGCCGCCTCGAATCCACGCGAGCAATTCGAGAATAGACGGTCTTCGCGAACCACCTATGCCGCGATCGCGCCTTGCTGGAGTTTTGGTAAGCATAACCGCCTCACTTCCGTGCGCAGCCATCGACCGCTGCGCAATGTGGCGTGATCGTTCACTTGGTGGAAGCGGTTTGCGCTACCGCCTGTGCATAGCCGAGAGGGGTAAAAAACCTAAGGAGTAGAACAAAAGAGCAGCGATGCTTCCCGGTCATATTCCCACTCTCGAAACTCGGCCAGTTAACTACGAAATCTGCCTGTCAGCAATCGCACGATTGGACTAACCAATCTGTTTAGCACAAGAACGATTTAGTTCGTTCGTGCTAGAACAAATGGACTGACCCAAGTAACTAGGCCCATCTCACTTGACAAAGCGGGTTTAGTGCAACATACTGCCATCGCTTATTTCGGGCCCTATGTAAGTATCGCTTCTGGCTTTCGTCCGTATCTCCCCCCAGAGCCGGAACTCAGTAACGAAAAAAATCTACTTGTACGATTTCGACCGGGAACCGTCAGGCTACGCTCAACCTAGATAGACCGCGCGAGGGTTGGGGTCGTAACGTGGGCACCCCGGGTTCGAAGCTAAGGAGAATACCGTGCCCATGGTTCCTAGCAACAGCGGGTTCTTGCTGTTAGATGCTGGATTGAATCTGATTGCCGCGAATGATCCCGCCCTTCAAATCCTCAGCTTCCCCAGCAGGGGGGACCGGATCAAGCAACCTAAAGTCTTTCTTGCGGATCGGGTACGCACCACCCTTTGCCATCGGGATCGGGGCGGAACGGCTTTCGTCAAAGAGTTCAGGTCGGGTAGACGCCGGTACATCTGCAAAAACTTTCGAGTCGACTGCAACGGACACTACCCCGTTCAGCCCGCTTTCGCCGTACTGCTGGAGCGGGATGCATCGAGCAGTTATTCGGCGCTTGCAGAAATCTCTCAACAGTTTGATCTCACTCAACGAGAACGTGAGACGGTAGAGTTTCTCCTGCAAGGTCTCACTAGCAAAGAGATCGCAACCCGCATGCAGATCAGTCCTAACACCGTAAAGGCGTTCCTGCGATTGGTAATGGTCAAAATGAAAGTTTCAACGCGTTCTGGAATTGCCGGGAAGCTTGCTGGTTCAAGGCCAAATGCTTAAGTCTTTCGCACTGGAAGTTTACCGCGAATTAGTTCGATTGAAGAATTTACGGGTATAGCGACTTCGGTCATCATGCGATATTGTGAGGGATTCTTCAGATCGAGAACGACGCCAGCATGAGCGTTTCCCGCAGGTGCTGGAAGTGCATGCACGGAGTTTGCTGTCGGGTCAGACGGCGCGTGCGCTGCCAAAGAAATTTGACGGTCGCGTTCACAATCTCAGCAACGGCGGCGTTTGCATCCTTAGTTCGAGCCCCCTCCAGGCTGACATGTTTGTGCGTTGCGATTTCCCGGTGTCGGATGTTCCGATCTCGATTCCTGCGCTTATGCAAGTACGATGGACTGCCAAACGCGGGCCCAAATCTCCGAGCTACATCAGTGGCCTTCAGTTCGTCTTATAGCTGTGCGACCCGGCGATATCGAAAAACGGCAGGGTTTGGCTTGGCTGTTTCTCTCCCCCAGTACACTACTCCCAATGGGCTAGTACCAGTTGATAGTTGTGCGGAATAATCCAGTCGATATAGTTCCATCCGATTAGTCGCGCCCAGCCCTCTCCCGATCTGCCAGAGGTCCGCCATGAGACTTTGTCCAGCCGCTCGCGCGATCAGTGTTCTTAGTGCGCTCACATGTTCCGGATTGTTGTTGAGCTGCGGTGGAATCAGCCCATCCCAAGGAGGGGGAGGAACTGCGAAACTCGCGCAGATCACAATTGCTCCCTCTAACCCGACCATTATGAAGGGTGCAAGTCAACAGCTAACCGCTACGGGGATTTTTGATGATGGAACTCGCCACACCTTAGGTGCGTCGGTGACTTGGCAGACGAGCCAGTCAGCCGTGGTCACGATCGACACTCAAGGAAACCTGACTGGCGTGGGCGAAGGCGTCGCGCAGGTGACTGCGGCCTATCAAGGGGTAACCGGCAGCACGTCGGTCACCGTCGGACAACCGGGCTTGCTCAGTGTCACGGTTAGTCCGAACCCGTCCTCTTTGCCTGCAGGGGAAAGCGGGCAGCTAACGGCGATTGGGAACTTCTCCGATGGAAGTGTTCAAAATCTGACTCAATCCGCGACGTGGAGTTCATCGGCTCCGAGAGTGGCGACGATCAACGCGGCGGGTCTGGCCAGCGGCTTAATTGTGGGCAGCACGACGATCACAGCTGCCTCCGGCACGGTACAGGGAACGGCTACGCTGACTGTAACCTTAACGGTTCTTGCCACGATTGCGGTGACGCCGGCGAATAGTTCGATTGCCGCGGGGAACACGCA